>Ga0335070_10000024_pt1 | contig 248013 bp, 196 predicted proteins | sample Lox_Sample_13_FD_206722 | JGI IMG/M metagenome (GOLD analysis project Ga0335070, IMG submission 206722) | Soil microbial communities from Loxahatchee National Wildlife Refuge, Florida, United States - Lox_Sample_1.3 | ecosystem: Environmental > Terrestrial > Soil > Wetlands | place: USA...
TCCACGCAAATGGCGTCGAGCCACGGAGTCAATGGTCAAAATCGCAAAAACAGCTTAGAATGCTCTGTGGGGTGTCCCAAAACTCAAGTTACGAGCCTGGCTACTCAGGCTGTCCCTTGTGTCCCTTGTGTTTCCCAGGAAGGCCGCCGCAGCCGCGTCACCGGAGGGCCAACCGGGCTTGTTCGATGACTAGGAAACACGCGGGCTGTCCCCAGTTTTCCCCAGTTTTCCCCAGTTCAGCCTTCAAAAGGCGATTGACCAAGGGCTGGTTACAATAAATTGGCTCCCGTGAACAGATTGAAGATGCTAAATGCAAATTCCACCCCAAGCCGACGACAAAGAGCAACAAATACTCGCTGATATCCAGCTGCGGTCAGGGTTATCTTACCGACGAATTGGCGGGATCGATACGAGGGACAAGGCAACTGCTGAAACAGTCTTACCCATTCTCGCCGAATGGGTTCCAATGATGCCACCACGGGGCCTCAGACATGAAATCTATAATCGGTTCATCACAGTACATGCCAACCGTTACATGCGTTCTCTGGTCGAGTGGGCGAAGCACGAGCCGTATTCGCTGGCGGTCGATTCGCTGATCCAAGCAGTCGCTTGCGCGGCGAAGCCCGCAGACGCTGAGTGGGTTTGGAAGGCAACACATGAGCTGCCGAAGTCGCCTTTCCACTACTTCCTTCTAGCCAAACTCGCAAGGTTCCCAGCGGTCGCTTCAGAGGTAAAGGACGAGCTTGTCGAGGCGCTAGGGTCGCCCGGTCTTCACCTCTATGAGATCCAGAGCATCGGGGAGGTAGACGATCCGCGCATTTGGAAATGGTTTGAGTCAAGAGTCGACACGCCAGACAGACGAGTACGTGCCCTTGCCAGAAAGGTAGTGGAAAAGGGGAGGCAACTTCCTCGTGGCATCGTCTACGCGCCAGCGCCTCCCGATCGCCGAGGGGAGCTCTTCTCGACCGAAGTTGACATCCACCAGACAACAGGGGTGCTCAAGACTTTGGCAAAGGATCTTCGCTTAAAAATTCCAGCCCCCGTTCGAAGCGCCGATTTCCTGTCGAGGCTTGAGCCAGACCACTGGGCCGTCGCTAGAGTTCAGACGGAACAAGGCGAGCCTGCCTCCGTCTGGTTCCGGCTTGAGGACTTTGATACCGTTGAGATCGTTGTCGCCAGCAGGTAGGCCGCGAGGTTGTCGACAAAAGGGATAAGGGGAGCAGGAGAAAAGCAGGACGAAATGTTCTTTCCTCCATAAACGGCCCGATTTCTGGGGATCTTGCGCCCGGACAAATCTCTCAGAGCGGCACCGCCCGGCTCGTCCCCCTCTTCCTTCGTTTCGTCCAAATCTCCTTGTCAAAACCGTGACCGATCCTCTGGCGGTGGCGCCCTCCCCATCGCCACCTGACCTTTGACCTTCCCCCCGAATCCGTTCAACTGATCATACAAGCCCCGCCATCCGTAGCGGGGCGTGGGGTGTGGGGCGAGGGGATGGCGTTTGAGTCCCCTTGCCCCACCTCAGCAATGCAGAAATCCGCACGCGCGGAAAGTCCGGCGCGCACTTGTCCTTGAAATTCAGGCTACCGGCAACGCGCGTTGCGCCGCTGGCGGTGTCGCGCGCCCACGCCGCGACGATACGGAGCAGCGCGGATTCGGATCGGGCAGGCCAGCGCAGATCGAATCAGCCTTGGACACAAGGGACAGCCTGGGTAGCCACGCTCAAAAGAGCACACCCTGGGCGTCCCAGAGAGAATATCTGGGCGCTCGCCGCACAAATAAGCGAGATGCCTCGCAATGCACGAGTGGTAGCCCCAGGGTTGCCCCATCACATCACCCAACGGGGGACGAATCGGCAGCGGGTGTTCGTGACGGTCGCCGACCGTTCGCTGTACCTAAGACTGGTGCGGGAGAACCAGGCAGAAGCAGGGGTACGTATCCTGGCCTACTGCCTGATGAGGAATCACGTCCACTTTGTGGCGGTGCCGCAGAGGGAGGACTCGCTGGCCGTACTGTTCGGGCGCGCCAACGGCCGCAACGCGCAGGCCCTGAATATTCCAAAAGGGCGGAGCGGGCACCTGTGGCAGGCGCGGTTTCACTCGTGCGCGCTCTCGGATTCGCACCTGGAGATTGCCCTGCGTTATGTGGAGGAAAACCCGTGCCGGGCGGGGATCGCCGCATCGCCGGCCGAGTACCGGTGGTCGAGCGCGGCGGCGCGGCAACCTGGGCGGAGCTTCTGAGCGGCCACAGCAGTGCGGACCAGATTACGGCGTTGCGCAAATGCACGTACTCGGAACGTCCGTTGGGAGAAGAACAATTTGTCTCGGCGATGGAGGAGCGCTTTCCACGCAAATGGCGTCGAGCCACGGAGTCAATGGTCAAAATCGCAAAAACAGCTTAGAATGCTCTGTGGGGTGTCCCAAAACTCAAGTTACGAGCCTGGCTACTCAGGCTGTCCCTTGTGTCCCTGGGCCGAAGGTCCTGTACACTTTCCTTTCGGGCATCGGATTTAACAGTAACGCCTTCATCTACACGTTGTTGTGGGATATCGGGCTCGCCAATAGTTTTCCCCATCCGAGTGGCTTCACACCCGGATGGGGCCAGCTAGTGCCTGGATTGACGCTGTGAGGAAAGCAGAGCTGTGGCAGGTTGTAGTTTCACTCGGGCTAATTTCAGCTAGTCTGGGGCAAAATGACGGCTTTATGTTTGAGCTGTACCCTTATCACCCGGCGTTGATTTCAACCACAGGTCCAAGTCTGGGCCACACCAACCTTCTAGTATTTCCATTACACGGGAAGGCATACAAAACTCCGATTCACTCGCTTGCTGGTCCATTCGCCTACAGCCCGAACGGAAAAGCTATATATGGGCAGTGCACACCACCGGCGGGATCGACGGAGACGGACTTGATCGCACTGTGCAGACTTGACCTTGAGACGGCTAGTACTTCCCCTATAAGGGGCTCGAGCGGACTCTACGCACTTGATATTGCGGTTTCAAGTGGCGAAGACCATGTCCTCGTGTCTGGTGTTCGTCGACAGAAAACCGACGTGCGCGGCCTTTTTGACCTCACGCCCGCCACTGGAGCAGTCAGACTCATAATGACGCAAGAAGAGGCTCACCCCAAATTCGCTTGGAGACACCTGAGCCTACCTCCACTTGGGAGAAGCGCACTGGCAGCCCGAAATGGGCACGTCGAGATCATCGACTTACTCAAAGGTACTTTCGATGTCCTGCCTGGAGGATTCTTCATGGCCGCCTGGTCACCAGATGGCAGATCGCTTGTAGCACTTGAAAACGGCGAGAACGGACGCACGATCTTAATGGATGCGAACCTAGTTCAGCGCCGTGTCTTAGAGCATACTGAGCTAGGTTGGTCCCCTGATTCACGTTATCTGTTAGGGCTCAGACGGAGCGACCGATGTGCGCCCGATTACGCGACACTAGAGCTGATCGAAGTTGACACAGGAAAGAAAACAATTGTCCAGAGTTCGGAATGTCAAATCAATCAGTCCACCACCGGGTGGGTACTGGCCGAATCTCAGAAGGGCCCAAGGGGACGGCCTTAAGCGGCTCCCTTTTTCGCCATTTTCCGTTTCACTGAAATGAGCGCCTTACGGCGACGAAGGGGACGAAGGGGGACGGACGAAACCGTCCCTCGGCAAGCATCGGTCTGCCATAATGGGCCCAAGGGGCCCATGGGGACAAACTGAAGCGACTCCTTTCTAAATCTCGCCAAGGGGACACTCCAGCCCGCCCGTTTCGCTGGATTCAGGCCGAGGCGGCGAATTTTTCGAATCCCCAGCGCCTCCAGGATCTGCCGAAGTGCCGCTCCATCGTTTCGACGAACGCCGGTTCCCCGAACGGCCTTCCCGAGTAGGTGCAGCGGCGCAGCAGCATGGTGCGGTCCGAGGCGAGCATTTCGCGCCACGTGTGGGCCCCGCCGGCGCGCTCCCAGTAGCGCATGTCGAGCAGGCCGGAGGCGTCGTTGCCTAAGACCAGGTGGGCCGCCGCGCTCGACCAGCGGTAACTGGATCGCCGTGCGGTACGTCGAGCAGAATCCGTGCAGAAGCGAGACTGTCCCCTAGATCGAGCGCGACCTCGAGGGACAGATGTCCCCAATTTTCCCCGAGCGTTCCGTTACTGACGTCGCGGGAAAATTTTCCCCTGTCCCGGGTTTGGGATAAACTGAAACTTCCCCCTCGATGCCCGGGTCCCTCTTTCGCCGGCTGATTTTCCTCGCGATGGCGCTCATTGCCGTCACCTTGTTCGCGATGGATCGCCTCCTGGCGCCTTACGGAATATCTGTGCGAGTCCCTGTCCTGCTCGTCGCGCTCGCGTCGTCGATGTTCGCCCTGCTCGTTGCTTTTGGCATTTCGCGATCTCTCGCCCGCCGCGTCAGCCGGTTGAAGCATTTGGCCGAGGGCATGCTGACCGGCGCCCCCGACCGGCCCTATCCGGATTCCAGCGACGATCTGGGCTCGCTCGAGCGGTCCCTTGCAGGCGTTTCCCGGGAATTGAAGCGGCTTCTGGAACGCTTGCGCTTCGAATCGGCTCGACGTGAAGCAATTCTGTCCTCGATGACCGAGGGCGTCCTCGCCGTCGACCCTGATCTGCGCGTCACCTTCTGCAATACGGCATTCTTAAGGGCCATCGGATTCCGCGGCCCATCGTTTGAGGGTCTTTCGCTGCTCGAACTGGTCCGCGATACAGGGCTTCATCAGTTGCTGCGCGAAGTGCTCGCGACCGGCGAGGCGCAAAGCCTGCGATTCAAGCTGTCGGCCGCGTATGGGCGTACCTTTGAAGTCCAGGCGACATCCCTGGCCATGCCCTCCGGCCGCGGCGCCATCGCCATTCTGCACGACATCACGGAACTCGAACGCCTGGAGCAGGTGCGCAAGGACTTCGTGGCCAATGTTTCGCACGAACTGAGGACACCTCTGTCGGGTGTCATCGGCTACGCCGACACTTTGCTCGATGGCGCATTGGAGGATAAGGCGAACAATCGTAAGTTCGTGGAGATTATCCGCTCCAACGCAGTCCGCCTTGGCAGTATCGCGGCCGACCTTCTGGTTCTGTCCGACCTTGAATCCGGCATCGATCCGGAGCCGGAAGTGATTTCCGTGCTCGCCGTTCTCGAGTCCGCGCTGGTCACGGTTAATGCCGAGGCACGCGAGCGCAACGTCACGCTGATCTCCGAAAGAATCGAAAATGTCTTCGTCTCGGGCAGCCGCCTGCGGCTGGAACAGGCTATCCTCAATCTGCTGGCGAACGCCATTAAGTTCAATCGTCCCAACGGCGAAGTCCGCGTCAGCGCCTCGTTGAACGACCAGCATCAGGTACTGATCGTGATTGCCGATACGGGCGTGGGCATCCCTTCCGAGGACTTGCCTCGCATCTTCGAGCGCTTCTATCGCATCGATAAGGCCAGGTCCCGGCAGGTAGGCGGCACGGGACTGGGACTTTCGATCGTGAAACACGTGGCCGAGAGAATGAACGGAGCCATCGAAGTGGAAAGCACACTCGGTCGAGGGTCGACATTCACCCTCCGCCTGCCATCGTATGAGCATTGATCCAGTTTGCGGGATGACCGTGAACCCCGAAAAATGTGCGGGTTCGCACACCCACAACGGCAAGGAGTACTTCTTTTGCGGCAAAGGATGCCTGGCGAAATTCCAGGCCTCGCCCGAGACTTACCTCAAGCCGAAGCTGGTCACAATCGGTATTGCGCCCGAGCCCAAGCAGCCAGCCAAGCCCATGCCGGGCGTGAAATATACCTGCCCCATGGACCCGCAGATTGTGCAGGATCACCCCGGCGCGTGCCCCATCTGCGGCATGGCCCTGGAGCCGATGACCATCTCAATCGACGACAGGAATCCCGAACTGGAGGACATGACGCGCCGGTTCTGGATCGCCGCCGCGCTTACCGCGCCGTTGCTGGCGTTCATGATCTGGCCCGTCAACATGTGGATCGAGTTCGTGCTCGCAACGCCGGTGGTTTTCTGGGCCGGGTGGCCGATTTTTGAGCGCGCCTGGGCGTCCATCCGCACCGGTAATCTGAACATGTTCACCCTCATCGGCCTCGGCGTCGCGGCGTCGTATGTTTCCAGTGCCTTGAGGATCGGCGCGGCGTATTTCGAGCCGGCCGCAGTCATCGTGACGCTGGTGCTGCTCGGGCAAGTGCTCGAGTTGCGAGCCCGGGGGCAGACGCAGAGCGCCTTGCGGGCCTTGCTCGGCCTCGCGCCTAAGACCGCTCGGCGACTGGAAATGGATGGTTCTGAACGGGATATTCCGCTCGAACAGGTGGTGCCTGGCGATGCTCTCCGCGTCCGGCCGGGCGAAAAAGTACCCGTCGACGGCAGGATCCTAAGCGGCTCGAGCGCCGTCGACGAATCGATGATGACGGGCGAGCCGATTCCCGTCGAGAAGAACACCGGCGATCTCGTCACAGGCGGCACGATAAACAAAACAGGGAGCTTCCTGATGACGGCGGAGCGCGTGGGCGGCGATACTCTCCTCGCGCAGATCGTCCGCATGGTCAGTGAAGCGCAGCGCACCCGCGCGCCGATTCAGAGGCTGGCGGACCGCGTGGCAGGATGGTTCGTGCCGGCGGTGATTCTCGTGTCGCTGATCACGGGAGGAATCTGGCTGTTGTACTCCCCTGCCCACGCGCTGGTTAACGCCGTGGCAGTATTGATCATCGCTTGCCCCTGCGCCTTGGGATTAGCCACGCCCATGTCGATCATGGTCGGCACCGGACGCGGAGCCACGGCGGGCGTTCTCATCCGAAACGCAGAAGCCCTTGAAACGCTTGAAAAAATCGACACGCTTATCGTCGACAAGACGGGAACGCTCACCGAGGGCAAGCCGAAGGTCACTTCGACGGAAGGCGGCCCGGAAATTTTGCGCCTCGCCGCCAGCTTGGAGGTCGCCAGCGAACATCCGCTCGCCGCTGCGATCGTCGAAGGGGCGAAGGGCCTGAATTTGTCCAAGCCGCAGGATTTTCGTTCGACGCCGGGGCTCGGTGTGGAAGGAACGGTCGACGGCCACAAAGTGTCGGTGGGGAATCGCGCGTTTCTTCAGAAATCCGCGCCGCCTTCGGATGCAACGGGCGTTCTGGTCGCCGTGGACGGAAAATTCGCGGGATCGATCACCGTGTCCGATCCGGTGAAGGCCAACGCCAAAGAGGCGGTCGAGAGATTACGGTCCGAAGGCATTCGCATCGTGATGCTCACCGGCGATCATCGCGAGACGGCCGAGAGCGTCGCCAAGGCGTTGGGCATTGAGGAAGTCGAGGCCGAGGTTCTGCCGGGCCAAAAGCGCGATGTGGTCGAGCGCCTGCAGAAACAGGGCCGCATCGTCGCGGTGGCCGGCGACGGCGTCAACGACGCCCCCGCGCTCGCTCAGGCGCAAGTGGGCATCGCGATGTCGACGGGCGCGGACGTGGCTCTCGAAAGTGCGGGTATCACACTTCTGCACGGGGATTTGAACGGCATCCTGCGAGCTTTGCACTTGAGCCGCGCGACGATGCGGAACATCAAGCAAAATTTGTTCTTCGCGTTTGTGTACAACCTGCTCGGCGTGCCCATCGCAGCGGGGGTCTTGTATCCTTTCTTTGGATTGCTTCTGAGCCCCATGATTGCCAGCGCGGCGATGACGTTCAGCTCGGTTTCGGTGATCTCGAATGCGCTGCGCCTGCGGCGCGTGCGGCTGTGATCATTCATCACTTTGTAACGTTGTTGTCACGAAATGACTATGATTCGACTGCTATCGTAGCCACTTGTGACACCTGGTAGAAATGAAGATCTTCAGCTCGAAATCATAAATCGTCCGTCAGGCGTGCAGGTTATCAAGCTGAGCGGACCTCTTACTCTCCGTACTTTATTCGATTTTCAGGAGGCGGCTAGGCATCATGCCGGGCATCCCCTGGTGGTTGATGTTGCATCCGTTCCCTACATGGATTCGGCCGGGCTGGGAGCCTTGATCGGGATTTTTGCGTCGTGCCAACGTACGAATCAAAAATTTGGGATCTCCAGTGTCCCGGAGCGGGTCCAGGTGCTTTTTGAAATGACAGGAGTTATGGGAATGCTCCCTTGCTTTCCGTCGATCGACGATGCGGAAGCGGCTGTCATCTCCGGATAACGATTTTGTCACGAACTAATCATGACGAATCGTTACTCTACCTTATCTTGCTTACACCTCACACACACAGGAGCTTGGAATGTTCAGGAAACTCGCATGTCTGTTGATTTGTGCACTGCCTCTGGCAATGGCGCAGACTCCGGCCGACACCGTTGAAAAATCGGAAATCGAACAGTTGAAACAAATGCTGCTGGATCAGCAGCGGCAGATTAATGAATTGCGGCATCAGCTCGGAATGCCGGTTGCGGCAGGCGTTCCCAAGAATGCTCACGAACCGCTCGGCGAGGTGGCCAGCACAACGCCGGTTCTTCCTCCGGCGGCACCCGCGGCTGAGACCAAGCCGGCGTTCACGCCCCCCGCGAGCGCTTCGACCTCTGCGGCCGGGCAGGCGGCCAGCACCGAGTCCCCGCTGCAGTTCAAGCTGGGCGACGCATACTTCACGCCCGTCGGGTTTATGGATATGACGTCGGTGACGAGGTCAACCAACCCCGGATCGGGAATCGGCACGAACTTCGGCAGCATCCCTTACGGAAACACGCAGGCTGGTTCGCTCACGGAGTCGCGCCTGAGCCCTCAGAACTCGCGAATTGGTATGCGAATCGACACCGGGTTCAGTGACTTTAAGATCATGGGTTATTGGGAGTCTGACTTTTTGGGGCAGATCTCAAACCCTCCGAACGGAGGCTTGGCAGTCAGCAGCAATCCTTATGTGTTCCGCCTGCGTTTGTTCTGGGTGGATGTTAAGAAGGGCAAGAACGAGTTTCTGGCCGGCCAGTCCTGGAGTCTGATGACGCCGAACAGAAGAGGGGTCTCTCCTCTGCCTGGCGATATCTTCTATTCGCAGGACATCGACGTGAATTACCAATTGGGCTTGACGTGGGGGCGCATTCCGGGCTTCCGGTACGTTTATCACCCGAACGACAAGGTAGCGTTCGCTATGGCCCTTGAAAACTCCGAACCGTATGTCGGCGGGGGAAATGGCGGCAGCGGAGTGGTCCTTCCCGCGGCGATCTCCACCACAAACGCCGTATCCGGCTCGGTTTTGGGCGGGCAGATCAACAACGGATCGAGCGTGATCAGCGCAGCGGCCCTGATGCCGGACATCATTGCCAAGCTCGCTTTCGATCCATCCAAGCGCTTTCACTTGGAAGTGGACGGAGTGGTGATCGCGAATAAGATTGCGTTCCCGATCGCTGGCCCGGCGTTCCCGACGAACACGAAGGTGGGAGGCGGCGGATCGCTCAACCTGGGCTTCGATCTGGCTAAGAATGTGCGTGTATTGACGAACAATTACTTTAGCGCGGGCGGCGGACGGTACATTTTCGGCCAGGCTCCGGACTTTATGGTCCGGTCGAATGGGACCATCTCTCTGGTTCATTCGACCTCGACCGTGACAGGTCTTGAGATCACCACGAAGAAGACGTTGCTATACGCATATTACGGCGGAGTCTACATTCCCAAGAATATGGCGTTGGATGCGAACGGGACGACGAAGATCGGCTACGGTTCTATCGCCAATGACGGCCAGAACCGCGCGATCCAGGAAATCACATTCGGCACCAATACCACGCTGGCCAAGAACGCCAAGTGGGGCGCGCTGAACCTGATGTTCCAATACTCCTATCTGCAGCGGAATCCATGGCTTGTGACCGGCACGTCGCCGACGAACGCCCACCTCAACATGGGTTTCGTGAACCTGCGTTACACGCTGCCCGGCGCCCCGCCGGCGGCCAAGTAACCTTTTAAAATGCTCCTTTCTGGCTGCGGGTCGGGGAAGCGGGTGCAGCCAGGAAGCGAGCGTGACAGCAGTAATCATTTTGTAACACGAAACTGAGAAAATAACAGGAGGTCAAAGATGACTCGAAGTATCATTCGGGCGGTAATCGCTGCCGCCCTTCTCGCGAGCAGCGCTCTTGCGCAGCAGATTCTCATCAACGGAACGGGCGCGACGTTCCCCTATCCGATGTACTCGAAGTGGTTTGACGTATATCACAAGAAATATTCCAACATTCAGATTAACTACAACTCTCTTGGATCCGGCGCCGGCGTTCAGCAGGTGACGGCGGGAACAGTGGATTTTGGGGCATCGGACATGCCGATGACTGATGACGAGTTGAAGGGGTTCCGGGACAAGAACGGCTATGGCGTGCTGCACTTCCCCACCGTCATGGGCGCGAACGTGCCGGCCTACAAGCTGCCTGGAGTATCGCAGCAGTTGAATTTCACCGGCGAGGCGCTCGCGGACATTTTCCTGGGGAAGATCACGAAGTGGAACGATCCGGCGTTAGCCAAGGCAAATCCGGGCGTGAGTCTTCCAAGTACGAACATCGTCGTGGTGCACCGGTCTGACGGGAGCGGAACGACGTTTGTGTGGACGGATTACCTTGCGAAGGTCAGCCCGGAGTGGAAGACGAAGGTGGGCGCCGCAAAATCAGTAAACTGGCCGGTCGGGCTCGGAGGCAAGGGCAATGAGGGTGTGGCGGGGCAGGTCCAAAACACGCCGAATTCGCTGGGCTACATCGAGCTGACGTACGCCATGCAGAACAAGATCCAGTACGGCAAGGTGAAGAACGCGGCAGGCGTGTTCATCTCCGCGGATCTGGCTGGCGTGACTGCGGCCGCGGCGGGCGCGATTAAAGAGGTTCCGGAGGACTTCCGCGTCTCGATCACCAACGCGCCGGGCAAGGCTTCCTACCCGATTTCGACGTTCACTTACCTTCTGGTCCCGGAGAAGTTTAAGGATCCGGCCAAGAAGAAGGCGATCACCGATTTCCTGAAGTGGATGTTGACCGAGGGGCAGACCCAGACCGAAGCCTTGGTGTACGCGCCGTTGCCGAAGGCAATGGTGACCAAGGAAACCAAGGCGATCGCGAAGATCCAATAATCGAACGTGAGCGCTACCACCAGTACCGCGAGTCCAGCCCGTCCTTCGGGACGGGCTCAAACGTTTCAGCAGAGGCTTCGCGCGGGCGACGACCTGGCCTACCTTCTGACTCTGCTGGCCGCCAGCACCATTGTGCTGATTACGGGGATGCTGGTGCTCAAGTTGTATCAGAACTCCGCTGTCTCGCGGCATGAGTTCGGATGGAAGTTCTTGACCACCACTACTTGGGATCCCGTGGCGGGGCAGTTCGGGGCTCTGCCGTTTATTTACGGAACGGTGGTGACTTCGGCTCTAGCGCTGCTGATCGCGATTCCGTTGGGTGTGGGCGCGGCGATTTTTTTGGCGGAACTGGCCCCACCGAGAATCTCCTCGGGATTGACGTTCCTGATCGAGCTATTGGCGGCAGTGCCGAGCGTGATTTTCGGGATGCTCGGGTTTTTCATCATGGTTCCCGCTCTGCAAAAGCTGGAGGATCCGTTGCGGGCGGCCTTCGGTTGGTCTCCCCTGTTCAAAGGGCCTTTTTACGGGGTAAGCATGCTGTCGGCAGGCGTGGTGCTCTCGCTGATGATCATCCCGTTCATCATTTCGATTTCGAGGGAAGTCATTCTGGCGGTTCCGAACGATCAACGCGAGGCGGCGCTGGCTTTAGGGGCGACCCGATGGGAGTCCACGTGGGACATCGTTGTGCCCTTTGCCTACAAAGGAATCACCGGATCCATCTTTCTGGCGCTGGCGCGCAGCCTGGGCGAGACGATGGCCGTCACCATGGTGGTGGGCAACAGTCCAAAGATCAGCACGTCGCTGTTCGCTCCCGGCTACTCTATCGCGGCGGTGATCGCTAACGAATTCACCGAGGCTACGGGCGATTTGTATTTGAGCTCGCTGATCGAACTGGGACTGGTGCTGTTCGCGCTGACGATCGTCATTAACGGCGCGGCAAGGATCCTGGTGGCGGGCACGAGTCAAAAGGGAGGCTCGTAGGATGGCGGCCCAGGCAATGTCGCTGCATTCGATGCGCCGCAAGGCGGTGAACGTCGTCATGCTGTCGCTGACCGGCTTGTGCACGTTCTTGGCGACGGGAACGCTGCTGTTCATCCTGGGATATCTGTTCATTCACGGCGCGAGGAGCTTGACCTGGGATTTCTTCACCAAGCTGCCGACACCGGTGGGAGAAACGGGAGGCGGAATGGCCAACGCCATTCTCGGCAGCGCGAAGCTGCTGCTTCTGGCCACCGCCATCGGCGTGCCCATCGGGTTCTTAGGCGGCGTCTATCTGGCGGAGTTCGGCGGCAACACCTATGCCTTCATCATCCGATACGTCGCGGATCTGTTGAACGGCGTGCCGTCTATCGTCATTGGAATTTTTGCCTACATTCTCATCGTGCTTCCGCAGAAGCACTTTTCGACCCTGGCAGGCGGTCTGGCGCTGGGCGTCATGATGATTCCCATCGCGATCCGCAGCTCGGAGGAATTCCTGCGCTCCGTGCCGCTGGCGCTGCGCGAGGGGGCGATGGCGCTGGGCGCGTCCAAGTCGAAGTCCATCCTGACCGTGGTGATTCCAGCGGCGAAGAGTGGGATCATCACGGGTATCATGCTGAATCTTGCTCGCGTGGCGGGCGAGACCGCGCCGCTGCTATTCACGAGTTCCAACAACCGCTTTTGGAGCCCGGGATATGAACAGCCCACGGCGGCGCTGCCGGTGATGATCTATACCTACGCCACCGCTCCTTACGAGGATTGGCACCAGCAGGCATGGAGCGCCGGATTCGTGTTATTAACGTTAGTTCTAGCAGTCAACATCGTGGCCCGCTTTATTCTGTCCAGGCAGGCACACGTTCCCAGGTGACCTATGCAGGGTTCTCCCCAACAATCCACTGAAATCAACATGCCGCCGATGAACGTCAACACGACTCCCGAGGCGAGGCCCGTGGGCGCGGCGGCGTCCAAGCTGGCCGCGACAAACCTGAATTTCCATTACGGCGCCTTCAAAGCGCTGCACGGAATCAGCATGCAGGTTTTCGCGAACCGCGTCACGGCATTTATCGGGCCGTCCGGTTGCGGTAAATCGACCTTTCTGCGGACGCTGAACCGGATGAACGAAACGGTCCGCCACAGCAGGGTGGAGGGGGAAATCCTTCTGGACGGCGAGAATATCCACAACCTGGACGTTTCTGAAGTCCGGCGGCGCGTAGGCATGGTGTTCCAGAAGTCGAATCCGTTTCCGAAGTCGATTTTTGAAAACATCGCGTACGGCCCCCGCATTAATGGGACGGCAAAGAGCCGCGCCGCCCTGCGAGAGAAGGTGGAGCAGAGCCTGCGCCGCGCCGCGCTCTGGGACGAGGTGAAGGACAAGCTGAACCAATCGGCGTACGGACTTTCGGGCGGGCAGCAGCAGCGCCTCTGCATCGCGCGCGCACTGGCGGTGGATCCGGAGGTTCTGTTGCTGGACGAGCCGTGTTCGGCTCTGGACCCCATTGCGACGGCGAAAATCGAGGACCTGATTTTCCAGTTGAAGGACAGTTGTACGATCGTGATTGTGACGCACAACATGCAGCAGGCGGCGCGCGTCGCGGATTACACGGGATTCTTCTTGATGGGCAAGCTGATTGAGTTCGACAACACTACGGTGATCTTCAAGAATCCCGCCAAGAGGGAAACGGAAGACTACGTCACCGGCCGGTTCGGTTGATCAGGAGCTTACATTGCGCCACTTTGTCGAGGAATTAGACCAACTGAAAACCAAGCTGCTCGAGATGAGCTCGCTTGTGGAAGCGGCGATCCAGCGCAGCATCAGCGCGGTGACCCAAAAGGACCGCAGCGCGGCGGACGAAGTGTTTCGCAGCGAGGCGCGCATCAACGCGATTGAACTCGAAATCGACGAGTTCGCCATCAACCTGCTGGCGCTGCATCAGCCGATGGCGGCCGACCTGCGGCTGATCGTGGCGGCGCTCAAGATCAACACCGATTTGGAACGGATGGGCGATCTTTCGGTGAACATCGCGCAACGCGCCATGAGCCTGATGGAAGAGCCGGTCATCAAGCCGATGATCGACATTCCGCACATCGCCGGCCTGGTGCAATCGATGGTGCGCAAGAGCCTGGACGCGTTCGTCAGCCGCGACGCGGAGCTGGCCCGGAGCGTTCTGGCGTCGGATGACGCGGTGGATAGCCTGCGCACGGCCTCTTATCATGAGCTGGTGAGCTTCATGGAGCGCGACCCGGAGAACATCAAGGCTGCGTTGGACTTGTTGGCGATCACCCGGAACCTGGAGCGGCTGGCGGACCACTCCACCAATATCGCCGAGGATGTGCTGTTCCTGGTGAAGGGAATCGACGTTCGACACCACGCCGAAGCGCGGCGCTGAAGCGAATGTTCACTGATTCGTAATTATTTCGTAACCAATAGGACGTTACGATAGGCGAGAAGTCATGAAGAAAATTGTATTAATCGAAGACGACGCCGATCTGTACTCGCTGATTCAGTACAACCTGGAAAAAGAGGGGTTTACGATGGCCGGCGCCCAGACGGGGAAGGGCGCCATCGAGTTGTGCCGGCGGGAACGGCCGGACCTGATCATTCTGGACATTATGCTGCCGGACTCCGACGGCCTGGAGATCTGCCGGGCCATCCGGAATCATTCGGAGCTGGCGGCGGTGCCGGTGATTTTCCTGACCGCGCGGGCTTCGGAGACGGACCGCATCGTGGGCCTGGAACTAGGCGCGAACGACTACATCGTCAAGCCGTTTTTCATCCGCGAACTGATTGCGCGCATCAAGATTCACTTCCGCGGCCAGCCTCCGGCGACGAAGATCCTGCGGTCCGGCGATCTCGAATTGGACAGGGCGCGCTGCCGCGTGCATCTGAATGGCGGCGAGGTGACGCTCACGGCCACTGAGTTTCGCCTGTTGGAGTTTCTGATGAGCCGCCCCGGGGTGGTCTTCAGCCGGGAGCAGCTTCTGGACGCTGTCTGGGGCCATGATCGTGCCGTGACGGATCGCACGGTGGACGTTTACATCCTGCGCCTGCGGCAGAAGATCGAGCAGGGCGAAGATTCAACGTTCATCCGCAGCGTGCGCGGGTTCGGATATAGCTTCAACGCCGAGGCTCCTCAGGAGCAGGTCCAGTAGAGTCCGCTGGCTACGCCAGATCGACTGCCCGCGTGCTCACGCATGGCTGTTCGGGCTAGACTCGAAGCCAATGCGGAACGAACTTACGACGATCGTCGAGCGGGACGGCCCCTAGTTCATCGCGTACTGCGCGGAAGTGCCGGGCGCGAACGGCAAGGGGGAGACGCATGAGGAATGCTGACGGGCATTCCGAACTTGTCGTCGTCGGATGAAGCGTGAGAGATTGCTAGGCGCAGCAAGTACAATGAAAGGTAGGAGTCTCCTCCTTTCTTCATGCAAAATCTTCGCCAGCAGCAGCTCTACGACGCCCTTGCCTCGCGCATTTTGATCATCGACGGCGCGATGGGGACGATGCTGCAGGCGTATCATCCGACGCCGGCGGATTTTCTTGGCCTCGAAAATTGCAGCGAAATTCTGAATCGCACGCATCCGGAGTGGATTAAGGCGATTCACTGCGCGTACCTCGAAGCCGGTGCGGATATCATTGAAACCAATAGCTTTCAAGGCTCGCCGCTGGCGCTGGCAGATAATCACCTGGAATCGGCGTGCCGCGAGCTGAATGTGTCCGCCGCGAGGCTTGCGCGCGAGGCGGCGGACGAATTTTCGACGCCGGAAAAGCCTCGTTTCGTGGCTGGATCGCTGGGGCCCACAACGAAATCCGCGGCTTTGCGGCATGCTTCGTTCGAAACCCTGCGACAGAGTTACTACGAGCATGCGAAGTATCTCGTCGAAGGCGGTGTGGACTTTCTACTGATCGAAACTGCGTTCGACACGTTGAACATCAAGGCTGCGCTGATCGCCATTGAGCAGTTGGAAAAAGAGCTGGGCCAAAAAATCCCGGTGATGGTGTCGGGGACGTTGATGGAGTCGGGCTCGATGCTGGGCGGACAGACGATCGATTCGTTGTACTCCTCGATCGCCAATCACGATTTGCTCGCGATTGGTCTGAACTGCGCCACTGGGCCGGATCTGATGACGGATCACATCCGCACGCTGGCGGCGATGTCGGGGAAGAGGATCTCCTGCTATCCGAATGCCGGTCTGCCGAACGAAAAGGACCAGTATCTGGAGACGCCGGAATCGCTGGCGCATCAGCTGGAGAAGTTCGTGTCGCACGGCTGGCTGAACATCGTGGGAGGCTGCTGCGGAACCACGCCCGCGCACATCAAGGCGATCGCGCAAATGGCGCAGGGCCATGCGCCGAGGCGGATTCCGCCGCCGGCGCATCGCGCCTATTATTCTGGCATCGAACTGGTGGAAGCCGAGGATTCAAACCGTCCGCTGATCGTGGGCGAGCGGACCAACGTCATCGGCTCGCGCCTGTTCAAGCGGCTGATTGCCGATGAAAATTGGGAAGAAGCGAGCGAGATCGCGCGCTGGCAGGTGAAAAATGGCGCGCATATCGTCGACGTGTGCCTGCAATCGTCGGATCGCGAAGAGATCAAGGACGTGGCTCCGTTCTACGGGAAGCTAATGCCGAAGATCAAGGCTCCGGTGATGATCGACACCACAGATGCCCGGGCGATGGAAGAGGCGCTGACATGGTGCCAGGGCAAGAGCATCATCAATTCAATCAACCTGGAAGACGGCGAGGAGAAATTCGAGCGCATCTGCCCGATTGCGAAGGCCTACGGCGCGGCACTGGTCGTCGGGACCATCGACGAAGATCCGTTGCAGGCGCAGGCCTTCACGCGGGAGCGCAAACTCGGTGTGGCCGAGCGCAGTGTGAAGCTGCTGACGGAAAAATATGGCATCGCGCCGGAGGATATCATCATCGATCCTCTGGTTTTCCCCTGTGCGACGGGCGATGAAAACTACATCGGCGGCTCGGTGGAGACGATCGAGGCGATCCGGCTGATTAAGGCGAAGATTCCCTACGTCAAGACGATTCTCGGCGTGTCCAACGTCAGCTTCGGGCTGCCGGCGGAGGCTCGCGAGGTCGTCAATTCGGTGTTCCTGTATTACGCGACGAAGGCCGGCCTGGATCTGGCCATCGTGAATGCGCAGAAGCTGGAGCGCTTCGCGTCGCTTCCGCAGGGAGAACGGCATCTGGCGGAAAATCTGCTGTTCAATAAGCCGCCCGCCGAAATTCCCGCTCCCGACGACTGGCGGGAACAGACGCCGCAACAGAGAGCGGCGATCAATCAATTCCACATCGCGGCCATTGCTGAGTATTTTCGAAGAGCAGGCAAGAAGACGAAGAAAAAGGCGGAGGAACTGCCGCTCGACGAGCGCCTGGCGAATTACATCATCGAAGGCACGAAGGACGGCCTCATCGCGGACCTAGACCGCAAACGCTCCGAGGGCGCGGCGCCGCTCGACATTATTAACGGGCCGCTGATGGCCGGTATGACCGAGGTCGGCCGCCTGTTCAACGCGAATGAACTGATCGTCGCCGAAGTGCTGCAATCGGCCGAGGCGATGAAGGCTGCGGTGAATCACCTCGAGCAGTTCATGGAGAAGACTGAGACCTCCACGCGCGGCAAAATCGTGCTGGCGACGGTGAAGGGCGACGTGCACGACATCGGCAAGAATCTGGTGGAGATTATCTTGTCGAACAACGGCTACCGGGTAGTGAACCTGGGAATCAAGGTGCCTCCGGAGGATCTGATTCGGGCGTGGAAAGAGCATAAACCGGACGCGATCGGGCTTTCCGGGCTGCTCGTCAAGAGCGCGCATCAGATGGTGACCACGGCATCGGACTTTAAGGATCACGGCGTGGAGGTGCCTCTGCTGGTGGGCGGCGCGGCGCTGTCGGAAAAGTTCACCACGACGCGCATCGGGCCGGCTTACGGCGCGCCGACGTTTTATGCCAAGGACGCGATGACCGGGCTCGCTATCATGAATGAGCTAACGGACCCGGCAACACGCGAGGCCGCGCTGAAGGCCCATGTCTTCACGGCGAACGGCGATGCGCCCGCGTCCGAAGTGCCGGCAGTCAACACGGGCACGACGCGCAGCTCGAAGGTTCGCACGGACATTCCGATTCCCAGCGTGCCGTATCTGGATCGCCGCGTCCGCGCGATCCCGAACCTGGCAGAACTCTGGAGCTACATGAATCCGTACATGCTGTACGGGCGTCACCTGGGGTTTAAGGGCAATTTCGAAAAGCTCCTGGCCGACCGCGATCCGAAGGCTCTGGAATTATTCAACGACGTCGAGCAGGTGAAGGCGGAAGCCGAGAAGTTTTTCAAAGTCCGCGCCGTGTGGCAATTTTTTGAAGCGGAGCGCGACGGCAATTCAATTCATCTGTTCGAGCCCGGCGCGAAGAATCCTCTCCACACGTTTAAGTTCGGCCGCCAGCATAAAGCTGACGGGCTCTGCCTGAGCGATTACATTCTGGACCCTCGGGACGGGCGCAGGGATCATCTTGGCTTCTTCGTGGTCACGGCGGGCGAGGGCGTTCGCGCACGCACGGAAGAAGCGAAGGCTCGCGGCGAATTTTTCCTGGCTCATGCGCTGCAGGCGCTGGCGATTGAGACGGCCGAAGGTTGCGCCGAGTGGCTGCATCGCCGCATGAGGGAGGATTGGGGCTTTCCCGATCCGCCATCAATGACCATGCAGGAGCGGTTCACCTCGCGCTACAGCGGTAAGCGCTACAGCTTCGGATATCCCGCCTGCCCGAATCTCGACGATCAGCAGGGCATCTGGAAGCTGCTGAAGCCGGAAGAGATCGGCGTCCGTTTGACCGAAGGGATGATGATGGACCCGGAGGCGAGCGTCAGCGCCATGGTCTTCCATCACCCGGATTGCGCCTACTTCACGGCATCCGAATAAGAAAGCGGAATAAATTTTCTCTCCTTCGCGAAACAACTGCATCATACGGATGTCAGTAAATCATCCGAGGAGATTATTCAATGAAGAAACTGTTTGTAGCAGCTTTGGCGACGCTCGCTTTGTCGACGGTCGCGATGGCGCAGGATAAAGATATTGTCGATACGGCCGTTTCGGCCGGGGCCTTCAACACACTGGTTACTGCGTTGAAGGCGGCCGGCCTGGTGGATACGCTGAAGAGCTCTGGTCCGTTCACGGTGTTCGCACCGACCGACGCGGCGTTCGCGAAGCTGCCCGCCGGCACGGTGGAAGGCCTGCTGAAGGATCCGGAGAAGTTGAAGAAGATCCTGACCTATCACGTGGTTGCTGGTGATGTGATGGCCGCCGACGTGGTGAAGTTGAAGGAAGCCAAAACCGTGGAAGGCTCTGAAGTGAAGATCATGGTGAAGGGCGGCAAGGTGATGGTTAACAATGCCCACGTCGTGAAGACCGACATCAAGTGCTCCAACGGCGTCATCCACGTGATCGACACCGTGATTATGCCCCCGATGTAACTTTGGCTTGCGAAAAGCTGCCGCGGCGAAGAGAATAGAGACGTGAAAGCAGTTCTCAAATCTCTCTTCGCCGCTATTTTCGTTTGGATGATGTTTATCAAGACGAGCCTGGAAGAGAGTTTGATCGCCGCGTTGCCCGCGCACTCGAAAAACCCTTGGGCGCTGCCGGGAGCCACGTGGTTCGTGCTTATTATGGCCCTCGGCGATATCGCGATGTCCGCTTATGTTCTAGTTCAGTTGTTCCATCTGGGTCCTAAGGATGGCGTCGAGTGCCTGTTGAAAAGACGAGCGGCGTGAGAAAAACCGCGGCCATGGATGTGCGCGCGACGGCGGATCTTCTCGACCACGCGGTGACGCAGCGCGGCGAAACCCTGGCCGAACTCGTGTCGGCGTCTTCCGTCTTGCTCGTCTTTCTGCGACACGCCGGCTGCACGTTCTGCCGGGAGGCACTGGCGGACATTGCCGGTTCGCGTCAAAACATCGAAGGCCAGGGTATCCGCATCGTCCTGGTACACTTGGGCGACGCGGACGAACTGGACCGACTGCTCGAGAAAAACTCGTTGTGTGGCCTGGACCGGCTCTGCGATCCAAATCAGGAACTATACAAAGCATTCGGATTGAAGCGGGGCACTGCCCTGCAACTTTTCGGCCCCAAGGTTTGGTGGAGAGGCATCAAGGCGGGGTTGATCTCCGGGCACGGAATGGGAATGCCCGCCGCTGATGCGTCCCAAATGCCGGGTGTCTTCCTGCTCGAACAGGGAGTGATCGCGCGGCGCTTCCGCCACCGCAGCGCGGCGGACAGGCCTGACTATGAGGCTCTTTGCAACCAACCCGCTCTCAAATCCGCGGAGCGGAAGTAACCACCAGCGCTCGCGCGCCCGTCTTTGACGCGCCCCGGTAGCTGTGCGGCTCGGACGAATCGAAGTACACGCTGTCGCCTGTCGTCAGCGGGTGATCTTCTCCCTGAAAGTGAATTTCCAGCACGCCTTCCAGCACGTGGATGAACTCCGATCCTTCGTGAAAATGCTCCCGCGTCTCGCGCGGGTTGCGATGCGGAAACTCGGCGAGATACGCCTGCATGCCCTTGCCCTCGGAGGCGAACGTCAGGCATTCGAAGAAAAACGCCGGCGAGGGCGAATCGGGCAGATCGGGGAAACGCATGCGTTCGCCGGCGCGCACCACGGCGAACAGCTTCGCGCCTCGCTTGGCGCTGAAGAAGTAGTCGAGGCCAACGTCGAAGACCATCGAGATGCGGGCCAGCGTCGGCAGCGTGGGCGTCAAGCGGCCGTTTTCGAGCTGGGACAGCATCGACGGCGAGAGCCCCGTGTGTTTGCCGAGTTCGACGAGCGCAATTTTCTTACGCAGGCGGAGCTGTCTTAGCTTTCGGCCGATTTCGTACGCCGAAAGGATTCGTTCGATGGTTTCCGGCCCAGTTTCTATTTTCACTTCAGGATCACTGAAGATAAGCTGACATTAATCAGTATAACTGAACTTACTTATGATGACAATGAAAATCTCAGGGGCTTTGCTGTTACACTCGCTTACGGTATGAATCCTGCATTGTCTTCCCTGACCGACGACGAGCTGGTCGTGCTCGCCCAACAACGTGACGAATCGGCTTTTGAGGAGCTGATGCAACGCAACTCGTCCGCATCCTTCCGGCTCGCGCTTTCCATGCTGCGGGACCGCCAGGAAGCTGAGGACGAAGTGCAAAATTCGTTCCTCAGCGCCTGGCAGCATCTGGGCCAATTCCAGCGCGGCTCGAAATTCTCCACCTGGCTGACGCGCATCCTCATGAATCAGTGCCTGATGCGCTTGCGCAAGGTGCGTCGCGCGACTTTCGTCTTCTTAGACGAACCTGTTGCCGATGAAGGCGCCGCGAAGCTGGAGCTGCAAGATCAGAGCGCCACGCCCGAGGCCGAACTGCAAAACGAAGAACTCGCCGAACTGCTACGGCGCGAAATTCGCCGCCTGCCTCCGCTGCTGCGCAGCGTCCTCGTCATGCGCGACGTAAACGAGCGTTCCACGGTGGAAGTGGCCGAGGAACTGGGAATTTCGACGGCAGCCGTGAAGTCGCGCCTGGCGCGGGCACGCTCGGAATTACGCCGCAGGATATCAGGCGTCGGCTACGCAACGTAGGAACACATATAATGGCGGGGTGCTCGAGTGGTTCTTCTCCGATCCTCTCCCCGTCGGCTCGCCCGCGCCGGATTTCACGCTACCCGACGACCAAGGTAACGAGGTTTCGCTGGCTGCGCTGCGCGGGAAGAACGTGGTGTTGGTGTTTTATCCTCGCGACGAGACAACGGTTTGTACCAAGCAGCTGTGCGAATTTCGCGATGCCTGGGCGGACGTGAAGGCGAAGAATACGGTGGTGTTCGGCGTCAATCCGCAGGACGCGGAAAGCCATGAGAAATTCCGCGCTAACCAGAACTATCCGTTTCCTCTCTTGACCGATAAGGGCCAGAAAACGGGCGAAGCCTATCGCACAAAGGGTTTCATTGTGAGGAGAACGGTGTACTTGATTGGGCCGGATGGTGTGATTCGATACGCCCAGCGCGGCAAACCGGAGCCGTCGGAAGTGTTGGCTGCTGCGGTGGTTTAGCCAGGGTGGGGCTGCCCGTCCCGACCGACAACATGCGCCTCCCAGCCTCGGTTGGCTTCCACAGAAGCCGCTTAAAACGCGGCTGCCGGCTGATAGCCCGCCCCATAAGGGCAAGAATTTACTCGCTCCGGAGAGTATCTGCCGGATTCAGTCGGGCGATGCGTGCCGCTGGGATCAGACTGGCGAGAGCAGTCGCGAACAGCAGACCCAGGCCGACGCCGATCAAACTAACGGGATCGCCGGGCTGCACGCCCCAGAGGAAGCTTTTTAGGAATCGCTCCAGTCCGAAGGCCGCCGCCGCACCTGTGGCGACCCCCGCCAGTACCCAAATCAAGCCCGGCCGCAGCGCGACCTCGATCGCTCCGCCGAGGGTCGATCCGAGCGCCATGCGTATGCCGAGCTCCCGGGTCCGCTCGGTGACGACGTTGGAAATCAGGCCGTCAATGCCCATCGCGGAAAGCAGCATCGCGAGGGCGGCGATGGTTCCAGAGAGCACGGCGAGAAAACGCTCGAAGGTGAGAGCGTCGGCTTTCAGGTCGCGCACGGACTCAAACGCGGCCATCGGCAGCAGAGGATCGGCGGAGCGCGTGGCGTCCTCAATCGCTTTGGCGACCGCTGCGCCATCGAGAGAGCTGCGCACCACCCACTTGGGCGAAAACCAGCTGTGGACCAACTCGATCATTTCCCACTGTGAAGCGGGGATATAAACCATGGGAATGTGGGCGATGGGGCCAAAATCTCCCCATCCGGCACGCTGATCCTGCACGTCTCCTACGACGCCGATGATTTGCGGTCCCTTCGCGCCCCGGCCGAACCGGAGGAGTTGGCCCAAGGGCTCGGCGTTGTTGAGATAGCGTTTTACGAACGCCTGGTTCACCACCGCGACCTGCGCGGAAGCGGGGCCGTCGGTCTGAGCGAGCACGCGGCCCTGGAGCAGAGGAATGCGGAGCGCGGTAAAGAACTCCGGCGTGACGTAGGTGACGTTCGTATTTTCCACGTTTTCCCTACCGGAGGGGTGGAAGGGCATATTCAGGGCCCGCTCATAAGGAAGCGTGAGGCCGACTGCCGCGGCTTCAATCCCCGGGGTCTGGTGCAGGCGAGTGATCGCGGTGTCATAGAGCCGGTTCATTTGCGCCGGCGTCTTGTAGCGGGCGTCCTGGAGGGAGAATTTCGCGATCATCACGTGATTCGGGTCGAAGCCGGGGTCCAGATTCCACAAATGAAGAAATGAGTGGAGCAGCAGGCCTGCGCCGAACAGAAGTGGAACCGTCAGCGCGACCTGCCCTCCGGCCAGCGCGCCCAACGAGAAAAATCGCCTGTGGCCGGAGACGCTTCGGCTCGATTGTACGGCGCGAAGATCGACGCGCGCCGCATGAAACGCGGGCGCGAGGCCGAAAGCGATGCCGGCCAGCAGCGTCAGAGCGAGCGTCGCGGCCAGCACGCGCCAGTCCAGTTCGACTGTTTCGAGGAAAGGAAACGTGAGAGCGCCAAACTCGCGCAGCGCCGTCAATGCTCCCCAGCCGACCAGCGCTCCGGCCAGCCCTCCGAACAGGCCAAGAGAGACGCTTTCGATCAGCAACTGGCGCACGATGCGCGAAAAGGGAGCCCCGAGCGCCAGCCGCGTGGCGATCTCGCCCACGCGTCCGGATGCTCGCGCCAACAGCATGCCTCCGATATTCACGCAGCCGAGCACGAAGACGAATCCGACAGCCGCCCACAGCAGCATCAAAGGGCGGCGGAGATCGCTGGTACGGCCCTCCAGCAAGGGGATGACGCCGAGGCGGACATCGGCGTCCTTTGCATAGGAACCGGCCTTTTTCAGATCCGGCACGAGTGAGGCGAGTTCTTCGGAGGCTTGCCGCCAGCTTGCGCCGTTCCGGAGCCGCGCTGCGATGGCGTAATTGCCACCGCTTCCCTCGCCGGTCGTGGACGGCCGGATGGGGGTCCAAACGTCGGCCTTGACGGCCGTTCGGAAACCGGCGGGCATGACGCCGACGATGGTGAACGGCTCGCCTCGAAGTACCACGCGCCGGCCCACGATAGCCGTATCTTCATGAAAGTACTTATGCCAGACGGCGTGGCTCAGCATGACCACTGAGGGCCCGCCGGCGCGGTCCTCGTCGGCATTGAACTCACGGCCGACCAACGGCGACACGCCAAGCACACGGAAGAATCCGGAGGATACGCGCTGCTGCTGAACGTACGCGCCGTTGCCTTCGACGCCCAGGTTTACGCCCGTAACCCAGTCGGAATAAACGGTAGCGTCGAGGGCGGAGACGCGGTCGCGGATGGCCTCCCAGGTTCGTCCGTCGTGGTTATCGTGCTCGTCCGAGTTGCCCTCATCGCGGAAAACCCGGACCACCTGGGCCAGGCGCTCGGGCTGCGGGTAGGGAAGGGGCCGGATCATGGCGGAGTTGACGACGGCCAGGACGGCGGTGTTCGCCCCCACACAAAGGGCCAGAATCGCGATTACAGTCAATGAAAACGGCCAGTTCTGTCGGATCAGGCGGAGAGCGTAGCGAAGGTCGTGCATTTGAACCTTAATACGGCAGCCGGGCGTTTTGGTTCGCAGGAATGTTCTATTGGGCCATGTTACACTATAGTTTTTGGTTTCCCACCGGTAAACCGAAGGATCATCCCTAAGAGGAGTTTCAAAGAGTGGCAGAGAAGATGCGGCATATTTTCACGTCCGAGTCGGTGACCGAGGGTCACCCGGACAAGATGGCGGACCAGATCTCGGACGCCGTGCTGGATGCGGTGCTCGCCGAGGATCCAACCGGCCGCGTCGCCTGCGAGGTTCTGGTGACTACCGGAATCTGTGTGGTTTCGGGAGAAATCACCACGAAGACCTACGTAGACGTGCCGAGGCTGGCGCGTGAAGTGATCCACGAGATCGGCTACACGGACGCCGAAATGGGCTTTGATTCGAAGACCTGCGGCGTTCTGAACACGATTCAGAGCCAGTCGCCGGACATCGCCATGGGCGTGGATACGGGCGGCGCGGGCGATCAGGGCCTGATGTTCGGTTTCGCCTGCAATGAGACTCCGGAACTCATGCCTTTGCCGGTGATGCTGGCCCACAAGCTGGTTCGCCAGTTGAGCGAAGTTCGCCGCTCCGGAAAGCTGAAGTTCCTGCGTCCAGACGGCAAGAGCCAGGTGAGCGTCGAGTACATCGACGGGAAGCCCGCGCGCATCGATGCGGTTGTGGTTTCCACGCAGCACGATGACGAAGTCTCCACCGAAACGTTGCGCGCCGAAGTGAGGAAGCACATTATCGATCCAATTCTGCCCAAGAATATGATCGATGCGCGGACCAAGTTTCACATCAACCCCACCGGCCGGTTCGTGATCGGCGGGCCGCACGGCGACACCGGATTGACCGGACGCAAGATCATCGTCGACACGTATGGCGGCATGGGCCGTCACGGCGGCGGCGCGTTCTCGGGCAAGGATCCGACGAAGGTGGACCGTTCGGCGTGCTATATGGCGCGCTATGTGGCAAAGAATATCGTTGCCTCGGGCCTGGCGGATCGCTGTGAGGTGCAGCTTGCCTATGCGATCGGGGTGGCGGAACCGGTTTCGGTGATGGTGGACACGTTCGGCACCGGAAAGATTGAGGAGGATCGCCTGGTGGAACTCGTCCGGGCGAATTTCTCGTTGACCCCCAAGGGCATGATCGAGTCGCTGAAATTGCGGCGTCCGATCTACCGCAAGACGGCGGCGTTCGGGCATTTCGGCCGCACGGAAGACACGTTCACCTGGGAGGCGACCGACAAGGCCGCCGCTCTAAAGGCAGCGGCGCAGCCAGCGGTGGCGACCAGCAAATAACCAATTCGGAGAATAAAATGAGCACAGCAACCACTACCGTCCCTTGTGACGTGAAAGATCTTTCGCTCGCGGATGCCGGCAAGCGCCGCATCGAGTGGGCGGCGCAGTCGATGCCCGTTCTGGCCACGATTCGCAAACAGTTCATCAAGACCCAACCTCTGGCGGGCATCAGAGTTGCCGCGTGTCTGCACGTAACCACGGAAACCGCGAACCTGATGATCGCGCTGCGCGACGGCGGAGCAAGTATCGCCCTGTGCGCGTCGAATCCCTTGTCCACGCAGGACGAGGTCGCGGCCTCGTTGGTGCGCGATTACAACATCCCTACTTTCGCCATCAAGGGTGAATCGAACGACGTTTATTATTCGCATTTGAACGCCGCGCTCGACACTGCTCCGCAATTCACCATGGACGACGGAGCGGACGTAGTGGGCCTGCTCCACACAAAGCGCAAGGAACTGTTAAAGAACGTCATCGGCGGCACGGAAGAGACCACCACCGGTGTGATCCGCCTGCGAGCGATGGCGAAGGACAACGTGCTGGCTTATCCGATCATCGCCGTTAACGACGCGCTGACCAAGCACCTGTTCGACAATCGCTACGGCACGGGCCAGAGCACACTCGACGGCATCATCCGTGCGACGAACGTTCTGCTGGCTGGCCTGAATGTGGTGGTCGCCGGCTACGGCTGGTGCGGACGGGGCGTGGCGATGCGCGCCAAGGGGATGGGCGCGAACGTCATTGTCACCGAGATCGACCCGACCAAGGCAATCGAGGCCGTGATGGACGGATTCCGCGTGATGACGATGCACGAGGCGGCCACGATCGGCGACGTGTTCGTTACGGTGACCGGCAATAAGAACGTGATTGGCCGCGACCACTTTGACAAGCTCAAGAGCGGCGCGATTCTGGCGAACTCCGGCCACTTCAACGTGGAGATCGACCTGGACACGCTGGCGTCGGTTTCATCGAGCCGCAAGGAAGCGCGGCCTTTCGTCGAGGAGTTTTCGATGAAGGACGGCCGTAAGATCTACGTGCTGGGCGAAGGCCGCCTGATCAATCTGGCGGCCGCTGAAGGCCACCCGGCCTCGGTGATGGATATGAGCTTCGCCAACCAGGCGCTTTCGGCCGAGTACATGGTGAAAAATCACGCCAAGCTGGAAAAGAAGGTTTACTCGGTGCCGGAAGAGTTGGATAAGACCGTCGCCAAGATGAAGCTGGAATCGATGGGTTTCAATATCGACAAGCTGACGCCGGAACAGGAAGAATACCTGGCCGGATGGGCCGAGGGAACTTAGAGCGCCCCAGCGTTCAAGAAAATCAGAGTACATGCGGGGCGCTCTTGTGCGCCCCGTTCTTTTGTGGAGTCAGGGAGACCATGGCGTTAATTGAGGGTTGCAAGCATTCGCTGGACATTACAGTTCCGGTGGCCGAAGTCGAAAAGGAAACCGAGCGCGTTGTCGCCGAGATTCAAAAGAAAGTGAAGCTGCCCGGATTCCGGCCCGGCAAGTCTCCGGTGGCTCTGGTAAAGCAGCGCTTCGCAGGAGACATCCGGCAGGACGTTCTGGAGAAGCTGGTGCCGCGCTTCTTCCGCGAGGCGGCGGACAAGGAGCACCTGGAAGTGGTGGGCCAGCCGAACGTCAGCGATGTGCATTTCCATTCCGGCGAACCGCTGAAGTTCAAGGCCGAATTTGAGGTCGCGCCGAAGTTCGAACTGGGCGAGTATCGCGGCATCACCGTTACTTACACTGAGCCCGAAGTGACGGACGCCGAACTGGACGCCCGCATCGAAGAGATCCGCGAGCAGAAGGCCGAGTACGTGAATGAAGAGCCGAGACCTCTGGTCGACGGCGACTACGCCGTGGTGTCGCTTGAAAGCGTTTCCGGCGTGGCCGAAAAAGTGTCGCAGGACGAGCTGATGCTGAAGATCGGCGACGAAGCGACGATGAAAGAGTTCAGCGAGAATCTGCGCGGGGTGTCTCCAGAGGAGTCACGCGAGTTCGACGTCACGTATCCGGAGGATTACGACCGCAAGCAACTGGCCGGGCGCACGGTGCGCTTCAAGGCTACGCTGAAGGCCGTGCGCCGCAAGGAACTGCCCGAAGTGAACGACGAGTTCGCCAAGGACTTGGGCGACTACCAGACCGTATTCGAGCTGAAGGAAGCGGTCCGCAAATCGCTGAGGCAGGACCGGGAGCACAAGGCTCAGGACAATGCCAAGCATCAGCTCATCGACAAACTGGTAGACACGCACGATTTTCCAGTGCCGGAGGTTTATATCGACCGGCAAGTAGAAATCAATTTGGAAAACCAGCTTCGTACGCTGGCCGCCCAGGGCATCGATCCGCGGGGGATCAAGCTCGACTGGCAGAAGGTTCGCGAAACGCAGAAGGAAAAGGCCAAGCGCGACGTGAAGGCATCATTGCTGCTCGATAAGATCAGCGAGCGCGAAGCGATTATGGCCACGCAGGAAGAAGTCGACCGCGAAGTACAGCGCATCGCCCGGCAGCAGAGGGAAGCGGTAGCCGCCGTGCGCGCGAAGCTGCAAAAGGACGGCGTGATCGGCCGGATCGCGGGGAACATCCGGACGGAGAAGACTCTGGCGTTCCTGTTCGAGCAGGCGCGGAAGGAAGCGGCCAAAGAGTAGCCGGGAGCCGGAATGATTCGTCGGGTGATTCTGGTGTTCGCCGTTGTGTCCTCCATTGATGCGCAGCGGGCGTATGAGAAGGACGGCAAAGTCGTCTATGAGGACGCGTCGGGGCATCGGACGGGACTCGGCGCGGGCTTCAATTCTATTCTGACTTCGGACGAGAAGGTCGTGTTCCTACGGGGCAGGAAGTTCGCCTACGGGGATAAATTCGACTGCTCGACAATCGCGACGAAGAACTGGGTCGCGAAGTACGATCCGGACACCGGAACGGAAACGAAACTGTTCGACCGATCGATTCGATTCTACGGCAGCAACAGCCTACCCTTCTGTATCTTTTCGCAGATGCACATCTCGCGGGACGGCTCGACCTTATATCTAAGAGCACATACCGATGCTACGGGGGACAGCATTGCCGTCGTCAAACTCAGCAACGGATCGATGACCTTCCTCCACGGCATCGAGGACTTCTGGATGGTCGAGAGCGGTCCCCACATCGGCGACCTGATTTGCCTGGAGCGATTTCTGAACTCGAAGGCGGCCGTCGTCGAAAATCCTATTGTTCATAGGAGTCCCGAGGGCCGCAAAATCAAAGTGATCTCCTACGAGTGGCCTCTGCATGGAGCAAAGTCGGTGCCGCTTCTTCGAAAGTATCTCCAGGACATCGGCGGAACGATTCATATTGACGGGCAACAACTGCCGTAGGCAGACGCGTGCGGTAGCTCCTCCTGGCTACGGGCTGTTGGCTCTTGGCTTCTGCAGCAGATACACCGCGAACGTCGCCAGCCAGTGAGCGCCCTCGTAGTGCTCACCCGTCACGGCTTTCAAACCCGCCGTGGCATGCTCCTCGGCGGGTGGCAATAGGGTTGGAGAGATGTTTCTCAACATCCACGCTCGGCTGAGGTTCAGGCCGTCCAGATGAGAAAACTTCGGATCACCCGGGTCGGGCGAGCCCACGGGCTTCAGTCGAGACAGATCAGGCAGAAACTCGCTGAACCAGCCAGCGAACTGGTCGCGATCCAGCACGCGACGCATCACATCGGCCTCGGCTAGGCATGGCGACAGAAAATCCTCGCCAGACGGCTCGTAATCGATCGGCCCGTTGCGGTCTTTGAGAAAAAAATCGCGGGCGCGTTGCGCAAATAGCTCGCGCGGATGGGAATCGAGCACCAATCCCAACGCGAACGCCGTGTTGCTGTGCTCTCCCGAGCGGACCGGATACGGCAGTTTTTGGATCCACTCGGAGAACCGTACCAAGACGGCCCTTTCGAGCGGCTCCAGCACCGGCGACCGCAGTTCCGCCGCCAGCGTCAGCAGCCATGCGAGGCCGTATGGACGTTCAAACGCGCTCCGTCCCACGTCGTTGAAATAGCGCACTTCCACTGCGATATTTTCTTCCGTAATATTCCGCGCAATCGCCGCACGAGCCTCGGCCGCGAACGGAGCATCGGGGAACAGGCGTGACAGGCGGGCCAGCAGCCAGTGCCCATGCACGGCGGAGTGCCAGTCGTAGCAGCCGTAAAATGCCGGTGTCAGCAGGCGGGGCGGCAGTGCGTCCCCATCGGATTGCATCGTGTGCGCGATCTTGCTCGGATACTCGCGCGTGACGCAGTTCAGCGCCAGACGCGCGAACTGCGCCGCGAGGGCTTCGGTGAGTTCAAGATCCATAACGCTCGCGCAGCACGTTCTTCTGAATCTTTCCCGTGCCACCCTTGGGGAGCGTGTCAGCAACTACCACTGACGTCGGACATTTGAAGTGTGTCGTACGTTCGCGGCACCAGGCGATCAGTTCGGCCGCTTCGATCATATGGCCGGCTCGGGGCACGACGACGGCGCGGATCGCTTCTCCCCATTTTTCGTGAGGCACGCCGATCACGGCGGCTTCCAGCACCGACGGATGCGAAAGTATCAACGACTCCACCTCCGGCGAATAGACGTTCTCGCCGCCCGGCTTGATCATGTCCTTCTTCCGGTCGAGGATGTAGAGAAACCCGTCCTCGTCGAGGCAGCCGATGTCGCCTGTGTGCATCCATCCGCCGCGCAAAGCCTCCTTGCTGATCTCTGGCCGGTTCCAATATCCCTTCATGACGGTCTCTCCACGTGCGATCACCTCGCCCGATTGGCCCACAGGGACATCGCGATCGTCAAAATCCACGACCCGCACTTCCACGCCCGGGATCGGCCTCCCGGCGGCGGCGATTCTCCTGCCGGTGTGGTCCTCATGCTGCAGGAGTACCTGGACGGGGCTCGTTTCCGTCATGCCGTAGGCCTGGATGAAGCGCACGTGAGGCAGCTTTCGCATGGCCAGTTCGATGAGCGGCGCGGGCATCGGCGACGCGCCGTACAGGATGTGCCGCAGGCTGGACAAATCGCAGCCGTCGAACGAGGGATGGTTCAAGACCATGTTGATCATGGTTGGCACGATCACCGTATCCGTCACGCGTTCAGACTGCACCAGGTACAGGAACTTCTCGGGATCGAACGTCGGCAAATACAGATTCGCGCTGCCGAGCACCGGATGTGCATAAATGGACCAGAAATCGGCGCCATGGAACATCGGCGCGGCGTGCAGCCAGACACCCTGAGTCATGCCGCTTGCCTGCAGCATATACACCGTGTGGCTCCACAGATTGCGATGCGTCAGCATGACGCCTTTCGGTCCGCCGGTGGTGCCGCTCGTGTAGAACAACCCGAGCAGATCCTCAGGATCAGGCTCATCGAAGGAGACGGCCGCGTCGCTGTGGCCCGGCTCGGAGAGAATGCGAGGAGCCCTGGTCAACTCGGCGGTCCTCGCGGCGAACACATCGTCGACTACCAGGGCTTTCGCTTCAGAGTCGGCCAGGGTGAAATCAACGTCATGGGGATGCCAGCGCGTGTTGATCGGGACGATCGCTACGCCGGCGATTGCCGTTGCCCAATACAACTCCAGATAATCATGCGAGTTGAGCATCCATGCCGCCACGCGGTCGCCCTTTTCGATGCCGAGTTCGCGCAGATACGCGGCCCGTTTGTGGGCTCGTTCGTAAAACTCGCTCCACGTCAGGCCGCCGCTGGCCGGGTTTGAGCCGAAAAAGCGCGCTCCGCGGCGCAGGCCGTACAGGACGTTCATGGAAGCTCCTCGTTGTGCTCTCCCAACCGCGGCGCGGGACTGAGTTCGCGGCCCGGAGTGCCGCTTAACTTCGGAATCCGGGGAGCGACGGCTTGCAAGGGTCGAACCGGCGTCAGACAGCAGTCTTTCGCGCCGAGCCGAGCGAACCACTCCTCCGCCGTCGCGCCCGCGAGTTTGCGTTCGACCGTCTCAATCGCCTTGGATTGATCGGGCGCGAACTGCTGGGCGATAAGCTGCTCGCAGCCCAATTCCCGGCAGAGATTCGCCCAGAATTTCGGCTCCAGCGCTCCGATGGCGACGAAGGAATCTTCGGCCGCCGGATAGACGTGATAGCAGGCGAATCGTCCATTCAAAATGTCGACGCGGCCCCCGCGGGCGACGGGCAGCAGCGCTGCCGCGCCATCGGTCATCGATACGTCGACGCGCTGGCCTAGGCCCGTGCGATGGCGCGCTTCGAGCGCCAGAAGAATGCCGATCATCGACTGCATCGAGCCTCCCGCGAGATCGGCGATCTGGATGCCGGGAATCACGGGCACGCCGTCTCGGGATCGGATGGTGTCGAGCACTCCGGACATGGCGAGATAGTTTACATCGTGACCGGCAAGCTGCGCTTCCGGGCCTTCGCCGCCGTAGCCGTTGAGCGCGACGTAGATCAGCCGCGGATTCACCTCACGAAGGGAAGCGTACCCAAGCGACATACGATCCATCACGCCGGGACGGAAGCCTTCAATTAATACATCGGCTGTTGCGGCGAGTTTCAGAAACGATGCTCGGCCGCGTTCGTCTTTCAAATCGATCTCAACGCTTTTCTTGCCGCGATTGGTTTGCTCGAACAATGCCGCGTAGGTAGCGCGGGCATAATCCCCGATAGGAGGCTGCTCGATCTTGATCACTTCCGCGCCGAACTCGGCGAGCCACTGCGTCGCCACCGCTCCCGGCAGCAGCCGAGTCAGGTCCAGGATGCGGATGCCCTCTAATGCTCCCGGCATTTGACCATCAGCCGATCGTTGTAGCTGAGCACCGGTTTGCCGTCCTGGTTCAGGACGGTGGTTTCGAAAAAGACCAGACCGCGCACACCGTCCTTCGTCTGCTTGTCGATGGTCTTCTTCATGACGTGAATAGTATCGCCGATGAACACGGGCGCCAGGAACCTCAATTGATCGACGCCGCGGAAGGCGACAATGGCTTCCTGATTGGGCGTCATCTGCACCATCAGGCCGGTGGAGATGGAAAAGATCAGCGCGCCGTGGGCGATGCGGCGGCCGTAGGGCCCATTGCGCGCGTATTCCTCATTCACGTGTAACTCGACAAAATCGCCGGATAGGCCTGCGAAATTGACAATATCGGCCTCCGTGATGGTACGCCCGCGTGAGGTTCGGACTTCTTGTAGGTTGTAGTCTTCGTAGAACATACGCAGTACGTTATAATCGCATTTCTATGCGTAATAAAGTGACTGTGGTTGGTGGAGGCAACGTAGGCGCAAGCTGCGCCATGAACCTCGCGTTTAAAGAACTGGCCGACGTCGTTCTGGTCGACGTGGTGGAGGGTGTGCCGCAGGGCAAGGGCCTGGACATGCTGCAATCGGGCCCGATTGAGGGCTACGATGTGACCATCACCGGAGCCAACGATTATGAGGCGACGGCGAACTCCGATGTGGTCGTGATCACGGCCGGCCTGGCGCGCAAGCCCGGCATGAGCCGCGACGATCTTCTGCTGGCGAATTATGAAGTGGTGAAGAGCGTCACCGAAAAGATCGCCGCTCATTCACCCAACGCGATCCTGGTGCTGGTCACCAATCCTCTGGACGCCATGTGCTGGACCGCGCATCAAGTATCGAAATTTCCCAAGCATCGCGTGATCGGCATGGCGGGCGTGCTGGATACGGCGCGTTTCCGCACGTTCATCGCCGCGGAGCTGAACGTTTCGGTGGAGAACGTCACCGCGGTTGTGCTCGGTGGCCACGGCGATACCATGGTTCCGATCGTGCGCTTGTCCAGCGTCTCCGGCATCCCGTTGACGGAACTGATGGATCAGGCCACGCTTGACCGGCTGGTGGACCGCACACGAACGGGCGGCGCCGAAATCGTGAAGTATCTGAAAACGGGCAGCGCGTATTATGCGCCGTCGGCCGCCGCGGTGGAGATGGTCGAGTCGATTCTCAAAGACAAGAAAAAGGTTCTGCCTTGCGCGGTTCTGCTCGAAGGCGAATACGGCATCAACGGCCTGTTCGTCGGCGTGCCGGTGAAACTGGGTGCGAAGGGCATCGAGAAGATCTACGAGATCCAGTTGACGGCTGACGAAAAAGCGGCGCTGACCAAGAGCGCTGCCGCGGTGCAGGAACTGGTGGACGTGATCAAGGGCAAGATGGGAGCTTGACGTGGACTCAGAGACAGTAGTCCGGGTTGTTGCCGTGCTACTGGTGGTAGTCTGCGTCGTCATCATTCTCTCCCGGCGGAAGACAGCGAAACGGCCAAAGTGACCAATGATGATGGGCCAAACCCTCCGCGGGTCGCTCTGTTCACTGACGCATTTCACGAACCCAACGGCTTAGGCACCTTAAGCCGCGAGTTTGCCGCGTTCGCCCAACGCCGCGGATTGCCGTTTTGCCGCGTCAATGCCGGGCCTGCTACAAGCACTGCGCAGGAAGGCTCGATCACCGCCATCGAGTTGAAGCGCGGAATCCGCATTCGGCTGGACAAGGACCTGTATTGCGATCCATTGTTGAGCCGTTACCGGAACTTCGTGATCAGGCAGCTTACGCAGTTTCGGCCCGATTTGATCCACATCACCGGTCCGGGAGACACGGGAATCCTCGGAGCCTGGATTGCTCACCTGATGAATGTGCCGCTGGCGGCCTCCTGGCATACGAATCTTCACGAGTATGCCGGACGCCGCATCCCCAAGGCTCTGAGGTCGGGTTGGGTGGCAGCGCATGCGGAGCGGCTAAGCCTGCGTGCCCTGATGGCGTTTTACGGCCTGGCGCGTTTTGTCCTGGCGCCCAATCAGTCCATGGTCGATTTGCTCGCGGAACGGACCAGGAGGCCGTCTTTTCTGATGAAGCACGGAGTGGATACTTCGCGCTTCGTCCCGCGGGCCAAGCCGGATGGACCGTTCTGCTTCGGCTTTGTGGGCCGCCTGACGCCGGAGAAAAACGTGCGCGCGTTCGTGGACATCGAACAGCAACTGCTCGCTGCTGGGGAGCGGGATTTCCGGATACTGCTGGTGGGCGACGGGAGTGAGCGCAACTGGCTCCAACAGCATCTCACCAAAGCGACGTTGCCGGGATTCCTGCAAGGCGACCAATTGGTGCGCGCATTCGCGAGCATGGACGCGTTCGTCTTCCCCTCGCAAACCGATACGTTCGGCCTGGTGGTTCTGGAGGCCATGGCATCGGGCGTTCCGGTGCTGCTGAGCCCGGAGGCCGGAAGGCGAATTGGGATCAGCCACGGCGTTGAGGGTTTTATTTCCACGAACTTCAGCGAAGGCATTCTGACGTTGATGCACGGCGACGGTCTGCGCCAGAAGATGGGCGCGGCTGCCGAGCGCTTCGCGCGGACCCAGAGTTGGGAAGGGGTGTTCGAGGACCTCTACCGGACCTATGATGTAGCGCTAAACCCGCTAAGGTAGGCGGACCCCATGGTCCGCGGCCGACGCTCTCGCCGACCTTTGATTGCAACCGCATAGCCGCACCAGGGGGCCCGGCGCGGGCGAGGCGTCCGCCCCGCATTAGGGTTTCAGAGGCAGGAACGTGCTCGTCGCCTCATCGAAGGCGGTCACCAGACCCTCACCGATGTGATAAACCCATCCATGGACTCCGAGGCTGCCGTCTTCGAGCCGTGCGGCAACACTGGGGTGCGCCCGCAGATTCGTCAGTTGCGCGACGACGTTGCGCTCGGCGAGATGCAGCAGAAACTCTGCGCTCGGGTTCGGCTCGCGATGTTCCACGACGGCATAGCGGAGCCATGAGGTGATATTGGGATAGTCCTTCAGAGCGTCCGGATTCAGCGCGCCCCTCATGACGCCGCAATCGGTATGGCCGCAGATGATCACGTCTGGAACTTCCAGAACACCGACGGCATATTCGATGGTCGCCGAAACGCCTCCGATGGCGTCCGGGTAGGGCGGCACAATGTTGCCAATCACGCGGCAGATGAACAGTTCTCCGGGCTTGGTCTGTGTCAGCAGGCAGGGATCGATTCGGGAATCGGCGCAGGTGATGAATAGCGCGTTGGGCCTCTGGCCGAGCGCCAGCTTTTCGAATAAGTCCTGATGCTTGGGATAAACGTGCTTCTGGAATCGGGAGATACCGCCCGCTAACCTGTTCACCGCCATGCGTTATTCGATCCCCATCTGAGCCAGGCGATAGCGCAACGCGTTACGCGTCAAGCCCAGAAGCCGCGCTGCATGACTCTTATTGCCATCGGCGCGCTTCAGCGCCTCCCGGATCAGGGACTGCTCGTATTCGTCGAGCGTCAAGCCTTCGGGCAGGAAATGATCGCTGGACGCTGAAGCGCGGGCCCGCTGCGCCGTGTCAATGCGCACGTCGGAGGCCTCCACCCGAGGCCCCTGCGCCAGCAGTATACTGCGTTCCACCACGTTCTCCAGTTCGCGAACGTTCCCTGGCCAGTGATAGTTCATGAACCGCTCGAGCGCGCCTTCGCTGATCTCCCCGTTGAATTTCTTGGCGAAGAAATCGACCAGGTACGGAATATCCTCCTTGCGCTCGCGCAGAGGAGGGATATTCAGCGGCACGACGTTCAGCCGGTAATAAAGGTCCTCTCGAAATGTTCCCTGTTCGAGCGCCGCGCGCAGGTCGACGTTGGTCGCCGCGATCACGCGCACGTCAATCGAGATCGTCTTGTTGCTGCCCAGGCGTTCGATCTGCCGCTCCTGCAGGACGTTCAATAGCTTCACCTGGATCGATGGCGGAACGTCGCCGATTTCGTCAAGGAACGCCGTGCCCGAATCGGCGGCCTCGAATTTTCCCGGCTTGGAGACGTTGGCGCCGGTGAACGCGCCTTTCTCGTAGCCGAATAATTCACTTTCCATCAGATTTTCGGGCAGCGCGGTGCAATTAATCTTGACGAACGGCTTATCCCGGCGTGGCGAATGATGATGAATGGCGCGGGCGATCATATCCTTGCCGACGCCACTCTCCCCGGCGAGCAGAACCGTGGCACGCGTCGGCGCGACGCGCTCGATGGTGGCGAAAATCTCCTGCATGGCGCGGGAATGGCCGATGATGTTGGCGAACTGGTAGCGCTGGTCCAGGGCCTCACGCAGTTCGCGATTTTCGTCCCGCAGTTTGCGGACTTCGAGCGCTTTTTCCACGACAACGGTGAGGTGATCCAGCGAAAATGGCTTGGGGATGAAATCAACCGCGCCTTTTTTCATCGCCTCAACGGCGTTTTCGATGGTGCCGAAGGCGGACATCACGATCACTGGCGTTAACGTGTTCTGTGCCCGGATTTTTTCGAGGAACGCGAGACCATCCATGCCGGGCAGCTTCAGATCGGTAAGGATCAGGTCGGCGTCGCCGGCCAGCTTCAACCCGTCCTCGGCCGTGCCCGCGGCCTTGACGTCGTAACCGGCCGAGGAGAGATGGAGGCCGATCACCCGGCGGTACTTTTCTTCGTCCTCAATGACAAGGATGGCTTGGCGCGGCATCCTTCCTATTTTAGTCGTTGCGATTGAACAAGCTGGCGGTGCGACCGGCGAAGTAGCCAATGACGATCGCCAGTATGAAACTCAGCACAACGGGCAGGGATAGCTCCATGCCTTCCTATCGTCGAAAATCGGCTAATTCTGCATGCTAAACTGATTTGGTTTTTCGAAATAAATCATGAGCAACCTGTACAACCGCCGCGAGATGCTTGCGCTGCTGGGCGCTGCGGGCGTGGCCCGGCCCGCGGACGGTCCGCGGCCCAATATTCTGTACATCATGGCGGACGACCACGCCGCGCATGCCATTTCCGCCTACGGCAGCCGGATCAATGAAACGCCGAACATCGACCGCGTGGCCTCGGGCGGCGTGCGATTGACAAATTGTTTCTGCACCAACTCGATTTGTACGCCCAGCCGCGCCGCGATCCTCACCGGCCAGTACAGCCACGTCAACGGCGTCTACACACTAAACGACAAGCTGGACCCCAAGCGCAATCACGTCGGCAAGGAGCTGCAGAAAGCTGGCTATCAGACCGCGATGATCGGCAAATGGCACTTGGCCACCGATCCCGCCGGCTTCGATTATTGGAACATCCTGCCCGGCCAGGGCGTTTACTACGATCCCGTATTTATCGAAGAAGGAACGAGAAAAAAGCATTCAGGCTACGTGACGGACCTGATCGGCGATTTCACGCTCGACTGGCTGAAGCGCCGCGACAAGGGCAAGCCGTTTTTTGCCCTGTGCCACCACAAGGCTCCGCACCGGCCATGGGAGCCCGATCCGAAGTACAAGAGCATGTTCGAAGGCCAGACTATCCCGGAGCCGGACAATCTGTTTGACCACTACGAAGGCCGCGCGCGCAGCGTCTCCACCGTGACGATGCGGGTCGGCGAAGATATGAGCCAGACCGACCTGAAGCAGCCGGTTCCGTCGGGAATGAAGGGCGACGCGCTGCGCAAGTGGGGTTATCAGCTGTACATCAAGGATTACTTGCGCTGCGTGCGCAGCGTGGACGACAACGTCGGCCGTCTGCTCGATTATCTCGATGCCGAGCATCTGACGGAGAACACTATCGTGATTTATACCTCCGATCAGGGGTTCTTCTTAGGCGACCACGGTTGGTTCGATAAGCGCCTGATGTACGAGGAATCGCTGCGCATGCCGTTTCTGATGCGCTATCCGGGCATGATCCGGCCAGGCTGGGTGAATCGGGACATGGTGTTGAATATCGACTTTGCGCCAATGTTTCTGGACTACGCGGGCGTCGCCGCGCCTTCCGAGATGCAAGGCCACAGTTTCCGCAGCTGCCTGGAGGGCCACACGCCTCGCGACTGGCGCAAATCGATGTACTACCGCTACTGGATGCACAATACGAGCGATCACCACGTGCCGGCGCATTATGGCTTGCGCACGGATCGCTGGAAGCTCATTTACTATTACGGAAAGCCGCTGGGAATGTCAGGCGCGGAGCCTCCCGATACGCAGCCCGATTGGGAACTGTTCGACGTCCGCAACGATCCTCGCGAAATGCGTAATCTGTATCACGATCCGAAGTACGCCGGGCTGGTAAAGAAACTCACTGCGGAACTGATGCAGCGCCAAAGAGAAGTCGGCGATACGCCGACATAGACTCTCGAAACCAAGCGTCACAATTTATTCACACAATTGCAAGGATCTTCCCGTACGATTTCGTGTGCCCCATCAAACCGTAACCGGAATTCTGTGCGAACTATGGGCCCGCCCGGGCGAATTGTTGGTTCGCCGTTGGAATTGGAAATCGGCATTATTCAGCTCCATCCTCCGGGGTCTGATCTTTCTCTTCGCGAATATCACATCGGGATGGCGCGTTGCAGCGGGAGCAACGCTGGTGGAGTTCCTATTCCGCGCGGCGACATCTGGTTTTTACGGATCGTTGATCCAGGCGTTTCGCAAGGCCGAACCGGCGGCATTAGCCACGTTCACCCTCCTGATTATGCTGCCCTTCATCTCGCATTCGATGGAGCTTCTCGCTCACTGGGCGGCGGGAACGCCGAATTTGGTCCGGAGCATGGTCCCGTCGGTGATCTTCACGGAGGTCGCCGTCCTTTTTAACCTGTATGCGATGCGACGCGGTGCGCTCGTGGTGGGAGAGGGGGCCTCGTCCATGGGGTCGGATCTACGGAAAATCCCGAGACTCATCGGTGGATTCCTGCTCGCCGGACCTGCGGCGCTGGCACGTCTCGACAGTAAGCAAAAAACAATTCTAATATTTTTTGTTTTATTAACCTCTCCGAGATCAAACAGTAAACAGTGGGAAGCGATCCTATTTCCATGTTGGAATTTAGGGATCTGAGCCGAAGAGGGTTGTTTCAACTGCTGGCGGCTTCCGCGCTGGGCCGAGCGGCGAATCTTCTTGAAGTCGAACGCGTGGCTGGCCGAGGCGCCGGAAGCGTGGCGGCGTCGAACGTTCGGCGCTACCGGGTCCGCGCTACGATCACCCTACTCGGCGTGCCCTTGTTCACCAAGGATAACGTCGGCGGCGCATGCGCGATGATCGAGCGGTCGCCTTCGGGTGTCTCCACCATTCAATTCGTCAGCGGATCCTGGCCGGAGCGGCTCAAGGGGTTCAATCGATTCGGCATGGTGCAGGAGGCGGTTCGGGAGGAGGGGGGCACGGCGGTTGAGAGCGCCTACGTGAGCTTCATGACCAGCTCGGCGGAGAAGAACTTCGATCAGGCCAAGAAGTCCTTCTCGGAGCGCGGCGCCTCCCAGGCCATCTCGATCGCTCATGGGCGTACCCGCCCTGCCAGTTACGCTGCGGCCCTTGATCACTTGGTCGTGTCGTCGAAATACACCTGGCTCGATTGTCCGCGGCTGATGGCCGAGATGAAGGAGCGCCTTTCGCCGGTGCAGGAGAGCGGCGCAGCCGGGAACCCAAGTTCGGCCGATCTGCCGTTCCTCCACTCCGTCCGCGCGGCCTTCGCCGCGCAAGACCCGTCCGGGGAGTGGCTCTTCGTCCACAACGCCAAGCTGTACCGTCTGCGGACGAAAATGTCTCGCGTTCCCGAAGGCCTGCAGATGATCGCCAAGATCGCTGAACGGGGAACGAATCAGGAAAGCGAATTTCGCGTCTTGTACGACCCGGCCGACGGATCGGGACTGCCGCTGCGCTTCGAATTCCGGCCTAAGAGTTTCCTTCATCTCGTGTTCGAACAGGATCCGGCGGCGGACGGCCCGAGTTTTTCATCCCTGATTGCACAGGAGCAAGCGTGAAACATACCAATATACACTTCGAGTCCGATTCGGCACATTCCAGATTCCGGACTGGCGTGTCCCTGCATAGCCACACGCTGCATTCGGAGGAAACGCTGGATTTTATCTACAAGCTCGCGTCGAGCTTTCCGCCGATGGCGTTCGCGCTACAAAAGGGCGAGGCGCGATACCGCGCCGCGCACAATGGAGCATCTCTTGACTTGACGCGTGCCTGGTGGACGCCGCCGTGCGCTCCGCTCGACGCGTGGAAATTGGAGCGCAACCACATCCGCTACCTTCTCGACATGGAAGGGCTGATTTCGCTGACTGACCACGACACCATCGACGCCCCCATGCATCTGCGCGTCCTCGAATCCTGCCGCGCGATTCCGATCTCCGTCGAATGGACGGTTCCTTTCGAAAATACGTTCTTCCATCTGGGTGTCCACAACATCGCCCCTGGCCGCGCTCGCGAGACCATGCGCGAACTCGAGGAGTACACCGCGCATCCCAAGCCGGCTCAGCTGACGGACCTGCTCGAGTCCGTCGCGGCGAATCCGGCCACGCTGATCGTGTTCAACCATCCGAACTGGGATGAACGAGGGATCGGCGAGGAGGCGCATCGGAATGCTGCGCGGCGGTTCGCCGCAATGCACCTGAAACACCTTCACGCGTTCGAATTGAACGGCCTGCGGCCATGGAAGGAGAACAGGAGCGTGTTCGATTTGTCGGCTGCGTTCGGTTTGCCATTGATCTCCGGAGGCGACCGCCACGCCTTGGAAGCAAACACGATACTCAATCTAACCAACGCGACCACGTTTGACCAATTTGTCGAGGAAGTGCGGAAAGGAGAAAGCCACGTTCTCATCACCGAACAGTACCTGGAGCCGTTCACACTGCGAATCTTACAGAATATGGAAGAAATTCTCAGTGACCAGCCAAATCACGCCCTCGGCTGGCGCCGGTGGAGTGACCGGACGTTTTATCGCCACGAAGATGGAACTGTCCGCTCCCTTGGTGACGGATGGGGAGACAGGCAGCCGCTGGCCGTCACGATCTTCGTCCGAGGGCTCCAGATGCTGCGGCATCCCTCTTTCAAACAGGCTTGCCGATTCGCTTTTGCCCGGCGTGAAGAGGTTATTCTATGATGCCGGCCCCCAGAGCGCCGCGGATCGCATTCTTCACCGACAGCTTTCACGAAGTGAACGGAGTTGCGCTCACCAGCCGCGAATTTGCAGGCTTTGCACAGCGACGCGGCTACCCTTTCTTCTCCGTACACGCCGGGCCGGAAACCAGGCACTGGCGCGAAGGAACGTTCGAAACGTTTGAGCTGAAGAACTCAAGAGCCATCCTCGGCCTGGAGCACGATTTGGCTTTCGATCTGCTCTTCCTTCGCCACTATGAAGCGGTTCGGAAGAGGCTGGCGGAATTTCGTCCCGACGTGGTGCACGTAACCGGACCAAGCCATGCGGGCTTGCTCGGAGCGATTCTGGCGCATCGGATGCGCATCCCGGTCGCGGCATCGTGGCACACAAATCTGCACGAATTCGCAGCCCGGCGTTTGGATCGTAAGCTTGGCTGGCTCCCGACGGAGCCGAGGCGCCACATCGCGAAGGGAACCGAAACCGCGACACTTGACATCACGTTACAGTTTTACCGGCTCGCGAAGTTGCTGTTCGCGCCGAATCCGGAACTGGTGGACATGTTGCAGACCAGGCTGAGGCGGCCGACCTACCTGATGCAGCGCGGCATCGACACCAGCTTGTTCTCCCCCGCCCGGCGCACCCGCGATAACGAGAACTTTACGATCGGCTTCGTGGGGCGCCTTTCGCCGGAAAAGAACGTCCGGCTCCTGAGCGAATTGGAGCGGGCGATTCATGCCGCGGGGGCCGAGAACTGCCGTTTCCTCATTGTTGGCGACGGTTCCGAACGGGAATGGTTGATCCAGCACATGAAAGCTGCCGCTATTCCTGGCATCCTGCGGGGTCAAGCGCTGGCCGAGGCTTACGCGAATATGGACGTCTTCGTTTTTCCATCGCTCACCGACACGTTCGGAAACGTTGTATTGGAATCGATGGCTTCGGGCGTGCCCGCGATTGTGACTTCTTCCGGCGGCCCACGATACTTGGTGCAATCGGGCGTGAATGGCTACATCACCGACACGGTGAAAGAGATCGTGCGCGCCGTGCTTCATCTGCGTATCAGCAGATCGCTGCGCGCGCGCATGGCCAAGGACGCGCGAGAAACGGCGCTGGCCTACTCCTGGGACAACGTGTTCGGCCGCGTGTATCAACGTTACGAGGAACTGCAGCCGGCTGGCAAGCTTAGTAGCGTGCCGCTATATCGCCAGCCCGGATTGTCGGTGACGCCCTAAGCGAAGGTTAGGGCAGGTGCACGATGCCCTGCTGGATGGCGTAAATCGCCGCCTGCGTGCGGTCGCGGGCACGCAGCTTGTCAAGCACGCTGCTGACGTGGATTCGCACGGTCTTTTCGGCGATCTTAAGCTCCTCCGCGATATCGCGGTTGCTCTTCCCCCTGGTGATCAGCGTGAGCACCTGCTGTTCACGCGGAGTCAGGTCCTCCGCGGGAATCCGTTCGGACAGGCGGTCTCGCACGGCTCGGGGCAGGTAGCGCACACCTCCGTGGACCGTGAGAATCGCGTCCAAGACCTGGTCGCCACTGGCGTCCTTGGTGAGATAGGCCATCGCGCCGAGGCGGAGAGCGCGGAATACATCCTCGCTTCCCTCGTAGTTGGTGAGCACGACGATGCGCGCGTCGCGATGCCGCTTGCGGATCGCGGCGATGGCCTCGAAACCGTCGATGCCCGGCAGGCGCAGGTCCATCAGGGTCACGTCGGGCTGAACCTGATCGTAAATCTCGAGCGCCTGTTCGCCGCTCTCGGCCTCCGCCGCTATCGTCACCTCGAACCGGCCGTTCAAGACCGAGCGGAGCGCCATGCGTGCAAGAAAATGATCTTCCACCAACAGTACTTTTAAAGGAAGATTCATGCGGGTACGTCCACCCAGACTTCGGTGCCGGCGCCTGGAGCCGAATAGATGCGCAAATCGCCGCCGAGTTTTCTGGCCCGCTCATGCATGACTGCAAGCCCGAAATGCCCAGGGGTCGCCTGAGGCGACTCGGGCGGATGGAACCCGCGGCCGTTATCGCGGACGCTCATCGAAATGCGGTCGGATGCGTATTTCACCTGAATATTGACGTTCTGTGGAGAGCCGTGCAGCAGCGCGTTCGTCACCGCTTCCTGTCCGATGCAGACAAGATGATGAATGCAGACCGGAGGCAGGCGCCGTTCCTCTCCTTCCACGTTCAGCTTCGTTTCGAGCTCGGCGCGCGGGCCCATGAGGCTGAGCGTCTTGCTCAACTCCTCGCTCAGCAGGCCTACCGGCTCCTCGCCGCCGCGAAGATCCCAAATGATGCGTCGCGCCTCGGTCTGGCAATGCTTCACGATGGTGCGGGTCATATCGAGGGACGACGCGGCCTCATTGGGCGCTCCCGTGAGCCGGTTCTTGGTCGCCTCCAGTTGCCAGGAGATCGCCGCGAAATCCGCCATTAAGGTATCGTGCCATTCGCGCGCGATGCGGTTTCTCTCTTCCAGAACCCAGGCCACCTTAGCCTCGGCCTGCGCCAGGCGATGTCGGAAGGCCAGGGCGATGATGCCCCCGGCCAACGCGAGCGCCACCGCAAAGAACCACCAACGCTGGTAAAAATGCGGCGCCTGCTCCAAGTCGATGGAGGCCGCCCGCTGGCTCCAGGGGCCGTCGTGATCCCGAGCAGCCACGACGAACTTATATTTGCCTGGCGGGAGCCTGCGGTAGAGGATATGGCGGGCGCGGGTTACGATCCAGTCCGCGTCGTAACTCTCCAGCTTGCATCGGAATTGGAGCTGCGCCGGGTCCGAAAGCCGGATCGCGTCGAACTGAATATCGACGTCGCTGTTGCCGGGCGGGATGACGACATTTGCCAGCGACGAGACCGGGTTGCGGTCGATCGTCAGGCCGGAGACGCGCGGAACGGGCGGCGGAAGCGGCTCGGCAATCTGCGAAGGGTTGGTGTGCGCAAATCCCTTGGCCGTGGCAAACCACAGGCTGCCATCCTTTACGCGCGCCGCCGGCGGCTGTGAAAGCCCTCCGCATTCACTGCTGCGCATGCCATCGCTCTTGCCGAGCACTGTAACCTCGATCGTTTTCCGCCGGCCTTCCGTCAGATCGTGCAAATCACCGCGGGCGACTCGCAAGACGCCGCGCGTCGTGCCCATCCACAGCATCCCGGCCCCGTCATCGAGAACGGAATAGATCTGAAACAGCGGAAGACCTGCGTCCGCCGGCGTGCGGATCACTTTGTGGCCTTCGATCCGGTCCAGACCGCCTGCTTTTGTGCCAACCCAGATGCCTCCCTTGCCATCGATCGAGATGGAAATCACCGCGTCGTTCGGCAGGCCGTCTTTCGTGGTGAGCGTGGTGATGAAGGAGCCCTGAATCACGGAGAGGCCCTGTTGCGTGCCGACCAGGATCTCGCCCGACGGGGTTTCCTTTACTGCCGTGATCATCTTCTGCGGGAGTAGCAATTGCCCTTTGCCGGGGCTGGGGACTCCGCTGTCGTACTTCAGCAAGCCGGAGTAGGTGCCTACCCACAGGTTTCCGTTCCGGTCGAACAGGAGCGCGCTCACTGCATTGGAAAACGATTCGCTTCCCGTGAGGTAACGCTCGATGCGCGCACCGTCGTAGCGGTACAGGCCGTCCCACCAGGTGCCGATCCACACGCCGCCCGCGCGATCCTCGGCCAGCGCCCGGATCGGCGATGGACGGTGCACGCCAGGCAACTCCATGGGTTCCAGCCTCCCCTGCCGCAGGCGGAAGAGGCCCTGCCCCCAGGTTCCCAGCCACAAATCACCACTCTGATCGCCAAGTACGGCTGAAGCGTAGCTCTGCGGGAAGCCCTCCGGCGGACCATACGGAATCAAGGCGGCGCTGCGCCAGCGGCTGAGCCCGCCGCCGAGCATCCCGATCCACAGGTCTTTCTCGTTATCCTCGAGCAGCGTGCGGATATTGTCGTCGGCCAAGCCATTCTCACTGGTCCAGTGGGTCATCACGCCTTGCGCCGAAAGGCGGCAGAGTCCATGACCTCGGGTGCCGATCCACAGATTGCCATCGCGGTCGGCCAGGAACGCCGCTACGGAGCCGTGTGCGCCGGGCGTGATACTGTCGCTCCAGCCGGCAGGCTCCTTCGTCAATTTGAGGACTCCACGCTCGGTGCCGATCCACACCGCGCCGCGAGGATCGGCATACACGGCGGTCACGGCCCCGAATTCGGAATGTCTCAGGGAAACGGCGTGCGGGACGCCGCCCGTCCAGCGGAACAGTCCTTTCACGGTGACGATGAACATGCCGCCGGAGCCGTCCGGCGCGAAAGGCGCGGTATAGTCGCCGGGCACGATTCCAAGCGCGCTCAGGCACTCGACGCGATCTCCGGCCTTATCGGGGATGATGCGTTCGACGCCGTTCTGCGTGGCCACCCAAATCACCCCGTCCCGATCCTCGATCATGCCTCGCACGCGCTCCTGCGTGAGCCCGGCATCTTCACTAACCTGGATGGAGCGCGAACCGACCCGGTGGATTACGCCGCGATCGTCGGTGCCGATCCACAGGTCACCATTGTGAGCGTAGAGCACGGCGTTGACCGGTTCGTTCGCGACGGCGTCGCGCGCATCGACGTTCACCGGCGTGAAGCGAAGTCCGTCGAACGTCGCCATCCCGCCGCCCGTGCCAATGAGGAGTGACCCTGCGGGGGCCTGCGCGATCGTGCGCACATTGCCCTGGGGAAGGCCGTCTTCCACGGCCCAGTCCTGCTTCTGATACTCGGAGAGCGCGCGCGTGCCCGGGGATGCCTGCGCCAGCGATGCGGCGGCGAAGCACCAGACGGCCGGATTCCAACGAAAGGCACTCATACCCCGAACTTGAAGACTAACGCAAAGTCCATCCTAAATAGAAATCCCCTCGCGGAATCCGAAGACCCGCGAGGGGAATCACCACTATCCGGTTCTCTAATTGCGGCTTAGAAGTAGAACCTGCCGACCAGCTGGATGGCTCGTTCGCCTTGCGAACTGCGGATCTGTCCAAACAGAGCCGACGTAATGGTCTGCGACGCCGGGCTCGCGAAGATCGGCGTGTTGGTCGCGCCGTAAGCCTCTCCGCGGAACTCGAAGTATCTCCTCTCGGTAATATTGAAACGCTTTCCAAGCGCGAGGTCGAGGCGGGTCTCGCCCGGTCCGCGCACCACGCCGGGACCCGCGTCCCCGAACGTGTGCGCCGTTGGCGCGGAGTAGGCGCTCGGATCGAGGTACAAAACACCAGGTCCGATGAGGTGCGGATTGTTCGGCGTCCCCACTACATTGGCGCGGAAGCTGCGAGCGCCCGTGCCGGAAGGATCACCGCTCATCTTGATCGTCAGCGGGAATCCGGTGTGCATGGTCAATATGCCACTCAGCCTCCATCCGCCGATAAATCCATCCGCCACCTTGTTCACATTTGACGCATACTTCCGTCCTCTGCCGAACGGCAATTCGTACACCGCCGACGGAACGAAGTTGAACTTATTGTCGAAGTAGGTCGGGCTCCACTCGGAAATCCGGTCATACAGGTTTTGCATGTACGCCGATTGACTCCCTGCCTGGCCGCCTTGCCCGTAGTAGCCGATCGAATCCGACATGCCCTTCGAGTACGTGAAGGCCACCTGGTATTCAATGCCCATGCTGAAACGCTTGCGGAGCGTCGCCTGCAGGCCGTTGTATTGCTGGTTGGCGCAGGAGCAGGTTCCAGAGATCTGAGAGATTTCGGAACGGAGCGTCGGGTTGCCGGAGAAATACGGTCCCTGCACCACCGCGCCGTTTACCAACATATTCTGGAGATACGGCATCGCCACCATCAAGTGCGTACTGTGCTGGCCCACGTAGCCGACCGTCAAAACGTTGTTGCCTCCGAGTTCATACTCGGTCGACAGGTTCCATTGCTGCGATTCCGCTGGGCGAACCCCCGGATCCCACAGGCGAATGGTGGCGCCGACATAAGGATTCTTAGGGTTCAGCGCGGACAGGCCCTGGTCGAGAGTCGAGCCCGGCAGCGTATAAGCAGGCGTGTTGTAGTAAGTCTGGAATTCGGATTCGAACGGAGGATTCAACGGCAATCTCAGGTTCGTACCCGTTCCTTCCAGGTAGGAGGAGATCGCGTAGCCGCCGCGCACGACGGCTGTCTTGCCCATGAACTTAGGCGTATAGGCAAAACCGATACGCGGCTGGAAGTCCTTCTTATAGGAGTTGTAGAGCGCGCGGCAGTCCGAATACGCGCAACCGGATTGACCGGCAAGATAGAGCGTTCCGGTGATCAGGCCGAAATTCGACTGTCGATTCTCAACTTCCACCCAAGGGGTGTTGTACTGCCAGCGCAATCCAATGTTCAAGGTCAAGTTGTTGGCGACACGATAATCGTCCTGAAAGAAGATACCGGTAACCCAGGAACGCTGGCCCCAAGTACCGCTGGAGAGGCCCTTGCCCAGCTGGTCCGGCAGGCCTAACAGGAAGTCCGCTTCGCCAATCTGGGTTCCGGCCGGGCTTGCCGCATTTTGCGCGGTGAACCGTCCGTTGAAGTCGATGAATCCGCTGCGGCCGTTATTTCCTGCGTAGAACACGTTGATCCATCGGCGTTGCTCGTCAAAGCCCATCTTCATCACGTGCTTCCCGCGGATCCAGCTCAGATTGTCGGTTAACTGGAACGTCGTGTTGGCGAACAGCTGCTGCGTGCCGATGTTCGCATTGCCCAGAGTCGCAGCATAAGCGAATCCTTGCAAAGCGAGCAGGCCCGGACCAGCATTCGCGATCCCTGCCTTCAAGGCGATATCGCCCAGCCCCTTGTCCGCGCCGCCATTGTTCAGCTTAATGTAATTCACACCAAAGCGCGCCTCGTTGATGAGGTTCGGCCGAATCGTGCGGGTCCAATTAATGACTCCGTTCTGGAACGGCGATGTGTTGAAGGTATTGTAGAACAGCGGAAACGTGTTCAATGTGGGAGCATCCTGCCGCCCCTGGGAATAGCGGAAACTGAAGTAATCCCTATCTTCCGGACGCCAGTCGAGCTTGATGTCGCCCTGGTCCATGTTCAGCTGGCTCGACGACCCGTAGAAGTAATTGCTCGACGTAATCGTGTTGATCTGCGGCGCTGGATACAGTGACGCATCGTTAAGTATGTTCTTGGCTGCCGGACTCAGCAACGACACCGGGATTTGATTATTCGGGAAAGGATCTCGCAATCCCGTGGTGGTATTCAGAGCGTACGGATTGTACAACTGCACCGGCTTCCCGTTGGCCGTAGTCGCGCCGTTCAACAGCGAGGAGAAGTCGCCCGAACGCCAAGCAACCGGCATGACGACGGTGCCGGCGACGGAAGGAGGAATGTGCTTGCGCAATCCTTCATAGTCCGTGAAGAAGAACAGCTTGTCCTTGATGATCCGGCCGCCGAAGGTGCCGCCGAACTCATTCCACCGCAGCGGGGGCCGTGGAGTCGCCTGTCCGTTGGACTGCAGATTCCAGTTGTTTGCCCAGTTATTGGCGTTCAGCTTATCGTTGCGGAAGTCTTCAAACACATTGCCGTGATACTGATTGGTGCCGGATTTCATCACGACGTTGATGACTCCTCCCTGATAATTGCCGAATTCCGCCGAGGCGTTGTTGGTAATGAGCCGGAATTCCTCAATGGCATCAGGGTTCGGCTGGTAGGCCACCAGGTTGTCCGAAGTGAAGTTGTTGTCAAGGCCGTCGAGCATGAAGTTGTTCGCTTCCTCACGATTTCCGTTGACGTAGGGCCGGCCGCCTCCGGTGGAGCGCTGGCCGCTGTTGAAACTGTTTGGGTCTGGCGTTGTCACGCCTGCGCCGAGCAGCGTTAATGCCACCGGGTTGCGGCTGATTAAAGGAAGATTCGTGATGGTCTCCCCGGCGATGACGCCGCCCACCTGATTGCTGTCGGTCTGGAGCAATGGTGCTTCGGCGTTCACCATTACGCTCTCGCTGGTGGCGCCCACCTGCATGACGATGTCGAACGTCGTATGTAGGTTTACTTCCAGCCGGATGCCGCCCTTCAGCGCGGTCTTGAAGCCGGGAGCTTCCACCTTCAAATCATAATTCCCAACGGGAAGACGCGGAAAAACGTAAATCCCTTCGCCGTTTGTTATCGTGGGCCACTCGGTCCCACGATCGGTTTCCTTCATGGTTACGTTTGCACCGACGATCGCGGCCCCTTGCTGGTCCGTAATACGTCCCGTGATACTCGCGGTGACTTCTTGCGCTTTGAGCGTGGGCACCGAGACTAGAACGGTTGCGAATCCCAACAGTACTGCCAAACCCCTTTGCATCATTTATTACCCCTTTTTGTCGGGCGATTTGGTTTCACCACCCACTTCGGGTATTGTAACGCGAATGCAAGCCAAACTCGCCTATAGAGTTCATGAAACACCCCTTCGTGACTGCTGGCATCGGCCATTTGTTCTATTTAAAACTAGGTCATGTGACCTAATGTCTCCACGGGAGTGGGGCGATGTTCCGTGAAAGGGCAAGGCAGCGTATACTGGTCGAACCGACAATCTTGAGGAGAGATATTCATGAAAACGACAAACCGGCGCAACTTTCTTTCTAAAGGGCTTGGCAAGGGCGCGGCGGCGGCCGCAGTGACCGCGGCCGTGGCCGTTCCCGCGAAGGCGCAAAACGCTCCCAGCAAGAAGGTGATCTACCGCAATGGAAAGAAACCGGAAAAGACACCCCTGTTCAACAGCACGGTCGCGTTCGGCAACTTGATTTTCATCTCCGGCGTGGGCTACCACAAGGAAGGCGACATCAAGGTCCACACCAAGGGTGTGCTGGACTCGATCAAGCAGCAACTGGAGAGCGTCGGATCGTCCATGGACAAAGTGTTGAAGTGCAACGTCTATCTGAATGATCTGAAGGACTACGCCGCGATGAACGAGGTCTTTCAGGGCGCGTTCGGCGACGAGCCTCCGGTGCGCACCACCATCGCGGCGGCGGGAGGCATTCCCGGGAATTCGCTGGTGGAAATCGACGTCATTGCCTGTATCTAATGGCCTGCATCTAAGGGAGCTTTCATGTTCACGAAATCTGGATTCAACCGCCGCGAAATGTTCCTCCGTGGAAGCTTCGCGGCCCTGGCCGCATCCGTCGGCGGCACCATGAAAAAACTGGCCGCCGCGCCGATGGAATTTACCGCGAATATGTATCGGTCCATCGGAGTGCGCCCGGTGATCAACGCGCGCGGGACGTTTACGATCATCACCGGCTCGCAGACGCTGCCTGAGGTGAAGAAGGCGATGGACGAGGCTTCGCGAAGCTTCGTACAGATGGACGAACTGGCGCAGTGTGTAGGCAAGCGCCTCGCCGAAATCACCGGAGCCGAATGGGGCATCGTCTCCGCCGGATGCTGCGCGGGCGTAGCAAATCTGACCTGCGCCTCCATCGCTGGGTTTAATCCCGAGCGGATGCAAAAGATCCCCGATCTGACCGGATTGAAGGACGAGGTCATCATTCCTTCTTATTCGCGCAACGTCTACGACCACGCCGTGCGCATGACCGGCGTGAAGGTCGTCGAGGTAAAGGATCCGGCGGAGCTGGAGGGCGCCTTTAATGAGCGCACAGCGATGGTTTACATCCTCGCCGGGCCGGGCGATGAGGGGCCTCTGGGAACCAAGGCCATCGCCGACGTCGCGCGCAAACATAACGTGCCGGTCGTGGTCGATGCGGCGGCGGAAATTCTCACGCTGAAGCCGAACGTACATCTGGCGCGCGGCGCAAGCGCTGTCGTGTACAGCGGAGGCAAGTGTATCCGCGGTCCGCAGGCGGCGGGCCTGGTGCTCGGCGAAAAGGATCTGCTTGAGGCGGCCTGGGCCAACAGCGCTCCGCACCATGCCTATGGGCGCGCGCTCAAGGTCGGCAAGGAAGAGATCATGGGCATGCTCGCCGCAGTGGAGATGTGGGTGAAGCGCGATCATGAGGCCGAATGGAAGATGTGGCTATCCTGGCTGGACCAGATCGCGACTACGCTGAAGAAGGTCGATGGCGTAACCACCACCGTGAAGGAGCAGAAGGCCGAGCTGTCGAACCGCACTCCCTCGCTGGTGATCCAATGGGACGCGGCGAAGCTCGGCATCACGGGCACCGAGGTGCACAAACTTCTTACCGACACTGAACCGCGCATCATTCTGGCGAGCGGCAACGGCACAAGGCCGTCGGCAATGGCCAGTTCCGTCTCTGTCGTTCCGTATCAGATGATGCCCGGCGACGCGCAGGTGGTCGCGGATCGTTTGTACAATGTGCTGTCCAAGCCTCCGAAGTATGAGAATCCGCCCGAGCCGCAGGCGCCCAAGGTAAATGTCGCCGGGCAGTGGACAGCGCGCATCGAGTACGGTCGCGGCACCGCCCTGCACAACATCATCCTGGAGCAGAGCACGGAAAAGCTCATCGGCACGCACGAAGCTGAGTTCGATCACGGCGATTTGAGCGGCACCATTTCCGGTAACACAGTGAAGTTTCAGAGCCGCTATCGGATTCAGGGCCAGGGGCTCTCCTATTCGTTCACCGGAACGGTGGACGGCAACAAAATCGCAGGCACGGTCAACATGGGCGAATACGGCGAGACGAGGTTCACCGCGGAGCGGCACAAGTACCAGACGGGCCGGCGGAGAGCGTAGGATTGTGCGACAAGCGTCGAGAAGAGTCTCGACGCGGCACGCGACGCGCGTGCGCCACGTAGCTTCGCGCCGCGTTGGACTACTTCTTTTCCGTAACCCTGCGAAACACCCGCAGCAGATTGCCGCCCAGGAATTTGCGGATTCTCTCTTCCGAATACCCGCGCCGCAGCATCGCTTCGGTTATAAGCGGCAGATCACTGACGTCGCGGATGCCGCGCGGCGGCGTGGGACCGCCGTCGAAATCCGTACCCAGCGCGACATGATCCTCGCCGACCATTTGAATGACCCGATCCACCACACCCACCCATTCGTCCACCGTCAATTTCAGTTCGTCAGGCGCCGCGCTGCCCTTCATCGGAAACCTCTGGCCGACGATTTGATCGATGTCGAAAATCGACAAAGGAGCTTTGCGCTCCTGCACGTCTTTTGTGTCCCAGAACGGTTTGCCTGCGTGCGCCGTCACCCAGTCGAATACTTTGCGATTGTGAAATTCGTTGCCGATCTGAATGCCCATGACGCCGCCCTTGGCCGCGAGCTTTTTCAGCAGCCAGTCGGGTATATTGCGCGGAATATCGTTGAGCCGTCGCAAGCCGTGATGCGTTGCGATCACCGGGTCCGTGCTCACGTCGATGGTCTGCGACATGGCTTCGTCGGAGGAGTGCGAGACATTGATCACCATGCCCAGCCTGTTCGCTTCGCGAATCCAGGCTCGGCCGCGATCGTTCAATCCGCCCCATGTGTGCGTCGGAGCGCAGCAGGAATCGGCGTAGTTGTTCTGCCAGTTGTGCGCCGATAACTGCATGGAGCGAAGGCCGAGGCGGTAAAAATCACGCATCACCGCGGGGTCGCCGTCGAGGTCGAAGCTTCCCTCGATGTCGAGCACGGCGGCAATCTTGCCCGACGCGTGAATGCGCTCTACTTCGCTGGCGTTGTGGGCGATTTCGATCTGGCTGCTGTTGGCCTGGATCTGCGTGAGGCAGGCGTCAATCAACCGCATGGCCTGCTTGGTCTCGTAGCGGCCCGGATAGTAATCCTCGGCGACGTAAAAAGAAAAGAACAGGGCGCCCAGGCCGCCTTCGCGTGCGCGGGGGAGGTCGAAATGGCCGTCCGGCTTACGCTCAGCGATGTCGCCGCCATGATAGAACTCGCGCTCGATGGCGTGGATGTGCCCGTCGAAGACTAGGGCGCTTCGTTGTAGGGCCTTGGCGCGGTCGGAGACGTCGGCGGAGGTGAGCAGCGCAAGTGAAATTAAGGCCAGGATGCCTATAGAAAATCTCATAACGGGGATTATAATGGCTGGACGTCATGGCTCGCCCGAAGCTCGCTGGAATCACCACGGTTTACCGGAAACATTCTCACACCCAGCATGTGATCGACCGGTATTTGGAAGGATACGGATGGAACGGCACGCACCACCATCCGGAGATGGATCTGGTCTCGCTCTATGTGGATCAGGTCGGGCCGGACGATCTGAGCCGGGACCGCGCGGCACGTTTTCCGTCGATGAAGATTTACCCCACCATCGCCGAGGCACTGACCCTCGGCACCGGGAAGCTCGCCGTGGATGGGGTGGTCGTCGTCGGCGAGCACGGGAATTACCCGAAGACGCCGAAAGGCCAGGTGCAGTATCCGCGGTATCAGTTTTTCGAAGAAATCGTGAAAGTGTTTCGCGCGAGCGGCCGGTCCGTGCCGATGTTCAACGATAAGCATCTTTCGTGGAACTGGGAGTGGGCCAGGAAAATGTACGACACCTCGAAGGAGTTGGGCTTCCCGTACATGGCCGGGTCCAGCCTTGCGGTCACATGGCGAATTCCTTCCGTGGAATTTCCGACGGGCGCGCGTGTCCGCGAAGCGCTATGCATCTGCTACGGAGGCATCGACAGTTACGATTTCCACGGCCTCGAAACACTCCAGTGCATGGTGGAGCGCCGCAAAGGAGGCGAATCGGGAGTGAAATGGCTGCAGGCGTATCGGGGCGAAAAATTCTGGCAGGCCGTGCGCGATGGCGTCTGGCCAGTGGGGTTGATGGACGCCGCTCTGTGCCGCAGCCACACGCTGACGCCCGCGCGCGCCGGATTCAACGATGTTTTTCCTAGCTTTGACGAGATGGCGCGGCTGGTGAAGGATCCGGTGGCGTATCGCTACGAGCACGCGGACGGATTGAAGTGCACCATGCTGCTGATGAATGGCCTGGTGAAGGATTTCAATTTCGCCGCCGACATCGATGGCGTTGATAAACCATTTTCGACGCAGATGTATCTGCCAATGCCGGACGGTCGCACGACGATGGCCAACTTCTTCAGCCCTCTTTCCTACAACATGGAACAAATGTTCCTGACTGGCAAGGCGACATACCCCATCGAGCGCACGCTGCTGACGACGGGCCTGACCGCGGCGGGCGTCGACAGCCTGTACGCGGGGCAGGTTCGCATCGAGACGCCTCATCTGGCCATTCAATATCAACCGTCGCGCCAATCGACGTTCTGGAGGAGCTAACCCATATGATTACGCGCAGAACGTTTCTCGGAACCGCGGCCGCCGTGCCGATGCTCGCGCAGGCGCAGCCCAAGAGAATCGCCATTATCGCAACGATTTTCCGTTTGCAGTCGCACGCGCAGCATATCGGCGATCGCTTCATCGTCGGCTATCCGTGGGAGGGCCAGTGGCACAAGCCCAATACGCAGGTGGTTTCGCTGTACGTTGACCAGAAGCCGGCAAACGATCTGAGCGAGACGCGCGCCAAGGAGTTCGGCTTTAAGGTATATCCCACCATCGCCGAGGCGGTGCGCTGCGGTGGGCCGAAGCTGGCCGTCGACGCGGTGCTGATCATCGGCGAGCACGGTGAGTACCCGCGCAACGATAAAGGGCAGATTCTCTATCCGCGATTTGAATTCTTTGAGCAGGTGGCGAAGGTGTTCGAGGCCGACGGCCGCTCGGTTCCGGTCTACAACGACAAGCATCTTTCCTATAGTTTCGAGAAGGCCAAGACGATGCGTGAGACGGCGCGCCGGCTGAAATTCCCCATGCTGGCCGGATCGTCGCTGCCGGTGACCTGGCGCTTGCCGGAACTGGAACTGCCCCTCGGCTGCGAGATCGAGGAAGCGCTGATGGTCGGCTGCGGCGGATCGGACCCGATGGATTTTCACGCCTTGGAAGCCATGCAGTGCATGGTCGAGCGGCGTAAGGGAGGCGAGCGCGGCGTCAAGAGCGTCCAACTGATCGAGGGCGACGCAGTGTGGAAAGCGGCGGAGGAAGGCCGCTGGTCGAAGGAGATGCTGCGGTCGGCTCTGTCGCGAAGCGACAACCTGAAGGGCGCGACGGTCACCGACGGACGCACGCAGGACATGGTCGGCACCGGCGTGCTGCCAGGGTTATGCAAGGACCCGTGGGCGTATTTTATTGAATATCGCGACGGGCTGAGGGCGACCCTGCTGATGCTGAGCGACGCCGTCGGCGATTTCACGTTCGCGGTGAAGGTGAAAGGGAAACCGATTCAGTCGACCCAGTTTTTCCTGTCGCCCGACCCGAATGTCACGTATTCGGCGTGCCTGGCGAACAGAATCGAAAAGATGATTGAGACCGGAGTCGCTCCGTATGCAGTGGATCGGACGCTGCTCGTCAGTGGCGTATTGGAAAGCTGCTTGGAATCGAGGCTGAAAGGGCACATCCGCCTGGAGACGCCACACCTATCGGTCGCGTATCAGGCGCCGAAGGAATCGCAGTACTGCCGGAGTTGATTCTGTCCGGCAGGCGGAACCGCCTGCCCCACGCCAAACAACCGCGGAAGGGCAGGCGTGCCGGGTAAGCCCTAGAACACCAGCTTTAGTCCGAACTGGATGTTGCGCGTTCCTGGCGCAGTGGTGTTCAGGGCCGTAATGTTTCCAAATGAGCCCGTGTTGATGGTCGCCGCCGGATTGGCGAAGTTTGCGTGATTAAAGAGCCCGAAGGTCTCCATGCGGAACTGCAGCTTCAACCGCTCGCGAATCGGGAAATTCTTGAACAGAGAGAAGTTGACCGCCGCCACGCCGGGCCCGTGAAGCAGGTTGCGGCCCTCGCTGCCATAGGCATAGGCGCCCGCGGTGATCGGGTAAAGATTCGCCACAGTATATGCCGTCGCGTCGATGCAGCCGATAAGGCTGCTGCTGCCGCAGGTGTCGGAGGGAGCGTGGACCAGGTTCGGGCGATATGTGCCGCTCGAACCGGTGTTGGCCGTGTCGCTTCCGGTACTCACGTTGAATGGGACGCCCGTCTGCAGCGTCACGATACCATTTGCCTGCCACTTCGTAAAAATGGCCCGCGCCACCGGGTTGGAGACGCTGAAGAAAGGAATGTCATACACGAAACTGGCGACGAAGCGGTGCCGGATGTCCCAGTTTGAGTTGCCGTAATCGGCCTTCCAGTTGTAGGGAATCATCGTCGTTCCGCCTCCGTTGGAGTCCGTGGCGGCGTCGAGCGTATGGGACCAGGTGTAGCTGGCCAACATCTGGAGTCCGTGCGTCATGCGCTGGCGGAAGATCGCGCTCATGCTCTCGTAGGTTGCGTCCAAGTCGTTATTGATGGTTCGGATCGATCCGAAAAGAGGATTCGGCCGGCGCGAATTAACCGAGCCGGGTCCTGGGAACAGAGGCGTATTGTTGTAATAGCTGCGGTCCAGATGATAGGAGTGCGAGCCGAGATACTGGACCTCGAGGCCGCCTCCGCTCCAGAGTTGGCGCTCCAGGCCGGCGCTCCATTGATTCATGCGAGGCGTCGGCTGATGCCAGGGATCCGTGACAATGGTTCCTGCCGTGGGAGCCGACGGACACACGCCTGCCGTGAACGGATTGCTCAGCGTCGGGGGCGCGAGGCCGACCGAGTAGTTGCAGGTCAGAATCGTCGTATAGGGAGGATTCGTATTCAGGAACGTGTAGCTGTTGGTTTGGTTCGGGTTGAAGTAAATGCCCGCGCCCGCGCGGAACACCGTCTTATCGTTGATGCGGTAGGCCAGGCCGAGCCTCGGCGCCCAGTCGGAATGATTCGGGTGCGTGAAATGGAAGCCGGGCGTTCCGCCGACCAGAGCCGTCTGGTCAGCATTCAGCTCAGTGGCGACGCCGTTGATGGTGTAGGCAACCGTTGGCAATTCGTAGCGGATGCCGTAGTCGAGCGTGAGCTTGCGGTTTACCTGCCACTTGTCGGTGACAAAGAAGCCATCGCGCCATTCCGCGGTGCGGCCCCGCACCTCGGGTCCGGGCGTCGTGAAGGAGGAAGCAGTACCGAGGACGAAATCAGCCGGCGCGTAGCCTGAGAGCGTCCCGTTGAAGGTGAACCCGCCGCGTGCGCTGTTAACTGCCGCTCGTCCCGTCGCCAACCTGCGGAATTCCATCCCCGCCATGATGTTGTGCGAGTGGTGATTCCAGCTGATCTGCTCTGAGAACTGCGTCGTGGAATCGTTCTGATACCAGTTCGTCGCGCCATTCGCCAGTCCGTTGAATCCGGTGATGGTGAAGTCGGGAATGCCGGGGTTGTTGTAAACGCTGTCACCGTTGAAGCCCGGGATTCCGAGGTCGGTGCCTGCGGTTGCCTTGCCGGCCACCGAGAATGGATTCAGTGTCGCGGTGGAGAAGAAATTTCGTCCCACGCGCAGGTCGTTTACCAGGTTGGGAGTGATGGTGTGCGTGTAGCCGACGCTGTAGTTCGAGTCGGTCACCGGTGTAGTGGCTGAATTGGTTGGGATGGCGCTGCCGCCGTACACGCTCTCATTCTGATAATCGGCACGGGCGTACAAGCGGACCTTCTGTCCGATGTTCTGATCGATGCGATCCACCGTCTGGTCGGTGTTGATGCGGGTCGGCACCGGAACGGAGTAGTTGCTGGTCAGGCCAGGCAGATTTGTCGCCGGATAGTAGGGTTGCAACTTAGTCACCACCGGGGAAATGTGCGAGGCGGGGATCATATTTCCAGGAAAGGGCGTGTTACCGTTCAGAGGGTCCTTGATCACGCCACCGGTAATACTGCCGGCGGGCACGGAGGAAAAATCGCCGTTGAAGAACGCTGCCGGCATGGACGTGGAGAGAGAAGTGGCGGATTGCGACAAGCGGTATCCCTCATATGACGCCATGAAGAACGTCTTGTCGCGGCCGTTGTACAGTTTCGGGATCACCACAGGCCCGTCAAATTCGACGCCGAACTGGTTCTGCCGCAGCGGAGGCTTGGAGGCCGTGGGGTTGGCGGGAGTCGGCAGGGTGAAGAAATTGCGCGCGTCCAGAACCTGATTGCGCAAGAACTCGAGCACCGCGCCGTGAACCTGGTTGGTGCCGGATTTGGTCACCATATTGATGTGCACGCCCAGATAGGCGCCGTATTGCGCGGAATATGTGCCGGTCTGAATGGAAACTTCCTGCACCGACTCCACCATGGGACGCACCGGCGTGGTGGTGATCAGGTTGTTCATGATGCTGATGCCATCCAGCGACATCTCGTTCTGAATTTCACGCGTGCCGGCGCCGTTGAAATCCTCTCCGGGGGGAGTGCCGGTGGCGGAGGACTTGATCCCCTGGAACACGCCGGGAGTGGTCGTGGCCAGCGTCATCGGGTCGCGACCGTTGAGCGGCAATTCGGCGACGCTCCGCGTACTTAAGATTTCCGATACCGACGCATCGTCTGTCTTGATGGCCGAAACCGTCGCCTCCACCAGAACCGATTGCGAAACCGCGCCCACCGGCAGCGTGATATCGGTACGGACCGTCTGATCGATATCGACTGTGATGTTGGTCTTGGTCACCTTTTGAAATCCTGGCTGCTCCACCGTGACGCTATACACGCCGACGCGGACAAATTCAACGACGTAATTGCCTTGCCCGTTGGTGACGGTGTTGTATTGGTCGTGCGTGCGGGTTTCGGTCGCGGTTACCTTCGCGCCGGGAATCACTTTGCCACTGGAATCAGTAACTGTTCCGACAAGCGACGTGGTGGTGGCCAGTTGCCCATGCGCCGAAGCGGCCAACAAGGCTAAGGCTGCAAGACAAACTACCGTGAACTGCTTCATCTTTTTCATCAACTCCCCTAAAGTAAGTGGTTTCAACACTTCACACGTTTGTAATGCGTAGACTACATATGCTGCCACAAAACTGCAATTCCCGCCAGAGCAAAAACGGAAAAATTTTCAGTTTCGCGGGAGGTCGATCACCGCGAAGGTGCGGAATTCGGGGATGGTGAACTCGGTGGCAGGGCCGTCCGCGGTCCAATCTGTCAGTTGAGCGCTCTCCAGGCCGAAGACGCGGAGCTCGCCCTTTCCATAAGAGCCCTTCACGCGGACGCGCAGGCCCATCACCGGGCGGCTGGAATAGTTCAGCAGCAGCACGCGCGCCTGATTCCCGGAGGCCAGCAACCGGGCCACCACGGTCTCGCTGCCATAAACGCGTAATGACCGGTTGTCGTCGCCGATCTGCGCCCGGATTCTGTGCGCGAGCACGCTCGGATTGCGCGCCTCTTCCAATGGGTAGTCCTTGGAGCCGACGCGGACGTTGATGGCGAACGCCGGGTCCGGGGCCTTTTCCAACCGGAACAGCAGATTCGACCGCGTGAGGAGATTGAGCAATTCTCCGGAGACATCCGTGCGATCGTCGATCACACCGAAGTCGGCGACGGGTGATAAATCAACCTCGGGAAGGGTTTTGAGAAACCCGAGCATGCGCCCAAAGGCTTCCTCGCCGGGAGGATCGGCCGAAATCAGGGCCTTCGCGCCGTAAGTGAACGCCTCGGCGGTGGAGAGGGCTGCCGCATCTCCCTTCGCGCGATAGACAAACGTTCTGTCGGGCGAGCGAAGAAGCCTCCATCCGTTGGCCTGAATCCAGGGCGCGCGCGTGGCGGATGCTTCATTGGGGCGGTACAGCACCTTGGGTTCGGTCAGACTAACGGCATCGGCCGGTGGCTCGGCACCTCCGGCCAGAAGGCTGGGCAAAAGCAGTGCCGCGAGCATTATGCCTCCACCGTCGCCACTTTTATCTTGCTCCGGTCGTATTCGCCTAATCCGAAATGTTTGGCCGCGTACTCGATGTGGCCAGGTTCGCGGATGAAGGTGTTCCTGTGAGAATTCTTGTGCGCGCCCCGGCTGCGGTCGATCAGATCCACGGAGCGGTCGAACAGGCTCGGCGCGCCCTCGGCCTTACGCTTCTCCTCGATCATATCGAGCAGAAGGCGGTCGATCGCCACCGGATCGGTGCCGAAGAGCATGGTCTTGGGATAGAAGTCGTAGTCTCTCGTTTCGGGAATCGGCCCGCCATGCCAGATGGCGCGGATGCCGTCCATGATGTTCAGGACGCATTTCGAGCGGAGAGGTTCAACCGAGGCGAGCGTCCCGATGAACGACAGCGTGTTGGTTTTCTCCCGCATATGCGACCGCGCGACGTTCGAAAAATCGCCGTACGCCAGATTCTTCAGGCACCCGGTTACTCCCGCGGCCTGATGCTCTTTCGCATTTGGCACGTTGATGATCTTCGTGAAGCGCTCCGTCACAAGCCGGGCCAGGCAGGAACGCGTGTCGTCCTCACCGAAAAAGCTCACTTCGACGTAGGTCTTCGGATCGTAGTTCAGCAGCGAGCCGCGCGGCGTCTCGACGGCGAAGACGTTCACGCCCTGCGGCACGTGGCGTTCGTAATGGACGCTGTTGAGCTGATCGAGGAATCGCTCATAAATGTAGATGTTCGTGGCCTTGACGCCCACCGCCATCAGGTTGCGGACGATCCCGCCAACCACTTCGGGCGTCGCACACATGTCCGGAGCGCCGGAACAATTCACCTTAATGCCGACTAAGTCGCCGGCATTGAAAAACGACGCCCACGCGTCTTTTTCGGATCTTTGGCCGGTGAGGGTGGTCATGCCGGCCGACAGCATTCGGTCGACGCTGGCCTGATCGACGCGCTTGGAAGCTGTGTCGATCACGGTCTCCGATTGCACCCGAGCCACTTGCCCACGATAAGGCCCAGGCGCATGAGTGCCCGCAGCCGGTTGATAGTGACTGACGATCTTATATGAGGGAGTCTCTTCTGCGCCAAGCAGCACGGGCGCGGCTGCCAGTTGCAGGAATAAGCGACGATCCATGTGGGTATTCTTGCATAGTGCGAGGCCGAGCCCTGCCCTGCCGCGCGTTTCCTACGCGCTCGCTGCCTTCGACAAAACTTCCTTCAGCCTCCGCGCGACGACAAGATCCTCGCCCGGTTCCAGCATCCATACGCCCACCACTATGGTGTTCTCATCGCACGTCAGACCCGCGCCCGCTTTCCGGCCCGTCATCGGATTCAGTTCGATGCTCGGCGTGCCCTTGCGCAGTTCCGCCGCGACGTCGAGCGGCGAGATCTTCACCCGCGATGGATCGTAGCGCAGCAATAGGTGCGGGACGGCGTTGGCGGCAACGTTCGGGACCTCCACGCGCGCCTCCATCGTGGGAATGCTCTTGAGTTGCGCGGCGATTCGGTCGGCCCGATGGCGGAACTCGGCCTCCATTCCAGCGTCGGTCTGGCTCAAGAACCAATCGACGGCGGCTACCATGCCGACAATCTGTTCCTTGGAAACTTTCATGCCGCGTCCGACGGTATCGGAGTTCGGACTGTTGTTCCGCGTGGCAGCTTCGATCAGATCTTTGCGGCCGAGCAGCAATCCGGCGTTCTGCGGCCCTCGCATGCCTTTGCCTCCGGAAAACGCAACCAGGTCGAAGCCCATTTGCGTGTAGTTCCATAAATTCGAAATGGGAGGAACGTCGGCGGCGGCGTCGTTCAGGCAGGGCACGCCATGTTTATGCGCGACGCGCACCCAGTCTTCGCGGCCGATTTCTCCGCTTTCGGCGGCGTTGAAAAAATTCGTCATCACGGTGCGCTCGTTGAACGCGGCCTCATATTCGGCCAGCGACGTCACTTCCACGAATCTCACGCCACAGTTCCGGATGGCATGGTCGTATTCATAGCGATGGCCCTTCTGCGCAATTACTTCGTTCTTGAGGCCCGCCATGTCTGTGGGGATATTGTGGATCGACGTCTTGTTGCCGAGCGTGACGGCCGCAGCAGTGGCGAGCGTGAGCGCGGACGCGGCGCCGGCGGTTACCATCGCCGCTTCGCATTTCAATTGCTTGGCCAGATACTCCCCGGCGGCTTGCTGCAAGTCGTGCAGGCGCACCGGATGCTTGGCCGCGCGCGCCACCGCCGCCTGCACGGACGGAGGCATGATCGATGCGGTAAGCGCCGTGTAGGTTCCCGCCGCGTTGATAATCTTCGTTACGCCGAGCTTGTCGTAGTAGTCCACGCCTGCATGCTCACGCGCGTCCGCTGCGTCCATCCTCGCTCCCCCGAGCCCCAGGCCGGCAAGTGCTCCGTTCGCCCACCCCAAAAATCCGCGTCGCGTTCCGTTGTAGGACATATGATTCTCCTTGCGTCGATTAGCACTATGCTAATACAATGGCGCGGAGGGAAAATTTGCCTCCGCTGTGGATTCCAGTGAGATTTTCAATCGCCCTGCTCGCCCTGACCTGGAGTTTGAACGCGCAGCCACGCTACGACTTGATGCTGAAAGGCGGCCATGTTATCGACCCGAAAAACGGCATCGATCGCGTCATGGACGTTGCGGTCACGGGCGGAAAAATTGCATCGGTCGCCGCCGTCATCGACCCGGCTCAGGCGAAGCAAACGGTGAACGCCGCCGGACTCTACGTTACGCCCGGTCTGATCGACATCCATGTGCATATCTATCTGTGGAAGGAGCCCGGTGGCGAAGCAGTGCAGGCGGACGCGCATTCGTTCCGCAGCGGCGTGACCACCATGGTGGACGCCGGCTCTTCCGGTTGGCGCACGTTTCCCGATTTTCGCCGCCGCATCATTGAACATTCGAAGACCCGCATCCTGGCGTTCCTGAATATCGTCGGCGCGGGAATGGGCACCGGCAAGGAAGATGAGCCGGCCGAAATGGACGCCGAGGCCGCAGCCAAAATGGCCAAGGAAAATCGCGACATCATTGTGGGTTTCAAGTCCGCGCATTATGGAGGCCCGGGTTGGGAATCCGTGGGCGGAGCGGTGAAGGCCGGCGAGGCGACGGGCCTGCCGGTGATGGTGGACTTCGGGCGCGTCAACGCCACGCGCAATATCAATGCGCTGTTCATGGACAAGCTGCGGCCGGGCGACATCTATACTCACTGCTTTTCCGGCCATCGCGAGGAACTCCTCGAAAGCGGCAAACTCAATCCCGCCATGGAAGCCGGCCGCAAGCGCGGGATCGTTTTCGACATCGGGCACGGCGCGGGCAGCTTCTACTGGTACGTCGCGGTTTCCGCCTACGCAGCGGGCTTTTACCCCGACTCGATCTCCACCGATCTGCACATCAACAGCATGAACGCCGGCATGAAGGACATGGCCAACGTGATGTCGAAGCTGTTGAACCTCGGCTCGCCTCTGGCGGAGGTGATCCGCATGTCGACGTGGAATCCCGCCAAGGAGATCAAGCGGCCGGCGCTGGGCAGTCTCGATGTCGGCGCCGATGCGGATATCGCCGTGCTGCGCCTCGATCGAGGCGATTTTGGATTTGTGGACTCTGCGGGCGCCCGGAAATCCGGCGACCGCCAGATTGTATGTGAAATGACGCTGCGCGCCGGCAAAGTGGTGTGGGATTTGAACGGCCGCGCCAGCCAGGACTGGAAATCTTTTCCCTATCAGAAGCAAACATGGACACACTAAAACGGACTTTATTGCCAACTCTTCTTCTTGCGTGCGCGAGCGTCGCCGCCGCGCAGCAATATGACCTCCTGCTGCAGGGCGGCCACGTCATCGACGCAAAGAACAATATCGACGCCGTGCGCGACGTCGCCATTCGCGACGGAAAAATCGCGGTGGTGGCGCAGCACATCGACGCATCGCAGGCGTTCAAGGTCGTGAATGTCTCCGGATTGTACGTCACGCCCGGGCTGATCGATATTCATGTTCACGTCTATGCCGGCACGGGCGAGCCGCGCTCCTACGCGGGCGACAACAGCCTCTATCCCGACGGCTACACATTCCGTGTCGGCGTCACCACGGTCGCCGACGCGGGCTGCGCAGGGTGGCGGAATTTTGAGGACTTCAAACAGCGCGTGATTGACCGCGCCAAGACCCGCGTGCTGGCGTTCATCAACATCGTCGGTAACGGCATGCGCGGCGCGAAATTTGAGAACGATCTCAACGATATGCAGGCTAAGCCGACGGCGGAAATTGCCTTGAAGTATAAGGACACGATTATCGGTGTGAAGACGGCTCACTACGCCGGTCCGGAATGGACGCCTGTGGAGCAGGCCGTTGAGGCGGGAACGATCGCCGGCATTCCCGTGATGGTCGATTTCGGCTCCAACCGAAAGGAGCGCCCGATGAGCGAACTGGTGACCAAGAAACTTCGGCCGGGCGACATCTACACGCACTGCTATTCGGGTCTTCGCGACGAACTGGTGGACGGAAAGGTGAACCCCGCCATGTTCGAAGCGCGCAAGCGCGGGGTGATTTTCGACGTCGGCCACGGCGGAGGCAGCTTCGCCTGGCGCGTCGCGGTTCCAGCGATGAAGCAGGGTTTCCCGCCTGATTCCATTTCCACCGATATTCACACCGGTTCGATGAACGCCGGAATGAAGGATATGGACAATGTAATGGACAAATTCCTCGCGATGGGCCAGTCCTTCAAAGACGTTGTGGCCGAATCGACCTGGCATCCCGCGCGCGAAATTAAACGCGAGGACCTGGGCAACCTCTCGGTGGGATCGGTGGCCGATGTCGCGGTGCTTCGCCTGGAAAAAGGTGATTTCGGATTCACCGATATGTACGGCGCGCGGTTGAAGGGCAGCCAGAAGATCATCGCCGAACTGACGCTGCGCGACGGCAAGGTCGTCTACGATCTGAATGGCCTCACGCGTCCGGATTGGACCACGCTGCCGAAGGACTACAAACAAACGGGCGACTCACGATGGGACGCCGTTACTCCCGTGCCGGTTCGCCGCCAGCCCTGAGATTGTCGCGCCCACAGAGCCGCTACGAACTTTACAGACATTGCGAGATCCTTTTGGTACCATGCTTGGACAGCTCAAGAAAGGACGTCCGATGACCCGCATTCTGTGCACCTCCCTTGTTGCCATTACCCTTATTGCCCCCGCCGCTTTCGCTCAGGATGAACCTCCTCAGTCAGGTGGAGGAGCCGCTGGCGGACGAGGCGGCGCGGCGGGTGGCGCTCTGCCTACCCCCAATCCGCAGCCGTTCGACCGCGTCATCACCAAGGAAGCCAAGTCCAAAAAGGGCCTCTTCACCGTTCATCAGGCGGCCGAGCGCTATTACTACGAAATCCCCAAGTCGGAACTCGAGAGGCAGCTCTTATGGAACACACAGATCGCCAAGACGACGGTCGGTGTAGGCTACGGCGGAAGCCAGGTTACCAATCGCGTCGTAACGTGGGAGCTGCGCAATAACCGCGTCTATCTTCGCGACATCAATTTCAGCGTGACGGCAAAGCCGAACGAGCCGATTGCCGAAGCGGTAAAGGCGGCGAACAACGACACCATCATCATGGCGTTCAACGTCGCCGCTTACCACGACGGCGACCCCGTGATCGACGTGAGCCGTCTGTTCAATACGGATGTTTCCGAAATTAGCGCCCGCCAGCAACTTGGCGCGACGGCCTTCGATGGTTCGCGTTCGTTTATCGATCACATTTCGCCGTTCCCGGATAATATCGAAGCGGAGGCGACGGCCACCTACACCCGCACCCCGAACACGAACGCGACGGCCGCCCCCGGGCGTGGCGGCGGGCTCGGCGGAGGCACCATGCGCGGAACCAGCGCCACCATTGTTCTGCATCACAGCATGGTGCGCCTGCCCGAAAAGCCGATGATGCCGCGTCTGTTCGATGACCGCGTCGGCTATTTCACCACCGCACAGATGGATTATTCAGCCGACGAATTTCGCGGAAAAACCGTGCGCTACATCGCGCGCTGGCGCCTGGAAAAGAAGGACCCGAACGCCGCTGTTTCCGAGCCGGTGAAGCCGATCATTTATTATCTGGATTCCGCCACCCCGAAGCGCTGGATTCCCTGGATGAAGAAAGGCGTGGAGGATTGGAACGAGGCGTTCCTGGCCGCCGGATTCAAGAACGCGATCATCGCCAAGGAAGCTCCGACACCGGAGCAGGACCCAACCTGGAGCCCGGAGGACGTTCGCCATTCGGTGATCCGCTGGCTGCCCTCTACCGTGGAAAATGCCAGTGGCCCGCATATCTCCGATCCGCGCACGGGAGAAATCCTGAACGCGGACATTCAGTTTTACAACAACGTCATGAATCTGGCGCGCGACTGGTATTTCGTGCAGGTGGGCCCGCTCGATCCGCGCGCTGCCAAGTTACCGCTGCCGGAGGATCTGATGGGCCGGCTGCTTGAGTACGTGGTGGCGCACGAGGTGGGCCACACGCTCGGCTTCCAGCACAACATGAAGGCCAGCTCGATGTATCCAGCCGACAAGATTCGCGACAAGGAATGGATCCATAAGATGGGCCACACGCCGTCGATCATGGATTATTCGCGATTCAACTATGTCGCGCAGCCGGAAGATCACATCGCGGTGGAGGACCTGATCCCGCGCATCGGCCCGTATGATGTTTGGGCTACCAAATGGGGCTACGCGCCGATTCCCGCCGCCACGTCGCAGGACGAAAAGCCCACGCTCGATAAATGGGCGCGGGAGCAAGATAAGACTCCCTGGTATCGCTTCTCCACGGCGAATTCCCAAGGCTCGGATCCGGGCGAAGAAACGGAAGCCGTCGGCGATGCCGATGCGGTGAAGTCCACCGCAATGGGCATGAAGAATCTGCAGCGCGTCGCCAAGATGCTGATGCCGGCCACTGCGTGGAAGGACGGCGAAACATACGAAGATCTCGGCGAATTGTATGGCCGGATGCTGGGGCAGTGGCAGCTGGAGATGAATCACGTCGCGCAGATCGTCGGCGGATTCAATAGTCAGGAAAAGGTCGTCGGCCAGGAAGGGCGCATCTTTACGCTGGTTCCGAAAATCCGCCAGGAGGAAGCTGCGAGGTTCCTGGTGGAGAACGCGTTCGCCACGCCGCTCTGGATGGTGGATCCGGATATTCTGCGCCGCATCGAGCCGACGGGCGTGTTGCAACGTATCGCCGCCGCGCAGCGCAGCGTGCTCAATACTCTCTTAAATGACCAGCGCTTCGCGCGCCTCATTGAACAGCAGACCGTCGACGGCGCGGCCGCCTACACCGCAGCGGAGCTGCTCGCCACCGTGCGCAAAGGCGTCTGGAAGGAACTGGACGGCGCGACGGTGAAGGTCGACGCCTATCGCCGCAATCTGCAGAATTCGTATCTCGATATCGTCGACGCGAAGCTCAACGGAACGGCGACTGCGGGAGCGGGCGGCCGCGGAGGCGGCGGTGCGGCGCCCGGCGCACGTCCTCCAGCGGTCAGCGAGGATGAGAAGCCGTTTTTCCGCGCCGAACTGCGAGCCCTGAACGCATCCATCACTGCCGCGATCCCCAAGGCGACCGATCACGATACGAAGGCGCATCTGGAAGGCGCGCGGGATCAGATCTCGAAGATCCTCGATCCAAAGTTTCTGCCGCCGGCTCCGGTTGCGGCGGCCACCGGCGGCGGACGCGGGGGAATCCGGTAGGGCAGGCGGTTTCGCCCGGCGATTACGCCACGGTCTGCGCTAACGCGGCCAGACCGAGATCCACCTTCTGCGCCAGCAGTTCGACGAAATCGGCGAGCAGGGCCTGCTTGCGGCCCGTCTCCGCCGCCATCACGTGATAGTGGCTCATCACGGTTGCCCGCAGCAGAAACAGGCCCTCCGCGCCGTACTCAATGGCGTCGAGCCCGGCTCGCTCGAGCAGAGACGCCATCGCATCAGCCGAATAAGCCGGCGGACCGATCTCCGTGTGCGAAAGGAAAAACGGCTGCGAATAGCTGTAATGCCCCTCGCCGTGCCCAGCGTCGATGGTGAACCGGTCGTAGACCCAGCGGTTCAATTCATTGGCCCGCTTTACCGAAGGATTCTGCTTCTCCACCGCCAGAAAACAGACGACATTCATATCGGGCGGCATGCCGGTGATCGGGACAAAACGGAACGAAGGCTCCTCGCCATTCGCGCGGCAGCCGACGTCCCAATGCACCAGACGCTCGTACAACTCGCGCGCGGCGAGCAACGACGCTCGGATGATTTCGCCGTAGCCGGTGCGATCCGGAGGAATCATGCGATGCGACAGCCAGCACGAAGCCACCGCAGCGCCCGGTTTCGATCCTTCCAAAATGTAAGGACCCACGGCCGCCGGCGGGTGATGATGGTGGGAGCCGGTGTCCTCCGGGCTGGCGTCAGAAATATACGGAGCTTCCTCGGTGAGGAACTGGCGCACCATGTCGTTGCGAAATGCCGCCACGCCGCACGGATAGGGAACGTAGCCCAACTTGTGCGGGTCCACGATGATCGAATCGGCTTGCGGGAACGATTGGAACGCTTGGGTGACTTCCGAGTAGCCCCAGCGCAGGGACAGCGTCTTCTCATAGTGCCCGCGGTGGATGGTGATCTCGCGCGAGACAAAGTCGCTTAGTTCTTCCGGCTCGCCGCCGCTGAACAGGGATCGAAGATAGCCTCCCCACGCCGCGTCGACGTGCAGCCAGAAGCTCTGACCTTCGGTGCGCTCGATCTCGTCGCGCAGAGCCAGCAGCCGATGAACCGGATCGACCGCGCCTTCCTCGGTGGTGCCTGCCACGCCAATGGCGGCCACCGGCAGCATGCCGTCCGCAAGCGCCTTCATGATCTTGCGCCGCAGGTCCTCCACGTCCACCCGGAACATACGGTCGACATCGATGAGAATGAGGTTGCCGCGGCCGATCCCCAGCAAGTCGGCGATCTTGCCGAAGCTGTAGTGGCGCGTGCCGGCCACGAAAATCGCCGGAGGAAACGCCGCGTAGCAGGCGCGTGTACCCTGATGCGCGAGGCTGTATTCGCTTTCGGCCAACAGTTCGCAGACTTTTTTGCCCGCTTCGGCGCGATCCAGTTGAAAATGCCTTCGAACGGCGTCGGCGAACCGGCCGTAGAGATAAATCGCCTGGTTTGGTTTCACGCCCAGGCAATCGCGCGGCGAAAGATCACGAATCTGGACGCGCGCTTCACTGTTTCGCTTGCGCACCGTCAGGACGATACCGTGCCTGACGCACACGTCGCGCACGGCTAGCGGGAAGTATCGTACGTTGCGCGCGGCCCACAGCGCCTCCAGATTCGCCACTGTTCCGCCGGACGTCACGTGGGCCCATCCGAACTCCGTCTTGACGCCGCCCGGGGGAGCCTGCTTCGGCGGAGGCTGAAAGCCCAGCATCCGCAGAATATCCGCGCCCACTTCGAGTTCCCACTCCACCGTGACCGGCGCGGCTTCCGGCGTGACGTTGTTCGGGTTGTAGAGCATCCCCGCGAAATAGCCGAGCACGCTGGGAATCGTCTGGTCGCCCGTCATGTGGGCGTTGTAGCGAGGGCTATAGACGGGAAAATGGCGGCGAAAGCCCGCCAGCATTTCAGAGATCTGCTGGAACAGGTCGTCGTTCCAGGCCATCGATTCGCGCCGCAGGCTCTGCGTCACCAGAATTTCATCGGACGGATAATAATTCCGGCGCCAGTGGAAATAATCCTGCAGAATGTGGAGGATCATCTTTTCCTCCAGCTCCGCATTTTCCGCTTTCGGGCCCAGAAACCACGCGGCAAGCCTCCGCGTGCGTTCACGCTGCTGTTCAGAGTTCACCTTGACCACAAGCATACCGCCATCGAGGGCCCCCTCAATCCCCCGTTGGCCAAACGGCCAAGAGACGCCGGGGCATCGACGTGCATACAATAACGATTTAATGTGGATTGTCCGAGTCGCCCTTGAGCGGCCCTATACCTTTATCGTAATGACCCTGCTGATCCTGCTGATCAGCCCCCTGGTCATTCAGCGCACGCCGGTCGATGTCTTTCCCAACGTGAACATCCCAGTGGTGGTTGCGCTGTGGAACTACGCCGGGCTGAATGCCGAGGACATGGAGCAGCGCATCGCTACGGTGTTCGAGCGCAATCTGACCACCTCGGTGAACGACGTCGAACACAGCGAGTCCCAGACGTTTAACGGCAAGACCATCACGAAAATCTTCTTCCATCCGAACGTGAAGATCGAGATGGCGGTGGCACAGATCACGGCCCAGGGAGCCTCCGCCGTCCGCCAGATGCCCCCGGGCACGACGCCGCCCTTTATCGTGGTATTCAACGCTTCCAGCGTACCTATCCTGCAGCTGGCTTTGAGCGGCAAGGGCCTGTCCGAACAGCAGTTATTCGACTTTGCGGTCAACAATATCCGCACCGCGCTGGCCACCGTGCAAGGCGCGGCCAGCCCTTATCCGTACGGTGGTAAGCAGCGGCAGGTGATGGTCGACATCAGGCCCGAACTGCTGCAGGCCAAAGGCTTGTCGCCCGCCGACGTGGTGGCCGCGGTCAACGCGCAGAATCTGGTCCTTCCCGCCGGAACGTCCAAGATCGGCTCGCTCGAATATGACGTGGATCTGAACAACAGCCCGGCGCGCGTGGACGAGATCAACAACATGCCGATCAAGGCGGTGAACAACACCACGATCTATATCCGCGACGTGGCACACGTCCGCGACGGTTATTCTCCGCAAACCAATATCGTTCTGCGCGACGGACAGCGTGGCGTGCTGATGACCATCCTGAAGGTGGGCCAGAGTTCCACTCTTCAGATCGTCAAAGACGTGCGGGAGATGCTGCCCAGGGTCGCCGCCGGGCTTCCCGAGGAACTGAAGATCGAGCCCATCGCCGATCAATCCATCTTCGTGCGCGCGGCGGTAAGCGGCGTCGTGCGCGAGGCGATTATCGCCGCCTGTCTCACCGCCGCCATGATTCTGTTGTTCCTGGGAAGCTGGCGCAGTACGATAATCATCGCCGTCTCGATTCCGCTGTCGATTCTGGTCTCCATCTGCATCCTGAGCGCTCTCGGCGAAACGATTAACATCATGACGCTCGGCGGCCTTGCCTTGGCCGTCGGAATCCTGGTGGACGATGCCACGGTGGAAATCGAAAATATCCACCGCAATCTGGTGCGCATCCCGAACGTGGTCCCCGCGATCCTGGAAGGCGCGCGCCAGATTGCCGTTCCCGCCTTCGTGTCCACGCTCTGCATCTGCATCGTATTTCTGCCGATGTTCCTGCTCACTGGAGTAGCGCGGTACCTGTTCATTCCGCTGGCTGAGGCTGTGGTCTTCGCTATGCTCGCGTCTTATCTGCTCTCGCGAACGCTGGTTCCCACCATGGCGATGTACTTGTTCAACCCGCATCAGCATGAGGAATACAAGCCTGCCGCCTGGAACATTCCAGCGCGGATTCAACTCGCGTTTGAAACGTTATTAGAGGCGGCGCGCCGGGCTTTCCGGGAGATGCTGGCGCTGTGTATCCTGCGTCGTGGCTGGTTCTTGCCGATCTTCCTTGCCGCGTGCCTATCGGCCTTCTTCCTCGTTCCGTGGTTGGGCCAGGATTTCTTCCCTTCCACCGATGCGGGGCGATTCAATCTCCACATGCGGGTGAAGACGGCAACGCGGATTGAGGAATCGGCTCGTACCGCGATTGAAGTTGAGGCGTCCATTCGCCGCATCGTGCCTGCCGAGGAAATCGCCAGTCTGATCAATAATATCGGGCTTCCGTACAGCTCCCTGAACACGGCCTACAGCACTTCCGCGCCGATCGGAACCATGGACACGGACATCCTCGTGACGCTGACCGAGGATCACCATCCCACCGCCGATTACATTCGTGAGTTGCGCGACCGGCTGCCGCGCGAGTTTCCCGGCGTGTTGTTTTATTTCACGCCCGCCGACATCGTGACGCAGATTCTGAATTTTGGCTTGCCCTCGCCCCTCGACATTCAGGTGCTAAGCCAGAACTCCGACGCCAGCCGCGAGTTCGCCGCCCGCCTGTTGCCGCAACTCAAGAACGTCCCCGGCGCGGTGGACCTGCACATCCATCAGCCCTTCGATCAGCCCAAGATTCACATCGACGTCGACCGCACGAAGGCGGTGGAGAGTGGGTTTACACAGCAGGACGTGGCCAACAGCGCCCTGATTTCCCTTAGTGGAAGCTCGCAGACCGCTCCCAATTTCTGGCTCGACCCGCGCAACGGCGTCAGCTATTTTGTCGTGGCCCAAGCTCCGCAGTTTGCGCTGTCATCCCTCAGCGATCTGCGTAATATTCCCATCTCCTCGGCCTCCGGCGCAGCGAAACAGCCCGAGATTCTGGGCGATGTCGCCGGCATGCACCGCGGCTCCGGCATGGCCGTGGTTTCCCACTACGACATCCAGCGCGTTGTGGATATCTTCGGCTCGGTTCAGGATCGTGATCTGGGCGCCGTGGGCGCCGACATCGTGAAGATCGTCGACGAGAATCGCAAATACCTGCCGCGCGGAATGAGAGTCCTGATTCGCGGCCAGTACGAAACCATGCGGGGATCTTTCGTGGGTCTGCTGGGTGGTCTGGCGCTTTCCATCGTGCTGGTCTACGCGCTCATCGTTGTCAATTTCCAGTCCTGGCTCGATCCGTTCATCATCATTACGGCGCTGCCGGCGGCGCTGGCCGGCATCGTGATATTTCTGTTCGCCTCGCATACGACGCTCAGCGTGCCCGCGCTGATGGGCGCCATTATGAGCATCGGCGTCGCCACGTCGAACAGCATCCTGGTAGTCAGTTTCGCCAAGGAGCGCCTGAATGAGGGCGAAAGCCCGCAGCAAGCTGCGCTTGACGCCGGCTTTGTCCGTTTCCGTCCCGTTCTGATGACGGCGATGGCCATGATTATCGGCATGGTGCCCATGGCGCTCGGCTTTGGCGAAGGAGGCGAGCAGAATGCGCCCTTGGGCCGCGCCGTGATCGGCGGTCTTCTGTTTGCGACGCCTGCTACGCTGTTCTTTGTTCCCACCGTGTTCAGCCTGATGCACCGGCGGCGCCCGAGTTAATCCATGCTTAGGACTGTCAAAGTCGCTCTTTTCGTCGCTGCGGTCGTCCTGATCGCAGGCACGGTGGTGATCCGCGGCATTCACTCGCGAATCCATGCCGCGGCGGTCGTGCGGGAGAGAACGTTGGAGCAGGCCGTGACGCCGGTTTCAGTGATGCATCCCAAGCGCGGCGAGATGAAGGATGAAATCGTCCTGCCGGGCAACATCATGGCCTATGTTGATGCGCCCGTCTATGCCCGCACCAGCGGGTATTTGAAAAAGTGGTATTTCGACATCGGCGCGCGCGTCAAGACGGGTGATCTGCTGGCCGAAATCGAATCGCCCGAGGTCGATGACCAGTTGGCGCAGGCCCGCGCGGACCTGGGAACCGCGCAGGCCAATCTGAAATTGGCGGAGATCACGATGAATCGCTACCAGGCGCTGCTAAAGCTGGACGCCATCGCCAAGCAGGACGTGGACACGGCTACCGGGGCCTACGAAGCGGACAAGGCCACCGTCGCCTCGCAAACCGCCAATGTGAAGCGCCTCGAACAACTCGTGGCGTTTGAGAAAGTGTACGCGCTCTTCGATGGCGTTGTCACGGCGCGCAATACCGATGTCGGCCAGCTGATCAACGCGGGCAACGGCGGCTCGGCGCCGGAGCTGTTTCACGTCTCCTCCACCTCGAAACTGCGTATTTTCGTCAGCGTGCCGCAGATGTACGCTTCTTCCGCCGTCCCCGGAGTGGGCGCCGTCATCACGCTTCCGGAAGCGCCCGGCCGCCATTACGCCGGAGTCGTGGAGCGGAATTCAGGCGCCATCAACCCCGCCTCCCGCACGCTACTCACGGAAGTGGACCTGGATAATCCATCCGGCCAATTATTGCCCGGATCGTTCGCCGAAGTACATCTGAAGCTGCCGGCCGCCACCGTCGCCGTAGTCATTCCCGTCACGTCTTTGATCTTCCGCTCAGCCGGCCTGGAGGTCGCTGTGGTACGCGATGGAAACCGGGCAGAGTTGGTTCCGGTTACCGAGGGCCGCGATTTCGGCACTGAGATCGAAATCACCAGCGGCATTACCCCCGACGATTGGGTGGTAGTCAATACGCCCGACTCGCTGATGTCAGGAGCGCCAGTGCGGATCGAGAAACAGGCCAGGAATTAGCCTCGACGAGACCTTTTGCGGATCTTCTCATGATGCTAGATTAGATCGAAGGAGATTTTTGCTTATGAAATTGACTCTTGCAACCGCCATGCTAGCGACTCTCGGTGGTTCCGCCGTTTTCGCTTGGGACGCAGCCGCCGGCAAGGCGGTTTATGACAAATCATGCAAGTCCTGCCACGGCGCCGACGGCACACCGAACGCCGGTGTGGCGAAAATGATGAAGGTCGAGATGAAGGACCTCAAGGATGTCGGAAAGACAATGAGCGCAGCGGATATCAAAGGGGTCATCAGCAATGGCAAAGGCAAGATGAAGCCCGTCGCCAGCGTCACCGGGGCTTCCCTGGATGATGTGGCCGCCTACGTCAAGTCGATGAAGTAATGATGAAGTAATTTGGTTTGCGCGCGCCGGGCTGCTGTTCCGGCGCGCAACCCTTCTGTCCGGCCTTCCCATTGAAAATCCCGAAGGATGAGTTTCCCCGACAGCGCCTGTGATCTGCGCCTCGCCGGCTTAGCCGGAGCCTTCGCGAAGGACCGCTTGTTACACTGAAAAAGTACTAATAGACTCGCGATGTCCCGAAAGAACTTGAGCTTTGCTCTTCTCTCCACTGCCATTGTCATGGCGGTTATGGCGGCAGCCACCCTGTTGCCGCTTCCTTCCTCCAAGATCAGCGATTTGGGCTACTACGCCCTGTGCCCGTTTGCGCCCTGGAGCACGCTGGCGCTGCTCTTATTGGCCGGACTTTGCTGGGTGGTGCGCCAATACATCGATTCCAAGCCCGACTGATGCTAGAATGAAAGAGCCGCGGAGAGGTGGCAGAGTGGTCGATTGCGGCGGTCTCGAAAACCGTTGAACCTTCACGGGTTCCGGGAGTTCGAATCTCCCCCTCTCCGCCATTTCCCTCCCTCTTTTCCCTTACTCAGTTCTGTAAAGTCCGTGTGCTATACTTCCGCGAAACGCACAAGGAGACTACCGCATGTTCCGGAGCCGCCGGCGTATCCTGCCTGCCGCCATTATTTTTTCTTCTCTGGCTTTTTCGCAGCAAACGGATCGCTTGACCGCGCCCATCGATGGTGCTCGAACCGTCCTTCTCAAGGGAGGCATGACGCCGCGGGCGCTGGCCGCCAACGATCGCGGGCCGATGGAGCCCGGGCGCAAACTCACCGCCATCACCCTTTTGTTCAAGCGTTCCGCGGCCCAGCAGGCTGCGCTCGACCAGTTGCTGGGGGACCAGCAAAATCCCTCATCGCCGCGGTATCATCATTGGCTCACCCCGCGGCAGTATGCCGGCCGCTTCGGCCTCAGCTCCGGCGATTTTGCGAGAGTCTCGGCGTGGCTAAAGGAGCAGGGTTTTTCCGTCGACTATCCGGCGCAAAGCCGCACGTATATTCTCTTCAGCGGAACAGCCCAGCAGGTGGGGAGCGCCTTTCACACCTCGATCCACTACTTCGTGGCCGATGGCGTAACGCACTTCGCGCCCGTCGCGGAGCCCTCGATCCCGGCCGCTCTCGAGCCGGTGGCGCAACTGATCCAGGGGCTCGACGACTTTCGCATGGAGCCGCCGAAGCGGGACATCAAGGCCTTCGCCGGTTCGCCGCAATACACCTCCGGCGCCGGCAATAACTATCTCGCACCTGGCGATCTCGCCACCATTTATGACGTGACGCCGCTCTACAACGGCGGCATCACCGGGTCGGGGATGAAGCTCGCGGTCGTGGGCCAAACGGATATCGTGCCGGGCGATATATCCCTTTATCGCTCCACATTCGCTCTCCCCGTGAATGATCCCCAGCTGGTTTTCGTTCCCGGCTCGGCCGACCCGGGCATCAACGGCGATCAAATCGAGGCGAATCTCGACCTGGAAGTCTCGGGCGGCCTGGCACCGAACGCCACCGTTCTGTACGTGTATTCGCAGAACGTCATTTTGTCGGTGGAATATGTGGTCGACCAAGCGCTGGCGCCGGTGATGAGCATGAGCTACGGCGCCTGCGAAGCGAAAATCTCCAGCACCTCAGCGAGCACAGCCAGCGCCTATCGCGCCCTGGCGCAGCAGGCCAACGCCGAAGGCATCACCTGGCTGGCTTCCTCCGATGACACCGGCGCGGCCGGATGCGACCCGAACAGTTCCACAGTCGCCTCTCAGGGCTTGGGCGTCGACATGCCCGCCTCCATCCCTGAGGTCACGGGTGTGGGAGGAACCACGTTCAACGAGTCCACCGGCACGTATTGGAGCCACACGAACAACGGCAACAACGCCTCCGCGACATCCTATATCCCGGAGATGGCGTGGAACGATTCTCTGACAGCCAAGAGAATTGCGGCGAGCGGGGGCGGAGTCAGCGTTTTGTTCGCAAAGCCCTCCTGGCAGAGCGCGGCCGGCGTACCAAACGACGGCGCCAGGGACGTTCCCGACGTGGCTCTCTCCGCTTCTGCCTATCACGACCCCTACCTCATTGTATTTAATGGCCAAGTGTTCGCGGTGGGAGGAACGTCGGCCGCCACACCGGCCTTTGCCGGTATGCTGACGCTCCTCAATCAGTCGCTGGTTTCCAGCGGCGCACAATCCCAACCCGGCCTGGGCAACATCAACCCGACCCTCTACGGCCTGGCTCGAACCACGGACAACGTTTTTCACGATGTCACCTCGGGTGACAACATCGTTCCTTGCGTGTTGGGCACGCCCAACTGCCCATCCACAGGCCAATTCGGGTACTTCGCTGGCCCCGGATACGATCTGGTAACCGGGCTGGGCTCCGTGGATGCCGCCAACATGGTCGCTTCGTGGGGCGTTCAGGGCGCCAACGGCACGTCGACCACGCTGACGGCCGCTCCGTCGAGCCTCCCGGTGACGTCGTCCACAACCCTCATCGCCACCGTGCGGTCGAATTCGGGTTCGACCCCCAACGGAGCAGTCACCTTCGCCCTCGGAGGGAACATTCTGGGCAGCGCGAACCTGTCCGGCTCAGGTTCCGCCGCCACCGCGTCGCTCACCGTGTTCGGCAGTCAATTGGCGGTTGGGGCGAATACGATCAGCGCATCCTACGGCGGGGGAACCGGATTCAGCGGATCTTCGGCCTCGGTGGTCATCACAATCACGGTCCCAACGTCAACCTCCGCGATTGTCCCTTCGATCGTGCCGAATCCTGTTTATCAGCAAACACCGACCTCGGATGGATACTCGTACTTCTTCACCGTGTCGCTCACCGAGATCGCTGGCGTGGCCACAACTCTGACCGATTTTACGTTTTTCGGGACCAGCTACGCCTCCTCGCTCCAGGATTTCTTCGGCACCGCGTCGATTCCGGCGCACGGGACCATTTCGGCGGCTTTGAAAGCATTTGTCGATACCGTGCCCTCCACCGGTTTGATCGGCTTTAGCGGCCGCGACGCAAGCGGAGTTTCGTGGGCGCAGCAAATCTCCGTGCCTTTTCTGCCCATGCAAACCGCGGCTGCAATGGCGCTGACCAGCGCCCCGTCGACGGTGGTGCGCAATCCCACGTACGATCCGCATTGCTCAGCGGACCGTCCCTTCTATCAGCAACTCGATCTGCAGGAGAAGAACGGCTACGAGGTGCAGTTGACCAAATTCCTCGCCGGCGGGATGGACTTGAGCCCGTCCATCCAGCAATGGTTCGGCTCGTGGAGGCTGGCGCCGCTCGGCAGCCTCCAATCGGGGATCTGCTGGAGCCTGGAAAGCGTGCCCAGCGCCCTCTCTTATGAAATCGACGGCGTCGACACGAACGGAAATACGATCAGCGTGAGCGCCTCTACCCCGTTCCAGGGCCCTGGGCAAAGCGCGGGAGCGTTGTCCGCCTCGCGATCGTCCATTGCCATGGTCGCGGCCTCCGGGCAAAACGCCACCACCAGTTTCAACGTGAATGTGCCCGCCGGCCAGAAATGGTCGCTGGCTCTGTTTCCCTTTAATCAGAACACCAGTTGGCTGGTGTATTATCCCCAGTCGGGCACCGGACCGGCCCAGGTGAACCTCAGCGCCTTTGGGTCGAGCCTGCATAACGGCGCATATACAGCGACCCTGGTGCTGCAGTCCGTCAACACGATTCCGCAGTTTATCAATATCCCGGTGACGTTTACTGTCGGGGGGTCGGGGGGGGCCATCAGCATCGGCGGGGTGGCCAATGCGGCGTCCTATCAGCAAGCGGCGGCTCCGGGCATGTTGATGTATGTGGGCGGCAGCGGCTTGTCCAATTCCTCCCAGATCCAGATCGCTTCCGCGGTCCCGTTACCCCACTCGATCGGAGGCGTCTCGGCAACCGTAAACGGCATTCCCGCGCCGATTTATTACGTGCTTCCGCAGCAGATCGTCATCCAGGTTCCTTATGAAACCCCTACCGGCTACGCGCTTCTGGCTGTGAATAACAATGGAAGTGTCGCTACCTACGCGTTCCAGGTCTCACCCTCCGCGCCGGGCATCTTCACCGACGGCAATTCGCGGCTGGTTCCCACCGGCAGCGCCAAGCTCGGGCAGAGTCTCGCATTTTTCATCACCGGCGAGGGCGACGTCACAGGCGGACTGGCCACGGGCTCCGCGCCGTCTAATAGTCTTTCGGTAAATCAGTTACCAGCGCCGCGCCTGCCCTTAGGTCTGACCGTAGGAGGCGTGAATGTAACCCCGTTGTTCGTCGGCATTCCGTACGGCCTCGTGGGGGTGACTCAGGTGAATTTTACCGTGCCGTCAACCATTTCCACCGGATTGCAGCCGGTGGTGGTAACCCTCGGGAACAACAGCAGCGTAGCGGCCATGATCAATGTCACCCCGTAGAGCTTGACACGGCCCGGTGGAATCGCTTATCTTCCGGCGATGAAGACCCTCGCTGCTCTTGCTCTCATCTCCGGGCTGGCCTCGCTCGCCGGCGCCGCCCCCAAATTCGAACTTGGAACCATCAACGGCGCCGCGTTTCGCATCGACGTGCCGGAAAACTGGAACGGAGGCCTGGTTGTGTACTGCCATGGCTACAACGCCTCGCCGGTTACCTACAAAGGCGATGCCGCAAGTCCTTTGATCGCGGTGTTCACCAATCAGGGCTATGCCGTCGCGCAATCCGGCTACGCGGCCGGAGGCTGGGCCATCCAGGAAGGCGCGGTCGACACGGAGAGCCTCCGCCGCTACTTCATCTCGAAATACGGGATGCCGAGGGAGACATACCTGACAGGCCACTCCATGGGCGGATTCCTCACAATGATGCTGATGGAGCGGTATCCCACCGTTTATGACGCCGCCATGCCGATGTGCGGTCCTCTGGCTCCGTCGGAGGCCTTCCAGTCGCGCGGAGCGTTTGACGGAATTGTGCTGTTCAATCACTACTTCCCCGGCGTTCTGCCCGATCCTACGAAGATCCCTGCGGATTTTGTGTCCGGAACCGGGGATAAAGCCCTGGTCGGCAAGATCCTGGAGGCGCTCGATGCGGCTCCCGATAAGTCGGCCGCGCTGCGCAAGCAGAACAATATCAAGAGCAATAAAGATCTGGCCGGGACGCTGGCTTTCCTTGTTTACCTGATCAAGGAACTCGATCAGCGCGCCGGAGGCAATCCTTTCGACAACCGCAATATCATCTATAACGGCACGCTGGACGACAATCTGGTGAACAGCCTGATCCCTCGCTACACGGCCGATCCGCACGCGCTGGCGTACCTGCGCGAATACTATACGCCGACGGGCAAGATTGCCAAGCCGATGCTGGCGATTCACACTTCATATGACCCGCTTGTTCCAGTGTCGATTCCCAATACTTACGCCACGCTCGTGGAGCTGGCCGGAACGCAGAATCTGTTCGTGCAGCAGTTCGTTAAGCACGATGGCCACTGCGCCATTCTTCCCGAGGAGACCTCGAAGGGATTCTCCGAGCTCGTCAATTGGAAAAAAACTGGCGCTCGTCCGGCCGGGGGAGAGCTCAAATGAGTTTAAAATAGCAGTTTGCGCGCCTTTTACACCCTGCTTTTGACCGTCTTCGGATTTTGGGCGGTCGAATACGCCATTTTCCACACCGACGCGTACTACACTATCCTGCGGCACGACTCCTCCACCGGATCGGTGGAAACCTATGTCCGCAACGAGTTGAAGCGCGGCCGCACCAATCCGCATCAGGTGTTGACCATCGGCGATTCTCGCATGGGCTTTCTGCCGCGTTATGCCAACGAATTGGCGCCCGGGACGGGATATCAGTTCGCCTCCATCGCGCTGGGCGGGGCGACGCCTCGCGACTGGTATTACATGCTGCGCGGCGCCGATCCGCAGGCCAATAAATACTCGGCCGTCGTGATCGCCATGGAGGATTACGAGGACTCGGAGATCGAAGAAGATCTGTCGGTCCGTGCGGCCGATCTTTATTACCTGATCGGGCGGTTGCAATACGTGGATCTTCCGTACTTTGCCGGTTCCTACCGGCATGATCGCGCGCTCGAATGGGCGGCCGCTCGCGGCATCGTGTTGAAAGGGCTCGTGTACAAGCGCGATTTTCAGGAGTTCCTTCTGCATCCGGTGGAGCGCGTCAAACTGGCGGAACAGGCGCGGCGGGATTCCTTCTTCTGGTATTACAACTACGTCGGCCCGAATCAGAGCATGGAAGGCGTGCAGGTCGATTTCGTGAATCGCACGGTAACCGTGCCGCCCGGCTTCACCGAGGCGCAGAAGGCCGCGTACACGTTCCGCTTTCTTGCGCCGCACCCGCCGGATCACGGCGTTCACAGCGAGTACTTACACCAATGGCTCGGGAAGATTTATGAGCACTACCATGGATCGAAGACGCGCATGGTGTTCCTGCATCTGCCTCGCGGGCCGTTCGTGCGGCCTGATCAACCGGCGGTGAACCCCCATAGCTCCGTGCGGGAACTGGCGCAGAAGCCCGGTGTGCTGCTGCTGCCGGAGCATCTGTTCGATTTGCTGGAAAGGCCGTCCCTGTTCGTCGATCAGATGCACCTGAACGGTCCCGGCTGCGCGGAGTTTTCGCGGATGCTGGCCAGGGAAGTCGCGCGGGAGCTTGATGCTCTTTAACACGACCCAGTTCTTCGTCTTCCTGACGATTGTGCTGGCCGTGTTCTATACCGCGCCGCGCTTTCTGCGGCGCATCATTCTGCTGGTGGCCAGTTACGTTTTCTACCTCAGCTGGAATTACAAGTTCGTGGTGCTGCTGCTGGGGCTGACAGTGGTGGATTACGGCGCGGCAATCGCCATTGAGAACGCGGCGGCCGCGCGCAAGAAGCCGTTTCTGTTGATTAGCTTGGCGGCGAACCTGGGGATGCTCGGGTTTTTCAAGTACTACAATTTTTTCGTGGACAATCTGGCGCAGTTGCTGCGCTTGCCTCCGCACACCTGGGCGCTTTCGATTGTCCTGCCGCTGGGCATCAGCTTTCACACGTTCCAGAGTATCTCTTACGTAGTCGACGTTTACCGCGGCGAGCAGAAGGCGATTCGCAATCCGATCGACTACGCGCTGTTCATCTCGTTCTTCCCCCAGCTTGTGGCTGGGCCTATTGTTCGCGCACGGGAATTTTTCGGTGATCTGGATGCCTGGCGGCATCCGACGCAGGAAGAGGTGCTGCGAGGCGTGCTCCTCGTGGTGCTCGGCTTGACGAAGAAGATGGCGTTTGCCGATCAGTTCGCGCCGCTCGCCGATTCGTATTTTCAGAACCTCGCTGCGCATCCCGGAGGGTTCGCAGCCTGGAGCGGCGTCTTGGCGTTCGCGATGCAGATTTTCTTCGATTTTTCCGGCTATACGGACATGGCCATCGGCATGGCTCTGCTGCTGGGCTTTCATTTCCCGGTCAATTTCCGCCGGCCGTATCTGGCCTTCAGCATCACTGACTTCTGGCATCGGTGGCATATGTCGCTTTCGCGCTGGCTGCGCGATTATCTGTACATCCCTCTGGGCGGAAATCGCGGAGGCCGCTGGAAGACCTATCGCAACCTGATGCTGACGATGCTGCTCGGCGGCTTGTGGCACGGCGCGAGTTGGAACTTCGTTGTCTGGGGAGGCTATCACGGCGCTCTGCTGAGCATCGAACGGATGATGGGCCGCCGCGAGTTCGAAAAAGTTCCTCCGGCGTGGTTTTATCCGGTGCGAGCGTTGATCACCTTCGGGTTGGTGTGTGTCGGATGGGTGTTCTTCCGCGCCGCAACGTTCGCCGACAGCCGCTATGTGATCGGCCAGCTTTTCCACGGGGGAAGGCAGATGGAGGCGCTGCTGCCCCGGTGGCTCGTGTACATGACCGGCGTGTCGCTGGTGATCGCGATCATCGAGGAGAAATTCGATTGGACGGAGAAACTGTCGCGCGGTCCGGCTTGGGCCTATGCGGCATTCACGATTCTGCTCCTGCTGACCGTGGAGCTGATCGGCGTAACGGAAAAGGCTCTACCGTTCGTGTATTTTCAATTTTGACGCTCCGTGCTGATGCCATCTAGTCCCACGCTGACGCATGGGGTTTGAGCAGACTCGTTAAGCGTAGGGCCAGCTGGGTCGGCCGCAATTCGTCAGCATTCGGGCCGACGCCAACATGTAGCCAATTTTGACCATCTTGGCGCTTTCAACCGCGAGGCAAGAACAAACTCCCTGATTACTCTTTCGGCAGAAAGGGGAATCGACATGGGAGAACCTATCGTTGTTTGGCCGCCGGTGAATTAAATCCGGGACGGAGGGGGCAGATGCCCCCTTTATGAGCTGCTCTATTTCGGCATGCAGACGGTGTATTCGGACTTGATGTCTGAGTTCTCGCGATAAAGTTTCACGAACGCATCGTATGCATCGTCGTGCCGGGGGCCATCGCCGGGTTTGGAGTAGAGGTGGAACGTGAGGAATTGTTTGGTGGAGTAGGACTGCTGCTGCTTCGTCTCATCACCGACGATCACCGGCGTAGCGAAGATTAGGTCCATGACGCCTTTGCCGCGGTACCAGGCGTTGTGCGCGGCGACGGCTGCCAGGAAGCCTTCCATTGTTCCGCTGGATTTAATTTCCGATACGCGAATCGTGACTATTTGGCCGACGCAGGGATGGGAAATGTTCTGCGCAGGCAGAGACGCGGGAAGCATCAAGAGTGCGCCGGCAAGAAGCAGTTGTCGCACCACGAGGCCAGCGTAGCACGTTGGTGTTGCAGTGGGTTTAACACTTAATCCACAACTGAACTCCAGCCTCTGCGGTTCAAATCCCAATAAATGACCGCGCCGCCGGTCAGGCCGACGGCCAGGAGCGTGAGGCCCGGGACGGTTTCCTTGAGCAGGAGCTTTCCGACCCCGAACAGGACTCCGTAGATGAGCGCGCAGCCCGAGATCCAGCAGAGCAGGTTGTGCAAACCGTCGCGCGAGGGTTTGACGTCCGGCGCGAGGCGGGCGATGTGCTGCCAGCCGACCAGTGATGGCCGCGTGCGGCGATAGAACGCGACCAGCAGATCCTCGGGTTCGGGTTTGGTGAGGAACGTGGTCGCCAGCCAGGCTACCGTGGTGATGCTCACCGTGATGATCATGACCCAGGCGAAGTCGACCGGCTTGTCGGTATCGTAATGAAAGCCCGCTTGCAGCGTGACGGAGACGATGAAGGCAGCAATCATGGCGGAGACCTCGCTCCAGGCGTTGATTCGCCACCAATACCAGCGGAACAGCAGCACGCTGCCGGTGCCCGCGCCGGTGACGATGAGCAGCTTCCAGGCTCCAGCGATCGAGTCCATGTAAAACGTCACTCCGGCGGAGACTAGCGTGAGAAGAATCGTCGCCAGTTGGGCGACGATTACGTAATGATGGTCACTGGCCTTGGGTTTCAGGAAGCGGCGGTAAAAATCGTTGACGATGTAGCTCGCGCCCCAGTTGAGCTGCGTCGCGATGGTCGACATGTATGCGGCGGCGAAGGCGGCGACCATCAGGCCTCGAAGCGATGGCGGCAGGTAGGCGATCATCACGCGGATGTAGCCGGTCTCGGGGTCCTTCAAGCCGGGGAATAAGATGAGCGAAGCTAACGCCACCAATACCCAGGGCCAGGGCCGCACGGCATAGTGGGCAATGTTGAACCAGAGCGTGGCCAGCAGCGAATTCTTTTCGTCTTTTGCGCACAGCATGCGCTGGGCGATGTAGCCTCCGCCGCCGGGCTCGGCGCCTGGATACCATGTGGCCCACCAGTTTAGTGAAATGTAGACGAAGAACGTAATCATCGGCATCCAGGCGGAGTTGAGATCGGGAACAAAGCTGAGCACGCTGCCTTGATTGCCTCGCGTGGCGTCGATGGCGAGGAGTTTCACCTTCATCTGGTCGATGCCGCCGACGGCCTGAATCGCGAAGACGGCCAGGGCGATCACCATGCTCATTTTGATGACGAACTGGAACATGTCCGTGACCAGGACGCCCCAAAGGCCGGACAGAGTGGAAATTCCCGCCGTCAACGCGATCATGCCGATGACGATCGCGAGCGCCTGCAGCTTCGTGACGCCAAGGATCAGCGTCAGGATATCGACCATGGCTTTGTTCACCCAGCCGAGGATGATGCAGTTGATGGGGATGCCGAGGTAAAGCGCACGGAAACCGCGAAGGAACGCGGCAGGCCGCCCGGCGTAGCGGATCTCGGAAAATTCGATGTCGGTCATGACGCCGGAGCGGCGCCACAGGCGCGCGTAGAAAAAGACCGTCATCATGCCGCTGGCGACGAAACACCACCACAGCCAGTTGCCGGCGATGCCTCCCTTGGCCACCATGCCGGTGACGGCGAGCGGCGTGTCGGCGGCGAACGTGGTCGCGACCATGGACGTTCCGGCGAGCCACCAGGGCACGTTCCGTCCGGAGAGGAAAAATTCGTTGACGTTGGAGCCTGCTCGGGCCTTGTAATAAAATCCGATTCCAATGTTGAAGGCGAAGTAAAGGGCGACCACCAGCCAGTCGAGGGTTGTAAGCTGCACTAGGGGTTTAGTATAGCGCCAGCGTAGCGGGCGGAAGGTGACAGACCGCTCTGTCCAGAACTGGTCTCGGATTCGCCGGAATGATGGTGGAAAGGGGACAGAGAGGTCTGTCCCCTTCCGATGCCTTCCTAAGCCGGCAAAATCGCCGTGCTCAACCAGAACTCCTCCAGGGACTTGCCGAGTTGCACCAGCGTCTCCACGTCGAGAGGCTTGGAGACGTAGCAGTTGGCGTGCAGGTCGTACGCGCGGTGGACGTCCTCAATGGCGGTGGAGGTGGACAGGATCACCACCGGGATCTGGCGCAGCGCTTTGTCCTTCTTGATCTCGGCAAGGACCTCGCGGCCGTCTTTTCGTGGAAGGTTCAGATCAAGAAGAATGATGGCGGGCCGGGGACTTTTTGAGAAAGAGCCTTCGCGGCGAAGGAATGCGAGCGCCTGTTCGCCGTCACGCGCGATATTGAGACGACTGGAAACGCCGCCCTCTTTGAACGCTTCCTGAATGAGCCGGATATCACCTGGATTATCTTCGACGAGAAGAATCTCGACGGGATTTTGGGGGAGGGTTTTTCGCTGAGCCATTTTCGAGCCCGTGCACACTAGGAAGTGCGCGCTGCGCTCGACTCTTCTCATGAGTCAGCAAGCCGCTCATGCGGGTGAGCCTACCCGCACTGTGGATGCCAATTCCATTTCGACAGAGATCGAGAAGTAAAACGTCGATCCGATTCCAAGTTGGGATTCAACCCAGATCCTTCCGCCATGTCTTTCCACGATTTTTCTGGTGATGGCGAGTCCTATACCTGAACCGGAATACTCGTGGCTGAAATGGAGCCGCTCAAAGATACGGAAGATGCGTTCGAGATGGCGATCCTCGATTCCAATGCCGTTATCACGGATGGAAAACACCCATTCCCTACCTTGGCGCGAAGCGGAAATGTGAATCTTTGGTACAGACTCCTTTTGAAACTTGATGGAATTGGCGACCAGGTTCTGAAATACCTGCGTGCATAGGATCCGATCGACCACAATGGTGGGAAGCGGATCCACGCTAACCTCTGCATGCGACTCGTCGATGGCGGTTTTCAGATTTGAGAGGGCATCCTGAACGATGTCGAGGGCGGCTACCCGGACGAAGCTGGCGGCTCCAGTGCCGGCGCGGGAGAAATCGAGCAGGTCGGTGATCAGAGCCTTCATTCGCACTGCCCCATCGACGGCGTAGCGAATGAATTCACGGCCGTCATCGTCGAGCAACGCGCCATACCGCCGTTCGATGAGTTGGAGATAGTTCGTAACCATTCGAAGAGGCTCCTGGAGGTCGTGCGAGGCAATGTGGGCGAATTGTTCCACTTCCGCGCTGGAACGCCGCAGTTCCTCGTTCACACGCTGCAATTCGTCGGCGGCCTTCTTGCGTTCCGTGATGTCGCTGACCATTCCGAAGGCCAGCGGACCGCCCGCCGTGTTGACATAGGCGAGGCCGATTTCCACGGGAAACTCTGAGCCATCCTTGCGCCTTCCCGTGAGTTCCATGCCCGAACCCATGGCGCGATCGCGTGGATGGGCAAAATAATCGCCGCGGTGGGCCGCGTGGGTGGCGCGGAAGCTGTGCGGGAGAAGGATCTCCAGGTCGCGGCCGAAGATCTCGGCGCGGGTGTAGCCGAACATCTCCTCCGTGCGGGCGTTCGCCAGGGCGATGCGGCCTTCCGGTGACACCACCATGATCGCCTGCGGGGCAGCCTCAAAACAGGTGCCGAGAATATCCGCGCCCGGAGTCTTCTCCGATGCTCGCTGCCGCGAGCGGAAACGGTCCAGAAGGGACGAGCGGAACCGCCGGAAGAATTCGCCCATACATGTGAGTGCGAATTCCCGGCCTTCATTCTCCCCTCACAGCGGGATGTTGCCGTGCTTTTTGCTGGGCGAAGTGTCCACTTTGGTTTCCAGCAGCCGGAGAGCGCGAATCACGCGGGGACGAGTCTGGCGGGGTTCGATGACGTCGTCGAGGAACCCGTGCTCGGCGGCGACGAAGGGATTGGCGAAGCGTTCCTTGAATTCCTCGGTCTTGGCGCGGCGGACGGCGTCGGGATCGGCGGCAGCGGCTAAATCCCGCCGGTAGACGATGTTGACGGCGCCTTCGGGCCCCATCACGGCGATCTCGGCGGTGGGCCAGGCGAGGTTCACATCGGTTCGGAGGTGTTTGGAGCCCATGACGCAATAGGCGCCGCCATAGGCCTTGCGCGTGATGACGGTGATCTTAGGGACGGTTGCCTCGGCATAGGCGTAGAGGAGCTTTGCGCCGTGGCGGATGATGCCTCCAAATTCCTGTGCGGTACCGGGGAGGAAGCCGGGCACGTCTTCGAACGTGAGGATCGGAATGTTGAAAGCGTCGCAGAAGCGGACGAAGCGCGCGCCCTTGGTCGACGAATCGATATCGAGGCATCCGGCGAGAAACGCCGGCTGATTGGCGACAATGCCGACCGAGCGGCCGTCCATGCGAGCGAAACAGACGACGATATTCTTCGCCCAGTGCTCCTGGACTTCGAAGAAATCGCCGTTGTCGACGATGCGGTGGATCACGTCCTTGATGTCGTACGGCTGATTCGATTCGGTCGGGACAATCGAGTCGAGCGATGCGTCCTCGCGGTCCATGGGATCGTCAGAGATGCGCCGCGGGCCGTCGTCGCGATTATTCTGGGGCAGGTACGCCAGCAAGGCCCGGATCATCTGCAGGCACTCGGCATCGTTATGGGCCAGGAAGTGAGCCACGCCCGACCTGGAGTTATGCGTCACCGCACCGCCCAATGTTTCCTTGGTGACGTCCTCATGCGTGACGGTCTTGATCACATCGGGTCCGGTGACGAACATGTAGCTGGTGCGATCGACCATGAATACGAAATCGGTCAGGGCGGGGGAGTAGACGGCCCCGCCGGCGCAAGGGCCCATGATCGCGGAGATCTGGGGCACCACGCCACTGGACAGCGTGTTGCGGAGAAAAATGTCGGCATAGCCCCCGAGCGACACGACGCCTTCCTGAATGCGCGCGCCTCCGCTGTCGTTCAGGCCGATGACCGGGGCTCCGGTCTTGAGCGCCAGGTCCATGATCTTGACGATTTTCTTGGCGTTCGTTTCCGAAAGGGACCCGCCGAAGACGGTGAAATCCTGCGCGAAGACGTAGGTGGGGCGGCCGTGGACGAGACCGTGGCCGGTGACAAAGCCGTCGCCATCGATCACCTGTTCGTCCATGCCGAAATCGCGCGAGCGGTGGCGGACCAGTTTGTCGAGTTCCTCGAACGAGCCTTCGTCGAGCAGGAGGTCGATGCGCTCGCGGGCGGAGAGTTTTCCCTCCTTGTGCTGGCGGGCGCGGCGTTCGTCGCCTCCTCCGGCCTCGGCGACGGCGTGGCGGCGGCGGAGTTCGCCCAGTGGATCAAAGACACGGTCGGACATAAGAGACTAGGGTAACGCTGTTAAAGGTCCGGCGATTGCTGGTAACGTAACGGTAGGGAGTGAGGGGCCGTCCAATTATTGTGTTGAGTCGTTTCTTGAGGCTTTTGGGGGTGACGTGTGGGCTCGCTGTGGTTGTCCCGGCACAGGATCAGCCGATTCGCGCCAACGCCCACCTGGTTCTGGTGCCGGCGACGGTGATGGACAAGAAGGGCGCGCTGATCGATGGGCTCTTAGCGGACGATTTCGTGGTGACCGACGAAGGCGTGCGGCAAACAGTCCACTTGGATACCTCGGACACAGTGCTGGCGCCCGTATCGCTCGTAGTGCTGATCCAATCGAGCCGGATTTCCACGCCGGCCCTGCAAAGAATCAAGCTGGTAGGCGCGATGTTGCAGCCCATGCTGATCGGGCCGCACGGGGAAGGGGCGGTGATCTCCTATGACGACGAGGTGCGGACATTACAGGAATTCACTTCCGACAGCAGGAAGGTTCGCGCGGCGGTTGAGGCCATTGAGCCGCACTATATCAAAGAAGCGAAACTGATCGACGCCGTGATCGAGGGGATGAAAATGCTCGAAACCCGGCCCGAGAATCACCGGCGGATCTTGGTCGTGCTGGGGGAATCGCGGGACCGGCGAAGCAAACACAAATTGGCCGAGGCGATCGAGATGGCGCAGCGGGCGGGTGTGGTGATCTACTCGATCACGTATTCGGCGCAGGGCCAGGCCTGGTCGTCGAGTTCAGATGACGCGCCGCCGGTGCCCGGAGATGCGGATTATCTCGGCGCGTTGGGGGAACTGGGGCGGCTCGGGAAGACGAATGATGCGGATGCGTTCGCCAGGGCGACTGGCGGGCGGCACATGTCGTTCTTGAAGGCCGGCTCGCTGGAGGTGGCGCTGTCCCGCACGGGCGAGGAGATTCACAGCCAGTATCTGTTGAGCTTCAGGCCGCAGGAGACGGCAAACTCGGGTTTGCATCACATCAGCGTGACGGTGGCGAAGTTTCCGCAGGTGGTGGTGAGGGCGAGGCCGGGGTATTGGCCGGAGAAGTAGGCGAGCAGTTTTTTTGAACAATTTATCGGATGCGACCCGGACGACGGCTTTAGAGTTTTGACCTTTGGCGCATACTGAAGGCATGATCAGAGGACGGTTTTCACCCGCAGGATTGGTCCTTCTCGCAGGAACGATCAGCGCGCAACTGGCACCGGTCGAGGTTCCGTTCGTCGGATGCGAAACCGGCGGGCAGGTTCCTGTGGAGACGCCAAAGGCTTCAACTGCATCCGTTCCAATTAGTCCCCAGATGGCGGCGAAGCTCGCCAATTACGCTTCGGGCAGTGGGCTTGGAGTCCTTGCCCCGCGCGGGTGGTCTTGCTTCGGGACCGTCGGCTCTGACGGCGACGAACTGTTGGTGACCACCGACCCAGACGACGCCAGGAAGCACTTTATGAACACGCGGCCCGGCTTTCGGGGTCCAGTGGTTTATTTGACACACAGGCTTGGCGGCACGTCGGGGAGATTCAGTGTCGCCGAGGTCATTATGCGGGTCTTCCCCGATCACAAGGCATTCGCCGAGGGCGTGACGCAGATGTTCCCGTATATGAAATTTGCTGTCGGGCCGTACCCCGGAGACAGGTTGACTTACAAGAGCAAGACGATAGTCGAATATACGACCCCAGCACGAACCGATGGGTTGGGCACCTATGCAAGACTGGAGAAGAACGACCGCCCTATAGACGGCGTGGCCATCCTAATCGACCAAGCGGAGCCGGATCTGTTGCTCTTGGCGGTGCGCCTTCCGCAGGACCTCAAGGAGGCGGTTTCGACAATCGTGCATCAAGTCGAGCGCGATACCGAACATCACCCTGAACTATTGAGATTGAGGCCCTTTAGGCGATAAAGTATGTAATCGCCTAGCATCGATCGGCGTAAGCAGGCGTGCGAATTGGCGGTTCTGTGCGTTCGCTGCTGGCCCAGGTGGCGGCTTATCCCCCGGCTGACGCCGGGGGCTGCAAGGGCAGGGTTTCGCAGGAAAACTACTCGAACATGAACAGCGGCGTAGGCGCGGCCGGGGTTTCTTCCGGCGCGTTCGGATCGCCTGAAACGCCCACCGGCTGCTCCACGGGCTGCAGCGGGCGGCAATAGATGCCCCCGTCGCCCAGGTACACTTCCAGTTCGCTGGGGCGCGGCAGAGTGCCCTGGATCAGGGCCTCGCTGAGCGGATCCTCGACGTACTTCTGCAGCGCGCGGCGCAGAGGACGAGCCCCGTAGCTACGGTCGGTGCAGGTTTTCTCGAGGATGTATTTCGCGGCGTCCTCGTTCAGACGGATCTTGATCTGCTTGGCGGCCAGGTTCACGTTGATCTGCTCGGCCAGCAGGTTCATGATCTTCAACAGGTCCTCGTCGGACAGAGACGTGAACAGAATGATCTCGTCCAGACGGTTGAGGAACTCGGGATTGAAGGCCTTTTTGACCTCGCTCATCACCTGATCCTCGATCTTCGCCGGCATGCCGGAGCCAGGGGCGCTGAAGCCGATCTGGCTGCGCTTCTCTAAGAAACGCGCGCCCAGATTTGAGGTCATGATGATAATCGTGTTCTTGAAGTCCACTGTGTTGCCGAGCCCATCGGTCAACTGGCCGTCTTCGAACACCTGCAGCAGGATGTTGTAAATATCCGGATGCGCCTTTTCGATTTCGTCGAGCAGGATGATGGAGTAAGGCGCGCGCTTCACGCGTTCGGTGAGCTGGCCTCCCTCTTCGTATCCGACATAGCCCGGAGGCGAACCGATCAGCTTCGACACGGAGTGCTTTTCCATGAACTCCGACATATCGAAGCGGATCAGCGATTTTTCGCTGCCGAACAGGAACTCGGCCAGAGCGCGGGCGACTTCGGTCTTGCCAACGCCCGTCGGCCCCAGGAACAGGAACGATCCAGCCGGGCGCTTGGGCGACTTCAGGCCGGCGCGCGACCGTCGGATGGCTCGGGACAGGGCCGAGATGGCTTTTTCCTGGCTGATGATGCGGCGATGCAGTTCCGCTTCAATGCGCAGGAGCTTGGCGACCTCTTCCTCGCGGATGGCCGTCATCGGGACGCCGGTCCAACGCGCGACCACGTCTTCGATATCGTCCTTGGTAACGATGCCCGTCGAGGTGTCGTCCAGGTTGTATTTTTCGCGCAGCGCGCGGAGATTTTCGCGCTCCTTGCGCTCTTCGTCGGAGTAGAAACGCGCCTTCTCGAACTCGTGATTGGCGATGGCGTTCTCCATCCGGTGCACGATGAACTTGATGCGCTTCTGAATGTCGGCGACTTCGCCCGGAAGCGTCGTCTGGCGCAGCTTCACGCGTGCGCCGGCTTCGTCGATCAGGTCGATGGCCTTGTCCGGAAGGAAGCGATCCGGAATGAAGCGTGTCGACGTGTAGACAGCGTTTTCAATCGACTCGTCGGTATAGGAGACGGCGTGGAACTTCTCGTAGCGCTCCTTGATGCCGAACAGGATGCGGACGGCATCGCCTTCATTCGGCGGCGGAACCTTCACGGCCTGGAAGCGGCGTTCGAGTGAGCGGTCCTTCTCGATCGATTTGCGGTACTCGCCCGGAGTGGTCGCGCCGATGCACTGGATTTCGCCTCGGGACAAAGCGGGCTTCAGGATATTGGCCGCGTCGAGCGAGCCTTCGGCCGATCCCGCTCCCACGAGCGTGTGTAGTTCATCAATGAAGATGATGGCGTTCTGATTTTCCATCAACTCCTTCATGATGGTCTTCAGGCGCTCTTCGAACTGGCCGCGATACTTGGTTCCGGCGACGATCAGCGAAAGATCGAGCGCCAGGATGCGCTTGTCAGCCAGGAAACTGGGCACGTCGCCGTCGGCGATGCGCTGGGCCAGGCCTTCGACGATGGCGGTCTTGCCGACGCCGGGCTCTCCGATCAGTACCGGGTTGTTCTTCGTGCGGCGGCAGAGGATCTGCACGACACGTTCGAGTTCGTAGTCGCGGCCGATGAGCGGATCGAGCATGCCGTCCATGGCGGCTTGCGTCAGGTCGCGGCTGAACTCGCTGAGCAGGGAGCTTTCCTTGGGGCGGTTTGACGACATTTTTTCGGAGCTGGAGCGGGCGATTTCTTCACGCACCTGCGACAGGCGGAGGCCGCGCTCATGCAAGATATCGGCGGCGAAGCATTTTTCCTCGCGCAGCAAGCCGAGCAACAGGTGCTCGGTGCCGATGTGCTTGTGATTCAGCCGCTCGGCTTCCTCGGCGCCATAGGCCAGTACGCGCTTGCACTCATGGCTTAGTGGCAGGTCGACCGAGGTCGAGACCTTCTCGCGCAGCGTCGTGTGCGCCTCGATCTGCTTGCGGATCGATTCCACCGACGCGCTGGAGCGCAGGAAACGATTGGCGAGGGCTTTATCCTCCCGCAGCAGGCCGAGCAATAAGTGCTCGGTTTCGATGCACGGGCTGCCGAACTGGCTGGCTTCATACCGGGCAAAGAAGATCACCCGGCGGGCCTTTTCGGTATATCGTTCAAACATAATTCCGTCCTATGCACTCTCTGAAAGCGATGCTTCCACTAAACGGCCGCGCTCCAGGGCGAGCACCCGGTCCGCGCGGCGCGCAAACTTAAGATTATGGGTCACGTGGATCGACGTGAGATCCCGTGAACGATGGAGATCTTCAATGAGACCGATGATCATTTCTCCAGTACGGTAATCGAGGCTGCCGGTGGGCTCATCGGCGAGCAGGACCTTGGGGTTCGCCACCAGGGCGCGGGCCAGCACTACGCGCTGCTGTTCACCGCCGGAAAGCTCTCCCGCGCGATGGGTGGCGCGGTTTTTCAGGCCCACTTCGTCGAGCCTCGCGAGGGAAACAGGCTCCGCCTCCTCCCGTGATTGCCCGCGTATGAGCAGCGGCATCATCACGTTCTCAAGAGCCGTGAATTCGGCGAGCAAAGTGTGAATCTGCCAAACAAAACCTAACTCCCGATTCCGAAAATCGGCCAGCTCATTTTGAGGGAGCTTGCAGATGTCTTTCAGACCGAAGTATATCGCACCCTCCGTTGGCCTGTCCAGACCGCCAAGTAAGTGCAGCAGAGTACTTTTGCCCGCTCCGGACTCTCCCACCAGCGCGAGGCGCTCGCCGCGGGCTACCGAGAGATCGAGGCCGGAGAAAACCACCAGGTCCGCGCCGCCAGAAAGATAGGATTTGGACAACCCGGTAGCCTGGATGGCGATGTTGTCGGAAACAGGCATGGCCTATCACCCATCATATCTCTGGAAGGAACTTCTTTAAAACATTATTCACCAGATTTGTTTCGGTGTATGCTTGTTTTGGAAAGCCGATTGCACCATACGGGTGCCGGAAGTGTGGAGGATCTAATGAATCTCCTTAAGATGTCTACGTTTGGCGCGGTCGTGGCGCTTTTGGGTCTGGGTTCTTTCGACACAGCATGGGGGCAATCGAATTCCCTCACCGCCTCGCCTCCTTCATTGAATATCACAGTACAGTCCGGGGGCACTGCCTCCAAGCAAGTGAGCGTCTCTGCCACGAATGAACCGACCACGCTCAACGTAAGTCTGGTGAACACGCCGAGTTGGATGACAGTGAACAACTACGCGGCCGGCAGCACATTTAATGTCAATACGCCGTCGGACGGCAGCCCGCAAATTTTTACCATCGCCGTGAACGCGGCGGGGCTGACCACGAACCAGGTCGGAACCTTCACGATCCAGATCAACGCCCTGCCAAGCAGTTTGATCACCTACGATGTCTACCTGACCGTTGGCGGGCCGACGTCGCTGAGCTCGAATCCGCAGACGCTCGGGTTCTCGGCGGTGCAGGGATCCAACGTCGGCAACCCGAATTCGATTCCGGTGACGGTCACTACCAGCAACCCTCAGCCGATCGTTTATACCGTCAGCGCATCCACTACGGACGGCGCGACGTGGATTCTGCTGAGCACGACGAGCGCCACCACCAGCAACACGACGCCCGGGTTCAATGTGTATGTCAACCCCACGGGATTGGCGGTGGGGAACTACACCGGCACTATTACCATCCAAAGTACGACCAGCCCCGATTCGCTTGCGATCCCAGTGACCCTCCAGGTCACGCAGGGGCAGCTGCTCAATGTCACCGGCACGCTGAACGATTTTTTCTATCAATACCAATCGGGGCAGGGCGGATTCACGCCGCAGACGCAGACGCTGATGGTCTCCACGAACACCGGGTCTCTGAATTACACGGTGACGGCGACGTCCGGGCAGACGACGAACTGGCTGGTGTTCACCCCGCTGGCAAGCACGGCAACCACGACTCCCCAGGCGTTAAATCTCTATTTGTCCTATCAATACGTCGCGAATCTCGCGCCCGGCACGTACACAATTACGCTGGCGATCTCGGGTGGAGGCCAGACGGTCAATGAGACCGTCACTCTGATCGTGAGCACCAATCCGCTGTTGACGGTGACCCCAAAGTCGCTTTCCTTCACGATTCCGTTCGGCACCACGGCGTCGCCGTCGCAGACGGTGACGGTCGGGAGCTCCAATCCGAGCATACCGGTTCCTTACCTGGTGACGGTATCGCCGGCCGCTTCCAGCTGGTTGTCGGCTTCGCCGCTCAGTGGCTCAACGGTGACGAATCCGGTGTTCTCCGTGTTTATCAATCCGTCGGTGTTGAATGTGACCACCACTCCATACACTGGAAACATCATTGTCAGTCCCAATAACAGCGATTATGGTTTGTACAGCATCACGATTCCGGTGACGGTCACGGTTACGTCGGCGACGACACAGATCTACGCCGGTCCGGATCAATTGCTGTTCAGCTATCAGACGGGAAAGACAACGCAGAACCTTCCGCAGCTGGTGAATTTGTCGAGCCCCGGCGCAGTGGGATTCAGCGTAGCCACCAGCGTTCTGCCTTCGCCTAATTGCCCGAGCACGAACTGGCTCGCGGCAACCCCCACGGCGACGATTACTCCGGCGCAACTTTCCGTGAGCGTCAGCAACTCTGGCATGACGGCTGGCACCTGCTCCGGCACCGTCACGGTGACGTACAACAACGGGCAGAATCCCACTGCGACGACGACGATTCCGGTGACGGTGAACATCTCCGCGACCCCGCTCCTGACCATTTCCACGCTTCCGGGCTTTGGCGTGGTAACCGCCAATCCGTCGACGGGAACAATCACGAGCCAAATTACGATCAACAGCACAGACGGATCGGCGCTAGGATTTACGGCAAGCGCGACGCAAACCGGAGGAACGCAGGCATGGCTCGCCCTGGGGGCAACCTCGGGCCAGACGATCCAGAACCTGGTGGTCTATTTCTTGCCCAGCGGGCTACAGGTAGGCGTCTATACGGGATCGATCACGATCTCCGCGAACAATGCCGCGAACCTGCCGAGCGGGCCGCTGACGATTCCGGTTGTGCTCACCGTGACCCAGAATACGACCGTCACGGTTTCACCCACGACGCTCGCGTTCACCCAGACGCAGGGCGGAACGCCTCCGGCGTCGCAGCCGATCACGTTAACCGCATCCTCACCCACGACATATACTGCGTCCGCGACGACCATCACAGGGGGGAACTGGCTTCAAGTCACTCCCGCCAGCGGCACGATAAGCGGAACCACGGCCACGATCACCGCGACTGTCGCGCAGAATTCGTTATCTCCTGGCGCCTACAATGGCACGATTTCGCTGTACTTCCCGACCACGGCCACGTCGGCGACGGTAAATGTCACGCTGACGGTGACCCCGGCCCAAACCGTCACTGTTTCGCCCACTTCGCTGGCCTTCAGTTATCAGTTAGGCGGCGCGGCACCGGGGGCGCAGACGCTGACTGTGGCCAGCCCGGGCACAGCCGTTTCGGTCACGGCGGCGGCGTCGACAACCGGATCGCCTTCGAACTGGTTGTCCGTGACACCCACGAGTGGTACGACGGACCCCAGAACCGGACTGCCGCTGAATGTCTCCATTGCGACGACCGGCTTCACGACGCCGGGGACCTATAACGGGACGATCGCAATCACGCCGGCAGGCTCCGCTCCGATCTCGGTAGGCGTAACATTCACGGTCACCGGCGTTCCTGTTCCGCAGCCGGCTACGATTTCCAACAGCGCGAGCGGGGCCTATGGAGCCATCGCGCCGGGAGAAATCATCACGATCAAGGGAACGGCGATAGGCCCGGGCACGCCAGTCTCTTTCAGTGTGAACCCCGGGAACACCGTCAGCAACACACTGGCCGGAGTGCAGGTGCTGTTTGATGGCATCCCTGGTACGCCGACCTACGTTTCCTCGACTCAAATCAACGTGATTGTGCCCTACGAGATCGCCGGGCGCGCCCAAACCACAGTGGTGGTCTCCTATCAGAGCCAGCAATCGGCTGGGATCACGCAGACTGTGGCGAACCAGGCTCCTGGGATCTATACTTTCAGCGCGACGGGGGCCGGCCAGGCGGCGGCCCTAAACCAGAACGGCACGTTCAATGGACCGGCGGCGGGGATCATCATCGGCGGGCAGCCCATCAACACCACGCCTGCGTCGGCCGGCCAGGTGATCGCGATTTATATGACCGGTGGGGGGCAGACGAACCCACAGAGCACGACTGGAACGGTAACACCCACCTCACCGTATTACCTGATTTCGGGTGTGACGGCGACCATCAACGGCGTTCCCGCCACGGTCGCCTTCGCGGGCGCGGCTCCGGCGCTGGTGACCGGCGTCATTCAGGTGAATTTGGTCGTGCCGCCGAACGTGCATGGCAACAATCTGTCTTTGCTGGTGACCATCAACGGCTCAACGTCCCTAATCGGTCCGACGGTCGCGGTGCAGTAGACCGCTCGAAAAGCCCCAGGCCTATACCTGGGGTTACACGACAAGCTTCCACGGCTTGCGGTACTCGCGCGTCAGATATTTCTTAGCCTCGGCCTGGGTGACGGTCCACTTCTGCGCATCGAAATCCAGCCGGAGCTTGCTGCGAAGCGCGACATTGCCGAGCAAGCAGGTGGTTGTGGAGTGCTGGCATTTCTCGATGTCGCTGACCGGCTTCTGCCTGGTCTTCACGCACTCGAGGAAGTTGGCCCAATGCTCGCGGTTGCCGCCGCCGGAGGACTTCATCTCCGACGCTTCCAGGGTTGAGCCCTTTTCCGGGATGACTTTGTAGCCGCCGCGGTCCAGGAACATGGTTCCCTTGGTGCCGTGAAATAAGATCCCGCCGCCCTTGTCGAACATCGACTGCCCGTTGCACTCGCGGTTCTCATAGGTGGCGATGAAATCGGGGTATTCGTAAGTCACCTGCAAGGTATCCGGCGTTTCGCGATTGTCTTTCAGGCAGAATTTCTCACCGAAGGCGGAAATGCCCGTCGGCATGCCTTCGTTGAAGGCCCACTGGACGATATCGAGCCAGTGGACGCCCCAATCGGTCATCATCCCGCCGGCGTAATCCCAGAACCAACGGAAGCGCGAGTAATAATGATCCTCGGGATCGACGCCGAAGCGGTTGGAATTATAGGGGCGCTTGGGCGCGGGCCCAAGCCACATGTCCCAGTCGAGCGTGGGAGGTGGTTCCTGGTCGGGAGGGTTTCCGATGCCTTCGGGCTCGGCCAAGCCGTAGTTCCAGCAGCGCACAAAGGTCACCTTCCCCAGTTCGCCGCTACGGACGATCTCGGCGGCTTTGCCGAAATGGACGGCCGAGCGCTGCATGGTTCCGGCCTGGACCACGCGGCTGTATTTTCGGGCGGCCTGCACCATCTTCACGCCCTCGTCGACTGCGACACAGACGGGTTTCTCGACGTAGACGTCCTTGCCCGCTTTGCACGCCTCGACGGTCATGTAAGCGTGCCAGTGGTCCGGCGTGGAGATGCAGACCACGTCGATGGATTTGTCGGCGAGAATCTCACGGAAGTCGCGAATTCCCTTGGCGGGACCGCCGGGCTGCTTTTCAGTAGCCTTGACGGCCATGCTCAGATTGCGGTCGAAGATGTCGCAGACGGCGGTGACGTTCAGGTTGTCCTGGCGCATGGCGTAAGAGAGGTTCGAACGGCCCATCTTGCCCATGCCGATGAACGCGGCGGATACACGGTCGTTGGCGCCGCGTACGTTGCCAGTGAATATGTGCGAAGTAAGCGCTAGAGTAGCTGAGGATTTCAAGAAATCCCTACGATTGGAGTCCATGGCGTGGACTATTGTACTGGAATTATTCGAAGATCTCGGCGAGGGGCACTTCGAGCGCGGGATTCTCCGTGCGGAGCACCTCCGTGACGCGGCGCAGATCGCCGGAAGGGCTGGCGATATGAGCGACCCGGTTCTCGGGATCGACGACCCAGACGTTTGGCACGCCCATTTCGAAATAGTCGCGCAGGCGCTCCCATACGCGGGTCATGCGGTCCTCAGGCGAGAGAATTTCGATGCAAAGGAAAGGAGGCTGTGTGAAGATCTTCTCCTTGCCGCCGACCACGACGCAAATATCCGGGATCCGGTATCGCCTGGGTTTTACCTGCACTCTCTGCTCGGGGTAAACCTCGATGCCCAATGCCTTGCGTCGCGCGAAGAAGTACGACCCAAGCGCCATCTGCACATAACTGTGTTCCCGGTCGCCCAATGTGCGCTCCAATACCTCGCCGTCGACGTAGTCGCAGTCGGGACGGTAGACGGACGTCAGATAGACCTCCACCGGAATGACAGCCCGCGTGGCCATGGCTTTACTTTACGACGATGTTCACCAATTTGTCCGGTACCACGATGACCTTCACAACCTGCTTGCCGGAAATGGAGGCTTGCGTCTTCGGATCGGCGAGCGCCAGCCGCTCCAAGTCCTCCTTCGCGGCTCCGAAAGGCATGGAGATGCGGCCGCGCACCTTGCCGTTCACCTGAAGCACGACGTCGGCGGCGTCTTCTTTTTCGAACGCCTCGTCGTGAGTCGGCCACGGCTGCTTGAAGACCGGGCCGGAGCGGCCCAGTTGTTCCCACAACTCCTCGGCCATGTACGGAGCGAAGGGCCCGAGCATCAACACCAACGCGGGCAGAATCTGGTGGACCGCCGCGCCCGACAAGTTGGCTTCTTCGTCGCTCAACGTGTTGATCAGTTCCATCAGCGCTGCGATGGACGTGTTGAAATGCCAGCGGTTGCTGAAATCGTCGGTGATTTTGTGAATCGTACGATGCAGTTTGCGCAGCGCACGCCGGTCCGCGGCGGGATCTCCAGGTGCGTTGTTACCCATATTGCGCGTCACGAACTTCCAGACGCGTTCCAGGAAGCGGCGCTGGCCGCCGACGCTCGCCTCGATCCACGGCATGTCTTTCTCCGGAGGCGCGGCGAAGAGCACGAACAGGCGGCATGTGTCGGCGCCGTATTTTTCGATCATCTCCTCGGGATCGACCACGTTGCCCTTGGACTTGGACATCGCAGTGCCGTCCGCGCCGAGCACCATGCCCTGCGTGAACAGATTGGCTGCTGGTTCGTCGTTAGCGATCAGGCCCAAGTCGCGCATCACCTTGGTGAAGAAACGCGAATAAATGAGGTGCAGAATGGCGTGCGTCACGCCGCCGATGTACTGGTCGATCTCGAACCACTTGGCGATCTTGGCGGAATCGAATGGAGCCTTGTCGTTCTTGGGATCGCAGTAGCGATAGAAATACCATGACGAATCGACGAATGTGTCCATGGTGTCGCTTTCACGCTGCGCGTCCGCGCCGCACCGCGGGCACTTCACGTTCATGAAGGCCGGATGTTCGGCCAGAGGCGACCTGCCCTTGCCGGTGAACTTCACGTCGTAGGGCAGTTCGACCGGCAGATCTTCTTCGGGCACCGGAACCACGCCACATTTCGGGCAATGGATCACCGGAATCGGCGTGCCCCAATAGCGCTGGCGGGAAATGCCCCAATCCTTGATACGGAACGTGACCGCGGCCTTCCCGAAGCACTCGCGCTCGGCGCGTGCGTTCATGTGGACGCGGGCGTCGGCACTCGAAAACCCTGAATATTCGCCGGAGTTTTCGACAATGCCGTCGTCACAGAAGGGAAGCTTGGCTTCCTTTTCAACGGCGCCCCCTACCGGTTTGATCACAGGGACGATGGGAAGCCCGAACGTCTTGCAGAAATCGAAATCGCGCTCGTCGTGAGCGGGCACGGCCATGATGGCTCCTGTGCCGTAGTCCATCAGGACGAAATTGCCAATCCAAATCGGCAGTTTCTCGCCGCTGTAGGGATTGATGGCGAACGCGCCGGTGGGCGCGCCGTCTTTCACCAGGTCGCCCGGGCCTTTGTTGGCTCGCGCGTCGATCATTTCCTTGGCGCGAGCCTTGCCCGCGTCGTCGAGAAGTTTTGCGGTAAGCGGATGCTCCGGCGCGAGGATCACGCAGGTGGCTCCGTAAATGGTGTCGACGCGCGTGGTGAAGACGCGGATCTTTTCATTCGTCCCCTCCAGCGTGAAATCGATCTCCGAGCCGACGGACTTGCCGATCCAATTCCTTTGCATCGACAGCACGCGCTCCGGCCACCCATGGATCAGCTTGGCGTCGATGTCGCGCAGCAGTTCATCCGCGTAATCGGTGATCTTCCAGAACCACTGTTCGAGCGCGCGTTGCTCGACGGGCGTCGTTTCGTGACGCCAGCAGCAGCCGTTCACGACCTGCTCATTCGCGAGCACGGTGGCGCACTCCGGGCACCAGTTCAACATCGCGCGCTTGCGGTAGGCCAGGCCGTGCTCCATCAGTTTCAGAAAAAACCACTGGTTCCAGCGGTAGTATTCGGGCTCGCAAGTGGTGACTTCCAGGCTCCAGTCATAGGCGAAGCCCATCCGATGCATCTGCCGGGTCATTTCCGCGATTCTCGCCAGCGTCCAATCGCGAGGATGCGCGCCGCCCTTGATGGCCGCGTTTTCCGCGGGCAATCCGAACGCGTCCCAGCCCATCGGATGCTGCACGTTGTAGCCGCGCATCCACATGTAACGAGCCAGGGCGTCGCCGATCGAGTAATTGCGCACGTGACCCATGTGCAGGCGGCCGCTGGGGTAGGGAAGCATTTCGACCACGTAGTACTTGGGCGCGGAGGAGTTGGGGTCGGCGCGATAAAGATCGGAGTTCTTCCAGCGATCCTGCCACTTCAACTCGATTTGATTGTGGTCGTAGACTTTTTCTTCCATAACGATTTCAAAGTGTCGAGATTCCGTTTGTCGTCGCCGTCCTTGTCCACCGGTGTTTCCAGAATGAAGGCTTTTTGGCGAAGCTTCGGATGGGTGAGAATACGACGAAACCCGTCAAATCCAATCTTACCTTGGCCGATGTGTTCATGCCGGTCGATGTGCGAGCCGAGAGCGCCCTTGGAATCGTTGGCGTGGATCACGTGGACATGTTCGAGGCCGAGAATGCGGTCGGCTTCACCAACGGTTTTCTTCAGTCCGGCCTCGGTAGAGATGTCGTAGCCGGAGGCGAGCAGGTGACACGTATCGAGGCAGAAACCGACCGGCAGATGCGTCATCTGCGCGGCGTATTCGCGGATGACGTGCAGTTCTTCCAAGCGTCCGCCAATCTGTGCGCCCGCGCCAACAGTGCATTCGACGAGGAGCATCAGCTTGTCGAACTTCAGGCCCTCGGCCGACGCGGCGACGCCTTGCAGGAAGTGAAAAATCCCCTGCTCGATGGTCTGGCCCTTATAATTACCGGGGTGCGCGACCAGATATTCCGCGCCGATGGCGATGGCTCGAACCAGTTCACCTCGAAACGCCTCGATCGACTTGGCGCGAATGGCTTCGTCCGCGGACGCGAGGTTGATCAGGTAATTATCGTGGATGACCAGAGGAGTCAGGTCGTATTCTTTGCGCGCGTTGTTTAGCAGCTTGATCGCCGGAGCGCTGGGAACCGACGCCTTCCACTGCCGCGGGCTCGAGGAAAAGATCTGGAACGTGTTCGCGCCCAGCTCCGCCGCGGTCAGCGCGGAGCGTTCCAGTGACCCGGCAATAGACGTATGCAGCCCGATTCTCACGAATGAAAATCTTTCACCCAGGCGTGCTTCTTGAGCGTTTCGAGCAGCGCGGCGGGTAGAGAACCAAGGTCGGACGCCGAACAGCTCGATTCCACCGTGCGAATCTTGCGCATACCGGGGATCACGCTCGAAACCGCCGGGTGGGACAGGCAGTAGCGTAGCGCGATTTCGGGCAGCGAACCTTCCACGCCCTCCAAATCCTTGTTGAGCGCATTGACGTGCTCGACGACTTGCCATTTGCGGTCGCGGCCGCGGAAATACCAGTCGCGAAATTCGCCTTTCTCGAACACCGTGTCCTCGGTGATGGTGCCGGTGAGCGCGCCTTCGTCCAGAGGCACGCGCGCGAGGATGCCGATGTTCAGTTCCTTTGCCAGCGGCAGGAGATTCGCGTTTGGCGACTGATCGAAGATGTTGTAGACCACCTGGACGGAATCGCACAGGCCGGTACGGATCAGGTCGAGGCCGGAATCGGGGTCGCCGGCGTTGAGGGACACCCCGACGGCCTTTGCCTTGCCGGATTTTTTCAAATCTTCGAATGCGCGTTTCCATTCATCGCGATGCGTCCATTCGGTATTCCAGACGTGAAGCTGCTGAAGATCGATGGCGTCCAATTTCAGATTACGGAGGCTCTCCTCCGTGGACTTAATCACGTAATCGTAGGGAAAGACGTCTTCGATGCCGATACCGGACTTCGCCGGCCACTGCCGGTTCTTGGGAGGCACCTTCGTCGCGACGTAGACCTTCCCAGGCGCGGAGCGGACGATCTCGCCGACCAGAACCTCGCTGTGGCCGTCGCCATAGGCCAGCGCGGTGTCGATGAAGTTCAGCCCCAGTTCCAAGGCGCGCCTCAATGCCGCGCGGGATTCCTCGTCCGAGCCTCCGATCCACTGCTTGCCGCCGATACCCCAGGCTCCAAATCCAATGTCACTGATCTCAATGCCCGTGCGTCCGAGTTTTCGATAGCGCATTCTTTCATAATAAAGGCAGGTCCAAGATGATTCCGCGCATCGCGATTTTCCTGATGCTCGCCGCGACGGCGTTCGCCAATTTCCGCCTCTATCTGAAGGACGGAACCTACCAACTCGTCAGCGAATACAAGATCCTGAAGGATCGCGTCAGCTATCTGAGCGTGGAGCGGGGCGAATGGGAAGAAATTCCGCTTTCCCTGGTCGACCTGGACCGGACGAAAAAAGAGGTCGCGCAGCACGAGGAGGAGTTGAAGGCCGAGGCCAAGGCGCAAGCGGAGGAAGACGCGGCGGAGCGCCTGGCAGTCCGCCAGGTGGAGCAGATCCCCGAAGCACCCGGCGTCTACTACATCCACAACGACAATTTGGAGGCGGTCAAGGTGGCCGAATCGAAGATTGTCAATAACAAGAAGAGGCAGGTGCTGAAAGTCCTTTCGCCGATCCCAATGGTGGCGGGGAAGGCTACCGTGGAGATCGACGGCGATTCTTCCTCCAAGGAGATCGCCGACAAGCGCCCCGAGTTTTTCTTCCGATTATCCGAGTTCGAACGCTTCGGGCTGGTTCAACTGACGCCGACAAAAAAGGGCTCGCGCGTTGTGGAGACGCTGAATATCATTCCCGTTTCGAAGGAAATCGCGCAGGAGCTGCACGAAGTGGAGACGTTCAAGAAGCAGGAAGGCGACAACGTGTACAAAATCTGGCCGCAAAAAGATCTGCCGCCGGGTGAGTACGCGCTGGTGGAGTACACGGAAGGACTGGACCACATCAACATCCAGGTGTGGGACTTCAAAATCGTGTCAAAGTAGACCCATGCGGTTTTTCCTGGGTCCGCTCTGCGCGACGTTCCTGACGGCTGCGCATTTTGAAGGGCATGTCATCGCCACGGATCTGAAGGGCGGCTATCAGGTGGTGGCGGCCGATCTGAATCATGACGGCAAGCTGGACCTCATAGCGCTGGCCAGCGGGATGAGCGATCTGGTGTGGTTCGAAAACCCTGCGTGGGAGCGCCACGTGATTGCGACCGGGCTGACGGGCATGATCAATCTCGCCATTTCGAATAACCAGATCGTGCTCGCCTACGGCTTCACCATGCAGTACGCCACATCGAAGGGAATCGTCGCGGTGCTCACGCCCAACGGCGATCCGCGGAAGCCTTGGACGCTGACCGAAATCGACCGGTTGCCGACCTCGCACCGCATCCGCGTGGCGAATTTCGACGGCTCGACCGTCTTCGTCAACGCACCGCTGATCGGTGCGAACGCCGTCGCGCCAGAGTATCGGGATCACGTACCGCTGGTGTACTACCGGCCCGGCGAATGGAAGCGGACGCTGATCGCGAATGACAACGAGGGCGTCCAGCACGGCATCACGATCGTCGACTGGGACCGCAACGGGCGCGACTCGATTTTGACCATGTCATTTTCCGGGATCCATCTTTATCGCAATCTGAGCCAATGGGTGCGCACCGAAATTTCGAAGGGCAATCCCGAGCCGTGGCCGAAGAGCGGATCGAGCGATCTTGCCGTGGGCCATCTCGGTAAGGAGCGTTTCCTGGCGGCGATCGAGCCCTGGCATGGCAATCAGGTGGTGGTGTATCGCCAGCTGCAGGGCCAATGGAAGCGCGAGGTGATTGACGATTCGCTGCTAGATGGCCACACGATTCTTACGGCGGATCTGACCGGCGGCGGCCGCGATGCGATTGTGGCTGGGATGAGAGGCAAGCCCTATCGCGTGTTGATTTATGAGAACCAAAAAAGCCATCGGACGCGGCGGATCCTCGATCAAGGAGGCGTGTCGGCGGCCTCCTGCGCGGCAGCCGATCTGAATGGCGACGGGCGCATCGATCTGGCATGCATCGGATCGGCGACGACGAACTTGAAGTGGTATGAAAATGTGAAGTAGATGCGCGCGCTGCGGTATTCCTTAAGAAATCTGGCCCGTAATCCGGCGTTTTCCGCCGTGATTGTGCTGCTGCTCGCCTTCGGGATCGGCGCGAACACGCTGATCTTCACCGCCGTCGACGTCCTGCTGCTGCGAGATCTGCCGGTGGAGCATCCGGAGCAGCTGGCGCGGATGGAATCGGTTTACCCCAGTGGGTTTCGCAGCATCGTGCCGGGTTTTCCTGAACCCTTCCGGCCTCTGCTGCGGGAACACGCGAGAAGCTTGCGGGACGTCTTCACAGCCATCGACGAGGAATTCTCCTTGGAGATCTCCGGACGCACGGAGAGCGTCATGGCCTTTAAGGTTTCCGGGAATTTCTACAGTGCGTTGGGCGTTCGTCCACATCTCGGCCGGCTGATCGCCGACGATGACGACCGTCCGGGAACCACGTATCCGGTCGTGCTGAGCTACGCTTTCTGGCAGCGGGCGTTTGCGGGACGGGCGAGTGTGCTGGGCGAGAAGGTCCGCCTACGCGGTGTCCCATTCACGATTGTCGGCGTCGCGCCACGCGGATTCCGTCACTTGGCGGTCGAGGGAGCTCCCGAGGTCGTGATTCCCGCGGCGGCGGAGGACTTATGGTCAATTGGAGCAGACATGGACCGGGAGACGCAGATCTTTGTCAGGGTGCGGCCGGAGGTTTCGATCGTGCAGGCGTCGGCGGAGGTCGAGTCGCTTCATCCCGGGCTTGTAGACGAGGCGTACAACCGGGTGCAGCTGTCTACCCGGCTGACTGAGGAGCAGAAACAGAGTTACATTGCATCCCAAAAGAGAAACCGCGCGGTGCTGGAGCCGATTTCTCGAGGAATTTCGCGGCTGCGAAAACAGTTTGCCCTTGCGGTTCAGGTTCTGATGGGCGCGGTAGGGGCGCTGCTGTTGCTCGTGTGCGCGAACATCGCGGGACTGATGCTGGCGCGAGGTGAGGCCGCGCGGAAGGATATTGCAGTGCGGCTCAGTCTTGGGGCGACGCGCTTTACCGTGGCGTGGCAACTGATCGTCGACGCGCTGGTTTTGTCGATTTTGGGCGCGGCCGGAGCGATGATCGTGACTCGATGGGGAGGGCCGCTGCTAATCGCTTTTCTGCCCGCGCGGAGGCCGCAAACGCTCGAATTGATTCCCGATGGTCGCGTGCTGGCGTTCGCCGCGGGTGCGTGTGTCGTCACCGCGCTGGCGATGAGCATCGTGCCGGCGCTGCATCTATTTCGCGCGGATCTGGCTAGTCTGATGGGACGCGGCGGACCGCGCCAGCGACGCTCTCGCGCGGGCATCGCTCTGGTGGCGCTGCAAGTTGCGCTTTCGGCGGTGCTGCTCGCCGGCGGAGGCGCGCTGGTCCGAACGCTGCACCAGTTGCGGTCGGCCGACCTTGGTGTGGATCGCCGCAACCTGGTGGTCGTCATGGTCAATCCAGCGACCGCGGGCGTGAAATTTGGCGACGAAGCAGGCCTGGTCGACCAAATCGTACGGCGGGCCAAAACCCTGGACGGCGTCGAAGGGGTGAGCGTAACCAGCTATCCTCAAATGCGTGGAATCGGCCCCAAAACAACCGTCCAGCCCACAGGAACGCCCATTCGCGATGCCGATTTTCTAAACACGACGTTCAACTCGGTTAGCCTCAACCATTTTCAAAACGCGGGCATGCGAATTCTTGCCGGGCGAGATTTCCAGCTTTCCGATGTGACGCCGAAAAAGCCGCGGGAAGCCATCGTCAGCCAGAGTTTCGCGCGGAAGTTCTTCCCGCGGACCGATCCGATTGGAAGGACCTTCGGACAGGGAATGAATAAGACCGCCAGCGCGGATTACGTTGTTGTTGGTGTAGTCAACGACGTTCGTTTCCGGTCCATGCGAGAGGAATCGCCGCCAATTTTTTACCAGGTGACGGACAAATTCTTTGATTTCGCATTGTACGTGCGCACAAATCGTGCGCCTGGCCCGGTGATTGCTGGGCTTCGCGCGATGCTCGCCAGCGCCGGTCCGGGCCTCGCGCCTTCTGAAGTCGGAACCATGGAGCAGGACATCGAAACCTCTCTCTGGCAGGAGCGTCTCATTGCCGCAATAGCCTCCGTATTCGCCGCCGCATCCGCCGTTCTGATCGCCATCGGGTTGCACGGCATGCTCGCCTATTCCATCGCCCGGCGCACGCGGGAAATCGGCATCCGCATGGCTCTCGGCGCGCGGCCGGGACATCTGGTGGAGATGATTTCCTGGGACGTCCTGCTCAGTGTCGTGCCCGGGATCGTAATTGGCCTGGCAGCCTACGCCGCGTCGTCGCGGGTGATTTCCCCGGTTCTCTACGGCGTGCGGCCAATGGATGCAATCTCCATCGCCATCGCGATCGGATTGATCGCGCTGGTCGCCACGGTCGCTGCTTTCATCCCTGCGCGCCGCGCGATCTCCATCGAACCGGCCGAGGCTCTGCGGCAGGAATAGTAGAATAGGGGCAGCCATAAATGTCGGCGCAACTCGATCTCAACCGGCTGAGCCTGCGGCAGTTCGCGGAGCGATTCCGCGGCGAAATGATCCCGCTCAGCAACACCTTCTCGTACTTCTGCGCCTCCGTGCCCATGTCGGAGGATGATCTGAAGGAGTATTTGCAGGAACCCGTCGCGGCCCTGCCACCCGCCGTGACCGCGGGATTGCCGAAAATCACCATCCTCCTGGTTCCTTATCTGGAGCGAGCCAATGGAGCGCACGGAACCAAGAGCCGCGCGAAGGTGGACGCTTCGGACTTTGTGTCCATCGAGAAGCCGCCGGAGGGCAAGCTGGCCAAGTCCGCGCAGTTGCGCCTGGGCGATGAAACGGTACTGGCTTTCGCCCTGAAGGGCCAGGAGGTAGCTGAGTATCACTACCTCTTCTACCATCTGCTGGCGTCGCTGGCGGGCGATCAGTGGTCCGAGGAAACTGAATCCGCCTATGCCCGGGTTCTGCGCGAGGAACTAAACGCCGAAGCGCACGGCGAGGTGGATGAGCCTAGCTGGCGCCTGAAGCAGACGCTGCGGCGGGTGCAGAACTCGCGCGGAGGAGGAGTGCAGAACAGCCGGACGTTCCGGGAGTACGCGAGGCAGTCCTTCGTCGATACCTTGACGCTTTATCTTCACGGAATCTGCTGCGACATCGACGTCGACACAGGTCCTCGCCAGTTGCCGAGCCGCTACCTTCGCAAGCGCCTGATGGCCCTGGAACAAATGTTCCCGCCTCCTGCGGGCTACGTGGTGTTCCCGGAGCAATTGGAGCCATAGGGGGCAACCGCTGCGCGTCGCGATCGATGCCACATCCTTGCTGGTCCGCAGCGCGGGCGTAAAAAGCTACGTCTGGCACTGGCTTCGCCATCTGCGGAAGCACGCGGCCGCCGATGTTGAAATCCTCGCGTTTCCACTTCTTGGCAAGGATCTTCCGGCGCTGGATCACGAATCGAGCGCACTTTCGCGCCCGCAAACCATGGCCCGGCTGGCATTGATCAAGTTGATGAACGAGACAGGGCTGCCTCCCGTCGACTGGTTGATCGGAGGATCCCAGATTTTTCACGGCACCAACCTGATGCGCCGCCCGCCGCGCCGAGCGAAGCTGACCGCGACCATCCACGATTTGACTTGCTGGCTGATGCCGGATGTTCATTCGCCGGGCAACGTTGCGGCCGATCGCAGATTTGGAGAGCGGATTCTGCGGCGGGCGGACGGTTTGATCGCCGTCTCCGAGAACACGCGGCAGGATGCGATCCGCGTGCTTGGGATCGCGCCGGAACGGATTCGGACTATCTACTCGGGGATCGCGGAGACGTACTTTCAAGCGACCGCCGTGAGCCGGCCTCGGCCCTACGTCCTCTACACCGGTGCGATTGAGCCGAGGAAGAACCTCGACACGCTGCTCGATGCCTGGAAATTGCTGAAGCCGTCGCTGCGCGCCGAGTTCGAACTGTTGATCGCCGGGCCGAGGGGATGGGCACCACAGGAGACATTCGCGCGGATTCAGACGGAGGCCACGTATCTCGGCTATGTGCCGGAGGCAAATCTGCCGATACTCACTGCGGGCGCGGCGGCGTTTGTGTATCCGTCTCTGTACGAGGGCTTCGGTTTCCCTGTGGTGCAGGCTATGGCGGCGGGTGCTCCGGTAGTGACATCGAACAATTCCTGCCTGCCGGAGATCGCCGGCGATGCGGCCCTTTTCGTCGATGCGAGAAGCGCCGCGGAGATCGCTTCGTCACTCACACGTTTGCTCGAATCGCCGCCGCTGCGCGAGGAAATGGCGGCGCGCGGGCGGAAGCGGGCGCAGCAGTTCCGCTGGGATACATGTGCAAAGGAATCATTACAATTTTTCCGTGGCGTTCTAGGGTCGCTTTAGGTTAGCCTCGGAAAAGTGCCTAAGAACACTCCATCGCGCCGTCCTACTGGCTTCGCCGCCATGCGGTGGAGGCTTGTCGCGTTGTTCGCGATCCTCGGCCCGGGGTTCATCACCGCGAACGTCGATAACGATCCCGGCGGCATCCTGACGTATTCGCAGGCGGGAGCGGAATTCGGCTATTCCATGCTATGGGTTCTGGTGCCGACCACAATTGCGCTGATCGTGATTCAGGAGATGGCGGCGCGCATGGGTGCGATCTCCGGGAAAGGCCTCTCCGACCTGATCCGCGAGGAATTTGGCCTGCGCGCGACCTTCGTCACGATGGCCATTCTCGGCCTGGCTGATTTCGGCAACATCGCCGCCGAATTTGCCGGCATCGCCTCCGGTATGCAGATCTTCGGCGTCAGCAAGTACATCTCCGTCCCTATCGGGGCGTTTATTGTCTGGTTCGTGATCGTCAAGGGCCGCTACAAGCCTGTGGAGCGGACGCTGATCATCTTCTCGCTCATCTATTTCGCGTATCCCGTGTCGGCGTTTTTCGTCAAGGCCGACTGGCCCACCGCGCTGCGGCAGACGCTGGTGCCGGTGCTTTCAAGTAATCCTGACTACATCGTGATGGTGGTGGGTCTCATCGGGACCACCATTACACCGTGGATGCAGTTCTATCTGCAGGCCTCCATCGTGGAAGCGGGCATCGACAAGCGCCGCTACTGGATGAGCCGCTGGGATGTGATCATCGGCTGCATCATCACCGACGTGATCGCATTCTTCATCGTGGTCGCCTGCGCGGCCACGATTTTCAAGTCCGGTGGTGGCAAACTCACCGATGCCGCGCAGGCGGCCGTCGCGCTGAAGCCGCTCGCCGGACGGTTCGCCGCTGCTCTCTTCGCCATCGGGTTGATCAACGCGTCGGTGCTCTCAGCCGCGATTCTCCCCCTGGCCACGGCCTATAACGTCTGCGAGGGGCTGGGATTCGAATCAGGGGTCGAAAAACGATTCTCCCAGGCCAGGGTTTTTTACACGCTGTACACGCTGCTGATTGTCTGCGGGGCGGGCTTTGTGCTGATTCCCAAGATGCCTCTGTTCAAGGTCATTATTTTGTCCCAGGTGGCCAACGGAATTCTGCTGCCGTTCGTGCTGTTCTACATGCTTTCGTTGATCAATAACAAGCACGTCATGCACGAATACCGGAACAATAAGCTGCAAAACGCCATCGCGGGCGCCACCAGTGTGATCATGATCGGGCTGACGGCGAAACTGTTGTGGGGGATGTTCTTAGGGTAGGGCCTCCATTGACGTCACTTTGATGGTCTTCGTTTTCGTGTCGAGCGTCCCAGTGACCTTCACCTTCTGCGCGGCGAACTTGGCGGGGCTCTTCTGATCGCTGAGCTTGTAGACGTTCTGGCCGTCGAACAAGGCATATTGGCTCGATCCTTTCACGCACATCCGGACACATTTTTCGTCGGACTGATCCTTCATCATGTGCTTGGCGCCGCACATCGTATCGGTGATCACTCCGGTGAAGGTATCCGCTGCCGCAAGGCCGGCCAGCGCAAATGCGAATAATACGAATTTCATTGGTTTCTCCTGATTCCAAATCGAAGGTAGATATTTCCGCCGGCGGGATGGTTGCCGTAATACGGCTTGATCGCGTCGGGCAGCGTGTATAAGCTGACATTCGCTCCCACGCTTGTTTCGATGTGCGAAAACAGCGCCAGGTCGCGGGTGTAACCAAGCGTGTACGCGCCGATGCGGAACACGCGCTGATCCAAACTCGGCTCGCCCGGAAAGAGTTCGTCTTTATCGGCGAGTTCAATTCGTCCGGTGAGAAAATTCCGTCGCGAGACCGGCAGTACCAATTCCGCCAGATAACCGTTGGTATTTCGATGGTTGGCGGTGTCGTGATTGCGGCCCCACATCAAGCTCGACGACCAACTGGATCCGTTCATCGGCCTCGAATACTGGGCCGACGCCGTGGAGCGCACGCGGTCGCCCGGTTCCAGCGCCTCTGGATGGCCGATGCGTCCGACGGAAACCTGCGCAGCCCAGTTCATAGTGGGAAAATACCAAAATCGCGCCGACCAGGAATCCAGCGGACCTGCCTGGATGATCCAGCGATTCTCGCCCGGCTCCGCGCCATGAAATCCGCTGGCTTCCAGGCGCACTTTCTTGTAAGTGATCCCCACGGTAACCACGTCATCGGAGATATGCGTCGAATCCATCAGATGATGCGTGATGGTGGCCTGCGGCAGGTCTTCAGCGGAGGCGCGATGCGGATACGCAACCGGCCCCAACGCGGGATCACCCACGGGTGCGGCGTAAACATCGAATGTCGCGTCCTCGGAGAATTCATAAGCATAATGAACGCCCAGAGCCATCACGAAATTGTGCGGATGCTGCGCATCAGTCAGCGCGCGGCCGTATGCCGTCTCACCGGTTTGAAATAGAAGAGGATAGCGTTCTCCCGTGATGGTAGTCGGATCGAGGCTCAGCATCATGTCGGCCTGAAATGCGCCCTTCGCTCCCGCGCGATGCTCGGCGGATGCCATAAACCAGTTGGGCGAATAGAGTTTGTCTCCTCCGCGCGGGCCTGATTGCTGGGTATCGACGACAAATGCCAGCCCCATCAACATCAGGTTCCAGGAACCGAGGCTGGTCATCCACATCGGCATCTCCCACGACGCCGGGTTTACGGACGTGCCCGACGCCAGATTTATTAGCGACATTCCGGCGCCGTTCATATCCGTCATCTTCATCGAATCCTGGCCCCGGGCGAATGCTGCCAAGGCGAGGATAGGCACAGCAAACTTCATGAAATTCTCCCCATCCCAATCTAAATTTGGTATTGGCGGGAGCGGATCAGATTCTCACGGCGATGGGAAAACGTGCGGGCGGGTTCGGCGGCGAACTCGAGAATGAAGGAGCCTCCTGAGTCGCGAAGACTCCCGCAAAGTGTGCCAAAAGGGACACATCGGTAGACGGCCCGGCGGAGGCGAAGAGCCACTGCGCGGGACTGGCCGCTACTAGTTCATTCGCGCAACTTGAAGTCGACGGCTGGTTTGAGTGCTTATGATGCGGACAATGAGGAAGGCTTGGGACCACGGGCGTGCACGCGGAGGCGCATTGCACTGAGCCGGCCAGCAGCGCCAGCGCCGCGAAAACGACGAAGAAAGCGGAAAATCCCCTCACTCACCTTCAGCGTAGCATCGTTATTCGCCCGGTAAACTTCGCCGCTCGCCGGTTTTCATGCACGCGAAGTGCGCCGGTCGGATATTCTCGATCTCGATGAATCCCTCAAAGTTGGAAGCAACCTTCGAACGGACGCTGCCGGTGAACGGGCCGGTGAAGCTCGATGTCAGCGTGAACTCCGGCGTCATCCGGGTGTTGCGGGGCGAGCCGGGTGAGGTGAAGGTCCGTGGCGTAGTGCGGGCGCGATCCTCCTTCTTCCCCTGGCGCGACGTTGCAGGGCGCCTCCGGCGCATTGAGACGGACCCGCCGGTGGCTCGGGACGGCAATTGCATCGGCGTCGGCGATGTGGCGGATCGCTGGCTGCTGCGCGGCATCAATCTGCTGGTGGAGATCACCACGCCCCCGGATACGGAAGTCCGGGCGTTGGCGGATTCGGGGGATATTCGCATCGATGGCATCGCCGGCCCAGTAGAATGCGAGGCCGATTCCGGCGAAATCAACATTGCCAATATCTGCGCCGAGGTCCGAGCCAGGGCCGATTCCGGCAGCATTCATCTTCGAAGCGTCAACGGACCGGTGGATGCACGCGCCGACTCCGGCCATATCGAAGCGCTCGACATCGCCGGTACCGTCGACGCCACCACGGACTCGGGCGACATTCATCTGTCGCAAACCAAGGTGGCCGCCATCTGCGCGCAGGCCGATTCCGGCCGCATTCGCGTGCAGCTTGCCCAGGAAGGAGGCTACAGCATCCGCGCGCGCACCGATAACGGGCGCATCGAGTTGCCTGCGTTGACACGGCAGCGGACATCGCATCACGAGCTGGAAGGCGAGGTCCGCGGCGGCGGATCCGTGGTAGATCTGGAAACCGATTCAGGCGACATCGAAGTGGTCGCCGTTTAAACCCGCCGCGCCACGACCACCGTAATGTCGTCCGCAGCGGGCGCTCCCTGTGTGAACGATGTGACCGCCTCGTGTATGGCCTGCACGATTTCTTCCGCCTTGTGGCCGTTCATCGACGCCACCAAAGCGCCCAGCCGGTCCTCGCCGAACTCGACGTCGCTGGGGTCGGCCGCTTCCGTCACGCCATCGCTGAATAGCACCAGCGTATCGCCAGGATTCAGCGTGGTGCGTGCCTCCTGATAAACGGCCATCGGCAGGATGCCAAGGATCACGCCGCCCGCGCCCTTCAGCATTTCGTACGTGCCGTCGGCGCGGACCACCACTGGAGGATTATGGCCAGCGTTGGTATACACCAGCTCACCGGTTGCCGGGTCGATAATTCCCATGAAGAACGTGATGAACCGGTTATCGGGGCAATTCGCCGAGACGGCCTTATTCAGCCGCCCGATCTTTTTCGCCAGGTCGTCACCGTCTTCAAACAGCACCTGCACGCGCGCCTGAAGGCTGGACATCAATAGCGACGCGGGCATGCCTTTACCGGCCACGTCGCCCACCAAAACGCCAATGCGCCCATCGGGAAACTCGAGGTAATCGTAATAGTCGCCGCCGACCGTGCGGCAGGCGGTGGTCTTGCCGCCCAAATCGAGGCCTTGGACCACTGGAGGTTTTGCCGGCAGCAACCCCTGTTGAATCAGCGCGGCCTGCTGCATGTCCTTGGCCATGGCGCGCTCTGCCTCTTCGATTTCGTTTAGGCGCGCATGCTCGATGCGGATGGCCGCGACGTTCGCCATGACGGTGAGCAGATTCAGATCCTCGCGAGAAAATTCGCGGATCAGATGAGGGGAATCGACGTAAATCAGGCCGATCACGCGATCGTTCGTCTGCAGCGGAACCGCCATCATGCTGCGGACCTTCTGCTCCACAATGCTCATGTGCTGGCGTAGCGCCGAATCGAGTTGCGCGTCGCGCACCAGCAGCGATTCTTTCTTATTCAGCACCCGCTCGCGGACGGTCTTCGAAATCTGAAAGCCTTCGCCCCGCGCGGCGCGGACCTGCAGTTGATCTCCCTCCAAAGTCATCAGCACGCCGCGGCCGGCCATTACCGCTTCCACCGAGAGATCCATAATGACGGTGAACAGCTCGTCAAGAGGTCGATGCCCCGCCAGTTCACGGCCGGCGCGAATCAGCGCCCGCATCTGCGGGCTGCCTTGCATCACATAGGTCTTATTCAGGTCGTCGGTCTGCGGACCCAGCACAGCGTCCAGGCTCGCCACCACGGTAGTCGAGGTATTGGAGAACGCTTCGTTTTGCTCCACGAACACAACCGTGTTCGAGGCGGCCGCCATCGAGTCCGCGAACTCGATGGTCAGATGTCCGGCGGAAATCCGGTCGCCTTCATTGAACGGCATCGGCTTTTCAATCCGTTTGCCGTTCAGAACGGTGCCGTTCTTGCTTCCCAGATCCTCAACCTGCCATTGATCGCCGACCCGCGTCAAGGCCAGATGCTGGCGCGATAACCCGGCATCGTCGGGATAACAAAGCTCGTTGGTGCTGGAACGGCCAAGGGTGATCCGATCACGGTCCAGCGGCACATTTACGTTTTTTCCGTCAATATTGCGGATGATCAGTTCGCGGGGCTTCATCTACGTTACGAAGTAAGCGTATCACCCTCAAGCCGTTGCGCGTGCGTTTCAGCGGAGCGTGTGTTGCGTAAGCCACTTGCCCATCAGATCCAGCGCCTGGGGAGAAATCGTCTCCTCAATCGCCGAGTATTCGGCCAGGGTGCATTTCTGGCAGGTCTGAAACAGGTGATTCAGGCCCGGCAGTTCGACGGTTTGAAAATCCTTGTTACCGGCAGCCTCGAGCGCGGCCTTGATGGCAGGTAGATTCTGCGACGGAGCCACCTGAACGTCGCGGGATCCGTTCATGGCCAGCACCGGAACCTTCACCTTCCGCAGGCTCTCGGCCGGATCGTAAAAGGCGAACGAATGCATCTCCGGCGACGTCATCACCTTTACCTGCGAAACCAGCGATTCGGGTGGATCCGCGCTATTTTCCTTCCGCCACTCCGCGTGGAATTTCCCCACTGCCGCCTTTTCGTCCGTTTCCTGGCGAACCGCACGGAAGATCATCTCCTGGACCGCTCGGTTCCGGGCAATCGCGGTCTCTCCCACACCCATCGACTTGCCGACGAGCTCGGCTTGCCTGTACATCACCTGTTCGCCGGTGACTCCCGTGCCGGCCATCATCACTACGAAGGCGATATCTCCCGACCGCGACGCCGCCAGCGGACCCACGGTGCCTCCCTCACTATGCCCGATGACGCCGATTTTCTTGGCGTTGATATCCTTGCGCGATTTGAGGAATTCGATGCCGGACAGAACGTCGGCGACCATAGCGTCCAGCGTTTCCTGGGACGATTTGCCGGCCGAGCCGCCCACGCCCCGGTCGTCGACGCGCAACACCGCAATGCCGCGCCGCGACAGATAATCCGCGATCACCCAGAACGGCTTGTGCCCGAAGAGCTCTTCGTCGCGATTCTGCGGGCCGGAGCCGGTGATCATCAAGGCAGCCGGGAAGGGCCCTGCGCCGCGTGGAATGGTCAGGGTCCCGGCGAGTTTGCCTAGTTTATTCTCATAGGACACGTCGATGGCATCGTACGGAAACGGAGCCTTCGGTGTCTGCGGACGCTGGACCGCCTCCACCGTGTCCATCCGCTTGAACGTGAGCGGCAAAGGCACGCCCTGCGTGAATGTCCCAGCGATTTCTTTTCCGTCCGCGCTCAGCTTTCCGTCGAACGTTGCTTGTATCGCCGGCATCTCGAAGTGCAGCGACGGACCGGAGACGCTGGTCACGGCCACGGGCAGCCCCATCGCGCCCTGATCGATGCTGTCGAACGTCGACTTCCAGCCGGCATCGCTCTTCGAGACATGAAGCCCCAGACGCAGCTTCATGGCGCCCGCGTCGAGCGTCCCCTGCCAGTTGCCCTCCATGCTTGACTGCGCCCAGGCCACGCCGGCCAGCGCCATTATCCATAGAGTCCGCGTCGTCATAAACTGAAAGTCCTCGCACTTACGGGACGGGGTTACAACCCTTGGCGTCAGCCAGGGGATTCCGCGTCCCATTAGCATTCTGGCCGATATGGATATTGATGTCCAGTGATAAGGGCTATACTCTGATGAAGCTCTTATGAAGACGGCACTTTTCATCGCTCTCGGCGTCGTGACCGTGAGCTTTGTCCTTTTCTGGATCTCGGCGGCACGCAAGCGCGGATTGCACGCGGTTAGGCCCTCGCCGTTCGATGCGGGCATTGGCTTCTTCACAAACTTTCTCGACACGCTCGGCATCGGCTCGTTTGCCACCACCAGTTCCATCTTCAAGCTGCGCCGCCTGGTGCCCGATGAGCAGATTCCCGGAACCATGAACGTGGGCCACGCTCTGCCCACCGTCGCTGAGGCGTTCATTTATATCGCTCTGGTCCAGGTCGATCTGGTGACGCTGGTTGCGATGATCGCCGCTTCTTGCGCGGGCGCTTGGTTCGGAGCGGGAACGGTCTCACGTTGGCCCCGCCGCACGGTGCAGATCGGCATGGGCCTCGCGCTGATCGGAGCCGCCGGGTTCATGCTCCTCTCGCAGCTTCAATGGATTCCCGGCGGAGGGGTCGCCCTCGGCGTCTCAGGCGTGAAACTCGGCCTCGCGATTGCCGGAAATTTCATGCTGGGCGCGCTGATGACGCTTGGCATAGGCTTGTTCGCGCCCTGCATGATCCTGGTGGCGATGCTGGGCATGAACCCGACCGTCGCGTTTCCCATCATGATGGGCTCCTGCGCGTTCCTGATGCCCACCGGCAGCGTCCGCTTCGTGCGCGAGAACAGTTACAACCTGAAATCGGCTCTCGGCCTGACCATCGGCGGGATCCCCGGGGTGCTGATCGCGGCCTATATCGTCAAGTCGCTGCCGCTCTATGCCGTCAAGTGGCTGGTCATCTTCGTGGTCCTCTACACGGCCGCCATGATGCTGCGCTCCGCCATGGAAGAGCGGGCCGCCGCCGCGGCCGCCGTGCCCTCAACCGGCGATTGAAGGACCGGACGACCTAATGCCTCGGTTCGAGGCTGAATTCCCACCCGCGTAGCGGAAATTCTGTTAATCGGAATTCGAATCGCTTGGAGGCCTATTAATCAGCCGTCGACGACCTTCTGGGCTTGGGCGACCTTTTCCATCGTTTCAGCCAATTTGTCCATGCGGCCGCCCAGCGCGACCTGCGGTCAGCAGACGACGCTGCTCATCGCTGAATTTTAAGATGATCGTCAATGAGGCCCTCCATCCGATCCAGCGGCGACATCCCGTTGCCGTTCTGCTCCTCGCTCATTTCCTCAGTATAATCAGCCCGCTGACAATACCGGCGCTCCCAAAACCTCAAAACGCGGCGTGATCCCCAACCCCGGTGCGTTCGATGTCGTCATGCGCCCGTTCACTCGCTGCGGGGCGCCTTCGGCGATGCTCGCTGTCACGTAGCTGTTGAAATCGGTGGTGGTGAACAGCAGTTCGGGAGGCGTGGAGTGCGCCAGATGCGCGATCGCCGCCGTGACGATGTCTCCACCCCAGGTATCCTCAATCGTCAGCGCGATCCCGAGCGACACGCACAAGTCGCGAATCTGGCGAGCCTTGGTCAAGCCACCGACCTTGGAGATTTTCAGGTTGATGACGTCCATCGCCCGATCGGCGTATCCTCGCACCACCATCGAAAGATCGTCGATCACTTCATCAAGCACGAAAGGCCGGTCAGTATGGCGTCTTATCGAGAGGCATTCCTCGTAGGTTCGGCAAGGCTGCTCGATATAGACGTCAATATCGCGCACGAACGCCGCGACGCGCATCGCCTCATGCTGCGTCCAGCCCGTATTCGCGTCGGCGATCAATATATCGCCCGATTCCAATTCCTCTGACGCGGCGACGATCCTCTCTACATCCGTATCCACATCGGAGCCGACTTTTAGCTGAAACTTCGTGTAGCCTTCGGCGCGATATTGCGCCACGCGCTCCGCCATCGCCTCCGGAGCCTCCTGCGAAATGGCGCGATAGAGCGGAAAATCCTCGCCGTATTTTCCGCCGAGCAAGGTCGCCACCGGCTTGCCGGAGGATTTCCCCAGAATGTCCCAGCACGCCACATCGATGGGCGACTTCACATAGGGATGTCCGCGCATCGCCCGGTCCATCCGCGTGTTGAGAACGCCCAACTGGGTCGGATCGAGCCCAATCAGCGATGATGCAAGCTCCGCGATGCCCGTCCTCGCGCCGTTGGCGTACGCGGCCAGGTACGCCGACCCCAGCGGGCAGACCTCACCGTAGCCGGTGATGCCTTCGTCGGTGGAAACGGCCACGATCGTGGAATCGAACACCTCCACCGCATTGCCGCCGGACCACTTATAGCTGCCTTCGTGGAGCGGCAGCTCCGCTCGATACGCTTCGATTTTGGTTATCCGCATGGGTTAATAAGTATGGGTTTACAATAGGTCTCATTATGAACCTTCGCGTCGCCATGTTGCTGGCGGTGTCCGCTTGGCTCGCGCTTGCGCAGGACTTCTCGAAAGACGTTCAGCCGATTTTCGAGCGCCGCTGCCAGGGCTGCCACGGCCCGGCGCAACAGATGAGCAACTTGCGCCTTGACTCCGCCGCATCGGCCGCGCGCGTCATCAAGCCGGGCGACAGCGCGGCGAGCCGCTTGTTTGAAAAAATCTCCAGCACCAAAAAAGGGTTCATGATGCCTCCTGTCGGCGAGCCTCTCACCGCCGCCGAGATCGCCAAAATCAAGGCCTGGATCGACGCCGGTGCGAAGTTCCCCACGGTCATTGCCAAATCGACACATTGGGCGTTCCAGCCGATTCAAAAACCCACCAAGACGTCGATTGACGCTTACATTCTCGAGCGTCTGGCTAAGGAAAGCATTGCGCCTTCACCCGAAGCCGATCGCCGCACGTTGATCCGCCGCGTGAGCCTCGATTTAACCGGCCTTCCGCCCACGCCTGCCGAAGTGCAAGCCTACGTTGCCGATCAGAGCCCGAACGCGTATGAAAAAGTGGTGGACCGTCTCTTCGCCTCGCCGCATTATGGAGAAAAATGGACGCGCGCGTGGCTCGACGTCGCTCATTACGCCGATAGCGACGGCTACGAGAAGGATCTGTCGCGCCCTTGGGCCTGGCGCTACCGGCAGTGGGTGATCGACGCGTTAAATCGCGACGAGCCGTTTGATCAATTCACCATGCAGCAGATCGCCGGGGACCTGCTGCCGAATCCAACAATCGACGATCGCGTCGCCACCGGATTCCTGCGTAACACGCTGACCAATCGCGAAGGCGGCGTGGACCGCAATGAAGCCCGCTTTGAGCAGATCATCAACCGGACAAACACCGTCTCAACCACCTGGCTCGGCCTCACTGCAGGCTGCGCGCAGTGCCACAACCATAAATTCGATCCTATCGCGCAGAGAGAATATTATTCGCTGTTCGCGTTCTTCGATCACGCCGAGGAGCATGATATCGACGCGCCAATGCCGGGCGAGCAGCCGCCTCCGCCCGAATATTACGCCGAGCGCCAGCGGATTCTTGAAAAATATTGGATCCCCGACCTGCAGCCGGCCTGGGAGCGCCGCCTGCGCGAAGCGTATCAGCATCCCGGCGAAAGCCCCGAATGGGACTTCACGCTGACTGACTTCACTTCCAGCATCGACCGCCCCTATGAATTGCTGACCGACGATCCGGAGAAACGCGCGCCGCGCGACCGCGATCGCATGACGGCCTGGTTCCTGTCGCGAATCGGTTCGGAATATTCCAAGGATCGCTCGACCGCCGGTATGCTGCGCGAAGGGCGCGCGAAGCTCGATGCGCTCGCCGCCGAACTGCCTCCCTACAGCCAGGCCCAGGCCATGCACGACGATCCGCACATCCCGCCTACGCATCTGCGCGTCGGAGGCGATTACCGGACTTTCGGCCCGGAAGTTTCGCCCAACACGTTTTCGTTCCTGCCGCCGCTTAAGACTTCGGGGACGCCCACTCGCCTCGATCTCGCCCGCTGGATTGTCTCGAAGGAGAATCCCCTCCCCGCGCGTGTGACCGTGAATCGCATCTGGCAGGAATTTTTCGGACGCGGCCTGGTGCTGACGTCCGAGGATCTTGGCACGCAAGGCGAGCGCCCGTCGCATCCCGAACTGCTCGATTATATGGCGACGGAGTTTCGCGACAACGGCTGGAGCGTGAAGCGCATCCAGAAGATGATCGTGATGTCGGCAACTTATCGACAATCCTCGAAGGCCCGGCCGGAACTGGAAACGAAGGATCCGGAAAACACGTTGCTAGCCCGCCAGTCGCGTGTTCGCCTTCCCGCCGAACTGATTCGAGATCAAGCCCTCGCGGCCAGTGGCCTCTTGAACCCCGAAGTCGGCGGCCATAGTGTCCGTCCGCCGCAGCCGAAGGGCGTGGCCGAGCTCGGCTATGCCGATAGCGTGAAGTGGAAGGAATCCGCCGGACCCGATAAGTACCGCCGCGGCCTCTACATTCACTACCAACGCACTACGCCCTATCCGCAGTTGAGTAACTTCGACGAGCCGGATTCCAATGTCAGTTGCACGCGCCGCCGCCGCTCGAATACGCCGCTCCAAGCGCTCAATCTGCTGAACGATCCGGTGTTTTTCGAAGCGGCCGAAGCGCTCGCCGCCCGCATCCAGCGCGAAGGCGGCTCCGATCCGCTTGGCTATGCGTTCGAGCTGTGCCTCGCGCGTACGCCCTCCAAAACCGAACGCGCCCGCATTGAACAATACCGCGCCCAAGGGGGCGACTGGCTCGGTGTCAGCCGCATCCTGTTGAACCTCGACGAATTAATTACGCGAGAATAACCATGAATCTCCCCGAGTACCTGAAAATCCAAACGCGGCGGTCCTTCTTCCGGAGCTGCGCCGGAGGCATTGAAACGCTGGCGCTGGCCAGCCTTCTGGAGCGCGAAGGGCTCGCGGGTTCGGTCGCTAATCCTCTCGCGCCGAAGGCTCCGCACTTTGCGCCGCACGCCAGGAACGTCATCTGCATGTTTATGGAAGGCGCGCCGAGCCAGATGGATTTATTCGACCCAAAACCAGCCTTACAAAAATATTCTGGACAGTCCCTGCCGCCATCGATGACCAAAGATCTGCGGCTCGCGTTCATTAAGCCGACGGCAGCGGTTCTGGCCAGCCCGCGGAAATTTACCGCTCATGGCCAAAGCGGTATTGAATTTTCTGATTACATCCCAAACATCGCCTCCTGTGCCGACGACATTTGCCTGGTTCGCGGCATGGTCACCGACGCGTTCAATCATCATCCCGGGCAGTTGCTGCTGTTTACCGGTTCGCAGCAGTTCGGCCGTCCGACCATGGGAGCGTGGGTGGTCTACGGGCTCGGCTCGGAATCGCAGAATCTGCCGGGATTCGTGGTGCTCAGCTCCGGCGTCGGCACCAGCGGCGGCGCGTCGAACTTCGCCAGCGGATTCCTGCCGTCTTCGTATCAGGGCGTGATGTTCCGCAGCGGGCCGGAGCCGATCGTGTATCTGCAATCGCCCGAAGGCATCACGGCGCAGCAGCAGCGCGCAACGCTCGACGTCGTGCGCGACCTCAATCAGGAGCGCCTGGAAACCACGGGGGACGCCGAGATCGCCTCGCGCATTTCGCAGTACGAGTTAGCGTTCCGCATGCAGGCGGCCGGGCCGGATCTGCTTGATTTTTCGAAGGAATCGCCATCCACGCTCGACATGTACGGCGTCAATGAAGAGAAAACGCGCGCCTTCGGCACCAACTGCCTGCTGGCGCGCCGCATGGTGGAACGCGGTGTCCGCTTCGTCATGCTGATGCATGCCAGTTGGGATCAGCACACGAACTTAAATCGCGATTTGAAGAAGAACTGCGATATCACCGACAAGCCCACCGCCGCCCTGATTCGTGACTTGAAGCGGCGCGGCTTGCTCGATTCGACCTTGGTCCTTTGGGGAGGGGAGTTCGGGCGTACGCCGATGGTGGAGATCCGCAACTCCAACGATCCGGAGAATGCCGGCCGGGATCATCATCCCTTTGGCTATTCCATGTTCATGGCGGGCGGCGGCATGAAGGGCGGGACTGTCGTCGGCAAGACGGACGACCTCGGCTTCAACGTGATTGAAGACAAAGTGCACGTGCACGACCTCCAGGCGACCATCCTCAATCGCCTCGGTTTCGACCACACCAAGCTCACCTATAAATACATGGGGCGCGAGTTCCGGCTCACCGACGTGGAAGGCCACGTCGTCCAGAAGATGCTCGCGTAACCGGCGTTGTCGCTCGGCAATGTGATAATGTGATGTGGTGTAATTGGCTACCTGTTTCACGTTTATTGGGCTGTAACATAAGTCTGATAACGTTTCCCTAATTGGGGTCCAGCTGTGGAACGTTACCGAGGTTACGTGCAGAAGCAATTCTTGTTTTTTCCCGAGAAGTGAAGGATGGAGGTCCGTTTAATGAAAAACTTATTGTATGTCATGGTTCTATCGGCGCTGCTTGCGGCGCTGTGTTTCGGTCAGGCGACCGCTGGTTTGGGTACGATCGCCGGAACGGTTCGTGATACTTCGGGCGGTGCAGTGCCGAATGCCAAAGTGACTCTTTCGAATCCGGCACTTGGGTTCACGCGCGAGTTGATGACAACCGAGGCCGGTATTTTTAACGCGCCCGCGCTGACTCCGAATCCCGGTTATAAGATCAGCATCGTCAAGGAGGGCTTCGGAAAATATGAAGCGACCGATATCACGGTTCAAGTCGGTGAGGTTGTCAACCTGAATATCGCTCTCGCGGTTGGCGCCGTCGCGCAAACGGTGGACGTCATCGACACCGGGGTCGGCGTGGAGAGCACCAAGACGGAAGTTTCGCAGGTGGTCGACAACCGCATGATCAACAACCTGCCCATTAACGGCCGCCGCGTCGATCAGTTCGTGCAGTTGACGCCGGGTGTGACTAAGGACGCCGACTTCGGCCTGGTCACGTTCCGCGGCATGGCCGGCGGCAACAACTTCCTGATTGATGGCAACGATACCACCAATCAGTATTACAACGAGAACGCCGGTCGCACGCGCCTGGGCGCGCAGATCTCCCAGGACGCCGTTCAGGAGTTCCAGGTGCTGACCACCGCGTATTCGGCCGAGTTCGGCCGGGCGAGCGGCGGCGTAGTCAACACCATCACGAAGAGCGGAACCAATGAATTGCACGGCACCGTCTTCTGGTTCTTCCGCAACCGCACGCTGAACGCCATCGACCGGTATTCCATCGTCAACGGCTCTCCGTTCGATCCGCCGGAGAAACGCAACCAGATCGGCGGCACGGTTGGCGGCCCGATCAAGAAGGACAAGCTGTTCGCGTTTTTCAATACGGAGATTCAGCGGCGCACGTTCCCCATGGTCGATAGCATCATCAACTCTTCGGTGAACGCCAGCACGCAGACCTGGATCGGATGTGGGGCACCAGCCACGCCCGCTCAATGCAACGCCATCAATTCCGTGCTGCCGCGCATGTTCGGCTTGACGCCTCGCGACGGCAACCAGGAGCTTTACTTCCTGAAACTCGACTATCGCGCCACGGATCGCCACTCATTCAGCGCCAGCATGAACTATCTCAAGTGGCTGTCGATGAACGGTATTCAGACTGGTATCGTTTCGACGTCCGGCGCGGCTGTCGGCACCAACGGCGACGACTCGGTGCGCGACCGCATCGCCAAGTTCTCCTGGACGTGGGTGCCCACCGGCTCCATCGTCAACGAAGCCCGTTTCGGCTGGTTTAAGGACCGTCAGGCAGACGACTTCGATCCGGCGCTGCAGGCCGGCTACCCGATCGGCAACACCAGCCTTTCCGTGGCCGGCGTGAGCTCGCTCGGCGGCTACAACATTTTGCCACGTATTCTGCCGAGCGAAAACCGCTACCAATACATCGACAATCTTTCGGTTGTGAAGGGCAAGCACTCGATGAAGTTCGGCTTCGATATCGCCAACACGGAAGATTTCTCCAACAGCCTGACCAATCGCGCCGGCACGTTCACTTATTCCAACGTGACCTCGTTTGCCCAGGATTTCACCAATCCCACGCCTGGCCCCAGCCACTGGTCCAGCTATTCGCAGGTATTCGGGAACCCGATCGTCGATACCACCATTACCGACCTCGGCTTCTACGCGCAGGACACCTGGAAGATTACTCCAAAGCTCACCGCGAACTACGGATTGCGCTATGAATACTCGGTGCTGCCGCAGCCAACGATCACCAACCCGAACTATTCGCAGACCGGAAAGATCCCGTCGGCGGGAAAGAACTTCGCGCCGCGTGTCGGTTTGGCGTATGCGCTGGATGACAAGACCGTGCTGCGCGCGGGATTCGGCCTGTATTACGCGCGCTACATCTCGGCTCTGATCAGCAATTTCTTCACGCTGAACGATGTCTACACACAGAGCCTGAGCATCACCAGTCCGAGCTCCGCTGGGGCGCCGATCTTCCCCAATACGCTGACCAGTCCGGCCGGCGCGTTGGCGGCCAACCGCGCGATCACTTTCGCCGCGCCGAATATGCGGAACCCCTACACCGAGCAGTTAAACGTCGGCATCGAAAGGGCGCTTAGCAGGACGCAGTCCTTGACGGTTTCCTACATCGGAAGCCGCGGCAAGCGCCTGTTCACCGTACGCGACCTGAATATCGGGCCGCTTAGCTCGACGCCGTACACCTTCACGATTCTGAATTCGAACTATCAGCCGACTGGCCAGACCTTCACGACTCCGATCTACCTGCTGGCCAACCGCGTCGACACGCGCTACGGCCACATCAATCAGGTGGAAAACGGTGGCAACCAGTGGTACGACGCTCTAGCCGTGCAGTACAACAAGCGGTTCAACGGGACCTTCCAGGCCACTGGTTCGTACACCTGGTCGCATGAGCTGGACGAGAACCAGGAGTCGGGCAGCAATGCGATCTTCTTCAGCAGCGGTCCGATGGGTCTCTACAACGGCGCATACAGCAACGATAAGGCGAGCGGTAACCTAGATCAGCGCCACCGCTTCGTCGGCACCTTCATCGCCCGGCCGACGTTCATCAAGAGTTCGACGAACTTCGCCCGGCACATCGTAAACGGCTGGGAGCTTGACGGAATTCTGACGCTGGCGAGCGGCCGGCCAAGCTTTGAATCTGTCGGCTTTTCGTCGACCTCCAACCTGCCGCAGGCCTTTACAACCCTGAACGGCCTCGGCGGAGACAACCGTGTGCCGTGGCTCCCGAACAACCCCTTGCGCATTGACCCGATCACGCGCTTTGACGCGCGCATCTCGAAGACCATTCCGATTCGCGAGAAAATGTCGTTCACGATGTTGTTTGAGGTCTTCAACCTGACCAATACCATCAGCAACACCAGCGTTTCGGCGCCTGGATTCACCGCCGCGAACAAGGGAACGGCGGCCGCGCCGAACTTCGTGGTTGCGCCTTGCGCTTCCGCGACGGCCACCACCTGCGCGCCGGAAACTCCGGGATTGGGCACGGCTTCGGCCGGCTTCCCGGACGGAACCAACGCTCGCCGGGCTCAGGTCGGCGCGCGGTTCGTGTTCTAGATCTCACACTTAGTCCCTTTGAAAGCGCCGCTCGCAGTCTCGCGGCGCTTTCTTGTGCCTCCGCGCGGCTACAATTTAAGGGATGAAAACTCCTTTTCGCCTCGACGGCCGCATCGCTCTAATCACCGGAGGGTCCAGCGGCATCGGCGAGGCCACCGCCCGCGCCTTTACCCGCGCCGGAGCATCCGTCATTATCCTCAGCATCGATAAACAGGGTGGGGAGACGCTCGCGGCTGATCTGCCCGGCGCGCGCGCCGTGACCTGCGACGTCACCGATGCGCCGGCCGTCGCCCGAGTGATCGCCGGGATAGACCGGCTCGATATTCTGGTCAACAGCGCCGGGATCGGCCTGGTAGGTGGTATCGAGGAAGCCTCGGTGGAGGACTTCCAGCGCCTGATGCGGGTCAACGTCGAAGGCACGTTTCTCGTGACTCAAGCCGCGCTGCCTTTGATCAAGGCGTCCCATGGGTCGATTATCAATATCGGTTCCGTGGCGGGACTGATTGGCGTGAAGAAGCGCTTTGCCTACTGCGCCACCAAGGGCGCGGTCATCGCGATGACCAAGCAACTGGCCGTGGACTACCCCACCGAGTTTCGCGTCAACTGCATCTGCCCAGGAACGATTGATACGCCGTTCGTCGAAGGCTACCTGGAGAAGTATCACAAGCACGAAAAAGAGAAGGTTCGCGCCGATCTTCGAGCGCGGCAGCCGATTGGCCGCCTGGGGCACCCCGAGGAAGTGGCGGATCTGGCCGTGTATCTGGCTTCAGATGAGTCCGGTTTCATGAATGGGACGGCTCTGCCGATAGATGGAGGGTGGACAGCGGCTTAAGGGCCTTGACTTGACGTAGTACCATAGAGCACAATGTTTCTTTCGAGTTCCAGTCCGAATTTTCATGTAGAGGACGAACCTTTGCTCTCATTTATCCGGCGTTCATTCACTCGATACGGATTCGTTTCCCTGGTGCTCGGCACGTTTGCGTCGGCCTCCTTCCTGTTTTCCGCGCAGCAGCCAGACGCCGCGACGACCAAGAAAGTCGTGCGTAAAACGGGCACGAAGACAACGGCCACCACCGCCAAGGTCGCCGCGAAAACGCCGGCAAAGTCCACGATCGCCGTCTCCAGCCACAGCGTTGCCGCCAGGCGCGCGGCGTCGAAAAGCACGTGGAAATCGCCGACCTACGCCAACTCGGTGGAAGGAGACAATATCGACGGCGAGGATCTCGTTGTGCGCCGCGCCGCCGTGGACGCGCTTGGGCCTCTGAATGGCAGCGTGGTGGTGACCGACGCCAACACAGGCCGCGTCCTGACAATCGTCAATCAGAAGCTGGCGTTTCAAAACGGGTATCAGCCGTGTTCCACGGTGAAGGTTCCGGTGGCTCTGGCCGCTCTGAGCGAAAACGTGGTGGATCGGGAGACACCGTTCCATCTGACGCGTCGCAAGACCATCGCGCTGACGGAAGCGCTGGCGCATTCGAACAATCAGTATTTCGCGAACCTCGGCGAAAAGCTGGGGTTTGAGCGCGTGTCGTACTACGCCAAGATGTTCGGCCTGGGCGAAAAAGCGGGCCTGGATATTCCCGGCGAGCAGCCAGGCGTGCTGCCGGTGACCGAGCCCAAATCGGGCGTCGGCATGATGACCAGCTTCGGCGACGGCATTTCGCTGACGCCCCTGGAGTACGCGGCGCTGATCGGAGCGGTGGCCAACGGCGGGACGCTCTATTATCTCCAATATCCGAAAACAGATCAGGAGGCGCAGACGCTCACGCCGCGCGTGAAGCGCCGCCTGGACATCGACAATCTTGTTTCCGAGATCAAGCCCGGCATGATGGGAGCGGTGGAATACGGCACCGCGCGCCGGGTCGATAACGAGGATCCAAACACGCCGATCTATGGAAAGACGGGAACCTGCACGGATTATCGCGCCACGGCGCACATGGGCTGGTTCGGCTCATTTGTCGACGCGGGCAAGAACAAATTCGTGGTGGTGGTGATGCTCACCGGCGGCAAATCGGTGAATGGCCCGGTGGCTTCCGGCGTCGCCGGCAACGTCTACAAGACCCTCAGCACGGCGAACTTCTACAGCCGCGAGCCCAACAAGGAAACCAGCCCGGTGGCGCTGATTTCGGCGGCGGGCACGGGGTCGAATTAGAAATCTTTATACCCGAAACCCCCGGCAAACCTTTCCGCTGCCCGGTCGTCTATTTGGGCAGATGCGCAGGACAATCCTCAGCACCGGCTTTATCATTTTGGCGTGCACGCTCTTTTTACAGCGGCCTGCATCCGAAATGCAGAGTGATGCGCCCGGGCTCAGCGGCTCGGCTTGGGCGATGTTCGTGTCCCTCGGCCGGCTTGTGCAATCCGCCGGGGATTGGATGCGCTTCGCGCGCCCTCTTTCCGTGGAGGCGAAGACAGCCAGCCCCACGCGGCAGCCCCAATGCCTCGCGGAGGCTCAAGCCGCAACGGTGGTCAGCCGGAGGAACGTTGCCATTCGGACGCAAGCGGTCAAGAAATCTTCGCGGAATGACGGTCTCGCGAATGCGATTGGTTTGGCCGAGGAAGCTTCGCAGGGCTTGGATCAATTCGGCTTTGGCGATGCCGCCCGGGGCGGCGCGCTCGCAAGAGTCGGGCAAAGGTTGTCTCTCGATCTCGTTAAAGAACGGGAACTGAATGCACCCCATGTGATTCACCTATTCGTCAAGACAAGGGGCAAGATTGAGGTTCCCCGCTGTGGGATAGGAGAATCTCGCCTCCGGTTTTGGGACGGAGAGGAACTGTTCCCGGGCGAGCTTTAGCGGCTCTTGCAACGGTCAGCTCCAGTGGCACAACTCCGCCGATACTTGTTCCCACTCGGCTACCTTTTCTTCTAGGTTCTTACGTTTTTCTGCTACTAGCTCCGACAGCCGCAGCGTCTCGTCCACGCTCTTGAAATCCGACAGCGCGGCGTCGTGCTGGGCGATCTCGGATTCCAAGGACGCCACTTCCAACTCCAGCTCGCGCGCGCGGTCCTGGAGCTTTTTCAACTTTATGGGATTCACGCGCTTTTTCGGCTCTGCGGCGACGGAAACGGGCTCGGGTTCCGGCTCGGGCTCGAACACCTTCGCGGCGAGTTGCTCCGGGCCTCCCGATTTGCGCCACAAATAATCCTCGTAGTTTCCCGGATACACATGTACGTGGCCATCTTCAATTTCAAAAACACGGGTGGCTAAATTGTCGATGAAATAGCGGTCGTGCGAGACGAATACAACCGTCCCGGTGTACTCTCGCAGCGATTCGAGCAGCACGTCCTTGGCGCGCATATCGAGGTGATTGGTGGGCTCGTCTAATAAAAGGAAATTTGAAGGCGCGAGCAGCATGCGGGCCAGGGCGTACCGGTTGCGCTCGCCTCCGCTCAGCACGCCGATCTTCTTGAACACGTCGTCGTCGCTGAACAGGAAGCAGCCGAGCAGCGTGCGCAGTTCGGTATTGGTGGAGCGCGGCGCGGCGTCGCCCAGATCGTCGAGCAGCTTCCTTTCCGGGTCCAGCTCCTTGTACTGATCCTGGGCGAAATAATCGGGCATGGCGTTGTGGCCCAGCGTATAACTGCCGGATGTCAGAGGCTCCGTGCCGGCCAGCAGCTTGATCATGGTCGATTTTCCCGCGCCGTTGACGCCTACCAGCGCGATGCGGTCTCCGCGCTCGATGACGAAGCTCGCGCCGCTGAACACGTGCTTGGCACCGTAGCTCTTTGAGACCTCCTTGAACTCCGCCACGATGCGCCCGCTCGGTTTCGGCTGCGGGAATGAAAAATGGATGGTTTGGTCCTGGGGAGGGATCTCGATGCGCTCGATTTTTTCGAGTTCCTTGATGCGGGACTGCACCTGCTTGGCCTTGGTGGCCTGGTAGCGGAAGCGATTGATGAAGGCCTCCAGAGCCTCGATGCGGTCGCGCTGGTTCTTGTACGCCGCTTCGAGCTGCGTCTGCCGCTCGTTTTTCTGCGCCAGGTATTTTTCGTAGTTTCCGGTGTAGAACCAGACGTGCTTGTTCCAGACCTCGACCGTACGATTGACCGTCGTGTCCAGAAAATAGCGGTCGTGCGAAATCAGCACGTAGCCGAAGGGATACGTATTCAGATATTGCTCCAGCCAGTTGCGAGCTTCGAGATCCAGGTGATTGGTGGGCTCGTCCAGCAACAGCAGATTCGGCTGTTCGAGCAGCAACTTAGCGAGGGCAATGCGCATCTGCCAGCCGCCCGAGAATTCCTCGGTGCGGCGTGTCCAATCCTCTTTCCGGAACCCGAGACCGTCGAGTACCGTTCCCACCTGCGCCTCGATCGCGTAACCATCGCGGTTACGGAACTCGGTGTCGATATTGTGCGCGCGCTCGGCGGCGGCGGCGTATTCCGGACTGGACGGGTCCTCCTCGGCCAGCTTCCGGTGCAGGGTTTCCAGCTCGCGCTCCATCTCATGCAGATCGGCGAACACGGTCATGCATTCGGTAAAGACGGTGCGCCCGGAAAGCGTCAGCCCGTCCTGCGGTAGGTACCGCATCTTGATGCCCTTGGTATAGCTGATGGAGCCGTAATCAAGCGATTCGATGCCGCAGATGATTTTCAGCAGCGTCGATTTGCCGGTTCCGTTGCCGCCCACCAGACCGGTTTTTTCGCGCGGTGTGATCAGCCAGTCGCAGTTTTCAAAAAGGAGTTTGTGGCCGAAGCGCTTTCCGGCCCCTTGCAGTTGAATCATTTAGTCACAGAAAAAGCTGAGCGAGCGCGCGATGTATTCTTTCATTTCACTGCGCTTCACCACCGCGTCCAGGAATCCGTGGTCGAGCAAGAATTCGCTGGTCTGGAATCCGGCGGGCAGCTTCTGGCGAATGGTCTGCTCGATCACGCGAGGCCCGGCGAAGCCGATCAGCGCGCCCGGCTCGGCGATGTTCAGATCGCCCAGCATGGCGAAGCTGGCGGTGACACCTCCCGTGGTGGGGTCGGTCAGCACGCTGATGTAGGGCACGCTCGCTTCGTCCAAACGCATCAGCGCGGCGGAGATTTTTGCCAGTTGCATCAGGCTGATGGCGCCCTCCTGCATGCGCGCGCCGCCCGAGGCCGAGACGATAATCACCGGCTCGCGCTTGGCGAAGCCTCGTTCGATGGCGCGAGTGAGCTTTTCGCCAACGACGGCGCCCATGCTTCCGCCGATGAAACTCAGCTCCATCGCGCAGATCTGCACAGGGCGGCCTTCCAGCGTCCCCGAGCCAGAAATCAGCGCATCGGACATGCCGGTCTTCCTGCGCATGCCGTCCAGGCGCTCCGTGTATGTCTTTGAGTCCTCAAAGCGCAGCGGATCGGTGGAGACCAGGTCCGCGTCCAGTTCCTCGTAGACGCCGTCGTCGAACAGCATCGCCAGGCGCGCGCGCGCGTCCAGGCGGAAATGGTGGTCGCACCGCGGACACACCTGCATATTTTCCTCGAGCGTCTTTTTCCAGATGATCTGGCCGCAGCTATCGCATTTCAGCCACAGCCCCTCGGTACGCACGCGCTTGTCTTCCTCCGCCGTGCCTTCTACTCCCGGTTTTTGCCGCGTAAACCACGCCATTGCGAACACTGTAACTACGTTAACAGATGATGTTCCCTAATCACCACACGGCGCGATCTTGTGGGGTGTACCAATTGTGGCGGCAGCCGCTCTTACGCGGCTTTTTCCCGAGGTTACCAAATGCCCGCCCCACGCTTGGCTATGGCGTGGCCGCGATGCTGAGTTCCCTGGTCGGGTTCACGCTGTAGGTGACGATCTGCGGACAACGCAGGCACGCGGCGCGGCCTTCCTGCACGAACCAGCGGCAATCCCGCCGGATGCGGCAAGGCGGCAGCGATTCGGCGACGGCCGGCATCAGTTGCACCAGCTTGGTCGCCAGCCGGCAATCGGCGCCATCGAAGTGGCAGCAGGCGCTTTCCTGGCAGGGAGCGGCGATGCGCAGCACCTGCGTGGCGGGAACTGAGCCGGTGAGCGCGAGCAGTTCCTCGGTCACCGGCACGGGCTCCTCGATCCAATTTACGCGGCGCTCCGCCTCTGTTCCTCCAACTACGCCGAACGCCCTGCTACCAGCCATCCACGGCTGTGCGCTGGGGCACAGAATCGGACGCGAGTTCTTGGGTTCCATGCGGGCGGTCCTTACTTCTCCCCTCGCGGTTGATACACCAGGCCGATGATGTGCCCAGGTAGTCTCAGTGCTTCGGTTTGAACTGCGCCGGCCGCTTTGGGCGCTCCCAGTTGACCGACCGATGCGTGCGCGGTCACGCCCGCCTCCTTGCCGATTTGCGCGGCGATTTTGGTCGCGTTTTCCTGCGTGGCGATGTTTTCCGGCGCGACAAATCCGACCCACAGTTTGTCGATCGGCACCGCGCCGTGTTTTCCCAGGACCTGCTCCACCGCGCTTTGCACGGCGACGGCCAGTTCATTTAACGGAACATGCTTGGGCATGGTACTGTTTCCTCCAAAGATGGAATGAGTTTCGATTGTGGAACGTTACGGACTCTTTTGCCCTACGACCCACGGGTGGCGGGTTATGATAGGGGGCGCGTCCGGCTATACTGGGCTCTCGGATGACGCGGAGGAACGATCACGATTTCCTGACGTGTGCTCGACTATATCGGCGAGCACACGGGCGAGGAGCTTACGCTGAGCCAGTTGTCAGAAGTAGGCTGTTCTCCCCGAGGTATTTGTTCGGCTACCGGAGGAAACTGGATGGGAGACATTCGAACTGCAGGTCCGTATACCCGTCGCACGGCTCTGACGCTTGTCGCGGCGATGCCGTTGTGGCCACAATCACAAGCGAATCAAACAGGAGGAAAGACCATGGGACATCCGGTCGTACATTTTGAAATCGGTTGTAAGGACATCGCCAAGACGGGCCAGTTTTTCGGCGAGCTGTTCGGCTGGCAGATACAAGCGAATGGCCCCGCCGCGATGATTGACACCGCGAGCCCAGGGGGCATCCCCGGGCACATCACCGCTCTCGGCCACGAGCCGCTACATTACACGATCTTCTACGTGGAGGTCGACGATGTCCAGGCCTGTCTCGACAAGGTGGCTTCATTGGGTGGAAAGACACTGGTTCCTCCAATCAAAATCCCGACTGGAACCTTTGCCTGGTTTTCCGATCCGGAGGGCAATACCATCGGACTGCTGAAACGGAACGGGTGATCTTTCTTAGATTCACAATGGAGGATCCGGCCGTTCCATCCGATAGCAGCACAGGCCATGCGCGTCGCATTAAATACCACCTTTGCGGCTACCAGGAAGGAGCCGCTCGCCGCGATGCTCGACCGCGTCTACCAGGCGTTTCCGGCAGCCGGACTGGGCGAGCCCACCCTTCGATTCGCCTTCAGTGACGCTCCTCTCGAGGGTTATGTGTCTAGCGTGGAGCGCGTGTTGAAGCGCTTCCCGGAGATGCGGCGGTTTTTGGCCTCGAACGCAGTGATGCCGGGACTCCCGGAGGTACGGTGGCTATCGAGCGACCAATCCGATGAGCCGGTTCCCTATGCCACCATCCAGGCGATCGCCGCCGGGGTTCCGCGTTCCTTCCCGTTTCACAACGTTTCGATCCACTTCCACGCGCCTGAGTTCGGCGACCTTGCAGCCGGAATCTCGCAGGGGTGGGAGGCGGCAGTAGGGGTGATCGTGTCTGACAGTTGGTGGGTCAATGGCCGCCAGCGTTCGCTCTCAGCGGTCACCATCGTGGAGGCGGACGCCTCCAGCAAGAAGCTTCCGGCCTTTCCGGAATCCGTTGCGGCGGTATTCGCCGCGTGCGGGAAGGTCAAGAAAACCATTCAGATGCCGTTCACGTCCGTCGAGCCGCAGACACCGCCAGCCGCCGCGAACTCCAGTGGGGACGCCGCCGGCGCCGTTCGCGCGATTGTCCAGGATTACCGGGCGCGGCTGAAGGAGATTGTCGAGCGGGCAGCGCTCCCGCACGATCTGCCGCCTGCATCGGAATTGCGGCATGAGAGCCTGGGGCTCAGATCCGGCCCAATGAAGCCTACCTTGGAGCGGGTGTTCAAGCCTATGGGATACATCTGCCGAGGGGAATCAGGGACTTTCACCCTGCGGCGCCGGACTCCGTCGAACCTGACCGCGCAACTGTATCTGGACGTGGGAACATGGAGCCGCCAGGTGACGGCAATATTTCAGGTGTTTGGATTAGGATTCAAGGCTAGCGTGACGATCCCGGTCGCCGCCCGCGCCGGCGACGCCGTGCAATACCCCATTGGGGACGCCGGGCGCTGGCGAGAAATTGTCGAGAACCTTGCCGCCTTGGTGACGGAATTGGACCGGACTCTGGTACCGAAAATCGAGCAAGCGACGGGGCCTACCCCGGAGTGGTATCAACCGGAAGTCTGAGGTTTCGCCTCAAGACTCCGGTTCCCAGACGTAAGCGTTGAAGGCCCGTCGCGGGGCAAAGCCCATGTTGCGGTACAGGCCCAGGGCGGCTTCGTTGGCTACGGTCACAGTGAGGCTCACCGCGCGGCAGCCGTGGCGGGCGAGCGCCTCCATCGACCTTCGCATCAGTTCATATCCCAGCCCGATGCCCTGATAGGACGGGGCGACGCAGACCTGCGTGACGTGGCCGACGTCGGCTGCCACCAGGCTCGCCAGTGAAGCGCCGCACAGGGCGTCACCTGTGAAGGCAGCAAAGGAGGCCGGCGCGAAAAACGATCCGCAGCCTGGATACTGCACGATGTTGGTCAGGAATCGACGCGCGCCGATGGCCGAGCGGTATTGGTCGTTGATCTCGCTATCGATGTGGTTCCGGTAGGAGCCGGCGATCAGGCGTCCAGTGGCCTCCTGCAGCATTCCCGTCCACGGGACGACCGAAATCGAGGACGGCAGGCGGCGGGCTGGAAACACCGCGGATAAGGGAGACTCGAGGAATAAGCGGGGGAACGATTTTAGCCAGGTTTGATACGGGACTTGGTAGCGCTGGGAGTCGCCCAGCATCAGCAATTGTGATTCGACGCGGCGCACGCCGGGTGTCTGAAACAGAGCGTCAAGCGAGGCCTGAAGCAACGCTCTCTCGGTTCCCTCGCTACGATACGCATGGCGAAGGTAGAGATCGCCGACGAGGCCCTTACCTTCCTCGCAGACGTAGTACGAGTAGCCGGCCACTTCGCCGCGGTATCCGGGTAGCACCAAAGCATTTCCGGTCAGCGCATGAATCTGAACGAAGCGGCGGACCAGGCTCGCCGATTGCGTGAAATCCCAGTCCAATTCGGCTTTCCAAGTCTCGATCTGTTCGTTCAGGACGGGGGTGAGGCGCTCCAGCTCCAGGCTACGGAGATCGACTGCGAGAAACGGAGTGTCGGCGAGCGCAGCCATACACCCTTGATGCTACCGCTTCGCTTGCATCATTTTCTTGATGGCAGTGGTTGCCTGGCGCGTGCGATGGCCGTTTTCAATGAGCGCGAATCGCACAAAGCCCTCGCCCAGCGGGCCGAAGCCGATGCCGGGCGACACGGCTACCAGGGCGTCCTGCAAGAGCTTCTTGGAAAATTCGAGCGAGCCGATATCCTCAAAGCGCTCCGGCAGAGGAGCCCAGACGAACATGGTGCCTTTCGGCGGCTCCACCGGCCATCCGGCGCGGCGCAGGCCATCGATCAGAACGTCACGGCGCTTTTGATAGAGGGCACAAATTCTTTTCGTGTCCTCCTCGCATTCGCGCAGGCCAATGATGGAAGCGATCTGAATGGGCTGGAAGACGCCGTAATCCAGGTAGCTCTTGATGCGCGCCAAAGCTCCGATCATGCGTGCGTTGCCCAGGCAGTAGCCGACGCGCCATCCCGCCATGTTGTAGCTTTTCGACATGGAGAAGATCTCGACCGCGACTTCCTTGGCGCCCTCTACTTGCAGAATGCTGGGCGGGCGGTAGCCGTCGAACCCCAGGTCGGCGTATGCGAAATCGTGCACCACCATGGTGCCGTGATGCCGCGCCAGCCGGATGATCTCCTTGAAAAAATCAAGATCGACGCACTGCGTGGTGGGATTGTGCGGGAACGAAATCAGCAGCATGCGCGGCGGCTTCGCGGAGCGGCGGTAGAGATCCTCGAGCGAGGTGAGAAAGCTCCCCGGATCCGGCATCGGCAGCATGCAGGCGTGGCCTTCGGCCATCAGGACGCCGTATTGATGGATCGGATAACAGGGATTCGGAGAGACGACCGTGTCGCCCGGGCCGATGACGGCGAACAGCAGATGCGCCAGCGCGTCCTTCGCGCCGATGGTGACGATGGCCTCTTTTTCAAAGTCCAGGTCGACGTCGTAATTGTTCTTGTAGCGTTTGACGATCTCCTCGCGCAGTTTCGGAATGCCTTTCGACGCGGAATAACGGTGATTGCGAGCGTTACGGGCGGCTTCGACGAGCTTGTTGACGATCGGACGCGGCGTCGCGCCGTCCGGGTTTCCCATACCGAGATCGACCACATCGAGCTGCGCGGCCCTTGCCTTGGCCTTCATCTCGTTGATGACGGCAAAGACATAGGGCGGAAGTTTGCTGATGCGGTAGAACTCCTGGTCTGGCTGCATTTACTTAGTTTAGCGGGTGAACACATGAGCTTTGGCGCTCGTCGTAGACAATACCGTGGTGGATCAGACGGGCCCCAGCAGCTACGACTTCACGCTGAACTACATGCCCGAGCGTTTGGGGCCAGGCGTCCTGGAAGGCCGCTAGCTCGGGCCGGATCCGAACGCTCCGCCGCTTTTTTAAATGGCATTGCAAGAGCAGCTTGGCTTGAAGCTGGAATCGAGGAAAGTGCCGGTGAAGCTGCTGGTGATCGAGCACATCGAGAAACTGTCCGCCAACTAGCGTGGCATGATAGGATTTGCGTCCTTCTCCGCTGCTTGCCATTTTCCTGATCGTCGCTGTCGATGTGCTCGGCCTGACGATCATGATTCCTCTGCTGCCTTTCTACGCTGAAAAACTGGGGGCGACGCCGTTTCAGGTGGGCTGGCTGATCGGCGCATACGCAGCCTGCCAGCTGATTTCCGGACCCTTGTTAGGCCGCATGTCGGACCGCACCGGCCGAAAACCGCTCCTGCTGGTGAGCCAGGCGGGTACCTTCATCGGATTCCTGATTACGGCGTTTGCGCCGAACCTGATCGTTCTTTTCCTGGCCCGCATGATCGACGGCGCGACGGCTGGCAATCTTTCGCTGGCCCAGGCCTACATCTCCGACATCACGAAGCCGGAAGATCGCGCCAAGTCCTTCGGCGTGATCGGCATCGCTTTCGGCATCGGATTCCTGATCGGCCCGGCGGCGTCGGGAATTCTAGCCAAGTGGGATTACCGGTATCCGATTTTCGTCGCTGCGGGATTGTCGGCTCTGAGTATTTTATCCACGGCGATCCTGTTGCCGGAGGCGAAGCCGGCGAAAAGCGACGACGGCCGGCGTCTTGCGCTGGTAGCCTGGGGCGAATACGCACGTTACTTCCGCGATCCGCATCTGGCCACGCGGCTTTACCAGTTCCTGTGCTTCATCTTCGCGTTTGCGATGTTCACGTCCGGCTTCCCGCTGTTCGCCGAGCGGAGACTCACCTGGCACGGCACGCCATTCGGGCCGGAACAGACCGGTTACGTATACGCCTGGGCGGGATTCCTGGGGATTCTCACGCAGGGTCCGGGACTCGGGCGCCTGGTGAAACGCTTCGGCGAGGAGGCGTTGAACCGCCTCGGTTTTGCGTCCTACGTCGTCGGCTACGCGGTGCTGGCGTTCACGCATTCGATCCCCATCTTGGTGGCGGCCGCGACCATCACTGCGTTCGGACAATTGATCCGGCCGACGCTTACCAGCCTGATCACAAAAGCGTCGCCCAAGGGGGAGACGGGCACGGTGCTGGGACTACAGCAATCGTTGACGTCGGTGGCGCAGATCACTGGTCCACCGCTGGCGGGCTTCCTGATCCAGCACGGCGCGTTGACGTCCTGGGGACTGGTGGCCGCGTCGATCACGGCGCTGGGGTTTGTGCTCGCGTCGCGGAGCGATTCAGGCACTGCCAGCTCAACAACAGCATCCTAGGAACGTGGAAACAGCCCTTGTAGTTATTTCCCTTCGCGGTGTTGGTTAATTCGCCGCGACGGTCGCAGTAGCCGAACCATTCGCCGAACTCCGGATCGGAGAAATGGGCGAAGGCATAGGAATCGAGGCACTCGAGCCACGCGAGCCATTTCGCGTCACTGGTCATGCTGTGGGCGAGAATCGTGGCATAGATCGCCTCGGTGTGGGGCCACCACAATTTCATGTTCGATTCGAGCGGCAGCGGAGGCAATCCGTCGACGTCCATGAAATAGTACAGCCCGCCGTATTCCCGATCCCATCCAAATGCCAGCGCGCCCGCGATGGATTCGAGGAGCAGCGCGCGCATCTCGTCATCGGGCGCGAATTCCAGTGCGTGAAGGAGGAACCATGACGCTTCAATGGAATCGCCGGGGCAGAAGAGGCGGCCTTCGGGGGTCGCCGCGGGCTGGTATTCCAGAAAAATTTGATGCGCCGGAACATAAAACCTCTTGGCGCGATCCAGGCACTGGCGAAGAACCGAGCGGTACCGCGGATCAGGGTCGACCCGCGCGATTTCCGAGGCCATCGATGCGGTGATCATGACGTCGGCGAGGGACGGTAACTGCAGCGAAGGGCGCCCGATTAGCGTAGGGTCGTCGATCCAGGAAAGAATTTTCCAAAACAGAGCAATCGCTTCAGCCCGTAGCAGCACATCGCCGGTGGCTTTGGAAAACTCCAGCATCCCTAGCATCGCGAACACCGCCGCGTACGGCTTGCGTTGATAGAACACGGGCGCTCCTTCGCGTGTGAGGCTGAAATAATACCGGCCTTGCGGATCGAGGGCGTGCTCCCGCAGAAAGGCGAGGATGTTGCGCGCGGCATCCAGCCACTCCTGGCGCGGTTCCAGTTCGTTGTAGAGCTTCGAAAACATCCACACCGCGCGGCCCTGCAGCCAGACGTATTTTCGTGAATCATAGACGCGTCCGTCGCGTGTCAGGCAGGTGAAATAGCCTCCGTTCTCGCGGTCGATCGAGTGGCGAAGCCAGAAAGGAATCACCCGATCGAGAAGTTCGGCGCGGTAGCGTTCCGCGTAGCGCTCTAGGTTGTCCAAGCTCTGATTATGACCCACCGGAGTGGCGTGTTTATCTGGAAATCTCCGCCAGTTGCCGTTCCAGCCTCTCCGGAATGTCGCGATCTTCCTGATTGAATCGATCCTGGAACCGGAGTTCCAGGCTGAGATCGTAGGCGCGCTGAATCTCCTCGCGAGCGGCGGCGAGATCCCGCTGGCGGACGTGAATTCCCGCGATCGCCATCAGGGCGCGCATCATCTTGATCTTGTACTGGCCCGAGTCCTGCTGTTTGGCGAGCAGATTCTCCCAGGTCGCGGTAGACCATTTCAGGTCTTCCAGCGCTTCGGCCTCGCGCTGCGTTGCTTCCAGGCACAACGCCAGCTGATACGCAGTCTCAGCCTGATCGTCCCGGCTGCGCTCGCTCAATGGATTCTTGACGATCAGCTCGCTGGCGATATCCAGGGACGTTTGCAGGTTCTTCTCAGCGGCGGCGAAATTCCGGAGCTTCAGGTAAGCGCGGCCGACTTGGCCATACAGAACCATGATGTCGCGTCGAACCTCGAAGTTGGCCGGATCGGCCTCCAGCATGCGCTCCGAGATTGCCAGGCCCTTGCGGCTCATGTCGAGAGAGCCTTCATAATCGCCGTTGTGCTCCAGCAGAGAGCCCAGGCGCTGGTAAACGTTGCTTACATCGCGTTGCGCCACCGTATTCGAGGGATTCGCGGCAGCGAGCGACTGGCGAATGGCGAGGGCGCGCTCGTAGGTGCTTCGTGCTTCGTCATAGCGCCCGAGATTGGTCTGGTCGGGTCTTCCGAGCGAGTCGCCGGTACGCACCAGGTCCATCGAGAACTGCCGCTGGATGGTTTCATCGTTGGGATTCTCGCCGAGGAGGCCTTCGCGAATTTTCAGCGCCTTCTGATTCAGCTCGAAGAAGGCCTGCGCGTGTCCCTCCATTTCCTGGCGATCTCCGTCTACGCGATAGCTGCGCGCGAGATCGGAGCGGACGTCGACGTTCTTTGGATTCTCCTTGTACAGCGCTTCGCGAATGGCCAACGCCTGTGCGATGTGCTGCCCGGCCTCTTGGGGATCGGCCGTACCATCGAGCAGTTCGCCCAAACGCATGTGGGCCTCCGCCACGGCGAGTCTCGCATCCACGCTGCTGTCCTTCTCGCTAATGGCCTCGCGTAACGCCAGTTCCTTGCGGGCGCTGGCGAGCGCTCCGGTAATGTCGCCCAGATTCGGGTAGCCGACGCGGTACTGCACCTCGCCGATCTTCTTATAAGCCTCGGCCAATTCACGGTTGAGCGAGAGGTCGTTGCCGGATTCGCGCGCCAGCTTGTCGAGATAGGTTTGGGCGCGCTCCACCAGCAATAGGCGCGCCGGAGTGGATCCGGGGAGGTCGCGGATCGCGTCGCTGATTTCGAACAGGACGCTGTTGGCGAGCCCGCGGACATCGTTAAAGCGAGCCTTTGTGCGCGCCTGCTCCCGGCGGATGGCCATGACGCCGCCGGCGAGCGTCGCCAGGGCCAGCAGAACGGCCACGGCGCCCAGCTTGTTCCGGCGCAGGAATTTTCCCGCGCGGTAAGAGAATGTGTCGTTGCGCGCGATGACCGGCAGGCCCTCCATGTAACGCCGAAGATCCTCGCTGAATGCCTCTACTGAGAGGTACCGCCGCATGGGATCCTTGCGCATGGCCATCAAGATGATCCAGTCGAGGTCGCCGCGCAGGCTCTTCACCATCTCCTCGCTCGGCTTGCCGGCGCCCGAGCCGGTGCGGCTCGAGGGCGGACGATTGACGGTGGCGCTGGGCCGCTCCGGCTCATTCTCGAAGATCGAATGAAGCATGTTGGGCAGAGCGTTTTCGTCCGCTTCGAAAGGCCGGTGGCCCGTGAGCAGTTCGTAAAGCACGACGCCGAGCGAGTAGACGTCGCTGGCGGTGCTGATCGGCTCTCCGCGCAGCTGCTCAGGGCTGGCGTAGGCCGGAGTCATCGGCTGATTGCCAAGCGTCTGCGGAGAGGAATTGTCGAACCCGGCCAGAAGGTTCTTGGCGATGCCGAAATCCATCAGCTTGACCACGCCTTCGTCTGTCACCAGAATATTGGAGGGCTTCAGGTCGCGATGAACGATCAGGAAACGGTGGGCATACTGCACGGCGGAACAGGCCTGGCGGAACAGTTCGAGGCGCTCGTGCAGGCCGAGGTCGCGCGCGGCGCAATATTCGTCGATGGGCCGCGCGTTGCGCACGTGCTCCATGACGATGTAGGGCTCGCCCTCTTCGGTGACGCCGCCATCCAGAAGCCGGCAGATGTTGGGATGTTCGAGGTTTGCCAGAATCTGGCGCTCATTCTGGAAGCGGTGAAATACCTGATCGCCGTCGTGGCCTGGGCGCAGAAGCTTGATGGCCACTTGCTTCCGGTACTGCTGGTCGGCCCGCGAGGCCAGATACACAACCCCCATGCCGCCGCGGCCGAGTTCTCGTTCCACGCGGTACGGCCCGATCTGCCAGTCCCCTGAAGGAGTTGCCGGGGCTGGGGTGGGCGCGGGTTCGCCCGGCCCCCCGAATCTTTCGTCGTACAAACGCGAGGCCAGGCGCCGCAGGTCTTCATCCCGGCCGCAGGTTTCGTCCAGGAACTTCTGACGATTGGGGCGGGCCAGGCTGGTGTGCTGATCCAACCTCGCTTTGATCGCATCGAATGACGGTTTATGCATGGTCCGGCCAGAGAATTTACGGCGGTCATCTATCGGAAGTTTTTGAGAAGGTCTTTAGCTCCAACGCTTTGACATACGACGGACATACGACTTCGGATAAATCGACACTTAGTACCTACACCCGCATCCATTCCCCGACGATCTTAACTACTTTAAGGGGAATGCCTTGAATCCCATCTCGATCTTCGCCTGTGAATCGCATCCGATCGTCTTGGAGGGCTTAGCCAGGGTGCTCGCCCCTTGCGACGATCTGGACTATGTCGGGGCTGCCTCGGAGCTGACCGAGGCGCTCGAAGCGTTGCGCCGGCTGCAGCCGAACGTGATCCTTATCGGCCAGACGGCCGGGCTGAAAGTCGTATTTCAGTTCATCTCCGACATTCGCAACAGCACGACTTCCTGCCAGCCGATCCTATGGGTCAACGACCTAGCTGAGATCGACTGTTTCCGCGCCCTGCAACTCGGCGCGCGAGGAATTCTAAAGAAAACGCTGCCCGTGGAATCCCTGGTGGAGTGCGTACGCGCCGTTGGGCGTGGCGAAGTCTGGATCGAAGGCTCGCTATCGGACCAAGTGATGGGCGCCCTGGACCGCCGCTCCGCTCCACGGCTGACGCCGCGCGAAAAGGAGATCGTTCACCACGTCTGCGGCGGCCTGAAAAACAAGGAAATCGCCGAAGCTCTGAGCATTACCGCCGGAACCGTGAAAGTGCACCTCATGCACATCTTCGAAAAAACCGGCGTCAAGGACCGATTTGAATTAGCCGTTCACGGCCGCAGGATGCTGGGTGTGGATCACGCCAGCGAAATGAGCCGGGCTGAGGCGCCGGTCCTCAGTCAGACCGGAAGTTAAGGGGCCAGCCAGGGCCTTTCGCTGTCCAGCCCCCCAAGCAATCACTTCAGATTAATCGTTACGTTGGGCTGGGAACTGGCTTGGCCCGCCGCCACGACGACGGGGACGGTTCCCACGCCCGCTCCCAGCGGGACCACTGCCTCCACTTGCATGACCCCTGCGATTTGTCCTGGAGCTGAGCCTGCGTAAATCAACTGAGCTGTTTTCCCGCCGATGCTCACGGTGACCGAAGCAGCCACTTCGGCCAGAACCAGGAAACTACTCCGGACGCCGTCTTGAGGTAGAGGATTGGTCTGCCCCAATCCAGTGGCGTAAAGAACCACGACGGTTCCTGCTGCCGCTGCGTTGGAGGCGGAGTTCAATGTTCCGTCCTGATTGAACGCGAGTACGGCTCCTCCGCTGTTGAACAAGCCAGGGGCGGTCGCGGCGAGGGAAACCTGGAACGGCGGGAGCGCAGTCGTTCCCGTGGTCACCGCGATCATGGCGGTGCTGCCGGTCAGGCTCCAAGGGACGATGACGTTGGTCTGGTCCGCTTGCGTGTACAGAATCGGCGCTGGAATGCCATCGAACGTGACGCTCGTTCCGCCAAGCGAGGTCCCGTCGTTCACATTGGAACTGAGGCTGGGTGAAGACACGGCGGGTCTCGGCCCAATGGAGATTCCTGTAAGCGTCACCACCTCGCCCGGGGCGATCGGACCGCTGACGCCGCTGGCTGCGTTTTGAACCGCCATCACCTGCGCTGGAGGAGCGATGCTTCCCAACAGGCCGTGCTGCGCGCCTCCGCTGAGGATTCCCGCGGTAAAGTACAGGTAGTGATTGTCGCCGCCGCTGGCGCCGTTGCCGAAGAGGATAGCCCAGAGTCCCTGAATGGAGATCGGCGCTCCGGTCGAGTCCTGCAAGGCGCCCAAGAACTTACCCGTCGCCGGGTCGAAGGAGTTGATTTTCCCGTCTCCAAAATTCCCGATCAGCACCGAGTTTGAGAATGCGCCCCAGCCGGCCGGCGCCATCGCCACTCCCCAGGGGGAATTCAGCGGGCCGCCGGCTGCCAGCCTCTGCAGAAAATTGCCGTTGAAATCAAAAACGTCAACGACGCCGTTGCCGGGGCCGGGAGCGTCATTCTTCTTCCTGGCGTCCTGCTTGGCGAACATCACGTAAAGGCTTCCGTTCAGCGGCCAGATGTTAAACGGAGCGTATCCGGCAGGAAGGTTCGCGTCGCCAAATCCTCCCGGAACCGTCGTGAGCTTGAAATTCGTGTCCAGTACGTCGATCGTGCCGTAGCTGAAATTCGCGAGATACAGCAGGGGACCAGCGGAGGTGGAGCCGATCGCCATCCCTTTATAAACCGTGCCCGCGGCCGAGTTATCGATCATCACCGTCGCCGTTTTCCCGCCATTCCATGCCGAAACGGTGCCGTCCTCGGTGCAGAAGATGAATGAGGCCTTCGTGCCGTTCGGCAAAAGAAAGCCGCTCGTGTTGTTCTGAACCTGGCCGGTAGGTGCGGAAGGTGTCGGACCGCCGAATCCCGACGGAATCGTAACCAGGGTGGAGGTAACGGTGATGCCCGCCGACGATGCATTGTTGTAAACCGTGGTATTTCCGGCGCCATGGTTCGAGACCCAGAACGGACTGGTGGTGCTGAAGGAAAGTCCCCACGGGTCAACCAGATTGGGATCGGTGACGTCCGCCAGTCCGGGGACATCAGAAACGAGGTTGTGCTGAACGTATACGTTCCCGGTTTGCGCGCTCGCAACCAGAAAAGGGAAGAGACAGAGAAGCAGCTTACCAGACATCAGGAACCTCCTGTGAGTGAAACTAAGCCGGAACCGTCAGCGCATTCGATGCGCCCTCGACCGATGCGGACGCACTTTTCTGGAATGGAGCCCAGGTGCTTGAAATTCGGCACTAAAGTGCAGCCGCGGATCAGGCGAATAACTAGGTACAGTGACTTCGCCCCAAAGCATTGCGGTTCAACCGCCCCTACCTCGCTCCAGGGGCGTCCGCATCGACGATCTGCTACGCAATCGCTGGGCGCGGGTCTCGATTCCTTCTCTTTCCGATCTCTTTTTCGTCGCCGTCATGGTGTGGGTCTGCCTGAGCGGAGGTGCGGCGGGTTGGGAAGCTCTTCTGGCCGATGCCGATGTCGGCTGGCACATCCGCACCGGCGAGTGGATACTGGATCACCGCGCGGTTCCGCATCAGGACCTATATTCTTTTTCCAAGTCTGGATCACCCTGGTACGCCTGGGAGTGGGGCAGCGACGTGATTCTGGGCGCGCTGCATCGCGCGGCCAGCCTGAAAGGCGTGGTTTTGCTTGCCGGTGTGCTGATTTCGATCTTCGCCTGGACGCTCTTGCGGCGAATGACCGGACGCGGGGCGCATCTGCTGTGGGCGATGACGATCTCGCTGATGGGCGTCGGCGCGGCGTCGATTCATTTTCTCGCCCGGCCGCACCTATTCACCTTGCTATTTCTGTCGCTGTCCCTGTGGATGATTGAAATCGACCGCACGGAACTGAGCGAGCGATCGGCGAAACGGCTCTGGCTGCTGGTTCCCTTGACTCTGGTTTGGACGAATCTTCACGGCGGATTCTTGGCGTTGATCGCAGTGCTGGGGTTGACAGCGGCGGGATTCGCTGCCGAGTCGTGGATGGGGCGGGCGGAGTTCCGCCACGCGATCCGTTATGTGGCCTTGGCGGCGGCCTGCTCGGCGGTGTCGCTAGTGAATCCTTACGGCTGGAGTCTGCACGCGCACGTTGCGGAGTATTTGCGCTCGGACTGGATTCGCAACACGATTCAGGAATTTCAGTCCCCGGTTTTCCGTAATGAGAACGTGCTGCAGTTCGAGGCGCTGATGATCACTGGCATTCTCGCCACCGGACTGCTGTTCCGTCGGCGCCGAATCGCCGAAGGGTTGTGGATTCTATATTTCGCCCACGAATCGTTGTCGAGCGTGCGGCATGTCCCGATCTTCATCACCGTTTGTGCGCCGGCGATCGCACTGGAAGTCTCCGCTTGGTGGCGGAACTGGACGGGGGGCGCGAAGAAGTCCTCGCTATTCGGCATCGTCAATCAGATGTCAATCGAGTTGACGCCCTCTTTCCTGCGCGTGAGCGCGTGGCCGTTTCTCCTCGTGGGGACACTGGCCGCGATGGGCGCGCCCATCAAGTGGCCAAAAGATTTTCCGGAGCGGGTTTTCCCGGTAAAGATGATCCACGATCACCAGGCTCAGTTGATGAGTGGTCGCCTCCTTACGACCGATCAATGGGGAGATTACCTGATCTATCTCGATCCCCGGCATAAGGTTTACGTCGACGGCCGGAGCGATTTTTATGGCCCGGAGATCGGCAATGAATATCTGCGAATGACGGGCGGCCAGTGGGATTGGCGGCAAATCATAAGAAAGAATGAATTTACGAGCGTGTTGCTGCCGTCCGAGCTGCCGATCTGCCAGCTGTTGAAGACGGATCCTGACTGGAGGGTGGAGCAGGACAGTGGTAAGACGATCTTCCTAGTCCACCGCTAGGTCCTCGTACCGCCTACGGGTAATTTCCTCCCGGAACCAAGGTTCTAGGGAATACGAAGTTTGGGTGTCGCAAGACTAATGAAAACCACTCACGCCGCCGAAGTAGTAATGGGAGCGATTGGATGAAGCCGGAGAACGCGGGTTCTGGAAAGCCCGGATCGAGCCAGCGAAAAACGATGTCGCGCGGGCGGGTTCCGGTGAGGATTCCCCAGATTCCGATGGAGTGGATGGACCCGATGAGCTGGCGGCTGCCATCGGGCAAGGCGCTGGCCGAGTTTGCTTTACAAGCGGGATTCCTGGCACCCCTGATGATGGGGGCTCCGCGATTGAAGAAGAGAAAGATTACGCCGCCGGCCGTGCCTCCGGCGGAGTTCGAAAAAGGCGTGAAGGGGGCGCCGGAACTTCCCGGCACCTTTCGCGCGAGACGGTTTTAAGAGAAGAGACGGATCTAAGAATGACGATGCAGGCGTGGATCGCGGTTCTGGTAGGGCTGGCGGCGACAGTCGATGACTTGGCGCGCCGCGAGATCGCCAACTGGATTCCGGCGGCGGCGCTGGCGGGCGGCTTCGGTTGGCAGATCGGCCAGGATGGATGGGCTGGAGCCCTCCATGCGCTGGCGGGTGCGGCCGCCGGGTTCGCGGTCTTCCTGGTTTTTTACCTGTTGGGCGGAATGGGCGGCGGCGACGTGAAGTTGATGGCGGGGTTCGGAGCGCTGCTGGGAACCGGACGTTTGTTGGAAGCCGCTCTGTGGACAGCCGGCGCTGGCGGGATTTTCGCCCTGTGCGCGCTGACGCTGCAATGGGCTCGGCGGCAGTTTTGGGGCCGTGGCCGGATAGAGACGGTCGAGGAAAAGGAACGGGGGAATTCGATTCCCTACGCACCGGCAATCACGCTGGGCGTGTGGCTCTCGCTTGTGCCAAAAGGTTGAAGCGACGCCGGAGAGTGTGAGGCAGAGGAGATTAATTTATGGATCGCAGGTTTCTCACGGTATTGGGCGTTAGCCTGGTGTTCGCGCTAGTGGTTTCCAGCGTGTTCTACCAGATGACCGCCCGTTCGGGCAGCGCCAAGAAGGTTGAGGCGACCGATCAGAAGGACGTGGTTGTGGCCACGCGGCCGCTGGGCGTGGGCTGGATGATCAAGCCGGCCGACGTCAAGATCCAGAAGGTGCCCGGCGATGCGTTTCCCAAGGGAGCGTTCGCCAAGGTGGAGGATGTACTGGATCGGCCGGTGATCTCGAACGTGCTTCTCGATGAGCCGATTCTCGAGGGCCGCCTGGCGGCCAAGGGCAGCGGCCTCGGCCTCGCGCCGACCATCCCCGTGGGCATGCGCGCGGTGACGGTTCGCGTCAACGACGTGGCCGGCGTGGCCGGTTTCGTGCTTCCGGGCATGAAGGTGGACGTGTTGGTGACGGGCCATCCGCCGAACGGCGACAGCACGATGACGACAACCTGTTTGCAGAACGTGCTGGTGCTCTCTGCCGGCACCACCATGACCCCGGATTCGCGGGGCCAGACAATTCAGGCGCCGACTGTTACGCTGTTGGCGGATCCTGAGCAGGCCGAAACGCTGACACTGGCCAATAGCGAAGGGCGCATCCAATTGGTGCTGCGCAACTCGTCCGACCAAACGATCGAAAAGACCTCTGGGCGGTTTGTCTCCGAACTGTACGGCTCGGCGAGAAAGCCCGCCCCGGTGGACGCGCCGCGCCCCAAAGCGAAGCCGGTCGAGGTCGCCAAGGCGCCTCCGGCTCCGGTGGTGGCTGCGACTCCGCCGCCCGCTCCTCCTCCGCCCGATCAGATTGTAGTGATCCGCGGAACCACCCGCACCGTGGAAGTGCTGCCGGCGCGGACGAATAACTAGTGGATTCACGACAAGGAATAGACCACCATGACTAGCTTCTTTGATCGAGTTCTGATTTCGAGCGCGGCGCTGGCGCTGGCGGCGGGCTTTGGTTTCGCACAGAGCGCGGAGGATCTCCGGCTGACCATCGGCAAGAGCGTGGTCATCGATTATCCGTCCGACATCCGCCAGATCTCCACCAGCAATCCGGACGTTCTGGACGCCAGCCCGGTGACGAGCCGGGAGATCCTCCTGCACGGCAAGGGGCTCGGCTCGGCCACCATGGTCGTCTGGAGCAAGTCCGGGCAGAGGACCTTCTATAACTGCTCGGTGGATCTGAATCTGGATCCGCTGCGGCGGATGCTGAAGGACACGTTCCCCGGCGACGATATCCAGGTCCGCAGCTCCCGCGACACGCTTTCCCTGAACGGGTCGGTGCGCAGCAAGGATGACGGTGACCGGGCGGTAGCCATTGCAAGCGCCTTCGCCAAGACCGTCATCAACAACATGGGAGTAAACGTGGCGCTCGCGGAAAAGCAGATTCTGCTCCGGGTGAAGTTCGCTGAATTGGACCGCAGCCGGGAAATTCAGTACGGCGTCAACTTGCTCGCCAACCCTGGGAATACCATTATTGGCAGTTCCACGGGGCAGTTCTCCAGCGGCGCTTTGACGGGCTCGGCTACCGTCCCAAATACCGGGGGTATCGCGTCCAACGGGAACTTCTCAATCACCCAGGCGCTGAATATCTTCGCCTTCGATCCGAAGCTGAACCTGGGAGCGTTCCTGAAGGCACTCGAGAGCGAAGCGATCTTGCAGACGCTGGCGGAGCCGAACCTGGTAACCACCAACGGTAAAGAGGCTTCATTCCTGGTGGGCGGCGAATTTCCGGTGCCGGTGGTTCAGGGCGGCAGCGGCGCGGGCGCGGTCACCGTACAGTTCCGGGAATTCGGCATCCGCCTGAAGTTCCTGCCGGTGCTTTCGGACCATAAGACGATCAAAATTCACCTCAATCAGGAAGTCTCTACGCTCGATCCTTCGCACGCCGTTACTCTCAACGGATTTGTGATTCCTGCGCTGTCGACGCGTCGCGCCGAAACCGATGTGGAACTGTCCCAGGGGCAGAGCTTCGTGGTGGCTGGCCTGGTGAACAATTCGGAGCAGGAGACCTTCACCAAGATCCCGATCCTCGGCAGTCTGCCGATTATTGGCTACCTGTTCAAGAGCAAGGACGAAACCAAGAACCGTACCGATCTGGTGGTTCTGGTGACGCCGGAGATCACCGAGGGGTTGGGGCCCAACGATCCGAAGCCGAGCGTTTACATGCCGAAGGACTTCCTGGTCCGTCTGGATCCGAAGGATGTGCCTCAGCCGCCGGCTAAGAGCAAGAAGGGGAAGTAATCGCGCAGCCGCGCTGACGGGACGGTTTCGATAATGACTGCACGGGTCCAAAACGACGCGGAGATTGCCGCTCTTCTGGTTGCGCCGGACCGCGCTCTGGCACAGCAATTCCTGGCGACCTTACCGCAAACGCGGGCGTTCCAGATCCTGGCCGAGCTCAAGAGTTACCCGCCAGCGCAAGCGCTGGAGATTCGGATTAAGCAGTTGAAGCCGGACGTCGTGCTGCTGGATCTTGCCAGCGACCTGACCGCGGCCGTGGAAGCCGTGAAAGCCATCGCCGCGATGACTCCGCCGGTACACGTAGTCGGCCTTCATACGCAAAACGATTCCAACGCCATCTTGCAGTCGCTGCGTGCCGGCGCGAGCGAGTTTCTCTACGCTCCATTCGACCTGGCGACCCAGCGCGAGGCAATCGCCCGGCTACGGCGCCTGGTGCAGCCGGAGCCTCCGTCGCAAAACGAGGCAGGGCACGTGGTGGCGATGTCGAGCGCGAAGCCGGGTTCCGGCGCATCGACCCTAGCCACACAGGCGGCGTTCTCTCTGCAACGAATGACCGGGCAGCGCGTTCTTCTGGCCGATTTCGATTTGACCGGCGGCACGATCGGCTTCTACCTGAAGCTGAGCCACAATCACTCGCTGGTCGATGCCTTACAGCATACCGATCATATGGATCCTTCGCTGTGGAGCTCGCTGACCGTCAACTACGGCGGGGTGGATATTCTGCCCGCGCCCGCGGTGCCGTACGCCGAACCCCTCGACGGGAACCGGCTGCGAGTGTTGATAGAGCAGGCGCGCAGTCTGTATAGCTGGGTGATTCTGGATCTGCCGGCGATATTCAATCGAACCAGCCTGATGGCGATCTCCGAATGCGAGCGCGCGTACCTGGTTTCCACCTCGGAACTGCCGAGCCTCCATCTGACGCGGAAGGCGCTGACGATGCTCGACCAGTTGGGATTTCCCAAGGACCGGTTTCAGGTTCTGGTGAACCGGGTCGATAAGCGGGACGATATCGGCACGGCCGATATGGAAAAGCTCTTTGGGTGTCCGATCCATGCCAAGCTGCCGAACGACTATTTTTCCCTGCATCGCGTGGTCACACTCGGCCAGCCGCTCGGCTCCGACGGCGAGCTGGGCAAGGCCATCGAGCATGTAGCGGGCCGGTTGCGCTCCGCGTTTGCTCCAGCCAAGAAGCAGGCCGCGCCTAGCCGGGAGCTGCAGCGGGTTTAGGAAGGTCTTAGGAATCTATGTTTTCATCCCTCGATAACGGCAACAAGAATACACAGCAAATCTCCTGGGAACAGAGGCTGATGAAGAACACGGGGAAACCGAAGGGTGTCCTCAAGCCCGAATATCAGGAACTCAAGTTCACGCTGCACCGCAAACTGGTTGACAAGATCAACCTGGAGGCGCTGGCGACCATCGACAACCAGCGTGTCCGCAGCGAAGTGCGCCAGGCCGTCATCTCGCTGATCGACTCCGAGCCGACGCTGCTCAGCTCACTGGAAAAGCAGCAGATCAGCGACGAGGTGCTGGATGAAGTTTTCGGACTCGGTCCGCTCGAGCCGCTGCTGCAGGACCCCGGCATCTCCGATATCCTGGTGAACACTTACAAGCAGGTGTACATCGAACGTCGCGGCCTGCTGGAACTGACCAACGTGTCGTTCCGCGACAACCAACACCTGCTGCGCATCATCGACAAGATCGTCAGCCAGGTGGGCCGCCGCATCGACGAATCGACGCCGATGGTGGACGCCCGCCTGATGGACGGCTCCCGCGTCAACGCGATTATACCTCCGCTGGCCGTCGACGGGCCGCTGCTGTCGATTCGCCGTTTTTCAACCGATAAGCTGATGCCGCCCGACCTGGTGGACCGCAAGGCAATGACGCCGGGCATGATGGAACTGCTCGAGGCCTGCGTCAAGGCCAAGATGAATATCATCATCGCGGGCGGAACTGGCGCGGGAAAGACCACACTGCTGAACGCACTGTCGGCCTTCATCAATCCCAAGGAACGCATCGTGACGATTGAAGACGCGGCCGAATTGCAGCTGAAGCAGCCGCATGTGGCGCGCCTCGAAACGCGGCCGCCCAACATGGAAGGCAACGGCGCGGTTCGGCAGCGCGAACTACTCGTTAACAGCCTCCGTATGCGTCCCGATCGCATCGTGGTCGGCGAAGTCCGCGGCGAGGAAGCGCTGGACATGTTGCAGGCGATGAACACGGGCCACGATGGATCCCTGACCACGGTCCACGCCAACACGCCGCGCGACGCGGTTTCGCGCCTCGAAGTCATGGTTTCGCTGGCCAACTCGAACATGCAACTGGTTTCCATCCGGCAGCAGATCGCCGCCGCGGTGCACGTGCTGGTGCAGGCCTCCCGCCTGAGCGATGGCTCGCGCCGCGTCGTCTCACTCACTGAAGTCACCGGCATGGAAGGCGAAGTTGTCACACTGCAGGATCTGTTCGTATTCGAGAAGCGCGGTTTGGATCCGGATGGCAAGGTGGTGGGCCGTTTTGCGGCCACAGGCATCCGTCCGAAGTTCTACGAAAAGCTCCTGAGCGCGGGCATCCGTCTGCGGCCGGACCTGTTCGATGAAGTACTGGAAGTCTGAGGCGGGCATGAAGGGGAAGCGAGGAAGCAAATGAATTTCGTGATTGTGCTCATCGCAATCTGGGCCGCGTGCATGGTGGCGTGGTTCATGGTCTCCAGATATGTGAAGTCGAGCGATCTGGACCGGATCAAGGCGCGACTGTCCGGAACCGGCAAGGCGAAAAAGGGGAAAGCGGCCAAGGCCAAGGGCGAAGCGAGCGTCATGCAACAGGACGCGGGCACAAAGAATCGCGTCGCGCAGAAGATCGTCGACAAATTCCAGCTGGGGCCCAAGATCGCCGTCTTGCTGGAACAGGCAGGGATGCGCTGGGCGCCGGCTCGCCTGGTCCACACCTGCATTCTGGCCTTCATGGCCGGATTCATTCTCGGATGGATGCTGACTTCGATGCTGGCGGCGGCGATCGGCGTGGGCCTGCTGGCCTCCTGCGGCCCCGTGGTCTACATTTGGCGCAAGAGGAAGGCGCGGCTGCACCGCTTCGAGGAATTGTTCCCCGACGCGCTCGAATTCGTGTCGCGTTCAATGCGCGCCGGCCATGCGTTCTCGGTGTCGCTCGAAATGATCCACCGCGAGTTTCAGGAGCCGGTCGCCGGCGAGTTCCGCCGCACGTTCGAGGAACACAACCTGGGCTTGCCGATTGAGGTAGCGCTGCAGAAGCTGGCCAAGCGCGTGCCTTCCCTCGACGTTCACTTTTTCGTTTCCGCCGTGCTGCTGCAGAAGCGGACGGGCGGAAACCTCGCCGAGATTCTCGACAAACTTGCTTACGTCATTCGCGAGCGCTTCAAGTTACGCGGTCGCATCCGGGCCGTCAGCGCCCACGGAAAGATGACCGCAACCGCGCTGAGCGCGATCCCGGCTGCTGTGGCGGTTCTGATGTTCTACACCAATCCGGACTACGTCAAGTTCTTCTTTAAGGACGAGACCGGCGAGATCATGATGGGCAGCGCGGTCTTTCTGCAGTTGGTCGGCTACCTGATTATGAAGAAAATCGTCAACATCGAGGTCTAAATCCATGGTTTTGCTGATCCCCATCCTGGTTTTCTTCGCAGTCGCCGCGCTGGGCACGGTCATCGGCATGAAGACCTATGTCCGTCCGAAGGAGGCGATGGAGCGTGTCGCCGGCGGTATCGATCCGGCCGAGCACATGCCGGAGCACCCCAGTCTGGCGATTCACGAGCTCGTCAAGCGGCTCGGCAATTTCATCCCGCAGTCGCCCAAGGACGTCACGGTGATGCAGCGGCGCCTGATTCGCGCCGGCATCCGCACAGAAAACGCGTTGAAGTATCTGTACGGAGCCAAGGCAGCATGCGGGATCACACTTCCGCTGCTGACGGCGCTTGCCGTGGCTGGCTCGGGAATGTCGACCAACGGTGTTGCGGCGATTCTTGTCGCCGCCGCCGTCGGTTTCTTCGGCCCGAACGAGTATGTCCGCCGGCTTGCCGTGAAGCGGCAAAAAGAAATCGCCCGCGGTCTGGCGAATGCGCTCGACCTGCTGGTGGTTTGCGTGGAGAGTGGCCTCGGACTCGATCAGGCGATTTTGCAGGTTTCCAAGGAACTGGAGCACGCGCATCCGGAAATCAGCGAGGAATTCGGGTTGGTAAACCTCGAGCTGAAGGCCGGAAAACGCCGCGTGGACGCGCTGCGCAATCTGGCCGAGCGCACCGGGGTCGACGATCTGAAAAAACTGGTGGCCGTGCTGATTCAGGCGGATCGCTTCGGCACCGGCGTCGCGCAGAGCCTGCGCGCCCATTCCGATTTTATGCGGGTCCAGGCGCGTCAAGTGGCCGAGGAGAAGGCCGCCAAGCTTGGTGTCAAGTTGATCTTCCCGATCTTTTTTTGCATCCTGCCGTCGCTGTTCGTGGTGACGGTCGGCCCCGTGGCGGTGAAAATCATCCGGGAACTGGTACCAATGATGAGCAACATCTAGTACTGGACTAAAGGTTGGGACTAAACAAGCCGAATGAACACTTGTCAGGAAAGGAGAAAGACATGGACAGCTCTATGGTTCGTATCGTTTGTGCCGTGTTAGCGATCGCGTTCCTTGGGATTATCGTGTTGCGCCGCAAAAAGAACGCCGACGAGTAGGCGAGTCTCCCCATGGGGAAGGCGCGGGCATGTCGCGCTAGGGACGGGTTGAGCGTCTTCCCCCATTTTTTTGAGATTCTCCAACCGCTCGAGGGAGTAAGTCGCGGGAGCAAACCGCGGGCGGTGTAGCGGCAGGAACGTGAGTGAGCGTGATGCAACAGTCAGTGAACGGGAAAAATTAGAACTTCGAGACAGAGGATATGGAGTTGCGTATGCTTCGTAAGTATTGGATTCTGGCGATCGTGAATGCCGTGATGATTGCGGCCTCAGTCCAGGTGGGGAAGGCTGGAACGTTCGGGACCGTGGTGCCGATCAGCGGCGTGGCCGCCGATATCGCGCTCGATCCGACGCGAGGCGTCCTGTATATCGCCAACTTTACCGCCAACCGGATTGACGTGATGACGCTCTCCAACAACACGGTCCAGACGTCGATCAACGTGCCCAATCAGCCGAGCTCGATCTCGATCTCGGCCGACGCGCATTGGCTGCTGGTGGCCAACTACGGCAATAATTCTCTCGGTTCGTCCACCAACGCCTTGACCGTCATCGATCTCACCAACAGCAACGCCAAGCAAAGCTACACGCTGAGCAACCCGCCGTTGAGTGTGGCTTTTGGTCTCGACAACAAAGCGCTCGTGGTCACCACCCAGGAGTTCATCCTGTTCGATCCGGTCGTAGGCACCACGACGTTGCTGAGGACGATCGCCCAGGTGGCGACGAATGCGATTCCGCAGCCGCCGGTGAGTTTCCCGTCGAACTTCTCGCAAGCGACCGCGACGGTCTCCGCGGATGGGTTGACCATCGCCGGAATGGGCGGAACGGACAACGCAATCCTGGAGTACCGCTACAGCGTGGCGACGCACGGCTTGCTCTCAACCACCTACACGGCGGCTCCGCCGGCTGGACCGCGCGTGGTCAGCCTGAGTCAGGACGGCAGCTTGGCGACGTTCTTCTGGAGCGTGCAGGATGCCAACCTCAATACGACCGCGCAGTTCTCCAACATCGCCGGCTTTTACAACATCGGCAGCACGCTTATCGACTCATCGCGCAACCTGATCTACGCGCAGATTCCGGTGGCGGGCACACCCGCGACCGGCAACTACGCGGCCAATCCACCGATCCTCAACGTTGTGGACTCGGACAATCTGACGCTGGAAGACCAGCTCCAACTTCCTGAGAATCTGGCAGGGAAGAGCCTCCTGTCGGCGGACAACAATACGATGTATTCCATCTCTGACAGCGGCGTGACGGTGTTGCCGGTGGGAAGCCTGAAATCGTATCCTCGATTGACCGCCTCCACGGAGGACTTGGTGTTCCTGGGCAATTTCTGCAACCGGAATTCGCTCACGCGGACCTTCAGCATCACCGATCCGGGCGGCAACCATACGCCGTTTTCGATTTCGACGAACACCTCGGGAATTGCGATCTCGCCGGCAAGCGGCGTAACGCCGGCCAACATCACCGTTTCGGTGGACCCCAACGCCTTCGCTTCCCAGAAGGGAACGGTAGCGGCTCTGTTGAACATCAGTTCGAGCGCAGCGATCAATCTTCCCCAGTCCGTTCGCGTGCTTGTCAATTCGCAGGATCCGTCGCAGCGCGGAACGATCGTCAATGTTCCCGGCGTCATCGTCGATGTGGCGGCCGATCCTCAGCGCAACGTGTATTACGTGCTGCGGCAGGACAAGAATCAGGTCCTGGTCTTCAACGGCTCCAATAACATGCAGACGGCAACGCTGCGCACCTGCACTACGCCGAAAAGCATGGCGATCACTTTCGATCAGCAATACCTCCTGGTCGGCTGCGATAACGCGCATTACATGAGCGTGTTCGACCTCGATCTGCTGACTCCGCAGGCGCCGATCTATGTCGCCGATTACGTGCAGTCTGTAGCCGCCTCTGCCAACGCCATTCTGGTTCACGTGCGGCCGGCGGGAAGTAACAATCCGGGCATCGGAGTGGTCGACATGATCGGCCGCACCGCGTCGCTGTTGCCGACGCTGGGCGTTTACAAGAACGATCTGCCGCTCGATACTGTGCTGGCGTCCTCCTCCAACGGCTCACATATTCTGATCGCCTCCTCCGACGGGTCTCTGATGTTGTACGACGCCAATGCCAACAGCTTTACGGCGTCGCGGAAAGACTTCAGCTCCCTGAGCGGCGCGTACGCCGCCTCGAACTTCAACCAGTTCGTGGTGGGCGGCAACCTCCTCGACTCCTCGCTGGTACCGAAGGGGCAGATCCTGTCGAGCGCCGGAACATCCTCCGGCTTTGCCTTTGTGAATACGACGGGCTACTTCGCCTCCGGAAGCAATAGTTCGAGCCCCGGCTCGATCGAGCAGGTGAGTCTGACGACGGGCAACGCCATCCAGCCGACCGCCACCGTGGAAGCGCCGCTGTTGCCGGCAGGCTCCTCCAAGAGCTCGAGCACGACCGCTACCACGGTGCCGACAACGCAGAATATTACCTCGTACGTGTCGAACAATTCGGTGTTCACGCGGACTCTGGCCCCCCTGCCGTCGCAGACCTCCATCATCACGCTGTCAACCTCCGGGTTCACGGTGCTCCCGTGGAACTATGCAGCGTCGGTCGCGCCTCCGAGGGTCGCCGCCGTGGTCAGCGCCGCTGACAGCAAGTCGCCTGTCGCTCCCGGCGGCCTGATGACGCTATACGGCGCGAATCTGAGCCCCACCAATTTGGCCACCAGCCAGATTCCGGTGCCCACGGCGCTGGCCAATAGCTGTATCACGGTGAACGGCCAGCCGATCCCCCTGATCTTCGTTTCGCCGACGCAAGTCAACGCGCAGATGCCCTTCCAGGCCGTCGGCGCGGAGACGATCGTCGTACATACTCCGGGCGGCGTTAGCGACAACTATAATTTGACGGTCCAGCCGAACGCTCCAGCGGTCTTCTTGAGCGGTGTCGCCGGACCCCAGACGAATCTGCCGACGGTCGTCCGCCTCAACAACGGATTGCTGGCCACCGATTCCAATCCGATTCATCCGAACGACACGTTGGTGATCTACGTGACCGGTCTCGGCCAGACGAATCCTGCGGGTGTGACGGGATACCCCGCCCCCAGCAATCCCCTGTCGACCGCCCTTACGCCGCCGACGTTGACGCTGGGATCAACCACGCTTTCGGTGACATACGCGGGACTGGCCCCGGGTGAAGTCGGCGTCTATCAGATCAACGCCGTCGTTCCGGGCGGCGTGTCCACCGGTCTTAGCCTGCCGCTAACGATTTCCCAGGGCGGCGGTTCGATCACCGTTCCCATGCGCGTGATTCCGTAGTCTGAAATTTCTGGAAGAGAGGATTTTATGAACATCGTTCGAACCTTGCTTGTAGTGTCTGCGGCGCTGGCCCCGGTGGCGATGGCGCAAACCTGGGAGTTTGGCGGCGGCGTCGGCGGCGGTTTCTACACCTCGCAGACCATCACTTCTCCGGCCGGTTCCGCGTCGGCGAAAATCCAGACCGCTTTGAATGGATCGGTTTGGCTGGGCAATGCCTGGCGCAAAAACTGGAGCGGGGAACTTCGCTACGACTATGGCATGGGCGACCTCTCGCTGAGCTCCAATGGCACCTCGGCGACATTCGGGGCGCGCAGCCAGCAGTTCCATTATGATGTCATGTGGCATGCGACGCCCTCCGAGTCGCGCATCCGGCCGTATGTCGGCGCGGGCGCCGGCATCAAGTTGTATCAGGGTACCGGAGCCCAGGTTGTCTATCAGCCTCTGAGCAACATCGCGCTGCTCACGCAGCAGCAGGATCTTACGCCGCTGGTGAGCGTTGGCGGCGGCGTGAAAGTCCAGCTCTCCCCTCACGTCCAGCTGCGCTTGGACGTGCATGACTACCTGACGCCGTTCCCCAAGAACGTCATCACGCCGAACGGTGGCAAGGTCAGCGGCTGGCTGCAGGAAATTGTGCCGATGATCGGCATCAGCTACACAAATTAGTCTCCCAAGACCCGAAACTTCCTTCTCCTCCCACGGTTATATTGAGGTAGTGAGGTTGCTTCGGGTCTTTCTGTTTGCGCTCGTTTCTTCCGCCCTTGCGCAAGCCGCCGATTACGTCGGTAGCGAGGCCTGCAAGGTATGCCACACCGCCGTCTATAATCAGTTCTTCCGCAACCCCCACTATTCGCGAATCGCGGGCGGTGCGGAGACAGCAGAAAATCCCGGCTGCGAGAGCTGCCACGGCCCCGGAAAAGCCCACATCGAAGCGCGGGGTGGCAAGGCGACCATCGTTGCTTTTTCTGAAATCGGCCCGGAAAAGACTCTGGACGCCTGCCTTCGGTGCCATTCACAAACTCTCTCCCGAGCCAACATAAGGCGCAGCGTTCATACGCGGGAAGACATCGTCTGCACGAATTGCCATTCGGTTCACAATTCCAAATCGCCGCGGTTTCTTCTGGTGAAGAAGCAAACCGAGTTGTGTACCTCCTGCCACGCCTCGGTGAAGATGCAATTTGCGATGCCGTTCAAGCATCGCGTGAACGAAGGCGTAGTCGAATGCACGGATTGTCACAATCCGCACGGAACGTTCGCTCCCTCCTGGCGTATGGCCTCGCGCCCCCGCATGGTGGACCAAAAGGAGGCCAACGAAGAGCCGTGCCTGAAGTGCCACGCCGATAAACGCGGCCCGTTTGTGTACGAGCATGCTTCCGTGCGCGTCGACGGGTGCGAAATCTGCCACATGCCGCACGGGTCCACGAATGCGAAGATGCTTACGCGGCCGGCGATCTTCACGCTCTGCCTGGAGTGCCACAACGGCGCTGGCTCCTTCGGCCGCACCGCCTCCGGCGTGATCCACACGCCGTCCACCCACAACCTCGCCGATCCGCGCTACCAGAACTGCACCACCTGCCATGCGCGCATCCACGGCTCAAATGCGGACCCGTTCTTTCTGCGATGAAGAAATTTCTGCTCATCCCGCTGGCCGCCGCGTGCTCCTTCGCGCAACCTGTGATTGCGCCTACCAATGAGCAGACCGGCAACCCGCGCGGGGACAACACGCCGGAGTACAACATCATTCAATCGTTCGAGCTTGGCTACCGTTTCGTCTCGACCGGCGGCGATACCGGCATGTACGACAGTACGGTGAACTACCGGAACGGCATCCGTCTGCTCGCCAGTTCGCTTGTCGTGCAATCGCGTGACGGCCAGGGCAGGTTCTTCGATCATCTGCTCATCACCACCCAGGGTCTGGGCAACGATCCCTATCAGTCCGCCGTGCTCCGCGTCGAAAAGAACCGCCTGTATCGATACGGCATGATCTGGCGCCTCACCCAATACGTCGATCCGGCGCTGACCGTGTCCTATGGCGAGCACGCCATGAACACCACGCGCACCATGCAGGATCACGACTTCACTCTGTTCCCGGATCGTGCATTCCAACTGTTTCTGGGCTATTCGCGTAACCTCGAAACCGGACCCGCCTTGACGACGATTCAGCTCTTCAATGAACAGGGCGACGAGTATCCGCTGTTCGCCAACGTACATCGCCAGGTGAACGAATACCGGCTGGGCGGGGAGCTTCATGTGCTGGGTATGCGTATCCACCTAATGCACGGCTGGGAGAACTATAAGGAGAATTCTCCGCAGTCGCTCACGGCGCCCTCGGCGGGAAACAACACCACGGATCTCAACACGCTCACCTCGTTTCAATCCACCCAGCCGATTCACGGCACGAGCCCCTATTGGCGCGTCGGCCTGTTTCGCGAAGGAGGGAAATATTGGGCGGTCAACGGACGGTTCACCTACGTCGCCGGCAAGAACGCCTTTTCCCTTGACGAACTCGCTGCCGGAACTGCGTTTCGCGGCGGGGCGACGCAGCAGATCGTCACCTACGGCAATGCCGACCGGCCCGCGCTCACCGCGAATCTGACCGTCACGCTATTTCCTTCCGATCACATCGATCTCACCAACCAAACATCGTTTTCCAACATCCGCATGATCGGCAATGCTTACTTCACGGAGTTCGTGAGCGGATTCCAGGCCAGCCCCGTTCTGCCGTTTCAGTATCTCGGCATTCACACGCTCTCCAACTCCACCGATCTGCTCTACCACCCGTCAAAGTGGCTAAGCATTCACGGCGGATTCGAGTACTCCGACCGTCATATCGGCTCCGTGCAGGGCCAGAGCAACCTGGGCGATCCCCCGCCCACGCAGGAGGCCATTGAGCAGACCAATCAGCTGAAGGCCGGAACGCTGGGCTTTCGCCTCAAACCTCTGAAGGGCTTCACCATCAGCGTCGACGGCGAAGTTGGGCGCGAGAATAAGCCGATTTATCCCATCAGCGACGGCAACTACCAAGCGTTTCGCGCGCGTGTCGAGTACCGGACCAAGCTGCTGCGTTTGGACGCATACGCCAAATCGGATTACAACATCAATTCGGACGCGCTGACCAGTTATGCGTCGCACGCCCGCCAATACGGCGCGGATGCCTCCTGGACACCCTTGTCCTGGTTTGCGATCGACGCAAGTTATGCGAAGCTCCACCTGACCACGCTCGGCGGCATCAATTATTTTGCGAAGGGCAAGGACGTGTCCGGGGATAGCTCATACTACATCAGCAATATCCATTCGGCGGTGCTGGGCGCGCGGTTCGCGATCCGGAAGCGCGTCGACCTTTACATGGGGTATAGCCACATCCAGGATGTGGGCGATGGCCGGACGACACCTTACGGAGCCGGACTCTACACTTCATCACCGGCGTTTCAGGCTGTCCAGAGCTTTCCGCTGCGCTATCTTTCGCCTCAGTTCCGCCTGTCGATCCGCATCAACCCTAAACTCCGCTGGAACGCCGGATATCAGTATTACGGTTACCGGGAACAGTTTTCTGCCCTTCAGAACTATCTGGCCAACACCGGATACAGCTCCCTCGCCTTCTCCTTCTGACCTAAAGAACCGGCGTATTTCCGTCGATCATCCCTACGTGGAATTGGATGCCAATTCGGAGAATGTCACCGGCCTGCTGGTGGTTTGCCTGGCCCTGGTGTCGATCGCTTTCCTGGTGCGCAAGAAGTACGACAGCAACTTGCCCCTGATGTTCTACTTCGTCGCGTTGGTTTTCACCAATATGAGCAGCATGAGCGTCAATCCGATTCTGCTGATCGTCGGTCTGGCTTTCGCGCTCGTCGTGCGGTTTGAATTCATGAGCCAGGGATTCGCGAAACTGATGGCCTATCTGGCAACCGCTGCCCTGGGATTGATCGTTTACGTATTCCTGGTGGAGATCTTCGGCACCGGTCAGGCGCCGTTTTAAATCATTTTTCCAGCGGCATCCCGGCCTCGTTCCAAGCCCTCCAACCGCCGGCGAGCGAGATCGGATTTTGGTATCCCATCTTCTGCAGCGCTTCAGCCGCGAGGGCAGATCGGAACCCTCCTCCGCAGTAAAGCACGAGCGTTTCGTTCTTGTCCGGGACCTTCGCCTCGATGTCGCGCTCGATCACGCCCTTGCCGATGTGGATCGCGCCTGCGGCGTGTCCGGCAGCCCATTCGGAGTCTTCGCGGACATCGATCAGCTGATATTTTTCGCGTGGCATGCATTTCAACTCGTCCACGCTAATCTCCCTCACGCGGGACTTCGCGTCGTTTACGATGGCCAGGAATCCCTCGCTATGTTTCAACTAAACCCTCCTGATGCGCGCTCCCGCGCCGGTCAGTTTTGCCTCAATTTTCTCATAGCCGCGGTCGATGTGGTACACGCGGTCGACGCTTGTTTCGCCTTGCGCGGCCAGTCCGGCCAACACCAGGGAGGCGCTCGCGCGCAGATCGCTTGCGATCACCTCGGCCCCGGAGAGTTGCGTTGCGCCCGCCACGATCGCCCGCCGTCCCTCCAGTCGAATATTCGCGCCCATGCGAGCCAGTTCCAGCGCGTGCATGAACCGGTTTTCGAAAATCGTTTCCGTGATGATGGAGATTCCCTCACCCTGGGTCATCAGCGCCATGAACTGCGCCTGCAGATCGGTCGCGAAGCCTGGATGCTCCTCGGTGGTCACATCCACGCTCCGTAGTTTGCCCTTCACGCGCACGCGCAACGTGCCCGGATCCTTCTCCGTCACCTCAGCGCCGCACTCCTGCATCTTGGAAATCAGCGCGCGCAGATGGTCCGGGATGCAGCCGGTCACCGCGAGGTCGCCTTTCGTGATCGCACCCGCGATCAGAAACGTGCCTGCCTCGATGCGATCGGGAATAATCGTATGCGGCGTGCCGTGAAGCTTGGCCACGCCTTTCACCCGAATCGTGGATGTGCCCGCGCCGGTGATCTCCGCTCCCATTTTGATGAGCAACTCCGCCAGGTCCACCACCTCCGGCTCGCGCGCGGCGTTATTGATCACCGTTTCGCCGGAGGCCAGCACTGCGGCCATCAGCAGATCCTCGGTTCCGGTCACTGTGATGCGGTCGAAGAAGACCTCCGCCCCCTGCAATCCGTTTGGGGCTTCTGCTTCGATATAGCCATGTTCCTGGTGAACCTTCGCGCCGAGCCTCTCCAGCGACGAGACATGTAAATTGATCGGCCGCGAGCCGATGGCGCAGCCCCCCGGCAGCGATACCCTCGCGCGGCCGCATCGTCCCACCAGAGGGCCCAGCACCAGGCTCGAGGCGCGCATCGTCTTGACGACTTCATAGGGAGCTTCCGGCTTGATGATCTGCGCCGCTTCCACGGTCACCACTCCCTGTTCGCGATTCACCCGCGCCCCGGTGTGGGCCAGCAGTTTCTCCATCGTCCGGATGTCTTTTACGTCCGGAATCCGGGTCAGCACCACCTTCTCGTCTGTCAGCAAAGAGGCGGCCAGGATCGGGAGCGCCGCGTTTTTTGCTCCACTCACCGCAACCTCGCCCTCCAGGGGAGTGCCGCCTTCGATCAGAAATTTGTCCATGCAAAATTCTGGCTCCCGACTACTTCTGCAGAGCCACCCCAATCCTTCCGCCAGCCTCGCGTAACAACTTTTCCGCCTCCTCGCGCGATGCTCGTCTTTTCTCCATCACGATGGCCGTTCGCACGACCCGCCCGGACGCTTCCAGCAACTCCGCCGCCCTTTCCGGCGTTACTGCGGCGGCTTTCTCGATGATACGCCGCGCCCGGTCCTCCAGCTTGTGATTGGTGGGCTGCACGTTCACCATCAGGTTCCCGTAGACGTACCCGAGCCGGATCATCACCCCAGTGCTGATCATGTTCAGAACCATCTTGGTTGCGGTGCCCGCCCGCAGCCTCGTCGACCCGGTCAAAATCTCCGGTCCCGGCTTCGGTTCGATGGGGAATTCCACCGCTCGCGACAACTCAGAATCCGGCGTACAACTAATCCCCGCCGTCAGGGCCCCGATTTTTCGCGCCACCGCGACCGCCCCCAGCACGTAGGGAGTCCGGCCGCTCGCCGCGATCCCCACCAGCGCGTCGGCGGGGCCGAATCCTGATGCGAGCAAGTCTCGGGCCCCAGCCTCAGGATCGTCCTCGGTCGCCTCCGTCGCCCTTGTCAGGGCTCTTTCTCCGCCTGCGATGATCCCGCGAACCAGATCGGGAGGAACGTTGAACGTCGGCGGGCACTCCGAGGCGTCTAGTATTCCTAGGCGTCCGCTGGTACCAGCGCCGAGATAGGTCAGGCGGCCACCTCCGGCCAAGCGAGCTGCGATCGCGTCCACTGCCGCGGCGATATGGCGGATCTCGACCCCAACCGCTCCAGCGACCTCGGCATCCGCACGATTCATCACCGCCAGCATCTCCTCCGTGCTGAGTTCGGCGATCCCCTCCGACGCCGGGTTCGGTCGCTCGGTGAGCAATTCTTTGAGCATATTCCCCTCGGATGGCCCCCTTAGTGCTTCGTAGAAAGCTGTACGCCGGAGTAGGGGAAGTCGCCGAGCTCTGCGGCCCCGCATACCCCCACTTGGGCACGAAAATCACCCTATTCTTGCATATATTTACCAAAAATTCACGATGTCCCTTAGGATGCCTTTTTTTGACCCAAAATACCAGATTTTCCCTTGACAGTACCCCCTGGTCCACCTATACTACAAAAGTGCCGGAAAGAGGACGCCAGTAGTGCCCCCCATGGGTGCTGCGAGGTTGGCATAACGCGGTTTCTTAACATTGGAGGATGGAAATGAAATATTTAGGATTAGCAGCAATCGCTCTCGCGATGACAGCTACTGCTTCTGCCGACACCTTTACTGAGACCTGCACTAGCGCGTCTGGTGCCTTGGGAGCAACCAGCTTCTCTGCCACCCTTTTGACTTGTGCCCAGTTTAGCGCTCTGCCGAGTGGTTATACTCTGCTCTCGGTGACCATCAATCTGGAAGACAGCTTTAACCAAGGCGTGCCGACACAGACAAACGGATTTGACTTCATTTACACAAACGTGGACCCAGACGTCAACTTGCAGAACGGCCCCTTTCCAACCAACAGCTGTATTACGGTAGGCACAGGCTCCTCTTCCACTTGCGAAGACCAAGTGACCGGTACTATCGGCGGCGGTGACTACTACCAGCTCGGCAACGTGATCACCACTAATCTCGCGGCTTACCTAGGCTCGGGAAACTTCAACGTAGCGGATGTTGCCGGCTCGATCGACAACAGCATTAACCCGAATTCCGCATTGCAGGCCTCTGGCTCGCTCGCGGCCACGGCTTTCGCGACGTTCACCTATGCGAACCTCAGCGCTCCCGAGCCCGGTTCCATGATGCTCCTCGGCAGCGGCTTGGTGGCCTTCGCGCTGATCGGCCGCAAACTGGTTCGCAAGTAAGCTTTCCTTCTCGTTTCGGCAAATAGCGGGCCGGAGGTTCTCCTCCGGTCCGTTTTATTTTGCCCAGGCGAGCAACTAAAAGGCGCCCTCCTGGAGAGGAGAGCGCCCTTCGTGCTTGCGGACGAAAAATTTCTTACGCGCTAAACGAGCTGCCGCAGCCGCAGGTCGATTTCACGTTTGGATTGTTGAACTTAAAGCCAGATCCTTCCAGCGTCTCGACGAAATCCACTTCGGCGCCGTCCAGATAAAGCAGGCTAGCCTGATCAACGAACACCTTCAGGCCGCTGAAGGTATAGGTCTTATCGAGCATGCCCGGACTATTTTCGAACGCCATCGAGTAGCTGAAGCCCGAACAGCCTCCGCCGACGACGGCGATCCGCAGGCCAGCCGGCTTCGGCTCCTGCGTGTCGAGAATCTCTCTCACCTTGCTGATTGCGGTCTCGGTTAACTGAACCATGTAAATCTGCCCTCAACGCCATTGTACTATGGCCCCTGCATGTCGGACAATGGACCACGCGGGGGGAACTTGCTCTACCCCGGGGAACTTATTGAAACCCCTTCTGTTTGGGCTGCGTCCGATACGATAGTTATGAGCGGCCTTCTAGAAGCCATCCCGTTCCCCTCCGCGGGCGAACGCGCCCGCACCAGGACCCGAGTGGACCACAAGACCAGCGAAGAAGCCGATCTCGTCCGGCGCATCCAGGCCGGTGACGAGATCGCGTTCCGCGAGATCGTTGACCGCTATCAGTCCAAGGTGTTTTCCATCATCTACGGCGTCCTGCGCAACCATAACGACGCCGAGGACATCGCCCAGCAGGTTTTTTCTAAGATTTACTTTTCCATCCGCAATTTTGATTTCCGCAGCTCGCTGCTCACCTGGATCTACAAGATCACGGTGAACGAGTGTTACGATTACCTCCGAAAGAAGCGGGTCCGGAAGCTTGTTTACGAAAGCGATTTTTCCGAAGAGGACGCCCAACGGATGGAAGCATCTGACCCGGCCGTTGCCCCGGGTGCGCCGATAGATACGCAACTGGCCCAGCGCGACCTGGTGACCAAGCTTCTCTCCAAGGTGTCGGCAGAGGACCGTAGCCTGATCATGCTGAAGGAAGTGGAAGGCCACTCCGTGGAGGAGTTGGCGCAGATGACCGGCTTGAACGAGAATACAATAAAGGTCAAGTTATTCAGGACCAGACAGAAGTTGCTGAAAGCAGCCCAGCGGCTCAACAGAATTCGTGTGTGAAGAAAGCGGGCGTATAGACCCGCGATTGAGTAGTGACTTTGAGGAAAGAATATGCATCGCGTAATTCAGGATCGTCTCGAACAGGTGCTGGCCGGAACGGCTGACGCACCGGCCGCGGCTCATCTGGCGCAGTGCGCCGAATGCCGCGAAGAGGTATCCGCCATGGGCCGGCAGGCATCCATGCTGCGTTCCTTGCGCGCCCGCGAATCCGAATCCCTCGCTCCCCGCGCCGGCTTCTACGCCCGTGTGATGGAGCGCATTGAGGCCCAGCGGCCTATCTCCATCTGGCCGCTATTTTTCGAATCCTCTTTCGGCCGCCGTTTGGCGCTTGCTTCCATGGCTCTGGCGTTCGTCTTCGGTTTTTACCTGGTTTCCTCGGAGCATTATGCCCCGCCGGTGGCTTCGGGCGATCCGCAAGTCTTGATTTCCAACGCCGGCCTGCCTGATAAGGAAACCGTTCTGGTGAATCTTGTCACGTATCGGGAGCAGTAGGAGCAGCTGGCAATGACAGGAACTTCGGTAGCCGCTGGGGCAGGGAATCGGCAGGCTACCTGGCACAACCCGCGCATCTTCTCCACGCTGCTGTTTGTTTTTCTGGCCGGAGCCGCGACGGGTGCCGTTACCATGAAACTCGGCCTGCACGATTTTCTGCACCGGTCGACTCCCGTCGCCTCCAAGGAAGATGTCTTGCAGAAGTTCCGCACCGAACTGAATCTCACTCCGCAGCAGACGGATAAGATTTCGCTCGTGCTCGACGACTATCGTCATTATTATCAGAGCGTGCAAGAGCAACTGGACGATATCCGCGCCACCGGCAAGATGCGTATCCTCCAGGAGCTGGATCCCGCCCAGCGCGAGAAGTTTTCGAAGATGATGGGCGAAATTCCCCCGCAGCTCGCTCCCAAGCCATAATAGTTGTTCTGGCTTCCTCGCTACTCATCACAGGCCCAGCCGCTTCCGGTAAGTCCTCGGCCGCGCTCCGCCGCTTCCTCGAATCTCCGGACGCGACTCTGCTCACGCCGACATCGACGATGGCCGAGCATGTACGCAACGAACTGGCTCGCGCTGGGCAACCGATCCGGCCCAACCGCATTCTGACGATCGAAAAATTCCTCGAGCCATTCACGCCGCTCAAGAGGCCGCTGGAATCCCTGCTGCATCTCCTCATCGCGCAGATCGCTCCCAATGAATTTCCTGGATACCATCGCGCCCTTGCTGCGCTGATTCAGGAGGCGCCTGTGGACGCCCTTCCGCCCGAGATTGCCCGCATCGCCGGAGATGTCGAGGAAGCCCTGGCGGCGCGTGGATATGCGCTTCGCCCAGTCCGCCTGCGTGAAGCCGCACTCCCGCCCAACGGATCGATCATCTTCGACGGCTTTTTCACCTTCGCCCCGGCCGAGCTCGCCTGGATCGAGCGCTTGGCAATCAATGCCGCGGTCACCGTCACGCTGCCGGATTGGCCTGGCTCCAGTGCCGCCCGGGCGCGATTGATCGCAGCCGGATTCTCCGAGCAGCGATTGGAAACAGCGCTGCGTAATCCCGTTCGCACGGTGCTCGCGGCGGCCTCGCTCGATCAGGAAGTCGAGCAGATCGCCCTGCGAATCCTTGACTATGCCGCGCGAGGCCGCCCCTTCCGCGAGATGGGAATCTTGCTTCGCGTCCGCGATCCGTACGCGCCCGCGCTCGAATCCTCGTTGTCCCGCTATGGCATCCCGGCGCGATTCCACTTCGCGGAACCGCTATCCGCGCATCCGTCGATTCAATATCTAGCCGGTATCGTGCGTGCGATGCTCAACGGAAGGGATCATGCGGCCTTGCTCGCATTGCGGCGCATGCCGGTTTCGGGCATCGGCGCGACTGCGGAAGGCGACCGGTTAGATTTCAAAGTCCGCGACACGTTGCCCGCCTCGGGTCCTCCGCAATGGTGGCCGGAACTGGAGCTCCCTGCGCCGCCGTTCGCGACCGCGCCGGAGTTTGCGGCCTGTTTCAAGACGCTTCGCCGCCTCATTCCCGCGCCTGAAATCACGGACGGCGTCGATCATGAGCTGATTCAGATCTGGCGCTCCACGGCTGCAGCGCTCGATGCCTTCGAGATCGTCCTTGATACGGTGGCGCTTGCGCTCAGCGATGCGAGAACTTCTCTGGCTCACTTCTGGTCGCATGTGGAATCTGCGCTGGCGGTGGAAAAGCTGCGTGTCCCGGACCGGCGCCGCAACGTCGTCAACATCGTCGACGTGGTCGAAGCTCGGCAATGGGAGCTTCCCATCGCCTTCGTCTGCGGCCTGAACGAGCGTCATTTCCCGCAATATCATCGTGAGGATCCTCTGCTTCCCGACGCAGCGCGGCGCGAAGCAAATCTGCCAACCTCCGAAGACCGGCAGCAGGAAGAGCGCTTTTTGTTCGACCTGGCCGTCACGCGGGCCACTGAGGAAATTGTTCTCAGCTATGCCCGCTTTAACGATCGAGGGGATGCGTCCCTGCGTTCCTTCTTCCTCGAAGAGAAAGGGGAGACGGCTTCCGCCGCGCGAGTGTTGCCCCGCCCGACCATCCCCACTCTCCCGGATCTGCCGTCGCAGACGCTGGACCTCCGCACTCGCCACGCAACGCTATCCGCCTCTTCCATCGAATCGTTTTTGCAGTGCCCGTTCCAATTCTTTGCGAGGAAGACGCTGCGGTTGCGCGAGCGTCCATCCAAGCCACGGGATCGCCTCGACAACTTGTTGCAAGGCATCATCCTTCATCGGGCCATCGCGGAAGGCTCGCTCGATCACGTGTTTGAAGAGGAGTGCGCCACGCATAACATCCCGGCGACGTATCGAAAAGAGGCAGTACGCCTGGAATTACTCCGCCATTTTGAAGCGTTTCAGGCCGACGGCAAGTGGACACTCCATTGGCCCGCCGCATCGGAACAGGAATTCCTGTTCCGCTTATCGTCTGAACTGTCGATCCGCGGCCGAATCGATCGCGTCTACACCGGACCCAAGCGGGAAGCTATCGTTGTTGACTTCAAGTACAGCACCAGCGCGACGTTACGCGACCGCCTCGATAGTGATCCGGTGCAGGGAGGACTCTATCTGCTGGCCGCTGAGCGGGCATTCAAACAAAATCCCGTCGCGATGTTCTATTGCGGGCTGCGCCAGTCGGTGAGTTGGGAGGGATGGCACTCCTCGGTTCCCGGCCTCGATTTGGGCGAGAATGTCGCTCCGGGAGTCCTGAGAGAGATGATGGAGGCGGCAGAACAAAAGGCCGCGGAAACGTTCGATCGAATCACGGCGGGCCATCGCGAGGTCCGGCCTACGGACCCGCTGAAATGCCGCTACTGCGAATTCGTGGACATGTGCCGCGTTGAAACGGCAGCCGGCTCCCGATCCCTGGCCATGGAATCCTGATGCTGCTCTCTCCGGAACAACTCGCTGCCGTCGAACGCACGAATCAGGACGTGTGCGTTGTGGCCGGGCCCGGCTCCGGCAAGACGCGCGTGCTGATCGAACGCTTCGCATGGCTCGTGAACTTCCATAACATCAGCCCCGGCCGCATTCTCGCCATCACGTTCACGGAGAAAGCCGCCACGGAAATTAAGGAGCGGCTGATCGAGGAGTTCAAAGACACCCCCGAGCATCGCGAAGCCATCGAACGCGCGTGGGTCTCAACCATCGACGGCTTCTGCGCGCGCCTGTTACAGGAAAACGCCATCGCCGCCGGCATCGCGCCCGATTTTTCAGTGCTAGACCAGCCTACAGCCGCGCGCCTGGCTCGCGATTCCGCCGAGGAAGCGCTCGATGGGCTGTTTCTCGAACGCCCGGCGGAAATGCGCCGCCTGATGGAGGCGCTCGATCTATCGACGGACGACGATTTTCCCCGCAAGCCGGATCTTGCGCAGAGCATTCTCGCGGTGTACGAATCCATGCGCATCGCGGGACTGGACGAGCTTCCTCCAGCGCGGCCGGCGCCAGACGTCTGGCCTGAAGCGAGGCGCCTGGCAGGAGAGATCCTTGCCGACCGCGCACCGTGGAAGACCCACACGGAGATCGCGCGCGCGTGGGCAGAGAAGTTTCTCGCGCTGCCCGGGCTGTTCGTTGAGCGGACGCATTTCGAAGTGGCAGCGAGTTTCACGGCCCATTTGAACAAGCTTGGCAACGGCGCAGTGCATCGGGCGGCGAAAGCATTAAAGGAGGAACTCTTGCCTGCGCTGTCGGCGCAGTTCATCGAAATCTTCCACGCCGGCCTGCCGGATCTTCTACGCGAGGCCGTGGCTCGCCTGGACAAGACGTATCGGAAAAAGAAGCGCGCTCTGTCGGCGGTCGACTTCGCCGATCTCGAAGAGGAGTCCATCCGCCTGCTCGAAAGGGGATATTTCATCCGTCAGGCCACGCGCGCCCGCTTTGACCAGATCCTGATGGATGAGTTGCAGGACACCAATCGCCTGCAGTGGCGGCTGCTGGACCTGATCCGAAATGAGGGCGATTTCTTCGCGGTGGGCGACGTGAATCAATCCATCTACGGATTCCGCCACGCCGACCCGGAGGTTTTCCGCAGCTACCGCGACGGGTTGGAGGCCTCCGGCGCCATCATCGACGACCTGCGCGAAAATCACCGCAGCCGCCAGTCCATTCTGGATGCGGTTTCCAAGGTGCTGGACGGCCAGCCGGGCATCGAACCTCGCCCATTGATCGCGGCAAGGACGTTTGGCCCGCAGTTCGGCCCGAGCGTCGAGCGCCTATTCGGCGAGACCGCGGAGGTCGAGGCCTCGCTGGTCGCCTCGCGCATCCGGGAACTGGTTTCCCGGGGAGAGTGGGCGTACAAGGACATCGCGATCCTGGTCCGAACCCTGAACGCGCTGGAGCCGTTTGTTCAGGCTTTGGATCGATTCGATATTCCCTTCATCACCTCCAGCGGCCAGACGTTCTATGAGGCGCGCGAGGTGAAGGATCTTCTCCAACTGCTGGCCGCGCTGGTCAATCCCCTGGACGAAATCGCCCTGATCGGGGTGCTGCGCAGCCCGATGATCGGTTTGTCCGACGAGGAAATCCTGAGAATTGGGCGGCCCGGCTGGCAGGAGGTTTTTGAGGCCAAGTTCGGCAACAGACGCAAACTTGCGGGTTTCCTCTCGCCAGACCTGCTCCTTGACGACCCGGGGTACCTGGCCACATTGAATGCGCGCGCCCGCGCGAATGTCGAAAAACTCTTCTCCTGGCTGCGCCAGGAGCACCGCGCGCGCCCTCGTCCGCTCGCCGAAATGCTCGACGATCTGGAACTGCTGCGAAAGGCAAAGTCCGAAGGTGAGGCGCCTCCGCCGGAATCGGGCGATGTCGTGCAGCTTATGTCGATTCACGCTGCGAAGGGGCTTGAGTTCAAGATCGTGTTCGTAAGCGCGCTGCAACGCGAGGGAGACAAGTCAACGCCCGTGATCGCGTTTTCGGCCGAGGCCGGATTGGGTGCCAAATGGAGGAATCCGGCCACCGGAAAATCGCTGCCGGATGCGGCCTACCGAATCTTGAAAACCGAACGGAAGCAGCGCGAGGACGCCGAGGAGAATCGCCTGCTGTACGTCGCCATGACGCGTGCCGAGGAGCGTCTCTTTCTGACCTACACGAAAACCAAGAACGCCCGGGGATGGGTAAAGCTCGTGGAGCCCGCCGTCGCGGCGTCGTCCTCGGCCGGTGCCCCGGTCGCGGCGCCCGAAACGATGCGGCCGGCCGCCGTCAGCCAGCAGCAATTCGTCGATCCGCCGGTTCTGACGGGCCAGCACGATTCCTCGGCTGCAGTGACTGACGTCGCGCTGTTCGACGTTTGCCCTCGCAAGTATTTCCTTGAGAGATACGTCGGCGTGGCGGCCGATCCTGACGCGCCCGGCAAAGGGGCGACGAACCTCGGCACCGAAGTCCATAAGATCCTCGCCGGCGGAACCAGCGCTATGCCGGAAGCGCACGAACTTGCCGCCCGTGCATCGAAGCTGGAAAACGCCACCCGCGAGTTCGATTTTCTCTACGCGATCGACGACGTCGTCCTGCGGGGCCAGATCGACGTGTTTCATGAAAAAGACGGCAAGCTGATCGTCGGGGACTACAAGACCGGCAAGGAGGAGTCGCCTGAAGAGTATGCGCTCCAATTGCGGATTTATGCTTTGGCGCTGGAGCGCTATCTGGGCAGACTTCCTGATCGAGCGGTGTTGTTTTACTTGCGTTCGGGGAATGAAGTTGAGATCCCATTGAGCGATCTCGACTCCACGAAGAAGGCGATCGCCAGATTTTTGGACGCGCAAAGAACGATGCGCTTTGAACTGCGAGAGGGAGACCGCTGCCGCCGCTGCGCCTTTTATAAAGGACTGTGCCCGGCGGGAAAACGCTAAGCCTGCTTGCGGGCCGCCATTTTCTTTTCGAGCGCCTTCCAAAGCCGTGCCTTCACGCCTTCGGGAATATTCTGCGGCTCCACGCCCTTATAGACTTGCAGCGTCTTTTTCGTGGTGTCGACGATAACGAAGCAGTTGGGACATTCGTTAACGTGCTTCTCCAGATGGCATTTCGTTGCCGGATCCGTACACGGATCCAGATAATCGTTCAGTTCCTGTAGGAACTGCTTACAGGTGAGCAAAAACGTCCTCCCCTTTCCGCCGGAACTGGCGGGTCAATTTTTCACGAAGCGCCAACCGGGCGCGAAGTAACCTGCTCTTCACCGCCGGGACCGAGATCCCCAACGTCTCGGCTGTCTCTTCGGTGCTCAGTTCTTCGATGTCTCGAAGCATGAAAACGGTGCGAAAATCAGGCTTCAGGCTTTGAACGGCCGAATCGAGGATTTCCTGCATCTCCTCCCGGGAATACCGCTGCTCCGGATTGTCTTCCCAGACGGCGATCTCCCGTTGCACCGTTTCTTCGCCTGTCTCCACCGGTTCGTCCAGGGAAACCGTCCGGTCGCCCTTCCGCTTGCGCAATTTCATCAGAGCTTCGTTGACGGCGATTCGGACGATCCAGGTATAGAACTTGGAATCCCCTTTGAAGCCGTCCAGGTGCTCGTAGGCCTTTAGAAAGGCCTCCTGGAGCACATCTTCGGCATCTTCTTCATTTTGTGTAATGTGCTTGGCAAGGCGGTAGACTTTACGCTCGTAGTGACTGACCAAGGCGGCGAAAGCGTCCCGATCTCCTGCACGGGCCTTTTCCACCAAAGAAGCTTCGTCGAATGGGATTGTAGGCGTCACGCGATCCCTTTATTTTACTCTGCCCGCAAAGCCTCCATGGGATCCACGCTGGCGGCGCGGCGGGCTGGGCCAAGACACGCAACCGCGGCGACCAGCGTTAAGACGGCGCCGGCGGCGAGGAATGTCGCCGGATCGTTCGAGGGAACCTGGAACAACGCGTTCGAAAACACGCGGCTCAGGGCTAGCGCGCCGCCGAGGCCGATGAGCACGCCCGCCAGCACCGGACGCAGGCCGTCCAGCACCACGGTCCGTACGACGCGGGGGGCATCCGCGCCCAGAGCCATGCGGATGCCGATCTCTTGCGTGCGCTGGGCGGTGGAATGGGCGACCACGCCGAAGATCCCGATCGCGGCCAGAAACAGCGCCGCGACGGCAAAAAAGCCGACGATCAAGGTCTCAAACCGGGGCTGGCCGAGGCTCTCCGCCACGCGATCGTCCATGGTCTGGACGTCGAACACAGGCATTTCCGGGTCCATCGAGCGGACCACGGCGGCGGCTTCGCGGGCTAGCGACAACGGATCGCCTGCGGTTCGCATGACGATACTGGCGCCGGGGAACGGCTGTTGCGCGTGAGGGATGTAGATCATGGGCAGGGCCGCCTGATCCAGCGAAATCGCTTTCACATCGCCCGCGACGCCGACGATCTCGGACCAGTCGAAGTCACACTTCAGGTCGGCGCAGGGCTTCGGCACGCCAAGCTGCTGGCCGACGGCTCCGTCGGGGAAATACTTATGCGCCAGGGTTTCATTGACGACCACGACACGAGGCGCGTCGGCGGAGTCGGATTCGGCGAACCAGCGGCCGGCACGGAGTGGAATCTGGAAGGCACGGAAGTAATCCAGGCCGACGATGTTGAGGTTTGCGAACTGTGCGCCGTCGGAGCCATAAGTGCGGCCTTTGATCGAGAACGGATCGCCTCCGCGCGTGTTGAGCACGCCGCCTCGCAGCGGCAGCCCGCCGATGGTGGCGGCCGCAACGCCGGGCAGTGCAGCGAGTTTATCCCTAAGGTCGGCGTAAAAGGTGCGGCTTCGGATAACGCTCACCGGTCGCGTGGCGGGGAACTGGACTTGCATGGTCAAGAGATGGGACGGATTGAACCCCGGATCAACCGCGCGCAGCCGGGAGAAGCTCTTCAGCAGAAGGCCCGCGCCGATCAACAGGATCACGGCCAACGCGGTTTCAACGGTGATGAGAGTAGTGGCGGCATGCCGGCTGTGGCGCGTGGACCCTCGCGCATTCCATGCCATCCGGACGGAGGCAACCGCGGGCGCGAGCCCGAACAGAAGGGCGACCAGGAACGAAACGGCCAGGGTAAACACGAGCGCGCGCCAGTCGACCGAGATCCTTGCGATCGCGGGCAGGGCCGCGGGGCTCAATCGGATCAGGATTCGCACACCCCAAACCGCTGCGGTCGATCCAAGCGCTCCGCCGATGAGCGCCAGCACCACCGATTCGGTCATACATTGCGCCATGAGCCGGCCACCGGTGGCCCCCAGGGCCCGGCGTACGGCGATTTCTTTTTCCCGGCTGGCCGCGCGAGCCAGCAGGAGATTGGCGACGTTGACGCAGGCGATGAGCAACACGGCGGCGACGGCGCACAGCAAGATCAGCGTGACGGCGCGAAAGTCGCCCAAAAACTGTTCCCGAAACGTCACCACGCGAACCCGGTAGCCGGCATCCTCGCCTCGAGGGCCGCGGTACGGGTGGTCGGTTTCGTCAACGTGGCGAGCGGCGGCGTCCAGGGCATACTGCGCCGCGGCCAGGGACACGCCGGGTGCAAGGCGCGCGATCATACGGGTGGAGTTTCCCCATTTTTGCGGAGTGTCGATTTTGGGGGTCCACAGATCGATGCCTCCGGCCCGCAGATTGAAGTCGAAGTCGGGAGTAAGAACGCCGACGACGCGGGTGCGGATGCCATCGATGGTGATGGATTTGCCGATCAAAGACGGGTCGCCGCCGTAGCGCTTCCGGAACAGGGCAGCACTTAGGACGGTCACCGGTTCAGCATTGGGGCGATACTCATCGGGCGTGAACAAACGTCCAGATTCGGCCCGCGGCGCCAGCATTTCAAAGCCCTGCCGCGTGATCATCATTGCGGGGACACGTTCGGCACCCTCTGCGCCGGTGACGATGCGGTTTAGCTCGTAAAAGCCTCCGGTGGCGTCGAAGATGTTCGTCAAAGCCCGATAGGCCTGCGCGCTCTGCCGGACGGGCGACAGATGATCCAGCCCGAGCACGGTGAGTTGGTTCCAGACCATCACCAGACGATCGGAATGTGGATACGGCAGAGGCCGCAGCAGCACCGCATCGGCCACGCTGAAGATCGCCGTGTTGGCCCCGATGCCAAGCGCCAGCGTCAGGACGGCGGCAAGGGTGAAGCCAGGGGCCCGGGTAAGTGCGCGAAGGGCTCCCCGCGTGTCCTGAACGAGCCGGGAGCCGGCGGTCAGGATCCAGGACGGGCGTTCCAGTGTCATTGCGGCGGCGCGGGGTTCTTGGCCAGCGACGTGGTTGCCAGCATACCACCGAGGCCCATGGTTTCGACAGCGCTCGACGGCACGATCACCATCGAGCCTTTTTCCTTGATTGCTTCGTACAACATGTTCATGGCGCGCAGGTGGAGCGCCACTGGATTTCCAGTGTACGTCTCCGCAGCCTTCGCAAATTTATCGGCGATTTGCGTTTCCGCGTCTCCGAGGATGATGCGAGCCTGGCGCTCGCGCTCAGCCTGCGCCTGCCGCGACATGGCGTCCTGCAGTGCTTGCGGAATGGTCACGTCGCGAATTTCCACGGACTGCACGGTGATGCCCCAGGGATTGGTTTTTTCGTCCAGCAGTTTTTGCAGTTCGCGCCCCATGGATTCGCGCTGGGTGATCATCTGCGCCAGTTCGTGCCGGCCAATGGACTCGCGCAGGGCGGTCTGCGCGCTCAGCGTGATCGCGTCGACGAAGTTCTGCACCTCAAGAATAGATTTTTCCGCGTTCCAGACCACCCAGAAAACGATCGCGTCGACGTTCACGGGTACCGTGTCGCGCGTGAGCGTCGATTCGGCGCTGACGCTGGTGACGCGCACGCGCTGGTCGACCACCTGGCTGAGGGTATCGACCACCGGGATCATGAAAAACATGCCCGGCTCGCGAATGCCGATGTAGCGCCCGAAGCGCAGCACGGCGACCTTCTCCCACTGCCGCACCACCCGGATCGCGAAAAGAAGATAGAGACCAACGAGCCCTCCTATCGCAGCGGGTACGTAATTCTGGGTCCAGGCGGTGACACCCGCTCCCGCAGCCACGCAGATGGCGAATATCGTCAGTCTAAGGCCGCTGATGTTCATATTTGTGTTCTCCGTTCTTTCAGCTCCTGCAAAATTTCTTCCAGAGTGAACCCGCCCGATCCTGCCCGGGCCATGAATTCGTCGATCAGTTGATGGAGGCGCTTGGTCCGCTCGTCCTCCGCCGCAGCGGCGGGCTGCGAAGCGATAAAGGTTCCCGTGCCCTGCTGCGTGTCGAGTACGCCGCGGATCTCCAGTTCGCGATAGGCCCGCATCACCGTGTTGGGGTTGATGGCGAGGTCGACGGCAACTTGGCGGACGGTGGGAAGCTGTGTTCCGGCGGCGAGGGCTCCGGTCGCAATGCCGGCCTGAATCTGGTCAATCAACTGGCGGTACACCGGGACGCCGCTGGAAACATTGAGTCGAAAGTGGAAGGGCGTCGTCTTGGTCACGGATGTAGTGTACTAAATAACTAATACGCTAGTCAATGGAAAACTTTGCTGGCGTTTCTCCCTCGCCAGAGGTTACAGGTTGATTTGTAAAAAGGTCTTGACGTGCCCCCCTCGGGGAGTATAGTAAAGGCGTATGTTACCCAAATTATTCGTCGGAACCGCGCTCTTCCTGATGGTTCCTGCGTTCGCCACCGATCCGGCTTTGGCTCTGAAGGCATTCCGGAGCGGTGATTACGCGACGGCCTATCGCGAATGGAAGCCTTTGGCCGACAAAGGCGACTCCAATGCCCAGTGCAACCTTGGGATTTTGTACTTGAAAGGACTCGGAGTGCAGAAGGATCCCTCGGAAGCGTTCCGGTTGTTTTCCCTCTCGGCGAATCAGGGAAACACCCAGGCGGAGTTCCAACTCGGAGTGATGTACGCCAAGGGTTGGGGCGTGACCCAGAACTTCACGAACGCCCTGATGTGGACGCAGAAGTCGGCCGAGGGGGGCGATCCTGACGGCGAGAACCGTCTGGGCTGGCTCTACGATGAAGGCTATGGCGTTCCGAAGGACGCCAAGCAGGCGGTCCATTACTACACCCTTGCTGCGGCGAAGGGAAACGCGGACGCGGCGTACAATCTCGCCCAGGCTTATGAAAAAGGCTCGGGCGTGAAGAAGGACTTGGCGGAGGCCGAAAAGTGGTACACATTGGCCGCTAAGCAGGGCAATACAAAGGCGCAGGCGAGCTTGGACGCGATGATCCAAACGGCAAAAAAGTAAAGCATCGCTTCAAAGCGCGAACTGCCATCTCGGGAGCGGTCAACGCCCGGTTCTTGGTTAGGATAGCCCCGTCCCGCTGGGGCGGGGATTTAGAACAGACTAGCGGCGCGAGGTTCCCCACGAGAGCCTCGCGCCGTTTGCGTTTGGTAACCTGAAATTTATCAAGATGAGCAATCTTCAAATCACGCTGCCGGACGGCAGTGTCCAAACTTTACTCGAAGGTTCGCGGCCCATCGACGCTGCGGCGAAGATCAGCCAACGCCTGGCCGACGACGCGATCGTGGCGCGCGTGAATGGAGCCTTGTGGGATTTGAATCGCCCGTTCGAAGGCGACGCGTCGCTGCAGATTTTGACCTCGAAAAATCCGGAGGCTCTGGAAGTGGTGCGGCATTCGACGGCGCACTTGCTTGCCGCGGCGGTGCTGGAATTGTTTCCGGGCACGAAGCTCGGCATCGGCCCGCCGATCGACACGGGTTTTTATTACGACTTCGACCGTGCCGAAGCGTTCACGCCGGAGGATCTCGAAAGAATCGAAAAGCGCATGTGGGAGATCCAGGCTAGGGATCTGCCGTATGAGCGCAAGTACACGGAAAAGAACCAGGGGCTCAAGCTCTACGCGGATCAGCCAATGAAGTGCGAGCTGATCACGGAGCGCGCCGGCGACGTGTTTTCCGAGTACACGCTGGGGCCGAATTTCATCGATTTTTGCCGCGGCCCGCACGTGCCGACGACCAAGAAACTGAAAGCCTTCAAGCTGCTGTCCATTGCCGGAGCGTACTGGAAAGGCGACGAAAAGAACGCGCAGCTGCAGCGCATCTACGGCACGGCGTTTTTCAGCAAGAAAGAGCTGGATGAGTATCTGGCCAAGCTCGAAGAGGCCAAGCGCCGCGACCATCGCAAGTTGGGGCAGGAGCTCGACCTGTTCAGCATCCAGGAACTCGCCGGACCGGGCCTGATCTTCTTCCACCCCAAAGGCGGACGCATCCGCGTAATCATCGAAGACTGGATGCGGGAGCAGTATTTGAAGCGCGGCTATTCGCTGGTATACACGCCTCACGTGATGCGTGCCGATTTGTGGCGCACGTCTGGCCATTTGAGCCATTACGCGGAAAATATGTTCACGGGCATGGAACTGGACGACGCGGAGTATCGTCTGAAGCCGATGAACTGCCCGGGCCACATCCTGATTTATCGCGACCGTCAGCGCAGCTATCGCGACTTGCCGGTGCGTTTGGGCGAGCTCGGCACGGTGTACCGCTACGAGCGGAGCGGCGTCATGCACGGCCTTCTGCGCGTTCGCGGCTTCACGCAGGACGACGCGCATATCTTCTGCACGCCGGAACAAATCGAGGACGAAGTCGTCAGCTGCCTGGAGTTCGCCATCGACGTTTTGAAGACGTTTGGGTTTGACCAGTATGAAGCGGAGCTTTCGACGTGGGACGGAGGAAAGAGTGGCAAGTACGATGGCACGCCGGATCAATGGGAGCTGGCCGAAAACGCCCTGAAGCGCGCGGTGGAGCGGCTGGGGCTGAAGGTAGCCGTCACGCCCGACGATGCCGCATTCTATGGGCCGAAGATCGACATGAAACTGCTCGACGCGCTCGGGCGCAAGTGGCAGCTTTCGACGGTTCAGTTCGATTTCACGCTGCCGCGTAAGTTCGGCCTGGAATACGTCGCCGAGGACGGCAAGAAGCATCAGCCGCTGATGGTACACAGGGCGCTCTACGGCTCGGTCGAGCGGTTCTTCGGTATCCTGATCGAGCATTATGCTGGCGCATTCCCGCTGTGGCTCGCTCCGGTGCAGACGGTGGTGATGCCGATTACGGATCGCCAGCTCGAGTATGCTCGGAAAATTCAGGCGCGCCTGGAGGCGGCAGGACTGCGTTCTCATCTCGATGACCGGAAAGAAAAGGTCCAGCTCAAGATTCGCGACGCCCAGCTGCAGAAGGTGCCGTACATGCTCGTCGTTGGCGACCGCGAGGCGGAAGCAGGCGCGGTCTCGGTGCGGCATCGCAAGCACGGAGACATGGGCGCGAAGCCTCTGGAGCAGTTCGTGGAGGAAGTATCGCAACTGGTGTCGACGAAGAACGTCACGGAGTAGACCGGGCACCGACACGAGTGTCGATGCGGCACGCACGAGTGCGTGCGCCACATGGGCACGGCGAATATGCGGACGCAGCATCTCAGGGAAAATGGTAGAAGAGATTGACGCATCGCCCGCCGGGCTGGATTTTCGTTCACGGCTGGCGCGGCGGGATGCGCCAGGTTAGCCCTATGAGCTTGCTTTCCAGGATTCTCCACACGACGCACTGCGAACATTGGGCGGGGGAGGAAGTCGCCTCCTGCAATCCCGCGACGGGCAAGGAACTGGGTTGGGTGCGCCTTGCCGACGAGGAAGACTACGACGACGTCATGTGGGAGGCCGTGAAGACATTCGAGCGCTGGCGTCTGGAGCCTGCGCCGAAACGCGGTGAAATCGTTCGCGAGATCGGCGAGGCGTTGCGGGCAGCGAAGGATGAACTGGGGCTTCTGGTGACGCTCGAAATGGGCAAGATTCTGGCCGAAGGCAAAGGCGAAGTGCAGGAGATGATCGATATCGCCACCTTTGCGGCCGGTCTTTCGCGCCAGTTGTACGGCCTGTCGATGCACAGCGAGCGCCCCGGGCATCGCATGTACGAGCAGTGGCATCCGCTGGGGGTGGTGGGCGTGATCAGCGCCTTCAATTTCCCAGTGGCCGTGTGGAGTTGGAACGCCCTCATCGCTATGGTCTGCGGCGACACGGTGGTCTGGAAGCCGTCGTTGAAGACGCCTCTCACTGCGGTCGCCACGCAGATGATCGCCGACCGCGTGCTGGAGCGCCATGGCTGGAAGGGCGTGCTGAATCTGGTCATCGGCAAAGACGACATTGTGGGCGAACGGCTGATCGGCGACCCGCGCGTGCCGTTGATCAGCGCGACAGGATCGACGCGGATGGGGCGGCACGTGGCTCAAAGGGTCGCAGGGCGGCTGGGCCGTACGCTCCTCGAACTGGGTGGAAACAACGGTCTGATCGTGATGGACGACGCCGATCCGGATTTGGTGGTTCGTGCAGTACTGTTTGGCGCCGTGGGGACCGCGGGACAGCGCTGCACCACGCTGCGGCGGCTCTTTCTGCAAAGGAGCATCGCGCCGAGGATCATCGAGAGGCTGACGGCGGTCTACAGCCAGGTTCGCATCGGCGATCCGAGCGAGCCGGAGACGTTAATGGGACCGCTCATCGATAAAGACGCAGTCGCCATCATGATGCGCGCGCTCGATGAAATTCGCGAACAGGGCGGGGAACTCCTGACGGGTGGCGAACGCTTGAATACTGGAGAATGTTATGTCACACCGGCGCTGGTCCGCTCGCACGCGCGCATGCCGATTCTGAAAGAGGAAGTCTTCGCGCCGATTCTGCACCTGGTGGAATTCGATACGTTGAACGAAGCGATCGAGTGGCACAACAACGTGCCGCAGGGCCTCTCCTCCGCGATTTTCACCAACAATCTGACCGCTGCCGAAACGTTCCTCAGCGCCCGCGGCAGCGATTGTGGCATCGCCAACGTGAACATCGGCACCAGCGGCGCGGAGATCGGCGGCGCGTTCGGGGGCGAAAAGGATACGGGTGGGGGACGCGAATCGGGCAGCGATGCCTGGAAGGCCTACATGCGGCGGCAGACCGTCACCATAAACTGGTCCGGAGCGCTGCCCCTGGCGCAGGGCATCAAATTTGACGTATGAACTAGGGCTTGGCAGCTGCGGGTTTGGTCTCGTACTGAGGCCCCTCTTTCGCCGCAGCCTGTTTCAAAAGTCCGGTGGCAATGGCGCGCAGGTTCTTGTCGGGATCCCTCAAGAACGGGTCGTTACCCTGGTACTGAAAACGGACGTTGCCCATCCAGTCCACGAACATCACCAGCGGCACATAAGGGTGCGCGTCTTTGGAGAGGGCGGCAAGCTCGATGGCTCCGGCTTTATCCAGATGGCCGAGCGGAAACGTGAACCGGTAGCGCTGCTGGAAGGGCAGAAGATTGGCCGAGCTTTCATCGAGTGATACGCCCACCACCTGGAGGCCTTGGGAGGCGTAATCATTCTGAATTTTCTGAATCAACTTCAGCGCCTGGGCGCAATCGTCGCAGGAGGTGAGGAACATGACAATCAGCACAACCTTGCCACGGTATTGGGAGATCTTGATCGGCTTGGCATCCACGGTGCGGATGATGGTATCCGGGCATCTGCGGCGTTTGGGCGCGGGCTGCGCAAAGCAGAAGGAAACAAGGCAAACTAGGACCAGGAGGCGGCGGAACATAACCATAGATTGTGAAGTGAACTTCTTCTATCTTAACTGACTTTCGATTTCCTCCAGCCAGTCCGGGCGCTTCAAAACCTCGCGCGGGCGGCTGCCATCCGGCGGGCCGATGATCCCCTCGCGCTGCATCATGTCAAGAATGCGGGCGGCGCGCCCGTAGCCGAGCCGGAGGCGCCGCTGTAGCGTTGACGTCGAAGCCTTGCCCATCTCGAGAACCACGCGAACGGCGTCCTGATACATCGGATCCTCCGCGCCGTCGAATTCCTCGGCGTCGCCGGGATCTTCGTCGTCGGACGGCGGCGCGAGAAGGAACGTCTTGTCGTAGTCCGGCTCGGCTTGCTTCTTCCAGAACTCGACCACCTCGTTGGTTTCGGCCTCGCTCACGAAGGAGCCGTGCACGCGGACCAGGCGCGACGATCCGGGCGGCAGAAACAGCATGTCGCCGCGGCCGAGCAGATGCTCCGCGCCCATCACGTCCAGCACGGTGCGCGAGTCCACGCGCGTGGCAACGCGGAAGCTGATGCGCGACGGGAAATTCGCTTTGATCAATCCGGTGATCACGTCCACGCTGGGCCTTTGGGTGGCGAGGACCAGATGCATGCCGACGGCGCGGGCCATCTGCGCCAGGCGGGTGACGCTTTCCTCGACGTTGGCGCGCTCCAGCATCATCAGGTCGGCCAGTTCGTCGATCAGGATGATCACGTAGGGGATCTCCTCGAGCTGCTCCTCTTCGAGATCGTCCTCGAACAGGCTGCGCGGTTTGAATTGGAGCTGCCGGACCTTCTTATTGTACTGATCGATATTGCGGACGCCCTGCGAAGCGAGCAATTTCAGGCGGCGCTCCATTTCGAGGACGGCGTTGCGAAGCGCGTTGGTGGCTTTCTTGGCGTCGGTGATCACCGGCGTCAGCAGATGCGGGATTCCCTCGTAAAGGCCGAACTCCAGCCGCTTCGGGTCCACCATGATCAACCGGACCTGGCGAGGGGTGGCCTTGTAGAGCACCGACATGATGAGCGAATTGAGCATCACGCTCTTGCCGGCGCCCGTAGATCCGGCGATGAGCAGGTGAGGCATGGTATCGAGCGCGGCAACTTTGATCCGCCCGTTGATATCCTTGCCCAGAGCCACCGTCAAAGGCGATGCCGAGGAGTGAAATTCCTCCGACTCCAGAATCTGGCGCAGGCTGATGACCTCGCGTTTGGAATTGGGCACCTCGATCCCCACCGTCGGTTTGCCGGGGATGCGCTCGATCAGGATCGATTCGGCCTGTAGACCGAGGCAAAGATCCTCGCTGAGCGTGGTGATGCGCGAGTATTTCACGCCCGCTTCCGGCTTGAATTCGAACGTAGTGACCACCGGGCCGGGATTGATCTGCGTCACCGAGCCGAGCACGTTAAACTCCTCGAACTTGGCCTTGATTCGGCCGGCGATTTCCTTCAATTCCTGGCTATCGAACGCGCTGCGGGCCACCGGTTCCTGCAGAAGGCTGGTGGGAGGCAGGCGGAATTCAACGTGCTGTTTCCTGGGTGCATCTTCCGATTTTCCCGAGGTCCGGGCCGGAGCGGCAGGCGGAATCTCGATCAGCTGCTGCGTCACCGGCATCGGCTCCAGCATATGAATGGGAATATCTTCGATGGTATAAGGCGACCCGGCCGGCACTTCCCAAGGCGCGCGTTCCATGGGATCGACAATAGGCGGCGAATCGGGCTGCACTTTTGTCTTGCGCGCGGGCGGAACCTCAGGGGTCGGCGAAAGCGCCGGCTCGGATTGTGCCTGTAGCGCTTTCTTCAGGGCCCGTCTCTCGGCGCGAGCCTGTGCAGCCAGCTTGCTGGCCTCGCGCCAGGCGCGGAAACGGTCTGCGATGGCCCCGAACAGCCTGATGGGCACGCCGAACCAGACGGCGAGGCGCGAAACCTCGAAGCTCGAGATGAGGTAGATCGAAACGATCCAGCACCCAGCCGTAAACAGCACCGCGCCGGTGACGTTCATCGTGGCGACGAGATATTCGGCGAGCACGATTCCCACCAAGCCTCCGGCAGGGATCCCTCCCGTGACCGGCTGCCAGCTCGCGAATCCGAAGGCCGTGCATGTTGATGCGAGAAATGCCACCGCGCCAACAGTTTTCACCCATTGGGAATCGATACGTGCCGAGCGGATCCACATCCAGCCGAGCAGCAGGATGAGGCAGGGAATGGCATAAGCGCCCAGCCCGAGCGCCTGCAGGAAAAAGTCGGCGAGAAACGCGCCGACACGCCCCGTCAGGTTGACAGGCTTCGCCGCGCCGGTGACCGTGTTCCAGGATGGGTCCAGTGGGTGGTACGACACCAGACCGAAGAACACGAACAGTCCCGCGATCAGAAACAAGATCGCCACGGCCTCATTCAGCCGGGCATGCCTCGTAGGTCTTAGTAAATTCATCCGCCGCCAAAGCGGAAGAAAGCAAGAGCGATTACTATTATGCCAAAAACGATGCGGTACGCGACGAAGACCGTATAAGACCGGCGCCGCATGTAGTCGAGGAAGAACCGGATGACGATCATTCCGGTGATGGCGCTGACGGCGATTCCCAGCATGAACGGCATGCGCATATCCGGCGCGATACCGCCTTCATGCTTCATCAGATCCCAGAAATGCTTTGCCGCCGCGGCGATCACGGCTGGCGTCAGCAGCAGGAACGAGAATCGGGCGGCGGTTTCGCGGTCCAGATTACGGAGCAGCCCTGTCGAGATCGTGATGCCGCTCCGGGACGTGCCGGGAATGATCGCCAGCGTCTGCGACATGCCGATCAGGATCGAGTCCATGGCGGACACATGGCCGATGTCCTTCTGCTTGCGTCCCACCCGATCTGCCCACAACAGCAGCAGGCCGACGCCGATGGCCATCGCGCCGATCAGATAAAAGTTCCCCCGCGCCTGGTCCGCTTTTTTCTCGAACAGCAGCCCCGCGATCCCGATGGGCACCGTGCCGATCGCGAGCAGCCACAGCAGTCCTCGATTGCGCCGCAAAACGGGATCTCCGCCCACCTGCAGACCAAAACCCTGCGCCAGGATCTGCAACCAGTCGCGAAAAAAGTACAGGACGACGGCGGCCACCGTCCCCAGGTGCAGCGCAAGATCGAAGGCAAGTCCCTGGTCCGGCCAGCCGAGAAGCCTCGGGATTACCACCAGATGGGCAGTGCTGCTAATCGGCAGAAATTCCGTCAGGCCCTGGATGATACCCAGGACGATCACTTGCACGAGAGGCATAAGATTTTTCAGGTTACCGCAAAGCAGCACCGCGCATCAGTTTGACCCCGAGAAAAATCTGAGTTCGGGACGGTTGTATGCCGTGAGGCATAGGAACGCCTTGGCCTTTTGGGTGCTAAACTTAAAAAGTCGGGTGTGATTTAAGTGATGTCGTCGTGACGGGGATGTTCCGATGGCGCCTTTTTTCCCCGGAAGGACAACGATGCCGATCCTTATTGCGCTTTCGATGGGCGCGGCCATCTACTCGATCCTGGTTATTGTCGCGGCTCTCCGGTTCCTCAAGGTGCGGCTTCCCGCCTCTACGCCGCTCGAGCCGATCAGCATCCTCAAGCCGCTGGCCGGTTTGGATCTGGATCTCGAATCGAACCTGCGGACGTTTTTCGAGCAGGATTTTCCGGTCTACGAAATCCTGTTCGCGGTTCGCGATGCAGCCGACCCGGCGGTCGCCATCGTGGAGCGTCTGCGGCGCGAGTATGAGCACGTTCCCGCCCGGCTGCTGGTGACCGGCGAGCCTCCGTACCCCAACGCAAAGGTCTTCAGTCTGGACCGAATGCTCACCGCCGCCAAACACGATTTGGTGGTGATGAGCGACAGCGATATCCGCGTTGGCCGGCATTTTCTCCGTGCCGTCGCCGGCGAGTTTCAGGATCCTCACCTTGGAGTTGCCACTTGCCCTTATCGGGCCGTGCCAGGTCCGGGGTTGTGGTCGAAGATTGAAGCGATCGGCATGAACACGGACTTCCTGGCCGGCATTCTTGTTGCGCGGATGCTGGAAGGGATGCACTTCGCCGTCGGCCCCACAATCGTGGCGCGCCGTCATGCACTCCGCTCCATCGGCGGATTTGAGCGCCTGAAGGATTATCTGGCGGAGGATTTTGTCATGGGAAAATTCGCTTCCCAGGCCGGCCACGGCGTGATTCTTTCCTCTGTCGTGGTGGAACATCATATCGGCGCGAGCGATTTCCTGTACAACGCAGCCCATCGCGTCCGCTGGACGCGCAGCACGCGTCGATCGCGCCCCTGGGGCTATTGTGGACAGTTGTTCACCATGCCGCTGCCGCTGGCGCTCGCGCTGATTGCCGCCGACGCGTCCTATTGGCCCTTCGCGTTGGCTGCGCTGGTCCTGCGCTATGCCGCCGCTTACGCCGTCTCCGCCCGCGTGTTGCGCGCGCGGATCAACTGGCTGCTCCTGCCGCTCGAGGACCTGGCGGGATTCTTCTTCTGGGCCGCCGGCTTTTTCGGCAAGACGATCCTCTGGCGAGGCCGCCGCTACCTGCTGCATCCCGACGGCCGGTTTGAGCTGATTCCTACCGCGGACTAACTGTCAGCGTCGACTGCGCGTCGATTTTCCCGAACTGCATGGGGAAACCGGTGGCGCCGTAGTATGCCGGCCACTGGTCCTTGTAATGCGAAGAGAGCCGATGTCCCGACTGGCCGACGGTGATGTTCTGCAGCGAACGGTCCAGGTCGCTTAGATCGACGATCATGCGCATGGAGGGCCCAAGCCGTCGCGTGGTCTGCTTGATGGTCGTCGATCCTCCGCTCATGGAGACCGGTCCGATGTTGAAATAGGTGCCGATGAGGGGCAGCTGGCTTCCCACCGGATGAGTCATCTTAAGCGCGTTGAACTGGCCGTAATCCCAGCGGGACACCTTCGAGCCTTGAATCTTCTCGCCTTCCTGTACGGCCTCCCGGAAACACCGGATCAGCCACTCGTTGTAATCCGGATACCAATCCTTAGGCCGCTCCGCCAGCAGTTTGTACGCGACCGACGTCGCCATTTCGAAGTCATAGATCTTGCCGCCGCCGGGCGAGGCCCGCTCGGCCATCGACTTGCGGATCTGCGTGAACGTCAGAGACGCCACCATCGGCGCGGCGGTGCCTTTTTCCATCTGGCCATCCCACTTGCGCAACACATCCACGGCCTCGGCGAGATTGGCGTCCTTGCGCGCATCCCAAGCCGCGACGATTTGCCTGGCCAGAAAATGCAGAAAGGCCGAATAGACGTCCTTCTGCACTTCGAGCATCTGCTTGGGCTCCCACTTGGCCCGCCGGTCCAGCAGTGTGCGGATCTCGATCGCCCGATCCGGTGCGCAGAACATACCGTTTACCGGGTAAGGAAAGTTTTCCGGAAACGGATTCTGATTGGCGGTGACCACCGCACCACTAGCGGGGTTATAGAAGCTCGGCAACTCGTCAAAGGGAATCATGCCGGTCCATTCGCATTGGCCAGAAGCGCCGTCGGCTGGAACGTCTCCTCCGCAGCCCTTCGGGCGAATCGGATTGCGGCCCGTGGCATGATAGCCGATGTTGCCCGCCGTATCGGCGTACACGAAATTCTGCCCCGGTCCGGGAAACCTCGCCAGCGCTGCGGTGAACTCCTTCCAATCGTGCGCGCGGTTGATGTCAAGGAACGGAAGCTGGAACGCCCCCGCGTCAGCCGCGGTCCATCGCAGCGCGTACTGGTGACTTCCGTCCGCCAGAAAAATCGGCCCATGGCGCGTGACATAGGTGATCGTTTCGATCGGCTTCTCACCCCTCACCGCGATCAGGTCGCGCTCCACGCGAGCCTGCTCCAGATGATCCTGAAACACGTAGCGGCCTGTCTTGCCGTCGATCTTCTCCTCGTACAAATCCTGCACGTCGAAGCCGAGGTTGGTGATGCCCCAAGCGATGTTCTCGTTGTGCCCGATGATGACGGCCGGCACACCCGGCAGAGTGAAACCGGCGACGTCCAGTCCCGGCGCTTTCAGGTGAACCATGTACCAGGTAGAGGGTATGCCGAAGTCGAGATGAGTATCGTTGGCCAGAATCGGCTTTCCTGTCGCGGACCGCGCCCCTGCAACGGCCCACGCATTCGAGCCGGGCTGCGGATCGAACCCCGTCCGCGCGGGAAACAGGACGTTGACCTTCGCCGCATCGCCATGATCGAGCATCTGCATCTTTGCGACCTCTTCTTTCCAAGTCGTGGTCAGCGTCCGGAACATTTGCAATCCCGCGAGCACCGAGTCGCGGATGCGCCATGGCCTCGGCTCGTAATTAAGCAGCGTGAACTCCAGCGGCAGCCGCCCGCGATGCGTTTCCAGATAATAATTGACGCCGCGCGCGTAGGCGGCAATCACTGCGCGATCTGCTTCCGGCATCAAACGCGCCGCCTCGTCGGCGATCTGGCCCAGGCGCAGCCTGCGCGATTCCTGGTCCGATTCCAGGGCCGCCTTGCCGACCACTTCTGCCAATTCCCCCGCGGCGAGCCTGCGCAGCGCATCCATCTGCCACATGCGATCCTGAGCCGTCGCGTAGCCCTGCAGAAAAACGGCGTCCTCCCACGCCGCGGATTCGATATGCGGGACGCCCAGAGCGTCCCGGACAATCGTCGCTTTGGCCGAAATGGGTGCGACAATGTCTCCTGATGTTTCCGGCAGGGGGCGCCAGGCGAACCAATAGACCGCGACGAGTAACGCGATCAACAAAACGGCTATGCTCAGATTGACGGCCCGGAGCAGTGGCGAATGGGACAGCACTGCTCGATTGTAGCGAACTTAAAACATGTCTCTCCGGCTGATTCTTCTCGCCGCCATCGTCGCGCTGAATGGCTTTTTCGCTGCCGCCGAGGTGTCTCTGCTCTCTGTGCGCCGCTCGCGCCTGAAGGAACTGGCCGACCAGGGCAACGCCGGCGCGCGCGCCGCTCTCGATCTTCTGGCCAATCCTAGCCGCCTGTTGAGCGCGACGCAGGTTGGTGTCACCCTGGCCAGTCTGGGCCTGGGCTGGGCGGGGGAAGATACCGTATATCAGATCCTGCTGCGCATCCTGTATCCGCTGATCAATCCGTCCACCACGCAGTGGCTGCACTGGCTGAGCTTCGCGCTGGCGTTCCTGTCGATCAGCCTGGTTCACGTGGTGATCGGCGAAGTGGTGCCGAAGAATCTCGCCATCGAAAGAGCGGATCGCCTGGCGCTGCTGATGGCACCCGCTCTGCTCGCCTTTCTGCGCCTTTCTGCGCCGTTTGTGTTCATCGTCGAGCGGGTTTCTTCCGCACTCAGCAAAGCGATGGGCCTAAAAGGAGGCCACGCGGGCGGCGGTCATTCGCCCGAGGAACTGAAATTTATCGTCGAATCGAGCCGCATCGAAGGGCACTTGGAAGGTTTCGAGGAAGATGTCATCCAAAAAGTGCTCGAACTGCGCGACGTGAACGCGCGCCAGATTATGACGCCGCGTATCGACATCATTTCCGTCTCCGTCGACACCTCGCTCGATGAATTGCTGCGCGTCACGCTGGAGCATAAATTCTCCCGCCTGCCCGTCTACGACGGCAAACCTGAGCACATCATCGGCGTCGTGCATTATAAGGATCTGGTGCGAGCATGGCAGGAACGCAAGTCCGCCGCCGATCGGCGCATTCCTCCGCGTCCGTTCCGCCTGCGCCGCTACCTGCGCGACGTCCTCGTCGTGCCGGAAACCAAGCCTCTGCCTCAACTGGTAGATGAATTCCGCCGCAAACATGCCCACCTAGCGATGGTCGTGGATGAGTTCGGCACCATCACTGGCCTCGTGACGCTCGAAGACGTGCTCGAACAGATTTTCGGCGAGATCGGTGACGAGCACGACGTGCGCCGTCCGTTACCGATCGCCGGCGCGCCGGTGGTCGAGGTCGACGGGAGTACCAGCATCCGCGATTTAGGGTCACAGTATGAGATCGAGCTGCCCGGCGACGCGGGATTTGAAACGCTGGCCGGATTTCTGTTGTTTCGCCTCGGGTATATTCCCAGCCCAGGCGAATCCGTAACCTACGGGACTCGCACGTTTATCGTGGAGGAGATGGATCGCAATCGCATCGCGAAGGTGAAAATCATCACCGCGCGTCCGGCCGATGTGGAGGCCAAGGCGTGACCAGGCGGGATCTGGTGGGCGGTGCTCTGGCCTTGCTCGCCGCGCCTCAATTATCGGCGCAAGCCCGCCGCAAGCCGAATTTTCTCTTCATCCTCGCCGACGATCATGCGGGCTACGTGCTTGGGTGCGACGGAAACCGGCTCGCGCGAACACCACATCTCGACCGGTTCGCCGCCCAGGGTGTGCGCTTCGCGTCGCACCACTGCAATTCGCCGGTCTGCACTCCGTCGCGGCAATCTCTCCTCACGGGTCAGTTGCCGCATGCCGCCGGTGTGACGGTGTTGTCGACGCCGCTGGCGACAGATAAGCCGACGCTCGCGAAACAGTTCCAGAAGGCCGGCTACCAAACCGCGGTATTCGGCAAGATGCACTTCAATCGCCCCGCGGAGCCAGGAATGCACGGCTTCGACATCGCCATGACGGAAGACGCGATCACCAAGGCCTGGATGCAAGACCTCAAGCCGCGCGCGCTTGCCGCCGGCATCCGCACCAAGCCGGCGCAGTGGAGGCCATTTCGCGATCCGGCACGGATCTGGTTGAACGCGGAAAAGCTCCCTCTGGCGGCTTACGATGAGGACGCGCGGGGGACATATATCGCCCGCCGCGCCATCGGCTATTTGGAGGAGAATAGCGACCGGCCTTTTGCGCTTTGGATCAGCTTTCAGGAGCCTCATTCACCCTTCGATTTTCCGGCCGAGGACCGCGATCTGTTCTCCGCCCGCGATTTCTCCGTGCCTCGCGTCGGTCCCGAGGATGCCTGGCAGATCCCCAAGGTCTTTCGTAGCCTGAGCGATGACGACAAGCGAGGGATCGCCGCGTCGTATTACACCTCGGTGGCGTTTCTTGACCGGAACATCGGCCGCGTTCTTGACTCGCTCCAACGTCTGCGCCTGGAAGAAGATACGTTCGTCGTCTACATGGCGGATCACGGCTACCATCTGGGCCAGCACGGGCGGTTCGAAAAGCACTGCGGATACGAGCCCGCGCTGCGCGTTCCGCTGATCATGCGTTATCCCGGCCGGTTTCACGCGAGGGTGGTGGAGGATTTGACCGAACACATCGATGTTCCTGCGACAATCGTCGATGTGATGGGGCTGGATCCCTTACCCGTCACGCACGGCCAGAGCCTGCGTCCCTATCTCGAAGGCCGCGGCATCGAGCGCCCACGCGATCACGTGTTCAGCGAGTATCTGGAAAACGAAGAAGCCTACATCAAGACGCGCGAGTGGAAATACATCCTGTGTTCCGGGAACCGAGCGCGTCAGGACGGCTACGAGACTGACAATCCGGCACCCGGCCGTTACCGCCGCCTGTATGATCTGCGCGGCGATGCCGGCGAGTTCACCGATGTGGCCGCCAAGCATCCCGAACTGGTCGAGCGGTTTGAGAGCCTGATGCTCGACCGCTTCCGTGCCACCCATCCTGATCGCGACGCGGAGCCCCAGAGGAGGAGCCGCGAGGAAGCCATCGAGTTTTATCTCCGTCCGAGAGACGAGACGAAATGAATCTTCTTGAGGAGATCCGTTCTGCGTTCGATCGCGTTGCTGATCCCAGCCGGGCAGAGGGCGCGGAGCGATTTTTCAAAGACCAACCAATCGCCATGCGGGGTGTTCCAGCACCAGAGATTCATCGCGTTGCGCGGGACTTTTATCCACGCGTCAAAAAGCTTTCCGTCGTCGAGCGCGACCGGCTCTGCACTGGTCTTTGGGCCAGCGGCCGGTTCGAGGAGGGAGCGCTAGTCTGTTACCTCTATCGCCGCTTTGCCGAACAGTGTGGAGCGCGGGAGTTTGTGCTGTTCACGCGCTGGCTCGATCGATACGTGCACAATTGGGGGCATACCGACGGCTTGGCCCTATGGCTGCTTGGCGCATCCATCGCGAACGATGCGGCGTTGATCAATAGACTCGACGGCTGGACGCGGTCGAAGAATCGCTGGAAGCGCCGCGCGGCGGCCGTCTCGTTGGTTTATTCGGCGAAACGAGGCGAGCACACGCGCGTGATCCTGCGCATCGCCAAGCCGTTAATCGAGGATGCGGACGATATGGTGCAAAAGGGCATTGGCTGGCTCTTGAAAGAGACGTATCCGAAGAGGCCGAAAGAAGTTGTGCGGTTCCTGGTAGCGAATCGCCCACAGACCACCCGCCTCGTGCTGCGCTATGCAGCGGAAAAGATGACAGCGGCGGATCGCGCACGGGTGCTCGCCCACTAAATCCGCTTCACCGCCTGATCCGCTACCTTTCCGAGCATCTCCTTCATCGTCCGCTTCGTCACCGGATGTTTCTTCTCCGGCGCAATCTCGGCAAGTGGCTCCAGGACGAATCTGCGCTCGATCATTCGGGGATGGGGTATCTCCAACTCCGGCGTTTTCACCACGGCGTCCGCAAAGAGCAGAATATCCAAATCGATCTCGCGCGGACTGTTGCGGGCACGCTTTTTCCGGCCCATCATGCGCTCAATCCTTTTAAGCCGCGAGAGCAGTTGACGCGGGAATAGATCCGTCTCGCACTCGACCACCTGGTTCAAGAACCAGGGTTGATCCTCGACTTCGCGCGGGGCCGTTTCATAGATCGAGGACACGCGCACGACGCGCAGATCCGGCGCGGCGATGTGCTCCCGCGCGATGCGCAAATTCTCCCCGCGATCTCCTAAATTCGACCCCAGCCCAAGGTAGACGATTTTCAAAATAGAGTATTCTGCATGCCGCGAATCTTCCGCGGCACCTGAAAATATTCGAATGCGCGATCCGTCGCCATGCGCCCTCGCGGCGTGCGGTCCAGAAAGCCGAGCTGCATCAGGTACGGTTCGTAAACTTCCTCAATCGTGTCGGGCTCCTCATCGATGGATGCAGCGATGGTGTTCAACCCCACCGGTCCCCCCGCATACTTTTCGAGCACGGTCATCATGATTTTCTGGTCGATCTCGTCCAGCCCGAAGCGGTCGACCTCGAGGAGATCCAGCGCTTTTTCCGCAACTTCCAAATCGACGCTCCCCGCGGCGCGCACCTCCGCATAATCGCGGACGCGCCGGAGCAGGCGATTGGCGATACGTGGAGTGCCCCGCGCGCGCCGCGCGATTTCCGCTGCGCCCTCCGTATCGATCTCGACGTTGAGCAGGCGCGCCGAACGTTTCACGATGCTCGACAGTTCCTCTGGTTCGTAAGGATTCAGCCGAAGCACCAGCCCGAAGCGTCCGCGCAAGGGCGCGCTGATCATGCCCTGCCGCGTGGTGGCGCCGATGGCGGTGAAACGTTTGATTTCCAGCGAATGCGTGCGCGCGCCCGGTCCCGTGCCGATGAGGATGTCCATGCGAAAATCCTCGAGCGCGGAATAAATCATCTCCTCGATGTCCGGCAGCAGCCGGTGGATTTCGTCGATGAAGAAGACTTCGCGCTCCTGAATGTGAGTCAGAATCCCGCTCAAATCGAGCTTTTTTTGAAGCACCGGCCCCGAGGTCTGCTGGATGCCGACTCCCAGTTCCGAGGCGATAATGCCAGCCAGTGTGGTCTTCCCGAGCCCTGGAGGTCCGTAGAGCAGCACATGGTCCATCGCCTCGCCTCGCCGCTTGGCGGCCTGGATGGCGATGGCGAGGTTTTCCTTCACTTTCGGCTGCCCGGCGAAGTCGGCCAACTTGGTCGGACGCAGCGCCGCCTCGAACTGCTTCTCCTCCTCGCGCAGCGACGCGGAGACGATTCCCTGCTCTCGCATGAAGTCCTAGTTTACGGCATCCATGGAGGACCAGGCGGGCACTGTTGTTTATCGCGCTGGCTGCCGTCCAACCACGAAGCGAGGACCGTCTTCCTCCTCTCTACGGCGATTTTCTCACCGGCCGTCCAGCGGTGCTGCCGGACGCCGCGGAGTGGCGCTGGGCACGGGGCGGAATCCTGGATCGCGCCCGGCGGATTCGACGAAACGTCCTATCAGGAACTAGCGTCCCAGATACATGGTCTTCTGGGGCAAAAATGAGCCATTTTTAACGGGTTTTTCGCGTTTTTTGGGTGCCGTGATGCTTGAATGAACCAAGTGGCGGGTATATACTGCAATTGCCGTCAGATCGGTGCGAATAGCGGGAATTTGCAACCTCGCTCCAGCGCGACCGGCGTTTAAGCCTCAGGAACCAAAATCGACAAGCGTCGGATCTCGAATGGACGGCAATAAGGAAAACGTATGAACGCGCACCGATATTTTTCATTCGTGGTGACTTTGGCGCTGGGATGCTCCGTAGCCGTGGCTCAGGAAAAGAAACCCACCGAGGCTCCGAAGCGGCCTGCCAGGGCCACCGCGGCACCGAAGACGCCCAATGCATCCAAAGGCGCAACGACGTCCGGAACCACGCAGCCGCACGGCCAGACGCCCACGCGCGAAGGCCCGTCGCGAGGCCAGGCAACCGCGGGTGAAGGCGCGCCACGCGGCCCGGTAACCATGCCGGCAACTGCGGGTGAAGGCGCGTCGCGAGTCCCGGCGGCCCCGGGTGCCGGTGTGCCGCGCGGCCCGGCGACGCCAAACACCGGCGGTATGCGTAATCCGCAGACCAATACTGGCGGATACAACACGCCTCCCGCCGGGCGAACCCCGGCAAACATGTCTGGCCGAAGCGGGATGAGTGGAACATCGAGCTACGGCCGCCCGGTCCCATCTGGACAACGGACGATCAGCGCACCAAATGGCAGCACCATTCGGGTCCGCCCGAATGGCAGCCAGGCTTATGTTCATGACGCGCGCCGGGGTATGGATATCCAGCGCGGACTGGATGGTCGCCGCCAGGTTGCGGTGGAGCGCGCCGATCATTCCCGTGTCTACGCCGAGCGGGGAGGCAGAAGCTACGTGCAGCAGCCCTACATGTATCGCGGGCAGGAGTACGGCCATCGCACGTATTACTACAACGGGCGCGCTTACGATCGGTTCTACAATCGCTATTCTTATCACGGGGTGTACGTTTATGGCTACGCTCCGGCGTTTTATTACGCGCAGGCTTTTTATGGCTGGGCGTATAATCCCTGGTACACGCCCATTCCCTACGCCTGGGGCTATGTGGGGACTCCGTGGTTTAGATTATACGGCGGGTGGTTCACCCCCGCGCCGGTCTACCCCAGTGCTTCCGTGTGGCTAGCCGACTATCTGCTCGCGCAGAGCCTGCAAGCGAATTACGCCGCGCAACAGGCTGCGGCTCAGCAATCCGGCGCCCCTCCGCCCCAGCAAGCGATGGCCCCGGACGCCGCTCCGTTGACGCCGGAAGTCAGACAGGCGATCGCCGACGAAGTGCAGCGGCAGCTTGCGCTCGAGAATCAGGAGGCGCAGCAGAACGCGGCCAGGCAGGATATTGACCCGGCCTCCAGCGGCATCGCACGCGAGTTGAGCGATAACCAGCCGCACGTGTTCGTGGCTGGCGCCAGTCTCGATGTGATCGATGCCGATGGCGCCGAGTGCGCCGTTACGGAAGGGGATGCGTTACAACTGGCCGGTCCGCCCGCGCCCGAAGCAACCGCGGCGGACCTGATCATGCTTTCGAGCAAGGGCGGCCAAGAGTGCAGAAAGGGTGCGACGGTTTCTGTTGCCATCGCCGATCTGCAGGAAATGCAGAACCACATGCGCGAAACCATCGATGCCGGTCTGGGCGATCTGCAGAAAAAGGGCGGCCAGGGCGGATTGCCGCCGGTCCCGCCGTCGGCCGCGGCACCGCCAGTGAAGGCGGAGTTTGCCGCCCTCGCGCCGCCGCCCGATCCGAACGCCGCCGCCGAGATCAACCGGCAGGTTGCCGAAGCAGACCGAGCCGAGCAGGAGGTCGCCGGGCAGACCGATGCTTCCGGTCCGTCGGCCGCCGCTCCGGCCGAGATCACCCTGGGACAGACCATCGATCAGGTAACGGCGATTCTCGGGACTCCCAGCAGCATCGTCGATCTGGGGCCGAAGAAGATCTACCTGTATAAGAACCTGAAGGTCACTTTCAACAACGGCAGAGTCACCGACGTTCAATAAGGAGGGAGAACGAATGGCGTCTCCGTTTTGCACTGCGTGCGGCGCCGCCGTCACCGAGGGGACCCGTTGTGGTGCGGGGAAGCCCGAATGCCGGCTTCTGGTGCTAGAACACAAACCCGATCTTCCCTACAATTGAGCGCGGCTCGATGAAGTGGGTGCCGCTGAAGGTCGACATGAAGTTATAGAGCGCGACCTTGTTGGTCAAATTGTCGATCGACAGCGACGCCGTCCAGCGCGTCGTTTTTTCCGTGTGGAATAGATTATCGCTGCCGATACCGAGGTTGAATATGTTCCGGGGCTTCACGCGATTAGGGTTATGATCGTCGTTTTCCTGGCCGATCTGCGGCAAGGTGAGAAGTCTTGAGGTCACCGTGCCGGAACAACTGCTGATCGGCGCTGCGACGGTGGCGTAGGTTCCGTTGCAGGCCAGACCGATGGTGACCTGCTGATTCGGCGTCAGGTTGGCCATGGCGTAGCCCGCGTCGGGGACGCCGCTCACCACCTCGCCGCTGTCGTAACGGGCGGTGAAGGCGATCCACTCGGCGTTATTCCGGCGCTGGTAACGCAGGTTAATCGTGGATTGAAAGGCCTGGTCGTGATCGATGCGGAATACGCCCGCCGCCAGCGGAGCGCCTTGCGGAATCAGGCCTCCATCCTCCGGAGGAAAGTAGCGGGCGCGGGTATGGCCGAAGGTCCAGTAGGCCTGAAACCCTTTCATGTTGATCGTGCTGAAGCGGCCCGTCACACCATCGTTCTTCGAATTGTGCCAGGCAACGGGGAACGTGATCGTTGTGTTCAGCAGGGTGCTGAAGTCGAACGCGTTGTGGGTGAATTTCCAGAAGTAGTCGGCGTCCACCAGGAAGTACCGGCCGATGGACTGCTGAAATCCGGTGTTGAACTGGTTGCGGAATCCGGGCGAAATCGGCACCGATGTCGAGCCGAAGACATTTCCCGCCAAGCCTCCGAAGCCTGTGGCGCTCGATAACAGGAGGTTTTCGTTGAAGGGCGTTTCGAAGGTCCGCGAATACGCCGCGCGGAGCACGGTATTAGTGCGCTTGATGTGATAGGCGAGCCCGGCGCGCGGCTGGGGACCGGATTTCGACACCAGGCCGCTGTATTGATCCGCCCGGAAGCCTAGGTTGAGCGTCAGATTGCCGAACGTCATCGAATCCTGTGCGTATCCCGCGTATTGATTGATGTTCGCCGTGGCGTGGAAGGCGAACAACTGGCCTTTACGCGTCAGATCGTAGGGCAACAGACCCGGCGAAAACGGCGTCGCCGCGTTGGGATTCGACGCAATGTTCTGCTGATAACCAAACGCGGCGCACTGCGAGGGACTCGTTAGCGAAGGATCGCCCACCGGACTGTTCGAGGCGTCCAGGCAAGGCGAATTGTACGTCGGATCGGTGATGCCGAAGCCGAAATTCTCGAGGAGCCTCGTCTGCTTTAGGTCGAGGCCAATCTTTATGTTGTGATGCCCGATCGTGGACGACAAGTCGGCCTTCACGCCCCAGTTCATCAGTTGCCGTTGCTGATTCTGTGTGGCCGGTTGATCGTCAAGAACGTCGCGGCTGGCGTAGTAATTGAACTGATCCTTCCGAACATACGGATTCACGGAGAGCAGCGTGTGCGCGTTGATGGTGTGCTGATAGCCGGGCGCGATGTTCCACGTCAGCACGCGCTGGCGCTGATCCTGTGCCAGTTGATCCAGATCATTGGGGATCTGAATCCAGTTGCGAGCGGCGAACAGGTTCAAATGGACGGAGTCCTTACCGGTGGGCTGCCAGTCGAATCGGTCGAAGATGGTCTGGTTATTGCCCGCGTCGTGAAACGCGCTCCACTCCGGGGAATCCAAGAAGCGCCCGCTGCGCACGCCGTCGATGGCTAGAAAGTTACCCATTTTCGCGCTGCCGAAGCCGATTCCCAGGCTCTCCGTGACCGTGCCGAACGAGCCGTAGCTCGATTCGAAGCTGCCAAATACCTTGCCCACGCCGAGTCCGGAACGGGTGGTGACCTGCGCAACCAGGCTGGTTTTGTCGCCAAACTCCGCGCCAGGCGACCCGGTGATCAACTCCATGCTCTGGATTGCGCTGGTGGGCAGTGAGGTTGAGAAAATCTTGCTTTGCTGATCGCTGATGATCTGGCCGTCAATCAGGTAGCTGACCTGGGCGTGGTCGCCGGCGGGATGGAAGGCACCGTTGGCTTCATTAGAGACTGAACCGGTGGTGTAAACAATCGCGTCGGCCAAGCCGCCGCCTGGGCTCATGTTGGGTAGCTTAAGCAGGGAGCTGCGGTCGACGTCGGTGTGAGCGCTGGGATCTGTCTCCACCTGCGCCGCGCCACTGGCCTCCACATCCACCGTGGTGACTGCCTCGGCCACCAGCAGTGTCGCCTTAATCGTCACTGGCACCGAATTACGAACGGTCACATCTTGCTGAAACGTGCTGAAGCCCGGCGCGGCAACCGTCAAATGGTAGGCATTCGGAGGAATGTTGAGCAGCCGGAACGCTCCGCCGGAACTCGCGGTGACGTTCTGCTTATATCCGGTGATGGAATTCACCAGGGAAACGGTCGCCTGAGGGATCAGCGCGCCGGATTGGTCCACCACGGTGCCCTCGATCGTCCCGGCGTTGCCAAGGGATTGTGCATGGAGACAGCTCGTGAGCAGGAACAGCAGAGCGGTAGCGAGAGCCTTGTTCATAGAAGCGGGGTGCGGCGATCGCACGGGGACCTAGCGCTACTACGAGTATGCGCGGGAACGGAAGGGGAACCTAGCAGGAAATCGTGAGCGGGCCCGTATTAGCGATGAACGGGCCAGCTCCTGAGGTAAGCGGGTTAGAAAAGCAGCTTCAACCCGAACTGGATCTGCCTCGACGGGAACGTGGTACGGACAGTCCCGAAGGCCGATGACGTGGTGGTCGCCGTGGGGAGTCCGAAGTTGGTGTGGTTTGTGAAGTTGAAAAACTCCGACCGGAACTGGAGGTTGATCCCTTCCCGTATCGTGAAGTTCTTGTTGGCGGCGAAATCCCACTGCTCAAAGTCCTGCGCGCGGAAGGCATTTCTCCCGAGGTTTCCGAACGGAGCCGTCGCCAGCGGCGTGGTGAACGTGTAGCCCGCGAAGTAGGTGTTCAGCAACTGCGAAGTGCTCTGGCTGGCGGCTGTGCCGGAGATGTTCGGCCGCTGGATGGCCTGGCCGCGATAATCGTTGGATAGGCCGGTGACATCCGTGGCCGTCGAAACGCCGTAGTTTACGTTGATGGGCTGGCCGGTGTGCACCGTATTGATGGTGTTGAGCTCCCATCCGCCGACCGCTGCATCCAGAATGCGATTCATGTTCGCGCCGTACTTGCGTCCGCGGCCGAACGGAATCTGATAAAGGATGCTGGTCACGTTGTTCAGCTTCACGTCGAAGCTGGACGGACCTTTCTCCGCCGCCAGATTATGGATGTTTTGCGGGTTGGCTTCGGTGGCGCCCGCGAAGTATTCCAGAGCCTGCTCGGAATCGCCGATGGCGTGGCCCCAGGTGAAGGAATTCAGGAAATAGAGTCCGCCGGCGAAGCGATGTTCCACCCGGGCCGATAGCCCTTCGTAGTGATTATTGCCGCCAGGGTACACCCAAGTGATGGGGCCGTAGCTCGGAATCGGACGGCGGGCCTGCACGCCCAGGCATCCGGAGGTAATCGCCGGAGGGTTGCACGTAGCGGTCACCGCGTTGGGCGCGGCCTGATTGTAATCGGCCAGGATCGGCAGACGCGTGGAGTGGTTGCCGTTGTAGGCAACCTCCACCAGGGTGTTCTTGGTGATCTCGCGCTGCACCGACAGGAACCAGTTCTGGATCATCGGCCACTTGCTGTCCTGCGGAATGTAGACCACGTTGGAATTCACCGGGTTGAACGACGACGGATTGGCGATGCCCGTAGTGAAGCTGTTCAGCGTCGTGAGGAAGGTCGGCGGAACTTGTCCGTTCACCAGGCTTTGATTGATCACGCCAAACAGAGCCTGCGGGGCGTTGATGCCTTCAAGAGCGCTGCCCACGCGGTTGAAAAACGTGTAGCTGATGCCGTAGCCCGAACGGATCACCGTCTTCGGCGTCACCGAATACGCCAGGCCGATGCGAGGCCCGAAATCGCCGTAATCGGGATTCACCAGGCTGCGATTGGTGAGGCTGCCGCCGCTGGCTTTCTGCATGGAGACAGTAGCGGGATTGAAGTTCGAATAGTTGTTGTCGCGCTCGAACAAGGGCGTGGCGAACTCCCAGCGCAACCCGGCGTTGACGGTCAGCTTGGGCGTCACCCGCCAGTCGTCCTGCGCGTAGAGAGCGTGCACGTACTGCCGTAGGTTCACCACCGTGTAGCTGCCCTGGTTGATCTGGCTAGGCAGGCCGAAAATGAAGTCGGCCAGGTTGTAACTCGTGGCGTCGGAGGCAACGGTGCAGCCCGAGGCCTGCCCCAGTTGCGCGCAGCTCGGCTTGCTGAACTGGCCTGCGTAGGCGTCCTGGCCGTAGAGCGGATTCACATCCAGAATTTCGGTGTGAATGTTGAGATACTCCCAGCCCGCCTTAATGGAGTGACGCCCCCGATTCAACGAATAGTTGATCTTCGGATCCCAGGACGTCGGGTTCTGGAACTGAGGATTACTGGTCTGCCTTCCCAGTGCCGTAAATCCACTGATCGTCTGCGTATTGTACCCACCGGTCAGGTTCGGCGTCGTCGGCAGGCCCTGAATGCCTAGCATCTGCTCCAGGCTCGGCCCGCCCAACAGAGGAGGCTGCTTGCCCGCGACGATGCGTGTCCACCCGAGGCGCGCTTCCAGGATCGAGGAATTATTGATTGTCCACGTATATCCGGCCGACGCGTTCTGGTCGATCGAATGAATGAAGCCGTTGCCGTCGCCGCCCGCCGGTCCGGCGAACGACGGTTGATAGAACTGGATGTCCTTGCGCTGGCTCCAGCGCAGGAACGCGCTCATGCGGTCGTTGATCCTGCCGTCGAGTTTGGCGTCGTACTTATCGCTGTAGTCGCGGATCAACAGCAGCGCTTCGTAGTTATTGGAGCGGCCGGGGCCGTTCAGCGCCGGCAATTGGCTCAGCATTGCAGCCGCCTGCGCATTGAAGGCGGTCTGAGGAATCTGCGTGTTGGCCGGATACACCGCACCGGTCAGCGGATTCACCACAGTCACCGGCAGAATGCCCACGCGATCGTTCGCGGTCGGCAGCGAGTCGAAGTTCAGGTAGCGCTGCAGCTGACGGTAGCCTTCGTAATCGACGAAGAAGAACAGGCGGTTCTTGATCAGCGGCCCGCCCAGCGTCACGCCGAACTGGTTACGCTGCAGCGTCGGCTTGACGAACACGGCCGGGCTGAACAGGAATCCGGTGGCGTTCAGTTCGGTATTCCGTAGAAATTCGTACGCGGTGCCGTGAAACTGATTCGTGCCGGATTTCATGACGGCGTTCACCACCGCACCGCCCACGCGTCCATATTCCGCGCTGTAATTGCTGGTGATGACTTTAAATTCAGCCAGAGCGTCCGGCGAGGCCTGAATGGCCTGCGAGGAGTAGCTCTGGTTGCTGGTGCCGTAGGCATTGTTGTCCAGACCGTCGAGAAGGAAATTGTTGTAGGTGCTGCGCATGCCGTTCACGTTGAACGAGCCTTCGCGCGGCGTGCCGCTGGGAGAAAACGACGCCGCGATGGGCGATTTCACCACGTTGGCCGAGAGCAGCGCGAGATCGGCGTAATTGCGGCCATTGAGCGGCAATTCCACGATGGCGGCGCTATGGATCACCTGGCCCTTTTCGCTCGAATCGGTTTCCAGAGTCTCAGCCGCCCCGCTGACCTCGACCGTTTCGGTCACCTGGCCCACGGTAAGCAACAGATCCAAGCGGAGGCGAGCCCCGACGTTCACGATGATGTCCGAGGCCACCTCGGTGGAGAACCCCTTGGCTTCCGCCGTCACCTTGTACCTGCCGATTTTGACGTTGGCGAAATCGTAATTTCCGCTGTCATCCGCCGTCACCTTCGCGGAGATTCCGGTGTCTACGTTCAACAGAGTCAACGTGGCCTTGGGAACGACCGCTCCGGTCTTGTCCCGGACGGTGCCCAGCACCTCGGCTGTGTCAAACTGCGCGAAAGACGGAATGAACGTGCTTAGAGAAAGGACAACAATCGCCCAAAAGCGACGCATGTGGTATAACCCCCTCATGCGAAGCTAACAAACGGGGGTATACGCGACGTTTCAAGCGCATTAAAAATATATGACGCCGCCCGCGGGCGTGGCTATTGCCGGTACCGCGGCGCATCGGCCGGAACGCGCGACTTGCGCGATGCAACGCTCTGCTTCCGGCCCCGCACGGAGTGATACCGGGACGCCAATCCAGAGCGCGCTGGCTGCGCCGCCACCCTTGAGCTAGTGCCGTAGGGGATTACGATCTGGTTAAAGTCGGCATAGTCCGTCACGAACTCGGCGGTAACCACATCGCCGGCTGTCAATCCGGAGCTTGGCACCTGCACGTTGATCTGATAAAGCGCGGCCAATCCGGGCGCGAGGCCTGCATACTGGATCGTTCCTGCGTTCCCGTATGAGCCGCTGGTTTCGTCGTTGAAGTAGACTGTCAAGTTTCCCGCTGTATTGATGTCCGCCGTGCTGAGGGGATTGCTCGGGCCGATCGCACCGTCGGTAATCGTCGGGGAGATAGTTCCAAGGCCAGTCAGGTAGAGCGAGATGTACTCACCCGGCTGTGCAGGGTTGGCCTTGGTGACCAGCTGGCCCGTCGTCGCGTGCAGCGCGGCGGCCAACCCGATTCCGTTTGCGGTCTGCGAAAATGCCCCCGGCGCGACGTCGGTGAGATTCACTTGCACCACGTTCGATTTCACCCCGTTGTTCGTCACCTGGATATTCGCCAGATAGCTGGTATTCGATGCAAGCGCGTAGGGGGCGATTACCGAAATTTGGGTGGAACTGACGGCAAAGACCGGAGCGGGTGTTCCATCCATGGTTACCGAAACTCCGCCGAGCGTGGTCGGCACGGCCTTTCCGCCCTGCACCGACGTGTTTGTCGAAGAGAGGCCCGTGCCGAACAGTGTGATCAATTCGCCCGGAGCGATGCTCGCCGTCACCGGCTGGAAGCTGGCCGCGTTAAACACACCGATCGGGTTGAGGAAGACGCCGGAGCCGGAGAAGTTCGCCGAATGGAGGCCCACGACGAGCGAATAGTAGCCGTATGTTCCGATAGCCACGTACGCATTGCCGCCGTCGCCGAACAAGTAGCTATAACCGAAGAAACTGTCGTTTGCGGAGCCGTCGGCGTTCACGGGAATCTGCTGGGCGGCGCCGTAATCCTCCGAATAGTAGCCGGGGAAGTTCAGGCGCTGGTGAATGATCGCATCGCCCGCGGTATTGCCAGTGTTGTAGTCGCCGCCGTAAAATGAGTCGGTTCCCCAAGCTCCGCTATAGTCCTCGAGTCCGGCGGTGAAGTAAAGGCCCGCAGAAGTGCTGTTGCTTGCCGAACCGGTCAGAGCCTTGACGCCGAAGAAGATGTCGTAGCCAGTCGAGGTCCAGCCCAGGATGAAATTCCCGTCCGCGGACTCGAAGAGCGTCTTCGTCCCGGTGAACAGTGCATTCGCCGCGCTGGTATTCGCGGGCAGAGGTACAGTCAGCGTCGCGCTGCCGTCGCTATTGAAGGCGTAGGTCGCGCTCGTCACGGTTTGGCTCAGGGTTGGATTTGTTTGGTTAGAAGCTTGGCCATTCAAGGTGATGGTCCCGAATGCGCCCTTTCCGTTGGGCGCCAATTGAAACAGTGCATTCTTGATGGCGGCCGCGGTGCCTCCGGCAAAATCGATCAAACCCGTTTGATACGCCGTGGTGAAGCTCGCGCTGGTCGGGTTCGAGCCGGCGGGAATGGCAATGAATAGGTCGTTCAGGATATAGCCTTCATCCTCGGCCTCCGTGGCGCTGCCGATGAACACGCCTTGCGATACCGCTCCGTAGAGGTAGTCGTAGGCATCGGTGGGATAGAGCGGGTTGGCGATGTACCCTAATCCGTTCGCGCCGATGGCGTATGTACCCGTCGCGTTCAACGGCTGTCCTCCGCCCGCGACCGTATTGTCAAGTGACGTTGCGCCGGTAATGGTGTAATTGCCGGCTCCATCGAACGTAATCGTCCCGTAGGTCGCTGTGACCTCGGATGGGTCATAATTCGAGTCCACATTCTGTACAGCGATGTGCCGGAAATGATATGTCCCCTTTAACAGCGCATTCTGGCTGTTATCCGGCGTCTGGCCAAACGCGGTTAGTCCCCATAGTATGGTAGCGGCCGCGAAAAATCGGGAATGTTTCTGCCGTAAGTTCATGAACCCTCAGATTTTAGGATACTGCAACAAGCCGTCTCTGGTGGGTTAGATGCGCGAAGCTCCGCTTTGCGTTTCCCGAATTGTTAAACACTTATGTGCCGAACGGAAGTTGCAGCGGTCATCGTGCGCCCAACACCGGCGGACCATCCGGACCCGCAGCCAGAATGTCCGCAAGCCGCCGCTCCTCCATATTCAGAAACAGAGTCAACTTCGGCTTGTTATCCAGAATCCTCTGCGTCTCCAGAAGCTGAAACAGCGCGTCGGCGACGTCGGGATCTCCCGAAATCTCCTTCAGCGCCGTGCCGATCATGTTCGGCCGCACCACAGCCGCCTTGGCGAGTTCCACTGCCGCTTCGCGCTCCGCCGAGCTGGTGATGATGCTCACCTGATTCGCGCCGTCCTGCTTAATTGCAGATGTCACCTGGCGCAGACGGTTCACCACCTTCTCCTCGATCTGCTTGATCATTCCCTGGTCCCGGAAATGAACCTTGCGCACGTATACCGAGCCCAGCCGATAACCCCAGTCGACCGATTTTTCCATCACCTCGGCGCGCACAGTCTGGCTCATCTGATGCCTCGTTTCGAGCATCTGCTGCAGAGGCATATTGCTTAGGCACCGCACCGTGGCGCTGTTGACGTTGGCCCGCAGCGAGCCTCGCGGATCGGTGTTCTTAAAGAGATACGCCACCGGATCGCTCACCTGCATCTCGTACCAGATGCCGATGCCCATCGGTGCGCCTTCTTCCGAATTGACCGGCTGGCTGCGCAGATACTCCTGGTCCAGTCGCAGATCCAGCACATAGCACTTGCCGAAAAAGTTCACGATGAACGCGTTCAAGCCCAGAACCGCGGGCAGGAAGTGGAAGCCCGGCTCCTGGATCATGCCGATCACTTTTCCGAACAGGACGTAGACGCGGGTGGTTCTCTCGGTCACGATCGCATAGAGACCGAAAAACCGCGCCACGCCTAAAACCAGAACTTCCAGTAGCAGCATTCCCAGAAACGCCGCAACTAAACCCACCAGGCCTTCCATCATGACCGCGCCTCCTTCTCATGGCCGGGCATCGCCATGAAGATCTGTTGCGCTTTCCCCAGCAGCCCGAGTTTCACATTGCGCAGATAGACGCTCAATACGTTGGGGCCCTGTCTTTTCAAATCAGCCAGCTCCAGAGCCATCATCCGCAGCGGCTCCACTTCGGCCTGAGCCTTCAGCGTTTCGATCTCCACCGCGCGCTTCGACTGTACGATTTTCTGATCGGCGCCGGCGTGCGCCAGGCTGATGTCGCTGGACACCTGGTTATACGCGGTATTGATCGCGGCTAGCGCCGATTCCACCTCCGGCGGTGGATCGATGCCGGTGATTAGGGACGCATCGAACAGCACGCCGTAGCGCGCCTGCGTCGCGCCGCACTCCTCATCCATGTAGTCGTTGAGATCGCGGAGATTCTTCCGAAGGTCATTGATGGAGATGCCCGCCACCGCGGTTCCGGGGATCGGTTTGGCCTCGAAGCTCGCGATCTTCTGCCGCAGCACCGAGACGAAGTAGGCCATCACGTGCACCATCGGCTTCTTGATGCCGAAGATGAACGCGTAGAGGTTCGACTCACTGACGCGGTACCGGATCTGCCCGGTCAATCCGGTGTTCAGCTGATCCTTCGTCACCGCTTCCAACAGATTCCCGCCGTTGTTCGCCATGGGATTTTCCAGATCCAGCGCCATGTTCATCGTCATCGTGGCGATGGAAATCTTGTAAATCCTCTCCCAAGGCATCTTGAAATACACGCCGGGAGGAATCACGCGAACCTGTGGATAAACGTAGCGGTCTTTTTCCTCCTCCCTGAGAGCCGCCGCAACAGGGCTATCCAGAGTGGTCTTGTTCCCCGCCACCCGTTCCGCACGCCCGAAGATCGTCTTCACGGCGCGCTCGTTTTGATCGATGGTATAAATCCCCATCAAGAAGCAGCGCACGATAATCCACAGCCCCAACCCGATTACAAATCCGACCGAAATCGCCATGGTCACCTCGTGGGGACAGTATACTGGAACGCCGGATTACAGCTCTGTAATACGGAAAAAGGTGGGGCGGACCCCCGGGTCCGCAGCCGACGCCCTCGTCGGCCTTTGATTGCGGCGCACAGTTAGCGAACTTCCAACGTGCCCGACCAATAGTTCCGCCGCGTCTCGATGGTCGAGCCCGGATAGTCGGGCACGCGCACGCGCAGGTTGTGCATCGCGGGCTTATCGGCTGCCACAGGCTGGAAACTCAGAAGGTAATAATTATGGATGCGGTTGGCGATACCCTGCAGCGTCGTGTCGAAGCTCTTTTGGCTGGTGAAGTTGACGTACTCGCCTCCGGAAAGCGAAGCGATCTCCGATGCCGCATTCCTTTTCATGGCATTAACCGCCAGCAGGATTTGGGGAGGCCAGTTCATCACAGGAGGCCGCTCGTAATCCTGCATACCTTCGACGGAGTCCTCCAGGGGAGGTGGCTTTTTCGGCGGAGGCTTCGGCTTCTCGGTCTTATACGCGTCATTTGAGTGTTTCAACGCGCTCAGGATCTCGTCGCGCGCGGCGGCGAACGCCACTGTGTAAATCACGGTGTCGGTCCTGCCGAGTTCCGCCACGACTTCTTCCATGCGTGACTTGCTGCCGTGATCGCGCGTCTCTCCGATCAGCAGGATCGCGCGCCGGAACCGGGTCTTGCGCGTGTTCAGGAACCCGAGCGCGAAATGAACCGTGTCGATGGCGGCATTGAAGCGGCTGCTGCAATCGCGCAGTTTGGTAAGCGCGATGTGCGTCTCGACATTGCTCCTGGAAAAATCGCCCAGTATATATGGATCGCGGCCGAAGGCGATCACTGCGACCTCATGCGGCGCGCCGCCTGTGATGGCCTCGATCATGGTCGCGAGGCCGGTCATCTTGTTCAGCTGCTCTTCTGCGGAGCGGCTGCATTGGACCAGCACGACCAGCGAGAGGCCCTCCGTCTCCGGATCTTCATCGAGGGTCACCTTCTGGCGTACGCCGTTGTCTTCGACGATGAACTGGTCGGCCTTGAGGCCGTAAATGGTGTCGCCCTTTTTCGTTTGAACCCTCGTCGGCAGGAAGACAAGGTCGGAGCGGACGGTGAACTTGGTGTCGCCGCCCGCTGGACGTTGCTGGCTTGGCGAGAGCGCGCAGGCCAGCAACAGCAGCGGCAATTTCGCGCGCACCCTCACTTTCGTATAGTAAAACAAGATGTTCCGTCTAATTCTGGCGCTCGCCTCGTCGCTGCCGCTTCTGGCCCAAGTGGACTTCGCCACATCCATCCATCCGATCCTCGTTTCGCGCTGCGCCCCTTGTCACTCCGGACCCGCGCCGCGAGCCGGATTTTCCGTGGAAACCCGGGCCACAATTCTGCGCGCTGTCCAGCCGGGAAAGCCTGATCAGAGTCTCTTATTGAAACGAATCAAGGCGTTCGAGATGCCGCCCTCCGGCAGCGGATTGTCCGACGCGGAGATCGCCCTGTTCGAGCGTTGGATCGCCGAGGGCGCATCCTGGACCGATACGCTGCCCGCCGGACCAACGGAGTGGGTCGCGCCTTGGAAACCAATCTCGCCGCCGTTGCCGGCGAATGCCATGGCGAACCCCATCGACAAATTCATCGCTGAGGATTTTGCCAAGAACGGCTTCGCATTCCCCGAGCCGCTCACCGACGCCTTGTTTCTGCGCCGTGCGACGCTCGACATTTGGGGCATGGTGCCGACTCTGGACGCCACGCGCGAGTTCCTCGCCGACAAGGATCCCAACAAGCGCGAAAAGCTGATCGATTCGCTCCTCGCGGACAAAGCAAGATACGCCGCTCACTGGATCAGCTTCTGGAACGATCTGCTGCGCAACGATCAGGGCGTCAATTACGCAGGCACGCGCAAGTCGATCACGCCCTGGCTGCTGGCTGCGCTGGAAAATAACATGCCATTTAACGAGATGGCGTCAGCGCTGCTGAATCCGGTGAGACCCGACGATCCCGACGGCTTTTTGGTTGGCGTCAACTGGCGCGGCGATATCAACGCCAGCCAGACCCCTTTCATGCAGGCCGCGCAGAACAGCGCGCAGGTCTTTCTCGGCGTGAATCTGAAGTGCGCCTCCTGCCACGACAGCTTTATTAACAAGTACAAGCTGCGCCAATCGTACGCGCTGGCCGCGATGTTTTCCGAATCTCCGGACTTGGAGTTGGTCCGCTGCGACGCGAAGACCGGCAAGCACACAGGCCCCGAATTTTTGTTCCCTGAAGTGGGCGTAAAGCCCGCCAGTGACTCTCTGGCCGACCGTCACAAGGCCGCGGCGCTCTCGTTCACCAACCCCGAAAATGGCCGCTTCGCCCGGACGCTGGTCAATCGTTACTGGCAGCGCCTGTTTGGACGCGGATTAGTGGCCAACGTGGACGATATGGACGCGCAGCCCTGGGACGCTGATCTGCTCAACTGGCTGGCCAGCGATTTCGTACGCCACAACTACGATCTGAAGTATCTGATCCGGCTGATTGCCACCTCGCGTGCCTACGCGATTCCCGCCAGCAGCGTGGAGCAGACGTATTTCCGCGGTCCGAAGCTGCGCCGCCTCACCGCCGAGCAGCTTGTCGATTCGGTCTCCGAAATAACCGGCGAATGGCGCGTCTCGCAGAGCGGCGACAAAGCGACGTATGCGCGCGAATGGGAACTGAAATCGACTCCGCTCGCGCGAGCGCTTGGCCGCCCGATCCGCGATCAGGTCTTCACCACCCGCGAAGATGCCCCGACCACCTTGCAGGCCCTTGAACTAGTCAACGGCGACACGCTGAACGTCGTTTTGAAGCGGGGCGCGCTGCGTTTGCTGGGTGAACTGCCGGACGCGCCGCAGAATCTGTTCGACAGTCATCACATGGGCAAGGGCGCCAAGCCCCTGGATATCGACATCACCGGCGCAAAACAGCTGTGGCTGTACATTGATGACGCCGGCTGTTATGATCCCGCGCGCACCGTCGCCGGATGGCTCGATTTGACGTTCGCCGGGCCCAACGGAAAGACGCGCGTTACCAGTTTTCCGTCGATCTCACAGCCAAAGATCGGCGCCCTGACTGCGGACAACGTGAAGTATGAGGGCGCGATTCTTGCGCCGGTAGGCTCGCTCGTCGTGTATCCCGTCATTCCCGTCAATGACGGCCTCGGATTCACGCGTCTCACCGGCTCGGTAGGCATCGAGGACGCTTCGCGATCAAGCGACATCAGTCCCAGCGTCCGTTTCTTCGTATTCAAAGAGAAGCCGGACCTGGAGCGCCTCCTGCGCGTTTCTGGCGAGCCTCCCATCGCGACGCCCAAACCTTCGCGCGACGCCAAGGTCCTGATCGACCAATTATTCTGGCAAGCCCTCTCGCGCCAGCCCAACCCCCAGGAATCGGCGATCGCCATGAAGCTTCTCGTCAAGAACGGAAAAGTCATCGAGGGCGGCCTGGAAGATCTGATCTGGAGTCTGATCATGCATCCGGAGTTTCAATATGTTCAGTAATACGCGCCGTGATTTCATGAAGGCTTCGGCCGGAGCCACTCTGGCCGCGCTCACCGGATCGGAGGCGCGCTTGGTCGCCGGGCCGGCGATCGAGCCTCGCGCCGATGCCGTCATCCTGCTTTGGATGGCCGGAGGCATGGCGCAAACCGAAACATTCGACCCGAAGCGCTACACGCCGTATGAAACCGGCCTCGCCTCGGACAAAGTGCTGAGCACCTTCCCGAGCATCGATACCGCGGTCGACAACATCAAGATCTCCCAGGGGCTGGAAAACATCGCGAAGATCATGGATCGCGGCACGCTGCTGCGATCCCATCGCGTGGGCGATCTTGGTTTCATTCTTCATTCGCGCCACCAGTATCACTGGCATACCGGCTATGCGCCTCCGCAATCGGTGGCCGCGCCGCACATGGGCGCGATGATTTCGCGCACGCTCGGCCCCCGTAATCCCGATATGCCCGCGTTCGTGGACATCGGCCAGAACATCGAAATCGGCGCGGAAAGCGACGGTCTGAAAGCCTTCCACACCGCCGGATTCCTGGGCAGCGAGCATGGGCCCTTTTTCATCCCCGATCCGCGCGACGCAGCCGCATCCACACGGCCTTCTGAGTACGTCGGCGCCGCGCGTTTCGCCGAACGCTACCGGTACTACAAAGAGCTTGTCGAAGCGAGCTCTTTCCAACAGGAGAGCCTCCGCCGCGCCGTGGACAACGCGCATCGCCTGCTGAACTCGCCCGCGGCCAAGGCGTTCGATTTATCACTTGAGCCGCAAAAGAGCTTCGACAAGTACAACACCGGCCGCTTCGGCCAGGGCTGCCTGCTCGCCCGGCGGCTTGTCGAAAACGGCGCCCGATTCGTCGAGGTCACCAGCGAATACATCCCCTTCCGCTACTGGGATACGCATGAAAACGGCCACACCCGGGCCATCGGCATGAAGCAGTCGATCGATATGCCGGTGTCGCAGTTGATTCGCGATCTGGAAGAGCGAGGCGTGTTGAACCGGACGCTCGTCGTGCTCGCCTCCGAGTTCGGCCGCGACATGATCTGCGAGGGCAAGCCCGGCCAGGAAGTGAAGAATCAGGTGGACCAGCCCGCCATCATGACCGAGCCGAAGCACTACGGAATGCATCGCCACTTTACGGAAGCGGGCAGCGTCCTGCTGTTCGGGGGGGGCATCAAGCGCGGATTTTTGTACGGCAAAACCGCAGACGAGCGCCCGTGCCGCATCGTCGATAATCCGGTGACCATCGAGGATCTGCACGCCACCATCTATCACGCCCTCGGCATCGCGCCGGACACCAAGTACGAAATCGAAAAGCGGCCCTTTTACGTCACCAGGGACGGCAAGGGCAAGCCCGTCATGCCGCTGTTCGCTTAGAGCGGCCTCGCTCGCTCATCCAGTTGATACACTTAACCCTCAGAGGTCCTTATGAAACTCACCCGACTCCTGCTCGTCATCCTCTGCGGAGCCATCTCCGCCTTCGCGGCCAACCTTCATCTGCTGCACAAGCCGGTGATGAACAAGACCACCATCGTGTTCACCTACGCCGGCGACCTCTGGAGTGTGCCTCGCGAAGGAGGCATGGCCACGCGCCTCACCACCGGAACCGGCAACGAAACCGAGGCCGCCGTGTCGCCCGACGGCTCGACGCTCGCCTTCTCCGGCGAATATGACGGCAACATCGACGTTTTCACGATGCCCATCGCCGGAGGCACGCCGAAGCGCGTCACCTATCATCCCGATGCCGACCGCGTGGTGGGATGGACGCCCGACGGCTCGCGCATCTTGTTCCGCTCCAATCGCGAAAGCTTTTCACGCTTCACTCAGCTTTACACCGTACCGCCCGGCGGGGGCCTTCCCGACGTGCTGCCTCTTCCGATGGCCTGCACCGGAGCCTATTCGCCCGACGGCAAGCACATGGTGTATGCGCCTCTCGACGGCGGACAATTCGCGCCCGGGTTCAATAACTTCGTGTCCTGGAAGCGCTACCGCGGCGGCGAGGCCAGCTATCTATGGGTCGTCAATCTTGCCGATCTCACCACGGTGAAGGTGCCTCGCAAGGACTCCAACGACATCAACCCGATGTGGATTGGCGACAAGATCTATTTCCTCTCCGACCGCAACGGCCCAATGACCCTTTATCGCTGGGACCCGAAATCGAAGGCCGAGCCTGTGGAGTTTATCCCGAATCGCGGCAAGGACATCGATGCAGCCAGCGCCGGCCCCGGCGGCATCATCTATGAGCAGTTCGGCAAGATCATGATTTTCGATTTGGCCAGTTCCAAAACGCACGAGGTGCAGATCGACCTCAACGCCGACCTCAGTGAAGTCCGTCCGCACTTCCAGAACGTCTCGCGTGAAATTCGCAGCATCAAGATTTCGCCCACCGGCGTCCGCGCCGTGATGGAGGCTCATGGCGAAATTCTCACCGCTCCCGCCGAGCATGGCGATGTTCGCAACCTGACGAACTCCCCCGGCGTGATGGAACGCACCCCCGCCTGGGCTCCGGACGGCAAGACCATCGCGTATTTTTCGGATGAATCGGGCGAATACGCGCTGCACATCAAATCGCAGAATGGCGAGGGCGAAACAAAAAAGATTCCTCTGGCGGGTAAGTCGGCCTATTATTTCGATCCGAAGTGGTCGCCCGATTCCAAGCATATTGCCTTCACCGACAATCAGCTGAATTTGTGGGATGTTGAGGTCGCGTCATCAAAGGTCACCAAGGTCGACACCGATTACGCCTACGAGCTGGGCCGCGATTTCTCCTGGTCCGGCGATTCAAAGTGGATCACCTTCGTGCGCATGCTGCCGAACCGCTTTCATGCGGTTTTTGTGTATTCGATCGACAGCGGCAAGGCCACCCAGTTGACAGACGGTATGTCCGATTCGCGCCATCCCGTGTTCGATCGCGACGGCCAATATATCTACTTCACCGCCAGCACCAACTATGGCCCCACCACCAGCGGCCTCGACATGACCAGCGATGAGCACGAGGTGACCCGCAGCATCTATATGATCGTGCTGCCGAACAACATCCCGTCGCCGCTGGCGCCGGAAAGCGATGAAGAGAAAGCGGGCGCGCCCGCCGATGAAAACGGCGGCGGAGGACGCGGTGGACGCGGAGGTGGCCGTGGCGGAAATGCGGCTGCAGCCGAGCCGCCGAAGCCCGTGCGCATCGACTTTGACAAGATCCAACAGCGCATCCTCGCGCTGCCTCTGCCCGCGCGCGGCTATACTATGCTCGCCACGGGCAAAGCCGGATCGCTCTACATCATGGAGCCTCCCGCCGGTGGTGGAGGCCGGGGCGGCGGAGGAGGCGGCGCGACCCTGTCTAAGTTCGACCTGAAAACGCGCAAGACCGACAAGCTGGGCGATAGCATCGCGTCATTCGATCTCTCGGCCAATGGAGAGAAAATGCTGCTCCGCATGGGCGGAGGCGGCGCGGGCGGACGCGGAGGCCGTGGAGGCGCGCCTTCCGCTGGTCCGCAGTACGTGATCGTCCCGGCAACGGCTCCGGTGAAGGCGGGCGAAGGTGCTCTGCGCCTTAGTGACATTGAAGTAGGCGTCGATCCCATCGTCGAGTGGAAGCAGATGTATCACGAGGTCTGGCGCATTGAGCGCAGCTATTTCTACGATCCTAATCTGCACGGCGTCAATAGCGCCGACGGCGAAAAGGAGTACGAAAAATATCTCGAGACGCTGGGCTCGCGCAACGATTTGAACTACATCATTCACGCGATGCTGAGCGAGTTCACCGTCGGCCATCTGCGCGGCGGCGGAGGCAGTATTCCGGAGCCGAAGACCGTTCCCGGAGGCTTGCTCGGCGCCGATTATGAGATCGCCAACGGCCGCTACCGCTTCAAGAAAATCTATTCGGGTGAAAGCTGGAACCCACAACTGCGTTCGCCGTTGGTACAGCCCGGCCTGAACGTCACTGAAGGCGATTATCTGCTCGCGGTGAACGGCGTCGAGCTCAGCGCCAAGGACGATGTTTCGCGGCTGCTCGAAGGAACGTCGGAAAAGAGCGTCGTGATCAAGATCGGCTCCGATCCGAGCGGCGCGAATGCACGCGAAATCACCGTGGTTCCCGTCGCCAACGAAATGCAGCTGAGGCACGAAGCGTGGGTGGAAGGCAATCGCCGCAAGGTGGATGAATTGAGCGGAGGCAAGCTCGCTTACGTCTACATGCCGGACACCGCGCAGGGCGGCTTGACCAGTTTCACGCGCTACTATTTCGCGCAGACCGACAGGCAGGGCGCGGTGATCGACGAGCGCTACAACAGCGGCGGCCAGGTGGCCGACTACGTCATCGAGGTGATGAATCGCAAGCTGATGTCCTACTGGAGCCCTCGCTACGGCGCGATCTACCGCACGCCGGCCGCGTCGATCCTGGGGCCCAAGGTGATGATCACTAATGAATTCGCCGGTTCCGGCGGCGACGCTATGCCCTGGATGTTCAAATACACCAAGACCGGCCCTCTGGTCGGCAAGCGCACATGGGGCGGCCTCGTCGGCGTGTCGCAGTATCCGGTGCTGATGGACGGCGGCAACGTTACGTCACCCAATTTCGGCTTCTTCAATCCCGAAGGCCAATGGGACGTGGAAAATCACGGCGTCCAGCCGGATTACGAAGTCGAACTCGATCCGAAGCTGGTCCACGAAGGCCACGATCCGCAGTTGGAAAGAGCCGTCGCCCTGGCGCTGGACGCGTTGAAGAAGAATCCGCCGCCGGAGCCGAAGCGTCCGCCGTATCCGAACTATCAGCGGCCGCAGGGGTCGCCGAGCGGAGCCGGAAGCATGCCGCAGAGGCAATAGTGGTAACGAATATGTTGCCATTAGATCGAGGTCCGAGAGTATAACGACCCGAGGGGTCGCAGCCAATATGGCTTGTGATTTAACCGGCTGAACCCACAGGCTGCCGCCAAAGTGGCGACGGCCCTAACCGGCTGGCGGGTGGCAATTTCTCGAATGTGAAGGGAATTGGCTCCAGTCTGTTCGAGTACGGGAAGGACGGCGATCGCTTGGTGATCCTCCTCGGCGGTGGGAGCAAGAAGCGCCAACAGGAAGATATCGCCACAGCGCATGCGCGCTGGTAGGAATACAAACGACGGAAGAAAGAGAATCTCCATGCCTCTAACTCGTGACTTCAAAGAGACCATTCGCGCCCGTGTCGAGCGCGACCCAAAGTTCCGAAAAGAACTCCTGCGCGAGGGCATCGAATCGATGCTTGCGGGCGATGTCGCCACCGCGAAGGCAATCCTCCGCGACTACATCAACGCAACAGTCGGTTTCACCGAGCTTGCACACGCGACGCATATTCCTTCGAAGAGCCTTATGCGAATGCTGGGTCCGTCCGGCAACCCACGTGCGGACAATCTCTTCGAAGTCGTCAGCTTTTTGCAGCACTGCGAGGGAGTTCGGTTCAAACTCAGAACCGCTTCACGATGAGCGAATAGCAGCCGTTGCCAGCCTCCGCTCAAACCCTTGCCGAGGACATTGCGTACGGCATAGTTCCTACAATGCGCCACATCATCGTCGGCACCGCCGGCCACATCGATCACGGAAAAACGGCGCTGGTGAAAGCTCTCACCGGCGCCGACACCGACCGCCTGGCCGAAGAAAAACGCCGCGGCATCTCCATCGATCTCGGCTTCGCGCATCTCGACATCGCGCGCGACCTGCGCCTCGGCTTCATCGACGTCCCCGGCCATGAGCGTTTCGTGAAGAACATGCTGGCCGGCGCCAGCGGCATAGACGTGGTGCTGATGGTGGTCGCCGCCGGCGAATCCGTCATGCCGCAGACGCGAGAGCACTTCGAAATCTGCCGATTGTTGGGCCTGCAACACGGCGTCATCGCCATCACCAAGGCCGACCTCGCCGACGCCGACACGCTCGAACTCACGCGCATGGAGATTGAAGAATTCGTCGCCGGATCGTTCCTTGAAAAAGCCCAGATCATTTCCGTCAGTTCCGTCACCGGCGCCGGGATCCCCGAACTCCGCCAGGCGCTGATCGATGCCGCCTCGCACGCCGCGGCGAAGGACGCCTCCAGCTACTTCCGCCTTCCCGTCGACCGCAGCTTTTCCATGAAGGGCCACGGCTCGGTGGTGACCGGCACGCTCGTTGCCGGAACCCTAAACGTCGAAGACGAGGTACAGTTGTTACCCTCCGGCAAACGAGCCCGCGTGCGCGGCTTGCAGATTCATGGGGCGCCATCGAACCGCGCGTCGGCGGGCGAACGCACGGCGGTGAATCTATCGGGCGTCGATTCCGTGGAGATTCATCGCGGAATGACGCTCGCGCCGCCGGGGCTGTTTCGCACCACCGATTGCGTCGATACGATGTTCGAATTGATCCACGGCGCCCACCCGATGAAGCATCGCGCGCCGGTGCATTTTCACGCCGGAACTGCCGAGGTCGAGGCCGAAGCGCGCCTGCTCGCGTCACTCGATCCTATGAAGCCGGGTTCTCGCGCGCATGTCCGCTTCCTGCTGCGGGAACCCCTGCTGATCCTTCCCGGCGACCGCTTCATCGTGCGCATGTTCTCGCCTGTGGTGACCATCGGCGGAGGAATTGTACTCGACGCCGATCCTCCCCGGCGCGTCCGCCGTGCGCAACTCGACAGGCGTCTCGGCGAAATCGAGAAACAGGGTCTTGCGCCAGTTGCGATCGCGGAGTCCGCGTATGGGTTAACGGGTGCGGAACTGATTGCCCGATGCGGCCAACGCTCCGCCGAGCATTGGCACGAGAATAAAGCCAAAACTGCATCATTTAAGACAACGGCTCGCACGATGTTGGAGAAATATCACAAAGAAAACCCCTTAATGGCAGGCATGCCCAAGGAAGACTTGCGCAACGCCGCGCTGCCCGGCTCGCCCGCGTTCCTGCTCGACGAACTGCTGCGCCGCCTGCCAGACGTGAAGATCGAAGGCGACCTCGTCCGCCTGGCCTCTCACCGCATTTCGCTCAAGACCGATGAGTCCGAGGCTACCCAGAAGATCGAGGCTCTGTTTCGCGAGGCCGGTTTGGCGGTCCCATCTACTGCCGAGGTGCTCGCCAAGTCCGGCATCGAAGCCGCCCGTGCGCGGACGCTGCTTCAAATCCTGCTGAAAGACCGCAAGCTCATCAAAATCAGCGACGAACTGGTGTTCCACGCCTCTGCCATCGACGCCCTGCGTGCCGATCTCGCGCCACGCGCAGGCACGAAATTCTCCGTCGCCGACTTCAAGACCTGGACCGGTATCTCCCGTAAGTACGCGATCCCTCTGCTCGAATTCCTTGACCGCGAACACGTTACGCGCCGCGACGGCGACGCTCGGATTGTGCTTGACAAACGGCGAACATAAGGCGAATATAGACGGGTGGCCGAATTCGTCGGAATCGCCCGCCTCGCCGCCGGAAGCGCGACGCTCGAAGCCAAGCGCTCCGTTGAATATTTCGACCTCCCCACGCGCAAATATCTGACGAAATGCGAAAATATGCCATTTCGCTGGACCATCAATCCGTATCGCGGCTGCGAATTCGGCTGTAAATACTGTTATGCGCGCTACGCCCATGAATTCATGGAACTGCGCGATCCGTTCGACTTCGAGCGCAAGATCTATGTCAAGCAATTCGACGCAGCCGAATTCCGGCGCGAGCTGGAGCGCCTGCCGCTGGCCGAACCCATCGCGCTTGGTACCGCCACCGATCCGTATCAGCCCGCCGAACGCCGCTACGAACTCACACGGTCGATTCTCAAGGTGTTCGCCAACACCGCAGGTCTGCGCATCGGTATCACCACGAAGTCGGATCTAATCGCTCGCGATATCGACATTTTGAAGGAGGTCGCGCGCAGGCATTATCTGTCGATCCACATGACGGTCACCACCCTCGACCGCGACCTGGCGCGATTGATCGAGCCTCTCGCGCCTCGCCCCGACCTTCGCCTGAACGCCGTGCGAAAGCTCTCCCGCGCCGGTTTTCACGTGGGCGTATCGTGCTCGCCCGTGATGCCCCTGATCAACGATTCGGAATTGTCGCTCGACGCCGTAGCGCAATCCGCGGCCCGCGCCGGCGCGAAGCGGTTCTGGTGGAATATTTTGTTTCTGAAGCCCTGCTCGAAGCAGGTATTTCTGCCGTTTGTCGAAGAACGATTTCCCAAGCTCAGCAAGCGCTACAAAGAACGCTATCGCCGCGCGGCGTATCTGCGCGGGGCTTATCCCGACCTGATCCGGGAACGCATGGAGCGCATCCGCAAGCGCTACGGGTTGTACAGCGCAGAACGCCCAGAGCCCGAGTTGTGGCCGAAAACCGCCCAGGTGAGCCTTTTCGCGGATCACTGAACCGCCGGGATGTCGACGATGGCGCCCGTGGTCAAATCGAATCGCTGGATCCGAGACTGTATGACGATATACGAGTTTCCTTCCACTACATAAAGGTAGTGCGCGTCGCCTGATAGAAGCACGCTTCGGACGCCGTCCGCGACGTTGGTCACCACGCGCGCGGCCGAGCCGTCGGAATGAGCCACCATTGCGGAATCGCCGGCTGCGGCTCGCTGGTTCAACGGGCTTGAGAGGTTTACACCCTCGAAGTGTACCCGCGCCGATGCCCAATCGCTCCCGAAGGCAAGAAATCGGGCAGGCCGCTGCGTCATTTGCTGTATGGCAAGAAGCCGCTTGTCTGTCGAGCGATCTACCAGATCGATGAGCGAAGGAAAATCGTCCGCGTGCTGACAATTTCGTCACGGAGCAATGGAGCCGGCGGATCCCTACGCCACGTAATCCACCGGCACCTGCCCCTCCGGCAGCAATTCGCCTTTCTCCAAATGCCGGATCTTCGTGGCGAACCGCGCCGCGTGAGGATCGTGGGTCACCATCACGATCGTCTTACCGAACTGCTTGTTCAAGCGGCTGAGCAGACTCAGCACCTCGATTGCCGACGTCGCGTCCAGGTTGCCCGTCGGCTCGTCGGCGAGGATCAGGTCCGGATCCGTGACGATCGCCCGCGCGATGGCGACGCGCTGCTCCTGGCCGCCCGAAAGCTGGCGCGGCAGATGTGTGAGACGATCTCCCAGGCCCACCAGCTTCAGCGCCGTTGCCGCGTGTTCCATGCGCTCCTTCTTCTTGAGCGATGTGAGCTTCAGCGGCAGCTCGACGTTCTCAATCGCCGTCAGAACCGGGATCAAATTGAAGCTCTGAAACACGAAGCCGATGTGGACGTTGCGCCAGTGCGCGATCTCGCGGTCGCTGAGTGCGCGGAGATTCTCGCCGAGCACCAGAATTTCGCCGTCCGTCGGGCGATCCATCGCGGCGATGAGGTGCAGCAGCGTCGATTTGCCGGAGCCCGAAGGCCCCATCAGCGCGAGGAATTCGCCCTTCTGGACTTCGATGTTGGCGTCCTTCAGAGCCACCACGTGAAACTCGTCGCGGATGAATTCCTTGGTCAGATTCGTCGTCTTGATTACGGGATCGCTCATTTTTGTCTCACCTTATCTCCGTCTTTGATCTCCGCCGGAGGGTTCACGATCAAATCCTCTCCGCCGATCAATCCATCGTCGATGTGGACGCCCTGCGCGCCGCCGGGAAGCGTGGTGGTGGCACCCGTCTTCACTGTCCGTTTCACTGCCCGCCCGTTGGCGATCACAAATACTGACCCGCTGCGCACGGCCGAGATCGGCACCACGATCGAGGGCCTGGCTACTTCGCCCTTCGCCGCAGGCTTGGCGTCGGAGACAAACGCCACGCTCGCGTTCATTTCAGGACGCAGGTACTGGTCCGGATGCGCGATGCGCACCTTCACCTGCACGGTGGCCTTTTGACGATTCGCTTCGGGTGAGACTTCGTCGATGAAGCCGTCATACTTGCGATCCGGGAACGCGTCCGTGGTGATGATGCCTTTCTGCTTCGGCGCGAGCTTGGCGAAATCGTTCTGGTTTACATCGATCTCCACCTTCAAGTCGTTCAGATCGGCAAGCGATACCACGTAGCCCTTCGCACCCTTGTCGCCCACGAAGCCCGTGGTCACGAACTCGCCTTTTTCCACGTTGCGTTCCAGAATCGTGCCATCGACGGGAGCCCGAATGACGGTGTTCCTGAGCTGCGTTTCCGCCAAAGCGAGCTGTCCTCTAGCCTGCTCCACCAAGCCCCGGGCGGCGTCGATATCTTCCTTGCGCGGCCCGAGCCTCGCTAGATCGTACGTGCGATATTGCGAAATGGCCTGCGCCACGGCGCTATCGTACTTGGCCTGCGCATCGTCCAGGCTCTGGCGCGACAGTACTCCTTCGTCCACCAGCTTCTTCGTACGGTCCAACGTCACCTTGGCGTTCGTCTCGTTGGCCTTGGCGTTATCGAGGTCGGCCTTCGCCTTGGCGATCTCTTCCGGGCGCGACCCATTCATCGCGCGCGCCAGTGCCGCTTCCAGGTTTGACAGCTGCCCGCGCGCCTGCTGTACCTGGGCTCTATATTCGTCGTCCTCCAGGCGAACCAGTTCCTGATCCTTCCGCACGATGTCGGCTTTTTCCACGCCGATCCAGGCCACCTTACCTACTACTTTCGCGGCTAGCTCGATCTTGTGCGCGGCCACGATGTAGCCGGTGGCGTTCAAAATCACGTCCCCGGCGCGAGCGCCGTCGCCCGAAGAGGCGGCGCGCACCCGCACCACATCCACCTCAGTGGGCTTGTTCAGCATCCCGTAGAGATAGAACCCACCCGCGGTTAGAAGGATCAGAGCGATCGCTCCCAAAATCCATCCCGTGGCCCACGCAGACGGTTGATCCGATCGTTTCTTGCTTCGGTCGATGCGCAGGCTTTTCAGTTCGGCTTCCATTGCTTTGTTTCGTGTGATCCCTTGTTTCGTGCGCTAAATATCTCTTAGCGCGGCGAGAATCTCTTTCCGTGCCGCCATGCGCGCCGGAAACACTCCGCCGATGGCGCCCATCAGCACGGCGAAGATCATTCCCAATGCCATCGCCGCCGGACCCGCGTGAAAATTAAACGCGATCTCGCTGAAGCTGGTGAAGCTCATCATGCTGGTGCTGACGAAATTCAGAGGCAGAGCCAAAAGGCAGCCCAGCGCTCCGCCCAGCAGCGACAGCAGCACCGATTCCCAAAAAAAGCTGGTCAGAATGCTGCCTCGCGAAAACCCCAGCACGCGCAGCGTGCCCACTTCCTTGGCCCGGCGAGCGACGGCGGCATACATTGTGTTCATCGCCGCGAAGCTCGACCCTACCGCCATGATGATTGCCACGAACACTCCCAGGTACTGCACTGGTGCCGCGGAGTTAGTCTGCGATTCCATGTATTCCACCTCAGTGCGCGCGTTGCAGTTCAAACGCTGATCGTCGTTGATGGAATTGATCAGCGCCTGCGCCGCGATCGAATCCGTGGCGCGCACCAGAGCGGAACTGGGGCCGTCCTGGCGGTTGAAATCGCCCGCCATCTGGTTCAGATCGGCGTAAATTTCGCTATTGGTGGCACTGGAATTCGAATCCATCACGCCCACCACTTCCCAATCGCCCCGGCCGAAGTGGAGCTTTTTGCCTAGCGCGGCGTCCGGATAGCTCTTGGCGATGGACTTGCCCACCACCACCTCGCGTTGCCCCGCGCGAAACCAGCGGCCGTTTGCGATTTTCGTTTTCTCGCGGATATCCAGACCCACCTGAGTTACGCCCCGCAGCGTGATGTTCATGCCGTCGGGGTGCGATTCGTTGGGCAGATTGATCACCGTCACCAGTTCGAGCGACGCCTGCGGCTGTCCATCGGCGCCTCGCGCAATGCCGGGCTTCGACTTCAACGTCTGAAATGCCTCCAGCGTCATGCCGCCGCTCAGTTCGGCATTCGCGCCCTTGCGCATCACCAAAACGTTCAGCGGATTGCCGGATGTGCGGAACGCGCCCTGCAGCCCGTTCACCAGGGCCAGTATTGCCACCAGCACCGCCACCGTCAGCGCGATGCCCAGAGCGGTCATCAACGTCGTCGTCTTGCGGATCGTAAGATTGCGAAGATTATATGCCAATGGAATTGCCATAAAATCAGCCCGAGTTCCTCAGGGAATCCAGAATCGGCGTACGCGCGGCGTTATACGCCGGCACGAACGAGCTCGCGACGCCGATGAAAAACGCCAGCACCAGCAGCGCCGAGCCGACGTCCGGCGTTATCGTCAGCGTCTTCATCGCCTGCATGAAGCTGGGGCCGTGGCGAATGACATTCGTAAGGCCCATCGCCAACACCAGCCCGACCACGCCGCCCAGCACCGCCAGCACACCCGCCTCTCCCAGGATCATGAACAGGATTGTTCCCGGCGTATAGCCGAGCGTCTTCAGAATGCCCACTTCGCGAATCCGCTCGCGCACGCTCATCGCCATGGTGTTGGCCGAAACCAGCAGCACCGTGAACGTCACCGCCGCACAGATCGCCATGAGGAACAATTTCACGTTGCCCAGGAAAGAAACGAATTGCAGGGCGAATGCCTGTTCCGATTCCGACTTCGTGGGGGCAGTGGAGTTGGCGAACATGTCGTCAATCGCCTTGGCTACCGATGCGACCTGATCCGCGCGCTCCACCTGCACTTGGAACGATCCCACCAGATCCTGGCGTGTACTGCTATTGCCCAGCATCTGTCGCAGATACTCCTGGCTGAAGAAGAGCGATTCGGTGGTGTTGGGATCGGTGAAGATGCCCACCAGAGTCAATTCCGGATTCACCGGGAAAATATCTCCGGTGAGGAAGATCTTCTCGCCGATTTTCCAGTGCATGCGCTCGGCCAGGTCGGAACTGGCCACGGCGGCGGTGCGCAGGTGCTTGAACGCCTGCTGCTGATCTTCGGGAAGAAACAGCTCGGGGCGGACCCTGAAGAACTTGTCGGGTTCCACGCAAAAACGGGCAAAGAAGTTCGCCTGAACCCTCGCATCCTTATAAGTGCCGCCGAACCATTGCCAGATCATCGCCTCGCGCACGCCAGGGACCTGCCGGATTTTCATCTCGTAGGCTGTGGGCAGCGGCTGGGTGATGGAGACTTTATGGTGCACCACCAGCCGGAGTTCCTGGCCGGGCGCCGGCGGCGCAAGGAACAAGCCTCGATAAAGCGCCCCAAGCACGCCCAGCAGGCAGAGCGACATGCCGATGCTCACCATGGTCAGCGCGCTACGGCGGCGATTGCGCAGGGCATTCTTAAACATCAGCGACAGATAACGAAACATATAGTTCCTATGATGCGCTACAGGTTATCCCGGACTACTCTATATTCTAGATGAGCAGCCGGATAGGCCCGGACCTGCAATCGGCGAACGGCAATTTTCCATGGACGAACGGCGAGACGAGTTTTTCATGCAGAAGGCGCTGGAGCTGGCGCGCGAGGCCGAACGCGCGGGCGAAGTGCCCGTCGGCGCCGTCGTCGTGCTCGACGGTCAGGTGATCGGCAGCGGGCGAAATGCTCCAATCGAGCGTAATGACCCGTCGGCGCACGCCGAAATGATCGCTCTGCGGCAGGCGTCCGCGGCCATCCGTAATTATCGTTTGGAGGGCGCGACGCTCTACTGCACGCTGGAACCCTGTGTGATGTGTGCCGGGGCTTTGGTGGCCGCGCGCGTGGAGCGGCTTGTCTTCGGTGCCCGGGACTTGCGCTTCGGCGGCGTGCGAAGCAAATTCCGCGTCGCCGATTCGGAGCTTCTCAACCACCGCGTCCAAATCGACGAGGGAGTTGTCGGCGCCGAATGCGCGGAGTTGATGCAGCGCTTTTTCGCGACACGGCGAAACGGATAGGGATCTCGGTTACTTCACTTCTTTGATCCGGATATTGCGGAACATCGCCACCGTCGTCGGGTCGTGCAGCTGGAGGCCGATCGGTCCCTTTAGAGGACGGCCTGGCTCACCTTTGTACTGCGACACCAGCACGCCATTCATCGTGACCTTGATACCGGAATCGCGCACTTCGATGTCGAAGGTGTTCCAATCGTCCGGGATCTGGGATCCGGTCTTCGCGGCGTCGAACAAGTAGACACTGCCCGAGGGGTATTGATCTCTATATCCATTCGAGATCTGAATCTCATAGCCAACGTGCGAGGGTGTCTGCTTGGCGTCGATCTGCGGGCCTACGATGCTGTGAATGGCTCGCGAGGTGTCGCGAATGGAGACACCGCTGTTCCCGCCGTGGCGCGTCCACCATTCGACGTGCAGATCGTATTCGCCGAACTCCTTCTTGGTGTACAGCCAGGACTGGTTCACCGGCAGATTCTGCTCATACTTGATGGACAGATCCCTCTGGCCGACGAGCGCGCCGTCGCGCATCACGTTCCAGAGTCCGTCGCCGACAATCTCCCATCCGTCCAGGTTCTTTCCGTTCAGCAGATTTTCCCAACCGGCGCCCGAAGCGGTTAAACCGGCGAATAAAAGGAGACAAACAAGGCCGCGCATGAGGGAAGTCTATCACGCAGCCTTGTTTGTATGGCATGTTCGCAGACCATCAAGCCGGAAGCGGCACAGGAAACTGCAGGCTCGGCGGAGGAGACACGGCGCGCTGGCTGACGGCCGGCTTGCGTACCGGCGTAAAGCGCGACGGGCCGTTGAAGTATTCGTCCAGAGGGTACAGCGGATACGGCTCCAGTTCCCGGAACACGCGTCCGAGTTTCTGCTCGATCCGATAGACCGCATGGAAGAAATTTCCGCGGTCAATATGTAATTGACGCGAACAAAGCTTCCAATCCGCCCCGAGCAGGAAATGATATCGGAAGAGTTTCTGTTCAAACTCACCCAGAACGCGTTTCGAAATCAGTGTAAAGTCAGCGATATATTCTTCGTCTTTTCGTCCCCACGTCGACGGACGGCTCCGTCCCGCGTGTGGCTCCAGCGAAACCCGGCTCAGGTGCCGCTCCTGCGTGACACAGCGCAGAAAGCGGTCGTAGCAGATGCGAAAAATAGCGCGTAACACGCAGTTGCAGGGCGCGAGCGCGCCTTTCCTTGCCAGCCGCAATCCAGACCCATGGCATTGCGTACAATTGTGCATGGCCAGCGCCAGCGTTTCCGAACGAGTCCATTCCATATACCGTGTGTATCCTCTGTAAGCGCCGCTTAAAGCGGCTTTAGTAGGAATAGTACTCCGGTATATGAGATAAGTCAATTAGTATTTCTAGTATTATCCCTTAATCTCCCGATAAATGTTTAACACTTCCTGCGCCGTTCGATCCCAGTGAAAATTCTTCGCTTGCGCCAGGCCCGCCGTGATCAGCGCCTGCCGCCGTTCCTCGCTCAGCAAGATATCGTGAATTCCCCGGGCGATGTCGAAGACGTTATCGGGGCTGACCAGTTCCGCCGCGTCGTCCACCGCCTCCACGAGCGAAGGCAGGTTGGAGGCGACCACCGGCGTGCCACAAGCCATGGCCTCCAGCGGCGCCAAGCCGAACCCCTCGTAGAGCGACGGAAACGCGAATACTGCAGCCGCGCGGTAAAAAACCCGCAACGTATCGGCGGAGACGAATCCCAGGAAGCGGACGAACTGCTCGACGCGGCTGGACACCACGGCCCGCCGCACGGCAGGGTATTTCGATAGCTCGTCGCCGATGATTACCAAGCGCAGTTCTCGAAATTCCGGGCGGCTTTCCAGTTCCCCTCGCAGCACGGCGAAGGCCTCCACCAGGCGCGGGATGTTCTTTTGAGGTCGGATGGTCCCGGCGTAAAGAATGAAGGGCTTCTGGATGGAATAGCGTTCCAGGATGTGGTTGTCATGGTCCGCGCTGCCGGCCTCCACCGTGAAGGCGGGGTCGGGCGCGCTGTAGATCGTGCGGATCCGCTCCGGCGGAACGTGCAGAACGGTCTCCACGTCACGATGCGTGGAATTGGACACAGTGATCACGCACGCCGCGCGCAGCGCACCGCGGCGGAAGCGCTGTTCGTGCATGCGATTGCGGAGGTCCTGGTGCGATGGAAACAGCAGCGTGCTCATGTCGTGGATGGTCAGTACGTAGGGTTGCGGCATCCACCATGCCACCGAGTTCAGTGGAATATGATACAAATCCGCCTGTAACGTCCGCAAAAATCTCGGAAAGGTAATGTTATGCAGAATTTCCGTATCCGCGTGGGGATAAACCGCGGCATGGAAATTGGATCCTATTCCTTGGATTTCCGGAATATCATTAGGCGGAAGAATCAGCGTATACCGGTTCTTGTGCTCCAGCCGCGCAAGTCCGTGGATCAGGTTGCGGATATACGTGCCGATGCCGAAGTCGCGGATGCGTCGGGCGTCGAGGACGACGTGCGGCATGGCTGAAACGCTTTATTTACCGAGTTTCCAGGGGTAGAGAGGGAAGCGGCTGGTCAGCTCTCCCACCCTGCGGCGCACTTCGGCGAGCGCGTCCTTGCTGGCGATGTTATCGAGCACGCGCGCGATCAATGACGCCACTTCGCGCATTTCCTGCTCCTTGAATCCGCGCGTGGTTACGGCTGGGCTTCCGAACCTCATGCCGCTGGGATTTAATGGCGGATTTACGTCAAAGGGAATGGTATTTTTATTTGCTGTAATATAAGCCTGGTCCAGGGCCGCCTCTGCCTCCTTGCCCTTGACTCCCTTGGCGAACACGTCCACCAGCATCAGATGCGTGTCGGTGCCGCCGGAGACCACGCGGAAGCCTGCTGTGCCGAGGCCCTCGGCGAGCGTGCGGGCATTCGCGACCACTTGCTTCTGGTACGCGACAAACTCCGGCGTCATGGCTTCCTTGAAGCACACCGCCTTGGCGGCGATGACATGCACCAGAGGACCACCCTGCACCCCCGGAAAGACATTCTGGTCAATCGCCTTGCCGTACTTCTCTTTCGCCAGGATCATGCCGCTGCGCGGGCCTCGCAGCGTCTTGTGCGTCGTGGAGGTGACGATATCGGCCCAGTCACAGGGGTTCGGATGCACGCCTGCCGCCACCAGTCCTGAGATATGCGCCATGTCCACCAGGAAAATCGCGCCCACCGAATCGGCGATCTGCCGGAAGCGCGCAAAATCGAGGATGCGCGGATAGGCGCTACCGCCCGCGATGATCATCTGCGGCTTATGCTCCTCGGCCAGGCGCGCCAGCTCATCGTAGTCGATGCGCTCGTCTTCCTTGCGCACCCCGTAGGGAACGATCTTGTACGTCTTGCCCGAAAAATTCAGGTGATGCCCGTGCGTCAAGTGCCCGCCGTGGGACAGATTCATGCCGAGGATCGTATCGCCCGGCTTGATCGCCGAGGCATAGGCGGCCTGATTGGCCTGCGAGCCGGAATGCGGCTGCACGTTGACGTATTCGGCGCCGAACAGCTTTTTTGCGCGTTCGCGGGCCAGGTTTTCCACGATGTCCGTGTACTCGCAGCCGCCGTAGTAGCGCCGCCCGGGATAGCCTTCGGCATACTTGTTCGTGAAGACGCTGCCGGTGGCCTCCAGAATCGCCTCTGAGGTGAAGTTTTCGCTGGCGATCAGTTCCAGGCGCGAGTTCTGGCGCTCCGTCTCCTGGCGAATGGCCTCGTAAATCTCCGGATCGGCCTGCGCGAGCGGCAGTGCCATGGCATTTTCGGTAACAGTCATGATTCCTTTTCCAGTTCGGCGATCTTCCCCACGCGCCGCGCATGGCGGCCGCCCTCAAACGGCGTTTCCAGGAAAATTCGCACCATTTCGTGAGCGGCTTCGGCAGGTGTATAACGCGCGCCGAGGGTGATGATATTGGCGTCATTATGGGCCCGCGTCAGCCGAACCGCGTCGGTATTGAACGCGATGGCCGCGCGGATCCCGGACACTTTATTGGCCGCGATCGACATGCCGACGCCGGTGAAGCAGACTAATATTCCCCGTTCCGCCTCGCCCGAAGCCACCTGGCGAGCGACCCTTTCCGCGAAATCCGGATAATCGGTCGATTCAGGCGAATGTGTGCCCGCGTCGATCACTTCATGCCCGGCCTCACGCAGCGCGTCGCGGACCTGGTCCTTCAAAGCGAACCCCGCGTGATCTGCGCCAATCGCTATTTTCATGGGGAACCTTCACTGTAGCAGGGGCCAGCGGCCGATTCCAAGCGACGTACACCGCCGTGATGCATCATAGAGGAGATTGCAGCCAACGATGCGATGGGGATTGCTGTTCCTTGCCGCGGTGTGCATCGCACGCCTTTGGCTGATGCCGCTCGGCTCCAGTTTTTGGGTCGACGAGATGGCGACGATCTTCGTGGTCGAGCACGGCGCGAATGATCCGTCATTGAACATCGCTCCGCAGGTACCGCAGTCAGTCTATTACGCGGCGGTTCGCGCCACAAATCCCGGACGCTCGGAGATCGCCTACCGCCTGCCTTCGATCTTCTTCATGGCTGTTGCGTTGTGGTTCGTGGCGCTGCTTGCTGCCAAGCTGATTCATCCCGACGCCGGGTGGTTCGCTTTCTTCGCCGCCTTGGCCCTCAAGAACATCAACTATGAAGCCGCCAACGCGCGCCCTTACGCGATGGGGATGTGCGCGGCCGCCGCTGCTCTCTATTTCCTGGTGCGATTTCTCGATGAGCGCCGCTGGCACGACGCCGCGCTGTTTGTGGTCTTTGCCGCGCTGCTGTGGCGCGTCCACCTGATTTTCTTGCCGTTTTACGCAGTGCTCGGGCTGTGCGCGCTGGCGCGGCGCAATGGCGTCGCCCTTTGGAAACTCGCACTCCTGTTTGGCGCCGTGGGACTGCTGCTGATTCCCGTGGCCATCAACGCGATGCATCTAAACGATCAGGCAAAGGAGCATGTCGTCACCGTGCAGCCCGTCTCGAAGGATTTCCTGTACTCGCTGCGGCTGACGCTGGTTGTGGGCGCTGCCCTCGGCGCGTGGGTCTTGTCGAAATTTGCCCGCCCGCGAGCAGTGGTTGCCTCCGTCGCAATTCCAGCCGTCGCCTGGTGGCTTGCGCAACCGGTGGCGCTGTTCGCCTATTCAAGGCTCACCGGGAACAGCGTCTTCGTTCCGCGCTATCTGACGCTCTCGCTGCCGGGAACGGCGCTGGCGGCCACGCTCGCGGCGTCCCTCTTTCTGCCGGCTCGATTCTGGAAGCCGGCCGCGCTCATCATGGGCATCTGCGCGCTGATCTTCGTGGGGCAGTGGAAGAAGCTCTGGCCGGACCATCACAATTCCGACTGGCGCGCGGCGGCCGAGGCGGTGAATAAACTGGCGCTGCCCTCCTCGGTCCCGGTCATTTGCCCGAGCCCCTTCATCGAGGCCCGGCCTCCCGAATGGAAACCCGATTACCACATGCCCGGCTTCCTGTATGCGCATCTGCTGGTCTATCCGGTACGTGGAAACGTGGTGCTCTTCCCCTTTGCCGACTCGCCCGAAGCAGACGACTACGCGACGGCGCTGGCGCAGGGAGCCATACCCGCGGCGGGCCGGTTTGTCATCTATGGAGGCAACCGGGTCACGCATTTCTGGCGAAACTGGTTCGAAAAGCGCCCCGAACTCGCCGGCTGGACTCATCGCGAGCTTGGACAATTTCTAGATGTTCACGCGGTGCTGTTTGAGCACCCGTGATACCGGTTTCTACGGCTCCGGCGGAGGTTTCAGCTCATTCGTGTTGAAAATCCGCATCGGTTCGCCGGGCGGCGCCACCTTCAACACCAGAGCGACGTGATACCGCGGGCCCTGATAGTAAGACACCCGAATATTATGCGCCCCATGGCTCAGGCGGACCGATCCGGTGACTTCCTGCGGCGGATGTGGACCGTCGTTGTCGATGATCTCCTCGCCGTCGATATAGAGTTTCGACCCGTCGTCGGAAAGCAGGGAAAATTCGTAATAGCCCGGTGTTTCGGCCCAGAATCGGCCGGTGTAATCAATCGCGAACCACTCAAAGCGCTTGGTCACTCCGGGGAAGCCCTGCTGGAAGTCCTGTGGGGGGATGTTCAGGGACGTGGTGTAAATCGTCCCCACGGGCTTCATCTTCTCGAATCGAGGCAGTTTTGACGCGCCGTGATGCAGGTTGTAGATATGGCCTTCGAGTCCGTTCGGAATCACCACCGTGATGCCGAAGGTCACCTGAGGCTCCTGCGCCAGCAGCGACAGCAGGGCCATCCACATTGGCATAGTCTTACTTTATCGCGCGAGAGCCTGTCCCCTGGCTCACGCCAGGGGCTGTCCTCGGTGGGCAATGGAAAGCCCCATGCGTCAGCGTGGGGCTAAATCAGACTGTCAAAGATCAATTTATCGGGCGGGCCCTTTAGCCATCAGTTCTTCTTCCGGTGACACAGAACGCAGATCCTCAGAGGCGTTCCCTAGGCTGCCCCCTCCTGGCCGATTCGGCTCTCCGTTGGAAAGAGCGTTTGGCGCGAAAAGCCGCGAGGTCGCTTACGTCGGCCCGCATGCTGACGCATGGCGGTTCAGTTAATAAGAAGATCGCCGGTAGCTCGCGGTCACCAAGCCCTTGGGATACGCGCGGCATTCGATTAACTCGAACTTGCGCTCGGGAAAACCGGCGGGAAACATGGGGATTCCCGCGCCCAACAGCACGGGGACGATTCCGATTTCAACGCGATCGATCAGATCCTCTTCAAGAAACGTCCGCGCGAGTTCGCCTCCGCCCGCCAGCCAGATATTTTTTCCGGGCTTTGCTCGTAGCGCGTCCACAAACGTGCGCGGCGCTTCGTTCACCCACTCGACGAACCGGCGTTTGCCCGGCAGCTCGGTTCGAGAAAAAACGAAGTACTGGATGCCGCCCGATTTGAACTGGGCTTCGCCGCCAGCCTTCACGCCGGCCTCGTACGTCTTGCGGCCCATGATCCCGGCGTCGATGGTCTTGAAAAACGCTCCCATGTCGTGGGAAGGCTCATGGACCAGCCAATCCAGTCCGCCATCCGGCCGCGCAATGTAGCCGTCCATGCTGACGCCGCAGCCGTAGACGATCTCGCGCATAAGGCTCACTCCCCGACGACTTCCAAGAACGCCTGCGCCGCGTGGCTCAGCGCTCTCCGGGCAGGATACACCAGGCGGATCTTGCGATCAACCATCATTTCCTTCACCCGAACCTCGCACAGGATGCCATGCGACAATTCCTCGATCACGCACATGCGCGGCAGGAACGCGACGCCTTCGTTGCGCTGCACCATCTTGCGGATCGCCTCCACCGTCGGCATTTCCACGTCCATGTTCAGAGGCACTTTGTTGCGCTGAAATTCGCGGATCACCACCCCGCGGTACGGCGACACCACGTTGTGGGCGATAAACGTCTCCATGCCCAGTTCAGTGATGGAAATCTCCCCGCGCGAAGCGAACCGGTGCTCGGGCGACGTGATGAATGCCAGGTGGTCGGTGAAGATTACCTTGGAGACCAGCCGCTCATCCTCTGGGTCGAAAGTGAGTATTCCTAACTCCAGATCGCCGTCGAGGAGGTCCGACGGGATTTTGCTCGAAAGACTGCGCCGGATCTGCACTTTGATCTTCGGATAGCGCCTCCGGTACTTCTCGATGTGGTCGAGCAGGTACAACGTAGACGATTCGTTGGCGCCGATGGTCAGCCGTCCGGCTGATTTGTCCCGCAATTCGGCCAGGGCATTTTCCATATCGCCCTGCAGGTTCTCGAACCGGCGCGCGTACTCCAGAACGATCTTCCCGGCGTCCGTCAGCAGCAGATCCTTGGCTGAGCGGTCGATCAGCTTCTCGCCCAGTTCCGTCTCCAATCTTTGGATCGAGAGCGAAATCGCGGGCTGGGTGCGCAGCAACTTTTCGGCGGCGCGAGAGAAGCTTTTCTCTGCGGCGACCGTCAGAAAAACGCGCAGCGGATGCATCTCCATAAAAATTGATTATACTATGATTCACCTTTATCGCAACTCGAAGAACTATAAATTTGCTAAATCCAGAAACGGGCTGCATAATCGAGGGAAACAGGTAACGACTATGGCTGATCGCATCTACATTTTCGATACGACTCTTCGCGATGGGGAACAGTCGCCCGGATGCAGCATGACCGTGCCAGAGAAGATCCGGATGGCTGCCAAACTCGTGGAACTTGGCGTCGACATCCTCGAAGCCGGCTTCCCGATTGCCTCGGAGGGAGACTCCGAAGCGGTGGACGCGGTCAGCCGTGAGTTTCCGTGGGCCAACGTGGCTGCGCTGGCGCGCTCCAATAAGCCGGATATCGAGGCGGCCATCCATAGCTTGCGCAACGCCAAGCGTCCGCGCATTCACACGTTCTTGGCTACCAGTGACATTCATTTGAAATACAAGCTGAAGAAATCGCGCCAGCAGGTTTTGGACGAAGCCTGCGCGGCCGTAACGCTCGCGCGCCAGCACTGTGACGACGTGGAGTTTTCGGCCGAGGACGCGACCCGGACCGATTGGGACTATCTCGAACAAATTTGCAAGGCGGTCGTCGCGGCGGGCGCACGCACAGTGAATCTGCCCGATACGGTGGGTTACTCCGTCCCGGACGAATACGCGGCATTGATTGGCCGGATGGTTAAGGCGCTCGGCGATACGGCTATTGTCAGCGTCCATTGCCACGACGATCTTGGCCTGGCGGTCGCCAATTCGCTGGCCGCCCTGCATGCCGGAGCGCGGCAGATCGAGTGCACTGTCAACGGCATCGGCGAACGCGCGGGCAACGCGTCGCTGGAAGAACTTGTCATGGCGATGAAGACGCGGAGCGACCGTCTGCCCTTTGAGACACGCATCGTTACCGAGCAGCTTTATCCGGCCAGCCAGTTGCTTTCCTCGCTGATCACGTTCGGGCCGCAACCGAACAAAGCGATCGTCGGGGAGAACGCCTTCGCGCACGAAGCGGGCATCCATCAGGACGGCTATTTGAAGGAGCGCACGACGTACGAGATTATGTTACCGCAGAGCGTCGGCGTGCCGGAGACTAAATTGGTGCTCGGCAAGCACAGTGGGCGCCACGCGTTGGCTCAACGTTGCGAGGCACTGCTCGGCGCGCCTCTCACCAAGGAGCAGCTCGATACGGTCTATCACCGCTTCACCGCGCTGGCGGACAATAAGAAAGGCCTGCGCAACGACGAGATCGCGTCGCTGGCCCGCGCGGTCGTCGAAGAAACCAGAGCGGCCGGCGTCGGCGCGGATTAAGCGCAGTCGCCGGGCGTCACGCGCCAGTTTTGAAAGTTATTCATGAACCTAAAAATCCTGCTTCTTCCCGGCGACGGGATCGGCGCCGAAGTCACCAGTGCGGCTGTCGACGTCCTGAACGCCGTCGCCAGGAAATTTGGTCATACGCTTGAACTGAGTGAAGGCCTTATCGGCGGCGTCGCGATTCACAAGACCGGATCGCCTCTGCCGCCGGACACGCTCGATAAAGCGCTCGCGGCCGACGCCACGCTGATGGGAGCGGTGGGCTTGCCGGAGTTCGACAACATCGACCCGGCCAAGCGTCCGGAAAAAGGGTTGCTGGGCATCCGCAAGGCTCTGGGAGTCTTCGCGAATCTGCGTCCTGTGCGCACGTGGCCGGCGCTGGTGGAATCCTCGCCGCTGAAGAATCATCTGGTGGAGGGCACGGACATGATCATCGTCCGCGAACTCACCGGCGGCCTCTATTACGGCGAACCTCGCGGCGTTTTCGAGGACTACGCGGTGAATACGATGCGCTACACGCGTCTGGAAATCGAGAGGGTTTCGCGCAAGGCGTTTCAACTGGCGCGGGCGCGGCGCAAGAAGCTCACTAGCGTGGACAAATCGAACGTCATCGAAAATTCGCAGCTCTGGCGGCGCGTCGTCGTTGAAGTGGCGAAAGAGTTTCCGGACGTGGAACTGGACCACCTGCTTGTCGACAACTGCGCGATGCAGCTGGTGCTGAATCCGCGGCGCTTCGACGTGATTCTCACCGAAAATATGTTCGGCGATATCCTGAGTGATGAAGGAGCCGTCTTGGCCGGATCCATCGGCATGCTTCCGTCGGCCTCCCTGGGCGAATCGAAGGGCCTGTATGAACCTGTACACGGGTCCGCACCCGACATCGCCGGCCAGAACAAGGCCAATCCGCTGGGCGCGATCGGCAGTGTCGCCGCGATGCTCGAATACAGCTTCGGTCTGAGGGCCGAGGCCGCCGCGGTGAACGACGCCATCGGCAAGGTGCTCGACCAAGGCCGCGTTACGGCCGATCTGAAGCCGAAGGGCGCGCCCTCGACCACCTCCGAAGTCGGGAACGCAGTGAGTGAAGCATTATGACGAAGCCCCGAACGATCATCGAGAAGATCTGGGACAGCCATGTCGTGAGCCAGCAGCCCGGCGCTCCCGCGTTGCTCTACATCGACCTGCACCTGGTCCACGAAGTCACCTCGCCGCAGGCATTCGACGGTCTGCGCAGGCGCGGGTTGAAGGTCCGCCGTCCCGATCTGACCATCGCGACCACGGATCATTCCACGCCGACCACACCGCGCGGCTTGCCGATTGTCGACAAGGTCGCCGCCGCGCAGGTCGAACAGCTTGAGGCCAATTGCAGGGAGTTCGGTATCCGCTGTTACGGCTTATCAAGCGACAAGCAGGGCATCGTGCACGTGATGGGGCCCGAGCAAGGCCTGACGCAGCCTGGCATGACCGTAGTCTGCGGCGACAGCCACACCGCCACCCATGGAGCCTTCGGCGCGCTGGCGTTCGGCATCGGGACGAGCCAAGTGGAACACGTGCTCGCCACGCAATGCCTGTTGCAGACGCCTTCGAAGACATTCGCGGTGCGCGTCGACGGATCGCTGAAGCCGGGCGTCACGGCAAAAGACATCATTTTGAACCTGCTCTCGAGAATCGGCATCGGCGGCGCGACGGGGTGCGTCATCGAATATTCAGGCTCGGCGATTCGGGCGCTTTCGATGGAAGAGCGCATGACGGTCTGCAACATGTCGATTGAAGGGGGCGCGCGCGCCGGCCTCATTTCCCCGGACGACACGACGTATCAGTACGTCTCGGGCCGCCCGTTCGCGCCGAAGGGCGCGGAATTCGACGCCGCGGTGGCGCTCTGGAAGACGCTGCCGACGGATGAAGGCGCGACGTTCGACCGCGAAATCTCGATTGACGCGAGCGCACTTGAGCCGATGATCACTTTCGGCACCAATCCCGGCATGGGCATCTCGATTTCCGCACCGGTTCCCGATCCCGGAGGCATCGCCGATCCACTGGAGCGCGAAACCCTGAAGAAAGCGCTGCATTACATGGATCTGCCCTCGGGCAAGCCCTTGCTGGGCCACTCGGTGAACGTAGTTTTCATCGGAAGCTGCACCAATTCGCGCATCTCCGATCTTCGCGCCGCCGCCCAGGTGTTCAAGGGCCGCAAAGTGAATCCGAATGTGCGGGTGATGGTTGTTCCCGGATCCCAGCAGGTGAAGGCGCAGGCCCAGGCCGAGGGGCTCGACAAAATTTTCCGCGACGCGGGAGCCGACTGGCGCGAAGCCGGTTGCTCCATGTGCATCGCCATGAACGGCGACCAGCTTCAGCCGGGAGAATACAGCGTGTCGACGAGTAATCGTAATTTCGAAGGACGTCAAGGCAAGGGCGGACGCACGTTCCTTGCGAGCCCGTTGACCGCCGCGGCCAGCGCCGTCACCGGCGTGATCACCGACGTAAGGACGCTACTCTAATGCGGATCACCGGCAAGACCGTGGTATTCCCGGTCGACAACATCGATACGGATCAAATCATCCCGGCGCGATTTTTGAAAACAATTTCGAAGGCCGGCCTCGGCGATCAGCTTTTTTACGATTGGCGCTATGAAGCCAACGGCGCGCCGAAGCCCGATTTTATTCTCAACGCCGATTCCGCCAAGGGCGCGGAGATTCTGGTGGCGGGCGCTAACTTCGGCTGCGGCAGCTCCCGCGAGCATGCGCCGTGGGCGCTGACGCAATTCGGATTCAAGGCCGTGGTCAGCACGTCGTTCGCCGATATTTTCAAGGGAAATGCCTTGAAGAACGGCCTGCTGCCGGTGATCGTGCCGCCCGCGGTTCACGCCGCGCTGATCCAAGCTCCGGGCGTGGTGGTCACCATCGACCTGGCGTCGCAGACGCTGACGATGCCGGATGGGACCTCGACGCAGTTTCCCATCGACGCTTTCGCCAAGCACTGCCTGCTCGAAGGGGTGGACGAGTTAGGCTACCTTTTGAAGCAGGATGCGGCCATCGCTGCGTATGAATCGCGGCGGGTGGGCTCCGTCAACACGCTGGCGTAGAAGGTGGTCTGTCCCTTTCGACGCGGCAGTTTAATGAGCTCTGTTTTGTTAACTTTGCCGTTTGCAACCACCTTGGGCCGCCACGACGAGCCTTACTCTGCGGGCAGGAGAACAACAATGGCCGCAACCACCGCTGGAACCAAGACCGTTACCCATTCGCTCGCGCCGCACTTGAGCGCGTCGGCGCTCACCACTCTGCTCGCGACGCCGATCGAGAATCTCACCGTCGCGCAGGTCGAACAGCTCGTCGACGCGCTCCGCCGCGTGCAGGGCGGGGGAAGCCCCGCCGCTACCATTGGGTCGCTCTTGGGTTAGCGCTCCGCCTCCGCCGCGCCCGTGGCTGCTGGCGCCGGCTTCTTCAGCACGTATTTCGCGTACCAGTCGAGGTAGCGCTGGTAGCGATCCTTCACGTAGCTGGGCCTCGTGATGCCGTGAAACTCGTTGGGGTAGATCACCAACTGGGTGTCGATGCCCAGGCTCCGCAGGGCTTGGTACATCTGCTGGCCGCCCTGCACCGGAACGTTGAAATCGCGCTCGCCGCCCAAGAACAGCGTCGGCGTATTGATGCGGTCCGCGTGCAGGAATGGATAGGAGATCTTCACGTAGGTCTCCCAGCCTTTGGCGGTCCACGGCGGGCCGATTTCGTAGTCGTATTGCAGGATGTACTGGTCGGTCCCGTAAAACGACACAGTGAATGCCGTCCCCGCGCCGCTGGTGGCGGCCTTGAAGCGGTGATCGGTCGCAATGATGTAATCCGTCAAAATGCCCCCGTAACTCCATCCGCCCACGCCGAGCTTGTCCGGATCGGCCACGCCCATCTTGATTACATGATCCACTCCGGCGAGCAGATCCTCCACTTCGTAATGGCCCCAGTCGGCGAAGATCGAGTAGGAGTACTTCTGCCCACGCCCGGCGCTGCCGCGATAATTTACGGCCAGCACTGCGTAGCCGTTCGCGGCGAATACCTGCCTCTCCACACTGAACTGGTGCGCATCCTGCCCGTTCGGGCCGCCATGAATCCGCAGCAGAAGTGGTACCTTGGTTCCCTTCACGTAGCCCACCGGATACGTCAGCAGCCCGTGGACCTCGGTACCGTCCTTGCTCTTGAAGCTGACCTCCTCGGTGGGAGGAATGTCCAGTTCGGCGAACAGCTCGTCATTCTGATGCGTCAACTGCCGGAGGGAACCGCCATTCATCGCGTACAACTCGCTGTGCTGCGTGTCGCTGCCGGAAACCACCGCCGAGCATCCCGCCGCGACGGTTGGACTGGAAACCACCACGGGCGTGGCCATCAAGCGCTCGGCCGAGCCGCCTGAGACCGGCAGGCGCGCCGGATAGACATTGCGATCGTCCGCCACCAGCACAGTGATGGATTTACCGTCGGCGCCCCAGCGCGGCGCAGAGACGCCGCGGTCCAGATCCTTTGCCGCTTTCACCAGCGAGGGCGCGGTGCTACCGTCGCTCGCGACCACCGCCAGCCTTTCCATCCCGTAGGCGTTGTATTTTTTCTCGTCGCTCACCAGGAACGCGATCCACTTCCCGTCGGGCGACCACTCCACACGCGAGCGTCCGACGCGCGTATCGGTCTTCGTCAGCGCTTTTTCCGTCACGCCCGGTTTGGCTTCGGCGACGAACAACTGCGCGTCCGGATTGCGGTCCGGGTCCTTGTCGTGATTGCTGGTGAAGGCAATCCATTTTCCGTCGGGCGACCAAACGGGACCGGCCTCATCGGCCGCTTTCTGCATCGTCAGCTTGTCGAGCTTCTTCGTCGCCAGGTCGAATCGATAGATGTAACTGTGCCTTCCGCTCAGCAGATACCCCTGGACGTCCTGCTTGAACTTGTAGCGGTCGATGACGATCGGTTTGGGCGTTTTCGGCTTCGGCGGCGCGTCGCCGGAATCGGCGTCGGGGTCCGGATCGCCGATCACCATGGCGATCCGGGTCGAATCGGGCGACCATTCATAGCCCTGCAGACGGCCCTTGGTTTCCGTCAGCTGCATCGCTTCGCCGCCGGCACGCGGCAGCAGCCAGATCTGGTTGCCTTTAGCCTTTCCCGGCCGCGAGGAGGTGAACGATAGATATTTCCCGTCGGGACTCCAGCGCGGAGAGGATTCGCTCTCGGTGCTGGAGGTTACCTGGCGGTCATTCTTGCCGTCGTAGCCGATCATCCAGACGTGGCCGGACGACTTGTCTTCCTTGGCGTCGATGGTCGAAATCGTGTACGCGACCCACTGCCCGTCGGGCGAGCATTGGGGGTCGCGAACTTCCTTGAATCGCGCCAGATCGTCGAGTTTCAGCGGCCGCCTTCCCTGTTGTGCAAACAGGGAAGCGGCGGCGAGCAAAAGGAGCAGAATTCGTGCCGACATGAGGACCAGTGTACACCGTGCTAGCATTCCTTCATGCCGCGAAAATTGCTTCTCTTGATCGCCGCTGCTGGGCTCGCCGCCGCCCAGGGCCTGGATGGGTTTGACACGTTCGCCAATCTCGCATTGGGCGACTGGAAATGCGAAGGATTTGCCATCGCCGTCGTGAAGGACGGCAAGGTGATTCTGTCCAAGGGATACGGAGTGCGAGATGCGAAGAAAAATCTTCCCGTGACCACGAAAACGCTGTTCGCCATCGGCAGCTCGACGAAGTCGTTCACCGTGACTTCGATGGGAGTGCTCGTCGATCAGGGCAAACTGGATTGGGATAAGCCGGTGCGGGATTACATGCCGGATTTTCGCCTGTGGGACCAGTTCGCCACGGAGCGCATGACGCCGCGCGACCTGGTGACGCACCGATCCGGTCTACCTCGCCACGATTTGATGTGGTACAACTCGCCGTTCTCACGCGACGAGATGTTTTCGCGCCTGCGCTATCTGGAGCCGAACAAGGATTTTCGCACGGCGTTTCAATATCAGAACCTGATGTTCATGACGGCGGGCCTGCTCGCGAGCCGGTTGAATGGAACCAGCTGGGAGCAACTCGTTCGCGACACGATTTTCAAGCCTCTAGGCATGAACAACTCGAATTTCTCCGTCACCGAGAGCCAGAAATCGGCCGACTCTTCGCTGCCCTATGACGTGGTGAAGGACGCCCCGCGGGAGATGCCGTTTCGTAATATCGATGCGATCGGGCCGGCCGGATCGATCAATTCGAACATCGAGGACATGACGAAGTACGTTCAGATGCACCTGGCCCAGGGCAAGGGCGTCGTGTCGACAACGAATGAGGCCCAAATGATGATTCCGCAGATGTCCATCTCCACTCCTTCTACGGACAAGGAGCTGGGCGACCTCTCCTACGGCATGGGTTTCTTCGTCACCACCTATCGCGGGCACAAGTTCGTGCATCACGGCGGCAACATCGACGGCTTCAGCGCGCTTGTGGCGTTCCTGCCGCAGGACAACATCGGACTGGTAATCCTGAGCAATCAGAACGGCAGCCCGCTGCCGGCGGTGGTCGCGTATAACGTGTGGGACCGGCTGCTGGGCCTCGATCCCGTCGATTGGACGGCACGGATAAAACAGCAGCGCGCCATGACCAAGGCCTCCGAGGAAGCGGCCAAGCAGAAGGGCTACACCACCCAGCACACGGGCACGCATCCTTCGCACGATCTGGCGGACTACGCGGGAGAATACGAGCACCCGGGCTACGGCATCGTCAAGATCGAGCGGTCCGGCGACGCGCTGAAGATCGATTATCACGGCATGGGCGGCACCCTGGCGCATTTTCACTACGACGTGTTCACGGTGCCGAAGGACGAAACGAATCCGTTCTCCGAGGAGAAGGTGCAGTTTCACTCCAATCTGGCCGGAGATATTGATGGGCTCGGGATTCCCTTCGAATCGACGCTCAAGAACATCGAATTCGTGCGGCTCGGCGACCGCGCCATGACGCAGAAGACCTTTCTGCAGCCGCTAACGGGCGAGTATCAGCGCGGGCCCATGGTGGCCGTCATCGCGCTGAAGGGCGAGAATGCATTAACGCTCTCCCTTCCGGGCCAGCCGGCTTACAATCTGGTTCCAGTGCGCGGGACGAGATTCAACATTAAAGAGCTGAACGGATATAGCCTCGAGTTCAAGGGCGACGATCTGGTGTTTTATCAGCCGAACGGGACGTTTGCGGCGACGAGGAAGAAATAATGATGTTCGATCTGACGGGGCAGGTTGCCGTGATCACCGGGTCTTCGCGCGGCATCGGCCGCGCCATCGCCGAGGAAATGGCTCGCGCGGGGGCGAAGGTGGTGATTTCGAGCCGCAAGGCCGACGCCTGCGAGGAAGTCGCGGCTTCGATTATGAAGGAAGGGCACGAGGCTGTCGCCATTCCCTGCCACATCGGGCACCGCGCGGAATGCGAGGCCCTGGCCGCGAAGACTCACGAACGATGGGGCAAGATCGATACATTGGTCTGCAACGCCGCCATCAATCCGTATTACGGGCCGATGACCGATCTTGCCGACGATGTCTTTGACAAAGTGATGCAGACCAACGTTCGAAGTAATCTGTGGCTGGCAAACCTGGTGCGGCCGGAAATGGCCGCGCGGCGCGATGGAACGATCATCATTATCTCCAGCATCGGCGGGCTGAAGGGCACAGGCACTCTGGGAATGTACGCACTCTCGAAGGCGGCGGACATGCAACTGGCGCGAAACCTCGCTGTCGAATGGGGCAAGGATAATATCCGCGTGAACTGCATCGCGCCGGGCCTGGTGAAAACCGATTTCGCGCGTGTCTGGTGGGAAGATCCGGTGGCGCGTAAGGGATCCGAGGAGCGGACGGTCCTCGGGCGGTTGGGCGAGCCCGAAGATATCTCCGGAGCCGCGGTCTTTCTCGCCTCGCGCGCGGGACGCTGGATCACCGGACAGACCATTAACATCGACGGAGGACGAACCATCACATGAAAGCCGCTGTGTTGCGGGAATTGGGCGGGCCGATCCGCATCGAAGAAGTCGATACACCCGTGCCGGGTCCCGGCGAGGTGCTGGTCAAGGTGGAGGCGTGCGGCGTTTGCCACTCCGATCTGCACCTAGCCGAGGGCGGCTGGGATCGGATGAGGGCGATTACGAAGCTGCCCTTGATCGGCGGGCATGAGATCGCGGGCGTGGTTGCGGCGCTCGGCGAGGGTGTGACGGAGCTGAAGGTCGGCGATCGCGTCGGCGTCCCCTGGCTGCACTGGACCTGCGGGGAGTGCGAATACTGCCGGTCGGGCCGCGAAACGCTGTGCGGCAAACAGAAAATTACCGGCTGCATGGTGGATGGAGGTTTTGCCGAATACGTGAAGGCTCCTGCGTCCCACGCCGCGAGGCTGCCCGCGAGTCTGCGCCCGGAGGAAGCCGCGCCGCTGCTGTGCGCGGGACTGACGGTCTACAAAGCACTGAAGACATCCGGGCTTGCCGCTGGACAAAAGGTCGCTGTCTTCGGCGTGGGAGGTTTGGGGCACCTGGCAGTGCAGATCGCCCGCGCCATGGGCGCGCAGGTTTGCGCGATCGACGTGTCAGACGACAAGCTGGCTCTGGCGAAATCGCTGGGCGCGGAAATGACGGTCAACGCGGCCAAGGAGCAGGTCCCCAAGCAGGTTCGCGCGTTTGGCGGAGCAGACATCGCCCTGGTGACCTCGGCCAGCGCCGCGGCTTATGAAACAGCTCTGCGATGCTTGCGCAAGGGAGGGACGCTGGCCGTGGTCGGCATGCCGAATGAGCCGTTCCCCGTGTCCGCGGTCGCAATGGTTTCGCTTGAGGCCCGCATCGTAGCATCGGCGGTCGGTACTCGCCAGGACATGCAGGAATTGTTCGAGCTGGTGGCCGAGAATCCGATTCGCAGCCATATCGAAATTAGGCCTCTGGAGGCTCTGCCCGAAGTGTTCGAGGAAATGAGGCGCGGCTCCGTGCTCGGACGCGTGGTGCTGAAGATGTAGCCGCGATAGGCGTCGAGACGAGTCTCGACGCGGCACGCACGAGTGCGTGTGCCACATCGATCAAAGCAGCATATATGTGACGATCGCGATGGCCGCCAGATGCCCGGCGTCGTCGAAGATATCGACGCGGGATACGCACAAGGTCTTGCCCGCTCGCACGAGATGCGCACGCGCGACGGCCTTTTCGCCCGTTATTGGACGCAGGTAATTCACCTTGAGTTCGGTGGTGGTGCAATTGGTCGGCTTGCCGAAGTGATGGTCAATGGCGTGCCAGGCGGCTTCATCGGCGATGGTCGCGGTGATGCCCCCATGCAGCACCCCCTGTGAGTTGATGAACTCCGGCGCGAGCGGGAAATGAATGGTCACGCCGTCCTGGTGGCGCTCCGCAATCTGGAGTTTTAAGTGATTTTCAAAAGGCATCCGGCAATTGCTTCACTTTACAATAGAAAGGTGAACTTTCGTCCGGTACCTGAACAGCTCGCCTACCTCAAAAAAGGCTTTTCCGAGATCATCCGCGAGGATGACCTAAGAGAGCGTCTCGAAAAGTCCCTGAAGACGGGAAGGCCCCTCCGCGTGAAGGCAGGTTTCGACCCGACTGCGCCCGATCTGCACCTTGGCCACACCGTTCTCCTGAGAAAAATGAAGCATTTTCAGGACTTGGGCCACGTGGCGATTTTCCTGATCGGCGACATGACGGGACTGATCGGCGATCCAACAGGGCGCAACATCACGCGCCCTCCCATGACGCGCGAGGAGCTGAATCAGAACGCGGAAACGTACAAGTCGCAGGTGTTCAAAATTCTCGACCCCGAGAAGACCGAATTGCGTTTCAATAGCGAGTGGCTGGAACCTCTCAAATATGAGGACATTGTGCGCCTGTGCGCCAAGTACACCGTGGCGCGGATTCTGGAGCGCGACGATTTCGCCAAACGGCTGAAAGAAGGCACGCCGATTTCCATGCATGAACTGCTCTATCCGCTGGCACAGGGCTACGATTCGGTGATGCTTGAGTGCGACGTCGAGCTCGGCGGCACGGATCAGAAATTCAATCTTCTGGTTGGACGAGAACTTCAGAAGGACGTTGGCCAGCCGCCGCAGATCGTCGCCACGGTGCCGCTGCTCGAAGGAACCGACGGAATCGAGAAGATGTCGAAGTCCAAGGGCAACTACATCGGCATCACGGAAGCTCCGAAAGTGATGTTCCGGAAGGTCATGGGCATCAGCGACGAGCTGATGTGGCGCTACTGGGAATTGCTGACGGACGCGTCGCTGGCGGAGATCGCGGCGATGAAGTCGCGCGAGCCGATGGAAGTGAAGATGGAACTGGCCGGCCGCATCGTCCAGGACTACCATTCCGCCGCGGACGCCAAACAGGCGGCCGAGGATTTCAATCGCGAGGTGCGGCAGGGCGGGGAACCGGCCGACATCGAAACGGTCGAGTTCGGCGCGGAGGGAGAAATTCGCGTGCCGCAGATGCTGGTGGCGATCGCTCTCGCGCCGACGCGCACCGAAGCGGAACGCCTGGTCAAGGCCGGAGCGGTGGAGATCAACGGCGCGCGCAACTCCGATCTCAAGTGGCACGCGGCCGCAGGCACGCACACCATCCGTGCCGGAAAAAAGTGGAAGAAGATCACCGTCCAAGGGTGAAGATTACGTCGATGGGCGCGATCACTTCCACTGCCTGGCCGTTTAACAGCGTCGGTTTATAGATCCACCGGCGCACCGCATCCATCGCCGCGGCGATCAATAGCGGATGGCCGCTGACAACCTGCAGTTGCTGAATCGTCCCGTCCTTGGCGATGATGCCGATCAGCCGCACGGTGCCCGATACGCGAGCCTGCCGCGCCAGCGGAGGATAAACGGGCACGATTTTCCGGATTAACTTGGCCGCTTGCACATCGCCGCCGATCGGGACGGGTTTGGTGGGCGCCTTCGGTGCTTCGACGGCGGGAGGCTTCGGCGTCGGGAACATTTCATGTAAGACTTGGGGCGCGCTAGTGGCGATTCCAATACCTCCGGGCACGCCCGAGGAGTCGCTGTAGGTGTAAGCAGGCGGCGCATCTGACGCGGATATCTCCGGAATCTCGGACAAAGGCACGATGTGTCTCGGAGCGGCGACATACAGCAATCGCACGATGTTCCGCTGAGCGGTTGAGGCGTGCGATTCCGTGCGCGGCCGCTCCGGCGGTAGTGGCGGAGGAGGCGACGGCAGCGAGGTGAAGCGCGGCGCAATCGGCAAGCGGTCGCCGTAGATCAACGGCAGCGCGATCAAGAGGGCAACGGCCGCGGTCTGCATGGTGAGAGAAATCGCCAGAGCCCCGGTTTTCCGTGCTCCGGAAGGATCGAGAAGAAGCGATTGCTCGAACATGCCCTTGTAGACAACGTTCGCGCGGAAAAGTTCCCGATGGGTTAAGGGATCACGCGGCCATCGCGCATGCGCACCATACGATGGCCGTACGCCGCCGCTTCCGGATCGTGCGTGATCATCAGGATGGTCTGGCCGAGGCGGTCGTTCAGATCGCGAAGGATGCCAAGCACTGCCGTGGAATTTTCGCTGTCGAGGTTGCCGGTCGGCTCATCGGCCAGCAGAATGGCCGGATGATTCACGATGGCGCGTGCGATGGCCACGCGCTGCTGCTCGCCGCCAGATAGCGCACGGGGCTTGTGATGCATGCGGTCCCGTATGCCCAGAAGATTCAGGATTTCCTCGAACCAAGGGTCTGGGCCCACGCTCTTCTTGCCGGCGATGTCGCGCGCGATGTCGATGTTGCCTTGGGCGCTCAGCGTCGGCAGCAGGTTGTATTTCTGAAAGACGAAGCCGACAGTTTTTTTGCGCAGATCGGTGCGTTGACTGTCGCTCATCCGCAGGAGATCGCGGCCGTCGATATGAACGGTGCCGGAGGTCGGCGGCGTCAAACCACCGAGAATATTGAACAGCGTCGATTTGCCGGAGCCGCTAGGTCCGACGACAGAGAGAAACTCGCCCTTGGCCACGGATAAATTCACGCCGCGCAGCGCGTGCACGTCGACGTCGCCCTGGCGGTAGGTTTTCGTCAGGTCGCGAATTTCGATCATCTGCTCAGTCATAGGACAGAGCCTCGATCGCGTCCTGCTTGGCCGCCTTGAACCCGGGCCCGAGCGCGCCGATGAGCGATCCGCCGATGGCCAGCGCAGCCGTCACCGGCCACCAGTTCCTGACGATCACCATGGGGAAGGTCGGCGCGAAGGCGCTCAGCAATTCCCGCGCTCCGTACGTCATCAGAATCCCCGCCACGGATCCGAGAATCGCCAGCAGCACCGTCTCCCGCAGCAGCATGCCCAAAATGTAGGCCGGCGAAGCGCCCAGCGCCTTCAGGATTCCGATTTCGCGCGTGCGCTCCAGCACGGCCGTGTACATGGACAGAAACACCACCAAAAATCCCACCACGATCGAAATGCCGATGACGACCTTGGTAAAACTCTTGACCAGCGGGACGTTATTCGCGGTGAGCAACGACGTCATCTCGTCCATCGAATAGATGTTGTAATCTGGCAGCCTTGCCTTGAGCGCAGCAATCACGTCGGCAATGTTGGCCGGATCGTCCACCTTCACCCAAACAATGCTGATTTTTCCTGTCTGCGAGTATTCTTCCTGCAACGGCTCAATCTGCGCGAACATGCGCGAGAGCTTTCCCGATTCAACGATCCCGGTGACACGCCACTTATTACCGAAATTCACGATCGAGCCGGGATGGAGGTGGTCTGTGCGCGCCTGCACCTCGTCCACCAAAAGTTCATGGGGCCCGGTGAACGGTCCGCCGGCGCTGTAATGAAATCCGCCGCTCAGCGCGTTGAATTCGTCCAGATGGATGCCAGCAATGGAGGTGAACATCGCTCCAACGGGCTGTACTAGGGTTCCCGTGGCAAGCGTGACGTGCGGCTGCTGCCGGACCACCGCTACCGCCTTTTCCGGCATGTTCGAGCCCGACATGTTGAACAACGAGCTGTTCGGCGGGCGCACCATGACGTCCGCTCCGGTGCCGCGGGACCGGGCCGACATATCGTTGGTGACGCCCTGGCTCACGCCGACCAGCGAGAGGATCATCGTGACTCCTACGCCGATCAGGATTGCGCTGAGTGCGGTGCGCACCGGCCGGTGCTTCAGATTCTCAAAAACGAGACGATTGACCAATTCTCTAGTTTAGCAGCCAAGTTGATCCCACAACCGCCAACGCCGCTAGCGCAGCCGTCTCCGCACGAAGGATCAGCGGGCCCATCGAAACGGGCGTCCACCCAGCCGGGGCGAACTGCTCGCGCTCCACGGCGGTCCATCCGCCTTCGGGGCCGATCAAGAGCGCCACGGTGTCGGAAACGTCGCGGTGGGCAGGCAAGGCGGCCTGCAGGGGCTTGACGGAGGGGTCTTCGTCCAGGGCGAATCGCTGCGTCGCGGCGCGTTGGAACGTGGCTTCCAAAGCCTCCGGCTCGGCGACCTCTGGCAGAAACGCCCGCCGCGATTGCTGGCTCGCCTCCAGCGCGATTCGCCGCCATCGTTCTAGCCGCTTGTGGGCGGCGCGCTCCAGCCCTCGTTCGCTGCGGATCGTCTCCACGGGCACGATTTCAGACACACCCAGTTCGGTGGCCTTCTCGATCATCCATTCGAAGTGATCGAACTTGATGAGCGCGGCACAAAGGATCAGGCGCACGGTAGGCTCGGGCTTGGGCAGTTTTTCCAGCGTGCGGAACCTGACGTACTCCTTGCGCGCGGTATCGACTTCCGCCAGATAGACATGGCGATTATCGGAGATTTCGTAACGCTGTCCCGGCTCCACGCGGAGCACGCGGGTCAGGTGGCGGGCATCGTCGCCGGAGATTTCGGCAAGCCCGCTTCTCACTTCCTCAACAAAGAACCTGCGGCGCATACTATTCTGTATCTTTCATGATTGCTCACTTGCGCGGGCTTCTGCTCGAAAAACATCCGAACGCGGTGACGGTGGATGTCCACGGCGTCGGCTATGAAGTGACCATTCCTGTTTCGGTGTACTCGTCGTTGCCGGCGGCGGGGCAGGAAGTGTCGCTTCATATCCATACGCACGTCCGCGAGGACGCCTTATCGCTGTTCGGATTCGTCTCCGCAGCGGACAAATCGCTATTCGAAAAATTGATCACCGTGAGCGGCATCGGGCCGAAGCTGGCAGTGACCGCCATGAGCGGCCTGGCCGGGCCGGAGTTGATCGCCGCGATTCGCAATGGCGCCGTCGAGCAGTTGG
>Ga0335070_10000026_pt1 | contig 233896 bp, 209 predicted proteins | sample Lox_Sample_13_FD_206722 | JGI IMG/M metagenome (GOLD analysis project Ga0335070, IMG submission 206722) | Soil microbial communities from Loxahatchee National Wildlife Refuge, Florida, United States - Lox_Sample_1.3 | ecosystem: Environmental > Terrestrial > Soil > Wetlands | place: USA...
CACGATCGAGGCCAAATCAGGTTACGGTCTGACGCTCGACGATGAGATGAAGCTGCTGCGGGTGATTCATCGCTTGCGCCCGCTGTGCGCGGTTCCGACCTTCCTCGGCGCACATGAAATTCCCGACGAATATCGCGGGCGCCGCGAGGAGTACGTCAACCTGGTGATTCACGAGATGCTGCCGGAGGCTCGAAAGCTCGCCGACTATTGCGACATCTTCTGCGAGCCGCACGTCTTTCCGGTCGGCGATGCGCGCCGGATCCTACGCGCCGCCAAGCAGCACGGTTTCAAGCTGCGCATGCACGTCGATCAACTGGAGAACTCCGGTGGTGCGCTGCTCGCAGCGGAACTCGGTGCCGTGACAGCGGACCATCTGGAACATACGGGTGCCGAGGGAATCGCCGCGATGCGCGCCGCCGGCGTCCAGCCCGTTCTGTTGCCCGGCTCCGTTTACGCGCTTGGCTCCAAGGGTTATCCCGATGCGCGCGCGATGATCGAAGCGGGGTTGCCGGTCGTGCTCGCCACCGACTTCAATCCCGGCTCCTCGCCGACGCCTTCGATGCAAATCATTCTTTCGCTTGCTTCAACGCAAATGAAAATGACGCCTGCCGAGGCGATCACCGCCGCCACGATTAACGCTGCTTACAGCCTGCAGCGCGGCGCCGAGATCGGTTCACTCGAACGCGGCAAGCGCGCCGACTTCGTGATCCACGATTGCGCGGACCATCGTGAACTCGCCTACTTCTTCGGCATACAATCGGCGCAGGCGGTCTATTTGGGAGGGGAACGTGTTGCGTGAACGCCTGGCTCAGGTGGAAGAGCGCATCCAGAACGCCGCGCGCCGCACCGGCCGCAAGCGCGAAGACATTATCCTGGTCGCGGTGACAAAAAAGTTCCCCGCCGAAGTGATCCTCGAAGCCTACGAGCTTGGTTTGCGCGTATTCGGCGAAAACTACGTGCAGGAGTTTGAGCGCAAACATCCCGCGCTCGCCGGACTGAAGGACGCCGAATTTCACCTCATCGGGCATTTGCAATCGAATAAAGCTCGCGTCGCGGGAGAGCTATTTCACACCATCGAAACCGTGGATTCCGAGAAGCTCGCACGGCGGCTGGACCAAATAAACCAGCCTCTGGAAGTGATGATCGAGGTAAAACTGTCGCACGAGGAATCGAAGGAGGGCGCACCGCCTGAGTCGCTCCCAGCACTGATTGCCTCGATTCGCGGCTGCCCTAGCCTTCGCCTGACTGGCCTGATGACCATGCCGCCCTGGTGCGACGACCCAGAGGTCACGCGGCCGTATTTTCGCCGCCTGGCCGAACTCGCGAGGGAGCACGGCTTGCCGAAGTTATCCATGGGCATGTCGCACGATCTCGAAGCCGCCATCGAGGAGGGTGCGACCCATATTCGCATCGGCACCGCTCTATTCGGGCCGCGCAAGAAGGACGCGTGACGGTCGGCTACTTCGCGCCTCTGGCGCCCGCGCAAACCGGCGTCGCGGATTACGCCGAAGCGCTTCTCGTCGCGCTGCGCGCATACGGTGAGGTAAAGGTTGGCAGGCCGGGCGATATCGACCTCTATCACATCGGCAACAACCAACTTCACGCAGCGATTTACGACCGCGCTCTCGCGCATCCCGGCGTGATCGTGCTCCACGATGCCGTTTTGGAGCACTATTTTCTTGGCCGCCTCACCGAACAACAGTACATCGACGAGTTCATCTTCAACTATGGCGAATGGACAAGATCCCTTGCCGAGGATTTGTGGACGCATCGCGCCCGGTCCGCCGCCGATCCGCGCTATTTCGCCTGGCCGATGCTGAAACGCATCGCGACGAGTGCTCAAACGGTCATCGTTCACAATCCCGCGGCCGCGGCCATCGTCCGTAAACACGCGCCCGATGCGCGGATCGTCGAAATCCCGCATCTCTTTGTCGCTCCGCCCAACCTGCCATCTGAAGTCGATACGCTGCACTTCCGCGATTCGCTGGGCATCGGGCCGCGAACACTGCTCCTTGGATTGTTCGGCCATCAGCGAGAGTCAAAACGCTTGCAGGTTGTGCTGCGCGCGTTGGAACGAGCCTGGGCCTCGGGAGCCGAGGCGAGACTGCTCGTCGCCGGAGCCTTCGCCTCATCAGACCTGGAGCGCGCGCTCGCCGGCAGCTTATCGGACTCTAGAATTCTTCGCGAAGGCTACCTCTCCGAATTTGATTTCTGGCGCTACGCCGCCGCCGTAGACCTCTGTATCAACCTGCGCCATCCCACCGCGGCGGAAACCTCCGGCATCGCCATCCGCATGATGGGCATCGGCAAGCCGGTCGTATTCTCACAGGGAGAGGAAATCGCGCGCATCCCAGAAAACGCCTGTCTGCGCGTGGAGACGGGAGCAGCGGAAGAAGAGCTTCTCGCGGACTACATTGGCTGGCTCGCGCGCGATCCGGAAACCGCCCGTCAGATCGGCCGCCACGCCGCCGCGCATATCGCCGAACATCATGCGCCCGATGACGTCGCGCGGCTCTACTGGGACGTCCTTAATAAACGCTGAGCGGTTTGCTGTCGGAACCCACCCAAATCACCGGCGATTCGAACTCCCACGGCGGAAGACTCACGATGCGCGGACGGAGAAGCAGCAGCAATTCGTCGGTGGAGTGATTCCCATTGTTCAACCGCAGCAGCCGCCCAATCCCCGGGATGCTCGACAGGCCGAAGACTCCTGATATCGTCTTCCCATCCGTCGCATTGATCAGCCCCGTCACAACCGCCAACTCGTCCCCGCCCAGCCGCACTTTGCCCTCGTACTTGCGGCTGGAGACGCTGTGATTCCCGTTGGCATCGGTCGGACCGAGCACTTTAAATTCGGCACCAATCTCGAGAGAGACCTCGCCGCCCTCATGCACGCTCGGCGTGATCTTCAACACCAGCCCCAAATCCTCGAAATTCACCGTCGGCGGCGCAATGAGTCCCGAAGCTCCTGAGGCGTTGATAGAGTTAGTGCTTCCTCCCGAATAGGTCGCTGTCACCAGGGGATACTTCTGGCCGACGTGCAACGTCGCCGCCTGGCCATCCGCCGCCGTCACTTGAGATTTCAGAAGCACATGCGTTTCGGATTTGGCGAATGTCGCCGTCAGGGTCGAACTTGCAATGCTGACGCCCAAGAACACCGGTCCGCCCCACACTACAAGATTTGCCATCGCCCCCGTCACGTTGCGGAACACCCCAGTGGACTCCATCAGCTGCGCTGAGGTCGGCAACAGCAGCCCATATGCAAGGGACGAGGATTTGTTGACTTCCAGAAACTCAACCTCCACTTCCACCTGCGCCCGCCCGCGCGAGAGATTCTCGAAGATCGCGCGCGCCGCGAGCACTTTCGGAACCTGATCCCGCAGATACACCATCCGCTTCACCGGATCCAGCGAGAATTTGCGAATCTCAAGCATCTGGACCACCGCGGTGGTCATCTCCTGCGCATCCTGCAACGAGATGCGCTCCGGAATCGGAATCGCCATCGACATGGCGGGCGACAGTTCGATGCGCTTCTGCGGCGTATCCCGCGCGATCAGCGCGATCCGCTGGTTCACCGGAATCAGGAACGAATTGGACACCGCTTCCAGCGTCCGCATCGCCTCTTCGAAGCGCACTCCCTCGACACGGAAGCGAAACTTGGGAGGATCCTGGTACCCTCCCTCGAAAACCGCCGTCAGACCGTACTCGCTCAACACCGTTTCGATCACCGTTTTCGCGTCCCCGGTGACGTCGAAGTTCTTCACCCCATCCCGAGGCTTGAGGCGAGCCGGAGGGCGGGCGGCCGCCTCGGCAATTTCGCTCTCGCTCATCCGCAGGGCACTGGCCGTCGACCGGCTCTCTAACTCCGGCACTTCATCCACACGGCTCACCACCGACATCGCCGCATCCGCCTGCAGCATCGCTTTCCGCATGGCGAATTCCGGATTGGTCGTGTCCAGTGCCGCCGCCTGCGAATAGAGCAGGAACGCGTGCATCTTGTCTCCCGCCTTCTCCGCCCGCTGGCCGGCCTTGAAAAGCCGCTCCGCGAAATCCTCTGCGGGACACGCCGCGCTCAGCAGGCACAAAAAGGCGAAAGTCTGGAGAAACTTCACAGAAAGATTGACGTTTCCGCCCGTCCATCCGTGCAATTTAAACTTTGCCGCGGGTTCCGCCGATAACCCGGTGGGAAGCATCGGACCCGTAAAATATGGCAACTTTCGCCCCAGTTCGCTCCGCCTTCAGCCCTTCGATCCCGCAGGATTTCAAGGAGCTTGGCATTTCCGAATCGCTGGTTCTTGATTTAATGCTCCGGCGCCTCTTGCTCGAAGGCTACTCAAGCATCGCGGGCCTGGCGAAGTCCCTCCGTCTGTCGCATCGCGTTGTCGACATTGTTTTCAAGCACATGCGCTCGCAACAGCTGATCGAAGTCAAGGGTATGATCGGCAACGACTACAGCTTCACGCTGTCGGCCGCCGGCAAGCAACTGGCGGGTGAGCGGTTCCAGATCTCCCAATACGCCGGCGCGTGTCCCGTTTCGCTCGCCGACTATCATCACGCCACCAAGGTCCAGGCGGCGAAGGTTCACGTGGACCGAAAGATCCTTCGCGCCGCGTTTTCCGATCTGGTGGTTACGGATCGCATGCTGGACCAGCTCGGCCCGGCCATCATTTCTCAGAATTCGATCTTCGTTTACGGACCCACGGGAAATGGAAAGACCAGCCTCGCCGAACGCATGTTGCGCGTGTACAAAGACGCCGTGCTGATCCCCTACGCGGTCGAGGTCGACAACCAGGTCATCAGCATGTACGACCCGGTGGTGCACCAGCCGATCGAAAACGACGAAGAGGAGGTCGATCCGCGCTGGATTCTCTGCAAGCGGCCCTGCATCGTGGTCGGCGGTGAACTGATTCCCAGCATGCTGGAACTGCGCCTGGACGAGGCCTCCGGCATCTACGCCGCGCCTCTGCAGATGAAGGCAAACAGCGGCATTCTGATCATCGACGACTTCGGCCGCCAGCTGATGTCTCCCCGCGACCTGTTGAACCGCTGGATCGTTCCCCTGGACCGCCACGTCGATTACCTTACCCTTCGCTACGGCGTGAAGTTCCAGATCCCGTTTGAGCTGATGGTGGTATTCTCCACCAACCTGGAGCCTGCCGACCTCGCCGATGAAGCCTTCCTCCGCCGTATTCACAACAAAATTTACGTCGAGGCGGTGGATGCCAACAGCTTCGACCAGATCTTCACCCGCGTGGTGGCGTCGCGCAACATTGAGGCCGAGCCGGACAGCGCCGAATATCTCCGCAAGCTCTGCTTGCGGGAAGGCCGCACCGAACTGCGCGCTTGTTACCCTGCCGATATCTGCAATATTCTGCTCTCCATCGGCCGCTACGAAGGCCGCGGCCCCATCATGACGAAGCCGGAGCTGGAACGCGCCGCGTCGCTTTACTTCGCCAAGAACTAATTCAGATTGTGCAGGATGTGGGGTCTCGTCCGCGCCGGACCCCGTGGTCCGGCATGACTTGGTCCGCCCTACTTCGTTCAAGAAAGCTCACGCGTAGCTGGAAACGCTCGATCGATTCCGCTCCGCCCGCTGTTTCGCCGCGCGCTCCTGGTAGCCGCTTGAGCGGAACGCTTCCAGAGGATTCTCCGCCAGCCCTTTCGATTTTCGCCACTCGTGAATCGCCGGGCGCACGTCGGTCGAGAACGCCGTTTTCAGGCACTCCTCGGCATCGATCAATTCGGAGCGGGACTGACAACGGGCCAGCCCTTCATGATCGACGAGCGAGGCCTTGGCGAACAGCTCTTGCGCCGCCATCGCCGTCTGGATCATCTCCTCGATCTTCGGCTTCAGATTGTGGCTCTGGTCGATCATGTAGGCGATATCCGCCCGCGCGCCCGTCTCCCATTCGAACAGGTGAATTTCATGGAAAATCCGGAACACCTGATACGGATCGATGGAGCCTAGCGTTAAATCGTCGTCCGCATAGCGGCGATCGTTGAAGTGGAATCCTCCCAGCATGTTTTCCGCGAGAAGCCATGCCACGATCTGCTCGATGTTCTGCGCCTGGTAATGATGCCCCGTGTCGACCAGGACGCGCGCCTGCGGCCCGGCGGCCTTCGCCAGCAGCAGAGCCATGCCCCAATCCGCGATGTCCGTGTGATAAAAGGCCGGCTCAAACGGTTTGTATTCGACCAGCATGCGCTGATCCGGGGCGAGCCGCGCGTGCATCGCCTTCAGCCCTTCTTCAAACCACTTGCGCCGCGCGCGGATATTCGCCGTGCCCGGAAAACTCGACCCATCGGCGAACCATAGAGATAGATCCCGGCTGGCCGTGGACTTGGCGATCTCCACCGAATCGATCAAGTGCCGCAGCGCCTCGGCGCGAATCGACGCGTCGGGATTCCCCAGCGACCCGTGCTTGTAGATCTGATCCTCAAACAGGTTGGGATTGATCGATCCAACGGAGACGCCATATTTCGCGGCCAGTTCGCGGATATTCGCGCACGGAAAATCCCACTTCAAGTGCAGGGCGACCGTCGGGCAGCAGCCGGTAAATGCGTGGACCTGCCCGGCGTCCGCAAGTTTTTCTTCCGTGCAGGTGGCTGCGGCGTCTTGAATGAATTTCCCGAACCGAGTGCCCGTGTTGGCGAAGCCCCAACTCGGCAGCTCGATGGCGAAACGGTCTAGTGCTCGAGAAACTACATCGCCTTCCATGGCTTTCCTTGCGATTCCGCCACGGCCTGATAAACGATGTGCCCGTCGTAGGTGTTCACGCCCTCGCGAATGGCGTTGGAATGGTCGCAAGCGCCCTTCAATCCGCGATTGGCCAGTTCGAGCAAGTAGGGAAATGTGGCGTTGTTCAGCGCGAACGTCGAGGTGTGTGGCACCGCGGCCGGCATATTCGACACGCAATAGTGCAAAACGCCGTCGACGAAATACACCGGATCGGTATGCGTCGTTGCGTGCGAGGTTTCAAAGCATCCGCCCTGATCGATGGCCACGTCGACCATCACCGCGCCCTTTTTCATCAGCGGCAGCATATCGCGGCGGACCAGGCGGGGAGCGCTCGCGCCGGGGATCAGCACCGCGCCGATCACCAGGTCCGCGTGCCGCAGCGATTCGCGAATCGTATAAACGTTCGAGGCCAGCGTGACGACCTGGCTCGAATAAATGTCATCCAACTCGCGCAGGCGGTTCAGATTCCTCTCAATAATCGTTACGTGCGCGCCCAAGCCGACCGCCATTTTCGCCGCGTTATGACCTACCACGCCTCCGCCGATGATCACGACATTGGCCGGAGCCACGCCCGGCACGCCGCCGAGCAGAATCCCTCGCCCACCCATGGGAGCTTCCAGATACTGCGCGCCCACCTGTACCGCCATGCGACCCGCCACCTCGCTCATCGGCGTCAGCAGAGGCAGCGAGTTGTCGGGCTCGCGGATGGTTTCGTAAGCCACTGCGCTCACCTTCGATTTAACCAGGGCGTCGGTCAGCTCCGGTAGAGGAGCCAGGTGCAGATAAGTAAAAAGAATCAACCCCGGTCGGAAGTACGGATACTCCGACGGCTGGGGCTCCTTCACCTTCACCACCAGGTCGCTCGCCTTCCATAGGGCTTCGGCCGAGGATACGATCTCCGCGCCCGCCTCGCGATAATCTTCGTCGGTCAGGGAACTGCCCAGCCCTGCTCCCGTCTGCGCCAGCACCTTGTGCCCGGCCTCCACCAGCGCCTTTGTTCCGCTCGGGAGGAGGCCGACGCGCGCCTCATGATCTTTTACTTCCTTGGGGACACCGATAATCATGGTATTTTTTGTTCCGATTCCGCCGCTTTTTGCGGCTGATCTGCAGATTCGCGCTTCGGCCCGAGGCCAAGCGCAATTAAAGAAAGCGATCCCAGTTTGCCGTCGTCCGGTATATTCTGATCGCGCTGGAAGCGCTTCAGCGCGTCGACAGAGGCCGGGCCCCAGTTGCCGTCGGCCTCGCCCGTGAAATAGCCCTTGGCGGATAGCGCCTGTTGGATTTCCTTATACCGGTCGGTGGTCGGCTGCTGCTGCGAATGGTGAACGACGGCGACGGGCCGTTTCGTGGGCGCGCGCTTCGCGGTCGTGGTGGGAGCCGTCTTTGCAGGCGCTTTGACGGATGCCGGAGTCGTCTTGGCAGAGGGTTTCTTCTTGGCGCTGGTGGCCGCCGTCGATTTTGCGACCGTGGACTTCGCGGTTGTTTTCGAGGTCGTTTTCGAGGTGGCCTTCTGCGTCTGCGTCTTTGTTTGCGCAACCGCAGCCCACGCACCGATGGCGAGGGCCGCACACAACGCAACCGGAACCGGAGACACGATGACTCGCAAAACACCAGTGTACACAACCGCAGGAAAAATAGGGGTAATCCGCGTATACTATCTAGAACCATGCACCGCCGCGACCTCTTGAAACTCGGCGCATTCGCCATCCCCTCCGCGTGGGCGCAGCAGGCGTCCGAGACCGCGATGCTGAGCGCGATGGATACAGGCTTCGGACTGGGCCGCGATTTCTTCCAGCTGGCTAAGTCCGTGACTTCGAACCTCTACTACAACACGCAGATCGGCTATCAGGAGTTGAATAAAGGCGGACGGGTGCCGGCGAGCATCGGCTGTTCCCACCAATCGCATGCCTGACGAGCCGCAGCCGCATCTGCGCCGCGAGCTTGGCCTGCGCGACTTGACACTGTTCCTGATCGGACTGATGGTGGGCCCGCGCTGGATCTCCGTCGCCGCGCACGGAGGACCGGGAAGCATTGTCCTGTGGTTCCTGGCGGCCCTGCTGCTCGCCGTGCCCCTGGCCATCGCCGTGGCGACCCTTTCGGTGAAGCATCCCGGCGCGGGAGGCCTTTATGTATGGGCCCGCAACGATTTTGGCCCCTGGCCGGGATTTCTCAATTTTTGGGTGTACTGGCTGGGCATCGCGTTCCTGATCCCCGGCTCGGCCTTATTCGCCCTCGGCATCGGCGTCTATGCGCTGGGCCCGAATTACGCCTATCTCGCCGATAATCGCCTGTACATGATGGGAGGCTCGCTGCTGCTGCTGTGGATCGCGTTGGGCACCAATATCATTGGCCTGAACATCGGCAAATGGACGGAAAACATCGGCGGAGCGATGCCCTGGCTGTTAGGCGTGTTGCTGTGCGGCTCGGCGATCGCGGTGGCCCGGAAGCACGGGTCGGCGACGCCGATCAACTGGCAATCCGCATGGCCCAAGTGGAACTGGGACACCATGAATTCCTGGGCGGCCATCGCATTCGCCATGACCGGGATTGAAGCAGCCGGGATGATGGCTGCCGAAATTCGCGACCCGGAGCGGACCCTCCCGCGCGCCGCCTGGATCAGTTCCACGTTTGTCGCCCTGTTCTACATCGCCTCCACCATCTCCCTGATGATCATCATGGCTCCGGCGAAGATAAACGAGATCAACGGCCTGGCGCAGGTGACCGCTGTGGCGGGCGCGGAGATCGGCGCGCCCTGGCTGGTCTTTGTCATTGTCATGGCGATCATCATCAACGTCATCGGCGCCTTCGGCGGGCTTGGCTCCGCGATTTCGCGCATGCCCTTCGCCGCCGGCGTCGATCAACTGCTGCCGGAGGCGTTCGGCAGAATCCATCCGCGCTGGAACACGCCTCATGTCGCGATTCTCTCGCTTGGCGTCGTGGCGTCCCTGCTGCTGATCGCCTGCCAGGCCGGAGAATCCGTACGCACGGCCTACCGCGTGATTGTCGACCTCACCGTGATCGTCGGCCTCTTACCCTACCTGTACATATTTGCCAGCGCCTGGAAGGCCGGGAAGTGGCTCAGCGCGATCCTCGGCTCGGGGCTCAGCCTCCTGGCCATCGCCTGCTCCATTTATCCTCCTCCGGAAGTGACAAACTTCTGGCTGTTCGAAGGCAAGCTAGCCATCGGCACCGGAGCGTCGATTCTCTCAGGCTGGCTGCTGTATCGTAGAGGCAAGCCTCAAAAATAGAATGATCTATCACCGATTCTTGTGGGGCGGGCTATTCAGCCGGCAGCCGAATTTTACTCGGCTTGTTCGGGACGCGCACGAAGCCACTTCAAGAGCGGCTGCCGCCAAGGAGACATCCAGAGCAACCACATGCTGAACTACCCCGACTCCGTGCGGTTTCTCTATGCGCTGGGCAATGAAATCAAGACCGCGAAGTTGGGATTGGACCGGATTCGCGCCGTGCTCGCCGCCCTTGGCGATCCGCAGAACTCCTTCCGCTCCGTGCATGTGGCCGGAACCAACGGCAAGGGTTCGACCTGCGCCATGATCGACGCCGGACTGCGCACGGCGGGCGTTCGCACCGGCCTCTACACCTCGCCGCACCTGATCGAGCCCACCGAGCGCATCGCCGTCGACGGCATGCCCGTCACGAAAGGCCAGTTCGAGCGCGCGTTTGACGTCGTGCATCGCGTCGCCGAGGAGATCAGCCCCGATTCGCATCCGACCTATTTCGAAACCGTCACCGCCATGGGATTTTGGCTGTTTCGGGAACTGGGCGTCGAAACCGCGGTGGTCGAGGTCGGCTTGGGCGGCCGCCTCGATGCGACCAACGTCGTGAGTCCCGTACTCACCGTGATTACACCCATCGATTACGATCATGAAGCCTATCTCGGCGGCACCATCGAAGCCATCGCGGGAGAAAAGGCAGGCATCCTGAAGGCCGGCGTGCCGGCGATTTTCGCCCGCCAGAGGCCGGAGGCGGAGGCCGTGCTCGATCGCCGCGCCGCGGAGTTGCACGTCCCCGTCAAACGCACCTCGGAGTTCGAAATTCGCGACCTGCGCGTCACCGCGCGAGGCTCCGATTTTTCAGATCTGCACTGCCCCCTGGCCGGCGAGCACCAAATTGAAAACGCGATCACGGCTGCGCTGGCTCTGGAGGCTCTGGGCGTCTCGCCCAGGGGAATCGAACACGCCGTCTGGCCCGGCAGGCTGGAGCGAATTTCGCCGAATCCCGATATCATTCTGGACGGCGCCCACAATCCCGCCGGTGCACGAGCCCTGGCGGGCTATCTCAAGCAATTTTACGCGGACCGCAAAATCTGGATGATCTACGGAGCCATGCGCGACAAGGCCGTGGATGAAATCGCCGGCACTCTGTTCCCCATGGCAACGGAACTCGTCCTCACCGCGCCGCAAAACGCCCGCGCGCTGCGTCCCGAGGCGCTCCGCGAAATGGCTGGCCGAGGGCATATCGCGCCCGACATCGCCGCCGCCGTGAAACTGGTGCGCGAGCACGTCTCCGAACACGACGCCGTGATCATCACGGGATCACTCTTCCTGGTCGGCGAGGCGCGGGCTCTTTCGTACAATAAACCTTCATGGCCCTTTTCTGGAGCCTGGTCTTCGTAGACCCGCTCATCCTACTATCAACGGCCTTTTTCGGCACGCTCAGCGTGATCGCGTCGCTCTTCGATAAGAAGGGCAACGCGATGATGACCCTGGCCCGCGTATGGGCGCGCTCACTGTTGGCCATCGCCGGCGTGCGCGTGACCGTGGAAGGGTTGGAAAAGCTGACGCCCGGCGCAAGCTACGTGTTCGCGTCCAATCACCTCAGCTATATGGATTCACCGGTGATCCTCAGCTACGTTCACGCCGATTTTCGCTTCATGGCCAAGAGCGGCTTGTTTAAAATCCCACTGCTGGGCACGCATCTGGGCCAAGCCGGACACATCCCCGTGCCGAGAGAAGACCCTCGCGCAGCGGTGAAGACCATGACGCTCGCCGCCGATACCATCCGCACGCGCAATATCTCCCTGCTGATATTTCCCGAGGGGGGCCGCTCGCACGACGGCCAGCTGCGTCCGTTCAAGGACGGCGCGGCGTACATCGCCATCAAGGCGGGCGTGTCCATCGTCCCCGTGGCGATCCGAGGCACGCGCGAGATTCTGGCCATGCATTCGGCGACCTTTCATCGCGGCAGCGTGACGCTCCGCATCGGCGACCCGATTCCTGCCGCGGGAATCACGCTCCAGGACCGAAAATCGCTCACGGAGGCCGTCCGCAGCCAGGTAGTGGCTATGCTCAGCCGCTGAGATGGTGGAATTCAGCCATTTACAAACCTTCATCCATCTCGTTTTCAATGACTTACGCTTTGGCACACCACCTGCATTCCTGATGGGCGTGAAGGAGGTCACAAAATGAAAACGAAATTGATGGCAATGTTACTGATGGCGGGCAGCACGATGTTCGCCGGCGTAAGATTCGGAGTGGGCGTCGGCTTCGGAGTCCCCTACGCGCCCGCCCCCGTGATGGTTGCTGCTCCCAGACCGGGCTACGTGTTCGTGAACGGCGCATGGGTTCTGCCTCCGTACGCCGGAGCTTATTGGGTCGGCCCGCGCTGGTATGGCGGACGCTACGTCGCCGGCTATTGGGCTCACGGCTATGTGCGTCCCTACGCCCGCGGCTACGTGCGCGGATATCGTCGATAAAGGAAAATGAACAGGAGCGCCGCCCCATTTCTTTTTCCAATCGGGCGGCGATACCTTCAACCCCGCTGCAACCGCACGCGACCTCACCCTGTCTTAAGGACTGAGGAAACAAAACAGATGAGTGCCACAATCGGCGATGGGATGACCGCGATTGCCCTAGCGGCGGGCGTTGTTGGATATGTTTATATAACGCATCAGAGCAGCAGGAAGCGGCTCGAAATGATCCATCAGGAGAGGCTCGCTGCGATGGAAAAGGGAATACCGTTGCCGGAGTTTCCGTTGGAGCCGGCGCGGACGCCGCATGTTCCCGATCCGAATGTGCTTCCGATTCTAGGCACCGTTCTCTTCAGCTTGTCCCTCGGAGCCATGATTGCGCTCTACTGGATTCTCCCGGCGTCGTCGCGTGGCTCCTGGGTGGCTCCTCTGCCGTTCGCGTTCTTGGGCGTGGGATTGCTCGCCTTCCACTTCATGAAGCGCGACACGGGCCGCTGATTCCGGCAGATCCAGGTGGAAAATGACTCTCAACTCGTGGCCCGCGCCCAACGCGGCGACGAGCAAGCCTTCGCGGAACTCTTCCGCCGCCATGGCGATCCGGTATTTCGTCTCGCTCTTTCGATCCTCGGGCAGGGGTTTACAGCCGAGGCACAAGACGTGGTGCAGGACGTGTTTCTGAAGGCTCATCATGCGCTCGCATCCTTTCGGGGCGAAGCGGAATTCGGTTCCTGGCTTTACCGAATCACGTTCAATCAGGCGGTCAACGTAAAGGCGCGGGCTCGCTACCGGAGGCCGCACTTGGATGAAGCGGCGCTCTCTCATGCAACCACCACTGAGCCCGGGCCGCACGCGCAGATGGAAACGGCCCAGCGCGATCAGGCCCTAGGGGAATGCATTCAAACGTTGCCCGAAGTCTACCAGTCCGCTTTGCGCCTGTACTATTGGCTGGGCGCAAGTGTGGCTGAGGTAGCGGTGCTGGTCGACGTTCCGGAGAACACAGCCAAGTCGTATCTCCATCGCGCGCGCCAGCTTCTCGGCGCCATGCTGAAAGAGAGAGGATATTAGTATGTCTAATATGGACCACAGCGAAGCCGAAATCGACAATCTGCTCCGCCGTTCCCTGGCCGCCCCGGTCCCGAGCCTACCGCCGAATTTCAAGCTGCGCCGGCCCTCCGAGCGTCCGCGCCGGATTCTGCTCGCCAGCTACGGATTGATGTCGGCCGCGGTATCCATCGTAGTGATGCGAGGCCAAGGGCTCGGTTGGGGGCTGATCGCCGCGATGACGCTGGGACCGCTCGCCATAATCGAAGCAGCACGCCGGCTGCGACGCAAGCAATGGGAAATGTGAGGACTCAGTCCCAAGCCGTCTTGTGGGGCGGCGATTCCTCGCGGCAGCTGCTTTTCAGGCGGCTTCTTCGGGAAGCGAAGTTCGCCAATACCTGCTATCACGCCAACAGCACTCGCCAAGTAAAGCGGCTGCTTTGGCTCCTTCCTCTCGCGCTCTTCGCGTTCGTGACGCCGGTTGTCTTCATTTGTCTGGTCTTTTCGTTGTGGCTGAACGGATTCAAGGGTGGGTCGTAACCATCTATGATGCTCACCCTAAGAACTTCGCGCTTGCTGGCTGTGATCTCCGTTACTGTAGCAACGTGTGGATGCCTTTTTCTCGACCCAAATCGCCAAATGCAAACCCAGGATCATCTGGCCCGCTTGGTTATACCCAGCCCAGCGGTGGACCGCCTGCTCTCCCTCGAGCGGATCGAGGAGGAAAAGGTCGAGCTATTCTGGCGCGAACCACACACTAAGCAACAGGGTGTTGAGCGCGTCCAAGGCCTCCAAAAGAATCCCGATCGCTACAACCCGGGACGTCGCAATTTCCTGTCCTCTATGGCTCAACAGCCTGCTGAATCTATTCCGCCGAGCAGTTACCTTCGCCTGCTCGAGAACTCGAAGGTCAAGTGCAGCAATCCACTTTATACGACGACTTTCATTAAGGTTCGAGTCACGAGCGGTCCGCTGGTCGGCCGAGTTGGTTGGGTCTGCGAAGATGACGTTTTCAGGACTGTCACGATGCCTTGAATAAGATCGGCGGGGAACCCAAGGGGACCGGCCTGAAGCGACTCCCTTCCTTTCTCTGTTTTCGGGCCATTTGAAATGAGCGCCTTACTGCGACTTGGGACACGCCAGTGTGCACTTTCGCGAAATTCGGTGTTTTTCAGGAAATCTTTCCCGCCCGCTTCCAACAACATCTCGCCTTAACTTGAACCCGACCCCGAGACCCTCCCCTAACTTATGGGCAGGAGCTCAGGTGCTCTTCCAGCAGAGAACGGAGTCGGCCAGAAGGGGCAATTCTAGAAACGCCACCGAGCGGGCCTGCGTGTGTTGGATGTCCGCCGGTACATGACCGGTGCCTGGCCGTTGCGGCGCAAATCAAACGGATCTTCTCCGCCGGGGAAGTAAAATCCGGCTAAAGGACGCGCGTCCGATAAATTGTTCGGTTCTTTGAAAACCTCAAGAAGCCCCGCCCTCACGGACGGGGCTGTTCGGGCAAAGCCCCCATGCGTCAGCGTGGGGCTGACACGCATTAACCCCGCCGCGATTCCAGAAACAGCTTGAGCCGAGCCATGGCCCCATCCAGGATCTTCTTTTCCGACGCATAGCAAATCCGCACACTGCCTTCCCCGCCCGATCCAAACGCGACGCCCGGGGCCAGGCCGACGTGCGTCTCCATAAGGAGCTTTTTGCAGAAATCGAACGAATCGGTCACGCCCTCGATTCTCGGAAACACGTAAAACGCCCCCTCCGGCGCGGGGGTCGTGACACCAGGCATGTTCTTCAACGCCGCCAGGCAAAAATCGCGATTCTCCTTGAGCCGAGCCACCATCTGCGTGACCACATCTTCACCCCAGACCAGCGCGGTTTCGCCGGCCCTCTGCGCGAAGCTCGGCGCGTGCGAAATGTAAAACTCGTTGAGCTGTGAAGCCCTGCGGCTCAGGTCCTTGCGCGCCACCAGCCAGCCGACGCGCCAGCCGGTCATGCAATACGCCTTGGAGAAGGACTGGATCACCACGACCGCATCCTCGCGCGTGCATTTCTTGAGGATCGACGGCACGGCTTTTTTCGGCGGTTCGGAATAAACGAGGCGCTCATACACTTCATCAGCCATCAGCCACAGCCCGTGCCGCCGCGTAAACTCGAGCAAATGGTCCTGATCCTTTTCGGTGGCCACCCAGCCCAACGGATTCGATGGCGAGGTGTACAGTACCAGCTTGGTCCGCGGCGTCACCGCGCGCTCCAGCGCGTCGAAATCGATCTCGTACCGGCCGCCAACGAGCGGCTGCGGAATCTCCTTCACCACGCCGTGCGACATTTGAATGATGGCCGCGCCGTTGGGCCAATTCGGCGTCAGCACCAGCGCCTCGTCGCCAGGATCCACCATGCAGCGCAGGCCGACGCTGAGCGCCTGCACACCCGACGCGGTCACCGTGATCTCCGAGGCCGGGTCCAGCTCCACGCCGTGCAGAGCGGCGTAGTACTGCGCCAACGTCTTGCGCAGCGATGGCAGGCCGGCGTTCTCGGTGTAATACGTGTAGCCGTCCGCCATGGCCTTCTGCGCGGCTCGCTTGATGAACTCCGGCGTGGGTATGTTCGATTCGCCGAAGTACAGCTTGTAGACGCCTTCCATGCCCATGGCGATCTCCGCCAGTTCACGGATTCGGGAGTAAGGAACGGCAAGCGCAGACGCGGAAACAGACGCAACAGAGGCGGGCATGAGGATGAATCTTTTATTTTACTTCTTCGCGTGGCCCGCTAATTCCATCTCGCGCATCGCGGTGGCCGCAGCTCGCCGCCGCCGGATCTGGTAGATGCAGATCATCGCCACCACGGAGCCCAATCCGGCCATGAACATGTCCTCCTGCGAATCCCAGATATCTCCCTGCATGCCGACGAACTCTTCCAGGCGCTTTGGGCTCAGGATGGACGCGCTCCCCGCCTCCAGCATTTCGTAGATCGCGCTGAAGGATAGCGTCACCTCCACTGGCAGGTAGTATCGCCACATCCCGGTTACTCGAGCCGACCGCATGAGCACCTCCTGGAACGGATAACTCAACAGTAGGCCGAATGAGAAGTGGGCAATGCGGTCGTAATGATTCCTCTGCGTGTGGAGGATCGGCTTCAGCCATTCGCCCACGGGCACGTCGGAGTACTTATAGTGCGCCCCGTACTCGTGGATACTGAGGTAGATGAAAATCAGGAGATACGACAGATCGGACAAGGGCAGCTTGCGGTAAGCCCAGATCAACAACGGAATGAACAAAAAAACGACTGTGTTTTCTAGCGCCAGGTCGAAGAACGTATCCGGACGATAAGCGGCCAGCAGGAACACGGCCGCCATTGCGCCGCAAATCCAGTGAAGAAAGCGGTTCTCGCGGAAGGGCAGGCACGACGCGGTGGAAGCGGTGGTCAAAAGGGAATTAGACAACGGATCGCGCCCCCGGCGCAAGTGCCATAACGGCGGAAAAAGCTCTTACCGCCTCTCCTTCGCCCCCATCAGCTCTTCGATGTTCACCAGTTCCGTGGGGTAATTGCCCGTATAGCAGGCATAGCAGAAGTCGTGATGATGATCGGCCACGGCCTCGCGCAGGGCGCCCATCGAAAGATAGGCGAGCGAATCCGCCTCCACGAACCGGCGAATTTCCTCGATGCTGTTATTGGCCGCGATCAGCTCCGCCAGGCTCGGCGTATCGACGCCGTAAAAACAAGGCGAAACCGTCGGGGGACAGGAAATGCGCAGATGCACCTCGCGCGCGCCCGCGCCACGCACCATGCGGACGATTTTTCGGCTCGTGGTTCCGCGCACTAGCGAATCGTCCACCAGGATGACGCGCTTCCCTTCCAACAAGTGCCGCACCGGATTCAGCTTGAGCTTTACGCCGAAATCCCGAATCGCCTGCGAAGGCTCGATGAACGTCCGGCCTACGTAATGATTGCGGATCAGCGCCTGGCGGAAAGGAATGTTTGCCTCCGCCGCGTAGCCGATGGCCGCCGCTACGCCGGAATCGGGGACGGGCACGACAACGTCGGCGTCCACGCCGCTTTCGATGGCGAGCAGCCGGCCCAACATCTCCCGCGACTGCTGCACAGGGCGTCCGAATACCATCGAATCCGGCCGCGAAAAATAGACGTGCTCGAAGACGCAATGCGCATGGTCGCGCACGGGGGCGTAGCGCTCCCGCGTGATGCCTTCCGGACCGACGATCACCATCTCGCCCGGCTCGACATCGCCCAGATACACCGCGTCGATCAGGTCGAACGCGCACGTTTCCGAGGCGAACACGTAACAGGTCTTGCCGCCGGACAGCTCCATTTGTCCGATCGCCAGCGGACGGAAGCCATGCGGATCGCGGGCGATCAGCACGCGGTCCCCTGCCAGAAACACCAATGAAAACGCCCCTTCGAGCTGCAGCAACGCCTCGCGCAGCGCGCCGGCCAACGTCCGTTCGCGCGACCGGGCGACCAAATGCAGAATCACTTCGGTATCGCTCGAGGCCTGGAAGATCGATCCTTCGCGTTCGAGTTCGCGGCGCAGTTCCCCGGCATTGATGATATTGCCGTTGTGCGCTACGGCGATGTTGCCTTTATTGCAGGCCACCGAGAACGGCTGCGCGTTGAGCAGGACCGTGTCACCAGCAGTCGAATAGCGGGTGTGGCCTATGGCTGCTTCCCCGGGGAGCGCTCCCAGAACCTCAGGAGTGAAGATGTCCGCCACGTGGCCCATGCTCTTGTGGCAGAAGATTTCTTTTCCATTGCTGGAGGCGATGCCGGCGCTCTCCTGTCCGCGATGCTGCAGTGCGTATAAGCCGAGATAAGCCAGATTCGCCGCTTCCGGGTGGCCGTAGATGGCGAACACACCGCATTCGTCGTGGAATTTATCAAACATGGCTTTATATCAAACGTGGATAAGATTCTCTTCCAAAGCGTTTTCGCGAGCTTCGCGCAGCCGGCTCGTCGTGCAGTCGACCAGAGTAACGCTATTGTGATCGATCCGCAACTTTTGTTTCATTGTAACGCCGATCCTGATGGCATCCACATTGTGATCCCGCGCGATCCGTTCGACGATCTCCGGTGCGGCGGTGGACACGACGATCCGCGAGGGCCCTTCGTGGAACAAAGCGAGTTCGGATCGAAGTCCGCTCGAAAGATCGATTTGGGCGCCAATGCCGCCCGCGCAGCACTCGGCCAGCGCGACGGCCAATCCGCCATCGGACACGTCGTGCGCGGATTCGCAATGGCCTCCCGTCACGATCTCGCGAACGGCTTCATGGACGCGCTTTTCGTACTCCATGTCGAGCGCGGGCGGCAATCCCCACATGCCGTTTAAGACTACCTTGGCGTACTGGGTTCCCCCGAAACGCATTTCGTCCGCGGAGCCCAACCCGCCCAGCAAAATCACCGTGCGCGATTCATTCTTGAACGGAATGGTCATGGGAGCCGCCGTCTTCATCAGTCCGACGATCCCCATCACCGGCGTCGGCCAGATCGCCTCGCCGAGGGTCTCGTTGTAGAGGCTGACGTTGCCTCCGGTGATCGGCGTATCGAAGAAGCGGCAGGCTTCGCCCATGCCCTCGACCGCTTCCACTAGCTGCGCCATGATCTCCGGCCGTTCCGGATTGCCGAAGTTCAGATTGTTCGTAGCGGCGACAGGTAGCGCGCCGACGGTCGATAGGTTACGGCAGCATTCGGCCACGATCAGTTTCACGCCTTCGCGAGGCGACAGCGCACAGTAGCGGCCGTTGCCGTCGAGCGCCATCGCCACGCTGGTGTCCGTCTCCTTGATCCGGATGATCGCGGCGTCGCCGCCGGGACCTTCGATGGTGTTCGTGCGGACCGTGTAATCGTACTGCTGCCAAATCCATTGCTTCGAGCAGACGTCGCCCGAGGCGAGGATCTTCAGCAAGTCAGCTTGCAGATCCTTGGAGGAAAACGCCGGAGCTTCCATGGGCGCCGGACGATACGGCGCGGCATTGTGCGGACGATCGTACGAGGGCGCTTCGTCGGCCAACTCGCGATTGGGGATTTCGGCGACCACCTGGCCGTGATTCTTGACGCGCAGCATGCCGTCGCCGGTGACCTGGCCGATGGTCACCGCGTCGAGCCCCCATTTCTTGAAGACCGCGAACACTTCGTCCTCGCGGCCTTTATCGGCCACGATCAGCATACGCTCCTGCGACTCGGAAAGCATGATCTCATACGGCGTCATGCCCGCGGCGCGCTGCGGCACCAAGGCCAGGTCGATCTCCACGCCGGTACCGGCGCGGCTACCCATCTCGCAGGTGGAGCAGGTCAGGCCCGCCGCGCCCATGTCCTGAATGCCGACGATCGCGCCGGTTTTCATGGCCTCCAGGCACGCTTCGAGCAGCAGCTTCTCCATGAACGGATCGCCGACCTGTACGTTGGGCCTCTTCCCCGCCGATTCCTCGTCGAACTCGGCCGAGGCCATCGACGCGCCGTGAATGCCATCGCGGCCGGTCTTCGCGCCGACGTAGATCACCGGATTGCCGACGCCCGTCGCACGGCCGAAGAAAATTTCGTCGTGCCTGAAGGTCCCGAGCGCGAACACATTCACTAGAGGATTGCCGTTGTAGCAGGGTTCGAACACCGTTTCGCCGCCCACCGTCGGCACGCCGAAGCAGTTACCGTAATGTGAGATTCCGCTGACCACGCCTTCGAGAATCCGCTTATTCCGCGGCACATCGAGTGGGCCGAAGCGCAGCGCATCCATCACCGCGACCGGACGCGCGCCCATGGTGAAGATATCGCGCAAAATTCCGCCGACTCCGGTGGCCGCGCCCTGAAACGGTTCGATGAAGCTGGGGTGGTTGTGCGATTCGATTTTGAATGCGATTGCCCAATTGTTGCCGATGTCAATGATGCCGGCGTTTTCGCCAGGCCCCACGAGAACGCGAGGGCCCTTGGTCGGCAGTTTCTTCAGATGGATGCGCGAACTCTTGTAAGAGCAGTGCTCGCTCCACATCACCGTGAAAATCCCGACCTCGGTTTCGGTGGGTTCGCGCTTGAGAATGGAGCGGACGTTATCGAGTTCGCCCGCGGTAAGTTCACTCATTCGATATCACCTTGCAGGGGACAGACCGCTCTGTCCACGTATGGCGCCGCGCAAGCATCCCGGTTTGTGCGCCTTGGGACAGGCTGGTCTGTCCCCACCGCCCAATTCATCATGCGTGTTGCGTTTCCAGGCTATGCACCAACGACTCCAGAATGACCCGGCCGTCCGCCGACCCCAGCAACACATCGGCCGCGCGCTCCGGATGCGGCATCATGCCCATCACGTTGCGGCCCTCATTGCAGATACCGGCGATGTCGCGCAGCGATCCGTTGGGATTATCCACATAGCGCAGCACCACGCGATCTTCTTTTTCGAGAAGATCCAGCGTGGCGTCGTCGGCGAAGTAACAGCCGTCGCCGTGGGCCACGGGCATACTCAGCAGTTGGCCCGGCTTGGCCGAGGCTGTGAACAGGGTGCGATTCGTTTCCACGCGGAGGGTGACATCGCGGCACACAAATTTCAAGCCGCGGTTCTTCAGCAGTGCGCCTGGGAGCAGGCCGCTTTCCACCAGAATCTGAAATCCGTTGCAGATCCCAAGCACCGGACCGCCCTCAGCCGCGAATTTCCGGACAGCCACCATCACCGGGGAGAACTTGGCGATCGCTCCGCAGCGCAGATAGTCGCCGTAGGAGAAGCCTCCGGGGAGAATGACCGCGTCGACGTGGCCGACCGAAGGCGTATCGTGCCACAGAAACTCGGCTTGCTGGCCCAGAGTGTGGGAGAAGGCGTACCAGGCATCGTGATCGCAATTGCTGCCAGGGAAGACGACAACGCCGATAATCATGGGGAAAAGATAAGTCTACCAAATTTATGCATGTGCCTCACGCTGGCGCAGGCATCCAAGCGTCGAGATGAGTCTCGACGCGGCACGCCATCGCGTGCGCCACGTCAGTCCAACAGGCCTTGCAACAGGTGGACTCCGGTGAGTTGCTGACCTCGGGCAGCGTTCATCAGCATGGCGATGCGCTGCGCGGCTAGCGCCGGGTTCAAGCCTTCATCGCGGATATTGGAGACGCAATTTCGTTCCGCGTCGGTGCGGCCCACGTGAGGATCCCAGGTCAGATACGCACCCAGGCTATCGGGCGAACTCAGACCCGGCCGCTCGCCGATCAAAATGACGCTCAGTTTCGCGCCCAGGGATTCGCCGATTTCGTCGGCGATGGCGACGCGCGCCTGCTCGGCGACGATGATGGGCGCGAGTTTCCAATCTTCGAGCAGAGGCAGAAGCGCATCGACCGTCGGACCGGCGTGGCGATGCACAGCGGTGGCGGAGAGGCCGTCGGCGACGATCAGCACTGCATCGAAGTTCCCGCGCTCCAGCGTGCATTGCGGAGAGAGCCTGCGGCCGAGGTCCGGGCGGCGCAGGTATGTGCCGCGATCCGGGGCGGCGGAGTGGACGATTACAGGGCGATAGTGTGAAAACAGCGTGATATTGAGGCGAGTCAGCACTGCGTCGCGGGCACGGGCGTGCGCCAGCTGGAATTCCAGCAGCTCTTTCGTCGGCAGGGCGTTGCCGGCGCGCCCCAAGGAGATGCGCGCTAGCATAGCAGCAACGCCTTTTCGATCGACGCCGCACTCACGCGTTCGAACCAGGCTTCAAATTCGGGGGCAGGGCGCATCTTCAGGAGATCGCGCACGTACAACGCATCGTGGAACGATGTGCTTTGATAGTGCAGCATGATGTCGTCGGCGCCCGGCACGCCCATGATGTAATTGCATCCGGCCGCGCCCAAGAGCGTAAGCAGCGCGTCCATATCGTCCTGGTCTGCCTCGGCGTGATTGGTGTAGCAGACATCGACGCCCATTGGCAGGCCCATCAGCTTGCCGCAGAAATGATCTTCGAGGCCGGCGCGCGTGATTTGCTTGCCGTCATACAAATATTCCGGGCCGATGAAGCCGACCACTGTGTTCACCAGCAGAGGCTGGTAACGTCTTGCGACGGCGTAGGCGCGGGCCTCGCAGGTTTGCTGATCGATGCCGTAATGCGCGTTGGAAGAAAGCGCGCTGCCTTGGCCCGTTTCGAAATACATCACGTTCGCGCCCGGATGGCGTTCGCGGGCAGCTTGCCAGGCTTCGTCGAGCACTTTCAGGTCGATGCCGAAGGCGCGATTGGCGGCCTCCGTTCCGGCGATGGATTGAAACACCAGATCCACCGGAGCGCCGCACCGCATGGCCTGCATCTGTGTAGTGACATGCGCCAGAACGCAGGTCTGCGTGGGAATCTCCAGCGTCTCGCGAATCTTATTCAACAAGTAGAGCAGCGTTTCGACAGACCGCAGATCGTCAGAGGCGGGGTTGACGCCGATCACGGCGTCGCCGCTCGCGTACATCAGGCCGTCGACGATGCTGGCCGCGACGCCGCGCGGATCGTCGGTGGGATGGTTCGGCTGGAGGCGTGTCGAGAAGCGGCCGGGCAGGCCCAGGGTGTCGCGAAACTTCGTGACCACGCGGATCTTCCTGGCCACGGCGATCAGATCCTGTACGCGCATGACTTTCGATACCGCGGCGGCCATTTCCGGCATGATGGAGAGCGCGGAGATCGCCTCGCCGGAGGCTTCAAGCAGCCACTCGCGAAACTCGCCGACGCTCAGGCTCGCAACTGGCGCGAAGGCTTCGCGCGAGTGCGAATCGACAATGAGGCGCGTGACTTCGTCGTCCTCATATGGGATGAGAAGATCGTCGAGGAATCGAGCCAGAGGCGTATCGGCCAGCTCCATCTGGGCTGCGGCGCGCTCCTCGGCGGATTCCGCCGCGATGCCGGCCAGTTGATCGCCGGAACGTAGAGGAGTCGCCTTGGCGAGCAGAGTCTTCAGTTCCATTTGAGCGCGAACTCTTCCTCGGGCGACAGGACCAGCCTTCTGCGGGCGTAAATCGCGAAATAAGCGATGCCCATCGCGAACCAGATGGCCGCGCCGAACACGCCCTTGTTGTAGTCGGGGTTCAGGAACAGAACGACCAGCGTCACCGCGGCGATGATCGTCGTGGCCCACGCGCCCGCGATGCCAAGAGGGCTGACATAGGGCCGTTCCATCGTGGGGATCTTTCGCCGCAGGATCAGGAACGCCGCCATCTGCAAAATATACGCGATGACGGCTCCGAAGACAGCCATATTCAACAGGATCGCGCCAACTCGGCTGTTCTGTCCAAACACGTAGATGGCGAGCGCGGCGGCCAGGCCGAGAACGGAGCCCGAGACCAACGCGCGCACGGGCGTTTGATGACGTTTGCCGGTGACCGAGAGCCACTGCGGAAAATATCCGGCTCGGGAGAGCGAGTAGATCTGGCGGCCGTAGGCATAGAGGATCGTGTGGAAGCTCGCGATGAGGCCGATGACGGCGACTACGGCGAATAGTTCGGTCCACTTCGATCCGGCGCTGGTTTGAGAAGCAATGGTTTGGAAGCTGAGCACGAGAGGCTCCTGAGCTTGGCCGAGTTTGGCGGCGCCGGGTGCGATGCCCGCGCTCAGGATCATGGTGAGGAACGAGCAGGCGACCAAAGTGAGCAGGCCGTACAGAATGCCCTTGGGCATGTCGCGGCGCGGGTCGTGCGATTCTTCGGCGGCGAGAGGAAGCTGCTCGATGCCGAGATAAAGCCACAGGGCGAATGGCAGCGCGGCGAGCGATCCCCGCCAACCCTTGGAAGGAACGTCGAAGGCATAGCGCGCGAAATCGAGGTGGGGAATGGCGCCGGCCCAGAAGACCATCAAGACTGCCAGCGCGGCCATTGCGATGAAGACGGAAAAGCGGAAGGACAGCGCGACGCCGAAAATGTTCAGGCTGACGAAGATCATGTAGCAGACGATCCACCACGCGGGTTCCCACGATTTCGAAGTGTGGAAGATCGCGCCGAGATAGCCCCCGATGCCGACGACAATCGTCGCCGGGGTGAGGATGTACTCCATGTTTTCGGCCAGGCCGGTGATATAGCCGCCCCAGGGACCCATCGCGGTGCGCGCGAAGGAGTAAGCTCCGCCTGTGTGCGGAAGCGCTGGCGACATCTCGGCGATGGAAAAGCAAAGGCCGGCGTACATCGCGGTCATGATGACCAGAGCGATGAGCATACCCGAAAACCCTCCAGCGGTGAGGCCGAAGTTCCAGCCGAAGAAATCGCCGGAGATGACGGCGGCGACGCCCAACGCCCAGAGGTGCAGCACGCGCGCGTGGCGGCGGAGGGTGCGTTTTTCGAAGTACTCGTTGGTGGGTTTCGAGTAGACGGGCAAGGTTTACATTCTATAATGGCAGCGCGTGGCGCTGCCCCACTTGACGATCGATCATGTGTTTGTGTGCACCAGCCGCGGTGCGCCGGCGGCTGTGTTGCTGAAACAATCGGGGTTGACGGAGGGAGAGCCGAATCGTCACCGGGGGCAAGGCACGGCTTGCCGGCGGTTTTTCTTCTCGAACGCGATGCTGGAATTGTTGTGGCTGGAAGACGAGGCGGAGGCGCAGAGCGAGCAGGCTCGAGGCCTGAGACTGTGGGAACGACTTTCGGGGCAGGGTTCGCCTTTTGGCGTCATCCTGAGGGGCGCCGGGGCCTGTCCTTGGCGGTCGTGGAGCTATAGGCCGCCTCTGATGCCGGGCCTGGAGTTGGAGATTGCGGCGGACACGGAGTTCGATGAACCGATGTGGTGTTACATGAGGAGCGATCGAGGGTCGACGGGTATTCGCGAGGTTACTGGCGTGGTGATTGGTTGTCCCTTCGTAAAGGAGGGTTCGGTGACTGCCATGATGGCGGAGAGTGGCGTGATCGGCATTCGGGGTGGAATGGAACATCTGCTTGAATTAGAGTTCGACGGAGGGCGGCGGGGGACGATGCTCGATTTTCGGCCCGCGCTGCCGCTCGTTTGTCGTGTGTGATCGCGTTCCGAAGCTGAGCCGATTCCCAATCGGCCGCAGGCTTCCAGCCTGCACCACACGGAACAAACAACGCGGAGTGGTGTCTACCTGATCATGCGATACATATTGATGCTTTGCTTGACGCTTGTGCCGGATCAGGCGGCGGATTCGCTGATTGCCGAAATTCGTGCGCTGAGGCTGGATCTGCGGGACACCGCGGCTGCCATTCAGAGAGTGCAGATTGTGATGTACCGGCTGCAAGCGCAATGGGCGTTTGTGGAAAAGGCTACGGGGCGGCTCGATATGGCTCGCACACAGTGCAAACAGGCAGAGGACGGGCAGAAGATCGCCGCCTTTCAGATTGAGAAGTTGAAAAAACAGAGCTTGCAGAATGGAGGCGACCAGAAGAACATTGAACAGATGATTACCCAATTTCAAGCGACCATGGAGATAGCGGCTAACCAGGCGCAGCAATGCCTGGGGGAACAGGCTGATGCGGAAGCTCAGTTTCGGCTAGAGCAGGCAAAGATGAGCGACTTGGAGAACCAGTTGGAGCAGATGGATCGGGTGCTGGCCGGGATAGGCAGGAAGTAGGATCCATTGGGGTTTATGAGTGGTGGTGGACTTCCCAGCCCTTGTAGACGGAAAGGGCCTCGGCGACTGCCGCGCCGTAGCTGCTGATGTTCACCGCGACGTGATGCTCGTAGCCGTTGCGGCAGATGTAATGGAGCAGGCGCTGGAGGCTGGGGATGCGGACGACACCGTAGCCGCCGAAGCTGTTGAGCGCGTCGCGGGTGATTTCGCCTTCGCCGACATAGGCTCGCATTTTGCCGTTTAAGTCGTCGGTGGAGACGCGGCAGAACGTCAGCGGGCCGGCCTTCATGCGTCCGACGATGGTGCCGAACGTATTTTCCTTGCCCACCGATCCGGCGATGATCTCCTGAAAATCCATCTTTACGTTTTCGAAGAAGTGTTTCGGCAGGTTGGAGCAGTGGAAGATGACCGTTTTGTCCGGATCGGCGCCAAAGTTGTTATTCCAATCGACAATGGCGCTGGGCGTTTCCGAGGCGAGTTGCAGCGCGTACATACCGATCATTCCGACCATATCCGTTTCGCAGGCGCTGGGCAGCAGGTTGTTTGACATCATGCTCATGATGGTGCAGGGCACGACGCCGAAAAACTCCTGCATGGCGGTCCAGCATTGGATGGATGTGCCGGCGAGTTCGTTATCGCGCATCCAGGAATCGACCACGACGCCGAATTTCGCCATCTTGAGGAGCGACGCGGCGGGCGTCGCGCCTTGATCCACGTACTTGCCGATGTTGGCGAGCTTTTCCTTCACCCGCGCGTCGTCGTCGGCCAGGCGATGGATGCGGCCGAAGACTTCGGAAAGATCGAGCGTTTCGACGGTAATGCCTGCATGCTCCATCAGCTTCTCACTGAAGCGCACTGTGTTGAAGGCGGCCGGGCGCGCTCCGATGGCTCCGACGCGCGGACTCTTCAATCCCCTGACGACGCGGCAGGTGGCGGCAAATTGCGACAGATCGGCTCGGAATTCTACAGAATCTGGCGCGACGGTGTGCTGTTTGGTGAGGGAGTACTTAATTCCGTATTGCCAGAGATTATTGCAGGCCGAAACTTTTCCACAAAAACTGTCGCGGCGGCCTCCCATCAACATTTTGGACGGATCGTCGGGGAAAGCCTGGATCAGAACCGGAACGTCGAGGCCCGCGAAGCGTAGCGTGTTAGCGATGGCTCGCTCGTCTCCGAAATTCGGAAGCGCGACGAGGACACCGTCGATCTTGTCGCCATTTGCCTTGAACAATTCGGCACATTTGCGCGCGTCGCCGAGCGATTCGACAGAGCCGAACTTGGTTTCCTCGGGCGTAAGGCACACGGCGCCGTAGCCCTGCGATTCCAGCACGCGGAGAATCTCGACGCGGCCGTCGCGAGCGAGGGCGTCGGGGAAGAAGCCTCGGTTGCCGATGATGATGCCGAAGGTGGTCATGGAGTTAGTTTACAAAACAGGTCAGATCCTACTATCCATCTCTCGGAGAAGGCCTTCGGAATACAAGTGGAACAGACCGCTCTGCCTACGTTGAACGATACGATCCGTCTCAGGGCTTGAACTCACGGGACAGAGTGGGTCAATCCCATTCGGATGGCGACCGGTCGTTGCTGTCATTTCGGGCGGAACGCGGTCACGTACGCTGCGCCGATAACGGTGAGCAGGCCTCCCCACCACACCGGCGCGTGAAGCTCGGCGAGCACGGTGTGCGGGGGATTGGACCATTCCAGGATGCCGCTGCCCAAGATCAGCACGCCGTACAGCAGCAGCATGACGCCCACAAAGAACCAGACGGGGATGATGTGGTGTTTTTCGCTCATATCGATTTACCAGAAAATCCACTGCAAAATCGCGAATAGGCCAAAAGCCACTCCGGCCCAGAAGATCGGCTTCTGAAACAGGCTGAGATTGCCTTCGGACGGAATTTTCGTCGCTCCGTAAACGAGGCCGACCAGTTCGCTTTCCGGCTTTGGCTTGGTCATCAAGCTGACCACGACCGTGACGATGACACACACCAGCCACGACCATAGCGCGCGATACATATCCTCCGCCATGGCTTTCGCGTATTTCGACATGGCGATCATCGACAGCGTTTCCGGATTCATTTTGACGGCGGCGAACATGCCGATCGACGCGAGCGTTCCGGCCAGCAGTCCGGCGAATCCACCGGCCGCGGTGGTGCGCTTCCAGAGCATGCCCAGGATCACCGTGCCGAACAAAGGCGCGATGAAGAAGCTGAACAAGGCCTGCACGTAATCCATGATGCTGGCGAAGCCCATGGCGAGATACGCGGCGCCGATGCTGATGATCAGGCCGATGATCGTGCACCAGCGTCCCATGGCGACGTAGTGTGCGTCGGGCGCGGTCTTGCGCATGAAGGGCCGGTACAGATCGTAAGTCCAGACGGTGGCGAACGCGCTGACGTTTCCGGCCATGCCCGCCATGAATCCGGCGACCAGCGCGGTGATGCCGAGGCCGAGCAACCCGGGTCCCATGTAGCGCGCCAGCATCATCGGCAGAACTTCGTTATAGGTATGCGCCCCCGCGGCCGCGGCAGAGGAACCTTCCGGTACCAAATGATCCGGCAGTACGGCGAGCCCGAGCAGGCCGGGAAGGATCACGATCAGCGGCACGGCCATCTTGAAGAACGCGCCAATAATGGGCGCGAGCTTCGCGCTGCGCAGATCCTTCGCTGAAAGCACGCGCTGCACGACCAGGAAGTCCGTGGTCCAATAACCCATGGAAATGATCGCGCCGAGGCCGAACACGATGCCAGTCCAATGCATCCCCATGGGATTGTCTTGCGCCGAGCCGAGCGTGCTCCATAGGTGCGTAAAGTCCTGACCGGGGAAATTGCTCTTGATGCGAGCCACCATGCCCGCCCATCCGTGCGTTTCGATCAGGCCGAGAATCGGAATGAGCAGCGCGCCGAACCAGATGAGGAAGAACTGCAGAACTTCGTTGAAAATGGCCGAAAACAGACCGCCCGAAGCAACGTAGATACCCACCGTAAGCGACGACACCCAGATGCTGAAATGGATGTTCCAGCCGAGCACCACCTTCATCACCACGGCCATGGCGTACATGTTGACGCCGGACATCAGGATGGTCATCAGCGCGAAGGAAAGCGCGCTGAGACCGCTCGCCGAGGATCCGTAGCGCAGTTGCAGGTAGCCCGGCACGGAGTGCGTTTTCGAGATGTAGTAGAAAGGCATCATCACGATGCCGAGGAACAGCATCGCTGGGATGGCACCGATCCAATACCAGTGCGCCGCGAGGATACCGTATTGATAAGCGGAACCGGCCCAGCCGAGCAACTCGAGCGAGCCGAGATTCGCCGAAAGAAAACTCAAGCCCGCGACCCAGGCCGTCATCTCGCGGCCGGCCATGAAAAAATCCTCGCCACTTTGCGCGAACCGGCGGAGATAGAACCCGATGATCAGCACGATCAGGAAGTAGGAAGCGATGATCGCCAAGTCGACGGTACTCAGTGAAATCATGCGTTCGGGTGTCATTTAGCCGTGCCTTTTCTTCGGAGCCTGGCCGTAACTGGTGTGATAACGGTCGAACCACTTCTTCACTTCCTCGGGCGGCAGAGGCTTGGGCTCGCCCTTGAGCAGCGCGAGATGACAGGTGTGCGCGACGTCCTCAAGCATGACCGCGGCTTTCAGCGCGTCGCGAGGGGACTTGCCGACTGCGAACGCGCCATGATGCGCCAGCAGCACTGCGGGCGACGATCCGATGTGCCGCAAAATCGCCTGACCGATGTTGTCGCCCTGATTATCGACGTACGGGACACAGGGAATTTCGCCGCCAAACTCGTCGGCGATCGCAGTAAGATAGCACGGAATCGGCTGGCCGAGCAGTGCGAAGCTCGTCGCGTAATTCGAATGCGTGTGGATCACGCCGCCGATATCGGGCCGGTGTTTGTAGAGATAAAGATGATGCGGAAGATCCACCGAGGGCTTCCACTTACTGCGAACAGGCCTGCCATTCAAATCAGTGACGACCATGTCCGACGGCTTCATCTTGTCGTAATCCATGCCGCTGGGCTTGATGACGACAAGACCACGCTGCCGGTCGATACCGCTGGCGTTGCCACTGTGCATGGTCACCAGGCCCGCACGATAAATGCCCTGATTGGCTTCCCAGACGGCCTCTTTGAGAGCCTTCAGCTTCATGCCTTCAGAGCCACCGTGACGATGGACATCGCGGGCACGTCCAGGCGCAGACGGCCGTTTTCGAGCGCCGCTGCGCACGGCTTCACCGTGATCTTATCGGGCTCATCGAAGCTGTTATAGGCATTCATATCGGCGTGATGCAGGACTTGCGCCGACGCGCTGGAGGGAGTCGCGCCGGTGAAGGAACAATCGGCGTGAACATCGGTGGAGGGCCGGGGATTCACCAGCGTGACGATCAGATCGCCGCCACTACGCGAAGCGGAAACGGAGAGGTCGAGCGCATCGGTTCCTTCCTTTTCGGTGCGCACGGAGGTTTTCAGCCGATGCGGCTTGAACATCATGAAGGCGTGATAGGTCGTCGTGCGGACGCAGCGACGGCCTTCGGGACCGTCGGTGAGCAGCATCGAATGCAGGACGTTTACGATCTGCGCGATGTTGCACATGTACAGCTTGTCCGCCTGGCGATTGAACAAATTCAGGCCAAGGCCGGCGGCAACGGCTCCGCGCATGGTGATCTGCTGCCAGAGTCGGCCGTAATTCTTCTCCTCCTCTGGAATCATGCGGTCCCAGACGCCCCATTCGTCCAGCATCAGGTTCATGGCGCGCTTGCCCTGCGGCTCAAACCCGTCGAGAATCGCGCGCTGCTGCACGATGGCCGTTTCGACGCGCTGGAACGTCGCCATTTGCGTATTCATGGCGTCTTCGTTGAACTTGGCCGGCGTTAGCGCCGAGCCTTCGTAGAAGTGCATCGCGAAGCCGTCCGGCGTGCGTCCGCCGATATTTTCCGTCAGAAACTTGCGCGACCAGTTTAGGTCGTTTCCGTTCGGCCCGCAGGCGATGAGGAACAGCTTCGTTCCGCCCCAGTTGCGCATGTAATTGGAAAACTGACGGTAGAGATCGGCGTAATGTTCCGGCACCATGCGTCCGCCGCAGCCCCAGTTTTCGTTGCCGACTCCCCAGTATCGGATGTTGAACGGCTCCGGCGACCCGTTCGCCGCGCGCTCATCGGAGAGCGTGCTGCCGGAAGGGAAATTGCAGTACTCCACCCAATCGCGAAGTTCCGAAGGCGTGCCGCTGCCGACATTGCCGGCTATGTACGGCTCCGCGCCGATCCTCTTACACAGGCCGACGAATTCGTGAATGCCGAAGCTGTTGTCTTCGACGTAATCGCCCCAGTGCATGTTGACGCGCTTCGGGCGCTTCGCGCCGATGGCGTCGCGCCAGTGATAATCGTCGGCGAAGCAGCCTCCGGGCCAGCGCAAGACGGGCACCCCCAGCTCGCGCAGATAATCGACGGCGGACTTGCGATAGCCGTCCACGTTGGGGATTGGCGAATTTTTTCCAACCCACAGGCCTCCATACACGCAGGAGCCGAGATGTTCCGCAAAATGGCCATGCAGCTCGGGGCGCACCAGGCCGATGGAACCCTCCGCGTGGACGGTGACGCGCTCGGTCTTCGCGCCTGCGGCAATCAAGCCTTTGGGCAACAGGGAAGCGAGCGAAATTCTCGCGGTATTGTGGAGGAATTGTCGTCTGGACTGGCGCGGTCTCATGATCTGTACATGCTACAACAACTACTGCTTGCCTCGGCCGCGACCCGCGGGCTGCGTCAGATCGATGCCTGCCGATTTCAGTGCGGGCGTCGCGCTCACGTAATTGAGCGACGGCGCCTGTTTGCGCACGCCATCGTAGACGAAGAATCGCGCCGCGTCATCCATGCCCACTCGGCCTGAGGCCACGCCGCGATCCTTCAGGACCTGCGCCACGCGCTCAAACGGGCTCTCATCCTCCTGCCAGACGCGGATATCGTCGCCCACGTGGATCAGCTCCCGTGCGCGCATCTCCTCGAAGCCCGGGAGCACCCAGGCGGGCTCGCCCTTGGCGGGAATCACCAGGACGAAGGAGCGCTCGCTCTTGCCCCATCGGACTCCGGTGAGATAGGTCATCGCCGGACCTGGCTCCAGCACGATCGCGCCGAGCCCAAACTCTTTCATCGCCTGCTGCGCTTTTTCGATGCGCGCGCGAAAATCGTCGGTTGTCTGCATGGTTAGGTCCTCACCCGAACGGCTGATCGATTGCGGGGCTCTGCTTGGTGAACATCCGCGGGCCGTTCTCGGTCACATAGAGGCAGTCTTCCAGGCGCACACCGAATTCGCCGTAAATGGCGATGGTCGGCTCGTCGGAAAAGCACATGCCGGGTTGAATTTTCGTCTTGTTGCCCTTCACGAAATTGGTCCACTCATGGCCGTCGAGCCCGATGCCGTGCCCGGTGCGATGCGGCAGCCCCGGGACTTTGTAGCCGGGGCCGAAGCCGCCTTTCGTGATCACATCCCGCGCGGCCGCGTCCACCGATTCGCACGTCGCGCCGGGCTGGGCGGCTTTCAATGCCGCGTCCTGTGCCTTACGCTCCAGATCCCAAACGTAGCGCTGCCGATCGGTGGGCTTGCCGAAGATCACCGTTCGCGTGATGTCGCTCTGATAGCCCTCAACGGAGACGCCGTCGTCGATCAACACCAGGTCGCCTTCGCGCAGTTGTTGCGGGGCGATGCTGCCGTGGGGAAATGCCGTGTACTTGCCGAAGATGGCCATCGCGCCGCCCCTGGCTCCCAAGGCGCTGAACGCGGCTTCGATGTTGGTGCTCAGTTCGTGATTCGTCATGCCCTCGCGCAGGGTGGTGAACGCGGCGCGATAGGCTTCGATGGTGATGTCGTTGGCGCGTTGCAGCAGGGCGATCTCGGCCGGCGACTTGATCATGCGGCAGCCGGCGGTCACGGCGTCGGCGCTCGAAAATTCCACCGACGGCGCTTCTTTGCGGATACCGTCGAAGATTCCAAACCGGACGCGTTCTTCCACGCCTACGCGCGTCGCGCCCGCGTCTTTCAAGGCCTGCCCGATCTTGCTGAACGCGTCTTCATTGTCGCGAGCCACGCGGACGTCGCCGCTCATGCGGGCTGATTTCTCGGCTCCGCCCTGCGCGACCCAGATGAAGTCGCCCTTGGCCGGCATCACCATCGCGGAGACGCGCTCCCCCGCGTTCCAGCGCGTGCCGCTGAAGTAATAGAGGCTGGTCCCGCCTTCGAGCACGATGGCGCCCAGCTTGTTTTCCCGCATCAGACGCTGCGCTTTATCGATACGCGCGCGGCGCTCGGCGTCGGTGATGGGCTGAATGCCGTCGAGCATTGGCCGGAGCTTCTTTATTGCTTCGGGGACCTCCCGCGGTTGCTGCGCATCGGCGAATTTCGCCGCGCCGGCGGCGGCCACTGCCATGAAGACTCTTCGATTCATTTACAAAACACTCCTCATCTGGCCGCCGTCGGCCTGCAGCGTTGCGCCGGTGATATACGAGGCGGCGTCGGAAAACAAGAACACCGCTGCGTTGGCGAACTCCATTGGATCGCCGTAACGGCCGATCGGGATGGTCTGCATCATTCTCTTTTGCTGCTCTTCCACGCTGATGCCGAGGCGTTTGCTGTTGGCTTCGTCGAGTTCGCGCAAGCGATCCGTCGCGATACGGCCGGGGATCAGGTGATTGACGCGGATTTTCTGCGACACCAGCTCGCCGGCGAGCGTTTTCGACAGTGCAGCCACCGACGCCCGCATGATGTTTGACAAAGCCAGGTTCGGAATCGGCTCCTTGACGGAACTGGACGTCGGCAGCACGATGCTTCCGCCGCCGCGTGCGGACATCGACGGCACCACCAGGCGGATCATGCGCACCGCGCTCATCAGAAGAAGCTCGAACGCTTTCTGCCACGCCGCGTCGTCGAACATCAGCGTCGAACCCGGCGGAGGGCCTCCGGAGTTGGTCAACAGAAGGTCGATGCCGCCGAACCGGTCGAGCGTTTTTTGATGCCACTGCTCGATCGCCTGCGCCGACGACACATCAGCAGCCACGGCGAGCACGTCCGCGCTGGTTTCCTGCGCGATCCGCTGTCCTGCTGCGGCGACCGCGGCCGCGTCGCGCGAGGCGATGGACACATTCACGCCCTCCTCAGCGAGCGCGAGCGCCACCGCGTATCCCAGGCCGCGGCTTGCGCCGGCGACCATCGCGACTTTCTTCGTTAGGCCCAGTTTCATAGGGATCCGGATATTGCGGAAAAAGGGGACAGACTTCTCTGTCCCCAAGGGACGAATTCTACGCTTTCATCACTCTCCGGTCGTGGACAGAGCGGTCTGTCCCCTTTTTCCCAGTTCATCGAATGAGGATACATTAGAACCTATGACCAAGTCGATCATCGTGGCAGCCATCGCGGGTTGCGCCTTTGCCCAACTGGGTTCCGACCCTATTTCGCCCCTGCGCGAAGGAATGGACCGCAAGGAGGCCGTGAAGATCACGGACAACATCTATCAGGCCGTCGGCTTCGGCAACACGTTTCTGGTGACGACGGCCGAGGGCAACGTGATCATCGACACATCGTCGACTCTGGCCGCGCCGCTTCACGTGAAGCTCCTGAAGGCCCGCTCCGCCGCGCCGGTGAGATACATCATCCTGACACACGGCCACGGCGATCACACAGGGGGTGTGGCGCTCTGGAAGCAGCCGGGCACGCAAGTCATCGCGCAGAGGAATCAGACCGAGTTCCTGAACTATCAGGAACGGCTGAACCGCTTCTTTGCCCTTCGCAACGCTGCGCAGTTCGTCTTTCCGCAGCCGCCTCCCATGGCTTGGCGCGGCAATGAAGGCGCGACGCAGCTGGCGACCATCCTGTTCGACGATCATTACGAGTTCACGCTCGGCGGGGTGAAATTTGAAATGTTCTCGACGCCCGGAGAGACGCCGGATCATCTCTCCGTGTGGATCCCGCAGTGGAGAGCGGCGTTCACGGGCGACAACTTCTACGCGTCGTTCCCGAATATCTACACGCTGCGCGGTACAGAACCTCGTCCGGCGCTGAATTACGTCCATTCGCTGGACCAGGTGCTGTCATGGAGGCCGGAGATCCTGCTGCCGAGCCATGGACCGGCGACTCTTGGGGAAACCGAGATTGCGACGCGCGTGAAAATGTATCGCGACGCAATCCTTTACGTGCACAACGCCGTGGTGATGGGAATGAACGACGGTAAGGACGTATTCACTCTGATGCGGGAAATCCATCTGCCGGAGCACTTGAACGTCGGCGAAGGCTACGGCAAGCTCACCTGGTCCATTCGAGGCATTTACGAAGGGTACGCCGGCTGGTTCGACCTGAACCCGGCGACAATGTACGATGCTCCGCCGTCCTCACCATATGCGGACTTGGTGAAGCTCGCCGGAGGACCAGATCCCGTGGTTGTAAGGGCTCGGGAGGTACTGCAACAAGGCCGCGCGCCCGAGGCCTTGCGACTGCTCGACGCCGCGCTTGCCGCCGACCCCAATCACCGCGGTGCATGGGAGACAAGGCTCAAAGCGCTGCAGGTTCTCGCCGATTCCTCGAAGAATTCCAATGAGCGCGGATGGCTGGAGTACAGCATCCGGGAGACGAGGGCGAAATTGAAGTAACCAGGAGCCAGCAGCCTGGAGCTAGAATCGCGAAACCGGCCTCTCCTTAGAGCACCGTGAGCACGGATGCGGGGAACTCGATCAGCCACTCGCGATTATTTCGCAGGCGCTCGAATTCTGGAAGGCTCATCTGGGCGACGATCCCACCCTCAAACTCCATACGCATCGCGTGCGGCGTCTCAAAGGCCCGCATGAGCACTGCAGGGATCTGATTTGACCCAAGCCTGCCGAGCCGCGCTGCGACCATCAGCTGTTCCGGGCGCACGCAGAGCGTCACGCGGTCGCCTTTGAAGCGGCCGGGAAGATAGGGACCGTCCAGTTCGAACTCGCCCATCTGAATTCTGCTGGTATTGCGGCCCGGGTCGAGCGCCTTGATCTCGCAGGGTATCAGGTTGAACGCGCCGAGCAACCTTGCCACGTCCATGTTCGCCGGCTGATCGAGGATTTTCCGCGGCGCGCCGCTCTGGACGATTCTTCCGTCGTGCAGAACCAGCATCTCTTCGCCTAATTCGAAGCATTCGTCCAGGTCGTGCGTTACCAGGATCACCGGAGTTTTGAAATCCTCGCGCACCTGGCGCAGCACGCCGTAAAACTCCGCGCGCAGAGGCGCATCGAGACCCTGCGCGGGCTCGTCCAGCAACAGCAGCTTGGGCGCGACGATCAGCGCGCGTGCGATGGAGCAGCGCTGGCGCTGTCCTCCAGAAACCTCGTGCGGCTTGCGGCCAGCGGCCTCGGTGAGCCGGAAGGTTTCCAGCATTTCGTTGACGCGGCGATGACGCTCAAGGCGCGGCCGCCTCTCGGCGGCAAACATCAGATTCTCGCGAAGCGTCATGTGAGGAAACAACGCATAACTCTGAAACACGTATCCGCACTGGCGCGCCTGAGGCGGCAGATGCACGCCTGTTGCACCGTCGAACAGCAGGTTGTCATCCAACAGGATGCGTCCTTCGTCGGGACGGGTAAACCCGGCGATCGCATCCAGCATCAGAGTCTTGCCGGAGCCGCTCGGCCCGAATAAGACCGTCACTCCGGCCGCGGCTTGAAACTCTACGTCGAGCGAGAATCCGGCAGAATCAGGTCGTGGCGGAAAAGTTTTGCGAAGTTTCGCCCGCAGCATAGAGGTTTACCGGGGGCTCAGCCGGTTGGCGAGCGTCAAAATCAGCAACGCCACCGCCGAGACGACGAGCACCAGGACGCGCGCCGCCGCTCCATTGCCCGCTTCCACGGCGTCGTAAATCGCCACAGCCACGGTCTGCGTGCGCCCGGGGATATTGCCCGCCACCATCAGCGTCACACCGAAATCGCCGAGGGATCGCGCGAAGGCCAGGGCCGCGGCGGCGAAGATCGAGCGATGCGCCAAGGGGAGCGTCACGCGCCAGAACAGGCGCCACTCCGAGGCGCCCAGCGTCCGCGCGGCGCGTTCATAACTGCGGTCGACGCTTTCCAATGCCGCGCGCGCCGACTTGATCAGCAGCGGCAGCGAGTGCAGCAGCGCGGCGACAACCGCCGCTTTCCAAGTGAACACCAGAGGCGAGCCGAAGACCATCTCCCACAACTTGCCAAGAGGACTCGCGCGGCCGATCAGCACCAGCAGATAGTAGCCAAGCACTGTGGGCGGCAGAACAAGCGGCAGCGTCACCAAGGCATCGAGCGCTTCTTTGAACCGGAAGTCCCGGTTGGCTAGGATATAAGCAACCCACAGCCCGAGGAAGACTGCCACCACCGTGGACACCACGGCCACGCGCAAGCTGAGCCATAGCGGGAACCAGTCAATGGGCGCGGGCGGGGACATGGATGCCCAATTATAGCGGTTCGAACCTGGCGGTGAAGTGGCGCAAGAAAGGCGGCTCGGAGACCATGCGCAGGCCTTTCAGCGAGCCCTTGCGGGCACTCACTTCGAGGATTGCCTCCACCAGATAATCGATGTGGCTTTGGGTGTAAACGCGTCGCGGAATGGCCAGGCGCAGCAGTTCGTGGCGGGCGTGCTCGCCGAACATCACCGTGCCGATCTCCACGCTGCGGACGCCGGCGTGGCGGTACAACTCGACGGCCAGGGCCTGCCCAGGAAATTCGTGCTTCGGGATGTGCGGCAGCATGCGGCCTGCGTCGATATAAATGGCGTGGCCGCCTGGAGGCTCGACGATAGGCACGCCCTGGTCGGCGATTTTTCGGCCCAGGTAGCGCGTGGACGCGATGCGATACTCCAGATAATCGCGGTCGAGCACTTCCTCCAGCCCCACCGCGATCGCCTCCAGATCGCGTCCGGCCAGACCGCCATAAGTGGGAAAGCCTTCGGTGAGAATCAGAAGATTCGTCTCCTGCTGCGCGAGGACGTCGTCGTTTGTGCAGAGGAAGCCGCCGATGTTGGCGAAGGCGTCTTTTTTCGCGGAGAAGGTACAGCCGTCGGCATGCGAAAACATGGCCTGTGCGACTTGCTTGGGCGACAGGCGCTCAAACCCAGGCTCCTGCTGTTGAATAAACCACGCATTTTCGGCGAACCGGCAGGCGTCGAGATAGAAGGGAATCTTGTGCTTCTTTGCGACGTGATGCACCGCGCGGATGTTGGCCATCGACACCGGCTGGCCTCCACCGGAATTGTTGGTCACGGTCAGCATGATGAGGGGGATTTTCGACGCGCCTTCGGTCTCAATCAATTTTTCGAGCGCCGCCACGTCCATGTTGCCCTTGAACGGAATCCGCGCCTGGGTGTCCGCAGCTTCGGGCAGCGGCAGGTCCACGGCGCGCGCACCGGTAAATTCGATGTTGGCGCGGGTGGTATCAAAATGCGTGTTGTTCGGCACGATGTGGCCGGGCTTGCACATCACCGTGAACAGGATGCGCTCCGCTGCGCGGCCCTGGTGGGTGGGGATCATGTGCGCAAAACCCGTGAGATCGTCGACGATTTTCTTCAGGCGGAAGAAGCTTTCGCTGCCGGCATAAGATTCGTCGCCGCGCATCATGGCCGCCCATTGGGCGGTGGACATGGCGCTGGTGCCGGAATCCGACAGTAGGTCGATGAGGATATCGGCCGCTCGCAACTGAAACAAATTGTAGCCGGCATGTTTGAGAAATTTATCACGCTGCGCCGGAGTGGTTTGATGCAGCGGCTCGACGCTGCGGATTCGAAACGGCTCGATAATGGTCTTCATCCATCCTTATCGTGACACAAGACGCGCACGGCGAACGCCGTTGCGAGAATCGGATCGTCTTCTTTCACCAGCGTGCTCGTGTTCGCGAAGCTGCCGTTTTCGCGCTGCGGCGGCAACGTGACGGGTAGCTCCGGCATGGCTCGCGTGACGGCGGCGGCGTAATAGAAGCGCAGTCCATCGCTCCATCCCATGCGAGCTGGTTCAATATCGAAGCCCGGGGCGCGCTCCTCCAGGTGATTCTTCTTCAGCCACTCCTTGGCGAGCTTCACGCGTCCGTCGTTCTCCGGCACGCCCGCGGCGCGCAGAGCGAGTATCCCGTCGCAGGTTGTGGTGCCGTAGCTGCGGTACCGGCCATTCTCCTCGCCCGCTTTGTTCGTGTCGAGATTCACCGTGGAGAAGAAGAATCCTCCGTCTGCATTCTGACAGCGGCTGAGATAAACCAGAGCCCTCTGCATGGCGGGATCGGAGGGCTGCACTCCTGCGGCCGCCAAGCCTTCGAGCACATAGCGAGTCATCGCGAGATCTACATGGCCGGCATCCGGAGGGCGGCGCCGTTCCCCGCCCATCCCCCAGGCTCCGTAGGGGGCGTCGGCGCGAGTCCACCCGTTCTCCTCCGCAAATTGCTGCTCGCGAAGATACGAGACCCACGCTGTCGCGTCGCGCCTCAATCGGCCCGCGACCCGCGCGGCCAGGCCCGCCGCGTAGTTCGGATAGTCCGCTGCGTCCGCGTTGGTGCGCGTTCGCATGAACTCGAACGCTTTCTCCAGGGCCGCCGCGTCATGGGGATGGCCTAGCAACGCATCAAGCGCGAAGGGCGTCAGCGATTGGCCCGACCGCAACAGGCCGTAGGTCTTGCTGTGCCATCCTCCATCGTCACCTGATTGCTGCGCCCAGAGCCACCGCACGGCGCGTCCCAGCGGAGAATTTTCGCGACGCCCGCAGGCCGCGGCCCCGAGCGTCGCCATCAGAAATGCCCTCCGATGCATGGTGAGTTCACCGTTAGATTGAGGATCGCCGCGCTTGTAACCGCGACGCGGCCGGTGATGCAGTGCGATCCGGACCAGGTCCCGTCCTCGTTCTGGAGCTTCAGAATGCGGGCCGTGATGTCGGTATGCCAGCGGCTCCACTCCTCGCCGCCGGAACGGCGCAGGCCGTCGCTGACATTGAGGTATGAGAAGAATTCTTCACCGCCGATGGAGCCGAAGCCGTCGACGAAGCGCTGATCCCTCAGTTGCTTCTTGATCTCGGCGATGCGCGGCGCATTGGCCGCGCGATCCGTTGCCGTCCGGCTGAGTTGCTCCAGCGCCTGCGCGCTCTGGTAGAGCCCGACTCCGGCCGACGCGGGTGTGGAGGCGGGCGCGTCCTTCGTGTAATTTTCCGCCTGCGCCATGGTCTTATCCTTCACTGGGACGCCCTTCTGTTGTGCGACGTAGAGGCTGCGCGAGGCTAGAGACGTGCCCAGGATCGGAGCCCATCCGCCGCCGACGTTCCAGCTTCCATCGCGTTGCTGATTGGCCTCGATCTTCGCGACGCATTTCTGCAATGCCTTGCGAACACGCGCGTTTTCCGCAGCCGTCGGCATAGTGCCGTCCACTTCCGACAGCAGCATGGACGTCAGAAACGTGTCGATATAGGGCCCGAGCTTGCGCTGGATCTGCGTGCCGTTGCGGTTGGTGATTTGCAGGCCTTCGGCGGAGCTATTTTCCACCTCGCGAAGGATGAAGGCAAGCGCCCGGTCGACGTTGGGCTTGTACTGAGGCCCCGCGCGGCGCAGCGCCAGGGCCGCGACGGCGGTGTTGGCCAAGTCGTTGCCATTCGATTCCAGGTGCTCCGTTTGCCGGATGTAGGAGGTTTCGCCTCCATCCTGCCCCCAGCCCCCGTCGCGTCCTTGCACCGACGCGATCCATTTCGCGCCTTTGGCAACGGCGATTTCGGCTGGCTGATTGTTGGTGGTGGCGGCCGGACGCGCCGCGAGAGCGAGCAAGAGCGCGGTTAGCCCCGCGCAACTGGTCTTGATCCACATGAGGATCTCCTTTCAGACACGGAATGCCGCGCGGAGGGAGATCCTTTCACGTTCACCAGACAATTTGTAAGGGGTATTTGTGCAAGATCGGGTCTGGCGCCGCCAAACAGAAGCCCTCAGCGACGGCCTGAGCAGCGATAATCCGGTCAAACGTATCGCGATGGCGATCCCGGAGCCCTTGGAGCGCCGTGATGTGATTCACCCGAATCGCAACACCTCCGCGCCGGTCAGGTCGATTGCCTTTTCTCGCCATTTTCGACAAGATCCAGCAGTTTGGAGAGCTGGGTATTGGCCTCACGAACAGATCCAAGTTTAGTCTATTTTTTAGTCCGCTTTATCCGCCAGCACCCGCACGTGATTGTCGCGGACCTCGACGTAGCCGCCCGATACGCTCACCCCGGTGGTCTGGCCCGCGAGCGTGATGGTCAGCTTGCCCGATCCAAGTTCGCCGAGCAGAGCTGCGTGCCCGGGGAGGATGCCTAAATAGCCGTCGGCGCCCGGAATCTCCGCGAACTCGGCCCGTTGGTTGAGCAGCACCTTCTCCGGCGTGACGACTTCGATCTGGAACGTCTCGGCGGCCATATCAGCCCTTCTTCTTCATTTCTTCCCAGGCCTCGAGCACGTCGTCGATCGAGCCCTGCATGTAGAACGCCTGCTCCGGAATTTCGTCGTGCTTGCCTTCGACGACTTCCTTGAAGCTGCGCACCGTGTCGGCCACCTTGACGTACTTGCCCTTGCGGCCCGTGAACGCCTCGGCCACCTTGAACGGCTGAGACAAAAAGAGTTGGATTTTGCGGGCGCGCGCCACGGTCGCTTTGTCCTCGTCCGACAGTTCGTCGACGCCCAGGATCGCGATGATATCCTGCAGGTCCTTATAACGCTGCAGAATCTGCTTTACCGCCTGAGCGGTGTCGTAGTGCTCCTGCCCGATGATCAGCGGATCGAGGATGCGCGAGGTCGACGCCAGCGGATCCACGGCCGGATAAATACCCAACTCGGAGATGGAGCGCGAAAGGTTGGTAGTCGCGTCCAGGTGCGCGAATGTCGTGGCCGGCGCGGGATCGGTATAGTCGTCGGCGGGCACGTAAATCGCCTGCACCGACGTGATCGACCCGTTCCGGGTGGACGTAATGCGTTCCTGCAAGTCGCCCATTTCGCTGGCCAGGTTCGGCTGATAGCCCACCGCGCTGGGCATGCGGCCCAGCAGCGCGCTGACTTCGGAACCAGCCTGCGTGAAGCGGAAAATGTTGTCGATGAAAAGCAGCACGTCCTGATGCTCTTCGTCGCGGAAGTACTCGGCCACCGTCAGAGCCGTCAGCGCCACGCGCAAGCGAGCCCCAGGAGGCTCCGTCATCTGCCCGTAGATCAGCGCGCACTTCGATTTCCTCCAGTCGTGCGGGTCAATCACGCCCGACTCCTGGAACTCCAGCCAAAGATCGTTGCCCTCGCGCGTGCGCTCTCCGACGCCCGCAAACACCGAAACGCCGCCGTGCTGCGTAGCGAGGTTCGAGATGAGCTCCTGAATAATAACCGTCTTGCCGACGCCCGCGCCGCCGAACAGGCCGATCTTTCCGCCCTGCAGGTACGGCTCGAGAAGGTCGACGACCTTGATGCCCGTCTCGAACATCTTCAGTTCGGTCGCCTGCTCCTCGAATGTCGGAGCCGGACGATGGATCGGATAGTGGTGCTCCGTCGTCACCGGGCCCATGTTGTCCACCGGCTCGCCGATGACGTTCAGCACTCGACCCAGCGTTTCCTTGCCCACCGGCACGGTTACCGGACGTTCGAGATTCTCCACGTGCATGCCGCGCACCAGTCCGTCGGTAGGCTGCAGCGCGATGGTGCGGACGCGGCTTTCGCCGATGTGCTGCGCCACCTCGCAGATGATATCGATCGGCGTCGGCACGTCAAAGCCTGCGCTGGTGATGCGAACCGCGGTCCGGATCACTGGAATATGCCCCTCGGGGAACTCCACGTCCACCGCCGGTCCGGCCACCTGGATCACTTTTCCAGAAACACTCATAAATTCCTCTTTAAGTCCTTATTCCAGAGCGGCCGCGCCGCTCACGACCTCGATGATTTCACGCGTAATGCTCGCCTGGCGCACGCGGTTCATGTAGAGCGTCAACTTGTCGATCACGTCGTTGGCGTTCTGCGTGGCAGCATCCATCGCTGTCATGCGCGCGGCCAAGTACGCCGCCGCGGACTCCAGCAGCGCGCGATAAATCTGTATGTTTAAGTACCGCGGAAGCAGGCTGCCCAGAATTTCCTCTGGTTTCTGCTCGTAAATGTAGTCGGCCTGCGCGGTCGATTCCGGCACTTCCACCGGCAGCAGGCGCTCCTGCGCGATGAACGGCGCCATTACGGTCTTGAACTCGTTTACAAACAAGTACACCGCGTCGATTTCGCCCTTGGCGAAGCGGTCCGCGATGGACTGCGCGATCCTCTCGGCGGCCTCGAACTTCACGTTGCGGAACATGTCGAGGTGCTCGCCCGCAATATTTGGGAACCGGCGCTTGAAATAATCGCGGCCCTTGCGCCCGATCAGCTCAAAGCTGAGTTCCTTGTCCTTGTTTTCATTGGCGAACCGGTGCGCGGTCTTGATCAGGTTCGCGTTGAAGCCACCGGCCAAGCCGCCGTCGGCAGTGACCACCACCAGCAGGATCTTCTTTTCCGGGCGCACCGCCAGCAGCGGATGCGTTTCGGTATCGCCCGATTGCCCCGCCGCCCTGGCCACGTCGGCCAGCATCTTCTGCAGCACCTTGGCGTACGGACGCGCCGCGATCGCTTTTTCCTGAGCCTTGCGCAGTTTCGCCGCCGAGACCATCTTCATGGCCTTGGTGATCTGCTGCGTATTCTTCACCGAGCGGACGCGCCGCCGGATGTCGATCAAGCTCGGCATTTACTTCGCTCCGTGCTTTTCAACGAACTTCGGTTTGAACTCGGCCAGAAGCGAGTTGATCTGGCCCTTAATCGCGTCGTCCAGGATCTTCTTCTCGCGAATCGAAGGTAGCAGCCCCGGATGCGCGTTCTCGACGAAGTGATAAAGCTCCTGCTCAAACGCCTTGATCTGATGGAGTGGAAGGTCGTCCAGCACGCCTTGGGAACCGGCGTAGATAATCAGAACCTGCTTTTCCACCGGGACCGGACTGTACTGGCCCTGCTTGAGCAGTTCCACCATGCGGCTGCCGCGCGTCAACTGGGCCGCTGACGCCTTGTCCAGTTCGGAGCCGAACTGCGCGAACGCCGCCAGCGCGCGATACTGCGCCAGATCCAATCGCAGCGAACCAGCGACCTGCCGCATCGCCTTGATCTGCGCGCTGCCGCCGACGCGACTCACCGAAATACCGACGTTAATGGCCGGGCGCACGTTGGCGTTGAACAAATCCGATTCCAGGTAAATCTGCCCGTCAGTGATCGAAATCACGTTCGTCGGAATGTAGGCCGAAACGTCGCCCGCCTGCGTTTCAATGAATGGCAGAGCCGTCAGCGATCCGCCGCCCTTTTCGTTGGACAGCTTAGCCGCGCGCTCGAGCAAGCGGCTGTGGAGATAGAACACGTCGCCCGGGAACGCCTCGCGCCCCGGAGGACGGCGCAGCAGCAGCGAAATTTCGCGATACGCCGCCGCGTGCTTGGAAAGATCGTCGTAGACGCACAATGCGTGACGTCCGCTATCGCGGAAATACTCGCCCATGGCGCAACCCGCGTAAGGAGCCAGATACTGCATCGGGGCCGGATCGGACGCCGTCGCCGCCACCACGATGGAGTACTCCATCGCGCCGTAGGTTTCGAGCGTCTTCACCACCTGCGCTACGGTCGAGCGCTTCTGCCCGATCGCAACGTAGATGCAGATCACGTCGCCCCCCTTTTGATTGATAATCGTATCGAGCGCAACCGTCGTCTTACCGGTTTGGCGGTCGCCGATAATCAGCTCGCGCTGCCCGCGGCCGATGGGAATCATCGCGTCAATGGCTTTGATGCCAGTCTGCAGAGGCTCTTTCACCGGCTGCCTCTCCACCACGCCCGGAGCGATGCGCTCGATCGTGTTGTAGCCTTTGTTCGCGATCGGGCCCTTGCCGTCGATGGGATTTCCCAGCGCATCGACCACACGGCCGATCAGCCCCTCGCCCACCGGAACCGACATAATGCGTCCGGTGCGCTTCACCTCATCGCCTTCTTTGATGTCGGTGTAGTCGCCCAGCATCACCGCGCCCACCTGATCTTCTTCCAGGTTCAACGCGATACCGGAGACGCCGCCCTTGAACTCGATCAGCTCGCCGGCCATGACGTTTTCCAGGCCATAGATACGGGCGATACCGTCGCCCACCGAAATCACGGAGCCGGTTTCCGATACATTGATTACTTTTTCGTAATTGTCGATTTCCTCGCGCAACACGCGCGAGATTTCATCCGCCCGGATCTGAGCCATAAAATCCTTTTTGCGGGCTCTAGCTTAAGAGCGTCGCCCGCAGCCTTTCCAATTGTCCCCGTACACTGCCGTCGTAAACCGTCGAACCGATGCGAGCCAACACGCCCGCCACCAGCGACGGATCGGTTTGAAATTTAACCTTGGCCGTCTTGCCCGCCAAGCGCGTCAACTGCACTTCAAGCGCGGCCCGCTGCGCCTCGGTCAGGTCCCTCGCGCTCGCAACGTCGGCGCGAACAAATCCCAGGTGCTCGTCGATGAAGAACTCGAACGCTTCCACAATGGATGGGATCTCATGCACACGGCGATGATCGATCACCACGTACAGAAAGTTGTGAATCTTGCTGTTAATTCCCAGCGGAGCCGTGAGCTTTGCCACCACGGCCCGCTTGCGGGCCGGCGATACCGCGGGTGACAAAAGAGCGTTGCGCAAATCCTGCGACCCCTCGATCAGCGCCATCACCTGCTGCAACTGCTCCGTGGCCTCATCCGCGCTGATGCCGGAACCAGGCTCCGTCACGACATCCACCAGCGCTCTTGCGTACCGCGATGCGACTGCCGAGAGCACTTAGTTCTTTGCTCCCTGCGTCTGCAGATCGCGCGTGAAATCGTCCACCAAGCCCGCTTCCGCGCCCGCGTCGAGCCTCGCCCGAACCCTCTGCTCGGCCAGATCGAGCGAAAGCTTCGCGGCGTAGGCGCTCAACTCGCGGCTGGCGAGGCTGGCCGCCGATTCGATCTCCTGTTCTGCCTGTCTGTGAATTTTTTCGATCTGGTGGGCCGTTTCCTGCCGGATGCGGGCCGCTTCCCGCTCCATCTCCGCCTTGGCCTCGACGCGAAATTTTTCGATCTCGGCGCCTAACGTGGCAAGCCGGGCATCCATTTCCGACGCGCGCTTTTCCGCTGCGGCCTTTTGCGCCTGCGCTTCGTTGATGTCCTTCTGAATATCTCCCGTGCGGGAACCCAGGAAGGGAGGCAGATGCTTCGAGATCAAATACCCAAGGCCGCCAGCCATGATCACGAAATTCGCCCATTTCCAAATGAGCATGTCGTCCTTGGATTCGGCGGTATCGGCTTCTTTCTTATCGGGTTCCTGAGCGTACGCCACGCCCACCGTCAGAGCCAGCGCCAAGAATAGCTTCTTCACGACGCCCTCCGCGCCAGAAGCGTGGCTGCAATCTTGTCGGCCAGCGCCGCGCTGGTGTCCACAAGGCTCTGTTTGGCCGCAGCCGTCTCGGCGTCCAGTTGCTTGCGCGCCCCCGCCAGCGATTCCGCCGTGCGGGCGTGCCCATCGGCGATCTGCTTGGCTTGATCTGCCATCCAGCCTTGACGAGTTTCTTCCTGCTCGCGATAAACGACCGCGCGCGCATCCCGGAACTTAGCTTCGAAATCCTGCGCTTTGGCCTCCGCCGCGGCAAGACTCGCATCAGCTGCCTTGCGGGCACCCTCGGTCAACTCTTCGCGCTTCTTCAGGACCTGCTGCAGCGGCTGGAACAGCATGCGCTTCAGATAAGCAATCAGAATGATCAGGATAATTGTGGTGGGGATGGCTTTCAGCAGAATCCCACTCAGGGCTTGGAGTGTCTGTTCCATTCAGAATGTGCAGGGATCGAAACTAACGAGACGAACTGGCGACCAACTGTCCCCGAAACGGTCAAATTAGCACAAAGGCGTAGGCGCGGTCAAATAATGGAGCGCGCGCCGGCGCGTTTGATGGCTATGACGTCTTCGCGGCCGTCACCTGAGGCTTGTTCGCCTCCGGCAGCCCATTCTTCTTCCGGAGTGCGGCATCGATCTTGCTCCTGACCTCGGCGTGCTCTTTCAGGAACGTCCGCGCCGTCTCGCGGCCTTGCCCCAGCCGCTCACCTCCGTAGCTGAACCAGGACCCGCTTTTCTCTACGATTCCCATCTGCGAGCCCAAGTCAAGAAGATCCCCTTCGCGCGAAATCCCCTGGCCATAGAGGATGTCCACTTCGGCCTCCCGGAACGGCGAAGCTACCTTGTTCTTGACGACTTTTATCTTGGTCCTGTTGCCGATCACGGCTTCTCCGTCCTTGATTGCTCCGGTGCGCCGCACGTCCACCCGGACGGAGGAGTAAAACTTAAGCGCACGGCCACCGGTGGTCGTTTCCGGGTTTCCGAAAACAACTCCAATCTTTTCACGAACTTGGTTTATGAAGACGAGGCACGTATTGGTCCGGGCAATGGACCCTGTCAACTTCCTCAATGCCTGCGACATCAGCCGGGCGTGCAAACCCATGAAGCTGTCGCCCATTTCGCCCTCGAGTTCCGCTTTCGGAACCAGCGCTGCGACTGAATCGACCACCACAATGTCAATGGCCGCCGATTGCACCAGCGCGTTCGTGATCTCGAGCGCCTGCTCCCCGCAATCTGGCTGAGAAACAAGGAGATCATCCACGTTGACGCCCAGATTCCGGGCGTAGGCCGGGTCCAGTGCGTGCTCCGCATCGATGAATGCGGCCGACCCTCCCTGCGCCTGCGCCTCGGCGATGACGTGCAGTGCCAAGGTCGTTTTCCCCGACGATTCCGGACCATAAATCTCCGCCACGCGGCCCCGGGGAAAGCCCCCCACGCCCAGCGCCGAGTCAATCGAGATCGATCCGCTTGAAATCGTCTTCACGGGCAGCACGTTGCGCGACCCCAACTGCAGCACGGCGCCCTTGCCGAACTGCTTATCCATATCGAGAATCGTCTGCATAATCGCGCGATTGCGCTCCGGAGTTGCCATGCCTATATGTGTGAAGCGGGATAAGAAAATCTCAACTCGGGTTATAGTGGGCTCATGCGCGATGTGCAGTACGCCGCCCGCATTTTCGCCAAATCGCCGGGCTTCACGCTGATGGCAATGCTGACGGCGGCCCTGGGCGTAGGCGCGAACACTGCGATTTTCAGCCTGGTGAACGCCGTGCTACTGCGGGCGCTCCCGGTGGCCGACGCCAACCGCCTGGCCTACGTGTGGACGCCGAATGATCGCCTGAAGGCTCCTGTGCCGCGCGAACTTTCGCCCGCCATGAGCGATTTCCTTGAACTGCGCAGACTCAGCCGTTCTTTTTCTCATCTGGTCGCGTTTTCGCAGGATCGCTTTCGCATCACCGCCGAAAATGAGGAGCCTGAATACGCGGCGGGCGCCACTGTCACGGGCGATTTCTTCGAAGCGCTCGGGACGAAGCCGGAAATCGGCCGTGCGATTACACCCGACGACGATCAGCCCGGACGGCCGGGTGTAGTCGTGATCAGCCATGCGCTGTGGGAAAAGAAGTTCGCGCTGGCGCACGATATTTTGGGCCGCACGATGCACCTGGGCAAGAAGTCCGCAACGATCGTCGGCGTAATGCCTGTCGCCTTCACGTTTCCCAAGCGCAGCGAGGTGCCTTACGGAGCGAAGATCGACCGCACCGACCTGTGGACTCCGTTCGCCGCTCCCCCGAAATTTCTGGAGTCATGGAACATCGAAGGCGCAATCGGCCGCCTCGCGCCCGGAGTGTCGATTATGCAGGCCGACGCCGAGATCAAGGCCCTGATGGTCCCCATCGACCAGAAACACACCGATCTTCAAGGCTGGACTGGCTGGGTTTCGCCCTTCGTCGATACCGTGATTGGGCCTGTGCGGCCACTGGTTTGGATGCTGTTTGGCGCGGTGAGCCTGGTGCTGTTGATCGCCTGTGGTAACGTGGCGAATCTCCTGATGGCCCGCGCGGCTGGACGTGCGCATGAGTTGGGCGTGCGCTCTGCCTTGGGAGCGGAGCGCGGCCGCCTGATCCGCCAGATGATCACCGAAGCGATGCTTCTGGCCTCGCTCGGGGGAGCCATTGGCATCGGGCTCGCCTTTGCGGGCGTGCGTTTGCTGCTGCTGGTCAATCCCGGCGATATTCCGCGCATTGATGAAATGTCGGTCGATGCGCGGGTGCTGCTGTTCAGCATTGGCGTCTCCCTGCTTACGGGATTCCTGGCTGGACTGCTGCCCGCTCTTTCCGCGTCTCGAATTGACGTGATGTCACTGCTCAAGCAGGGAGGCAGCAAGGGCGTGGCCGGCACGTCGAACCGCCTCCGCCACGCGCTGATCGTGGCTGAGGTGGCTTTGTCCGTGGTCCTTCTGACCGGTGCGGGACTGCTCATCCGCAGTTTCCTCAATTTGGAGAAAGAGGGTCCGGGATTTTCGGGCGAGATCGTCACCATGCAGCTTTACTCGGGGGACGCGCAGCCGGATAAATTCGCCCAGTTCCACGCCCGCCTGCGCGAGACTATTGTGCGCACGTCCGCGCTTCCGGGCGTGACCGCCGCGGGCATCGTCAACGATCTTCCGCTCAGCGACGCCGATACGGTGACGTTTCTTAGAGTCGATGGCTACGCCAACGAGCCGGATCAGACCGTGAACAGCTACGCCGCCTCCGAGGGTTATTTTCAAGCCATGGGCATCCGGCTCATCGCGGGCCGCTTTTTCGACAACCGCGACGGACCGCAAGCGCCGAGGACTGTGATCGTCAACCAGACGTTTTGCCGAAAGTATCTGCCCGGGGCTGACCCCTTGGGAAAAACGATCCGCCTCGGCGGGCCTCCGTTCAAAGACGCTTCCACGATTGTCGGCGTCATCGCCGATGTGAAGCACACCACGGTGGATGAGGTTCCTCACACCGAGGTGTATCAGCCGCTATGGCAGGCACTGCACCAAAACGCGACGCTGGCGGTTCGCACCAACGGACCGGTCGCGCCACTGGCCTCCGGGATGAAGCAGATCGCGCTGGCGCTCTCTCCCTCGGCGCCGCCTTTCGACGTCCGCACGATGGACGAACTCATTTCCAAGTCCAGCGCGCGGCGGCGCTTCCAGACCTCTCTTCTTTCGATCTTCGCGGCCATCGCTCTGGCACTGGCGCTGGTTGGCATTTACGGCCTGATGGCGTATGCCGTTCGACAGCGTACACCGGAGATGGGTATCCGCATGACGCTCGGCGCGTCGCGTGCCGAAATCCTGGCGATGGTGCTGTGGCAGGGTGTCGGCTTGACGGCGCTCGGCATTGTGGCGGGGATCGCCGGGGCGCTTGCCATAACTCGCCTGCTGGCCGCATCGCTCTACGGCGTAACGGCGCTGGACCCGGCTACTTTTCTTGCTGTCCCGGCCCTGATCCTCATTGTCTCCGCCGCCGCTTCGCTGGTTCCAGCCTGGAAAGCGACGCGCATCGACCCGGCGATCGCCCTGCGCTACGAGTAACCCCGGGGTTATCCGGCCTTCAATATTTCGGTCGTGCCGACGATAAGCCAAACGTGGTGCCCCTAAGTGAACCGAAGGTTGATGCCGCTCTGCTTCGCGAGCACGCACTCCGCGCCCTGGGCGAACTTCCTCCTTTTTCGCCCATTCTGAATCGCCTGCTGGCATCTCTGGCCAAGGACGACGTTTCCTTTGTCAAACTGGGCGACCTCATTGAGAAAGACACGGTGGTGGCGGGCAATTTACTACATCTGGTGAATTCCGCGCTCTACGCACGGCGCGGCAGCATCAATTCCGTGCGCCACGCGCTCAGTTTATTGGGAATCAACAAGCTGCGGAACGCCGTGCTCGGCATGTCGATCACGCGCATGTGGAACCAGGTGAAAACGCCGCCGTCCTGGTCCATGGCGAGATTCAACATGCACTCCGCCGCCACAGCGATCCTGGCCGATATGCTGTCCCAGCGCCTCACCGTGGATTACGCCGAAGGAGCGTTCGTGGCCGGCCTGTTTCACGACGTCGGCCGCCTGCTGATCGCCCTAGGCCTGCGCGAACAATACGGCCGAATCGTTGAACTGTACGAAGGGGAACTGCACGAAGGCCTGGGCAAGCCCATGCTCGAATGCGAGGCGGAAGTCATCGGATTTACCCACCCTGATCTCTCTGCTGAGGCGCTCAACTTTTGGAATCTGCCGGAGCCGGTACAAAACGCCGTGCACTGTCACCACGCCCCGGCCTCCGACCCCGCCGCGAGAGGCTCCGAAAAGGTGGTCCTGAGCCGCGTTCTCGACGCCGCCAATCAATACGTGAACTCGACTGGCTTATCGATTCTTAAACCGCGGCCTGGGCGGACCCCCGACGACTGCGACGCGACGCTCGTGGAGTCCCTTGGACTGACGGCCGACCAACTGCAATCGATTCTGTCGGACTTCAAGCAGGAATACGACGCGATGTCGTCGTTTTTTCGATAACGCAGGATCTTCGACCGAGCATGTTCCCCTAGCTTACGAGCCTGTGTGAAAACGGGCTTTACGAGGAAATGGCGAAGGGGACTGACCACTGTGTCCCCGACCCACAAACGCCGCACTTTCAACAAATCGTGTTCAGTGGACACAGTGGTCTGTCCCCCTCGCTCCCGCAATGCCCGTCAAAAAGGAGGGTTTTCACACAGACTATGACGCCAGGGGCCGGTAACCCTGCACGTCCCAGCCGTCTTCGGTTTTCGACGAAAGAGCCGTGGCTTGCTAAGCTTTTGTCTGACGCCCATCGCCGATGATCCGCCTCTTTAAAGTGTCCATTCCGAGCAGCGCAGTCGCGCTGATTCTTTCGGAGTCGGCGCTCATCTTTGCCTGCTATCTGCTCGCCGCGCATCTTGCTCTGGACGTCCCACTGGTGACGTTCCTGTTTGATCAAAGCGGATACTGGCAGATCAGCTTCGAAACCGCGGTGATCGTCCTCGGCCTCTATTTCAGCGATCTCTACGAGAATTTTCGCGTCCGCTCCCGTATTCGCCTTGTGCAGCAGTTCTGCCTCGTATTGGGAATCGCATTCCTGCTGCAATCCCTTCTCGCCGTCGGGCGGTTCGGCATTCTGCTGCCGAAATGGGTGATGGTGTACGGAAGCGGCGTTGTGCTGGTAGTAGTTCCTCTCTGGCGGGTCCTCTTCACCACGCTGGCCCGTAAGAGCTCGGGTGGACAAAAGCTGCTGTTTCTGGGATCTTCGGCGGAAGTTCAGGAGATTGTTCAAACGTTGAACGACATCCCGGAACTCGGAATGTCTCCCATCGGCTATCTCGATACCGAGCCCGGCTCGGACCCGGTTCCGGCCGCGCCACGGTTGGGTTCGCTGGCCGATCTCGATGCCGTCCTTTCGGAGAATCATCCGGCGCGGCTGGTGGTGGGTCTGGCAAACCCCGAGGATCTGCCGGTGGAGCGTCTGCTGGAGTTGCGCCTAGGCGGTCTCCGGATTGACGAGGCCTCCTCAATTTACGAGGCAATCTTCGGTCGCATCCCGAGCTGCGATCTTCCGCCGTCGCGAATTGTGTTTGCGCGCGACGTGCATCCGAGGACGACCAACGTCGCCTTGCAGAGCTTCTACTCGTTCGTGACCGCGCTGATCGCACTGCTGGCCGCGCTTCCGGTGATGGCAGGGGTGGCGCTGATCGTAATACTCTCCTCGCCCGGACCGGTGCTGGTCCGCGAACGCTGCGCGGGGCTCCACGGCAAGGAGTTCTTCGTGTTCAAGTTCCGCTCCGCGCAGATCGGGAATTGGATTCGCGCCCTGCGCCTGAATTTGCTCCCGCAGTTGTTCAACGTGCTGCGCGGAGAAATGTCCATCGTTGGGCCGAGGCCGGAGCGCACCGAATTCGTCTCCGCGCTGGAGGAGAAAATCCCCTATTACCGCCAGCGACTTGCAGTGAAGCCTGGGATCACCGGCTGGGCGCAGATCAATGAGAAAGACATCAGCACCATCGAAGACAGCATCACCAAGCTGGAATTCGACCGCTACTACATCAAGAATCTCTCCTTCTGGCTGGACGCCTATATCGTCCTCCATACCCTGAAGCGAGCCCTGCTCGGGCGATAATGGCTTCATGCGCGATCGTTTATTGAAGGTCCTTCAAAAAGTGACCAGTCAACCGCTGAATATCGGCGATGAAGACTCGCTGTTTGAGAGCGGATTGCTCGACTCCTTTGCCCTACCGGATCTGGTGAACGGCCTCGAACAGGAGTTTTCCATTAAAGTGCCGGATTCCGATCTCAACCCGCGTAAGTTCGACTCCATCGCGCGCATCGAGGCTTACTTGTCCGAGCATGTCCAATGACTTATATCCATGCCTTCGGGGCGCACTTGCCTTCGCGCGTCGTCGACAACGCTGAGATGGCTTCCCAACTCAACTGTACTGCGGAATGGATCGAATCCGCCTCCGGCATCCGCGAGCGCCGCTGGGCGGGGGAGGAAACCGTAGCCGACCTGGCAACCGCTGCCGCGCGCGATTGCCTGTCGCGCGCCGGCGTGGAAGCCTCACAGTTGGGCATGATCATCGTTTCGAGCGGGAGCGCGGAGCGCCGTTTCCCCGGACCCGCGTCGACTGTTGCGGCCGTGTTGGGCTTGAATGCCACGCCCGTACTTGATCTCCCTATCGCCAGCGCGGGCGCAATTTTCGCGCTCTCTCTGGCCTCGCAGCTGACCTCGTGTTACGGTGACATTCTGGTTATTGCGGCGGAGAAAATGTCGACCGTGATTCAAGGCGCTCCGCTCGATCAGAACACCGCAATCCTGTTCGGAGATGGCGCTGGAGCGGCGCTGGTCAGTGCGCGGCCGGGGCGAATGGAAGTGATCGATTCGGTGCTGCATACCGACGGAGCCAATCGTGACGATCTGACGCTGGACTGGACGGGGCCTCTCCGCATGAACGGCCTCACCGTGATCCTGCAGGTTTCCCGCAAGCTGCCTGCCGTGATTTTAGAAGTACTACAGCGGGCCGGCATCGCTCCCGCGGCGGTGAAGCAGTTCGTCATGCACCAGGCGAATCAGAATCTCCTCATGAAGGTGGCCAAATCGCTGGGGGTGGAGCCGTCGTTGATGTTCTCCAACATTGCGAAATACGGCAACACGTCGTCGGCCTCGATGTTGATCGCGGCATCGGAGTGGGAACCGACGCCTGGTCCCGTGGTCTTCGCTGGCTTTGGCGCAGGCTTCAACTGGGGCGCACTGGTGGCCAGGGTAGTGTGAGGATGTGCTTGTGACAGAGTTGTCTGTCCCTTTCGGATCCACTCTGATATTCTCTCTGTGAAAGGAATCCACTGCTCCATGTTTACGAGAAGAGATTTCGGTAAAGCCGCGCTGGCCGCGTTGTCTCTGGCGCGCGCCTCCGCTTTCGCGAAAATCGATTCTAAAATCAACGGCGTCCAGCTCGGCGTTCAAACCTACAGCTTTCGCGAGTTTCCGCCAGAGGGCATCGTCGATGCTGTCATCAAGGCTATGATGGAGATCGGATTGGGCGAATGCGAGGTGTTTACCGCACAGTTTGAGCCCATCCAGCCGCGCATCGCACAGGGCGACGCTGCCGGACGCGAGAAGGCGCGCAAGGATCTGCGCGATTGGCGTCTGGGCGTCTCGCTGGATCATTTCAAGGGGATCAAGAAGAAGTTCGACGATGCCGGCATCCGCATCTACGCCTATAACTACAGCTTCAACAAAAGCTTCTCCGACGATGAGATCGAGCGCGGCTTCGAGTTCGCCAAGACAGTCGGCGCACGCGTGATCACGGCGTCCACAACGCTCAGCGTGGCCAAGCGCGTGGCTCCGTTCGCCGATAAGCACAAAATGATCGTCGCTATGCATGGCCATTCCAACATCAAGGACCCCGAGGAGTTCGCCAAGCCGGAGAGTTTTCAGGCCGCGATGGACATGTCGAAGTATTTTTGGGTGAACCTGGACATCGGCCACTTCTTCGCGACCGGCTACGATCCGGTGGCGTATATCAATGAACATCACGCCCGCATCAGCAATCTGCATTTGAAGGATCGCAAGAAGGATCAGGGCGACAACATGCCGTGGGGCCAGGGCGACACGCCTATTAAACAGGTGCTAATGCTGCTCAAGGAGAAGAAGTATCCGATCCCGGGCTATATCGAGTACGAATATCGCGGGACCGAAGGCCCGATAGCAGAAGTGAAGAAGTGCTTTGCGTACGCGAAATCCGCCTTAGCCTAACGCCTGCACGAAGTCGCGCGCGATTTCTTCCGGCGTCCGGCGATTGATCGTCTCATTGATCATCAAGGACGCAACGGTCGCGTTCTTGGGGACGCTGATGCGGATACCAGCCTCGGCTAATTTGTCGCGCAGTGTGTCCAAAGAGCCACCGGAAGCCAGCTTAACCCGCGCGATATTGGTTCCGGAGGGTATGCGCTCCACGCGAAACTTGCCGCTGCTTTCGAGCAATTGAAACAGCTTCTCACCGTTCTGAACCGCGATGCGGTAGCGCTCGCTGAATCCCTCCAGATAGTGCAGCGCGACGGCCGCGCTCTCCCATCCGTGAAGAATGGTCGATCCAAATTGGTGCCGCAAGGTCTCGACCTTCGCCATCAGCGCCGCCGGACCCGCCAGGATCGCCCCGAATGGCGCGTTGAAGTACTTATACATCGACACGTACACGGTGTCGAACAACGCCGAGTATTGAGCCGGCGTGATCCCCGTGTAGGCCGATGCCAGGAACATCCGCGCGCCATCCAGATGCGTGCCGATCTTCTTCTCCCGGGCATACGAGCAGATTCTCTTCATTTCCTCGAAATCGAAAACCTGGCCATTGGTGCGGCGCACGGGCGATTCGATGGAAATCGCACCGACCGGAGCAGGGTACGGCGGACCGGCCGCCTGATCCACAGCCTTCATCACTTCGTCGGCAGTCAACGTGGCGCGGGACGGACCCAGTGGGACAAGATTCAGGCCGCTCAGCAGCTGTGCGCAGTCGCCCTCGTCCCGGTACAAATGGCTTTCTTGCTGCACGAGCGCCTTGCGCGTTTCCCCGGCCAACACGCGGACCGCCAGGTGATTCGCCAGCGTCCCCGTCGGCATAAAAACCGCGCGCTCCTTGCCCAGAACGCCGGCCATCGCGTGCTCGAGTTCCTCCACTGCGCCCTTGCTTAGATAACTATCCGCGCGAAACGACTCCTTAGCCGTGATGGTGGCCAGGAGGTTCGCATACTGTGCCGGCGAGAGGCTCAGGCCGTCGGCCACGAGAATGACCGCTTCTGCCCGCGGAGCCTGGGCGGCGGCCTGGGGCCACTCAACTACGCTGGCGGCCATCGGCGCGGCCGCGTACTTCAGGAAAGAACGCCTGGAACTCATCAGGAAGCCCTCCGTAGCTTACGATTGTGCCACGCCTGGGTTTCCGCCGCAGCGGCGATGCATCGCGACGCGGAATTTTTCCTGCTCCTCCGGCGTCAACTGGTCCCAATTGGTGACGATCTTTCTTCGGCCGGAACGGTGTTGGCCGCCGAGGCCACCCACCAGAATTCGGCTCAAAACCAGAAGTCCAAGCGCCTGCCAGTATGTGATTAATTTCCCACCGAACAGGGCCGGGATCAACCAGTTCCACAAGCTCATCACCAGGAATACGAACCCCGCCATGGCCAGAATGGCGAAAGGTGCAATCAGCAACATTTTTCGTCTGTTGTGCGTCATCTCTTTTCTCCCAAAATCGTTTCGTTGATTTCCTTCAATCGTTCACGCAGATGGAGGACGGCGTAGTGCTTTCGCGAAATCAGCGTGTTCACGCTCACGCCGGTCTCTTCCGAAATTTCCTGAAAGCTCCGGCCGTCGATTTCATGAGCCAGAAACGCGTCGCGCTGCTCGTCGGGAAGCTCGTCGAGCGCGTCTTCCAGTTCCTCCCACATGAGCGTGCGCAGGAAGGCAGCCTCCGGCCCGCCATCGGGCGAAGGAAGCAGCTCTTGGATGCTCAAGCCATCCGAATCCTCGTCGAATTGCACCGGGCGTCTCTTCCGGAAAAAATCGATGATACGGTTCCGAGCCACACGGTATAGCCATGCGCCCACTCGCTCGACCGGTTTCATCAGCCGGTCGGCTTCCACCAGTTGGGAGAAGACGTCCTGCAAAATGTCCTCCGCATCCCCCTCATCGGAGATGCGGCTGCGGACGAAATTGCGCAAACGCCCCTGCTCGCGCCGAAAGATATCGGTTAAGCGGTCGTTACTCGATGCGCCACTCAGTACGTCCTCCATCTACTCAGGAAGACGAACGAGTGTCGCGGATATTTTAAAGCTTCTACGCCGCCGCCGAAACGGACTTGGCCGCGGGCTCTTCGGCGAACACCGAATACACCATGCCGGCGATCGCCGCGCCCACGATCGGAGCCACCCAGAACAGCCATAATTGATTGAGTGCCCAACCTCCCACGAACACCGCAGGACCGGTGGACCGCGCTGGATTCACGCTCAAATTCGTGACCGGAATGCCGATCAGGTGGATCAGCGTCAACCCCAGGCCAATGGCGATGGGTGCGAATCCTTTTGGCGCGCGGCTGTCCGTCGAGCCAAGGATAATCATCAGGAACATGAAGGTGAGAACCACTTCGGCCGTCAGGCACGCCGTCATCGAATAGCCTCCGGGGGAATGCTCGGCGTAACCATTGGAGGCGAATCCCCCCGCGAGGTCGAATCCTGCCTTCCCTGCGGCGATGGCATAGAGCACGGCCGATCCCGCGATGCCGCCGAGTAATTGCGCAACAACGTACATGGGTAGCTCCGACGCCGGAAATCGCTTGCCAACTACCAAACCCACGGAAACCGCGGGGTTTAAATGGCAGCCAGAAATGTGACCGATCGCGTAGGCCATCGTCAGGACGGTGAGTCCGAACGCCAGCGCCACACCGGCAAAGCCAATTCCCAGGCCGGGGAAGGCGGCTGCTAGTACGGCCGATCCGCAGCCGCCGAAAACCAGCCAGAACGTACCGATAAATTCCGCAAATGCTCTCTTCGATAGGGGCATGTGAAACCTCCTGGGGAAGAATATCACCCTTTACGGCAGAGCAGGCGATAAATATTTGACTTCAAAGTACTGCTCGATGCCCTTCGGACCGATTACGACACTTCCTTCTGAATGAGCTTCCATAGAGCCTCCACATGCTCCCGCTCCGTCTGAAGCGAGCCGATCGAGACGCGCACCATCCAGCGGCCTTCTAGAATCGCCGGCGTAAGATACGCGGCGCCGGACTTGTTCACCCGATCCGCCCAGCCCTGCGTATGCCGGTCAAGCGCCTCGCCTTCCAGACCGGGCGGCTCATGCCGGATGCAGAGCGTCTGCAGCACCACCGGCGCAAGGATCTTCCAGTAGGGCTTGGCGCGAACCAGCTCCGCTAGCCACTGTGCATTTTCGACATCGCGACGCAGGCGGGCCTGAAGCGCCGCGACGCCTTGTTCGCGAATGGCGAACCATAACTTCAGCGCGCGGAACCGGCGCCCCAGGGGAATGCCCCAATCACGAAGATTGCGGACCTGCGCGTCGGCCGCCGTTTGCAGGTAGCTGGGGTTGGTGGACATCACGCGCACGAGGTGCTGTTCGTCCCGTATGTAATAGAGCGAGCAATCAAAAGCGATCCCCAGCCACTTGTGGGGATTCAACACCAGCGAATCGGCCTCTTCGATGCCCTTCCACATCCATCTGCATTCGGGCAGGATCATCGCTGAGCCGGCCATCGCCGCGTCGACGTGCAGCCACAGACCATGTTTCTTCGCCACACGTGCCAGATCCTCCAGCGGGTCCAGCGCCGTCGAGGTGGTCGTTCCTGTCGTCGCCACCACTGCACAGGGTTGCAGGCCTCGCGCCAGATCGCGCTCGATCAGCGCTTCGAGTGAATCGGCGCGCATGGCAAAATTCTCATCCGTATCGACCAGATGGATGTTCTCGCGCCCGAATCCCGCCAGCAAAGCGGCCTTGTCCACCGAACTGTGGCTATGCGCGGAAGCGTAGACGATCAGCGGACGCAGCTCGCCCTGCAATCCTCCACGGCTCAGGCCATACGATGTGGACTTCTCCCGCGCGCAAATCAAGGCCAGAAGAGTGCACGTCGACGCTGTGTCCTGAATCACGCCCTTCCACGCATCGGACAAGCCGACCATCTGCCGCATCCAATCCGTGGTGACCTCTTCGACCTCGGTTAGCGCGGGACTCGACTGCCAGGACAGCCCGAGCACGCCGAGACCGGTGGAGACGTAATCGCCCAGCACGCTAGATGGCAGTCCATTGGAGGGGAAATAGCCGAAGAAGCTGGGATGCTGCCAGTGAGACAGACCAGGCATGACGATTTTGTTGAGATCGGCGAAGATCGCCTCGAACGGCTCCGGCACATCGGGCGGCGAGGCGGGCAACTGCGCCCGAATCTCGCCGGGCGTAGAGCGGGCCATCACGGGAAATTGGGCGACGTTGGCGCGATAGTCGGCGATCCAATCCACGATTTGATGGCCTGCCTTACGAAACTCTTCAGGGCTCATAAACAATATGTTCGCATTGGGCGGGATGGCGGCACCTCATAAGGCGCTGCCCCACGTTCGTCGGAGTCTGATAGAATCAGTCCCCGTGCGAACCACTGTCATCCTGTCCATGACCGCCGCTGCGCTGCTTTGCGGCCAGCCACAAGATGCCGCCCCGGGCGAGGCTTTATATAAGGCGTACTGCGCCAGTTGCCACGACACCGGCTTCGGCGGACGCGCCCCAACGAGAGCGGCGCTTGGCAAAATGGCGGCGGACCGCATCTACGAGTCCATGAACACGGGCGCGATGATGGCGCAGGCGGGGCTCGTACCGATGCCGCAGCGACAGATCATCGCCGAATTTTTGAGCGGCAAGAAGCTCGGAACGGACAAGAGCGCAGAAATCCCCGCCGCTGCATTCTGCCCTGGCGCTCCGGGGCAGATGCCCGCGGACCCGTTGTCGAAGCCTCATTGGAATGGTTGGGGTGTTGATGAGGCGAATCACCGCTTTCAACCGGCAGCGATGGCGAAGCTGGCGGCCGCGGACGTCAGCAGACTCAAGCTGAAATGGGCGTTCGGCTATCCGGGCGACGTGATGGCATACGCACAGGCTACGGTCGTCGGAGGGCGCATATTCGTGGGCAGCGCCGGACGCCGCGTCTATTCGCTCGATGCGAAATCGGGTTGCATTTACTGGGTGTATCGCGCGGATGGCTTCGTGAGGTCGGCGATTACGGTGGAGAATAACACCGCGTACTTCGGCGACGGTCACGCCAACGTCTACGGCGTGAATGCCTCGACTGGAGCCGAGGTGTGGAAGATGCGAGCGGAGGCGCATCCCGAGGCCCGCATCACCGGAGCCGTGAAATATCACGAGGGCCGCCTCTATGTTCCGGTGTCCTCGATGGAAGAGGGAGCCGGCGGAAATCCGATGTATGAATGCTGCACGTTCCGCGGCAGCGTCTTGGCGCTGGATGCCAAATCGGGCAAGCTGATCTGGAAGACATACACCATCGACGAAGAGGCCAAACCCACCAAGAAGAACGAGGCAGGGACGCAATTGCGCGGACCGTCCGGCGGAGCCGTCTGGTCGTCACCGACGATCGACACGAAGAACAAGGTGATCTACATCGCCACCGGCGACAATTACTCCGAGCCGGCTTCGGGCATGACGGATTCGATCATCGCGATGGACATGGAGACTGGCAAGATCGTGTGGTTCCGGCAAATGACGAAAGGCGATGTCTGGAACTTCGCCTGTGGCGCCGGCCTGAAGTCGCTGGGTATTCCCGAGGTGAATTGCCCGAATCAAGAGGCTCCGGACTCGGATTTTGGATCGTCGCCGATTCTGGTGTCACTTGGGGGCGGGAAGCGGGCACTGATCGCGGGCCAGAAGTCGGCGGCCGTGTATGCGCTGGATCCGGACAAGAAGGGCGCGATCCTCTGGCAGACCAAACTGGGTAAAGGCGGCAAGGTGGGAGGGGTTCAGTGGGGTCCCGCCGTGGATGGCGAGAAGGCCTACGTTGCGCTTTCAGATGCGGGCTTGGTATTCGCTCCAGATGAAAAGGTGGGCATGGCTGCCGCGCTCGATCCGAAAGTGGGCGGCGGGTTGTTCGCGCTGCGCCTATCGGATGGCGAGAAGCTTTGGTACACGAAGCCGGGCGAGTGCGGCAATCGCAGGCCGTGCAGCCCGGCACAGTCCCAGGCAGTGACAGCGATTCCAGGAGTGGTGTTTTCCGGATCGCTCGACGGCCATTTCCGGGCATATTCGGCGAAGGACGGCAAAGTGATCTGGGATTTCGACACGTTCCGGGAATTCGAGACGGTGAACAAAGTGGCGGCGCGCGGCGGAGGGATCGATGGCCCCGGAGCGACGGTGGTTGACGGAATCGTGTACGTGAACTCCGGCTACGCGTTCACCGGCGGAGGCCCGGGGAATGTGCTACTGGCGTTCTCCGTGGATGGGAAGTAGGGCGGACGCCTGCGTCTGGCCAAACGCCGACGAGGGCGTCGGCTGCGGACCTGGGTCCGCCCCACATAACTCTAGCGGCCCAGGACGACGATCTGGAAGCTATCCGGCAAAGGCTGAGGACGCCCCTTCTTGCCATCCTTATCCGGAGCCGGAGGACCAAACTCCGCGGCCGGCAGATACAGCTTGTGCGCCTTCTGATCCGCCGCGATGGTTCGGGCGCCGCGCGTGGTGGGAATCGTCGCCACCACCTGGAACTTGTCGTCCACCATGGTGATGGTGCCGTCGCCGCCGTTGGCGCTGAAGGCAAAGCCGTCGTCAAAGGCGACTCCATCCGTTCCCGGTCCAGTGGCCGGCGTGGCGAGCACCTTACCCGTGGACGGATCGCTGACGATCATCATCTTGTTGCCGCAAACCGAATACAGAATCGATTTCTTCGGATCGATGGCCAGGCCGGATGGCCCGTCGCAGGGCGCGATCGAGTAGCGCTTCGAAACCAGCGCGTTGGCCGCGTCCACCACGATGATCTCGTTTTTGTCCTCAATGTTTGCGAACACGTGGCCTTTCCCGTCTACTTGCGCGAACTCGGGCTTGCCGCCCACTGGAATGGAGGCGGTAATCACGTTATTGGTCTTGGCGTCGATGGCGGTCGAGTCGCTGCTGCGCCCGTTGAACGTGAAGACGCGGTGGGTCACCGGCTCATAGATGATCGCGTCCGGGTTCTGGCCGGTTTTGATCTTGCCGAGCACCTTGAGTGTCTTGATGTCGAACACTGTGACGTCGTTGTCGCCGCCGTCGCTGGTGAAGCCCTTGCCAAGGTCGTTGGCGATCGCGATGCCGTGGACGCCCTTCGTATCCGGAATGGTGCCGACCACTTTATCGGTTGTGGTGTCGATCACCTCCGTCTGCGTCGCGTGCGAGACATAGAGCCGGTGATTGGTGCTGTCGAGGTAGGCGTAATCCCAACGGGTGGCGCCTCCGACCTTGATCTTGTTGACGACTTTATAGGTGGGCGCTGCCGCAAACACCATCGCCGCGGCGGCCACAAGCATGAACTTCTTCATGAGACACGTCTCCTTTTAGACGTGATGATATCTGCGCTAGCTGAAGATTCGCTGAAGAATTACGCCAGATACACGACGCGGTCCCGGCCCTGGCCCTTAGCCATGTACAACGCGTTATCCGCCACTCGGATGAGCGATTCGGCCGACGAGTCCATTCCCGGACGCCAACACGTGGCGCCGAAGCTGCACGTCACCAGATGAGGCTTTTCGTTAATGAACATGGCTTCTGATGAGAGAGCCGCCCGCATGCGTTCCGCCTGGCTGGCGGTGCACGCCGCGTCGCACCCGGGCAGGATGATCAGGAACTCCTCGCCGCCGTAGCGGCCCACGGCGTCGTAGGGACGCGTGACGGCCTGCATGCGGCGCGCAAACTCGCGAAGTACGGCGTCGCCGGCGAAGTGGCCGTAGGTGTCGTTGACCGATTTGAACTGGTCCAGATCCGCGATCACCAGCCCAACGTGGCGATTCTCGCGGCTGCCGCGCGCCAGTTCGCGCTGAAAAATATCGAGGATCGAGGAGCGGTTCCAGATACGCGTCAGGAAATCCTTCGTTGCCTGTTCGCGCAGCTCTTCGCGGGCGGCGACCAGTTCCCGCTGTAGATCGATGATGCGCGTTCCGGCGCGGAGGCGGACTTTCAATTCATGCTGATCGAAGGGCTTGGTCAGGTAATCATCGGCTCCCGACTCCATGCCTTCAATCAGATCCTCGCGAAGACTTTTCGAGGTCAGCAGGATGAGATAGGTATAGGAGTCCTTGTCGTGGGCGTGCTCGCGGACACGGCGGCAGACCTCTGGGCCCGTGAGGCCGGGCATCACCCAGTCGAGAATGGCCAGCTTGGGCGCGTCCTCCGCCTGCAGATAATTCCAGGCTTCCACTCCGTCACAAGCCACAACCACTTCGTAGCCCCACTTGCGGAGGGTGGCGTCCAGCAGATGCCGCGAGACAATGCTGTCATCGGCAATTAGAATCCGCATGATCCTCTATCCGGCACCGTAACTCATTATAGCCGAACAAATTGTATCTCTATTTATAGGTATATCGGCTGATTCCCCGCGATGTTTACGAGAGTGGTACATTGGCGGCATGCTGCTGATTCTCCGGCATGAACCGTTCGAGCATCTTGGCCTTTTCGCAGCAATTCTCGACCATCGAGGCCTCGCCTGCCGCTACCACGACCTCGGCGAGCCGTTCTTGAACGAAGAATATCAAGCAGTTATCGCCATGGGCGGCCCCATGTCGGCCAACGATGACCTGCCGGGTCTGCGCGACGAATTGGCGCTGATTGGCCGGTTTTTGGCCGGTGATTTGCCCCTGCTCGGGGTCTGCCTCGGCGCGCAAATAATCGCCAAGGCGTTGGGAGCAAAGGTGTATCGCAACCGGGATCTGGAGATCGGCTGGGAGCCGGTCTGGTTGACAGAAGCAGCGAAGGATGACCCGGTGTTCGGAGGCCTCGCCTCGCCGGAGATCTTTTTTCACTGGCATGGCGAGACCTTCGATCTGCCCGCCGGCGCGGAATGGCTGGCCTATTCGAACAAGTGCAAGAATCAAGCGTATCGATATGGCCGTAACATCTATGGCATCCAGTTCCACGCCGAGGTCACGCCGGAGATGATTGCAGACTGGTGCGACCAGCCGGTAAACTGCGGCGATGTGGCAACGCTTCAGGCTCCTATCGATCCGAATCTTCACAATCCGCGTCCCGCGGCGGAAAGGATGTTAGAGGCGTGGTTAAACTTGCTCTGACTCTGGCCTGTGCCGCTGCACTCTCCGCACAGTCCCTACAGAAATTCCGGACATTTTATCCTCCCGGCGACCCGGCCATTCCCGCCGAACTTCGCGCATTCACCGCGAAGAAAGCCACCGCGTCCGACGGCGCGACCTGGACCGCCGCCGCACGAGGCCTCTATCGCAACACCAACGAATACTCCTCCGGCAAGCGATATCTTCCCGACGACGAGGTGCTCGCCCTGTTCCCTGACGCGGCGCGAGGCATGTGGGTCCGCACCCGCACCGGTGTTTCGCACATCGAACTGCGCCCGATGACGCTGGAACAGAAAGCTGCCGCGTTTGAGGATCGCGTCCGCCTGCGGCACGACCGCTACGGGATGGTCGCCGATTCCCATCTGGCCAATGCCGGCGATCTTTCGACCAATCAATTGGAGGCCAACGACAACGACGGGCTCTGGACCGCCATGTACGGCGCGGCCGAGTGCTTCCGCTACGGCGTTACGAAGGACCCGGAAGCGCTGAGGCTCGCCCGCAAGGCTATCGATGCGGTTCTGTTCCTGGAAGACGTCACCGGCGTGCCTGGGCTGCCTGCGCGATCCTACGTTAAGAAAGGCGATCCGCGCCCCGATGACGGCGTCTGGCATTGGACGGCAGACGGCCAGATCCAATGGAAAGGCGACACCAGTTCCGACGAACTCGTCGGGCATTTCTTCCTGCTGAGCGTGGCTTACGACACGATCAACGACGACGCGCTGAAATTGCGTCTCAAGAACGCTGCCCGGCGCATGATGGATCACATCGTCTCGCACGGCTACTACCTGGTCGACGTCACCGGCAAGCCGACGACGTGGGGCAAATGGTCGACGGAATACTTCGCCGGCGCAGGAAAATCCGACAGTGCGTTGAATGCCCTGGAGTTGCTGAGTTTCCTGAAGACAACGCAACACCTCACCGGCGACCCGAAGTATGACGCCGAGTTCAAAAAGGTGGCCGTGCGGATGAAGTACGCCGCGCAGGCCGCGAGGTATCTCGAGCTGCGCGAAGAAATTAATTATTCGGACGAAGAACTGGCCATGCTTTCCTTCTATCCGTTCTTCCGCTACGAAAAAGATCCGGCGATGCTCGGGCCGATGCGCCGTGCGCTCGACCAGTGGTGGCAGAACTGCCAGCGCGAAAAAAACCCTCTGTGGACATACATTTACTCTGTTGGCAGGCCGGACCGAAGAACCGATTTCGCCGCCGCGCTTGCGACCCTCGAACGTATTCCCATGGACCTGATTACCTGGAAAGTGATCAATTCCGACCGCCGCGACTTAGTGATGGACAAGGAACTGGACCGCGCGCGGGAGCGGCAGGCTCGCACGCTGCTGCCTCCCGACGAGCGTCCGGTAATGAAGTGGAACGGCAATCCGTTCGTCGTCGACGGCGGCAACGGCGGCCATTCCGAGGACGACGGAGGCTTCTTCTTGCTGGCGTACTGGATGGGAAGATCCACCGGCGCAGTACCCGCCACGCGATGATCGCGTATCATGAAAAAGTAGGGAGTCCTAAAAACATGCAGAATTCGGTACTCGTGCCCATGGTGGTGGAGCAGACTTCGCGCGGCGAACGCGCGTTCGATATTTACTCGCGCCTGCTCAAGGAAAACATCATCTTCCTGGGGACGCCGATCGATGATAACGTCGCGAACTTGATCATTGCCCAGATGCTATTCCTGGCCGCCGAGGATCCGGAGAAGGATATTTCGCTTTATATCAACTCTCCTGGCGGTTCGATTACCGCTGGGCTGGCGATCCTTGACACGATGCGCCTGGTGGAGCCGGACATTGTGACCTATTGCGTTGGTCAGGCAGCATCCATGGCAGCCGTTCTGCTCGCATGCGGCACAAAGGGAAAGCGCTTCAGCCTGCCTCATTCGCGGATTTTGATTCACCAGCCTTCGATGAGCGGTCTCGCCGGCCAGGCCACCGATATCGACATCTACGCGAAGGAAATTCTGCGCATGCGCGAAACGCTGAACGATATTCTGGCCACAGCAACAGGCCAGACGGTGGAGAAAATCTCCCGAGACGTGGACCGCGACTACATTCTGGAGCCTGATCAGGCTCTACATTACGGGCTGATTGACCGAATCATCGATAGCCGTAAGCTCGCTCCGGTCGCGAAGTAGTCTAGGAGAAGGCCGGCGAGGGCGCCGGCCGCAGACCTGGGGTTCTGCCCCACCCGGTGTATCATCGGATTATGAAACCAGCTGTTTTGTCCGTGTTGGCTTTCATGACCCTCCGCGCCGCCGAAATTCCAAGGAATACGCACGTGCTGCTGAAGATGGTCAATTCCATCAGTACGCGCACGGCTCAGGAAGGGGCGCAGGTTTATCTGCGAACGGCCTCGCCCATTTCCGACGGCGCCGGAGTTATCGTGCCCGTCGGATCATACGTGCAAGGCACGGTGCTCATCTCGCGGCGCAGCGGGAAAGTCTCCGGGCGCGCACAGCTGGCGATCCGCCTCGATACACTAACGCTGCCCGGCGGCAAGATACTCAAGTTTTCGCCGCATTTGAGTTCCGTTGACGACTCCGGAACCACGCAAAAAGTGATCAACAACGAGGGCCTGGTTGAACAGGGCAGCACCGTCGGCAAAGACGTCGAGCGCATCGCGATTCTGGCCGGCACCGGCGCAGGCATCGGAGGCATCGCCGACAACAGTTGGACCGGCGCAGGCATAGGAGCCGCGGCGGGCAGCGCCGTCGGGCTCGCCACCACGCTTTTCACGCGCGGCAAGGAAGTGGAGTTAAGGCAGGGGACTAGCCTGGACGTGGTGTTCGACCGGCCCCTGGAGGTGGAATAAGCCCCCAAGCTTGCGCATGGGGCTACGCGTCACGCCTTCCCGATGGTCCAACCCTTCCGGTACAGCGGCTTGATCAGCTTGTTGGCTTCCGGATTGTTGGTCTTCATCTTCTCGGCATCCCATTCGAGCTTGCCTTCGAAGCGAAGCGCCAGCGTACCTAGAAGAATCCACTCGGTGAACGGTCCGGCGACGCTGAAATTGGAACTGGCCGGGATGCCCGTGCGGATCGCCTCAAGCCAGTCGGCGTGGTGGCCTCGTTCGCTGCTTTCCGGCGCACGGCGCAGCACAGGCGTGGGGAATTTGTAGTCCTTCATACGGTCGGCCGGCAGCAGGCGCGTATTCTCTCCATACGTCCCGGTTGTGATAAAGCCTTTTTCGCCGAAGAACAGGCTTCCGTTGTAGCTCTGGCGCAGCTTCTTTTCGGGCTCGGGCTGGCCTTCGCGCCGCGGACGAGGCAGGTCGCCCAGGAATTCATCCTGCGAAAGGCCGTTCGGGGCCACTGGAGGCTCCGCCATGCCGTCATGCCACACGATCCTCACCGGAGGCATGCTGCCCCGCGCCGGGAAATCGAAGCGGATAATGGATTTCTTCGGGAACATGAAGCTGGACTTGCCTTCCTGCATCACGCACTCCACCGAACTCGGTGCTCCCAGCCGCAGTGCGACGTTCGGCGCGCCTAGAATATGGCAGGCCATGTCACCGAGGGCTCCGCAGCCGTAGTCGAAAAATCCGCGCCAGTTGAAGGGCGCGATGGCTTCTCGTTTTCCCTCGGCATTTGGCGGAAACATCCCATAAGGACGTCCCGCGGTCGAGACGCCAGTCCAGGCGTCCCAATCCATGGTGGACGGAACAGGCTCGGGGGTGGGCTCCGTCGTTAATCCTTGCGGCCAGATCGGACGATTCGTCCAGGCCCAGACTTCCTTCACATCGCCAATCTCGCCGTTCCAGATCATCTCCGCACACTGGCGCGTACCTTCGTTGGAATAGCCCTGGTTGCCCATCTGCGTGGCGACCTTATACTTCTCCGCCAGGTGCGTCAGCAGGCGCGCTTCCCAGATGGTGCGCGTCAGCGGCTTCTGGCAATACACGGCCTTGCCGCGCTCCATCGCCCATGCCGAGCAGATGGCATGCATGTGATCCGGCGTCGCGACCACCACTGCGTCGATGTTCTTCGTCTCCTTGTCGAACATCTTGCGGAAATCGGTATAGCGCGGCGCTTTGTCGAATTTCTCAAACGTCTGTTTGGCGGAAACCGCGTCGGGATCGCAAAGGGTAACGATGTTTTCCTTGGCGTTGTTCAGGATGTTGACGCTGGAGCGTCCCTTTCCCCCCGCACCGATGATGCCAATGTTGATCTTCTCATTCGGCGATTTGAAGCCGAGCATTTTGAGGTTGGGCGAGCTGCCGAATCCAGCCGCCGGAACAGCGCCGGCCAGCAGCGAGCCAAAAAAGAAGTGTCGTCGGGTAAAATTGTGTGCCATAGCGGACAGGGCCGAGTAAGGCTCTCCTGGGAGGAAGTTTATCAGAATGGAGCGGCGGTGGAATCGGGAAGTGGTGGGCGCGCAGGGACTCGAACCCCGGACCCCCTCGGTGTAAACGAGGTGCTCTAACCAACTGAGCTACGCGCCCCAGCATTTAAGTTTATCAGCCGGGGTGACGATGAGGTGATCCCCGCACTCATGCGCGGGGCTGTTCGGCGATCCGAACTGGCCTACAGCCCCTGGCGTGAGCCAGGGGATTCTACTGCTCCGTCGGATAGTTCTTTGCATACCAATCCGCGTTCATGTTATCCGGAATGCTCAACACGCGAATGTGCGTGAAGCCCATCTGCTTCAGCGCGCTGTACGCCGGGCGGATGTTGGGGCACTTCACCATCGGGCAGCAGCCGCAATAGATGACGACATCGGCATCCTTGGGCAGATTGGCGACGGCTTTCTTCAGCGCCTCGATGCCCTCGGGCTTCGATCCGGGCCCGGCAAACTGCGCGTGCGCGATGTGCTTCAGCTTATAGAGCATCGGGAACGCGACGCAGATCACCACCGGCGGCTTCGCTCCCTTCAACTGGCCCGCAAGCGCGGACGGTTCCATCAATTCAGGCTTGGACCAGGGATCGGAAGCGTCCTGGCAAAGGCACAGCGTCGCCAGAAGCACGACGAACGCGAAATTCCGCATGACCGCATGTTACTACAACGTTGAAGTTGATATGATTCCCTCGTTATGAACACCCGATTCACCCGCCGTGCCGCGATGCATGCAATTGGGGCAAGCGCCGCAGCACTGCCCATGTCTTCCGCCCTTTCCGGCCAGGTGCTGAACGCTCCCGCTCAGCCGCAAGGCGCGCCGCCGAAGGGACCGACGACGTCGACCCCCGAGGATCGCGAGCGCCGCCTGAAATGGTGGCACGAAGCTCGCTTCGGCATGTTCATCCACTGGGGACTATACAGTGTTTACGGCCGCCACGAATGGGTGATGGAGAACGAAGGCATCCCGGTCGCCGAATACGAGCAGGCAGCCAAGCGCTTCAACCCCGTCCCGAACGCCGCGCGAGCCTGGGCGCAACTGGCTCGCCGCGCCGGCATGAAGTACATGGTGATGACCACCAAGCATCACGAGGGATTCTGCCACTTCGACTCGAAGCTCACCAATTACACCGCCATGAGCGCCTGCGGACGCGACCTGGTGCGCGAATACGTGAACGCGGCGCGCGCCGAGGGGATGCGCGTTGGCTTCTATTATTCGCTGATGGACTGGCACCATCCCGACGGCGCCCTCTGCGCGGTGGACGAAAACGCCCGCCGCCGCTTTGTCGATTACATCCATGGCCAGGTGCGCGAGTTGTGTAGTAACTACGGCAAGATCGACATTCTCTGGTACGACGTCAACTGGCCTCTGAAGCCCGAAGGATGGGAAGCGGTGAAGTTGAACACCATGGTGCGCCAGCTTCAACCCGATATCCTGCTCAATAACCGTACCGGCATCCCTGAGGATTTCACCACACCGGAGCAGGTGATCCGCGCTTCGGACGAGCCCTGGGAATCCTGCATGACGATGAACGACAGCTGGGGCTACCATCATGCCGACGACAACTGGAAGACGCCGAAAAACATCGTGCGCAATCTGGTGCGCTGCACGCGGGACAACGGCAACTATCTGCTGAACATCGGCCCCCAGGCCGACGGCACCATCCCGATCGAGTCGGTGAATATCCTCACCGAGGTCGGCCGCTGGATGGATACGCATGCCGAGCTGATTCACATGCCCGTCGACCCTTGCAAAGTGAATCGCAGCCAGTTATGCGACTTCCTTGTCCGCGGCAATAAGCTGTACGTCATGGTGCAGTTCTGGCCCGGCTCCGAGTTGTCGCTCGGCGGAATGAAAACCAAGGCTGTGTCGGCGAAGCTTTACGGCGCCTCGACTCCGGTGAGATTCGAGCAGAGCGACCTGCGGCTGCGCTTCATCGGCCTGCCGGAGACGCCACACGACCCGATGGTCTCGGTCATCGAGGTGGAGTTCGACGCGCCGCCCGCACAGGACGCGATGCTGGTGCGGCGGAATCGCTCGCGGCGCATGGTCGGAATATAAAAAATCCCTTCGTCCCGCAACGCTGCGCCACTTGTGACACACTAATATGGTTCGGGGAGGCGCGCGAGCGTGGAGATGGTCGGTCGGGTCGTTTCGCATTATCAATTCCTGGAGAAGCTCGGTGCGGGCGGCATGGGCGATATCTACAAGGCCCAGGATGCGCGCCTAAACCGCTTCGTCGCCATCAAAGTCCTCTCCAAAGCCAGCGCAGGCGACCCCGATCGCCGCCGCCGCTTCATTCAGGAAGCGCAAGCCGCTTCCGGACTGAATCACCCCAACATCATCACGATTTACGATATCGTCAACGAACCGGACGGCGATTTCATGGTGATGGAGTTCGTTTCCGGGAAGACGCTGGTCGATCTGATTCCCAAGGGAGGCCTTCGGCCCGCCCAGGCACTAAAGTACGGCGTGCAGATGGCGGACGCTCTCAGCGCCGCGCACGCTGTCGGCATCGTGCATCGCGACGTCAAGCCCGGGAACATCATGGTGACCGATTCCGGCCTGGTGAAGGTGCTCGATTTCGGTCTTGCGAAGTTGACGGACCGCGGCGCCTCGAGCGTCATCGGCGACGCCACGCAGACCATCGCCGAAGCGCCGCTGACGGTGGAAGGCTCCATTATCGGCACGGTCAGCTATATGTCGCCGGAGCAGGCGCAGGGCAAGAAGGTGGATACCCGCTCCGACATTTTTTCCTTCGGCGTGGTGTTTTATGAAATGCTCACCGGACAGAGGGCGTTCAGCGGCGATTCGGCGCTGTCCACCCTTTCCGCGATTTTGCGCGACGAGCACCGGCCGATGGTGGAGATCGCCCCCGACGTTCCACCGCAACTGGAAATGCTCATCAGCCGCTGCTTGCGCAAGAATCCTGACGAGCGCTGGCAGTCGATGAGGGATGTGCTGGCCGCGCTGGCCGCGCTGAAACATGAATCGGACTCCGGCCAGTTGTACCGCTCCAGAATTCAGGCTGTCGATTTAGGCGCTCGACCGGCCCCTCCGCCGGCGCAAAAATCTCCTCTGCCGCTGATCGGGGGGATCGTCGCGGCCGTGCTCGTCCTCGGCGGAGGTGGCGGAGGCGCATGGTGGTGGCTGAAGCACCACAAGCAGGCCGAGCCGCAGGGGCCGGTCGTCATGCAGGTTCCCATTGCCGTTCCCGCGCCGGTCACCGTGCCGACTCCCGTCGAGACGCCGCCCGCGGAAAGCACGCTCTCCAACGACCGCATCATTGAAATGGTCACTGAGAAGGTGCCCACCAACGTGATCCTCAGCCAGATCCGGTCGGAAAAGACGGATTTCGTGTTGACGTCGGCGGAAGTGATCCGGCTGAGCAAAGCCGGCGTGTCCGGCACCATTATTGAGGCCATGCGGAATCCGAAGCAGGCTGGGCTGCCTCCCGCGGACACAGCCAAGAGAACCACCGCCGCGGCGGCGAAGCAGACTGCGGCTCCCGCGCCAGTGCCCGCGCCGCAGCCACCACCGCCCGTGGTGCAGCCGCAGAGCACGAAGCCTACGGTGGGGGCGCCCATTCCCGCTCCGCCACCGGTGCAACAGGCTGCTCCGAAACCCGCCGTGACCGTGACGGCGGCCGACGGGATGCCGTTTAGCATCCGCCTGGAGGAGAATGTCCCGACCGACTCCGAAGAGGGCCGGGTGATTCATTTCACCGCCATCGACGGATTAAAGGTCGGCGATACGATTGTGGTCGCCAAAGGAGCCAGTGTCACCGGCATTATCGCGGAAGCGGCGGGCAAGAAGAAGATCTTCGGGCTCGGCGCAAAAATGACGTTTCAACTGACGCAGGCAGAGGCCGTGGATGGCAAGAAGATCAAGGTTCGTGCCGAGCCGTCGCGCGGCAAAGATGGTCCTGCGAAGCGGCCGATCGAGGCCGGTGCCAAGGGCAAAACGAAGGAGGTCGCTGCAGGTGCTGGAAGTTCGTACGTCGCTTACATTGACGGCGATCAACCTGTTTCCGTGCACAAGTGATTGCAGGCCTTGGGTTTGGCCGAATTCACTCCTCAGCCCCTAATTCTGCCAGAAACTCCCGTGCCTCAGGTAGTCTCGACACGCCCAGCGATAGCGTGATGGCCCGCCGCATCTCCGGGCTGAGCTCGACTTTCCACCGCGCAATAAGCGCCTCCACCGCGAGCACTTCCGGGCATTCGCCTAGCGCCGCGGTCGCCTCGAACCGCAAATCCAGATTGGATGCGGTCAAAAACCGCGCCACGAAAGGAACAGATTGGCGCGGCTCGATCCCGAGTAGCGAAAGAAAACACTGGCCCACTACCGCCGGCTCCGGATCGCCCACCAGAGCTTTCACGCGCAGCATCAGGACGCTGTCGCCGCCCGGCAATTGCGCGATGGCGCGCGCGGCGTCGCAGCGGACGCGCATTTCCGGATCGGCCAGAAGATCTGCCAAGCGGATCAGGATCGCCTCGCGAGGCATCGAGCAGGCGACCAGCGCCAGGGCGCAGGCCCCTCGCAGATCGGCGGCGGCATCAGCTTTGCCACCCCAGACCGGCTCGAATTGCACATGCTCCATCCCGGTGAGATACACCGCCGGGTCTTCGTGCCCGAGGTCTTTTAGCGTCCTGATGATTGCGACCTTGGCCCAACACTTCGGGTCCGTTTTTACAGGATCGTGCAGGAATCGCGCGAACGCCGCCAGAAGATCGGGAATCGCCCCGCTCAACAGCAGCTCGCCGGCGACCCTCGCACCTTTGGCACACACCACGTTGTTGCGATCCTTCAGGGCCTTTTTCAGCGGCTCCAGCGCGGACGAGGGCGACATACGCAGCGCGTCCAGCGCGGCGATTTTCTCCTCGATGATGTCGTTTTTCACCGCTGCCTCACTGGATAGAACCGCTCCGGACGGTCGCGGCCCTATTTCGCCGCCTGTTTTGCGAATACGAACCGCAACCCGGTGGTGAAGAGGATGTCGTTATTCTTGTTGCCCGGCAAAGGATTGCTCAAGAACCGGTCGCTGGCAGAAATCTGGAGCGACATCCATTTCTTGATCGCTGCCACCGCCGACACATCGAAATTCATACGGTAATTCCCGGATGAGGTCACATTGGGAAAACACGCCAGCAACTCGTGCATCGAAATCGTCTTGCTGAACTTGTGGGATAGTTCCTCGCTGAGGATCACTTCAGCGTAGGTGTGCGTGACTCCGGCCGTGCCCACCGGAGATCCTGCAGGCGCCGAGAAAAACTCCTTATTCATCGACGCACCGCCGGAGAGATCGAACACCGTGTTCGCCGTATTCAGCGCGTGATAGCCGAAGCCGCCGGCCGGAGCGAACCGCAGGTCCAGGTTCTGAAACTGGTCGTTTTCCAAACTCACCAATCCGAACACGAACGCCTTACGCGCGATATTCAGGTTGTAGGCGATTCCGCCCCGTTTGGCGTTGGCCGTTGTAAGAGTGGGCCCGGATGCGTCGCTGCTCGAATAAATCTGTGTGTACGTCACCGTGAGTTTGTCGCGGGGGGTTTCGCGTACCGCGTTCGATCTCAAGGAGAACGTGGAGGTATCCGTGTTGCCGTGCGTAAGCGCGTATCCCAGGTCGAGCGTTCCTGACCACACATCGAGCAGGCGCGGGCGTCGTAACCGCTCAATCTCCGTATCGTAGGATTTCTGCTCTCCCTCGGAACGGATGCCCACCACCGTCTCGCGGGCCGCCGTGATGTTGCCCGCATCCTTGGTCGCGACGTTGAACTTGGATCCATCGGTGGTGACGATACCCACGAGCTTTTGCCCGTCCCTCAGCGTGACGTTCAAGGGCTGCGTGGACGTTACGGCCGTGACGTTCTCCCAGGGGATAGCAACGTCGCCCGACTGCTCCGATTTGATTACCAGATTCTTCCCGTCATACTTAATAATGGCTCCAGTGATCCGGTCCCCGTTCTTGAGCGTGATTTGATCGGCAAGTAAGACCTGCGTAAGGAGATAAGCAGCAGCAATGATTATTCGCATAAGGACTTTCTTAATCGTACTATTCTTTGCTTATTTGCCGAGCCAGGGACAGATCGCTCCGCCTTATGAAGGACTTGCAGATAGCCTGGGCCGCTCCACTCCCCGGGGAAGCGTGGTGGGTTTCCTCACCGCCGCTCATAAAGGCGACTGGCAGACTGCCAGCCAGTTCATCGCAAGCATCAAAGGCGAGGATCCGGCCGAGCTGGCCACGGAACTCAGCGTGGTCCTGGATCAGGGCCTTCCCGCCAACCTCAGCCAATTAAGCGATCAGCCGGAAGGCAAGCTAAAGGACAACCTCCCACCCAACAAAGAGTTAGCCGGAACCATCGTCACCGACGGCGGACCGCTGAACATCGTGCTTGAAAGGGTCCGGAGGGGAAACCAGTATATCTGGTTGTTTTCACCCGAAACTCTGGTGGAAATCCCGGCCGTGTACGACGAATTCAGCTCAACCGGGATCACCGACCTGGTTCCGCATCCGCTCATGCGCCGCGGATCGCTCGGCATACCCCTTTGGCAGTGGCTGGTGCTCCTCATTGGCGTCGCGCTCGCGCTGGTTGTCGCCGCATCGATGCGGAAGATCTCAGGCCCCATTCTGCGCCGCGTGTTCCGCTCCATCGCCGAGCCGGAGGACCAGCCGCTGCTAGACCACCTCATCGGGCCTTTGCGTGGCCTGGTCGCGTTGCTCCTCCTCGCCGCCACCATCTCCATCCTTCATCTGCCCTGGTTTGCGCGCGAGCTCTGGTATTACGTCGGCGGAGGCTTGGGGATCATGTTCGCGGGATGGCTGGTGGCGCGGACGATCTCCGTCTCCGGCCGGTTGTTCGGCCGCCGTCTCCGGCAGCGCGGCGGAGCCGACGCCACCGCCGTGATCCGCCTATGTGAGCGCATGCTCATCGCGATTACGTTCGGCGTGGTGATCATCCAGCTGCTCCGCCTGGCTCATCTGGTGAAGGACGTTTCAACTTTGGTGGCCGGCCTCGGCGTGGGAGGCATCGCCATCGCGTTCGCAGCGCAGAAAACGCTCGAAAACCTGTTTGGAGGCGTTAGCCTGATCTTTGACCGCACCATCCGCGTGGGTGATACCTGCCGCATTGGCGATCAAACGGGCACGGTGGAAGACATCGGCCTGCGATCTACCAGCCTCCGTACTGACGCGCGGACCATTTTGACTGTGCCGAACGGTCAACTTTCCGCGATGACGGTGGAAAACCTCGGCATGCGTGAAAAAATTTACTTCCGCCACGTGATCGGTCTTCGATATGAAACGACGGCAGCCCAGATGCGCGCGGTTCTGGAAGCCCTGCGAAAGCTTCTCGCCGAAGATCCCCGCGTCGAGCCGGACAGCTCCCGCGTCCGCCTGACCGGCATGGCTGCCTCCTCTCTCAATCTCGAAGTCGCTGCCTACATTTCCACCACCAACTATCTGCAATTCCTCGAAGCCCAGGAGGACCTGCTGCTGCGCATCATGGACACCATCGAAAGTCTGGGAGCGGCCACGGCTTTCCCGTCACAAACGGTGTATCTGAGCAAGGATCGTAAGCCGTCCTCCCCGAGAACTTGATTTCGATCTTCTTCCTTTGCGATCTCTGCGTCCTGGCTGAAATTGACCCCGCTCTCTTCTCTCGGAGAAAAGTGGGGGTATCACCCCACTATTTAATACCCCACCAGGGAAATCAAATGCTGGGAATACTTCTCCTCATCTTCGCCGTAGCCGGTTCCGCGCAGACGCCGGACCCCGCGTACTCTCCTCTGGAAAAGGCTTACGAGGCTCTCCGCTCCAAGGACTATGACCGCGCGATCGCTGCGTTCCAGCAGGCAGTGACGATCGCTCCGGACCGCCCCGGCATGCGCAAGGATCTGGCCTATACGTATCTGAAGATCGGCGAGAACGAAGGCGCGCGCGATCAGTTCGCCGAGGCCATGCGTCTGGACCCTCGCGACGATCATGTGGCACTCGAATACGCGTTCCTTTGTTATGAGACCAAGCGACGGGCCGAGGCGCGGCGCATTTTCGACCGTATCCGGAAGAACGGCAACCAGACCGCCGCCGAGGCGTTTGAAAACATCGACCGGCCGCTGCGCGAGGGCCTTGCGCAATGGACCAAGGCGATTAAGATGTCGCCTGATAACTTTAGCGCACACGAAGAGCTGGCTCGCCTAGCCGAGCAGCGCGACGAACTGCCTCTCGCCGCAGAACATTACAAGAAAGCCTGGCTCTTGCGCCCGGACCGGCGAGCGCTGCTGCTTGACCTGGGCCGCGTCTATCGCGAGGTAGAGAAGAACGACGAGGCCGACGAGGCGCTGCTGGCGGCATCGCGCGGAGCCGAGCCTCGGGTGGCGGAGGAAGCTCGCGGCCTTCTCCCAAAACGATATCCCTACGTGTATGAGTTTCAGCGCGCCCTGGCGGTAGATCCTCGCAACATCGAACTCCGTCGCGAACTGGCGTACCTGCACGTCGAAATGAACAATCGCGCCGACGCGGAGAAGGAGTTCCGGGTCTTGGTCGAGATCGCGCCGAATGATTTGCTTTCTGTCGCACAGCTCGGGCTGCTCCACTGGACTCGAGGCGATGAAGAGGGCGCGTTGCCTCTGCTCCAGCGCGTGCTTTCGAGCGGCGACACAGAACTGGCCGAGCGCGTCCGCACCGCGATGAAGACGCCGCAATACCTTCAACGCCGGGCGGAGGAAACCCGCACGGGTTCCAGTCAGGCTCGCGAAATCGGTCTCAAGAGCCTCGAGAAAGGATTCTTGAAGGACGCGGAGAAGTATCTGCTAATTGCCCACGAATCCGATCCCGGCGATTACGGAGTGATGCTGAAGCTCGGCTGGACCTACAACATGCTGAAGGACGACCGCGAGGCCGTGAAATGGTTCAATCTCGCCAGCCAGAGCCCCGATCCCGACGTCGCCGCCGAAGCCTCGCGCGCTTATCACAATCTTCAGCCTTCGACAGAGCTGTTTCGCACCACCGTCTGGATGTTTCCGACATTTTCTACCCGCTGGCACGATCTGTTCGGCTACGCGCAAGCCAAAACGGAGTTGCGGTTGAGAAACTTCTGGCTGAGACCGTATATATCCGTTCGCCTGGTAGGCGATGCGCGCGGCGCGGTGGAGTTTGCCAACTGGGGCGCGCAATCTCTGAGTGAGCAAAGCCTGATCCTCGGCCTCGGCGTCGCGACCAAGACAGTCCACGGCGTGATGGGGTGGTTTGAAGCGGGTGAGTCCTTCCGCTTCAACCCGACGATGGCCGATCCCGGCCGCGCCCTCCCCGATTATCGCGGAGGCGTGTCGTTCACCAAAGGCCTGGGCCACCTACTGGCGGGCGGCGCTCACGGCCTGTTCGCCGAGACGAACGACGACGGCATTTACGTCAGGCGCTTCAATAAAGACACTTTGCTCTATTCACAGAATCGCGGGGGAATCACAATGCGCGAATCGGAGACGCTGGGCGGCTTTCATCCGCAGGTTTACTGGAGCGCCAATCTCACCGCCGACGCGCAGGGTCAGTATTGGGGGAGTTATGTGGAAACCGGCCCCGGCGTGAAATTCAAATTCGAGCATTGGCGCGTTCCATTGCTGTTTTCGGTGAACTTGCTACGCGGGGCCTACTTGGTCAATCAGGATAATCCGCACCGCCCGAATTTCAACGATCTGCGAATTGGAGTCTGGTATGCGTTTACTCACTAGCCTGTTGGCTTCCGCAGCCGCGGTCTTCGCCGCGCCTACGTTGTCCTTTCAAGTGATGGGCAGCGATCCCGGTTCCTGGGCGGCGATTTTCTCTTCGATTGGCCTGCATGAAAACTCCCCAGGCGACGTTCTGGTGATCCCGGCGGGAGTACAAGCATCCGCCGCCGAATGCGAGCTGAGGTTGGAGCATGGCGCGTTCCTTGTGTTGGAAGGGCAATCCGCTGCAGCCGCCTCGTTCGGTTTCCGCGCAAGCGCCAAGCCTCACGTGATCGTGCATAGCGTGGAGGACCTACGCTCGGTGAAGCTGCACATCGTTTGGGGAAAGGCCCTCGAAGTCCCCGTGTTCGAGGTGCCCAAGGAGGCTCGGGTATTCGCGGTGGAGCGATGGCAGGGCATTCCGTTGATGGCAGGGTACAGGCGAGGCAAAGGCGCCGTATTGTGGATTGCTGCGTCGCCGGGTCCCAACGGGTACGAGCGGTTTCCGTACATTCCGCAGGCGCTGGCCGATCTGGGGCTGGAAGCGCCGTTCCGTTCAGATCGTCTCTGGGCGTTTTTCGATTCCGCGTACCGCTCGCGCGTCGATCTCGATTACTTCGCCGCGCGTTGGAAGGCCGCCGGCATCGCTGCGCTGCACGTCGCCGCGTGGCATTACTGGGAGCGCGACGCGCGAGGCGACGAATATTTGCACAGATTGATCGACGCCTGCCATCGCCGCGGCATCGCGGTGTATGCGTGGCTGGAGTTGCCGCACGTGAGCGAGAAGTTCTGGGACCAGCATCCCGAATGGCGGGAGAAGACAGCCCTCTTGCAAGATGCGCAGCTTGATTGGCGCAAGCTCATGAATCTGACCAATCACGACGCGTTTGCCGCGGTCTCCCAAGGCGCACGAGACCTGATCGGACGCTTCGATTGGGACGGGGTGAACCTCGCAGAGCTGTATTTCGAATCGCTCGAAGGCTTCGAGAATCCCGCCCGCCTGACGCCGATGAACGACGACGTGCGGGCCGAGTTTCGCACGAAGGCAGGCCTCGACCCGATTGAGCTGTTTACGCCCGGCAAGCCGCGGCCGGCCGCCGATCTCGCGAAGTTCGCCGAGTTTCGGGCAGATCTGGCGCGGCGCCAGCAGGCGGAATGGCTGGCGCAAATCGACGAGATCCGCAAAGCAAAGCCGTATCTCGACCTGACGCTGACCCACGTCGACGACCGCTTCGACACCTCAATGCGCGAGAAGATCGGCGCCGATGCGTCGCGCGTGCTGCCGATGCTCGGCCCCCGTGACTTTACATTCCTGATCGAAGATCCCGCGACCATTTGGAACCTCGGCCCGCAGCGCTATCCGCAGATCGCCGCACGCTACTCCGCCCTGACGCGCACGCCTGATCAACGCGACAGACTCGCGATCGATATCAATGTTGTCGAGCGATATCAGGACGTGTACCCCACCAAGCAGCAGACGGGAACGGAGCTGTTCGAGCTTGTCCATATGGCTTCGGACGCGTTTTCCAGGGTGGCCCTCTATTTTGAGAACTCGATTCTGCCGGCCGATCTCGCGCTGTTGTCCTCCGCCGCCGCGTCGGTCGACCGCGCCGAGACTGTGGGCGGCAAACTCGTCGTCGAATCGAAGCACGGCGCGGGAGTTCCCTGGCGCGGCCCTGCTCTGGTGGACGGAAAGCCCTGGCCGGTGCTGGACGGAAGGATACTCTGGCTGCCGCACGGCCCTCATTCCATCGAGCCCGCGCCGAGTCCCACCTCCGTGCAGATGCTCGACTTCAATGGCGAGCTGAAATCCGCCAGGGCCACGGGCAGCGGGATCGAGTTTGCGTATCAAAGCAGCTCCCGCGCCATGGCCACCCTGGAAAGGACTCCGCGCAAGCTGGAGATCGACGGCGCCCAAGCAACACCGCGGATGATCGGCAATGTCCTAATGCTGCCCCGCGGGCAACATCTGGTGACGATCTCGAACTAGCGCGCGCAGTTCGGACGCGGTGAGCCACACATGAATCGCCACCGCGATCACGACACAGATATAGAGGGTCTCATTGGCCCAATTGGCCACTTCTTTATAAGGCGACGTCACGTAGTTCGGGCCGTGGATCAGCAGGGAGGCCCCTACGCACAGGCCTAAGCCCCGCAAGGCCAGTTCAATGACGCGCGCGCGCCGCCTCGGCAACCATCGGAACAGTACAAAAAAGTCCAGCACGAGCCCGGCACAGAGGAGCGCCACAATCGCTCCATAGAAGAATGGGTATTGCGGCCAAAACTGAACCTGCATCGCCGGAAGATAGAGCGCTCCGGGGCCGAGCATCAGGTACGGCCAATGGGGAGTTAGCGCCAGCCACGCCGTTCCCACGGCTTGACAGAGAAGTCGGAAGATGTTCCTCCCGGTGGGGCCTTCCTCCGAAACGGGTCTTGCGGCCGGCAGATCCCGAGGATCCCAGCGGTTCAGCACGTGGTCCTTACCTCGATCGATGAGAATGAAGATCAGCGTGGTCACGATAATTTGTATCGGGAGCGGCGCCAGCAGGCGCGCGAGCGTGATCGTCTCGTGGGTTGTTCGCGACAGCAGAAATGCAACAACCGCGAGAATGACAATTGTGATGCCGAGGATCATCCCCAGCACCGTCCGGTATATCGGGAACAGTTCCGGGCCGATCAACTGTATGCCGAAGGCCAAGCCGAGATTGGGCTCGCGATAGCGGCCGGCAACGAGGGTCGGGTTGCCGTGGCGGCGCAAAATGTCCGCTTGCTCGTCATCAGTGAGCGCGCGGCCCAGTTCCTCCTCGCGATCCTCCATCTGTGCAAGAAGATTTGTGCGCAGCTCTTCAATGATGTCCTCACGCCGGGCTTTCGGCAGCAGCCTCGCCACCGCATGCAGATAACGTTCCAACATGTTCATACGCGCACCTCCCGCAAAATTCTATCGAGCGACTCGTCGAGCGCCCTCCATTCCTCGACCAGTTGCCTCAGGACCGGCTTGCCTTCCTTCGAAAGCTTGTAAAAACGCTTGTTGCGCTTATCTTCTTCGCGCCACTCGCTGGTCAACAAACCCTGCGTTTCCAGCCGCCGCAACAGTGGATACAGGGTGCTTTCCTCAATCTCCAGCCCGTCTTCGGCCAACGCCTTGCGCAGCGTGTAGCCGTAGTGCTCCTCGCGGAGTTGCGCCAGCACGGCCAGAACCAGGCACCCGCGCCGGAGCTCCAACTTGAGGTTTTCGAGGCTCTCATTCATACTGTACTACGTACACTGTACGCCATACAGTATATGCAGTCAAGAGTTTTTTGAGCCCTTCGTCCGCTGTGGTTATGGACTATTTCACTTCAATTGCGAACGGCATCAACCGCAAGATGCCTCCACGCGCCAGCGCGCGCATGGGCAGGCGGCCGATGAACGGCCTAAGGCGCGACTCCAGTTCCGACGTGTCGTCAGAGCGGTTGAACAACACGTCCCACACAGTACGCTTTGGCGGATACGTCACCAGCACGAGCTTTTCCGACGACGAGATTTTCGCCCGATCTCGCACCATTTCCACCGCGCGATCCAGGCCACCAAGCTCGTCAACCAATCCATTCTGCTTCGCCTGCGAGCCGAGCCACACGCGCCCCTGTGCCAGCGCTTCGACCTTGTCGTATGGCTGCTTGCGCCCCGCGGCGACGCGATCGACAAACTCCTTGTAGAACGTCTCGATCTCGCGGCGAAGCTTGGCCCGCTGCTCGTCGTTCAGAGGAGCCGTTTCCGAATCGATGTCTGCGAAGCGGCCTCGCTTCAGCATCTGCGTCGAGATGCCGATCTTGTCGAACAGGCCTTTCAAATTCAATTTTCCGAAAAACACGCCGATCGAGCCGGTGAGCGTGTTCGGATACGCGACGATGGGATCGCCTGACATGGCGATGAAGTAGCCTCCCGAAGCCGCCAGATCGGACATGGAGATCACCACTGCTTTCTTCGCGCTCAGCAGCTTGGCCTCGTGCAGAATATCGTCCGAGGCGATACCGTCGCCGCCGGGCGAGTCAATGCGCAGGATGACGCCTTTTATCGAATCGTCGTCCTTCACCTGGCGCATTAGCTTCACCAGGCCGCTGGCGGTAATACCGTCGCTGCTAGCCGTGTCGCCCGTCCTGCCGCGCGTGATCTCACCCTGGCCGACCAGGAACGCGATCTTCGTTTTCCCCTCGAAGCCCGAAGCTTGCGCTCGGGAATAATCCTTTTCGCCAATCTTTTTGATCGCAGAGAGCTTCGCCGCGTCCTTCAACTGGTCGTACATCTCATCCTCAAACAGCAGCGCGTCCACCAGACCGGCGTCGAGCGCGCTCTTGCCGACGAACGGCCCATCGTCGATCAGCGCCTTCACTGCGTCCGGCTGTTTCTTCCGGCCTTCCGCGATGACGCGCACGATATCGCCGAAGTATTGATCGAGAATCTGATTCTCGACCTCCAGCGTCTCGGGCGTCGGCGACGTGCGCGTGAACATGTCGGGCGCGTCTTTGTATTTGCCGACGTGCTCGAATTCGAGCCCAACGCCGAGTTTGTCAAGAGTACCTTTGACGAACATCAACTGCGCGCGCAGGCCCTTGACGTCGAGTTCGTCCTCGGGCGACATAAACACGCGGTCGGCCGCTGTGGCGACGTAGTATTCCTTCGAGCCCGCCCCGCGCAGATAAGCGTACACGGGCTTGCCGGATTTCCTGAATGCCAGGATTGACCCGCGCAGTTCTTCCAACTTCGCCCAGCCGACACTCAGCCCGCGAGGCTCCAGAACGACGGCCTTGATGCGCGGATCCATCGCGGCCTTGCGCAGCAACTGCCATGTTTCGACCATCGTCAGCGGCTGCTGATCTTGGAGAAACGGAACCGGCAGCTCCACCGGAGATTGTTCCGGCAGATTGCCCTCCAGATGCAGCACCAGAGTCGACCCGTCGGCCACCGCCGGAGGACGGTCGCTCAGCCACATCGCCGAAGCGCCCACGATCACCGCGGCCAATACCGCGAACACGAGCCCGACCACGACTCCCAATAGAAAGTTCTTCATACGCCACTCAATATCTGCTCAAACCGGAGGTTCACGTATTTCAGATAATCCGCATCGCCGCCCGCTAGTTCCACCGTGGCCGAGCCTTTGTACTTAATCTCGTCCAGCGCATCGTGAATCGCTCGCCAGTTGATCTGCCCTTCCCGCAAATTCACCCACGTGGCGACGCCGTTCTCGAACTTGAAGTCCTTAATGTGGAGCTTCACGATCCGCTTGCCCAGCACCCGGATCCAATCCTGCGGATAGCCGTTGATGGCCACGTTGCCGACGTCGAAATAAGCGCGGATCCACGGGCTTTCGAACGAATCGATGTAGCGCGCGAACTCCAGCGGACTCTGAAGGAATCTGTTCCATACTTCCTCGATGCCAATAATGACCTTCAGCTCCTGCGCCAGCGGAATCAGCTTGCGAATCTGACGTTGGGAGCGCTCCCAAGCCTGCGCGTAGCTGACGTCGGGCTTCACCACGGCCGGCACCAGCAGCACCGTATCGGCTCCCCAAAGCTTCGCGTTGTTGAGGCTGGTCCGCATGCCTTCGAGACTTTTTTCAACTGCGGCGGGATCGGGCGACGACAAAGGATAGTCCCAGTGCGCCATATTCATCACCGAATGAATACGCACGCCGGTTTTCTTTGACGCTGCCAGCATCTCCTCGGCCCTGGCCTGGTCCGCGGTCGTAGGGCATTCGATCTCCTCGAATCCGCAATCCTTGGCGAGCTGAAACGCGTCCAGCACGCTGAGCGATTTCGGCATCATGCTGAATTCCACCGCTTTCTTGATCGGCAAGCGGCTCTGGCCATCGAGGAAATGGACGGCGAACGGAGCGGCAAATGCGGCCCCGAGCAGCGAACGTCTGGTCATGCTGCGATTTTACGCTGTTCGGGGAAATAGATCCACCGACGCGCCTCAGGTCTGGCGATTACACCACGAATTTGCCGGACTCGATCAACCTCGCAGCGATCTTTCGGCGCAGGCCGATGGTGTCGACCGTTTCCATCTTGGTGAAGCGTTTGAGAATCGTCAGGTTCGTCCTCAGCGTGTCGCCCTCGTTGCAGGCGGCGAGAACATTCTTCGCCGCTGATTCGATGGTATCCATCGCCTCTCGAGCGAATACCGCCGTCATTTCCTTCGCGTTCTCAGCGTTCTTGCCCGAGCGTGCAATCTTTTCCGCCCGCAGCGTGGCAGATTCGAGCGCGTAAGCGTTCATCAGAATTTCGGTAATGTTGGCCACCACTTCCTGCTGATCGTCAAGCGCAGCGCCGTACTTCTGCACCGCCACGCCCATGGCGAACAGGCCGATCTTCTTCGCATTGGCGACGATATCGACCTCGGCTCCCAACTGCGGCCCGGCCATGATTTCCGCGAAAAGCTTCTTGCCCGCTTCCATTAGCGGCAAAGAGCCCTTCTGCGCGCGCTTCATGATCATGCCCGTGGCGAGCAGGCGGTTGATCTCATTCGTGCCCTCGAAAATGCGGTTGATGCGCGAATCGCGGTAGGCGTGCTCGCAGGAATATTCCTGGCTGAAGCCGTAGCCGCCGTGGATCTGCACGCACTCATCGACCACGTAATCGAGCGTCTCCGACGCGAACACCTTAATAAACGAGCATTCGGCGGCGAACTCCTCGACTGCTTTTAGGTGCCTCGCGCCGGCGTCGGGCGCATCCCAGGTGAATCCAGCCAGATGAGCTTCAATCGCGCCCACCACGCGATATGTCATACTCTCGCTGACATACATGCGCACCGCCATTTCGGCGATTTTGTGCTGGATCATGCCAAATTCGCTGATCGATTTTCCAAACGCCTTGCGCTCCTTCGCGTATTGGATGGCGTCCGCCAGATCCGCGCGGCAGCCTCCTTGCGCGAACGGGCCGAGCTTTAAACGGCCCAGATTCAGGATGTTGAACGCAATGATGTGGCCGCGGCCGATCTCGCCCAGCACGTTCTCCACCGGCACCATCACGTTATCCAGAAAGACGGCCGTGGTCGAACTGCCCTTGATGCCCATCTTCTTTTCTTCGGCGCCAGGCTTTACTCCGGGCCACGCGCGCTCCACCAGGAACGCCGTGAATTTCTCGCCGCCCACCTTGGCGAACACCGTGTACAGATCCGCGTAGCCTCCGTTGGTGATCCACATTTTCTGGCCGTTGAGGATATAGTGCTTTCCGTCCGGCGTCAAATCGGCGCGCGTGCGCGCGGCCAAAGCATCGGAGCCTGCCTGGGGCTCGCTGAGGCAATACGCCGCGATCATCTCCGCCGTCGCCAGCTTCGGCAAGTATTTCTGCTTCTGGGCTTCCGTGCCGAACAGCAGCAGCGGCAGGGTGCCGATGCCCGTGTGCGCGCCGTGCCAAGCCGAATACGAGCCTTCGCGCGCCACTCCTTCGGCCACCACCATCATGGATGTCATGTCCATTTCCATGCCGCCGAATTTTTCCGGAATCACTACCGCGGTGAGCCCCAATTCACCCGATTTCTTCAGGATTTTCGCGCACAAGGGATGGTCCTGATGGCGGATCGCATCGATGTTCGGCACTACTTCCTTCTGCCAGAACTCGTCGGTGGTCTTCGCGATGGCGCGATGCTCGTCGGTAAAGTCCTCGGGGGTGAAAATTTCCTCGGGCGCGGTTTGCTCGATCAGAAACGCGCCGCCCTTTGTCTTCGGAATCGCAACAGTCGTGGTCGCCATGATTTGTTTACCTCTTTAATTTAGATTTTCAAAAATTCCCGCAGCGCCTTGGCCGCCGCCGATACACATCGTCACCATGCCGTACTTTACGTTACGGCGTTTCATTTCCCGCAGGATGGTAGCCGTGAGCTTGGCTCCGGTGCAGCCGAGCGGATGTCCCAGCGCGATGGCGCCGCCATTCACGTTCAGCGTATCGATGTTCAAGCCCGCCTCGCGCACCACGGCCAACGCCTGCACCGCGAACGCTTCGTTCAACTCGATAAGCCCAATATCGGCGAGACTAAGCCCGGCGAGTTTCAGAGCCTTCGGAATCGCCACCACCGGACCGATGCCCATGATCTCCGGAGGCACTCCGCCGACCGCGAAGCTCACGAATCGAGCCATCGGCTTCAGACCCAACTCGCGGGCCTTCTTTTCGCTCATCACGATGGCCGCTGCCGCGCCGTCGCTGGTTTGCGACGAATTGCCCGCCGTCACCGTTCCAGCCGCGTGGAACACGGGGCGCAGTTTTCCCAACGCTTCGAGCGACGTATCGGCGCGCGGACCTTCGTCTTTATTGAACACAGCCTTTTTCGAGCCCTTCGGCGTCGTGGTATCCACTTCCAGCGGGACAATTTCGTCGTGGAAGCGGCCCTCGGCCTGAGCCTTCAGCGCGTTCTGATGAGAGCGATAAGAAAACTGGTCCTGATCCTCACGGCTGACATTGTACTTGCGATACACTTCCTCGGCGGTCAGCCCCATGCCCATGAAGATCTGAGGGTGATGGTCGACCAGCCATGGGTTGGGCGAGAACTTGTGACCGGACATCGGCAGCAGGCTCATCGATTCGCTCCCGCCGGCGATCACGATCTCCGCGCTGCCCGAGCGGATTTTCTCCGCCGCCATGGCGATCGCCTGCAATCCAGATGAGCAGAAACGATTGATGGTCACTGCCGGCACCGAAACCGGCAAGCCCGCGCGCAGAACGGCCACGCGAGCCATGTTCATGCCCGATTCCGCTTCCGGATTCGCGCAGCCCAGGATCACGTCGTCGATCTCGGCCTTATTCACTTCCGGATGGCGCTTCAACAAATCGTCGAACACGGCGGCGGCCATATCGTCCGGGCGGGTGTTTTTCAACGTTCCTCGGCCCGATTTGCCGACGGCTGTGCGTACACAATCGATGATGACGGCTTCTTGCATATTTTTAAAATTCCTCTTTAATTCCTGAGGGGCTTTCCGGTTTTCAACATGAACTGCATGCGCTCCTGAGTCTTGGCGTTGCCGCACAGGCTCAGGAACGCTTCTCTTTCGAGATCGAGCAGGTATTGCTCGCTGACGGCCTGCTCGCCAGTCAGCCGGCCTCCGCTGATGACGTTGGCGAGCTTTTCCGCCACCACCGCGTCATAGTCGGAAATGTAGCCGCCCTGGCGCATGCTCCACGCGCCGATCTTCAGCATGGCAAACGCGCTCTCGCCGCCGACCTTCACGTCCGCGCGCGGCGTGCCGGGTTGATAATCCTTGACGAGCGATAACGCCAGCGATTTGGCATCCTCAACCACGCGGTTGGGGTTCATTGAAATGCGGTCCGCCTTAGTGAGGAACCCGAGCTGCCTGGCTTCCTCGGCACTCGAAGAAACTTTCGCCATTCCGATCAGCTCAAAGGTTTTTCGCGCGTCCTGCAAACGCAGCGTCATTTCCTTGGTGCCGCCCGCGCCGGGAATCAGGCCGACGCCGACCTCCACCAGCCCCATGTACAGTTCGGCCGACGCCTGGATCCGCGTGCAGTGAATCGGAATCTCGCATCCGCCGCCGAGCGCGCGTGAAAACGGCGCGGCCACAACCGGTTTTGGGGCGTATTTCAGCGCCATGTTGGCTTGCTGGAAGCGATGGATCGCGGCATTCAGCTCGTCCCACTCGCCTTCCTGGGCGGCGAGCAGCACCATCATCAGGTTCGCGCCGACGGAGAAATTATCGCCCTGGTTGGCGATCACCATCGCGTCGAAGTTGGCTTCCAATTCCTTGAGACCTTCGTAAATCAGCCCGATTTGGTCCTCGCCCAGCGAGTTCATCTTGCTGTGGAACTCCAGGCAGACGACGCCGTCGCCCAGATCGATCAGCGACGCGCCGGCATTGGTCTTCACCACATTGCCGGCCTGCTTGATTTCGGCCAAACTCGGCCGCTCCTGTAAATGCTTGTACTGCGACGACGGCAGATCGAAGTATTCCTTGTGGACCGCCTTGTTCTTATAGGCCGTCTTATACAGGCTCGTCGCGCCCTGGCTGCGCATTTTCTGGATGTTTTCAGGGATATTGCGCTTGTCGGCTTCCAGGCGCTTGCAGACGTCCTCGAATCCAAGCGCATCCCACAACTGAAAGGGCCCGAGCGTGTTGGCATAGCCCCAGCGCATTGCGCGGTCGATCTGGAAAATTTCGTCGGCGATTTCGGGCACGCGCTCGGCCGAATACAGAAACAGGTCGCTGTAGAGTCTCCACAGAAACGTGCCCACGCGGTCGTTTCCAGCCACCAGCGTCCGCAGACGCGTCGGCAGATCTTCGATGTTCTTGGCCGCCTCAGCCGCGGGCAATTTCACCTTCACCGCCGGATGATATTCAAACGTCTTCAGGTCGATGGCGTGGATTTCCTTCTCTTTGCCGACACGCTTATAGTAGCCCTGCCCCGTCTTCTCTCCCAGCCAGCCGCGCTTGGTCATTTCAATATGAAATTCGGGCATCAGGAAACGGTCCCGCCACGGATCGTCCGGCACAGCGTGATACAGATTCGTCCCGACGTTGGTCCAAACGTCCAGGCCCACGATATCCAACAGCCGGAAGCTGCCGCTGTTGGGCAGGCCGATGAGCGGCCCGGTGATCAGGTCGGTTTCCTCCACCGTGTAGCCGCCTTCAATGACGATCTTTTGCACCGTCGCGCCGAAGAAGCTACCGATTCGGTTCGCGATGAAGTTCGGCGTATCCTTGCACGGCACCACGCCCTTGCCCAGCCGCTTGTCGCAGAAATGAGAGACGAAATCGAACACTTCAGGCGAGGTATCGGGCAGAGGAATCAGCTCCACCAGGTGCATATAGCGCGGTGGATTGAAAAAATGCGTGCCCAGGAAGTGCTGGCGGAAGCCGTGAGAGAATCCCTCGGCGATTTTCGCCAGCGGAATGCCGCTGGTATTGGTCGAAACGATCGCATTGGGCTTGCGCAGCTTCTCGATCTTGCCCCACAAATCGCGCTTGATCGCGAGATTTTCGGCGACAGCCTCGATGATCCAGTCGCAATCGGCGACTTTGGCCAGGTCGTCCTCAAAGTTGCCGGGCGTGATCAGGGCGGAAGCTTCGTTGACGAAGAACCCGCCGGGTCGCTGCTTGGCGGCGTTTTCGATTCCTTTATGCGCGGCGGCGTTGCGATTCGGCTGGTTTGGTACCACGATATCGAGGAGGACGGAAGGAATGCCGGCATTGGCAAAGTGAGCGGCGATCCGGGCCCCCATTGTGCCGGCTCCGAGGACGGCAACTCTATGAATAGTTCGCATGATTTATCCCAATTGAGGAGTTTACTCCAATTTCACTTAACAGTGTAAAGCGAGCTCTATCCGCGTCGCCATGGCTTCAAAACGCAGTACTCGGGAGCGCTGGTGACCTTCGGTTTTACGGCTTTGATCAACTTGCGCCGTGTGAGGATCCGCACGCCGTTTTGAACCGCGCTTTTCGACAGTCCGGTGGCCCCGGCAATCCGCTGATGGCTGAGTTCGGCGCTTTCAACGCCGCGGCCTTCGGTCTGACTCCAGATGTGGAGATAGACGAGAAAGGCCGAGGTGGATTTATCGTGGCCCACGAGGTCGCGCATGAGGACGTCGAGGATATAGTCGTCGAGTTGAGGCACTCGCGGCCATTATACGAACCAACAACTCCCCACGCTCTAAGCTTGGATCATTACCGCGAGCTCAACACAAATTGATTTCCGTCCACATCCCTAAAAATCGCAGATGTGCCCCAAGGCTCGGTTGTGGGAGGCTTCACGAACTCTACGCCGCGCGAGGTGTATTCCTCGTAGGTTTTCTGAACGTCAGCGGATAGAAAGGATATGCCGGTGAACGTCCCGATCCGAGTCTCGTGGCCGGGCGGCGTGAACAGCACTACTGCGGTTTGCGCGCCGGGAATGCCCAACTCAATCCAGCGCTGCGGACTGAACGGCTGGTCAGTAAGGACGACAAAGCCGAGTTTTTTCGTATAGAAGTCGAGCGCCGCATCTTGGTCCCGGACGGGTATCGAGGCGAACTTCATCGATTTGATCATGGCCGAAGTATGCGGGAAAACCCTTTAGATCGCAATGTGGTTTTCCCAGCTATAACTTTTAACACCATAGTCGTGGCTACGGTATAGTGAGCAATCCGGCCATGCCTGCTCGCTTGAAATCCCCGCTGCTCGCGCTGGCGTTATTTGCGGTGAACGTTTACGTCTGCCGGGGGTTGTTCTCCATGGAATATCTGCGCCACATGGGTTCGATCGAGGCCGCGTACATCGGCATCGCGCGCTATCTGAGGACACATTGGACGGACATGACGTGGTTCCCTCTCTGGTACGGCGGCGTGCCGTATCAGAATACGTATCCTCCACTGCTGCACTGGTGCGTCGCGCTGGTTGCCTTTGTACGCGGATTCACGCCGGCGCATGCCTATCACTGGACAACGGCCGTTTTCTACTGCCTGGGTCCGGTGGCCCTGTTCGCGCTGGTGCGAGCCTTGAGCGGATCGCGATGGGCGGGCCTCGCCGCGGGGATGATCTACACGGCTTTGTCGCCTTCGGCGTGGCTGATCGCCGACATCGCGCGGGACATGGGCAGCGCGTGGCATCCGAGGCGCTTGCAGGCGTTGGTCCAGTACGGCGAAGGACCGCACGTGGCGGCGCTGACGCTTCTGCCGCTGGCGATCCTTCTGCTCCATCTGGCAATGGAAAAACGCAAGCCGCATTGGACTCTGGCCGCCGCGCTGGGATTGGCCGCTGTGGTCTTGACCAACTGGCTGGCCGGCTTCGCGCTGGCGATGGCCATGTTTTGCTATTTGCTCGCGCGCGTCACCGAACTGCGCCCGCGCGACTATTTATACGTCGCAATGACCGGCGTGGCCGCGTATTGCATCGCCATGCCGTGGGCGCCTCCGTCCACCATCGCCGTGACGCAGTTCAACGCGCAGACCATTGGTGGCGATTACCGCGGCCTCTATCGCGCATTCCCGATGTGGGGCGCAGTCACTACTGCCTGCCTCGCGCTGCTCAAACTCTCGTCGCGAAAACTGTCCGCGGGGCTGCAATTTGGCCTGTTTTTCACGTTCCTGATGGCGTTGCTGACCCTCGCCAACGCTTGGTTTCACACGCCCATCGTGCCCCAGCCGGAGCGCTATCACTTGGAACTGGAAGCGGCGCTGGCGATGCTCGCGGCGCTGGCCGGCCATGAAATCCTGAAGCGCACGCCGCGCACTGCGGGCATCGCGGCCATGGTAATCCTGACGCTGCTGCTCGTCCAGCCCATGCGCATCGGCCGCCGCTACGCGCGCTGGATGATCGGTGGCATCGACATCACCCAAACCAGTGAATGGAAAACCGCCGACTGGCTGAACAGGAACTGGTCCGGCGAGCGCGTCATGGTGCCGGGATCAACCGCCTTCTGGTTGACTGCGTTCAGCGACGCCCCGCAACTCTGGGGAGGGTACGAGCAGGGCGTCACCAATCATCAGGTCCGCGCTGCCATGTACGGGCTGACCAACGGCGCTGGCGGCGATTGGCCCGCATGGTCTGTGCTGTGGCTGAAGGCCTTGGGCGCACAGGCAGTCGAGGTGACTGGACCCGGCAGCACCGAGGTCTTCAAGGACTTTCGCGACCCCAACAAGTTCGATGGCATCCTGAATGTCCTCTGGCGCGACCGGGGCGACGTATTATACGGCGTCGGCATTCCACATCGGTCTCTGGCGCGTGTGGTGCCGCGCGCGAACCTGGTGGCCCGCACGCCAACCAGCGCCGCCGATGTAGAACCTCTGCGCCCATACGTCGCCGCGCTCGACGATTCTTCGATGCCGGAGGCTCCGTTTTCCTGGTCAAGCGCGCACAGCGCCAGGATCGTGACGAACCTTGCGCCGGGGCAGGTCATCTCCTGGCAAGAGAGCTTTCATAAAGGATGGCATGCCAGCGTCAACGGCCGCGACGTACCGATCACGCGCGACGCGCTCGGCGTGATGATCATCGACGTGCAAGTCACGGGCCCTGTGACCGTCGATCTGAACTACGACGGAGGCCTGGAGATGCGCCTCGCGCATGGGCTGAGCGCGGGGACGCTGGTCATCCTTCTCGGCTGGAGCCTGTGGAGTCGGTTGGCCCCACGCTGATCAGGCTATGGAAAGTCGTCTGACAGGCGAAACCGCCTGTCCTACCGATCCGTACACGCATGATTTCTTGTGGTAGGGCAGGCGGTTCTGCCTGCCAATCGCCGAGAGTCCCGCGCATCAGTGTGAGGCTAGCCGTGTTATTCTGAAAACGTCTGATAGAGGAGCGAGGGCCATCAGTAGCCCGGCGCGTAATTCCGGCGAATTCCGGAGCGCCCAGGCGAACGGGGCAACCTCGCCGAAATCGCCCGAGCCGGATTCGTGGCCGGGTGGTTGGGGGGCCAGGCTAATACCTGCCCACTGTCATTCGTTTCGATTGGGAAACGGATGGAGCGCTATCGGGAAGTGGTGCAGGTCTCCACCCTCCTTGCCGCATCTCGCGGCCGCTCCATCCGACATTTATATGAATGTTTTTGAACTGACACGCGCGCTGGTGGATATTGACTCCGTGACCCCCAATGAGGAGGAGGTCGGCGTTTATCTCGCCGGCTACCTGAGGGATTTGGCCGAAAGAACCGGCGGTCACGTCGAAATGACGCCCGTGGAGCCGCACCGCTTCAACGTGTTCGCCTATTGGGGCGAGCCGGTCGTGACGCTTTCCACGCACATCGACACGGTGCCTCCGTTTTACCCCTCGCGCGAGGATGAGGAATTTATCTGGGGTCGCGGCGCGTGCGATACCAAGGGCCTCCTCGCGTCAATGATCAAGGCCATTGAAGCGCTTCTCACCGCCGGCGAATCCAATTTCGGCCTGCTTCTCGTCGTCGGCGAGGAGCGCAATAGCACGGGCGCTTATTACGCTGCCCAACATCCGCGCGGCAGCCGGTTCCTGATCAACGGCGAGCCGACCGAGTGCAAGCTCGCGCTCGGCTCCAAAGGAGCGCTGCGATTTGAAATCTCCGCCAGCGGAAGAATGGCGCACTCCGCGTATCCGGAGCTGGGCGAATCGGCGATCGAGAAGCTTCTGGACGCGCTCGAAAGAATCCGGCGCATCAAGCTTCCTCTGGACCCGATCCTCGGCGCAAGCACGCTGAATATCGGCACCATTAGCGGAGGCCGCGCGCCGAACGTCATCCCCGACCAGGCCTCGGCGGAACTGTTCATCCGCCTGGTGGACGACGGCAGCTCGACGCGCGCCGCCGTCGTCGAGGCGGTGAAGGGTCTGGCCGATGCCAAGGAAATCTTGTCAATCCCGGCGGTTCACATGGAACCGCTGGAGGGCTTCGAAACGTCCGTGGTTTCCTACACGACCGATATTCCGGCCTTCGGAGGCGCGTGGGGCAGGCCACTGCTGTTCGGGCCTGGCAGCATCCATTACGCGCACACCGACGCGGAGCGCGTCCCGAAAGCCGAACTGCTGGAGGCCATCGAGAGTTATCAAAAACTAGTGAGGCAATTGAAAAGCAAATGAGTAAGAAGATCCCGGTTGGTGTTCTGGGCGCGACGGGCATGGTGGGGCAGGAGTTTGTCAGTTTCCTGCAAGACCACCCTTGGTTCGATTTGACGTGGCTGGGAGCCAGCGACCGCTCGTCCGGCAAGAAATATCACGAGGCTACCGTGTGGCGGCTTGGCGGCGAAACGCCCGCATTCGTACGGGACATCGTCGTCTCCGATTCCGTGCCCAAGGGCGCGCCGAAACTCGTGTTTTCCGCTATGGATGCCTCCGTGGCCACTGAAATCGAGCAGGCCTTCGCGGCCGTGGGCCACATAATCGTGTCCAATTCGCGCAATCACCGCATGGAAGCCGATGTTCCGCTACTGGTGCCCGAAGCCAACGCGGATCACTTGGACTTGCTTCCCGCACAGGCCAAGCGAGGCTGGTCGGGTCGAATCGTCACGAATCCCAATTGCTCCACCGTAGTGCTGGTGATGGCGCTCGCGCCCCTGAAGCAGTTCGGCATCAGGAAAGTGATCGTCACCACGATGCAGGCGATCTCCGGCGCGGGCTATCCGGGCGTCACGTCGCTCGATATTTTGGGCAACGTGATTCCGTTCATCGGCGGCGAGGAGCCGAAGATGGAGTCGGAAACCCAGAAGATCCTCGGCGCATTCGCCGGCTCGATAATCGAGCCGCTGGACGCCAAAGTCAGCGCGTCCTGCAATCGCGTGCCGGTCGTTGACGGGCACACGCTTTGCGTTTCGGTGGAGTTTGAGAAAAAACCGAGCGAGCATCAGATCATCGCCGCGCTGAACACCTTCCGGGGCGTGCCACAGCAGAAGAATCTGCCGAGCGCACCGGTGCAGCCAGTCGTCTACATGGAACAGGAGAATCGTCCGCAGCCGCGCCGCGACGTGGAGCGCGACCACGCTATGGCGGTGTTCGTCGGCCGCCTGCGCAAATGCCCGGTGCTCGACTATAAGTTCGTCGCAATGGGCCACAACACGGTGCGCGGCGCGGCGGGCGCGGCTGTGTTGAACGCAGAATTGATGAAGGCACAGGGGCTTTTGTAACCATGATCGTGATGAAATTTGGCGGGACCTCAGTCGAATCCGCCGAAGCGATCGGACGCGTGACGGAGATTGTCCGCTCCCGGGTGGCCTGCAAGCCGGTTGTCGTCGTTTCGGCCATGGGCAAAACGACCAACAAGCTGTTGGCGATCGCCTCGGCCGCGGTTTCGGGCCGTCGCCGGGACGCGTTGGAGCACCTGACGGACTTGCGCCTGTTTCACCTCCGCGAGGCTGACGGCTTAGGCGTGGACGTGGAAGTCGGCGCGCATTTCGATGAATTGGCAGAGTTGGTAAAAGGCCTCGCCGTGATGGGTGAGCTGACGCCCCGCGCCACCGACGCAATTTCCTCCTACGGTGAGCGCGTCTCGAGCATCATCGTGGCGGCGTATTTCGATCGCGCCGGAATGCCGGCCGTCCACGTGGATTCGCGCCGCGTGATCGTGACGGATAAGAAGCACATGCAGGCCGCTCCTCTATTCGCCCAAACCGACGCGAAGCTGGCGGCGGTGATTCCTCCCCTGGCTCAGGATCAGGTAGTCGTCATGGGCGGATTCATCGGCGCGAGCGAGGACGGCGTGACCACCACGCTCGGCCGCGGCGGATCGGATTACACCGCTGCCATCGTCGGCGCCGGCATCGACGCGAAAGAAATTCAAATCTGGACCGACGTCGACGGCATGCTCACCGTCGACCCGCGCATCCTGCCCGGAGGCCATCGCGTGGAGGCCTGCTCCTTCGCTGAAGCCGCCGAACTGGCTTATTTTGGCGCGAAAGTCCTCCATCCGGCCACGGTGATTCCGGCCATCGAAAGAAACATCCCCGTGCGGATTCTCAACTCGCGCCGTCCGGAAGTCGAAGGCACGTTGATCGTGGCCGAAGCCCCGCCGAGCGCCGCGCCAATCCGCTCCATCGCTTGCAAGACGAATATCACGTTGATGCACATCGTTTCGACGCGCATGCTGGGCGCCCACGGTTTTTTGCGCCGCATCTTCGAGGTCTTCGATCGCTTCGAAACGTCCGTCGACATGCTGGCCACCTCCGAAGTCAGCGTGTCGCTCACCGTTGACAACACCGCCGCCCTGCCCGCGATCCGTGCCGAAATCGAGCAATTCGCCGGGGTTTCGATTGAAGAAGATCACGCCATCGTTTGCCTGGTGGGAGAAAATATACGCAAGATCCCCGGGACGACGGCGCGCGTGTTCGCGGCTCTCAAAGATATCCACGTCCGCATGGTCTCCCAGGGAGCATCCCTGCTGAACATCAGTCTGGTGGTTCCCGCCAACGACCTTCACCGCGCGGTAGAATCGCTGCACCGGGAGTTTTTCGATGCGTAAACTCGCGATCGTCGGCTACGGCAAGATGGGGCGCATGATTGAAGCGCTGGCGCCCGAATATGGATTTACCATTCACGCGCGGATCGACGTGAACGACAGCATGGAAGCAGCGCGCGGCGCCGACGCGGCCATTGAATTTTCAACACCCGAAGCAGCCGTCGCGAATATCGAAAAACTCGCGGCATTGAACGTGCCAGCGGTGGTCGGAACCACCGGTTGGCTGGGCGACATGGATCGCGCGCGCGCAGCGGTCGAATCGCACAGTGGAGCGATGGTCTGGAGCCCCAATTTCTCCATCGGCGTGAACGTGTTTTCGCGTCTCGTGAAGGAAGCGGCGAAGCTGCTCGCCGACGAGCCCCAATATGGCGCATGGGCCTGGGAGATTCATCATCATACGAAGAAGGACGCGCCCTCCGGCACGCTCATAAAGCTCGTCAACGATATGAAAGCCGTCGGCTATCCGCAGGTCATCAGCATCAGTTCCAATCGGGCCGGAGCGCATCCGGGCACGCACGAGATCGGGTTCGATTCGGCGGCCGATACCATTACGCTTCGCCACTCTGCACGTAGCCGTGAAGGATTCGCGCGCGGGGCGCTGAAGGCCGCGCAATGGATCCCGGGGAAAAAAGGCGTTTTCGAATTCGGCGATATCTTATTTGCGAGGTAACTATGTTCACAGGATGCGGCACCGCTCTGGTCACTCCGTTTTGTGCGGATCTTTCTCTCGATGAAACCGCGCTGCGCCGGCTCGTGCGGCGGCAGATCTCCGCGGGAATCAATTTCCTGGTCCCCTGCGGTACCACCGGCGAAAGCCCCACACTCACGCGGCGCGAACATCTGCGCGTCGTCGAGATCACGCTCGAAGAAGCCAAGGGCAAAGTGCCCGTTCTGGGCGGCGCAGGCGGTTACAACACTGCCGAGGTCATTGAACTCGCCTGCGAACTGCGCCAGTTAGGCGTCGACGGCATTCTCTCCGTCACGCCGTATTACAACAAGCCGACGCAGGAGGGCCTGTATCAGCACTTCAAGGCGATCGCCACGACCGTTCCCCTGCCCATCGTCGTGTACAGCGTGCAGGGCCGCACGGGTGTGAACGTCGAGCCGCTGACGCTGAAGCGCCTCGCCGAAATCGAAAATATCGTCGGCGTGAAGGAAGCCTCGGGTAATATCAGCCAGATGGCCTCGGTGATCCATCATGTGCCGCAGCGCTTCATCGTGCTCAGCGGTGACGATTCGATTACCATTCCTCTAATCGCGCTCGGCGGCCGCGGCATCATCTCCGTTGTCTCGAACGAAATTCCCGCCGAAATGACGAAGCTCACCCAGCTTGCCCTCAAAGGCGACTTCGCCGGCGCGCGCTCCCTCCAGCGCCAATGGCTGCCTCTGATGGAGGTGAATTTCGTCGAATCGAACCCGATTCCCGTAAAGGCCGCAATGGCCATCATGGGGCTGTGCGAGCCGGTGTGGCGCTTGCCGATGACCCATCCCTCGCCCCAGAATCACCAGAAAATCGAGGCAGTATTGAAAGCGGCGGGCCTCATCGGCGGCTCGACGCGGAGCACGCATGCGGACTGAAATCGAGGCGCTGTTCGATCAGAAACCATCCATATACACGGAAGAACATTTCGCATTATTCCAGCGATTCAAACAGGCTCTGAATGCAGGCGACGTGCGCTCCGCCGAGCCGGACCGCTCCGCGCACAGCGGCTGGCGCGTCAATGCGTGGGTGAAAAAGGGAGTTCTGCTCGGCTTCCGAATGGGCGCTGTGGTGGATATGTCCATCGACGCGACACGCCAGCCCTTTCTCGATAAAGCCACGTTTCCAGTGAAGCAGTTTTCCTCCGCCGACGGCGTTCGCATTGTGCCCGGAGGCTCCAGCATCCGCGACGGCTGCTACATCGGCCGAGGCGTCACCTGCATGCCTCCGATGTATATCAACGTCGGCACCTACGTCGACGATGGAACCATGGTCGACTCGCACGCACTCATCGGCAGTTGCGCGCAAATCGGCAAGAATTGCCATATTTCCGCCGCCGCGCAGATCGGAGGCGTACTGGAACCTGTGGGCGCGATGCCGGTAATCGTCGAAGACGAGGTCCTGGTCGGCGGCAACTGCGGCGTCTACGAAGGCACGGTCGTGAAGCGCCGCGCCGTTTTGGGCGCGGGTACAATTCTGACGCGCTCAACGCCGGTGTACGATATCGTGCGCGACGAAGTCTATTCAGCCACTGACGATGAGCCGCTCATCATCCCCGAGGACGCCGTGGTCGTCCCCGGTTCGCGCGCCATCGCTCACGGATCGGGCAAGGAGTGGGGCGTCTCCTTGTACACTCCGGTGATCGTTAAGTATCGCGACTCCAAAACCGACGCTCGGATTCAACTTGAAGATCTCTTAAGGTAATGTCCTTCCAACCGCTATCCCCCATCCTTCGCGGCATCCACTTGCTAAGCGTGCCCGCATGGAACAAAGGGACCGCGTTCACTGAAGAAGAACGGTCCCGATTCGGCTTGCATGGCCTTCTGCCTCCCTACGCCGAAACCCTCGACGAACAGGTGGAGCGCGCCTACAAATCCTACCTGGTTTACGAAAAGGAGATGAATCGCCACATATATCTCCGCCAGCTGCAGGACAACAACGAAGTTCTGTTCTACCGTCTCCTCGCCGATCACATTGAGGAGATGACGCCCATCGTTTACACGCCCACCGTGGCCGAGGCGTGCCGCCATTTCAGCCACATTTACCGCCGTCCGCGGGGCCTGTTCATCTCCTATCCACTGCGCGATTCCATCCATTCTCTGTTGCGCAATCGCTTCAGCGAGCAGGTGGACGTCATCGTCGTCACCGACGGCGAGCGCATCCTCGGCATCGGCGATCAAGGCGTCGGCGGCCTCGGCATCCCCATCGGCAAGCTGTCTCTCTACAGCCTCATCGGAGGCATTCATCCCGCGCGGACGCTGCCCATCGTCCTGGACGTCGGGACGAATAACGAAGAATCGCTGCGCGACCACGCCTACCTCGGCTGGCGTCATGAACGCATTCGCGGCCCAGCCTACGACGAATTTATCGACAAGTTCGTGCAGGCCGTGAAGCTCGAGCTTCCCAACACGCTCCTGCAGTGGGAGGACTTCGCCACGCCGCACGCGCGCCCGATTCTGGACCGCTATCGCGACAAACTTCTCACCTTCAACGACGATATTCAGGGCACTGCGGCAGTGGCGCTCGGGGCGATTCTCTCCGCCATCAAGGTCGCCGGCAAGACGCTGCGCGATCAGAAAATCGTGTTTCTGGGTGCGGGATCCGCCGCCATCGGCGTGGCGGACTATTTGCGCGACGCCATGATCGCCGCCGGCCTCACGCGCGCCGAGGCTCTGGACCGGATCTGGATCGTCAATCGCGGCGGCGTACTACGAAAAGACCGCACCGACCTGACGGCGGAACAGCGCGTCTACGCCCGCCTGATGACGGAGGCTTGGGACTTCGCCGAAGTGATCCGCCGCATCGATGCGACCATCCTCATCGGCCTGTCCACCTCGCGCGGCGCGTTCACCGAGCCTATCGTTCGCGAAATGGCTCGCAAGGTCGAGCGGCCGGTTATCTTTCCTCTCTCCAACCCCACCGAAAAAAGCGAAGCCACGGCCGAGGACGTGATCCGCTGGACCGATGGCCGTGCCTTGGTCGCCAGCGGCTCGCCGTTCACGCCCGTCGAGTTCGGCGGCCGCACAATTCCCATCGCCCAGTGCAACAACGTCTACATTTTCCCCGCCGTGGGATTGGGCGTGGTCGCCTCGCGCGCCACGCGCGTGACCGACGCGATGATGCAGGCCGCGGCCCGCGCGCTCGCCGAGCACTCGCCCGCGCTCAAAGATCCCGAAGGACGCCTGCTGCCGCGTTTACAGGATTTGCGGGCCGTCGCCAAGGAGATCGCCCTGGCGGTCGGCCTGGAAGCCCAGCGCAGCGGCCACGCCGCCGTCACCTCGCCCGAAGGTCTGCGCGAGACAATCGACGCGATCTACTGGAATCCGCAGTATCCGGAGTACTGAATTAGCTTGCTCGTGGGGCGGACGCCCCCGTCCGCGCCGCCCCCCAGGTCCGGTCCCTACTTCATATTCTCCTCAAGCCACTTCACCGTCCGCTCCATCACGTCCCTCTTGTGCTCCGAATCCCGGAACATATGCCCCTCCCCGGGATACACCACCAACTCCGTCTTCGTCCCCTGAGCCTTCAGCGCGTGCCAGAATTCATACGATTGCGGAGCCGGGCATTCGCCGTCGCGCTCGCCCACCACGATCAGCGTCGGCGTCTTCACATTCCTGATGAAGGTGATCGGCGACGCCTTCGCGTACACCGCCGGATCGTCGTACACGGACGCGCCAAAGTACGGAATCATCCATTGGTCGATGGAATTCTGCCCGTAATAGCTCTGGTAATTCGCGATCCCCGCCCCCGCCACCGCCGCGCGGAAGCGATTCGTCTGCGTCACGGCGAACATCGTCATGTATCCCCCGTAGCTCCAGCCGGCGACGCCCACGCGGTTCGCGTCCACTGGAGCTATCTTCAACACCGTATCCACGCCCGCCAGAATGTCGCGCAGATCGCCTCCGCCGAAATCCTTCACGTTGGCGCGCGTGAAGGCCTCGCCCTGCCCGTAACTACCGCGAGGATTTGGGAAAAACACAAAATACCCGAGCGCGGACAGCACGCTCATATCGAACCGGTCCCCGGGCCAATGCTGCATGTTCAAATACGCTGGGCCGCCGTGAATGCTCACTACCATCGGATACCGTTTCTTCGGGTCGAAGCCGCGCGGATACAGCAGCCAGCCTTGTGCAGTAAACCCGTCGCTAGTCCACTGGACATTCTTCACCTCACCCCAGCGAGCCTCGAAATTGTTGGCATGCGTCATCTGCTTCCAGTCTCCGATCGGGCCCATCCACACCTCCGGCGGATGCTGGAAATCGCTGCGAACAACGCCACTGGTCTTCCCGTCGCGAGCCAGCGAAAAATTGCCGAAATTACCTCCCGCGTGGATGTGTTCGTCGCCCTGCCACAGCCTTTCGGTCTGGCCCGAGGCCACGTCTAGTGTCGTAATCGCGCTGCCTCCGCCGACGATCTCGGTGAGCAGCATCTTCCCCGGCCCTGTCCAGGAAATGGAACTGACCGACGATTTGCGCCCCGGCGTCCGATTCACCGCCGAGCCGCCCGTAGACGAAATCGTGAACACGTCGCCACCCGTAAACCCTTCATCACTCATCAGACCCTGAATAAAGCCGATCGACTGCCCGTCCGGCGACCATCGCGGCAGCGCGATCTGCGTCTCCGGCTTGAAAATCGCAGTCATCTTCCCCGTCGCCGCCGGCATCGTGTACAACTGCGCGATCCACCAATTGTTGTCACCAGGCCCCGGCGCGGCGCTGATTGCGAACGTCTTCCCATCCGGCGACCAATCGTATTCATACACGTTCAGATCCGCCGGCGACACCTGCTTCGCCGCGCCCGTCGCCACGTCGACAATCGTCAACCGCTGATTGTGAATCTCTCCGCCGATCACACCCGTCTCGATCGGCTCGGCTTCCAGTGGCCCACCGCCGCTGGGAGCATTCTCGGCGAACAGCACCGCGATCTGCTTCCCGTCCGGCGACCATCGTGGGTCCGCCATATAGCCCGTTAAATTAGTCAGTCTCCGCGCCGCTCCGCCCGACGAAGCGGAGATGTAGAGCTGCATCTGCCCCTTCTTGTCCCGGTTCGACAGGAACGCAATGCGGCTGCCGTCGGGCGACCACGCGAGTTCGCGCTCCGACGCCTTCCCCGTGCCGATCCGAACCGGCGAGCCTCCGCCAGCCTCCTGAACGAAGATCGTCGAATTGCCTGTGTCGAGGCGGTTCTCAATCACTTCTTCGACAAATGCAACCCGCTTGCCGTCGGGCGAGATCGCCACCTGCTCGAATGGCTTCACCAACGCCAGTTCGCCCAGGATAGAGCTAATCGTCTGCGCCCAGGCACAACTCGCCAGTACGAGGAAACAAACAGTTCTTTTCATGATTTGCTCGTTATCGAAGGTACTTCTCCAACCACGCGATCCATCGCCGGTCGATGTCGCGCGAGTGCACCGGATCGCTGGGGCTGTGGCCCGTCACTGGGTACGCGATGAACTGCGTGTCCACGCCATGATCCTTCAGCTCATGGTAAAGCTGGAACGACTGCGTGATCGGCACGCGATAATCCCCCGTGTCCGAAAGAATCAGCGTGGGAGCCATGATGCGTCCGGCATAATAGATCGGCGATTGCTTGCGGTATTCTTCGTAGCGCTTTTCGTCGGTGTACGGCGAGCCTCCAAACGCATTTCCGCGCCGCACGTTCGCGTCGCCGTAATTATATTGATCAAACCAATCCGTCACCGCCGCGCCCGCCACCGCGACTTTCCATCGCGACGGATAATTCCCCAGCAGCCACGTAGTCATGTAGCCTCCGTAGCTCCAGCCAGAAACCGCCATGCGTGACGAATCCACGAAGCCTCGCTTCTCGAGCATCGCCACGCCCGCCATCGTGTCGCGTCCCGGACCCGCGCCCGCGTCATTGAAGATCGCCGCCTGAAATTCGTTGCCCAGATTGTCACTGCCGCGATAGTTCGGCTCGAACACGACCCATCCCTGCGCGGCCAGCAACTGAGCGCGGCTTGAAAACGCCTGCTTTGACGCCGACCGCGGTCCTCCGTGAACATACAGCACCAGTGGGTACTTCTTTCCCGCCGCGAAATCCGGCGGATACGTCACTACGCCGTCCATGTGGAAGCCGTCGTTGTCCCACTTCACCGTTTCCGTGCGCCCCAGCTCCAGCGAAGCGATTTCCTTGTTGAACTCCGTCATCCGCTGCGGCGCGGCATTCGGCGACACGAGATAGTACAGCTCCGCCGGATGCTCCGGCTCGCTCCCGGTGAAGGCGATCTCTCCCTTCGGCCCCATCGACGCGTCGAGCCAGAACGGCGCAGTCGCCACGACGTTGCCTAATTCGATCCGCCGAGGCTTGCCGTCAATGGGTTGAATCCAAAGGCCCGTCGTGGTCCCGTCGTTCGCGCTCACCAGCAGCGATTTTCCGTCGGGCATCCACATCGCCCGCTGCACGTTGCGGTCGATCGACCGCGTCACGCTCGCCGTGTCTCCACCGACGGCCGGGCCGACGTAAATCTCGTTCACGTTCTTCTGCTCTCCGTCGCGCGGATACCAATGTGCGATATGCACGCCGTCGGGCGAAAACAGTGGCTGCGACTCATGGTGCGTCCGCCCCGTCAGGGCCTTCATTTGCCCTCCCTCCACATCGAGCAGTTGAATCGACGACCGGTCGCCGTCGCCCGTGTACGGCGTTTCCACCCTCACAATCGCCAGCCGCATGCCATCCGGCGACCACGACAGTGGCGACGACGGCGCTCCCGGGGGCAGAGTCGTCGGCAGCGTCCACGATCCGTTGGTCAGCCGCCGAGGCGTACCCTTTCCGTCAGCCGGAATCAGCCATACATGCGAGGGCCGCGGAGCCTCCTGCAGCAAGTAGTGATTATTCTGGATTTCGAAAGAATGGTTATGCCGCTCCTCGCCCGTCACCTTTGGAGCCTCGTCCGTGGCCACGTACGCGACCTCGTTGTGGCCGGGCCTCCATGCAAATTGCTGTACGCCCGTTGTCAACTTCGTCACCTGCCAGGAGTCGCCCCCGTTCATCGGCATCACGAAAATCTGCGGCTTGCCGTCGACCGAAGCAAGAAACGCCAGCCGCGTGCCGTCCGATGACCATCGCGCCTGTGCCAGGCCGCGGCGGCCATGCGTCAGCACCCTCTGGACGCGCGTAGAAACGTCGATCAGCACCAGTTCCGGATCGTAGCGGTCCTCTTCATAGTTGGTGCGGGAGACGACAACGGCAATGGATTTCCCGTCGGGCGAAATTTGTGGATCATTCAACCGGACGATGCGCCCGACATGTTCAATGCCAAATCGCGCCGCGGATGCGGTGGCGACGGCCAGAAAAAGAGCGGTCCAACGGATCAGTCGCATGCGGATCTCCTCGATTGGACCGATTATGGCACGATGCGGCTCAGTGCTCAACCAAAGTAGGCTTCACCGCGACGACGACCTCGCTGCGACTGCCATGGTAGACAATAGCCAGCTTTTGCGCTTTGATGAAATCGCGAAAATACCCGCCATGGAGAACGTAGATCGATTTCCCCGTGGGAAAAGTGTCGAGCGGCACGTACAGGAACTCGGGGAAGGTCTCTTTTCTTGAAATCACCCGATAGAAGCTCAACGGAGCGACGAACAATCCGTCCATCGCAGTATCGGTGACACCATACGTGTGGTTGAGTTTTGCCAGCACGCCATACACTTCCTTCGTGTCGGCATCGTCGGCGTATTCCTGGAAGTATGTGTGGCGCAGGCAGAGCAGGTAGTAGCAGGCCACCATGAGAAACAACGCGACAATCCCCTGGTTGAGCCATCGCGTGATCGCGAGCCGCGCCGGTGCCGCTGCCACGGCGCCCAGGGCGAGCGTGCAAAGAGGAATGAAAAACGTTCCGGTGTGCGTCATCGGCAGAGGCAGCTTGTCCATTTTGTACGCAAGCCAGTGGAGAGTCACGGTCAGCGCCACGATCGCCGTCAGCATGTTTATGTATCGATTCCTGAACCCCGTCATGATCGCTTGGACCATGCACAGGCCCGCCAGAGCGGCCAGCACCCAAGGCATCCAAAGTTGAATCCGCGCGAACCTGCGGGGAACCCGGTAAAGCGACACGTCGATCATGCTACGCGCCATTTCCTTGAGGGAATGCGCGGTGTAGAAAAATTCGCCTTTCGGCCAATGCGCCAACGGATAAGCACAGAGCGCGGCTGCGACGACGAGTCCGGGAAGCAGGCAGAAAGCCACCGTACCAGTGATGGACTCACTGCGCTTATTCGCCTCTGGAATAGCCCATGCGAGTATCGCTAAAAAGGCCGCAAGATCGGCGAAGCAAAACGAAAAACTCGCTGCAAAGGAGAGCCCAAGCGCGGTTGACGCCAGGGCACAGCTGGCGCCCAGGGATCGCCCGCCAGCGCGGCACCACAACGGAATGGCGATCGCCGCGAGCAGAAACGCGTTCGCCAAGCTGTATCCGCGGGCGCACGCCATGAAGTCCAGAAGAAACGGGTTATACACCAGGCAAACAAAGATCGAAAGTTGAATGCTGATGCGGCTCGTTAGTCCCCGGCAGAGAAAGTAACAGACGGCGCTATAGATTGCGGCGCCAAGCACCGCGGGCAAGCGAAGGCTGAAGCTCGATAGTGGGAATACGCGCGTGGTGATCCAGATCATCGCCGTATTCAGAACGTGATTATTCGGAAATGGATGCCAGATGTAGCTGGCGGGTTTCGACGCGAACCAGAAGTACGTGTCGCCTTCGTCCTGCGTGACCGATTGGAGACAGGCACGTAGAATCGCCCAGACAATCGCGAAGAGGGCCGCGAAAATCACCGCCCATTTCTCGAGAACGCGCTGGATCTGGGACACTCAACCGATTGTAGTCAAATCCAGGCGGGGTCTACTTCTTCATCCGCCGCACTTCAATTACCGGAATCAGCGAGTGCATAGGCTCCGGAGACGCCTGGCGCGAGCGGTTCGACAACTCGTCGTTCAGGCTGGAAACGAACTGCTCAATCTGGCTTTGCATCTCCGCCATGCGCTCGCGCATGTTGAGGATGATTTCGACGCCTGCCAGATTCACGCCCAGATCGCGCGTCAATTTCAGGATCACTTCCAGGCGCTCGAGATCCTGATCCGTATAGAGGCGGGTATTTCCCTCGCTGCGCGACGGCTTCAACAACCCCTCGCGCTCGTAGAGGCGCAGCGTCTGCGGGTGAATCTGGTACTGCTCGGCGACAGCCGAGATCATGTAGGCGGCTTTGTTCTTTTTCGCCATGTTAGACCTTCGTCCAAAGCTCTGCGCGAGGATCTTCCGGATGGAGCGTCGCGTATTCGCGCAGCAACTCCTTGGTGCGCTCATCGTGCACCACCGGAGCCTCCACCGTCACCTCCACCAGTTGGTCGCCTCGCGCGCCCGTGCGCGAATTCAGCACACCCTTCTCGCGCAGGCGGAATTTCTGGCCGTTCTTGGTGCCTTGCGGGATCTTCAAAAGGGCGCGCCCATCGATGGTCGGCACTTCGATCTTTGTGCCCAAGCCCGCTTCGTCGAGGCGAACCGGCACAGTGATTTCGATATCGTCGCCTTCGCGGCGGAACACCGGATGAGGTTCCACGCGAACGGTTATATATAGATCCCCCGCCGGCGCACCGTGCGTGCCGGCATTGCCTTTTCCCGCGACCCGCAAGCGTGAGCCCTGCTGCGCGCCCGCCGGGATCCGCACATCCACCGCCTCGCTCTTCGCGATGATCCCGTCGCCGTGACAGGTCGCACATTTATTGCGTAAGCGCCCCGTTCCCTCGCAGCGAGGGCACGTCAGGCTAAATTTCATGGCGCCCGCGGTCTGCGTCACGTTGCCGCTGCCGTTGCACTCCGGACAAACCGCGTTGGCGCCTGGGCGGGAGCCCGTTCCACCGCACGTCGCACACGTTTCCTGGCGCGAAACATTCAGGCGCACCTGCGTGCCCTTGATCGCCTGCCAGAAATCGATGCTAAGGCCGTATTCGAGATCCGCCCCTTTTTCCGGGCGCGCCGCGCCGCCCTCGGACCGGCCTCCCGCGAACCACTGGCTGAAGATGTCCTGGAAGCTGGAGGCGTCGCCGCCGCGGCGGCCCGCTCCCGCTCCTGAATAAACGTCCGAAAAATCGAATCCCCCGAATCCCATTTGAGGCCCGTGCGCTCCACCGCCGCCCGGTCGACCTCCCGCATGCGGCATCCCGTTTTCCGAATAGAAGCCGTACTGATCGTACATCTGCTTCTTCTTCGGATCGCTCAGAACGTCATAGGCTTCCTGAACCGTCTTGAAACGGTCCTCGGCGGCCTTGTCGCCGGGGTTGAGATCGGGATGATGTTTGCGCGCGAGGCGTCGATACGCTTTGCGAATCTCATCCGCATCCGCATCCTTCCCCACCCCGAGCGTTTTGTAGTAGTCCATAAGACCTTCAGAGCGCCAGGCACCAACGCGTTCTGGCGCCCTCACGCCTTACTTCTTGTCTTCCACGTCGACGAACTCCGCATCGACCACGTTATCCTTCGGCTTCTCCTGCGAAGCCCCTGCACCACTCGCGCCCGCTCCATCCTGCGGCGGGGGAGGTGTGCTCGACGACGTCTTGTACATCGCCTCGGCCAACTTATGGCTGGCCTGCGTCAAGGCGTCGACAGCTTTGTTGATGTCCTCCACCGAACCCGTCTGCATCGTCTTGCGCGTCGCTTCCAGAGCCTCTTCCACCGCCTTGGCATCCGCCTCCCCGATCTTGTCGCGGTGGTCCTTCAGCATCTTCTCCACCTGGTAAACCATCGAATCTGCCCGATTCCGCGCATCGATTTCGTCCTTCCTCTTGCGATCGTCGGCCGCATGGCTCTCTGCGTCCTTGGCCATTTTGTCCACTTCTTCCTTGCTCAGACCCGAAGAGGAGGTAATGGTGATCTTCTGTTCGTTATTCGTGGCCTTGTCTTTCGCCAATACGTTCAAAATGCCATTGGCGTCGATGTCGAAGGTCACTTCAATCTGCGGAATCCCTCGAGGCGCCGGAGGGATGCCTACCAGCTGGAACACACCCAGCATGCGGTTGTCCCGAGCCATGGCGCGCTCGCCCTGGTACACCTTGATCTCTACCGACGTCTGGCTGTCCGCCGCCGTCGAGAACACTTCGCTCTTGCGCGTCGGGATCGTCGTATTGCGCTCGATCAGCTTGGTGAATACGCCGCCCATCGTCTCAATGCCCAGTGACAGAGGCGTCACGTCCAGCAGAAGCACATCCTTCACTTCGCCGCCCAGTACGCCGCCTTGTACCGCCGCGCCCACCGCCACGACTTCGTCCGGGTTCACGCTGCGATTTGGATCCTTGCCGAACAGGTTGCGCACGATCTCCTGCACCTTCGGGATGCGCGTGGATCCGCCAACCAGCACAACCTCATCAATCTGCGAGGGCTGCAAGCCCGCGTCCGCCAGAGCCTTCTTGCACGGCTCCACCGACTGGTCCAGAATATCGGCCACCATCTGCTCAAAGCGCGCACGTGTCAGCTTAATCGCCAGGTGCTTCGGACCCGTGGCGTCGGCCGTCAGGAACGGCAGGTTGATTTCGGTCTCGAGCAGCGTCGACAGCTCAATTTTGGCCTTTTCCGCCGCTTCCTTGAGGCGCTGCAGGGCCATCTGGTCTTTCGAAACGTCGATCCCCTGCTCTTTCTTGAATTCCTGAATCAGCCAGTCGATGATCCTCTGGTCAATGTTGTCGCCACCCAGGTGCGTGTCGCCGTTGGTGGACTTCACCTCCACCACGCCATCGCCCACTTCCAGGATGGAAACGTCGAACGTGCCGCCGCCGAAGTCGTACACAGCGATAGTCTCGTTCTTCTTGCGGTCCAGCCCGTAGGCCAGCGCAGCCGCCGTCGGCTCATTGATGATGCGGAGCACGTCCAACCCCGCAATCTTGCCTGCGTCCTTCGTCGCCTGCCGCTGCGCGTCGTTAAAATACGCCGGCACCGTGATCACCGCCTGCGTTACCTTTTCGCCCAGGTACGCCTCGGCCGCTTCCTTCAACTTGCCCAGAATCATCGCAGAGATCTCTGGAGGAGAGAACTTCTTGCCGCCGATGTCGACGCGCACATCCTCGTTGTCGCCCCGGACCACCTTGTACGGCATCAGCTTCATCTCTTCGGTGACTTCGTTGTAGCGGCGCCCCATGAAGCGCTTAATCGAATAAACGGTATTCTCCGCATTCGTCACCGCCTGACGCTTGGCCACCTGACCAACCAGACGCTCGCCGCTCTTGGCGAATCCAACCACCGAAGGAGTGGTCCGGCCACCCTCCTGATTGGGGATGACGACCGGCTGGCCGCCTTCCATAACAGAGACGACGGAGTTTGTCGTGCCGAGGTCAATCCCAATGATCTTGCTCATAATTTTCCTCTCGAATAACTTGAGGCTATATTAGCCCGTTCTTAGTATGCAATATTAGTCTATCATTGTCAACTTTGATCTAGAATCCTGGTGCACGCTGTTCCAGCTCGCCCATCTTGGTCCAAGGTAAACCCATTGAATTCAATCACAAAAGCGAAGATCATCTCTCTCCCTCGGTATTGCTGGCCTGGTGCGCCGCTTTGAAGCCGTCCTAGTTGAGCCCCATGCGTGAGCGTGTGGCTAGGTGGGAGCGCGCCCTTTGGTGCGCAGCCTTTGCCAACTCGTCCGGCGAGACGAACTTGCCTGCTCCTTCGCCGGGCGCGAAAGACGCGGCGGAGCTGAAGTTTGTTGCGCGGTTTCTCGAGCCAGGCGTTTTTGTAAAGCTTTCTTAAGCCGGGTAACATCGACTGGCCTTTTCGCGTTTGTACAGTCAGAGACGCTGAGGAACACAGAAAACAAGTTCAATACAGCGGAATTAAACAAAACAATTTAAGGAGACAGGACAATGAAAAAGGGTATGTTTGTGGCGGTAGCCTGCCTTGGCATGGCGATTGGACTCGCGAGCGCGGCTTCGGCGCAGTCGCTGGAATCAATGAAAGTGAAGTTCCCGGTGGATGCGAAGGTGGGCAATATTTCCCTACCCGCCGGCACTTATTCCATTACGGAATTGACCAATTCCGTACTCGAAATCCGCTCGGACAACAAGAAAGGCCCCAGCGCGTTTGTCACCGTGATGACCGTCGCCGCGCGGAAGCCGGCTGATAAATCGAAGGTCGTACTCAAGAAGGAAGGCGACGCATATCAGGTCGACACGATCTGGCTTGAAGGGCAGGAACTGGGCTTTGAGTTAACCACCGCCGCCGAGTAAATCAGCGCGCGATGTCTTTCCAGTCGCGCTCGTAGTATCGCACCAGAACCTGATCGTTCAGACGATTGACCTCGGCCTCGACCGGGGTCATGTCTGCGGGGAAGTGGAAGAGTTCCGGAACGGTCCCCACGGTGAGGAAGCGCAGCCCCTCGGGCAGTCGAGTGGGCGGTGACCAGGAGCTTCCCGAAGCCGAGGCCAGCGTGAACCCCCACTCCCCGAAGCTGGGAACGTAGACATGATACGGCCACGTTTCAAACCCAGCCTGCTTCAGCGTATCGACGATGCACCAATACGATTGGCGGGCGAACATGGGGGAAGTGCTTTGGACAACCACGAATCCCCCTTGCGCAACATGACGCTTCAGCAGCCTGTAAAAGGCGCTGGTATACAGCTTGCCAAGCGAGTAATTGGTCGGATCGGGAAAATCCACCACAATAAAATCCCAGGTCCCCTTGTTTTCATCGAGCCACGGAAATGCGTCAGCGTTGATCACGTGGACGCGCGGCGCACGAAAGGAATAGTCATTCAAGGGCGCTAGCAGGGGATGCTCGGTGAATAATTTCGTCATCTCCGGATCGAGATCCACCAGCGTGATGCTTTCAAGATTCGGGTATTTCAGCAGCTCCCGCACCGCTAGGCCGTCTCCGCCCCCCAGCACCAGCGCGCGGTGCGCATCGGGAAGGGACGCCAACCCAGGGTGCACCAGCGCCTCGTGATAGCGGTACTCGTCACGAGAGGAAAATTGCAGGTGCGAGCTCAAGAATAGCCGCAGATCGTCCTTCCACTTCGTCACCACGATGCGTTGGTAACGCGTGTTGCGCTCGAAGATGATCTCGTCGGCGTATAGCTGGTTGTCGGCCGTCGCCGAAATCCAGTTGGAAAAATACATCCCGCCACCCAGCAGCAGAAGAACCGCGATGCACGATGCGCGAACGCGCCAGACGGTACGTAACTGGTCGCGGAATAAGAACGTCGACCACAGCGCAACCGCCGCATTGATGATCCCGAACAGAATGGCCGACCGCACTAAGCCCAGTTTTGGCACCAACCAGAGAGGAAACGCGATTGACGCCGCCAAAGCGCCCAGATAATCGAACGTCAGAACGTGCGAGACCAGATCGCCGAACGTGAAGCGCCCTTCCAGAATCCTCATCAGCAGAGGAATTTCCAAGCCCACCAGAACGCCGACGGCAACCACCAATAAATACAGGCACAAACGGAAGCTGTGCGTGTACGCGAAGGCGAGAAACAACGCCGACGACGAAAAACCGCCCACCACACCCACCAGCAGCTCGATCTGCACGAACCAGGCAACCAGCGAACCTTCCAGGTATCGCGACGCCGCGCTGCCAAGGCCCATGGCGAATAAATAGGTACCGATGATCGTAGAGAACTGCAGCACGCTATCGCCGAGCAGATAGCTGGCGAGCGTTCCCGCGATGAGCTCATAAATGAGCCCGCAGGCCGCGATGAGGAGGACTGAAAGGAAAAGCGCCACGCGCCGGGCGTCAGGCGCCAGGCCGGAGACGGAGGATGTTCGCATGAAGATTTGCTGGCGCCCGGCGCGAAGCGCCTGGCGTCTAGTGCACCGCCGCGGCGATGATGATGCACATACCCAGCGAGATCGCGCCGAGCAGGATCGCCAATGCGATGTTCTTATCCTCCACAATTTCCCGCCACAGGTGATACGGCGTCATCTTGTCGAGGATGACGAAGCAGAAAATGAAGATAATAATGCCAAGAATCGCGTAGATCAGGGCATTGAGCAGATTGCCAGGGTGAAATTCAACCATAGGTCACTTTCCTCCGACGTAGCGAGGGTAAAACGCATAGTGGGACCGGTACGCGCCCGGATTGTCACGCACCGTTTTGGGCACATTCTTCAACTGATTGACGCTCGTCATCGTCCAACCTCTGTACTCGGCCCAGGTCGCGGTGGTGAGCATCATCATGCTGTAGATCAGGTAGCCAGCATAGCGCATTCGAGTCAGTCTCCTCCTCCGCCAGAGGATGGCGGATAATCGCTGGTGGCCCAGCGCCGGGTTTCAAACGCGGCCGAGCGGATGGTCGAGAAAATCGGCGGGATCAGCAGCAGCAGGCCCGCCACCCAGAACCATCCGTAGCCGGGGACATCGTGCTTCAGAATGATTTCGTAATAGACCGTGTTGCTCTTTACCGGCGGCAGGCGCCGCTGCGTCGTTCTTGGCTGTGTCGTTGTTGGCTGCGTCGGTGGTGATGGGGTGGTGGAAGGCTTGGCCAACGGCGCGGAGGTGGCCGGCGGTTGTTCCGAGCCTTCCATCTCCGGCTCGACGCGTAGATAATAGCGCCCAGGCGGTACGTGAGGAATTGTGGCCTTGGAAGACTGGCCGCCCTCAGTCCATGTCCCGTCGCTATCGACTCCCGTGTAATAGCTCACTTCGCGCCCAAAATCGAACGCGTCGCCCGTAGCCTCATTGATCAGGGCGAGGTTGAAATATGCCCAGTTATTGATCAGGTTCGTGTTGATGGTCAGTTCCGCGTTGGCGGTGCGGCCGCTGATTTCGAACACTTTGGTAACGAACGAAGGCTCGCCGCGATCAGCGGTCGAGTACTTGTAGTGCTCGTCCAGCACCGTTTCGTTGCGGCTGACGATGCCGAACATAATCGCGATGACGAGCAGCGCGAACTCCATCAGCAGGAAGAGTCCCCACGAGCCGCCAACTTTGCCGGCGTGCGGAGATGGCTGGTTCAAGTACACGCCCTGCGCTCGCGGAGCGCTTCCCGGGAGCCCGAAGGCTCTCCAGCTATCGGCACCCGGGGTGTATTCGCCCTTGGACCATGTGACTTCGTCGTTCGTGGTTTCCGAGGAAAGCACGAAGGGCGGATGGATAAAGTCGTCGGAGAGCACCTCGTCGCCCGCCATCACCCGCCAGGGAAATTCGCCCAGCACGAACACCGTTCGCGCCATGCCTCCGGAAAAGTGCCGGTACAGATTGCCTTCAAAATACACTGCCGGACGCGCGCCCGCGGCTCGGCGCTCCGGCAAGGACTCCACGGGCGTCACGAAATTCCAATGGCCTTGATAACAGGTCAGGTAGCGGAAACCTTTATACGGATTAAAGAGCAGATACTCTTCCCACTCGTAAATGACCCCCTCGTCTTCCACGCCGCGAGTCTGGAATCCGATGCACTCCCAGGTCGCGCCGGCCCATTTCCCGCGCGTGCCCAAAGGAATCTGCGGCGTGCGGCGCGACTGGGCATCCTGAGCGTCTTGAACAATCTTCAGCAGAGGCGACGAGGCGTCCAGGACGCTCAGGCATTGCGGGCAAACAACCGTCAGCGCGCGCCCGAAGCCCCGAAGTTCCACCGGACCGCCGCAATTCGGGCAGTACATCGCCTTGGCTCTGGCGACAGGAGGAGCGACGAGCGGGGAGGACATTTAGCGGCCCCTTGTGGCGTACGCGCTCATGCGTGCCGCGTCCACACTCGGGTGGACGCCTGTGGACGACCCCAAAACGTGTCGAGATGAGTCTCGACACGGCACGCATGAGTGCGTGCGCCACGTCTGAATCATGACCACCCCTCGAACTGCCGCATATTCTTCAACTGCAGCACCTCAAACGGAACCGTCTTACCGACAAACAGCAGAGGCGCGGATTGATCGCTGAAATCGAGCGTGGCGAAGTCATCGCCGCGCGTACGCAGGTCGGCGAACATCATGCTCGTCTTGCCGTAAAAGGGAAACGGTAGTTCGCCCTCCACGCCCTTGTAGTTGGCGATGGTCACGGTCGAGACTTCGAAGTCGATATTCGAGAACCGGAAATGCTGGCCGCGCGTGACCTGCTGTTCGGTGGGCAGGGGAACGCCCGAAACAAGGAATGAGACGGCGTATTGCAGCTGCGCATCCGACAGCCAGCCGCTCTGGCCGTCGGCAAACACGATGTGCCACTCATTCCAGCCGCCGTTCTCGTATTCGTAGATGATCCGCCCAATGACGTCGAAATGTTTGTTGTTATACGTCCCTGAGGTCATCAACTGGATAGGCGACGGATCGGGAGGCAGGTCGCCCACCTTGCCCACGTTCTGAATCGCCACGTCCGTCCGCACCAGAATCGAGTGGCAGAACGGGCACACGGTCTGCACCGCGCTCGACCATCGGAACTGGACGGGCGCTCCACAACTGGGGCAGTTGGTTTGAGGTGAACTCATGAATATGGCCGGTCCAGGCGCCGCACTTCGACCGATTTCGCTCCGAATTCCCGTCTCAGGGCCTCGCCAAAATCCCAATCCGGGCGAGGCTTACAACAGAATACATTCAAGCACAATGAGCGGTGTTCCGGGAAAGTGTGGCAGGCGATGTGGGATTCCTGAAGCAGCGCGAGGCCGGTGATGCCTCCGCCGGGAAACTGGTGCCACATCGTTTCGCCGATGGGATGGAGATCCATCTCCTGGATCAGGCGTTCGAATAACGTGCGCAGCGCCTGCAAATCCGCGACCGAAGCCGCATCGCAGGCGTGCGCTTCCACGATCCATTCGCAGCCGTTAGGGATCACGTGTTTAGGCTTGCGCAGTCCCGCATTCCGGGCAGAATTTCGCCGCCCTGGCGATTTTGTTGCCGCAATTCGAGCAGAACTTCGTGTCCGCGGCAGCGACAGGAGCGCCCCCACCACCTGCAGCCGGAGCCGCGGGAGCAGGCGCGGCAGGAGCTGGACCTGCCGGGGGAGGAGCCTCGCCCGGTCGCAAAGCGTTTGTCATCACGTTAGCCATCGTGAGCCCCGCGCCGAGTCCAGCGCCGATGCCCGCCAGCCCGCCGCCTTCATTCGCCGCGGCGATTGGCAGCGAATTGGCCACCTGAAACTGCGTGTACTTGTTCATGTCGCCCAGCATGTTCATGCCGACGCGCGTATCCAGCATCTTCTGCAGCTCCTCAGGCAGCGAAAGATTCTCGACGACGAAGCTGTCGAGCGCCAGCCCGAGATCAGCGAACATCGGCTTCAGGCCCTCGGCGATCTTGTCGCCCAGCAGCGTCTGGTTCGCGGCCATGTCGAGGAAAGGCACCTGGCTTTCGGCGAACGTGTTAGTCATCCGTCCGATGATGGTGTTGCGCAGCTGACCTTCGAGATCCGCCACATGATAGATCTCGCGCGTGCCGCTGATTTTGGTGTGGAATGCCTTGGCGTCGGCGATGTGCCAGGAATAAATTCCATAGCCGCGCAGCCGTACCATGCCGAAGTCCTTGTCGCGGATGGTGATCGGCGTCGCGGTGCCCCAGCGCTGGTCGGTCTGGATGCGCGTCGAGAAGAAGTACACGTCGCTTTTGAACGGGGACTGGAATTTCTTGTCCCAGTTCATCAGGTACGTGAGAATGGGCAGGGTCTGCGTGGTGAGCTTGTACATGCCCGGCCCGAAAATATCGGCCACCCTGCCTTCATTGACGAATGCCGCCAGCTGGGATTCGCGAACGGTGAGACTACCCCCGTTCTGAATCTCCAGGTCCTGCATCGGGTAGCGGTACGCCAGAACGCCTTCCTCGGATTCGGTCCATTGGATGACGTCTATCCACTGCTTGGCGATAAAGTCGCGAAGCGACATATTTTGCCTCCGGTTTCATCTACTATAACGCCGGAAGGAGGCGCAGTGTTCCGCTAAAGTAACCTTATGGCATCCTCACTCTGGCTGCTGCGGCACGGCGAAACTGCATGGTCGATCTCCGGCCAGCATACGTCCACCACCGATCTGGCGCTGACCGCCGAAGGCGAACGGACGGCGGCTGAGGTCGGCAAGCGATTGGCGGGACGGAAGTTCTCAGCCGTCTACTCGAGCCCGATGGCCCGCGCGCTGGAGACCTGCCGCCTTTCCGGATATGCGGAGGGAGCAATCGTCACCGCCGACCTATGCGAGTGGAACTACGGCAAATATGAAGGCCTCACCACGCCCGAAATTCAGAAAACGGCCCCCGGTTGGACCGTCTGGACCGCCGCGCCTCCGGGCGGGGAAACGATTGACCAGGTGGCGGAACGGGCTCGCGCCGTGATCCATGCAGCGATCGATGCCGCGCCGGATGGCGACGTGGCGATCTTCGGACACGGCCATATGCTGCGCGTCCTGGCCGCCTGCTGGCTGCAAGTCGACCCGCGGATGGGCCGCTGCTTCGCGCTGTCCACCGGGTCGATCAGCGTGCTCGGCTATGAGCGCGATACGCGCGTCCTGCGGAGTTGGAATCAGACCGCATAATAAAGACGTGGACCGACCCTGGCTGTGGCCGAATCTGTTGAGCCTCGACGCACCCATCGTGGCTCTGCTCTGGCAGATTCTCTTCGCCCGCTGCTTCCATGTTCCGGTAGACCCGCTGCCGTCCATACTGCTCGTGCTCGCGGTGTGGCTGATTTACGCGGCGGACCGGACGATCGATTCCATTACCGGGGCAGGCTCGCGTCCCAGGCATGAATTTTACCGGCGCTATTGGCGGGCTCTGCTACCGTTGTGGATCCTCGCGCTGGCAGTGGGATTGGCGCTCGCCTGGACGCGCCTGAATCGCGAAATGCTGCTCCACGGCTGCGCGCTGAGTGTGGCCGTCGTCGTGTATTTCGCGCTGCTGCACCTCGGCTCGCTGCACAAGACGAAGGAGGCCGCCGTCGCCGTGCTGTTCGCGCTCGGCGCGACGATTTCAGCCTGGCCGAACGTGCGCGCGCCCGTGGACGTCGCCGCGATCGCGCTGTTTTCCTGCCTGTGCTGGATCAACTGCGTCGCGATCGAGCGCTGGGAATCCGAATCACGATGGCCTGTCGCCGGCGCGGCGGCGGTGGTGGCGGCAGGCGCGGTGCCTCTGGTGTTTTCCGGCCGGCCGATCCTGGGCGTAGCCGTGTCGGCGAGCGCGCTGTGTTTTGTCCTGCTCGATCGCGCGCGGCAGCATTTTTCGCGCGATGCCCTGCGCGTGCTGGCCGACGTCGCGCTGTTAAGCCCCGTCTTCTTGCTGCCGGTAGCCGGACTCCGCTTTTGAACTGCGACCGCATCGCTCATTGGTACCGATGGCTCGAATACGCGGCCTTCGGAGGATCATTGCGTCGCCGGCGCGAAGCATTCCTGTTCGAATTGGGCGACCCGCAGCGCGTGCTTGTGCTGGGCGACGGCGATAGCCGATTCTTGCAAGTTTTCACCGCGCTTCATCCAAGGGCTCGCGTGGATGCGGTAGATGTGAGCGAGAAGATGGTGGAACTGGCAAAAGCTCGCGCCGGCGGCGTCATATTTCACGTCGCCGATGCGCGCATATTCGATTTCCCGGAAGATTACGACCTGGCCGTCGCGCACTTCTTCTTCGATTGCTTTGAGGAAGACGAACTGCGCTCGATGCTCGGCCGGATCCGTACGAAGAGCTGGCTGGTTTCGGAGTTTCGCAACACGCGCTGGTCCTGGCCGGTGCTGCGTGGACTCTATGTTTTCTTCCGATGGACCACGAACCTGCGGACGCGCACGCTGCCGGATCATCGAAGAATGCTCGAATCGCTCGGGTACCGTATGGAAAAAGATCAGACTGCGCTGGGAGGACTGCTGGCGTCGGAGATGTGGGTAACGGGGAACGCGCCCTAGCCCCAGGCTTGGGGCTAGGGGGCCTCCGCCAGCGACCGCCCAACACGAATTCCTTCGCGCACCAGCCGCCAGATTGGCCACACCTACATCGGCGGCAGACTCAACCAGAACAGGCGCTCCGGATTCGCATCGCTCCAGGTGCATTGCGGCACCGGCGAGAGGAAATCCATGCCCGTGTCTCCCCCAATGGGAGCGCCGGGCGGAGCGGCCTCGGTCGGCATCATCTTTGCGACCTCACCCGAGCGATCCAGGAAGCGCTTGATATCGGCAGCGAGCAGGGCGTTTTGCGCCGCTTCCGACTCATTCGTGGCTGCAGTGCCCTTGAGCCTCGTGGCGAGTTTGGTCAGCTTTAGAGTGGCGATGGCGCGGACCTGGCTGTTCGGCGCGGCCTGCGCGAGCCATATGACGCGGTCTACCAGCACACGCTCCTCGGCGCGGCGAACTTCAGCCTCATACGTCGAGGCTACAGGTGCATCAAAGACAGCCTTCGTAAAGCGATCAACCACTTCTTCGAGTCCCGGCAGCGAAGGATTGAGGGCGTGCTGCGCCACCATGCGCGCGGAGCGGGCGAATTCGAGGACGAAGCCGACCGTCGTGTCCGCCGCCACGGTGGCCGGGCTGAGGGGATCGAAACCGTCGCCGGTCGTACGCGGAAACAGCTCGCGATGGCGACCGAAGCCGGGAGGACGCGGCGTAATCCCATCAAGAACCTGCTTGGGAACGGTTAACTCGGAAGGCTTCAGCGTCGCGACCAGCGCGTCGAGCGCCTTGCGCTGATTCACGGCTGATTCCCATTTCTGCGCCGTCCGCTTGTCACCGCGTATGGCGTAAATATAATCGATGCCCGCCACCATCGACGCCGCCGATTCCACCGAATAGCGGTGATACAGGAAGATCGGAACGAGCGGTTCCTCAATGGTGGCCATCGGCGCACCGTTGCGGATGGTGTGCTCGCCCAACCGATCCAGCGCGGCGCGGCGAATCTTCATGATCCGGTTCAGCTCATCGGCCTGATTGACGCCGTTGGACCACTGGTCGACCTTGGGATGCGCGTCGGTATCCTGGTTGGTCATGTAGCGGAGGTCCTGCGCCCAGGCGTCATCCAGGATGCGCGTCAGCGCGGCCTTTTCGTCGCCCACGGGCAATTGGCGATAACCGTAGTTGATGGTCACTTTGTCCCAGTCGCCGATATGGGCCTGGTACGCGTTGGACAGATCAATGGTTCCGTCGGATTTCAGCTCCTCCAGCGGATGCGGATAATCCATCACCGAGATCCAGCCCTTCTCGCTGTCGTAGTAATTGTGGCCCAGGCCAAGCGTGTGGCCCACCTCATGTGCGGCAAGCTGCCGGATGCGCGCCAGCGCGGTTTGATAAAGAATCTCCGGCCGCTCATTGCCCACAACGTACGGCGACAGCAGCCCTTCGAAGATCAGGTAATCCTGGCGATCGCGCAAGGAGCCGAGTGTAACGGTGCCTTTAATGATCTCGCCTGTGCGAGGATCGGCGATGGAACCTCCGGTGCTCCAACCGCGCGTCGAGCGGTGCACCCAGTTAATCATGTTGTAGCGGATATCCATGGGGTCGGCGCCTTCGGGCAGCACGGCGACCTTGAATCCGTCGCGGAACCCGGCGGCCTCAAAGGCCTGGTTCCACCAGCTCGCGCCCTCGAGCAGTGCTTGCTTAATGTCCTCAGGCGCACCCGGATCCACCCAGTATTCGATGGGTTTAACCGGCTCGCTCATTTCGGCGTTGGGGTCTTTCTTGACGAGTCGATGGCGGCGGATGTAGCGCTTCATCATCGGCTCCCCGATGGGCACACTGTAGTCGACGTACTGCAGGCCGCCGTAGCCGGCGCGCGGATCGTCCTCACGAGGCGTGTAGTTGTTGTCGGGCAGCTCCACCAGCGAGTAATGCTCGCGTAGAGTGACGGAATCGGCCGAAGGCGTCACGCTGGCGACCGACCCGGAGAAGAGCCCTCCTCCGCGTCCTCCGCCTCCGCCCGCCGGCGCAGACGCGCCAATCGCAGGAGGTCCGCCGGCCGGTCCACCGCCGCCGCGGCCTCCTCCGGCTGCTTCATTGGCGAAGGTCAACGTCACCTCAATCTCCGTGTTCTTCGGGAACGACTTCGTGCGCTCCACATAAAACGCGCTACGCGTGCGATCCACGCGATATGTGCCCGGACGGAGAGCTGCGCCCGCGCCCATGCCGTCGCGCAGGAAAAAATCGGTCGCATCGACGAGCACGTGCCCGCTGCTCTCCGCGGCGACCGCGAATCCCCACAGAATCGATTTGGCGAAGGAGTCTTCGACCGACTTGCGCTCGGCTGGATTGGTGCTCGAGGAGCGGAAAGACTCCTGCGGTTGGACTAAGAACACCCTCGGGCCGACCTTCTGAAAGTACACAAGGCGTCCCTGGCCGCCCATACCGCGGTCGAGACCGATGTCGTTCGATCCGAGGCCGGCGGCGAGCCCGTTCGCCAAAAGAAAATCGTCATGAAAGCGTGAGATTTCCAGGAACAGACTTCCCGTACGGTCATCCCAATAAACCGGGAAGTAGCCGTCGAGCTTCTGCATGCCGTTGACGCGCTCCTCGATGGGAGGAATGCGGGCAGGCGTCTGCGCGCTGCCTCCGCCGCCTCGTCCTTGAGCGTGAAGAGAAATCGCCAGAAGGGCCGACAGGAAAAGGGTCTTGAACATTTGGTTTATTGTACAGCGGCAGCATATTCACGCAAAGACGCCAATTGGCGTCTTTGCGGCTTGGCGTGAACTCTCGACTGACCGCCGACCTTAACAACACGTTCTCAAAACGCCGCAGCGCCAGCGCGCTAACGGCCGATCGCACTGATGGTCCCTTTTGTGATTCGGATGTAGTCGGCGGGCGAAAGGAAAATCTGCAAGCCGCGCATACCGGCCGAAACGGAGATCAGGTCGAACAACTCCGCTGTTTCGTCGATATACACGGGATAATCGCGTTTGCCCGCCAGCGCCGTCACGCCGCCGCGGATATAGCCGGTGAGGGCCTGCACCTCCTTGAGCGGCACCATCTCCACCCGGCGATCTCCGGTCAGACGCGCGAGCGCCTTCTCATCAACGACCGTATTGCCAGGGACCACGGCAAGGCAGACGCCGTTGCGGTCGCCGCGCATCACCAGGGTCTTGAACACCTGCTCCAGAGGCAGATTCACTTTTTGGGCGACGGTTTCCGCCGAAAGATCCTCCGGATCGACTTCATATTCATGCAAAGTATAAGGAATCTTCGCGGCGTCGAGCAGCCGCACGGCGTTGGTTTTCACTTAGCTCGCCTCGAAAAACAGACCGAAATCGGAGAGCGCCGGGCAGGCCATTGCTTGCGCGATGCGCAGCCGCACGCGCTGTGTGGTCACGGGGTTTTTCGTGCGAACCAGGCGGCAGGCTCCGATGCTAGCCTCGCGCGCGAACATCTCCCATTTGCCGAAGGCGAAGCGGTACAGCTCGAACGCATCGACGCGCTGGCCCAGCTGAATATTCTCGCGCAGGCGCACAACGTTGAACGTTGTTTCCTCCGGCAGGTGGAATTCCACATCGGCCGTGGTGACGCCGTCGTCGGTGGCCCAATAGGTGTAGCGATCGCCGTGGAGCAGATTCTCGGTGCCGAATCCCTTGCGCGTATTCGACGCCTTGATTTTGGCGTTCGCGGCCAGATTGTGCGCGAACGTGTCGCGCACCATAATGCCAAAATCGCGCAGCGATGCCACATCGTTTTCGTGCAGCAGGCCGCGGCGGTCCGGAGGCACGTTCAACAGCAGGCTGCCTCCGCGGCCTACCGAGCGGTAATACAGGTCCATCAACTGGCGCGGCGTCTTCACCTTATCGTTCTCAGCTTCGTGCCAGAACCAGCCGGGGCGAATCGAAACGTCGCATTCCGGAGGCATCCAATGCGAGCCGTTCCGCGTGCCCACTTGGCCGTCTTTGTCGCGCGTGAAGCCGGGCGCGGGCGCGCCGCCATTGGGGCCGACCGGATCGTACGCTTCCCAACACATATCGTCGGCGTAGCCCTTTTCATTGCCGACCCATCGAAGATCGGGACCGACGTCGCTGAAGATCACCGCGTCGGGCGCGAGAGAGCGGACCAGGTCCCAGGTCTTCGGCCAATCGTAATACGCCAGCTTGTCGATCACGCGCTTTTCGCGCGCGCCGCCGTAGTAGCCGTCGCCCCCGTTGGCACCGTCGTGCCAGACCTCATGAATCGGGCCGTAGAGCGTAAGCAACTCGCGCAGTTGCGCGCGATAAATGTCGACATACGCCGGCGTGCCGTACGTAGCGTTGTTGCGATCCCAGGGCGAAAGATATATACCGAACTTCAGGCCCTGGCGACGCGCGGCATCGCTGATTGCTTTGACGATGTCGCCTTTCTGGACGTGATGCCCGGTTGTCTTGGTCGGCCATAGGCAAAAACCGTCGTGATGCTTGCAGGTAAGGATCACCTGGCGCATCCCTCCAGCCTTCAGCGCGGATACGATCGCGTCGGGGTCGAACTGCGTCGGAGCGAACACCGACGGGTCCTCGTCGCCATAGCCCCATTCCTTGTCGGTGAACGTGTTCACGGTGAAGTGCAGGAACGCGTACAACTCCAGTTCATGCCAAGCCAGCTGGCGTTTCGAGGGCAGCGCGCCGTAGGGAGCCGGAGGAGCGGACGGGACACCGAAGGTCAAAGCCGGGCAGGCGGGAGCCGTGAGCAAAAAACCGCGGCGGGTAAGACGGGCACCCATGTCGATTTCATTCTATACAACTAAGCCCTCGGCACCAGCACGAACCGCTCGATGGCGATTTTGGCGCTGCGGTCCGCACGCGTGCGCTGGCGCGGGAACCGGATCGCCAGTTCGTCGAAGCGTTTGATGGAGGGATGCGCGGGAATGGGAAACGTAAGCGTCTCCTTCATCGGCGGACTCGCCGCATCCGGCTCCGGCGCGGACGTCACCGGCGTGCGGCCGAGGGACAGCGAGGCTTGCTGCCCTTCCCTTGTATCGATTGTATCGATGAGCACCAGCTCCACCCACACGGTTCCCGGAAACGGGTCCGCGTTGCGAATCTCGATGCGGATCTCGCGGCAGCATTCCAGGCTGATCAACTTGCCGAGGTTCTGATGGGCCTCCATCAGCAGGGGACGACGGTCCGGCGCGCGAAACGACATCTGCACAGGCGTTCCGTGCGTCACGTACGAGCTGAGGGGCGGCTGGCTGTCCGGAAACTTGAAAAACCAGTAGGCGCCGTAAAACGGAATCGACAAAGGATTTGGATGTTTGGAGTCAAACAGATTGGCGGTCATCGAAGGCAGCGGAGGAACCAGCGCGATGATCGGTTGCGGCTCGGTCAACAGGATCACGCCCGTGTGATCGCCGCCGCCCCGGTCGGTGGCCGCATCGGTTTCCTTCTGCGTCGGCGATTCGCTGTTCGAAGCGGCTTCGGGATTCGCGGAGGGAACCACTCCGTTTCCCCCGAAGGGCCAAATGGCGAAGATCAGCCGCAGCACTCCGCCGACCAGCATGAACGTCACCAGCGCGTCGCGCAGCCGCCTCTGCGTGCGCGGGTCGATGCCCCCGCCCGCCGCCTGGACGCCTAGGATCATGGAAATCCCGGCCGCCACGCAGAGGATCTCCGCCACGGCGGGATGATTCGCATACCCCGCCAAAGCGGCCGTCTGAAGGCAGAATGAAGCGAACAGGGCCCTACCAAATGACGCCATGGGACGCCTACTCCCTACAGATTCCGTCACAGGGGGAAAAGTTCCCGGCGCGGTAAGCTAAAAAAGATGATCCGTATCGCGGTAGGGTTGATATTGGCGTGCGCGGCATTCTACGCGGGAGACTTCGCGGTCGCCAAGAGCAGGCCGCTCGGGTCCGTGCAGGTTCAGCCGTATTACGCCATCCATCAAAAGAACGGCAAAACGGAGTTCGATTACGGAGTACCGCCGGAGATGCAAGGCTGCGTCGCCTCGGTGCTGCCGCATTTTGGCTTTACGCCGTGCTGGTATCTGAAGGGCCACAGGTCGAAAAGGATCGAGATTTAGGAGCGCGATTCGTCTGGCTTGATCGTTCAGCCACCATCTTAGGGAAAGGGCGCAGACTCTTTTTCTACCGCGGCACAGCCTGCGCATCGCGATAAACCATCACCGGACGCTCCGGTTGGACGCTGACGGTTAGTTTCCCGTCACGCGTGGATACCGGCGTGCGTTCGGGTTTATCGGCGAATAACGTCATCGCGACGACCGCGTTCGCGTCCCACCCGTCCGGGATCGGCGCGCTGAAGGTCTTCGCCGCGTGGGAATAAAACGCCACGCGATCCTGGCCTATGGGGCAGACGGTATCTCCATCGCGCGCGATCTCGACGCCTGCAACCGCGATCGAATACTGATCCGTCTTCCAATCCAGGTCGATGCGCGAATTGCCTTCGAGGCTCAGCACCGTGCGGTCGCCGTCGCGCAGGTAGGCTTCGATGTTGCGGTCGTGAACCTGATACCAGGGGACCAGGATGCCGTAATAAAACGCGGCGAATTGGCGCTCCCAATCGTCGCCGCCGAGCACCGGAATATCGCGCCCGTTGTAAAAGAAACTGTTCAGTTCCGGCTGCTTTTTCCACTCCTCGCCGCGCAGGCCCCAGATGGCAGACTTGCGGTAGATCGCGGCCGTCAGAGGGATCGCCTCGCCTCCAAAAGGCGAGATTTCGCCCGAGGGACCGTGGGCGGTGGCGGCGAATTTTCCAATCGAGGCATAGCGCAGATCGCCGGGCAACGCCAGCGTCGACAGCGGCGCGCCGCCGGTGAGCATCTTGACGCTCCGCTCGATTTTGGCTGCGTCCGCTCCGGCCGCTACCGCGTACATCACCTTGTCGTCCAACTCATGGCTGGGAATCTGCGGCATCCGGGAGCGGACCAGCTTGGCTCCATCCAGCCAGTCCACCGAACCGTTGCGATCGACATCACCGGAGAAATCGAGGCGGCAAAGCGGCCGCCCGCCGATCAACCGGTTCGCTGATTCGCCCTTCACGCGCCACACCTTTACGGTTCCAAGCCGGGCCTGATGATGCTCCACCGCGAGCGCCGCGGTGTCGGACGGCGACAGCACTTCCTCCACGCACAGCATCCGATTCGCGCCGATCATGACGATGGGAAGCGTCGGTGTGGGGCCGATATGGCCGTCCTTGGCCGTCTTCAGCCAGGCGAGCGTGCCTCCGCCTTCGCCGTGCGAGAGCCATGCGCTCGCATCCTGGTCGGAAACCTCGGCCAAATCGGCTAGGCCGACATCCATTAATTCAAAGCCAGCCTCCTCGAGAACAGCCTCCAGCGAGACGTCCAACTCCGCGCCGGTGAGATCGTAGCGCACCATGAACGACGCCATGGGCGCACCTTTTTCACGCACGATGAACTGAAAATCGGCGTGCGATTTGGTGGCGCGGATCACTTCTGGGCGCACCGCGTAGTTCGTATAGCGCGGCGGATTCGAGCGAAAGATGGTGACCGTGACTTCGCTCGACACGCCTCCGCGCATCGTCGCCTTCGAGCCAAGGCGGTATTCGACCGGCAAGCCTTTCAGCGGGTCGAGCACGACTTCAAGCTGCGAAGACTTGATGGAAACGGACTGAGTTGGCTTAGCGGCGAAGGCGACCGCCGCGGTCAGGATGTAAGGAAGAATCCTCATCGACCTTCTGACTCTACTGTAACGCCACCGCTCGCCTGTGAGGAGTTACAATCGTGCGATATGCGTCGCGTCGTAGCTTGTATTGTCCTGTCCTCCTTTACCGCGCTGGAAATCGGCGCGCGGCAGCCGGTTCGGGCCCGGCACGCCATGGTGGTGGCGCAGGAAGGACTGGCCACGGACGTCGGCGTGGCGATGTTGAAGAGTGGCGGCAACGCAATAGACGCAGCGGTAGCGATCGGATTCGCGCTGGCCGTGACGCATCCGTTCGCGGGCAACATCGGCGGCGGAGGATTCATGATCATCCGCATGGCGGACGGCCGCACTACGTTCATCGATTTCCGCGAGCGAGCGCCAGGCAAGGCATTCCGCGAAATGTACCTGGATAAAGACGGTAAACCGACGCGAGAAAGCATCGAGGGCTGGAAATCGTCCGGCGTGCCAGGCAGCGTGCGCGGGTTCGAGATGGCTCTCTCGAAATTCGGGAAAAAGAAATGGGCGGAGGTCATGACGCCGGCGATTGAGCTGGCTTCCAAAGGATTCCCAGTCAGCTATTCGCTGGCCGAATCGCTGCATTCGCGCAGCCTGGCCAGGTCTCCCGAATCGAAGCACATTTTTCAGAAAGACGGCGCCTTTTACGATGTCGACGAGATCCTGAAGCAGCCGGAGTTGGCGGCGACTCTGTCGCGCGTGGCCAAGAACGGCGCGGACGAGTTTTATGAAGGCGAGACTGCTCAGAAGTTCGCCGCCGAAATGGCGAAAAACGGCGGCCTGATCACACTGGCCGACTTGAAGGATTACAAAGCCGTCGAGCGCAAGCCTTTGACGGGGAAATACAAGAACTACGAGATCATTACCGCTCCGCCGCCCAGTTCCGGGGGCATCGGGATGCTGCAAATTCTGGGGATGCTCGAAGGCTCGAATTATGAGAAGACCGGGTTCGGCTCGGCCGCCAGCATCAACTACGTCGCCTCCGCCATGCAGCTCTTCTATGCCGACCGGAGCGAGTATTTCGGTGATCCGGACTTCTTCAAGGTTCCGATCATGGGCCTTCTTGATCCCTCCTATATCAAGAAGCGTGCTGCATCGATCGATCGCGATCACGCCACACCGAGCGATCAGGTAAAGCCTGGCAAGCCCGCCGGTGCCGAAGGCACGGAGACGACTCATTTCTCCGTGGTCGACGCCGATGGCAACGCGGTGGCCGTCACCTATACGCTAAATGGAGGATACGGCAATGGCATCACGGTGCCGGGGCTCGGGTTTCTGCTGAACAACGAAATGGACGATTTCGCGGCGAAGCCGGGCGCGGCAAATATGTTCGGCCTGGTACAAGGCGAGAGCAATACGATTCGTCCGGGCAAGCGTCCTCTGTCGGCGATGACGCCGACGATTGTCCTGCGGGACGGCAAATTGTTCATGACGGTGGGCGCGCCGGGCGGCTCGCGCATCATCACCGCGGTAACGGAGGTCTTCTTGAACGTCGCCGACTTCGGCATGAACGCGCAGGACGCGGTGGATGCGCCGCGATTCCATCATCAGTGGCAGCCGGATACGTTGTATCTCGAAAAAGGGTTTTCGCCCGATACCGTCGACCTGCTGAAACAGCGCGGCTTCCACGTGGACTATGCACCCGGTGTGGTGATCGCGCGCGTGGAGGCGATCGTCGTCGACGGAGGCTGGCTCCAGGGCGGCTCCGACGGGCGCGCGGTGGGAAAAGCGGCGGGCTACTAGGACCGCGATGCTGCGAGCCCTCTCGACTCACTTATTCGTTAGCCACCGGCTGACCACGGTTTGGCTGGACCGGATCTGGGATGCGGGCATTCCCCAGGCGGAAATCTTTTGCGCCCGGCAGCACTTCGACTATCGGGACCGCGCGCAGATCGTCGAGCTGGGCCACTGGTTTCGGGATTCACAACTGAAGCTGCATTCCCTGCACGCGCCGATGTATAGCGACGACGTGTGGGGCCGCTCCGGTCCGCACGCCATCGTCAACATCGCTGAGACGGTGAAGGCCAAACGGCTTCAAGCCGTGGACGAGATCAAGCGTGCGCTCGATGTCGCGGAGATCGTGCCCTACCGCTACCTGATTCAACACCTGGGCGTTACGGGTGAGGAGTACGATCCGCGCAAAGTGGAAGCGGCATTTTCCGCGCTGGAGGAGTTGAGCGTCTTTGCCCATCAGCGCGGCGTGGAGGTCCTGCTCGAAAATACGCCCAATGCGCTGGCGAGCGCCGAGCGTCTCTTGATGTTCTTTGAGGAAACGCATCTCCATTTGAACGTCTGCCTCGATACCGGCCACGCCCACATGCGCGAAGGCGTGGAAACCGCCCATCGGCTGCTGAAAAGCCGTATCCGTTCCACCCACATTCATGACAATAATGGGAAAGAGGACTCACACCTGTTCCCGTTACTGTCGGACGGTGGAACGATCGACTGGCAGCGCGCGATGGATGCGCTGCGGCAGAATGGCGATCAATATCCGCTGCTGCTGGAGTTGAAAGAACTTCCCGATGTGGAAAATCCTTTCGACGCCGTGAAACAAGTGTTCGAGCGCCTCGAGAATTTGAGACCCGATAATGAGCTCTGAACAATCGATCCCGCGCGTCACCGTCGCGGATGCTGGCCGCCATAATGGCGAAACGGTGGAAATCGCGGGCTGGCTGTACAATCTTCGCCGCAGCGGAAAGATCTGCTTCCCGCAGTTGCGCGACGGAACGGGCATCATCCAGTGCGTGGCCGTGAAAAGCGCTCTGCCCGAGGATATTTTCGAGGCGCTGAAGGATCTGACGCAGGAATCGTCGCTGATCGTACGCGGAAAGATTCGCGAGGAGTCGCGCGCGCCCGGCGGCTACGAACTGGACGTGGAAGGCGCGACCATCGTGCAGCGCGTCTCCGAGGAAACTCCCTATCCGATCACGCCCAAGGATCATGGCATCGATTTCCTGATGGACCACCGCCATCTGTGGCTGCGCAGCCGCCGCCAGCACGCGGCGATCCGCGTTCGCCATGAGGTGATTAAAGGTATCCGCGATTACTTCGATTCGCATGGCTTTGTCTTGGTGGACACGCCGATTTTCACACCCGCCGCATGCGAGGGAACGTCCACTCTATTCGAGGTAGATTACTTCGACGACGAAAAAGTGTATCTGGCGCAGTCAGGCCAGCTATATAACGAAGCGACCGCTGCGGCCTTCGGAAAAACTTACTGTTTTGGGCCAACGTTCCGCGCGGAGAAGTCGAAAACACGGCGCCATCTGACCGAGTTCTGGATGGTCGAGCCCGAAATGTCCTACGCTACGCTCGAGGACGTCAAGCGCGTGGGCGAGGAATTGGTGACATTCGTCGTCGGCCGGGTGCTGGAACATCGCCGCGAAGAATTGAAGGTGCTGGAACGCGACGTGACGAAGCTGGAAGCGATTCGGGCGCCATTCCATCGCATGAGTTACGACGAGGCGGTGGTGAAGCTGCAATCGAAAGGCAGCGAGATCGTCTGGGGAGGCGATTTCGGAAACACCGACGAAACTCTGCTGACCGAAGACATGGATCGCCCGGTAATGGTGGACCGCTATCCCACCAAAGTGAAGGCCTTCTACTTCCAGCCGGCCGACGATCGGCCCGAAGTGGCTCTCGGCGTTGACTTCATCGCGCCGGAAGGCTATGGCGAAATCATTGGCGGAGGCCAGCGCATCCATTCGCTGGAGTTGCTGAAGCAGCGCTTGGCCGAGCACAAGCTGCCGGAAGAGGCGTTCAACTGGTATCTGGACCTGCGGCGTTACGGCAGCGTCCCACATGCCGGCTTCGGGATGGGTGTGGAGCGCTTCGTGGCATGGATGTGCGGTTTAGAACACATCCGCGAAACAATTGCCTTCCCACGCATGCTGTATCGCACCAGGCCGTAGGTGCGGGCGCCGCCGTGCGTTGCCACGGGGACGCGATAATAAAAAGACGGTCCCCTCATGAGGCAATCCCACATCGCGATCATAGGCGCGCCCATGGACCTGGGCGCGGGACGCCGCGGTGTCGATATGGGGCCGTCTGCCCTGCGCCTGGCAAGTCTGAACGAGAAGCTCGCGACGCTCGGCTATGAGGTCGAGGACCTTGGCAACGTGCGCGTCGATCAGCCGGAAGCCTCGCCCGTCGGCCACGAAAACGCCCGCTACCTCACCCAGATCGCTCACACTTGCGTCCGCCTGATGGAGATGACGGAGCAGGCCGTCGATCAATCGAAAGCGCCTTTAGTGCTGGGTGGCGACCACTCCATTTCCATCGGAACGATCGCCGGGGTCGCGAATCATTACCGCAAGCTTGGACATAAGATCGGTATCATCTGGATCGACGCGCACGCCGATATGAACACCCCACAATCGAGCCCCAGCGGCAACGTCCACGGCATGCCTCTGGCTTGTTCCATCGGCATCGGGCCGCGGGAGTTGAGCCATCTGGGAGGCTACGCGCCAAAGGTGGACGCGGAGAACGTCGCCATCATTGGCTTAAGGAGCGTGGACCAAGTGGAGCGCGAGTTGGTGCGCGCCGCCGGCGTCCATGCCTATACCATGCGCGATCTGGACGAGCGAGGACTGCGCAGCGTGATTCAAGAAGCCATCGAGCGCGTTTCCAAGGGAACGTCTGGCTTCCATCTTTCCTTCGACATGGATGCCGTCGACCCCAGTGAGGCTCCCGGCGTGGGGACACCGGTGCGTGGAGGAATCACCTACCGTGAAGCGCATCTCGCCATGGAAACGATTTGCGATAGCGGAAACCTGACGTCGATGGAGATCGTCGAAGTGAATCCCGTGCTGGACGAAGCGAACCGCACCGCGCTCTTGGGAGTTGAACTCGTCATGTCGGCGATGGGAAAAAGGATATTGTGAGCAAGTTACGCATAGCGGTTCTCTACGGCGGCCGGACGGGGGAGCATGAGGTTTCCCTCAACTCGGCGGAGTCCGTGATCCGCGCGATGGATCCGGCTAAGTACGACGTGGAGCGCATCCTGATTACGAAAGAAGGCCGGTGGCAGCCTCGCGCCATCTCCCCCGAGCCCGGCGGAAATCCTGGTATCGACGTGGTCTTTCCGGTACTGCACGGTACGTTCGGCGAGGATGGAACGGTGCAAGGTCTGCTGGAGCTTGCCGACCTGGCTTACGTCGGGGCGGGCGTGCTGGCATCGGCGGCGTCGATGGATAAGGACGTCATGAAGCGGCTGTTCGCCTCCGCTGGGCTGCCAGTGGCGGACTACATCGTACACGAAGATGGCGCTGCGCCCGCGGTTCCGTTCGGATACCCGGTATTCGTGAAACCCGCGAATCTTGGCTCTTCTGTGGGAATCTCCAAAGTCAAGTCGAGCGCCGGACTGGACGCTGCCCTGAAGCTGGCGCGAGAATTCGACCATAAAGTCATCGTGGAGCGAGGCATCGCCGGCCGCGAATTTGAGTGCTCCGTCCTCGGAAACCGGGATCCGAAGGCCTCCGTGCCATGCGAGATCCTGCCTTCCCGCGAATTTTACGATTACGAAGACAAGTACATCCTGAACAAAGCGAAGACAGTCGTCCCGGCGGACGTAACGCCGGAGCAGACTCGCGAAATTCAGGGCCTCGCTGTTGCGTGTTACCGCGCGGTGGGATGCGAAGGGATGGCGCGCGTCGATTTCTTATCGGAATCCGCTACAGGCAAATTCTTCATCAACGAGATCAACACCATTCCCGGGTTCACCTCGATCAGCATGTATCCGAAAATGTGGGAGGCGAGCGGCCTTCCCTACTCCGCCCTGATTGACCGCCTGATCGAGCTGGCGATAGAGCGCCACCAGGCCCGGACCTCGCTGCGCTATAGCCGCTGAAGCCATGCCCATTTTTGCCCTATTCCTTTTTCTCGCCGCACCGCAGGACGATCCCGCCGAACAGCTGGCGCGCGATCTGAAGAAACTGATCGATGTATTCAATATCGCCGATCGCGAGGCCGCCGATCCCGTTGCGCCCGACGCCGCCTTCTATCAGGGAGCGATCCCCGGCATGCTCAAGACACTCGACCCGCACTCGGTCTTCTTCGATCCCGGCCAGTTCGAGCAGTTGCAGCAGATGCAGAAGAGCGAGAGCAAGGGCTTTGGGAGTATCGTCAGCGTTCTGCCGGGCCGCGTGATCGTGTTGCAGACGATGGAAGGATCGCCTTCGGCCAAATCCGGGCTCACCGCGGGGGACGAGATCCTGGCCATCAACGGCTATGAACTGGCACGCCTCGATTTCGAGCAATTGGTGGAGCTGTTAGCCGCTGCGCGCCAGCAGGAGGCCCAAGTCTACGTCCGCCGTCCCGGGAATGCGCGCGTTTTGCGATATACGCTGAAGCCGGAGCTCGTGGATACGCCGAGCGTGGACCGGGCGTTCTTTCTCGCGCCCCAAATGGGCTACGTCCGCATCGCCAGCTTCGACGACGGCACCGGCAAGCTGACGCATGAAAAGATCGAGTCTCTGGGCGGAGACGCTCTAAAGGGCCTGGTGCTCGACCTCCGCAATAATCCGGGCGGATCCGTGCAGGCTGCACTCGAAACCGCAGCGCTGTTTCTCGAGCCCGATCAGCTCGTCTTCAGCGTCAAGGGGCGGAACGCGAAGACGGAGGAAGTGCGCGCGCCGAAGCTGGCGAAGCCATATAAGTTCCCTGTTTCCGTGCTGATCAACGGCAAGAGCGCCAGCGCATCGGAGATTCTCTCGGGCGCGCTGCAAGATCACGACCGCGCGACGATCTTCGGCGAGCCGAGCTTCGGCAAAGGCCTGGTCCAGCGCGTGTATACCCTGTCGAGCCGCACCGGGTTGGCGTTAACGACGGCGTTTTATTACACACCCAGCGGCCGCTCCATTCAGAAACCACTGGCGTTCGGCCAGCTTGATGCGAAGGCCATTGCTCCCGGAGGCTCGTTTCACACCGACGCCGGCCGTGCCGTCCGCGGCGGAGGCGGCATTCAGCCCGATGAGCTCGTTGAGCCGGCGGAAATGAGCCGCTTGGAGATGGTGCTGGACGCGAGCGGCGCCATCACGACTTTCACCGGCGAGTATATTCGGACGCACGAGATCGCTCCCAATTTTGAGATCACGCCGGAGATTCTGGATGAATTGCGCGTGTTTCTTTCCGCTCAACACATTCAGCCTTCAGTGAGCGACTTTCTGCGGGACCGTGTTTGGATTCAAAGCCGTCTGAAGCAGGAACTCACCAGTATGAAGTTCGGGGTGGCCAAGGGCGACGAGGTGGAGATGCAACGCGACGCCGTTGTGCAGGCGGCGCTCAAGAAACTACGCTGATTCTTTCGGAGAACGGAGGAAGTGGATGACCATCGGCAGAACACTCAGGATCACGATGCCGATCACCACTTTTTCGAAGTTGTGGCGAACCACGGGAATGCCCCCGAGAAAGTAGCCGGCCAGCGTCGCCAAGAGTACCCAGCCCAGTCCGCCGAAAATGTTGAAGGACAGGAACCGCGCGTAGCGCATCTTGCCCACGCCAGCCATGAACGGCGCGAAGGTGCGGACAATCGGCACGAATTTGGCGTAAATCAGCGTCTTGCCTCCGTGCTTTTCATAGAACGCCTGGGTGCGCTGCACGTAAGCCTGCTTGAACAAGCGCGAATCGGGGCGTGAGAAGATCCTCGGGCCGGTGCGGTATCCCAGAAAATAGCCGCTCTGATCGCCAATGATGGAAGCCGCCGTCAGCAGCGCGCAGATTTTCACGATATTCAGATCGCCCGCACCGCATACCACGCCCACCGTGAACAACAGCGAATCGCCTGGAAGGAACAGGCCCACAAGCAGCCCCGTTTCCGAAAACACAACCGCGGCGAGCGCGGCGTAGCCGAGCCACCCGGTCAACACCTGCGTCAGCAGGTGAATCAACTTGTCGGGATCGGTGAGGCTACGAAGAAACTCTATCAGGGCACTGAGCATTACGACCGCTGTTTCAGCGCCGCCGCGATCTTCAGCACCAGATCGGTGTTCACCTTCAGCTTCTTTTCGGCCGTCAACTTCGTGCGGATGCTATCCACGAACAGGTTCAGCCGCTCCACGGCCTTTTGCTGCCGCAGCGTCGACCGCACCGTCTCTTTTTCCGCCGCCAGACCGGACATATCCGCGTCGGTCTTCCCCACAACCTTGTAAATCACGTCGCGGCCCATGATATCCAAGGGGCCCAGTATGGTTCCCGCCGGCTTCACGAAGGCGTCCTTCACTGCATTCGCGCCGCCGAGCCCCTCGACGGATTCCAGTCTGCTGAACTCCGGAGGAGAACTCACTTCAAGCTTGTACTCCCGGGCGACCTTTTCCATATCCTCGCCCGCTCGCAGTTTGTCCGCCGCTTCCTTCGCCTTGGCCTTGGCGATCAGGGTCGACTTATCGATGATCACCCGCTCCCGCACTTTCTCCTGGACTTCTTCGAAAATCGCCGGACGCGCGGCAGTACGGTTCGTCAGCACCGTCACCACGAGCCGGTTCGCCGGTAGCGTAAGAACCGGGGAAACGTCATTCACCTTCATCTGCCCCAGCGCGTTGTCGATTTCCGGCGCCGAGCCCAGCGTCGGCACGGGCGCGCCCGGCGTCGAATCCGTCACGGTCGCCAAGTCCACACCGAACTTCTTAGCGATTTCCGCGGCCGAGCCAGGCGACTTCACCAGCGCATCGTGCACATCGTCACCGGTCTTCTGCATCGCTTCGGTGATCCGCTGCTTCTTCAATTCGGCCTCAAGCTCCGCCTTCACTTCCTCGAACGGCTTCACGCGGGCCTTTTCCTTTTCCTCCACCTTGATGATGTGGTAGCCGAACTCAGTGGTCACAATATCGCTCAATTGGCCCGGATTCAGGGCGAAGGCCGCCTTGTCGAATTCCGGCACCATCTGCCCGTGCACGAACCAGCCGAGATCTCCGCCTTTCGGAGCGTTGGAGCTATCCTCGGAGTTCTTCTCGGCCAGTTTGCCGAAATCCGCTCCCGCCTTCAACTGCTTCAGCAGGTCCTGAGCCTTGGTGAGCGCCTGCTTCTTCTCCGCGTCGGACTTGCCCTGCGTCTTGATCAGGATGTGCCGCGCCTTGACGCGCTCCGGCATCCGGAAATTGTCCATGGATGCGGCATAGGCGCTGTGCAACTCCGCGTCGGACACTTTGAGCGTCTGCTCGATCTTTGCCTGATCCACAATCACAACCTGGAAGGACCGCTTTTCCGGAGTGAAATACTCCGAGTGGTGAGCCTCGAACGTGGCGTGCAAATCCTCCGGCGTCGGCTTCACCTGATCCCGGAACTTGGCCGCTGGAAACGCGATGTATTTGATCGTCGCCCGCTCTTTTTGACGCCGGTATTGATCCTCGATCTCCTTATCCGGAACCACGATGCTGGCGTAGACGATGTTCTTCACCTTCTTCGTCATCAACTGGCGCCGCATATCGTCCACCAGATCCTGCAGCGTCATGCCGGCCTGCGCCAGGCGTTGTTGGAGCTCATCCTTGGCCACCAGCGCGCCATCCTTGAAGAATGGCGCATAGCCGGGAGTTTCCTGCAGCGCGGTTAGCACCTCTTCATCGGTCACCGTCAGCCCCTGGCGCGAGAACTCATAATCCATGGCGCGCTCGTCCACCATCTGATCCACCATCTGCGGAAGATAGGCATCGATCATGTCCGGCGGCAGCGGCCCCCTCTGCATGAAGCGCTGCATTTGGAGCACGACTTCCTGGGCAGTCAGCTTGGTGTCGCCGATCTGGGCCACCGTGGTCTGGTCTTCATTCGACTTGGTCGACTGGGTGGTCCCAAAACCGGGAATCAAGTAGGTGACCATCGACAAGGCCACCACGGACAGCAGCCCAATCAGCATGTAGCGGACAGCCTTTTGGCGGCTGCGGAACAGATCAAACATAAAAGGTGAAAACTCCTGACTTACTGGAGGACAGACGAATCTATTTTAGGATTATAGCAATTCACCGGCCTAAGCCGCATTCCTGGTGAATCGCCTTTACCGCGGTTTCCAGGCCATCCCGGCGGACGACGATGGCGATGGTCAGCTCGCTGGAGCCCTGCGCGATCGCGATGATATTGATATCGCGCTTGGAGATCGCCGTGAAGATTCGTCCGGCTAGGCCCGGCGTGCCTCGCATCCCCTCGCCCACGACCGCGATCAGACCGACGTTCTTGTCCACTTCGAACGGTTTCAGGTAACCATGGGCCAACTCCAGCGACAGGCTCTCTTCAAGATGCTCCATCACGCTTCCTAATTCGCTTTGACGGACCAGAAAGCAAAACGTCTGCCGGTAGCTGGAACTGGTGATCGCCAGGATTTCGACGTTCGCCCGGTCGAGCGCCTCCAGCGCCCGCGCCATTACCTTTGTGCCGCTGAGTACGGAGTTGGCCGGCTCAATCGAGACCAGTGCTACGTCGGACATGGACGTGACCGCGTGCGGTCCGCGCGCTCCGCTGGCCAACGCCGCGCTGGGGACGATTTTCGTGCCCGGCTTGTCTAGGGCAAAGCTGTTCTTGCTCCAAACGGGGATTTCGCGCTCGACGAGCGGCGCCAGCGTTCTTGGATGGAGCACTTTCGCGCCATTGTAGGCCAGTTCCGCCGCCTCGTTGTATGTGACCATGTCCAACACCTTCGCGTCCGGAATCAGGCGCGGATCGCCGGTCATGATGCCGTCCACGTCGGTCCAGATCCAGAGTTCCGCCGCATCGAGCGCCGCGGCGATGATCGACGCCGAAAAATCCGAACCGCCGCGGCCGAGGGTCGTCGGCCGGCCGTCGAGCGTTGCGCCGTTGAACCCGGTCATCACCGGCAAGCGCTTTTCATCGAGCAGAGGACGCAGCGTCCCGGCCGCACGCTGACGCGTCTGCTCCATCAATGGCGTCGCGTTGCCGAATACAGCGTCCGTGACGATGACGTCGGCCGCATTGACAGCGGCAGCGGGAACCCCTTCGGATTCCAGGAATTCCGCCAGAAGAAATGCGCTGAGCCGCTCACCGGTGGCAACCGCTTCATCGATGGAGCGCGGCGGGCGCTCGCCCAGCATCATCATGCCTTTGGCGATGCGTGAAAACTCGCCGATCAGCGCGTGGACGCCCGCCAGCGCCGCCTCCTGGCGCGAGGCCGGCAGCAATTCCCGGCAAACCTCAAAATGGCGCGCGTATAACTGCTTCAGATTTTCATCGAGGTCGGACTGATCCCCCGCTTCGGCTTTGCGGAGCGAATCGAGCAGTAGATCCGTGACCTTGGACATCGCCGAAACCACCGTGACGACGGGCCGTTTCGCGTGCTGCTCCGCGGAGATTTCTGCCGCCACGCGAATGCGGTCAGCCGAGCCCATGCTCGTGCCGCCAAATTTCATCACCAGCAAATCGGACATAACCCTACGACGAATGTTCCTTTCCGTTTGACGTGCGCGCGCGGACGATCTTCAAAATTGCCTCTTCCGCCTGCTCCAGCGTCAGCGCCGTCGAATCGACGTACTCCGCGTCCGGAGCCTGCGTGAGAGGAGCCTCGCTGCGGGTGCGGTCGCGCTGATCCCTTTCGGCGATTTCGCGCGCGATCTTGCCTGCGTCGGCTCCGGTTTCCAGCGCGCGGCGGCCGGCGCGAATTGCCGGGTCGGCATCCAGATAAATTTTCACGTCAGCGTCGGGAAATACCACCGTGCCGATGTCGCGCCCTTCCATCACCACCGAATGCAGGCTGCCGATGCGCCTCTGCTCGTCGCGCATGGCGCGGCGAACTCCTGGCGCCGTGGAGACCTTCGACGCGGCTTCCGACACTTCCGCATCGCGGATCGCCGCCGTTACGTCCTCGCCGTTCAGCAGGACCCTGGAATCGCCCTCAATCTCAATGCGAGCCTCCCGCGCCAGTTGCTCCAGCTTGAGCGCATCGTCCAAATCGACGTTAACCCGCATCGCCCACAACGCCACCGCGCGATACATTGCTCCGGTGTCGATATACGTGAAGCCCAGCCGCCGCGCCAGCGCGCGCGCAATGGTGCTTTTTCCCGCGCCTGCGGGTCCGTCAATCGCGACGATAACTGGTTTTCGCGCCATTTGTTAAATGTGGCGCACGCACTCGTGCGTGCCGCGCCGAGATTCGTCTCGACGCCCAGTGTCCGCCATGTCCTCCGAGTGAGATTCAGCGCTTCTGGCTCCTGGCTGCCGGCTGCTAGCTACTTGCTCCAATCGTTCCGGTACACCTTTCCGTCTTTCATGACAAACTTGACGCGGCTGAGTACTCGCGGATCCTCGAGCGGATTCCCGTCCACCGCGATCACATCGGCGAAGTGGTTCGCCTCGATCACGCCCGCCTTGGCTTCGATGCCAATCAGCGCGGCGGCTTCGAGCGTCGCCGTGCGAATCGCCTCAATCGGCTTCATGCCCCATTCCGCCATGGTGGCGAACTGTTTCGCGTTATCGCCGTGCGGATACACGCCGCCGTCAGTGCCGAACGCCATGCGCGCGCCGGCCAGATACGCTCGCCGGAAGTTGGTCCGCTGCAGCTTGCCGATGGCCTTCTCCTTCTCAATCGACTCCGGCAGCATCCCCACCTTCGCGCCTTCCTGCAGGATGTAGTCGTCGTTATAAATGTCGAAGACCAGGAAAGTGCCGTGCTGCTTGGCGAGCACGATGCCTTCGTCGTCGATCAGGCTTGAATGTTCGATGGAATCGATGCCCGCGCGAATGGCGTCCTTGATCGACTGCGTGCCGTGTGCGTGCGCGGCCACTTTTCGCCCCAGCTTGTGCGCCTCTTCGGCAATGGCGGTCATCTCCTCCAGCGTGTACTGCGGCGCCCCCGGCAGATCGCCCTTCGAAAGCACGCCGCCCGAGGCGCAGATTTTAATTAAATCGACGCCATACTTGACGTTCTCCCGCACCCGGGCACGAGCCGCCCACGGTCCATCCGCCACGCCTTCGTCGTGGAACTTGAACTCCGGCGCAAGCAGGTTGTTATCGCAATGGCCTCCGGTAATACCCAGAGCCGGGCCCGAAACGAACATGCGAGGCCCTTCGACTTCGCCGGCATTAATGCCATCGCGCAGGGCGACATCGGAATAGCCGGTCGCGCCGACGTTCCGCACCGTCGTAAAACCAGCCATCAGCGTCTTGCGGGCGTTCTTCACTCCGGCTACGGTTTGGCGCGGGACGGAAACGCCAAGCGCTGCATAGCCATTCTGGGTCGGCTCCCCCGTGAGATGATCATGCACGTCCATAAGGCCCGGCAGACAGGTGCCCTTCGAAAGATCCACGGTCTCCGAACCCGCCGGCGCGGCGATGTTCACGCCGAGCACGATCCATTTTTCAACCACGATGGTGGCGTTAGAAATCAGCTCGCCCTTTTTCACATCGAGCAGCGAGCCGCAGCGGATCACCGTCGCCGCGGGCAGCGCGGAGGCACACAAAAACAGAAATAAGGCAATGCGCAATTGGATTTACCCCGGAATCTCTTAGTATCGCAAATAATTTCGATGCGTCCCGAAACCAAGATGTGAGAACATCGAGCGAACCCGATGAAATCCCTCCTGATCGTATCGTTACTCTGCGCCGGAAACGGCTTCGCCCAGCCGGCCGGCAAAGACGCCGCCGCGATCATCGAGATCGGGGGAGCCCCCAGCCTGAGCCTGAGCGGCGACGGATGGAGCTTCGGCCCAACCATCGCGGTAGAAGTCACGCCGATCGAGAAAAGGCTGGAACTTGAGATGGGCGTCACAACGTCTTTCGGGCATCACTCGCAGGAATGGGACATGGACCTTCTGTTTAAGAAACCCTGGACCCTATCCGAAAAAGTGGAATTCATGATCGGCGCCGGTCCCGTGTGGATTCGGACCAGGAAATGCAGCGTGACGACGAACGCGGCTGGCGGTGAGGCTGTTCTGGATTTTATGTTCTGGCCGTCCGCAAAGCGCAGGTTGGGCTGGTATCTCGAGCCAGGCTACGAGTACAGCTTCGGGCGAGGGCACGACCGGTCGGTCGGCATCAGCGGCGGCTTGCTGATCGCGATTCGATGAAGCGGAACATGCCATATTCTGTCACTGCCGACCCAGTGCCACGGGGCTCGGTTACGCCAGCGGCGGCACGTCCACCCAGGCGCGCTTCTTCCAGCTCTCGATGCCTTTTTCGGCGAGTTGCACGCCCTTCACGGCCTCAAGCAAACCCCACCGGAACGGCTCGTCCTTCACGACGTGCCGCAGGAACAGCTCCCACTGCACTTTGAAGGCATTATCGTACGATTCCTGCTCCGGAACCTTCTGCCAACCATCGAAATAATTGATCGTACTGGAGATATCGGGATTCCAAACCGGGCGCGGCGTGGAGCCATAATGTTGAATCCAGCACTCGCGCAAGCCCGCCAACGCGCTTCCCTTGGAGCCGTCGACTTGAATCGTCAAGAGGTCGTCGCGCCGCACGCGCACGCACCACGATGAATTGAAGTGCGCGATCACGCCGCCGTCGAGTTCGAACGTCGCGTAGGCCGAATCGTCCGCCGTGCATTCGTATGGCTTGCCCGCCTCATCCCAGCGCGTCGGCACGTGCGTTGCGCCCAGGCAGGAGACCGACTTCACTTCGCCGAACAGATTATCGAGCACGTAGCGCCAGTGGCAGAGCATGTCGATGATGATGCCGCCACCGTCCTCTTTACGATAGTTCCACGAAGGCCTCTGCGATGGCAGCGTGTCGCCTTCAAACACCCAGTATCCGAATTCGCCGCGCACCGAGAGAATCTTGCCGAAAAAACCCATTTCGCGCAGGCGCTTCAGCTTCAGCATGCCGGGGAGCCACAGCTTATCCTGCACCACGCCATGCTTCACGCCCGATTGTTGCGCCAGTCGAAACAGATCGTAGGCGACATCATAGGTATCGGCAATCGGTTTCTCGCAGTAGATGTTCTTCCCCGCCGCGACAGCTTTGCGGACGGCATCGGCGCGGCGGTCGGTGGTCTGCGCGTCGAAGTAAATCGGATACTGCGGATCGCCCAGTGCCGCGTTCAAATCGGTAGACCATTTCAAGCCGCCGAATTCGCCGGAAATGGCCGCCAGTTTTGCCTCATTCCGCCCGATGAGCAGGGGCCTCGGCATGATGATTTCGTTGTCGGAGATCTTCACGCCGCCCTGCGCGATGATCGCCGCGATCGACCGACGCAGGTGCTGGTTCAACCCCATGCGTCCGGTGACGCCGTTCATGATAATACCAACGTTATGAATCATTTAGCTCTTCTGCGGCTGTGAGCCTTTTGGAAGCGGCGGAGCCTCGGCACCCGCGCGCGGCAGCGTCCCGTCCAGTTCCTGACGCCAGTGGGCGACGTCGCCCGCCGGTCCATAGCAATAGATCATGCGCAACGGCGTTTCGCCGATGTTGGTCAACTGGTGAAACACGCGGCTGGGAATGTAGACGGCTTGGCCCATAGTGACCGTCGTCCGCTCCTCACCCAGGCACATTTCGCCGGTTCCCTCGACGATGAAATAAATCTCTTCCTGCTCCTGATTGTGCCAGGGGACCTGACCCCCGTTCGGCTCCAGCATGACGTTGCCCATGCAGAAATTGGAGGCCTGAATCGGGCTTGCGCCGCCGACCAGGTTCTGCGTACGCCGGCGCGCGGGATACGTCCGGCCGGCGATCTGCGATAGATCCGCGATGATCATCGAAAATTCAGGCTAACATTATTTCCGATTTTCGAGGATGGTGCTGGTGGAGGCGAGGCCGTAGGGCTCGGATGATGCTGACTGACGCACGGTGACACCGTCGATCTTGATGCTGACGCGAAGGGTGCCTTTCTCGGCCTTGTTCTGCGCGGCGATCATCAGCGGCGCGCCCGAGGGGGCTTGAAACAGGAGGGTCGCCGGGAGTTCGATGTCGCTTTGTTGCGTCGTACCGGAGGCGCTGTGAAAGGTTAGACCCGCCGCGGTGGCTGTGCCTTCAATGACGTATTCGACCACGTGATATCCCGGCCTTAACTGGATTTTGGGAGTGACGGTCGTCACGATCTCCGTGTAAAGAGGACTGGTGCACGCCACATCGACGTTCGTGCCCGACGAAGCCTTCGTAAGAGCAACCTTGCAGTAATGATCCGAGGAAGAAATGTCGAAGTTGGCGCTAGTTTCGTTACCGTCTTCCGTGAAGTTCACGCCCAGCGGATAAGCGTCGTGCAAGGCGGTTTCGTAATGGCCAACGATAGGTCCGAGATCCGCGTCCGTCTTGTAGGACAAGTGTGTACGCCCGGACGACGGAGGGTCGTATGTTTCACTCTGATGTTCGAAGGAAGGAAGCCAGGCGGGAAAACGAGGGTCCTGCTTCGCCTGCCCAAAGCTTGCCGCCGCAAGAACGACCAACAAACTGAACTGCATAGTTGGATATCGGCGAGTGCGGTGGTTCGCTTTATGACGTGCCGCTCAATAAAAATCGTGCGATGACGGAGCCGCGCTGGTCGGCATGATGCACGGCCGCACATCCGTCGCCTTGATCGACGCCACGCCGCGCTGGTTCTGCAGGATTCCATCCACAAGCAAATAGGAGTTGCCGAGCACGGTGATGCGCAGGCGGTCGAACACGTCGGGTTTCAAGATCACGTTGGCGATGCCCGTCTCGTCTTCCAGGCTTAGAAATACAAAGCCCTTGGCCGTGCCGGGCTGCTGGCGGCAGATGACGGCTCCGGCGACGCGGATGAACCGGCCGTCAGGAATATGGCGGACGTTGGCCGCCGGCACGACGCGCATCTTGTCCAGATGGGCGCGGTGGAATCGCATCGGATGCGAGCCGATCGACATTCCCTGGTTCCAAAAATCCGATTGCAGGCGCTCCACAGGATTCATCGGCACCAGAGGCGACGGCATCTCCGGTGCACCTGCGTCCTTCAGAAGTTCTGTAACAGGGCGTAATGCCAGTTCCGATTGCCACAGCGCGTCGCGGCGATGGCGTTTGCGATTCCCAATCTCATTCAGCGCGCCCAAATCGGCCAGCGTGGTCAACTCGCTTTTCGACATCTGCGGGACGCGGCGGCGCAGATCGTCGATATCGGCAAACGGAGATTTTTGTCGTTCCTCAATGAGGGTCATCGCCGATTGATTGCTGAAGCCGCGCACATAATTAAAGCCGAGCCGCACGACGAGTTCCGAGCCGCGGCGTTCCACTGTGCATGGCCAATCGGACCGCGTCGCGTCGACGGGCAGGAAATGGAGCCCGTGGCGTTGCGCATCCTTCACCAGCGTATTCGGGCTATAAAAGCCCATGGGCTGATTGTTGAGGATCGCCGCCGTGAACGCCGCCGGATAGTGGCATTTCAGATACGCACTCGCGTAGACGATCAGTGCGAAGCTGGCCGCGTGGGATTCGGGAAATCCGTACAGCGCGAACGCAGTGATGGAATGGACGATGGTGTCCTGCACCTCACCAGTAATGCCTTTTTTCGCCATGCCGGAGCGCAGGCGCGTCTCGATGTCTCTCATGCGCTCCTCGGAGCGCTTGAATCCCATGGCGCGGCGCAGTTCCTCTGCCTCGCCTCCGGTGAAGTCCGCGACGATCATCGCCATCTTCAGGAGTTGCTCTTGAAACAGAGGCACGCCGAGCGTCCGTGCGAGCACCGGCTCCAGTAATGGATGCAAACAAACCGGCTTCTCCTCGCCCTCGCGGCGGCGCAGGTAAGGATGCATCATTTTGCCGACAATCGGCCCGGGACGGATGATCGCTACCTGCACCACGATGTCGTAAAATTTTGCCGGTTTCAGGCGAGGCAGGCAGGACATCTGCGCACGGCTCTCCACCTGAAACATGCCCACCGTGTCGGCTTTTTGCAGCGTGCTATAGACCTGCGGATCGCCGGCAGGAAGCTTCGCCAGATCGACCTCTTCGTCGTAATGATCGCGAATCAGGTTGATGGAATCCTTGAGCACAGCCATCATGCCGAGGCCCAGCAGATCCACTTTAATCAGCCCCAGATCCGCGCAGTCTTCCTTATCCCATTGCACGATCACGCGGCCGGGCATGGTCGCCGGTTCCAATGGCACGATGGAATCGAGCTGCCCCTGGCAGATCACCATGCCTCCGGAATGCTGGCCCAGATGTCGAGGCAGATTCAGAATCTGACGCGATAGCGTGAGCAGCTTCGCCACGCGATCGTGCTTCAAATCCAGGCCCGCGGCTGCGATCTGCTTTTCCGCGGGCTTATCGCCGCCGTTCTCCACCTCCCATGAACCTCGCGCGGATAGCTTCGAAATTCGATCGAGTGTTTCCAGGTCGAAGCTTAGCGCCTTGCCGACGTCGCGTATCGCCGATCGGCTGCGATAGGTGATGACGTTGGCCGTCATCGCCGCGCCCAGTTTGCCGTAGCGCTGATAGACGTATTGAATCGCTTGCTCGCGGTCGTCGCCGCTGGGGAGATCGAGGTCGATGTCGGGCCATTCGCCGCGTTCTTCGGACAAAAAACGCTCGAACAGCAGTTCCATCTTTACCGGATCGACGGCGGTGATGCCGAGCGAGTAGCACACCGCGCTATTGGCCGCCGAGCCTCGACCTTGCACCAAAATTCCCTGTCGCCGGCAGAACTCGACGATGTCCCAGACGATTAAGAAATAACCGGACAGTTTGAGCTTTTCGATCAGCGCCAACTCACGCTCGATCTGGCGATAGGCTGTGGGATCGTTTGCGCCATAGCGATCGAGCGCGCCAGTCAGCGTGCGCGCGCGCAGGAACGAATCCATGGTCTCTCCCGGAGGGACGGGATAGCGCGGAAATTCGTAGCCCAGGTCGGCCAGCGTGAATTGCAGACGGTCGGACAAGCTACGAGCGTTCTCAATCGCCTCGGGCGTAGTGGCAAATAGCCGCTTCATCGCAGCGGGAGTTTTTAGATGGTGCTCGGAGTTTTGCTCCAGCAGGCAGCCCGCTTCATCGACGTTGGTTTTGTGACGCGCGCAGGTGAGCACGTCCATAAGCGCGCGATTGCCGGGATGAGCGTAGCGGACGCCGTTGGTCGCGATCAGAGGCAGTTTGCTTCGCCGAGCCATCTCTTTCACACGTTCGTTCCGGACTTCTTCGCCGCGAATTAAGTGGCGCTGCAGTTCCGCGTAGACGTTGCCCGCGCCGTAAATGCTCATCAGTGTTTCCGCCCGCTGGGAAGCGTCGGCGATCGCGATCAGACCTTTGGAGTATTGTCGAAACTCGGCTTCGCTGGCCGCGGCCTTGCCTTTTTCCGAGCGCAGTTTCATGGACGAGATCAAGCGGCACAGGTTTTGATAGCCCTCGCGATTTTCCACCAGCAGCGTGTAGCGGCCTCCGGCGGCAGCGGTGATCTCCGCGCCAATGTGCGGACGGATGCCCAGCTTTTTTGCCGCCATGTAAAAACGCGGAGCGCCGCTTACATTGTCGGTATCGACCAAGGCCATCGCGGGAATGTCCAGTTGGGCGCACTGGTGGACCAGATCCTCGGGCAGGGAGGCTCCTTCGAGAAAGCTGAAAGCGGATCGGGCGTGGAGTTCGACGTACATCCTCAATGCACTGCGTCCGAAGGGGACTGACCTTTCTGTCCCAAGGCGCGCGTATTACTTCGTGAAAAAATGGAGTTCCCCCGCGCTGCGTGGACAGAACGGTCTGTCACCTTCGGTCCACATGGCAGCTTAGTCATAACTCCCGTGCACAAACCACTTCCTTGTATCCGTTAAATAAATCCGGTATACCGCGCGATCCTCCAGCACCACGTCCCATTCATCGCGAGCCCATGACGTATCGGCCCACCAGTCTCCGGAACTTCGCCACGGCCCGGCAGAATGAATCACCTCGCCGCGCACACGGTCGGAGCTCACGCGCCGCGGCGTCTGATGCCTCGTGACCACCTGTGCTGCCAAAGGAGGACGGAAATAGCGCAGAGCCACCCTCAAGGGACGCGACTTCGGCGCCGCGGGCTCGGCCGGTTCGAAGGCGCAGGGCCGCAGACGATACGCATCCGGCCTGTGTGTATTGAGCAATTCCGGCGTGCCCACGCGATCGGCTCCGGCTAACGCACGGAGACGGGACAATAGCGTATGCAATTTCTCCGGCTCGGGGGTGGCGGGATGAAACAGGCCGCTCTGCACGAACCTGGGCTCAGCCGGATCGAGCGTAATCTGCACCGCGACCACCGGAGCATCGGGCGGCTTGGCTTCTAGAGAAAGCTGCACCTGCTTGAGCAGCGCCAGAGGATCGCGCATGGCCAGCGGTAGGTCCAATACGCGAACGAAATTGCGAAAAGGGGGACAGACTTCTCTGTCCCCGCCTGTCAAAAGTCCATCCGGAGGTGGCTGATGGCCGTGGACAGAGCGGTCTGTCCCCCTTTTCGCAATCCCCGGATCATCGAGCAGCGTCAACGTGACAATAATGCGGCGTGCAGCCTTGCCGTTGCTGTTGAGCTTCGCCGTCAGATCGTGCAACTGGCCGGAGACGACAAACAGGATCGGTTCCAAAAGCTCGATGGCGTCGTCGAACTCCTGGTGCAGTGTATATTCGATCGGCGGCAGCGAAAGATGCAGCAGATCGGCGCCTTGGCCCAGAGCCAGACGCCGCAACTGGTAGCCGGCCTCGCCCAGACGCTCTACCACGCCGACTTCGGGCAAGGCCGCCAGCTCGCCTAGTGTGCGGACGCCCCAGCGGTGAAGCTTTAGCAACAATTCCGGAGAAATCAAGGGCGTATCGATGGGGATGCCCGACAAAACGTCGGCTTCCTCACCCGGCGCAACAATGGTAACTCCCCGATAGGCGCGCGCGATCAGCACGGCGGTGGATTTATTCGAGGCGATGGCCAGGCTGGCATGGATGCCCATCTCCTCGCCTCGCTTGGAAATTTCCGAGGCGATTTGATGGAAATCTCCGAACAGCGACCCCAGGCCGTCGACGGAAAACACCACCGTATCGGCCGCGGCAGTCTCCACCAAAGGTGAAAATTGCCCGGCTAATGCCGCCAGCCCGGGTGATGGGCCATAAAGACACGCGATCACTCAGGCTCCACAAAATCCCCTGGCTGACGCCAGGGGCTATAGCCCCGCACGTCAGTGCGGGGATCACTCGACTTCGACATCAGGCCTCCGCGAGCGCTTCCAGCCTCAACGGGGCCGCATCGAAAGGCTTTCGTGATACCGCCTCCGATTCCAGCCGCACCAGGGTTTGAAATGGCGGCAAACCTCGCCACTCGACGGCGGACTGGCTCATGGCGAGCTGATGCGCGGAGCTGGATTTCGCCACAGATTGCCGCGCCAGGATCAGCAGGATGGCCGGAGTGTGTTGCACCGCGTTTCTCAGCCGGTACCAATAGGAGAGTGGCACGCGCTGCAGGGAGATTGCGGCCACATCGCAGAGGTCGAGCACCACCAGCCCGAATCCTCCGCTGTGCAGGACCATGTCCCCGGCTTTCAGAGCCGTTTCCAGGCGATGTGCGCACTGCACCCACAGCAGTTTTCCCAGATCCGCCCCGGCGCGAGCCGCCGAAACCGGGTCAAACGAGTCATCGCAATCGATCCAGGCGGCCACCTCCCCGCCGAGCGTGGCGGTCGCCAGCATGGTTTGCGCCAAAGCGGTCCTGCCGGTGGACCGGTCGCCTAAAATTTCCGTGACGGTGCCGCGAGGCAAAGCACAAATCCCTTGCACGGCGTCCTGAAGCTTTAACCCGGTGCGGGGAGGGAGGGAAGTGACCAGTGCGGTTGCAATGTTCGCCATTTCTTCGCCTGTCTCGATTGTCCGCCTCCTCCGGCAATCTGTCAAGGAAAAATAAAAAGGGGCCGCCTGGAATTTCAGGCGACCCCTTGGGTTTATAAGCAGCCTTATGAATTAGTTAGCGTTAGGAATGACGCGGGCGTGAACCGTATCCACAGCAAACTCCCCGTTGATTCCATGGCACACGACGCAAGCTTCACCAAGCGCCGTGGTATTGGCCAGAGCGTGCGAAGCAGTCGCCTTGTCGTCGTGGCAGCCTTGGCAGGCGGCCGCAATCGGAGGCGTGCTCGGAAGGAAAGCACCGTTGCTAGCCACATTGGCCACCGCACCGACGTTATCCACTTGATAGGACTGGCCGACGTGGCAGGTATTGCAATAGCGCAGGTCGCCCGGGAACCGGACTTCCTGATAGTTCGTCGTGCCGAGCACGTACGGATTCGACAGCGCCTCACCGCGGTGAATGCTGTGAATCTGCCAGGCGAAGTTGACGCTATCCTTCGACGTGCCGTCGGTCAGCGTCGGGTTGTGGCAAATGACGCATGCCTGCGTGTCCGCACGGCTTCCACCATGGACGAACGCCAGGTTATCGTGGCATTTGCTGCAGTTGGCGGTGGAAACCACCTGGCGCCTTGCGACTACCGGAGTGCTATCGACCGAGAAGTAATATTGGAACGGAGCCGCCCAATCCACCGCGCTCACCTGCTGCGTCGTACCCGGCAGCAGTGTGACGTTGTTCTCCGCCAGGAGAGAAACAGTGTACGAGCCGGTTGCGCCGGCCGGAATCTTATTGCTCATCGTGTAGGTATAGACTCCACCCGCTCCGCCACTGAGACTTCCACCGGCCTGTGTCGTAGGAGTTTCCGAAACGCGGATGCCGTTGACACCGTAATCGACGTTTGCGCCGCCCAGAACCACACGGAACGTGGTGAGCTTGGTGATGTCCACCGGATTGCCGGACTTATCGCTCACCTGGAACTGAACCGTCGGGGCATTGCCCGGGGTCGCGTTCTTCACGCTGATGACCTTGGTCACGATTCCCGCCAGCGAAGTCGACTTGCTGGGTATCGTGTGCGCGCCCGGAACCGAGGCGTCAAATTCGTTGTGCATCGTCGAGGTGTGGCAGTTCGTGCACTGTGTATCGTCGTACTGGATCAGATTGACGTGATTCTGGCCGGTGGCGAAGTTCACGTCGTCGTGGCAGGAGCCGCAAGCCGCGCGCGTCGGCTGTGTCGCCCAGTAGCCGGATTGTGTCGGCCCGGCCGCGTGGCAAGTGGTGCAGTTGCGGATATCCTGCGGGAAAACGATCGTCGAGAAATCCACCCAGGCGCCGCGATGGTAAATCTGATACGGCGTGCCCGCGATCACGCTGGGCAGGCTCGATCCCATGTGCAGCTTGTGGATGAACACCTTCATGTCTACCGTGTTCAGCGTATCCGGGTTCACACTCTGCGGAGTATGGCACAGCACGCAATAAGCGATCTCCGTGCGGGCCCCGCCGTGGGCACTGATCGGATTGTGGCAGTTGTTGCAGGCCTTCTCTGTAACAATGTCGCGAACCACGGTGACATTGGAGCCGTTCGGCACGAATGAATACGTCGTGTTCGACGTGTACGCGGTAGGATAGCCGTACGCCGCAAGGTTTCGGGACGCCTGCACGCCGATGGTAGTGGTCGCCGTCGCGTCGAACGTGGTCGGCGCCTTCTTTCCGAACGTATAGGTGTATGTCCCGCTCGAAGCATCGACCAGGGCGTATGTACCGCCGGTGTCCGTACTCGCCTGCGTCTGAGGAGGATTGTTGTTGGTACTCGAGTTAAGCACGGTCGTCGTATACGCTGTGTACTGGGTCTGGCCCTGGGGAATATAAGCCGCGACGAAACTCAGAGAAACCGCGCCGGCCGTCTGAACACCCAGACGGTCCAGTCCCGCTCCGTTGGAGTCGGTCAAGGTGAACTGCGCCGTGATCGTTCCATCTTTCGCGATGGCCGCACTCTTGACTTTCACCAGAACGCCGGTGGTGAAGGAATTAAACGTAGAGGCGGCCGCCGTCGCCTCGGGATTGAAATCTTTATTCCGTTTTTCCGCCCATCGCTGGCCGGAAGCGGTTGCTATCAAAGCCACAGCCACCGTGGCTATGGAAAAAAGTGATCGAATTCTCATATTCAAATCTCCCTACGGAAACAGCATCCGCATATAGGCAACGTCACCGCTGCATTTTCGCGATATACATTGCAAATCAAAGGCCATTGCTATCTTGTTGTTTTTGTGATGCCAATAAGACGCCTCCCTGTCGCAAAATGAGGCATTTGGCGCAGCTTTGTCATCGCGACTCGGGTCTTGGCGCAGGCTTAAATCGCCATAATGGCTGCGCTCACCGGTCTGGAGCCGACTGGGATCACGGTAAGCAGCTTGGCCGCGCGCTCCTTATACCGGTTCGGGGCGATGAGGTCCACGCGAAGCACGGCTACGTCGCCGGATTTCCGGTTCAACACCAGAGCATACTGATCGTCCGGCGTCACGGCGACGAAGCCGGGGTCGTCGCCGACATTCAGAACCGCGATCACCTTTTGGGTGGCGATGTTCAGGATCACCACTCGCCCAGATTCGGGGCTGGCGATGAACAGAAACGAATCGGAAGCGGCCATCGCGCCGGGAGCATGCCCAGCGAGCACCGTTTGCCCAACCTCCGGGGTGTGATACGGGTAGACAATGACCACGCCGTCCACGCCTTCACCGGTGACGAATAGTTGTCCGCCGTCGTTGCTAAAGCAGAGGTGATCAGGGCGGACGGCGATCGGCAGGTCGGCGATCAGCTTCGATGAAGCGACGTCATAGACCGACAGCAGGCGGTCACCGCGATTGGCCGCGACCATCGTCCGGCTATCGGAGAGGAATCGCACCGCGCCGATCTCCGCCGGAGGGCCCAAAGGTCCGCCGAGTTTCCGCGCTGCCAGATCCACCAGGCGCACCGATTGATCCGCGCTGACCGCGGCCATCTTCCCGTCGGCCGAAAGGGCGAAATCGCGCGGATCTTCCGCCAGCGGCAGCTTCCAATCGACCATGAATTTGTCGAGAGCGATGCGCACCAGCGCCTTTGGTTCGCGCGTGAGGACGTAAATCGCGCGCTCATCGGGGGAAAGACGCATGGAGACGGCAGCGGCGCCCGCGGCGAGCTTGCGGGAAAAACGCAGCCGGTCGGCCTGAATCTCCTGCACCGAGCCATTTTCGGGCGTCAGCGCGTAGACCAGCGGCTTGGTGTGCAGCGCGACCACATCCGCGGGAGCGGCGTCCAGCGGAATGAGTTTCGCCACGGCAAGCGCGTGGAGGTCGACTGCGGCGACGGCGTGGCCTTCTTCATTCGCGATGAAAGCGTAGCCCCGGAACCCGGCTTTCCGGCTGGTGCAGGCGGCCGCCAAAGGTAGCGCGAAAAGGGCGCGTCTCGAGATCACAACACTAGTGTAGTCTACTGAAAATAAAACAAAACATTGCCGCGGCGTTGCGGCTGTGCTACTGTTCAAGTTGGGCGCTCAGGCCCCTGCCTTGAAAGCTCCCAAGTAGAACAATTTCCTATGAATCTGCGGTCGCTGTTCAGTCTTTTTTCCTCCGACCTCGCCATCGATCTTGGGACGGCGAACACGCTGGTTTTTGCCAAGGGCAAGGGCATTGTGGTGAATGAGCCGTCGATCGTCGCCATCAACAAGACGACGGGTGAAGTGGAAGCGGTGGGCCGCGAAGCCAAGGAGATGCTGGGGCGCACGCCAGGCAACATCGTGGCGATCCGTCCGATGAAGGACGGCGTCATCGCGGACTTCAAGGTCACCGAGCGCATGCTGAATTACTTTATTCAGAAGGCGCACGGGCGCAAGATGCTGGTGCATCCGCGCATCATCATCGGTGTGCCCAGCGAGATCACGCAGGTGGAGAAGCGCGCTGTGATCGATTCGGCCTATCACGCCAAAGCGAGCGAGGTTTATCTCGTCGAGCAGGCGATGGTGGCGGCGATCGGCGCGGGCCTGCCGATCACCGAACCTTCCGGCAACATGGTGGTGGACATCGGCGGCGGCACTACAGACGTGGCGGTGATCTCGCTATCCGGCATTGTGTATTCGCGCTCCGTGCGCGTGGCCGGAAATGAGATGGACGACGCCATCGTGCAGTACATGAAGCGAAAGTACAATCTGCTGGTCGGCGAGACCACGGCGGAGAAGGTGAAGATCTCGATTGGCTCGGCGTACGTGCTCGACAAGCCGCTGACGATGGAGATTAAGGGCCGCAACCTGATTGAAGGCGTGCCGCGAACCATCACCGTGGACGATGCGGAAATTCGCGAGGCGCTTTCCGAGTGCGTGGCGACGATCATGAACGCAATCCGTGTGGCCTTGGAACGGACACCGCCGGAGTTGTCCGCCGACATCAGCGATCGCGGCATTGTGCTGACGGGCGGAGGCGCGCTGATCAAGAATCTGGATAAGCGCATTCGACAGGAAACCGGGCTTCCGGTATCGATCGCCGAGGATCCGCTGGCGTCGGTTGTGCTGGGAACGGGCAAGATGCTGACCGAGTTCAAGCTGCTGCGCCGCATCGCCATCGAGTAGCCGGCGGGCTCGGACCGCCGGGTTAGCGTGTCTTATGGAGTTTTTTCTTAGTCGTTACCGCAACCTTTCGGTGCTTGTGGCGGTGATTCTCGCGCAACTGGTGCTGCTCGCTTATCAAGTGAGAACGAATGGCGACGTGCGGCTGATTCGCGTGTGGGCCGTGGGCGCAGTGACGCCGCTGGCGCGGGTGATTGAGAACGGGCGCATCGGCGTATCCCATTTTTTCAGCGATTATTTCGTTCTGCTCGACGTGCGCGAGGAAAATAAGCGCATGAAGGCTGAGCTCGATCGCGTCAAAATGGACAATCAGTATCTCCGCACCGAGCTTTCGACCGCGGACCGTGTCCGTTCCCTGGCCATTTTTCAGGCTCATTCGCCTTCGAAGACCGTCGCGGCGCATATTATCGCAAACGACCCCAGTGTAGCCGCCAAGGATGTCTTCATCGACCGCGGCAGCTCGAGCGGCATTGAGCCGGGCATGGCGGTGATCACGCCGGACGGCATCGCGGGCAAGGTGACCAAGGTATTTTCCAGCGCCTCACAGGTGATGCTGGTAACCGATGGATCCTTCGCTGCCGGCGTTATTTCCCAAACCAACCGCGTGCATGGCGTGTTTCGCGGCCAGGGGTTTGAGGGCTCCGGCAGAATCGAGCATGTGCAGAACGAGCAGAAGGTGGATCCAGGTGAGTGGTTCTACACCTCCGGCGACGACCGCATTTTTCCGAAGGGCTTGCCGGTGGGCGAAGTGACCGTTGTGCATCAGGGGAAAACGGAAAAGGAGATTTACATCTCGCTCAGCAGTTTCAAGAACGCCCTGGAAGAGGTTCTGATCATCGTGGAGGGTGTGCATGCGCCGATTCCCAGCGCGTCAACACCCTCCGAGCCGCCACGGCTGCTGGCGCCGCCCCCGTTCGATCCCGCCGATGGCGCGCCGGTGCAGCCGCTTCAGACCGGCCCCATTTCGACTGACGCCGACCGCGTCAAGGAGCAGTATCGCAAGCTCGGGGCGCAGGAAGGCCATCAATACGGCGAACGCAGCAACGGAGCTCCGAATTACAACATGCCGCTGAAACAAGAAACCAGGCCGGACGCAAAGCCCGAGAAACCATGAGCGGATTTTCGGATCAGTACCGCGCGCCGCTGCGCAAGGAGCGCAGTTCGATGGTGAACATCGCGGTGATCGCGGGGATCTCCCTCCTGGCGATCCTGTTTCGAGTGTACGTGTCGCGTTTCGTGCCCTATCTGCAGTATTTGGAATTACCGCTTCTCGTCACGGTGTATTTTTCGCTGATGTGGCGCAGTCCGATCGCCGGTGTGCTGTTCGGCGCGACCGTAGGGCTGGCGCAGGATTCACTGTCGCATCATCTCCTGGGCATGTTCGGCATCGTGAAGACCTTGGTGGGATATTTCGCCGCGTCGGTGAGCCTCCGTGTGGACGTCGGCAATCCGCTGCTACGGCTGGTTCTGGGATTCTTTTTTTTCTTCTTCCATCAACTGCTGTACTGGGTGATGGCGCGTGCGATGCTGGGAGAAGCGCTGGACTTCGAGGCCCCCCAGGCTCTGGTGCTGGCCATGCTGAACGCCATCGTCGCCGTGTTTCTCTATCAGCTGTTGGATAGACTGAAAGTTACGGGTTAACGCCGGAGAGAAACAAGAAGGCAGCCTTTCGTGGACCCCGAGATCCAGCAATCGAAGCATTCGCCGCCGAGCCGCCTTTATCGCGACGATACCCGCTTTGCGCTGGGCCGCATCGCCGTTTTTCAATATCTCACCGTGGGGGCGTTTCTGTTCCTCACCGGCGGCTACTGGATTCTGCAGGTCCGCGATCAGAAATTCAACGCGGAGATGGCGGAGCGCAATCGCATCAAGACGGTTCCGCTCCTGGCTCCGCGCGGAAAAATTCTAGACCGCGACGGGCGCATCATCGTCGACAATCACTCGTCGTTTGAATTGCGCATCTCGCGCGAAACGCTGAAGCCGGAGCATATTCCCGCCATCGCGGCCGGCTTGAACATGACGCCGGAGGAGGTTCGCGTACCGCTGGCCCGCGCCGAATCACGCCGGATTCCCAAGTATTTCCCAGTGCTGATTAAGCAGGAGCTGACGCCGGCCGAACTGGCCTTCGTGCAATCCCACATGGATCGCGACACGTTTCCGGAGTTGGAGTATGTGTCCAGCCAAACGCGTTTGTATCCGCAGGGCGGCTTGGCGGCTCACGCGATCGGCTATGTGGGCGAGGTGTCGGACCAGGAATTGAACTCCGCGGAATTCGCGAAATACTCGCAGGGCGATAAAGTCGGCAAGGAAGGGCTGGAGCGGCAGTACAACGAAATCCTGATGGGCGTAAACGGACAGCGCCGCGTGGTGGTGGACAGCATGGGCCGTGAGCACGGCGATCCGATGGAGAACAAGGATTTCGTGCCCGGCCAGAGTCTACAGCTGACGCTCGACCTGGATCTGCAGGCTGTGGCGGAGCTGGCGATGGAAGGCCGGCGCGGCGCGGTGGTCGCATTGGACCCGCGCAACGGGGACGTGCTGGCCATGGTGAGCCGGCCTGCCTTCGATCCGAACCTGTTCACGCGCCGCATCAGCCGAGCGGACTGGAAGGAGCTCACGGAGAATCCCGACAATCCCCTGATGAACCGGGCGATTCAGGCGCAGTTTGCGCCGGGCTCGACGTTCAAGCCGATTGTGTCCATGGCGGGCCTGGAGAACGGGATGCTGGAGCCGGCGACGACCGTCCACTGCCCAGGCAGCGCGACGTTTTATGGCCACACGTTCAAGTGCGACGAGACTCATGGCACGGTGGACCTGCACCGCGCGATCGTCCATTCGTGCGACGTCTTCTTCTTCACCGTGGGAAACCGGATGGGGATCGACCGCATCGCCGAGTACGGACAGCTGGCGGGGATCGGGAAGAAAACGGGCATCGACCTTCCCAATGAGAAGGACGGCCTGATGCCTTCACCCAAGTGGAAGCTGCGGGTGCTGCGTGAAAAATGGTATGCGGGCGAGACCATTTCGGTGGCGATCGGCCAGGGCGCGGTGACGGTAACGCCGATTCAACTCGCCTCGGCCATCGGAGGCTTGGTTTCGGGCGGAGTGTGGTACAAGCCTCATCTGGTGAAAGGCGCGCGTATCGATCCGCCAAGGCGCGCCGAGTTTCGTCCGGAGAACGTGGCAACCGTGGTGTCGGGCATGTGCGGCGTTGTGAACGAAGGCGGCACGGGCGCGTCGGCGGCGATTCCGGGCCTGGAAATCTGCGGCAAGACGGGCACCGCGCAACGCATTTCCAACGATCTCGCGAAATCGAACAAGGCGCTGGCGGCGGCGATGAAGGATAACGGCTGGTTCACGGGATTCGCGCCGCGGGAAAATCCGGAAATCGTGGTAGTGGCGTTATGGGAGGGCGGCGGCAAGGGAGCATTCTCCGCTCCGATCGTGCGCGACGTGATCAAAGCCTATTTCGATAAGAAAGCCCGGCTGGCGCGGCCCGGTCCGGCGCAGCTTTCCCTGTTTACACAAGGGCCTGCGACGACCGCGGCGCATTGATGGAATAATAGAACGTGGCCCGCTACCGCAGCCTCCGCGATCTCGACTGGCCCCTGCTGATTATCAGCCTGGTGATCTGCACCCTGGGCGTGTTACAGATATATTCGGCCACCCATGGCGACACGCCGTGGCGAAACGCGTGGTGGAAGCAGATCATCTACATTGGTGTAGGACTGGGACTGATGTGGCTCACGACGTCGATCGACTACCACACGCTGCTGGGCCAGGTGCCGATTCTGTACACTGCCTCCGTACTGGGCCTGCTGATGACGGTGGCGGTTGGCAACGTGGTGTTTCACGCCCGACGATGGATTCACATTTTTGGGGTCAGCTTCCAGATCTCTGAATTTGTTAAATTGGTGATAATATTGATGGTGGCACGGTATCTCTCGGAGCTGAAGAGCGACGAGGTGAACCTGCGGGACCTGTTGAAATTAGGAGGATTGGTCGCGCTGCCCGTGGCTCTGGTGTACTATCAACCGGACCTTGGCACGGCGATTACCTGTGTGTCGGTGCTGGCGGCCGGGATTCTGCTGGCGGGTTTGCGCTGGCGGTACATCGCGGGGATTGCGTTAATTGCCGCGCTGGCAATGCCGGTGGGCTGGTATTTTATTAAAGATTATCAGCGGGCGCGGTTCTTGACGTTTCGCGACCCGTCCCTGGACCCGAAAGGCGCGGGGTATCAGGTGATCCAATCCAAGATCGCGATTGGAGCGGGAGGAATCTGGGGAGCGGGCCTGACGAAAGGCACGCAGACTCAGTTGCGGTTCCTTCCGGCCGCGCACAACGACCTGATCTTCTCCGGGTTTGCAGAAGAACACGGGTTCGTGGGCGTAGTCGTGGCGCTGGGCTTGTATTTCTTGCTGTTGATGCAGATTGTGCAGAACGCGCAGACGGCTCCGGATCGGGCTGGGATGTATATTTGCATGGGGGTGGCGGCTCTGCTGTTGTGCCACCTGCTGGTGAATGTGGGGATGGTGGCGGGCGAAATGCCGCTCACCGGGATTCCGCTGCCGCTGATGAGCGCGGGCGGGTCCATTACGATGTCGGTATTTGTAATGCTGGGGCTGGTGAATAATGTACGGCTTCGGCGGTTTGTCAGTTAGGATTGACCGGGCCAGGCGTGGATCAGCCGGCGCGGCTAAAGTGAAGCGGATTTCGGTAACAACAAGTTTTTTGGTGCCTTTTTTGGGAGAGATGGGTCGCCTGAGCGCCCGTTTTGGCCCTCCCGGGAGATGGTTTCCGCAGTGCTGGTAAGGTTTCGGGTCCAATCGACGGGGTGTATGAGGACGGCTCCACTCCGGCGGGACGCACCAGCCATCCGGCCCGAATCGCTTTCGCCCAAGTCGGCCTCTTGATTGTCGCCGAGGTCCTCAATTGGCTCGCGGGAATCCGCGGGACAGGAGGCCTGTAATGAGCAAGGAACTGGTGATCTCGGCCAATCGGCACGAGACCAAGGTGGCGCTGATCGAGGACGATCAACTCTGCGAAGTCTACTTCCAGCGCGCCAATGAATATTCCCTCGCCGGGAGCATCCATAAAGGCCGCGTCACGCGTGTGCTGCCCGGAATGCAGTCGGCGTTCGTTGATCTGGGCCTGGAACGGGACACGTTCCTCTACGTCTCCGACTTCCTGGAGGAGCACGAAGACTTCGACAAGGTGACTGGCGACGAGCGTCCGGCCAGGGAGCCTCGCGAGCGTGAGCGTCGTCCGCCGCAGGGCCCTCCCGCGCAGGCGGCTCCGCAGGAGCCGGTTGAAGGAGCGCCGGTCGAGGCGTTGGGTGCAATGCCGGCGGAAGCTCTGATTGCCCCTTCCGAATCGCGCCGGGATGATCGAGGCGGGGAGAATCGTGGCGACAGGGATCGGCGGGGACGCCGCTCGCGCCGCCGCAGGGGCGGTGGCCGCGGGTTCCCCGAATCGAAGTACGCTTCGCCTGGAGCCGAGCAGAGGCAGGGCGGACCGCAGGAGGCATTTCGCACCCCGGCCGGCGAGGAAGCGGAAGCAGCCCAAGCGGTGGAGAGCGTGGCGGAGCCGGCATCTGAGGAAATCACCCCACTTATCCTGCCCGGCGAATCCCTGAAGAAATATCGCGAGGGGCCTCCCGCCCTGAAGGCTGAAGAGGCCATCGAGCCGATCGCCGAAGAGCCTGAGCCGCTCGGCGAATACGACGAGCCAATTCATTATCCGGCGGAGAACGCGTTACCCGATGCGCCCGTTCATGCGGGTGAGGCTGCCGTGGAAGCGCAGGAGCCGCCGGTGATTCCACCACCACTTCCGCAGGAGTACGTTGCGGCTCATCATCAACCGGATGAGTTGGAAGAAAAGGAGGCGGCCCAGGCCGCCGAGCCGGAAGCCCCGGACGCCGGAAATGAGGAAGAGGAAGAGGGCTCTGTGCCAGGCCTTGACGATGACGAGGATCGCGACATTCAAGCGATGATCCTTGGTGATATCGAGGGCCTCGATACGGTGGACGAGGAAGGCGAGGAGATCGAGGAAGCAGCGGCCGGCCAAAAGTCCGAAGAAAAAGTCGGGGAAGCGGCCGTGGCGGGCGAGACCGCATCGGCTGCGGTTCGGGACCGCAGTGGCCGCTATCCGCATCGCGGCGCGCGCCGCAACCGCCGCCGCCGCGGCGGCCCAGAGGCTCCACGCCAGGAAAATCGGAGCGAGAGCCCGGAAGGGCGCGCGCAGGTTCAAGTCGTCGCAAGGCCGGTTCAGGGTCAGCCCTCGATCACCGATCTGCTCAAGGAAGGGCAGGAGATCATTGTTCAGATCGCCAAGGAGCCTCTGGGCCAGAAGGGCGCGCGCATTACGTCGCATATCGCCCTTCCGGGGCGCTATGTGGTGTATATGCCCACGCTCGAGCATATGGGCGTGTCGCGGAAGATCGGCAGCGACGAAGAGCGCCTGCGCCTGAAGCGGATTCTGCAGGGCCGCCGTCCAGGTCCTGTGGGCGGCTTCATTACGCGCACCGCCGCCGAGGGCCGTAGCGAAGAAGACATCGCGGGCGACATGCAGTTCCTCTACAACCTGTGGCAGGACATTCGCACGCGCGCCGAGCGCAAGCCCGCGCCGGTGTTGCTGCACCACGATCTCGACATCGTCCAGCGCATCCTTCGCGATCAACTCGCCGATAGTTTCAAAGCCATTTGGATCGACAACGAGGAGCATTACGAAAGGGTTCTGCGCTTCGTCGAACGCTTCCAGCCCGCGCTGGTTCCCAAGGTGAAGCTGTACACGCGCGAGGCTCCGATTTTCGACGCGTTCGGCGTGACTGCGGAGCTCGAAAAGGCTTTGCGTCCAAAGGTTTGGCTGAAATCGGGCGGCTATATCGTGATCAACCAGACCGAGGCGTTGGTGGCCATCGACGTGAACACAGGTAAGTACGTTGGCAAGTCGAATCGCCTGGAAGACACGATCGTCAAGACCAACACCGAGGCGGTGAAGGAGATTGTGCGCCAGGTCCGGCTGCGCGATCTGGGTGGCATCATCGTGATCGACTTCATCGACATGGACGAGCGGAAGAATCGCCAGAAGGTGATGCAGGCGCTCGAAGAGGCGATGCGCGCCGACCGCGCGCCGTACAAAATTCTCCAGTTCAATGATTTTGGCTTGGTGGCCGTCACTCGCAAGCGCGTGAAACAATCGCTCGAGCGGACGCTATGCTCGCCGTGTCCGCATTGCGAGGGCGCGGGGTACGTAAAGAGCGTGCAAACCGTGATCAGCGAGATTCTCACAGAGGCGCGCAAAATGGCCCGCAGCGTCGACAGCAAAGATGTAATGCTAAGGGTGCACCCCGACGTCGCCAAGGTGTTGAAGTCGCATCAGAACAAGTTCCTGGAGGAGTTGGAAGAGACCCTCCGCAGACCAGTCCTGGTAAAGAGCGATCCGCTGCTCCATCACGAAAAATTCGACCTGGCCTAACTCGTCGGTCAACTGAATAGAACCAGGCCCGGAATGTCGCGGAAATCCGCGGGATTCAGCGTCCATAGTGGCGCGTCCTGACGGATGGCGCAGGCGGCGATGGCAAGATCCGCTTCCCGCCCGCGTGGACGCCGGAGGGTGCGGTAAAGCATCGCCGCGATGGCGGCTTCTTCCTCGCCGAAGGGAATCGTGAACTCCGCGGGGAACAGGCGCTCCCGCACCGTGAGTTCCTGCGGCGTCCGAGGTCCCCGCAGCCATTCATACACGACCTGCGACGGAAGAATGAGCCGCTCGCCGGAGGCCAACACGCGCAACAAGACTGGACCGGAATGCTTGGGCCCTGTCAAGCTATCGATGAGCAGCGAGGTATCGAGGACGATCATCAGACCGGAGTTCTTCTTCCTCCTGTTCTTCGCGCCGCCCTGATTTCTCTCAGTTCGCGGTCGACTTCCGCCTGGCTCCGCGTGGGCGCTTTGGCGAGGTACTCGTCGAGCACGCGCAGCATCCGCAGCCGCTCCCGTTCGCTTAGACGACCGATGCGGGCGTGGTAATCGAGCACCGCTTCCCGCACGACCTCGCTCTTGGGCTTGGACAGGCGCTTGGCCGCGTCTGCGAGTTTGGCTACCGTGGCTTCGTCGAGCGTGAAGGTGACCTTTACCATACTGAGGCCATACTACCATACTGCCCCGAGAGCAAACAAAAAAGGGGACCGGGTTCCCGGTCCCCTCTCGACTTCGGAATGTCTTGCCTTAAGAGGGCCACATAGCGGCCCCACAGCTAGAGCTATTCCAGTAAAATTCTTTTGTTTCCCCTGAAGGCACGATTGTCGAAAACACTATCGCTTGAACTCGGAGCGAAGGATTATTCGACGAAGAATAATTTAAAGATGGTATGCTGAAAAAAACATTCTGTCAAGCTGAGTTCACAAGAAATGCCTGACCACGCAGCCGACCTTGGGCTACGCGGGTGCGAACTTCAGGGCTAGCGCATCTTATTGAGATTTAATCGGTTTCCCCTGATTTTCGACGATGGCACACATGAGCGCATTCTAGCAGGGAATTGTCAACTGATATTCTACGATAAACTTGTGGCGAAGAGGGCTACGGGCAGCTCGTAACCCCTCTCTTAATCAATATACTAGAAGTGGATGCGCAAGCCGAACTCCATCTGGCGCGGAGTATTGGCTTGTCCCGTGAAGCGGCCAAAGGTCGTTGGGCTGGTCAAGCTGAGCGACGCAGGAGTCGAGAACACGGTGTGGTTCATGATGTTTGTGATCTGGAAGTGCAACTCCGCGCCAATCCGCTCGCGGAAGATGCCGATATCCTTTGTGACGGTCGCGTCGAGGTTCCAGCGCGGCAAGCCGCGCAGGTTGTAGTAGCCGCCGCAGCTGGTATCGTATCCCAGAACGCAAGGCCGGAACTCCGCATAGACGCTTTGCGGATTGGTGAACATGTTCATGCCGTATGGGTTGTTCGTGCCGATTCCGCCGGAGCCCGCGACGCCCGAGTGAGCCGCATGGCCACCGGTGAATGGGGCGAGGGCGACCGCGTTCTCCGTCAGAGCGCCCGAACCGGAGGAGTTCGATTCGCCCCATGCCTGCAAAATGGAGCTGGGAGCGTAGCCGACCGACATTCCAGCGCCGCTCTGCGCCGTTAACAGCGGCGCCACGTTCCAACCGCCCAGTATGTGGCCCAGCACTCCCTTCTGGCCCTTAAAGTACGGCGGCTGGTAGAACAGCGCCTGGTTATAGATGAACTTGTAGTCGTAAGCGTTGATGCCGCTACTGGCGCTTAGGTTGTAAGGACTGACCAGCGTGTAGGAGCTGTTGTACTGCGCGATCTGCCCCGTCCCGATGGCCTTGCTCCAGGTAAAGTTCGACGTGGTGGTTAAGCCATGCCAGTCGCTGGCGCGGAAGGTCACATATAAGCCGTTGTAGTTCGAGTAGCCCTGGCTCCCGCTGATCATCAGCGACGTAGCCTGCCCGAAACCTCCATTGAGCGGCTGGCTGATCATCGTGCGGCCAAGCTGCCAGGAGGAGGCGTTATTCATCGCCGTCCAGAGGTTGGTCACCAGGAGATTCTTGATATTCGAGGTCTGGTTTGCTGCTAGCGCCGCCGTGCAGCTTGTGTATCCAGCGCAATAGCTCGAAGAAGCCCCGCCCAGTGCGGCTTCGAAGAACGGCTGCACCGGAACGTTGGCGGGCGCAACGCCTCCCGGGCAAGGATATGCGGTGCCACCGCACAACGCCTGGTAGAGGTTGGCGAAGGCCTGCGCAAACTGCTGGTTGCCGAGCGTCAACATGTACGGAACAGCATCGACGTTGAGTTCGGAGGTTTCGTGTTGGGAATGACGAAACATGTAGCCGGTATCGAGCATCAACTTGGATGATATCTGGCGCTGCACGGAAACCGTAATATTGTCGGTCTGGTTAGGCCGGTAATTGTAGTCCAGGATGGTGGGATCGGCAGCTGCGCCGTTGGTGCCACCGGTGAAATATGGCTGCGGCAAAACCGGGAGAGCGCTGGGGAGTGGAGCAGTCAGCCCATCCGTGCCGATTCGGAAGGCGTTCGCCGCGGTGACCACACCCGCTCCCAGGCACTGTCCGCTGGTGGTGACACCCTGGCACTGCACCGCTTGAATTGCGCCGGGCGCCAGCAGGGGAGACAACACCTGATTCACGCCGTTGATGCGACCGTAAATACGTCCATATCCCACGCGGAGGACGCTTTTGCGCTGGCCAACGATTTTGCCGAGCAATCCGTCGGCGTGAGACGGGTTCCAGGCGAGGGACGCGCGCGGGCTGAATTCGCCGTAGAACGGTTTGTAGGGATATTTCAACCCGTTACCCACATTCCGCACCGTCTCAAATCCAATGGTCGGATTGTAGATCTGGCCGGCCAATGCCGCTTTCTGGCGCTGTGCCAGAAAGGCTTCACTCGTTACGATGTTGCCAGCCGCATCGACAAGCTCCGTCTGCCTGCCCAGTCGTTCGTAAGGCGGCATTTCGAGAGCATACGCAAGACCGTATGTGATGGTGAGCGACGGCTTCAGGTGCCAGGTGTCGCTGAAATAGAAGTTGTAATAGGGAATGGTGGCCTGATTGGCGGCGTAGCTGCCAAGCGGCTCCAGAGCCAGAGTCCCTCCCTGGCGGATGTAGGCCACCTGGGTGTTGCTTACGATACCCAGAGCTTCAGTATAGAGCGTTTCCCAGTTGGAGTACTGCGAGCTTGGAACCGTGCTCGGAATATACGGCGAGTTGGACCAGTTCAAAATACCGCTGTTGCTCAGCCAATACGTGATCTGATTGTTCACGCCGACGCCGTTGTCCGAGCGCTCGTGATAATCGTAATTGTGCTGGTAGCTGCCGCCATATTGAAACAGGTGGTTGCCCTTGATCTGTGTCAGGTTGTCGATGAACTGCATGTCATGCCCATCCCAGAAGCGTTGGCGGATCGACTGGCTGTTGACGTTGTAAGGAACCAGAGCAGCGGTCGACTCGCCGCCGAATTCGACCGCGCCGCCCAGGCCCGGAATCTGCGGCGGTCCCCCCGAATCGGTCCACTGCCAGAATTGACGCAGGTAGGCAAAGCGGAAGTCGTTGGTCAACGACGGCGTGATGTTGGTGGTCAGGCCAGTGATGAAATAGCTGTCAAGCTGCGGACGGGGGGCTTTGGCCACGGCGTTACCGAACGTGTCTCCTGGCAGCGCGCCGCCGATATCATACTGGTTCGTCGTCAGGTTGATGATTTTCGAGAAGCGGTAGCTGGTCATCAGGCGCCACTTGTCATGAAACTCATGATCGATGCGCCCGACATAGTTGTTCTGCGTAAGCGGCGCGCGGATCGACGTAATCCAGCCCTGCGTGTTGTACTGGTCGCCGGCCGTCGGATCGTTGGGCAACGGCATGAACTTCGACCAGATCTGATTGGCAATCGGATTCAGGCCGATGCCGCGCGGATCACAGAGGCCGGTCCCGCAGGTCGCCGGGCTATAAGTCACGCCGTTCACGGTGACCGGATTCGGGTTCAGATTGTAAGCAACATAAGTTCCGGACGAGTTCGGAACTTGAATCACGCCCGCGCGCATCAGCGGCGAAGGCACCGTGTACTCCGTGGTGCCGACGTTGGGGAACCGCGACCCTTCGTAATTGAAGAAGAAATACCACTTCTTGCCGAGAAAATCCTTCGGCACGATCGGTCCGCCAATGGCCACGCCAAACCGAGAGCGGTGGTTGGAGATCAGCGGTGTGTAGGACAACGGGCCGAATCCAGGCAGATTCGAGGGCGTGTGGTTGTTCGCCCAACTATTAGCCGCGCCAACGTTGGTCGCATAGTAAAAGCCGTAACCAGCACCGTGATACTGGTTAGTTCCGCGTTTGGTCACCATCTGGACATTGGCACCCGTGCTGTTGTTGAAGTCCGCGCCTTGTCCGAACACGCTGACGCGAACCTCTTCCACGCTCTCTACAGGAGTCGGAACCACGCCAGTGGCGAAGTTGCTCGTCTGGCCGCCGCCCAACCCGGTGAAGTTCGTCTGATAGCCGATCGTGTTGCCGGCCATATCGTCGCTGGTGTTGCCGCCGTCCAGCATATAGGTGTTTTGGTCCATGTAGGAACCGGCGGTGTATCCGCTCGAAGTCACGCCAGGCTGCAGCACAGCCAGCGTTTGCACGTCACGGCCGAGGTTCGGCAGGTGCATGATCGAATTCTGGTCGATCGTGTTCCCCACCATCGCGTTTGTAGTTTGCAGCTCCGCGCCGGAGACGGCCTGCACCTCAACAGTAGTTGTCGCCGTACCGATCTCCATCTTGAAGTTCAGGGTCAGGGTCGTGCTGACGTCCACTTCCTGCGAGGCGACCTCGGACTTGGCGAAGCCTTCCTTGCTGGCGACGACACTGTACTTGCCCGGGTCCACGTTGACAAAAATGTAGCGGCCCTGGTCGTTGGTCTGGGTCTCCCGCGCTTGCTTCGTCGAAAGATCGGTGAGCGTGACTTTTGCCGCGGGAATGGCGGCAGCCGTGCTGTCGGTAACCTGTCCGACAATCGAGCTTGACGACGTTGCCTGTCCAAACAAACCGACGCAAACGGTCATTAGAGCCGCCGACAAAAGGACGGCACGCATTTTCAACAATCTGCTGTGCATATTTCTCCTTAATGCGAAGCAACCTTCTTTGAAAACTTATGTTTACACCCCTAACGCACCTTAACCTTGGGACGGAGACAACGTCACTAGGCTATTCTTAATGGCAAGTATGTTAGCTCTATGAGAGATGTCTGTCAAGACATTTTCTGGCTGGCGGGAAGTTACAATACTTTGCCGCGGAGGCGGCCTTGGGCAACGCGAATGTCCACTTCTGTACCCGGCGGGGCGTCGGGGGGCGATTTGACGATCTTCCCCCTGTTCTCGACAATGGCGTAACCTCGGTCGAGGATCTTCAGGGGGCTTAGTTGGACCAGGTGGGCCTGGAGGGGGACAAATCTACCCTGGGCGGCCCCGAGCCGGAGCTGGATCGCCTGGCGGAGCTTCGCGTCGGACCCCTCGATCCGCCTGCGGGCGGCCGCGAAGCGTAAGCGAACGTCAAGTTGGGCCAGCCCGGACCGAGCTCTCTGGAGGGTCCGTTTGCGCTGCTCGATTGCCGCGTGGACCAGATCGCGGGCATGGTATTCCAGTTCGTCGATTCTCTGCATCCTGCGGCCGATCGTCCGGTGCAGCGCCGCGCGGTCGACCTGAATCCTGTGAAGCGCACGCGCCCGGGTGGCGATCCTCAGCCGGAGGGTCTGAATCAGGCGGCGATCGGTCGTATTGAGGGCATCCAGGAGGCTTTGACGGGTGGGGACCACCAGCTCCGCGGCGGCCGATGGCGTCGGGGCGCGCAAATCTCCTACGAAATCGGCGATGGTAAAGTCCGTTTCATGCCCGACCGCGGAAATGACGGGTACGGAGCATGCCGCGATCGCCCTGGCCACGCGTTCTTCGTTAAACGCCCACAGATCCTCGAGCGATCCGCCGCCGCGGGCCACGATCACCACGTCGGCCCAGCCCGATTCGCTGAAGTATTCGAGTCCGGCGGCGATCTGCTCCGCAGCGCCGTCGCCCTGGACTTGGGCCGGATAAATGCGTACATGGCGGCCGGGGAAGCGCCTCTCGAGGATGTGGAGAATATCGCGGATCACGGCGCCGGTGGGCGAAGTCACGATGCCGATCCGCGTGGGCAGGGGCGGCAGCGGTCGCTTGCGATCCGCCTCGAAAAGGCCTTCGGCGGCTAGCTTCTTCTTCAACTGCTCGAAGGCTAACTGAAGCGCGCCGTGGCCCTGCGGTTCGATGGCCTCGACGATGAACTGCACCTCGCCGCGGGCATCGTACATATCGACGCGGCCTCTGGCCAGCACCGCGATGCCGTCCTGCGGCTTGAACTTCAGATAGCGGGCGGTCATTTTATAGCAGACGGCCTTGAGCTGCGCTTCTTCGTCTTTCAGCGTGAAGTAGTAATGCCCGCTGGCGGGAACTCGCGTGCCGGAGATTTCGCCCGCCACCCAGATGTCGGTGAAGTGCTCGGTCAGCAGGCCGCGGATCGCTCCGGTAAGCTCGCTGACCGAGTAAAAGGCGGGTGCCAGGCCCCAATTGATGTCGATTTGCTCCAAGTCACTACCCTAACGCATCGGGCAAGCTTATTACACCCATTCAAAATATTTATCAGGCAGCGCAGTTTGCGCTCAAGTATTATGTAGGGATGACAACAGCCGGACGAACCCCGAAAGACGTCTTGGAGTATGCCAAAAAGCATGATGCCAAGCAGCTGGATTTGCGCTTTACCGACCTCCCAGGGTTGCAGCAGCACATTTCCTACCCGATGAGCCAATTGAAGGAAGACACCTTCGAGGAGGGCTTCGGGATCGACGGCTCCAGCATCCGCGGCTGGGCAGCCATCAATGAAAGCGACATGCTGTTGATTCCCGACCCGAACACGGCGGTGATCGATCCTTTCTACGAGACCAAGACGCTGGTAATGGTGTGCGACGTCATCGACCCCATTACGCGCCAGCACTACGATCGCGATCCGCGCTGGATCGCGCAAAAAGCCGAGCTCTATCTGAAGAATTCCGGCCTGGCCGACACCGCCTACTTCGGCGCCGAAGCCGAGTTCTTCATCTTCGACAACATCCGCTTCGACCAGAATGCGCACTCCGGGTATTACTTCATCGACGCCGAGGAAGGCCGCTGGAATTCCGGGCGCGAGCACAATAACCTGGGTTACCGCCCGCGATTTAAGGAAGGGTATTTCCCCGTTCCGCCCACCGATCACTACCAGGATCTGCGCGCGGAGATGGTGGAAACCATGATCAAGGTGGGGCTCGACATCGAGTGCCATCACCACGAAGTGGCTACCGCCGGCCAGTGCGAAATCGACCAGCGCTTTGACACGCTGGTGAAGTCCGCCGACAACATGATGCTCTACAAGTACGTCATCCGCAATGTCGCGTATCAGTACGGCAAGAGCGTGACGTTCATGCCGAAGCCTCTGTTCGGCGACAACGGCAGCGGTATGCACACCCACCAGAGCCTGTGGAACGGCAAGTCGCCGCTGTTCGCGGGCGACATGTACGCCGGCTTGAGCCAGATGGCCCTGTGGTATATCGGCGGCCTGCTGAAGCACGCGCGGGCGCTTTCGGCGATCATCGCGCCGACCACCAACAGCTACAAGCGTCTTGTGCCAGGCTACGAAGCGCCGGTGAACCTGGCGTATTCGCGCCGCAACCGTTCGGCCGCCGTCCGCATTCCGATGTATTCGGCGTCGCCTAAGGCCAAGCGCGTGGAGTTTCGTCCGCCGGATCCGTCGGCCAATCCGTACCTCGCATTCGCCGCGATGATGATGGCCGGCCTCGACGGCATCCTGAACAAGATCGATCCGGGCGAGTCGCTTGACAAGGACATCTACGATCTGACGCCGGAAGAAATGAAGGCCGTGCCGTCGATGCCCGCGTCGCTCGAAGAAGCGCTCGGTTGTCTGGAAGACGATCACGCGTTCCTGTTGAAGGGCGATGTGTTCAGCGAAGAGCTGATCGAGACGTTCATCGCCTACAAGCGCAAGAGCGAAGCGGACGCGGTTCGCCTGCGGCCGCATCCGTACGAGTTTGCTCTGTATTACGACATTTAACAAGCTGTAGATTCTGACCGCTCCCGCTGGTCGCGGCTCGCGGCCACTGGGAGCGGTTTTTCTTTTATGCACGGTGCTGTCTTGCAAGTGAGCGTTTCCCGCGGAGGACTGCCGAAGCGCGCGGTTCCGGAGAGCGAGATCGGCCCTCTTGGACTCGCCGGAGACGATCACGCCCATCCGCAGTTCCACGGAGGGCCGCGCCAAGCCGTCCTGTTGATTTCCTCCGAAGCCATTGCCGAACTGGTCCGGCTTGGCTTTCCCTTATACCCCGGCGCGTTGGGCGAGAACATCACCACGAAGGGCGTCGATCACAAGCAGTGGCGCGCGGGCCAGCGCTGGCGCGTGGGACAGGCCGTCATCGAATTCACCAAGCCCCGCACGCCGTGCCATCAGCTCGATGTTTACGGCGTGGGTATTCAAGAGGCCGTGCACGACGCGCGGGTGAAGACCGGCGACACGTCGTCTCCGAAGTGGGCAATGAGCGGATTTTACGCCAGCGTGGTGCAGCCGGGCATCGTGCGTCCGGGAGACCCGATTCTGTTACTGGATCAAATCGTCTAGGATGTAAACCATGCGCCAGATTAGAACCCTGCTATTTCTTGCCGCCGTACCTCTGTTTGTTCAAACCGCGCTCGCCCAGAGCGACGAAAAGGACGCCGTCGCCACCGTGCAACGGACGTTCGACGGTATGGCCGCCCACGATGAAGCCATGATCCGTTCGACTTTTCTTCCGGAGGCGAAGCTCTATGCGATTCGCGATACGGGCGCGACCAGCACGGCCTCGGTCGACGATTTCGCCGCGCGGATCGCAGCTGCGAAGGGCGCTCTGCTCGAAAAGTTCACCGAGAAACCCAAGGTGCTGATCCGCGCAAATATGGCTCAGGTCTGGGGCGAGTACGACTTCCTGCGAGACGGCAAATTCGACCACTGCGGCGTCGATTCGGTGAGCCTGTTCAAGACCGCCGACGGCTGGAAGATCGCGGCGATCGTCTATACGTCAGAAACGACAGGCTGCAAGGGCCACTAGCGAAGCCCTTCCACGGCCATGATCTGCCTGCGCCGCGGCTCGTGCTTTTCCGCGTAGACGTATCGTCCGTCGGGCGCCGCGAAAAGGGTGTCTAGCGGGGTTTCGAGATGCGTGATTTTTGACACCGCGTTCGTGGCGAGGTCGAGGCCGTACAAGTTGAGACCCTCAAGCGTCGGCCGCTTCGCGTCCTGGCGCACGAAAAACACTGCGTCGCGGGTAACCGCGTAGTGCAAGACTCCATCGGCGACCTGCTCTTCGGACCCTCCCGCGGCTGGACGACGCATCAGCCTGAAAGGTCTGGCGACGCGGTAAACAAACTCGTTCTCCCTTCGTCCGAGCGGCGGTGGCGCTGGTGGAAGCACTTCCACCGTTGTCTCGCCGATAAACAGAGCCCTCCCATCGGAGGACCATTCGACATCTCCGTACACGTCGTCTCTTTTTGGGTGCAGACGTCGCGCGGGGCCGTTGGTCGGCGCGATCAGCAGATGCGACGGCGACATCTGCGCGACGTACGGCTCGCCCGTGAACGCGATCTGCTTGACATCCGGGGACCACGCTGGCCGGCTGATGCGCTCGTAGGGAATCGCGAACAGGCGGCGCGGCGCGGACCCGTCTATCTTCGATGCGTAGAAAACCGTCTGGCCGCGTGTGTACTCGGTGTAGAGCAGGCTCTGGCCGTCAGGCGAGAGCACCAGATTGTGAACGTTCCAGGCCAGCCCCCTCTGTTTTTCAAAATGGGGATTGGCCGCCTGCAGGTCAATGCGCCACAGCGAATTATCGTATTGGTATACCTCAGCCAGCGCGGGCGCTGCCCGTGTGAACGCGAAGGCCAGGAATTCGCCGTCATTATGGCCCGCGTCGCGCGGCACCGCACCCGCGCGGGCCTCTACCCGGTGGATGGTGGCACCGTCCTTCAGCGTGGTGTAAATCAGCTCACGCGAGCCGGATAACCAGGTCAGGGTGTAGATGCCGAGTTGCTCGCGCAGCAGGACCGTGTCCGGCCCCGCGGGCTTTCCTTCGGGCGTTACGGGCCGGAGGTGGATTTCGCCGTTGTTCTTGAAAGCGAGCGTCGAGCCGTCGGGGGAAATCGCGGGCCAGAGGCCGCGATGCGCCAGCTCCCATGGCGGCTCGCGCTTGTCGATCGGGACGCCAACGACGCGGCAGTCCATGCTGTCGGCGTTGCCATTGTCCCCGGCGATCAGCGCGCGACTGTCAGCGCTCCACGCCACAACGGTATAGCAGGCCGTACCGACCCATTGCTCCTTGCCTCCGGAGGAAGGCTTTATGAAAACGCCCGCGGTTCGCGGCGATCCCCCAACGAGGTATGCGATCCACTTGCCGTCGGGCGACCAAATCGGCCCGGTCGCGAGGCCGGATTCCGGCTTCGCGAACAGACGCGGTTCGCCGCCGGCCATCGGCCGCGTGTACATGGCCCATTTCGAGTAGTCGGTGGTCCACCAATTGAACACCAGCGTCTTGCCGTCTGGCGAAATCGCGGCGTCGCTCGTTTCGCCCGGTAGGTCGAGAAACGGCCGCAGCCGAATCTGCGCGGACGCCAGTTCGGCGACGATCGCGAAGGCTAGGATGGCACCATGCTTGGAGAGCATCTTGGCTTCAGCTTACTCTAAAGGAGGAACGTGTCTCTTCCTTCCGCGGTTTTAGACCGCATTGAAATGCTCGCGGCCCAGTCTGCCGATCCGGCGGGGGTGCGCGCGGCTTTGGCGAGCCTCGATGAGCGCCACTCGGCGGCGTTTCAGCGCATGGTGCACTCGCCCGCGGCGCTGCAGTATCTGATTGCCGTTTTTTCGCAGAGCCATTTTCTGACGCAGGAAATTCTGGACGCGCCCGACTGGCTGGAACAGCTTCTTTCGGACGGCGACCTGCATCGCGTCCGCTCCACCGACGAATACCGCGCGCGCCTCGACGAACAGGCGACGGAGCTCAATCCGCTGCCCTTCGCGCGCTTCCGCCGCCAGCAGATTCTGCGCATCCTGATTCGCGATGTGCTGGGGTTTGGAACGCTCTCCGACGTCACCGCGGAGCTGTCCGCGCTGGCGGACGCCATTGTCGAAACTGCCTACAGCCGCATCCATCGCGATCTGGTGGCGCGCTATGGAGAGCCGAACGCCCAATTCGCCGTGATCGCGCTGGGCAAGTTGGGCGGCGAGGAGCTGAACTACTCGTCCGATATCGATTTGATGTTCCTCTACTCCGCCAACGGCTCGACCAACGGCGCGCAGACAATCACAAACAAGGAATTTTTTAAGCGGGCAGCGAATGAGCTGACGGCTCTGCTTTCGGCCTACACGCCGGAGGGCATGTGCTACCGCGTCGATCTTCGCCTGCGCCCCGAAGGCAGCCTGGGCGAAGTTTGCATCTCGCTCGACGGCGCGCGCCATTATTACGAATTGCGGGCTCGCGACTGGGAATTGCAGATGATGATCAAGGCTCGCGTGGCGGCGGGCGACCGCGCGACGGGTGCGGCCTTGCTCGATTTCGTCGAGCCGAAGATCTATTCCACGACGCTCGACTTTTCGGCCATCGAGGCGCTCAGCGTCACGCGGGAGCGAATCAATGAAAAGCTGTCGCGCAAACGCAAGTCCGGCGAGGTCGACATTAAGCTGGACCGCGGAGGCATCCGCGACATCGAGTTCCTGGTGCAGTGCATGCAACGCCTACACGGCGGAGCGGAGCCTTGGGTGCGGCACGGCGGCACGCTGCTCGCGCTTTCGCGGCTTCAGGACAAAGGGTTCTTGTCCGGGGCCGAGTATGGAGGATTAGCGGCCGCCTACCAGTTCCTGCGGCACCTGGAGCATCGCCTCCAATTCGCCGACGACCGACAAACGCACGCGCTGCCATCCGATTCCGAAGCGCTGGAGCGGATTGCGCGTCGCATGCCGGCAGGCGGCGGTTCGGCTAAGTGGCTGATCGCGCAGGTGAAGTCGCATTTTGAGCAGGTAATGGAAATTTACGAACGCGTGGTGCATGCCCGAGCGGGTTCCGTGCCCGAGGTTTCCGGCCCTCAGCCGAGCAACGTTGTACGCGCTCTGGAACAGACCGCGCCGTCACTGTCGCGCTCCCTGGCCGAGGCCGGATTGCAGCAGGGCTATCGAGCGTTCGAGCACTTTCTAGAAAAATTGTCGCCCGACGACCCGAGACTAAAGCGCTTGGACGAGGAGGAAGCGCTCAGCGCGCGGACGCTAGATCTGTTCGAGCAGAGCCCGTACTTTGCCGAGGAGCTGATTCGACGGCCGGAGTTGCTCGACGTGCTGGATCCGGCGGAGGGAGCGGAAGAATCCGGCGCGCATACCTGCGACGCGCGGGAACTGCGGCGCTGGTATCGCCGTGAGATGCTTCGTATCCAAACGGCCAGCGTCTGCGATTCGCAGCCGATCTTCGAAACGCTGGAGCGCACCTCCGCGCTGGCTGACGCCGTGATTGCGCGCGCCTATGAGATCGCCGTGGCCGAGGTGTGGGCCGAGGATATGCCGGAGCGGAAGCTTTGGGTGATCGCGCTGGGCCGGCTGGGCATGCGCGAATTCGACCTCGCCTCCGACGCCGACCTTGTTTTTGTGCTGGCCGATTCCGAGGCTCGTATGGCGGGACGAATCGAAAAGTGGACGCGCGTGGCCGGGCGATTGATCGATCTGGTGACGGCCTACACGGGCGAAGGCATGCTGTTCGCGGTGGATACGCGCCTGCGGCCGAACGGCGGCGACGGACCACTGGTGCAGACCGAAAGCGCGGTAAAAGACTATTTCACCCGGAGCGCCGAAGCGTGGGAAGGCATCACTTATATGAAGTCGCGCGCCGTCGCGGGCGACCAGATGAGCGCCGATCTGTTCCTCCATCATCTGCAGGCGATCGACTGGGTGCGTTACGGGCAGAGCGGACGGTCTCGAAGCGATTTGAAGGCGATGCGGCAGCGCCTGGAAAAAGAACAGGGTGCGGCGCATCCGTTGAAGGCGGGCCGCGGCGGTTACTACGACATCGATTTTCTGCTGATGTATCTCCGCTTGAAAACCGCGGGCGTGTTCTTCCGTTCGCTGAATACGCCGGAGCGGATCGATGTGCTCGAAAACATGCAGTATCTGGATCGCGCGCAGGCGCAATTCCTTCGCGACGCGGCGACCTTCTATCGCGCGCTCGATCACGGTATGCGCGTCCGCTCGGGTCATGCCGAAGGAAAGCTCCCCGGGGGTCCACAGAGGGTGGCGCTGGCTGAGTTGATGAAGCGATGGACGAAGATGCCTCTGGAGGCGCTGGACGAGGTTCGGGAGCACACGCGGGAACTGTTTGAGCGGGCGTTTGGGTATTAGCCAACTTCGCCGAGCAGTTCTTTCAATCGCACATGGCCGGAGCGGCTCACGGGCAACTGCGTCCCATCGGCCAAGACCGCGACACGGCTGTCTTTCGTGTACGGCTCGATGCGGGCGATGCGTTCCAGGTTCACGATGTAGGACCGGTGGATACGCACGAATTTCTTGGGGTCGAGCTGAAGCTCGATGCTCGAAATCGTCTGCTGCTTCAGGTAATTTTTCTTTTCGCTGCGCAGCGCGATGTAATCGTCCTGCGCCTCCACGTAATCGAGCTTCTCGAGGGGAATGATGTGCACCTTGGCGCCATCTTTCACCACGATACGCTCCAGCTTCTGTTCAGGCGGCCGGGCGGCGGCGGAAAGCTCGGTGGGCGCGATGCGCGGCGTGGACGGCCCGGGTTCGCCCAGGCGCTGCCGCGCGCGCTCCAGCGCTTTCTTAAAGCGATCCGCGCTGAACGGCTTCAACAAATAATCCACCGCGTGTGCGTCAAACGCCTTCATCGCATACTGATCGAATGCCGTGACGAAAATCACGGCTGCAGAAGGATCGATCAGTTCCAGCACTTCGAACCCGTCGAGCTTCGGCATCTGCACATCTAAGAACACTAGGTCCGGCTTGCGCTCGGCGATGACCTTCACTGCCTCGAATCCGTTGGCGCATTCGGCGACCACTTCCACGCCGCCGGCCTGATGCAGATACTCACGAAGGAGATGCCGCGCCAGTTCCTCGTCGTCGACGATCGCCGCGCGGATGGTTCCACTGCGGGTTTTTTCGCCGGCTGGCGCGCGTTCAAGGTTACGCAAATCGACTAACAGCTCGCGGGCGGATTGGTAGCGCCGCTCGCGATCCTTTTCCAGGCATTTTTTCACGATGCGCTCGAACTCTTCGGGCAGTTCGTAGTTCAAGCGGCAGAGCGATTCAGGCGGGGATTGCAGGATTCTCGCCAGTGTTTCCTGCGCCGATGCTGCCGTGAACGGTAACTTGCCGCTGGCCATCTGATACAGCACGACGCCCACGCTGAACAGATCGCTGCGCTGATCCACGTCGCGGCCTAGCGCCTGTTCCGGACTCATATAAGAGACGGTCCCCAGCACCACTCCGCCGCTGGTGATGGTCTCGTCCTGGGTTGACGCGTGGGCTTCGCTCGCGGTGGGAAGAATCTTCGCAAGTCCGAAGTCCAGCACCTTAACATGGCCTCGCGGGTCGATTATCAGATTTGCCGGCTTGATGTCGCGATGCACGATGCCGCGCGCGTGGGCCGAATCGAGCGCGTCGGCCACCTGCGCCGCGATTGCGACGATGGGGGCCACCGGCATCGGCTCGCCTGCGAGTTTCTTCTCCAGCGTCTCGCCTTCGATGTACTCCATTGCCAGAAAATGACGCCCATTCTCCTCGCCGATCTCGTAGATGTGGGCCGCGTTGGGATGGCTCAACGCAGATGCGGCGCGGGCTTCCTGCAAGAAGCGCTTCAATTTATCCGAGTCACGGGCGACCTCCGGAAGCAACACCTTCAACGCTACTTTCCTATGGAGGGTAGTATCCTCGGCGAGAAACACCTCGCCCATGCCACCCTGCCCGAGCGTCGACAGAATCCGGTAATGAGCGATCTTCGCTTCCATAGGCTATTCCTCCGCCCTCTCGCATGGGACGACCATCTCGGCGCGAAACCGGTTGTTTTCGACGCGCGCGGTCAGTCGGGCCGCATCTCCGAATCGGGTCGCCAGGCGGCTGCGCACGTTGCGCAGGCCCAAACCGTTGCGCCGGGGCGCGGGTGAATCAGGGTCAAAATCGTTGGCGACGCTCACTTCCATCAACCCGTCCACCAGATGACCCTCCACGCGAATCAACCCGCCATCCACCATGGTAGCGATCCCGTGCTTCACCGCGTTTTCCACCAGCGGCTGCAGTACCAGAGGCGGCACCATACAGTCCGCGCAGGCCTCATCCACGTCGATTTCGACGCGCAAGCGCGAGCCGAAACGGACCTGCTCCACATCCAGGTACGTGCGCGACAACGCCAGCTCTTCTTTCCAGGACACTGCTTCGCGCTCGCCCAAACCCAGCGTGCTTCGCAAGAAATCCGACAGGAGGATGCACATCTCGCGCGCCTTGGCGGGATCGACTGTGGTGAGCGCAGTGATGGAATTGAGGCTGTTGAACAAAAAGTGCGGATTGATTTGCGCCTTGAGCGCACGCAGTTCCGCATCGCGGGCCTGCAGCTCCGCCTCGCGCGAGGCTTCCTGCGCCAGTTGCATGTAATGCAGCGCGACGGAGACCACGTACAGCAGTAGACCGACGGCCACAAGGTGAGGCGCTTCCTCCTGAAATCGCGCGTTGGCGTGGAGAATCTGACGGGCGATGAACGTGGCGAGTTTCACCCACACACCGCAGGCAACCAGCGCGGCGGCCAGATGCTGCACGATTACATTAAGCGGGTTTGACGTGCGCAGGGGCAGATACCGGCACATGTACCACGGGGTGAGGCAAAAGAAGCCGTAGACGAGCGAGAGCGGCGCGGCGATTTCCGCCGACTCCGCCAGCGTGAGAACTCCGCGCATGCGCAGCAGGCTGGTGAGCAACGCTCCGATGAGGATCCAGACGAGGACATATCCCGCCACCCTCGCACGGTTTGCCAGAATCGGATGCATCGTTCAGTTCCTGACAGTGACGCCGCCGAACATGGCCAGGCCGCTGACGATCAGGTGCGGTTGTTTTGTGCTCGGCGCGATGCGCGCGTCCAGTGTTTTGTCTTCATAGCCGCCGAAGATTCCAACACCCTTCACCGTGACGGTCCAGGCCTCCGGAACGCGCAGCTCGATGCCGCCGAAGATCGAATTCGCTTCAACGAAGATCTCATCACGCGTCGACGCCGCGTTGCGCAGATCCACGCAAACGCCGCCGAACATGCTGAACGCCTCGCCGCCCTGAAAATCCTGCGATTCGACGCGGCGGCGCGTGCCACCAAAAACGGCCCACTCGTTGATTTGATCGGCGGAGGTCGGCGCGCCAGGCCCGCGTTGCCATTCCGAGTGAATATTGTTGACGATCTTTTCGCGGATTCTGTCACCCATATCCTTGGCGGCGCTCGCGCCGGGGCTGGCGCCGTTGGGAGGACCCGAGACGTTGCGGTCAATAGCCCGGGCCAGCATCCCCAACCCTAAGGTGATGAATAGAGCAGGCCAGAGAAACCGCCAGACATCGCCATGAATGATACCGAGATTACTCAGCAGGAACACCACGCCGACGGCGAAGACAATCCCGCCCCAGATCCGTCCACCCATTCCCCAGGAGCGCGCCGCCTGAACGATTCCCACCACGATGAGAATCACCGGCCAGTACCGCTCCAGATCCTCGAAGTACGGGATGCCCAGATTCTGGAGCAGCAGCAGCACGCCGATTCCCGCGAGTATTACGCCGCCAATCAGGCCCCCGGAGCTGCGCGGCCAATCCCTTCTCCAGCGCGCTCGGTCGTAACGGTCCATTTCGTAAAATCCTTCCCAATGCGATCCTAACAGGCCAGGGTGGGGAGGAAGGCGAGGATTCGGCGAACGCCCCCGCTGGATCGGTGAGTGGCGCGGGGTAGGTTGTAAGGCCGGCGCTCTTGCTCGGCTCAGGCCGCCACGCTAAGCTTAGCCATGCGCCCGATGCTTCTGCTCGTGCTGTCTGCTTGGATTCTCCCGGGGCAGCCCGCGATGGAAACCTACCAGATCGCGTTCCTGCGTCCGGACCCTGCCAGGAAGCCTCTTACGAAAGAGGACGCCCAGCGGATTCAGACAGCGCACATGGCGAATATCCACAGCATGGCCGACCGTGGATTAATGGTCGCTGCCGGGCCCTTCGATGACACTCCACCGACCATCAGCGGGATTTTTGTGTTCAAGATGGATTCACCCGACGAGGCGAGCAAAGTCGCGAATGAGGACCCGACGGTGGTGGAACATCGCAACACCATCGATGTGCACACCTGGCTCGGACCGAAGGGAATCGGCGAGGAGTATATTCGCCTGCACAAAGAGGACCCCAAGACGCCGGAAGGGATGGGTGTGCAACCCTTCTTTATCCTCTTTCGCACAGCTGCCTGGGAGAGGGAGTCGCCGCCCTTGAAAGAACATGCCGCCTACGTCGCAATCTCCTCAGGGAAGGAAAACTGGCCGCCGCCGGTGCGGTCCCCGGGGACGATCGCATGGCCGAGATTTTGATCTTCGACCGGATTTCCGTCGAGGAAGCCGCCCAATTGGCCTCGGTTGACCCCGCTGTGAAATCCGGCCTCCTCCGATTCGAGCAGCACCGCTGGTGGTGTGCGGCACACGTGCTGCCAAGGTAACGCGCGTTTACGGCTTCTGCTTCGCGGCGTTGTGCTTGTCGTGATAGATGTTCCGGCTCAGCTTGTTCTGCTGGTGGTCGATCTGCTTTTTTTCGTTGTTTGTCAGATTGCCGCCGTTGGCCTTGCGATCCGTCCGGATTTCCTTATTCAGGCCAGCCTCTTTGTTTTCGAGGTTGGCCGTTTCCTTGGGCGTCAGCGAACCGTTCTTCACGCCGTTGGCGATGCGGTCCTGCTGATTTTCCTTCCGCTGCGCGATGGTGGGATCCTGCGCAAAAGCCACGCCTGCCAGAAGCATCATACCGATCATCATTCGATTCATTTCTTTGAATCCTCCTGTCTCGGTAAAACCGGAAATTCGAAATTCGTTGCGCTGAACTGTGTTAAGTTCCGCTCATTTTTTGGGCAAACTCCCGCATGAAGAGCTCTATTCCCGGCGTGCATGCAATGCAGTTGCCCTCATAGATGGAGCGCTTGCCGTTGAACGCGAAGAACACCGCGCCAGCTTCCTCAAGAATCACTTGCGCGGCGGCCATGTCCCATGGCGCGACTTTCGGTTCCACCCACACATCCATTTGCCCTTCGGCGAGCATCATCGCATCAGGTGTTCCCCCTAGACATCGAAAGGCCCAAAAGGAAGCGAGGAACTCCGCCATTTGCGGCGCGTTTCTCACCCGGTTCAAGCTATTCAAGGAAATCACTGCGTTTCCCGGTTTATCGATGGAGGACACGCGCAAGCGCAGATCGTTGCGATACGCGCCCGCGCCGCGCGCTGCCCAACAGGTGCGGTCGAGTAACGGCAGATGCACCACGCCCGCCTGCACTTCACCGTCTTTTTCGAGTGCGATGAGAACGCTCCACAGCGGATTGCCTCGCACGAAGTCCCGAGTGCCGTCAATCGGATCGATAATCCAGCGGCGTCCGTTTTTCGATTCTTTTGTGGCACCCTCCTCGCCCAGGATGCCGTCGTCCGGATACGCCTCGTCAAGAAGTTTCGCGATCAGCTTTTCGCATTCCTTATCGGCGATGGTCACCGGCGAATCGTCCGGCTTGTTTTCCGCGGAAATACCTGCGTTTTGATACCGCAGCGCCAGTTTGGCGGACTGGCCGACGATGCGCCGCGCGGTTTCAATCTCCTGACTGAATTGCATTTCCCAGCATGGTAGCATTGTCCCGATGAACGCTCGAACCGTATACACGGTACTCGAACAGACCGCCGCCCGCTACCCGAATGAGGCGGCTTTGCACCAGCCGCTCGGAGGCGGAAAGTACCGCAGCTGGACGTGGACCGAATATCGCGACACGGTGCAACAGATCGCCGTCGGGCTGCGCGAACTGGGGGTTCCAAAAGGCGGCATGGTCGCGTTGCAATCGGAGACGCGAGCCGAATTTTATCTGGCCGACATCGGCATTATGACCTCAGGCGCGATTGCCGCGGCCCTGTACACCAGCCTGCCCTATGCCGATCAGCTGAAAACGCTCTGCGCCTCCGATGCGGCCGTTGTTTTCGTCGAAAACGAGAAGGTCATGAAGGCTCTGCAGATAGGGCCCTTGAATGTCCAGTGGATCCTGCTCAGCGGAGAATCGGATTCGCTTCTGACGCTCGAAAAAGTGCGTGCGCTAGGTGAAGAGAAAATCAAGGAAGATGCGCAAAGTTTCAAAAAGATCCGCGCGGAAGTGTCCGAAGAAGATACCGCCGTGCTCTACATGACCTCCGGCGCAACAGGCGAGCCGAAAATGGGCTTGGTCACTCACAAAGCTCTGGTCGCGAACATGGATATGGGACCGGAGGCTTTTCCTCTCACGCCCGGCGATTGCACCATCGCGTTCCTGCCGTCGGCGCATATCGCGCAGAGAGTCGTCGTAGAGCTTCTGCCGATTCGCGAAGGCGGCACGATCTGGTTTTCAGAGGGCCTGGCTAAACTGCCGAATGAGCTACGCACCATCCGGCCGACGTTTTTCCTCGCGCCGCCGCGGGTGTGGGAGCGTGTCTACGCCACCGTCTCGGCCGAAGTGAAGAAGCGCCCAGCGGCGATGCGGAAGCTCTTCTACTTCGCGCTGGGGCTGGGCTCAGAGGCGCACCGCAGGCAGCAGCAAGGCAAGTCGGTGCCGGCCTGGATACGCGCGTCTCTCAAATCTTTGGACGGACTGGTATTCTCGAAGATCCGTGAGCGCCTGGGCGGACGCTTGCGTTTGGCCGCCAGCGGCGCGGCTCCCTTGGGCAAGGATCTTGCCGACTTTTACGGCGCGATCGGCATGCCTTTAGTCGAAGGATATGGATTGACTGAAGGTGGCGTGGCTGCCCTGAATCCCATTGACCGGCCGAAAGCGGGCAGCATCGGCAAATTGCTGCCGGGCGTCGAGGCTCGCATTGAGGATGACGGTGAGCTGATGCTACGCAGCGCCTGCCTGTTTTCCGGTTATTACAAAGATCCCGAGTCGACCGCCGCGGTGTTGCGCGACGGATGGCTGGCCACGGGCGATATTGCCGAGGTTGACGCCGACGGCTATTACTACATCACCGGACGCAAGAAGGAATTGATCGTGTCCTCGAATGGAAAGAAGGTTTATCCGGCGCGGATCGAAGGGATGCTCAAGAAGGAGCCGGTGATTAATCAGGTGTTGTTGATCGGCGACCGGATGCCGTACGTCACGGCTCTGTTCACCGTGAACGGCCGCCCCGAGGAGGCGCGAGGCGCCGTCGAGAAACATGTGAAGGCGGTGAACCGGCAGCTCGCGTCCTTTGAGCAGGTGAGGAAGTTCAAGATCCTGGAGCGGGATTTTTCCATCGAATACGGCGAACTGACGCCGACCATGAAAGTGCGTCGCAATCGCGTGCTCGAGAATCACCGCGGGTTAGTGAGCGAGATGTACATGGGCAAGGACGTGGAATAGGCGCTATAGAACCATCTGCGTTTGCGTCACCAACGCCACAAGTCGACCGTCTTCCCTTGTGATCCTCGTCTGCCAGATCATGGTGCGCTTGCCGATATGAATGGGCGCCGCCTCGCCCAACACCTTCGTTCCCATCCCCGCGGGCAAAATGAAATTCGTCTTGCTTTCCAGCGTCGTTGTCGTGGAGCCTTCCGGGAGATTGAGAACGGCACCGATCGCGCCTAGGGTGTCCGCAAAGGCCATCGCTGCGCCGCCATGAAGGACCGCCGGGCGCGTGCACAGGTCTTCTCTCACGACCATTTCGCCTGTGACGCGCTCGCGGGTCGCGGACAGGATTCTAATACCTAGCAGTTCCGCAAACGGGAGATCCACAATTCAAGCTTCCCTTCGATTCTTTACGGACGCGTCCACGAAATTTTCCTCAGTGCCGAACTACACGCCTGGTCAACCGTGGCGCGGCCGGCTTCAGTCAGGATAACCAGCGTTCGTCCATCCACTTCCTTGCGCGCCACCAGACGGCGATCGTTGGCTTCCTCCCACACGGGAGGCTTCGGACAGGATGTGCGCCAGGCGTCCATGACTTCTTCATAGGTACGCTCACGCGCATCGACCCAAGTCAGAAGATCAATGATAAGTGCCTCGACCGTCGAATCCTCCATGCTCTAAGCATACGACGTCCACCTGTTAGCCCCGCGCTGATGCATGGGGCTAAGACAACCGCGACTCCGACAGAGCCCCATGCGTCAGAGTCTGTGTGAAAACGCGCTTTACACTGTGTCCTCGACCCACAAACGCCGCACTTTCAACAAATCGTGTTCAGTGGACACAGCGGTTTGTCCCCTTCGCTCCCGGAACGCCAGTCAAAAAGGAGGGTTTTCACACAGACTCGTCAGCGTGGGGCTATATCTGGAACCGAGCATCTTACATACAATGGTCTCGTGCCCCACAAAGTTACCCTGATCCCCGGCGACGGCATCGGCCCCGAGGTTTCCTCCGCCGCGCGGCGCGCCGTTGACGCGACTGGCGTCTCCATCGATTGGGAAATCGCCGAGTTAAATGAAAAAGTCATCCTGAAAGCCGGCACGTCTTTGCCGCAAGACGTGCTCGACAGTCTGGAACGCACGCGTGTGGGCTTGAAGGGTCCGGTGACCACGCCCATCGGTGGCGGTTTCTCCTCCGTCAACGTAGCCTTGCGCAAGAAGCTGGATTTGTACGCGAATGTGAGGCCGGTGCGGTCCCTTCCCGGCGTCGCCACGCGATTTTCCGACGTGAAGATCGATATGGTTATTTTCCGCGAGAACACTGAGGATCTGTATTCCGGCTTGGAACATGAAGTCGTGAAGGATGTGGTCACGAGCCTGAAGGTGATCACGCGCGTGGCTTCCATCAACATCGCCGAGTACGCGTTCTCCTACGCGAATCGGCTGGGGCGCAAGAAGGTCACGGCAATTCACAAGGCGAACATTATGAAACTTGCGGACGGCCTGTTTCTGCGCTGTTGCCGCGAAGTGGCCTCAAAGTATCCTCACATCGCCTACACGGAATTGATCGTCGACAACGCGTCCATGCAGTTGGTGATGCGGCCGGAGACATTCGACGTGCTGCTGCTGCCGAATCTGTACGGCGACATCGTGTCCGATCTGGCGGCGGGCCTGGTCGGCGGCCTCGGAATCGTGCCCGGCGCGAACATGGGCGAGAACCACGCCGTGTTCGAGGCGGTGCATGGCTCGGCTCCGGATATCGCGGGCAAGGGAATCGCCAATCCGACGGCGATGATGCTCTCGGCGGTGATGATGCTGATCCACCTGCGGGAGGTCGACGCGGCGAAGAAACTGGAAGCGGCGATTGAGAAGGTCTACGCCGAGGGCAAGCACCTGACGGGAGACGTCGGCGGTAAAGCGGGAACGGCGGAGTTTACGGATTCCGTGATTGCGGCAATGGAGAACTAAGCCGAGTATTCCGTTTCTTCCGGAACCTCTGTCGGGCTTTCAAAGTCGATGCGGTAGCCGTCGGGGTCATTGAGGCCCGTCACCCACAAGCCGTTTCCGACGAAAGGTCTCCGGGCGTCGAGCCCGCGCGCCTTCAATGAGTGATAAATGGCGATGGCGTCCTTGCACATGAAGCAGACGCTCACGCCCGCGCCGAGTTTGCCTTCCGGCACGCGGTCTTTGCGAAACTCCTGAAGCATGAGGGCAGCGCCGCCGAGCTGTAACCAGCACCAGCGCACCCTGCCCTCCACGATCCATTTATTCGTCACTTGGAAGCCCACGCCGTCGACGTAAAAGCGCAGCGACGCCTCAATATCGGTGACGCCGAAAAAAGGCACCGCCTGCTGGACGTTGGCTTCGCTCACACTACTTCAGCAAGAAGCTGATCAAATCGACCACCCGCTCGGAGTAGCCCCACTCATTGTCGTACCAGGCCAGGACTTTCACCAGGTTTCCGGCCAGCACCTTGGTCATCTGCGAATCCACGATGGAGCTGTTGGAGTTGTGCAGCATGTCGGTGGAGACGACAGGGTCAGAGGTGTAGCCCAGGATTCCCTTAAGGGGCCCCTCGGAAGCGGCCTTCAACGCCGCGTTCACTTCGGCGTCGGTCGTGTCCTTCTTCGTGACGACCACCAGGTCGACCGCGGAAACGTTCGGCGTGGGGACCCGCATGGAATAGCCGTCGAGCTTGCCCTTGAGTTCGGGAATCACCAGCGAGATCGCCTTGGCGGCGCCGGTGGTGGTGGGAATCATGTTTAGCGCGGCCGCGCGGGCCCGACGCAGATCCTTGTGCGGAAAATCCAGAACATTCTGATCGTTGGTGTAGCTGTGGATTGTGGTCATCGAGCCCTTCTCGATGCCAAAGCTCTCATGCAGAACCTTCGCGACAGGCGCGAGGCAGTTCGTGGTGCAGGAAGCATTCGACACGATGTGGTGCTTCGATTTGTCGTAGGCGTGATCGTTGACGCCCAGGACGATCGTGATGTCCTCGTTCTTAGCGGGCGCGGAGATGATGACCTTTCTCACCGAGCCGCGCAGATGCTTGCCTGCATCCTTCGCTTCCGTGAACTTGCCCGTGGATTCGATGATGATGTCGGCACCGACGCTGGGCCAGTCGATCTCCGCCGGATCCTTTGAGGCGAAGACTTTGATTTTCTTTCCGCCGACGGAAATGACATCCCCCTCGGCCTTCACTTCCTCCGGCAGTGTGCCGAGAATGGAATCGTACTTGAGCAGATGCGCGATGGTCTTGGTGTCCGTCAGATCGTTGGCGGCGACAAATTCGATGTTCGGGTTATGTAACCCTGCTCTGACCACGTTTCTACCGATGCGGCCGAAGCCGTTAATTCCGACTTTTATAGGCATAGATGTTTCTAGTTTAACGGACCTCACCGGTTATGGATCTGATAAATTTTTTCAATTTGGTTAAGGTGATTCAGGTCGTGGCCGGCCATCGTTTCGACGATGACGCCGAACGTCATCACGCCGCGCTCAGGATGGGTCACCGGTTTGAGGAAGCATTCGGCGGGTAAGGAATCAACAAGATTGACGTTGAACTGGCGTACGGCCGTGAACGCCGCCAGCGCGGACCGCGCATCATAGCACTTGTAATGAGCGGCCCAAATACCCTGATCGAAGGGCTGAATGACGTGATGCGGCTCGGCTAGGGTCTGTCGAAGACGGTAGGCGAACACAATCTCGCAGTCGGCCAAGTGGCAGAGAATCTCCCGAACGGACCATTTTCCTGGCGCAGAGGGCTCATCGGCGTGCTCTTCGCCCAGGGCATGGAGAAAATCGCACAGGTGGGAAGGTGTCGAGGCAATCACCTGGCGTGGGTCGCGCCCTCCAAGGTATAGAGCGTAGGGGTTCACAGTGCAATTTTACAGAACTAGTACCAATCAATGTAGACGGCACACTGCCGAAAAGCGTATACTGCTTTGTTCGCGAGTAACGGGGGCTCGCGTGAACGGGGTTTTTAATGTCGTCTTGGAAGGGCCGGCTGCGATCGCTGCTGAGGCGCGCCGCCGAGGGTAAGGAACGGGTCGCCACCGTTTTTGGTGTGGATGCGACGTCGTGTAGCCGCGCGGTTCAGCACTTGCGCGCCGGTGCTCCGGATGTTCCGATCTGGCTGTGCACTACGGCCGCTCCGTTTCCGGAAACAGAAGCGCTTTGCGAGCGGGTTTTCCGGAACCCGAATGGTCTGGCCTTGGTTGCTGGCGCCCAAATCCAACTGCGGAAGCGCTGGGTGGCGATCAGCGTCGGGGCCTGGGGTTATCAGGGGACTTCAGGCGGCGCGTGGGCGCTAAAGGTTGCTCCATTCCTGACGCCTCCGTTCCGCGTGCTGATCCTCAACAAGGACGGCGGCTTCTTTAGCGGCACCCCTGGGAATATCGCGGTGTATTGCCTGCGCGCCTGGTCGGACTCGATGCGGAGAGCCTGGGCACGCACCCGTGAGGCGATCCATTCGGCGCGGGTAGCTTTGCGCGACGCGCGAGTTCGCGGCGGCGAAAGGATCTATTGGGCGAGGGTTCACGCGCAAGATAGAGTTCGCCAGGCGACGGTTAAATGGCGCGATTTGTCGCACGGGCTTTCCAAGCTGGCCAAGGCGACGGGGCTGCGGACACTATCGACGCTTCTTCGGTGGACGGCCAATCCTCATCGCGGCTGGTTCCGCAAGTTGCATGGGAGTCTCCCGTTGATGTTGGACGCGCCCGCTCCTGAAGGCTGCGACGTCGTCCGGTTTGTGCAACAGGGTAACGATTGGGATGGGGAGCGTCTGGAGCAACTCGCTCGATCGAGCCGCGCCCGCTGGGTGCTTTGGCAGAGAGCCGGGCAGACGGACGAGTTGTACGACGCGGCGCCTTTGTTCAAAGATGACAGGACGTTTGTCGTCTCCAGGCAGGCACACTTTCGCGGCTGGAAGCCGTTTCTGGCGCCAACCGCTCCCTTTAGAACGATGCAGGCGAACGAGGCTAGCCGCGTGCTCGCGCCTATCGCTAACACGATGCTGGTGGATCGATCCAAGCTTCTCGCACTCGGGATTCCCCGCTGCGAACTGGCCGGGACGGCGTGGCTGATCCTGTTCTGGAAGGCGGCCGCCGCCGGATTCCGGTCGTACAGTGTCGGACAGGCGGAGGCGCTACGCGAACAGCCCGAGGCTCCGATACAGGAGACTGAGTTTTTCCTGCGCGCCCTGGCCGATCCCGCCTTGCGCGTCTTGTGCCCGAGGCAGGAAGAGCTTTCTCGCGGAAACATCGCATTCGCGCCCGCCTTTCTCCGTCCGTCGCCGGAAGACTCCGAGCGTCTTAAAGTGCTCATCGTCTCGCCGTTTCTTCCGTACCCGCTTTCGCACGGTGGCGCCGTCCGCATCTTCAACTTGTGCCGCGAGCTTTCCGGTCGCGTCGATTTCTCGCTGATCGCCATGCGCGAAGCCAGGGATGAGGTGAACTACGCCAAGCTGCATGAGGTCTTCCGGGAGGTTCACGTCGTGGATAAGGACGTCCGCACGTCGCCGGATAAGCGTCTACCGGAGCAAGTCTCGGCAAGCGAATCGGCCAGCCTGCGCGCGCTCGTCGAGCAGCTCTCGCAGAAGCTGCTGCCGCACCTGATCCAATTCGAATATACGCACTTTGCCGGATTGCGTGACAGCGCTCCTGGCGTCCCGGCGATTCTGGTGGAACACGACCTGACGTTTAGCCTGTACCATCAGTTGGCGGAAGCGAAAGACACTCCCGAAGCCTGGCGCGAATACCAAAGATGGATGAGTTTCGAGCGCCAGTGGCTCAGCGCATACGAAGGAGCCTGGACGGTCTCCGAAGACGATCGCATCAAGGCGGTGGAAACGGGGCGGCGAGCAGCGGAGAGCACGTTCTGCATCCCGAACGGCGTGGACATCGAACGGTTCCAGCCAGCGGACGCGGAGCAGCATCGGGAAATTTTCTATGTTGGCTCCTTCCGCCACCTGCCGAACATCATCGGCTTCGAAAAGCTGTGCCAGGAAGTGATGCCTCGCGTCTGGAAGAAGCATCCAGATGCACGTTTGTGCGTGGTAGCGGGTCCGGACCACAAATTCTTCTGGAAGGAATTCGGGCGCAACGGCGATCCGGGCTCAATCGACAAGCGCATTGAGATGCACGGTTTTGTGGAGGACCTGCGGCCGTTATACGCCCGGGCGGCGGTGGTTGCCGTGCCGCTGGAAGTGTCGGCCGGCACAAATATCAAGGTGCTGGAGGCTATGGCGTGCGGTAAGGCGATTGTTTCCACTCCAGTCGGCTGCGCGGGCCTCGGGGTGCGCGATGGGCAACAACTACTGGTACGCCAGGACTGGGGCGACTTCTCCGACGCGATTTGCCGGGTTCTTGAAAGCGAGGCCCTCCGCACCGGCCTGAGCGGCAACGCGCGCATCGCAGCAGAGGAATCCTTCAGTTGGAGCGCAATCGCGGAGCGGGCCTACGAAAGCTACCTGACGCTGGCGGGTCTCAGCGCGCCAGCGCCGTCCGCCGTGGAAGCGGAGCCCCAAGTCCGCGAAACCGTTCGCCGGTAACCGCCGCTTGCATTCGGGCGGCAATCGTCCGATCATGAGTCCGATGCGCATACCTCTCCTGTTTTTGACCTAGGTCGAGTTCGCCAAATTGAAGATGTTGTCTTAACCTGGAGAGCATTCGGAGCAAATCAACATGACTTACAAAATGACTGTGAACGGGCACACGACCACTGTCGATGCCCCCGTCGATATGCCTCTCTTGTGGGTCCTGCGCGACCTGCTGAAGCTGAACGGCACGAAATATGGTTGCGGCATCGGCCAATGCGGTGCGTGCACGGTACATTTGAACGGCAAAGCGGTGCGCTCCTGCCTCACTCCGGTGTCGGCGGCGGCGAACCAGCCGATTCTGACTATCGAAGGCCTTTCTCCGGACGGCACGCATCCGCTCCAGGTCGCCTGGGAGCAAACCGACGTCCCGCAATGCGGCTATTGCCAGGCCGGCCAGATCATGGCCGCTGCGGCGCTGCTGGCGAAAAATCTCAAGCCCACGGATATTTGCGGCTGCGGCCGGTGATATCCACTACTTCGGCGTTTGTGATCGCGTCGCCCTGGCCTCCGCCGGAGATCTTGCGCGATTCAAACCCTACCTTGTGAAGCCGCGACACCAGCTCGTCGTCGACGCCCTCCATCGCGACGGCTTTGTGGCTGAGGTTCTGAATCGGCTCCACGCAGATGCTCTTCACCACCGGGGTGATCTTGGCGATGCTGCTCAGCGCCGGATCGTCCACCGGATGGCGCATGTTGCGGACCGAATAGTAAATACCGACGGTGCCAGTATTCGTTGCGTGTACGACTTTCTTCAGCGTGGGTCGCAGGAGACGAGGCCCGCAATAGCCTAACTGCTTCGGACAAACTCGTAGCGTTCCAGAGTCGCGGCGAACTTCGACTCCGGATCTTCACGCAGCACGGTGCCGACGCAGCGCAGCCGCACTTCCGACTTAGAGCCCGCCACCTTGGGGAAGGTGATGAAGTACTCGATCGGTTCGCCCACTTCAACGGTGGTGTCCGCGGTGAAGAGCACGCCGGAGGAGCTGACATTCTTCGTTTCACCCAACATTTTCTGACCGGCGCCGGTCCGGATGATCTCGAATGGCAGCTTCAGCTCGAACCGTTGATTCTTGCGTTGTTCATTCACGTTCTTCACCGTAGCTTCGACTTTATAGCCAGCAGGAACTAAGGTCAATAGAGGCAGGGGCAGGTTGAAGGTTCTTCTGGGCTAGTACGAAATCCTCATAAGTTATAGAACGAGAACGTCGAAGGGACCTGCCCGGTGTGGGAAAATGAAGACTTGCTGGATCGCATCACCGTCCACGGCGCACGGCAGCACAATCTGCGCAACATCGACGTCGAGATTCCCCGAAACTCCTTCACGGTGATCACGGGGTTGAGCGGCTCGGGGAAATCCTCGCTCGCCTTCGACACGATTTACGCGGAGGGCCAGCGCCGCTACGTGGAAACGCTATCCCCTTATGCGCGCCAATTTCTCGACCAAATGGAACGACCGGAGGTCGATTCGATCGACGGCTTGAGTCCGGCCATTTCCATCGAGCAGAAAACCACCTCGCGTAGCCCCCGCTCCACCGTGGGAACAATCACGGAAATCTACGACTATCTACGCGTGCTCTACGCATCGATCGGCGTTCCGCATTGCCCAAACTGCGGCCACGAAATCTCGCGCCAGACCACGGATCAGATCGTGGAACAGGTGCTCGCCATCGGGACGGCGGAGCGCGTCATGATTCTGGCTCCGATGGTGCGCGGGCGCAAGGGCGAATACAAGAAGGAATTGGAAAAGCTGGCCCGCCAGGGATTCCTGCGGGCGCGGATCGACGGCGTGCTAAGGTCGCTGGACGAAGAGATCACGCTCGACAAGCGAAAAAATCACACCATCGAAGTGGTCGTCGACCGCCTGCTGATCAAGCCAGATGTGGCCAAGCGTCTGGAAGCATCGATCGCCACCGCAACGCGGCTGGCGGATGGGTTAGTACTGGTCGCGGTGGTAAACGGCGTGGAGCGTCTCTACTCGCAGAAACTCGCCTGCCCGGATTGCGGAACCAGCGTGCCTCAACTCGAGCCGCGGTCGTTCTCATTCAACAGTCCTTTCGGAGCCTGCGAGACCTGCGCCGGCCTGGGAAGCAAGTGGAGCTTCGACCCTATGAAGGTGATCGCCGACCCATCGCGGCCTCTGCTCGATGGAGGGCTCGCGGTCAGTGGAAATTCCAGCTACATGACGCATGCGCTCAACGCGGCGGCCCTGAAGGCGCGCGTTTCGTTGAGCAAGCCGTTCGAAACACTTCCGCGCAAGGCGCAGGATGCGCTTACGGAGACCGCACTGGGGGTTCTCGACAAACTCTATCAGGACGAGCGTGCCACCGACGCGTGGCGCGAATGGTACATGCAATACATGTCGCCGGCGCCTTGTCCGGATTGTCACGGCAAGCGGCTAAAACCGTCCAGCCTGGCCGTTCGTATCCATGGTGTTACGATCTCCGCGCTCACCGAAATGTCTTTAGGCCGCGCCGTGGAGGCCGTGAAAGCCTGGAAGCTGGGCGAGCGCGAGAAGCTCATTGGCGGGCGCGCGGTGGAGGAAATTCGCAACCGTCTGGAATTCCTGCTCGCCGTGGGTCTGGATTATCTGAGCCTGGAGCGATCCTCGGCCACGCTTTCCGGAGGCGAGGCGCAGCGGATTCGCTTGGCCACGCAGATCGGCTCGCGGTTGCGCGGCGTGCTTTACGTGCTGGACGAGCCTTCCATTGGTCTGCATCCGCGCGATAACGACCGGTTGCTCGATTCCCTGGCGCGGCTTCGCGATCTGGGAAATACCGTGCTGGTGGTGGAGCACGATGCGGACACGATTGAGCGCGCCGATTACGTCATCGATCTGGGTCCGGGCGCGGGACGGCTCGGCGGGAATCTGGTGGCCCAAGGCACCCCCCGGCAGATCGAATTAAATCCCGCGTCGCTGACCGGCCAATACCTGATCGGCGCCCGCGAAATCGCCATTCCCAAGAACCGGCGCGAAGCAGGCGAAAAGCGCATCGCCATCACCGGCGCGGCTGAGCACAATCTCAAGAAGATTGACGTAGAATTTCCGCTAGGCCTGCTGATTCTTGTTACAGGCGTTTCGGGCAGCGGAAAATCGTCGCTCGTGAACGACATCCTTTATCCAGCAGCCGCCAAGCAAGTCTACGGATCCCGTACCGAGCCGGGTGCGCACTCCTCCATGGCCGGCCTGGACCTGATCGATAAGGTGATCGAGATCGATCAATCCGCGATCGGCCGGACGCCACGTTCCAACCCGGCCACCTACACCCAGGTGTTCTCGCCAATTCGCGATCTCTACGCCATGCTGCCTGAATCGCGCGAACGCGGTTACAAACCGGGCCGTTTCAGCTTCAACGTCAAAGGCGGCCGCTGCGAGGCCTGCCAAGGCGACGGTCTGAAACGCATCGAGATGAATTTTCTGCCCGATGTCTACGTCACTTGCGACGTTTGCCGGGGACGCAGGTATAATCATGAGACCCTGCAGGTGAAATACAAGGGCTATTCAATTGCGGACCTCCTCGAACTGCCCGTGGAACAGGCATTGGGACTGCTCGAAAATATTCCGACGATCCGGCCGAAACTGGCGACCCTTGTGGACGTCGGCTTGGGCTACCTGCATCTGGGCCAATCGTCCACGACGCTCTCCGGCGGCGAGGCGCAGCGAATCAAGCTGGCCAAGGAGCTGAGCCGCCGCCAGACCGGCAAAACCCTGTACATCCTCGATGAGCCGACTACAGGCCTGCATTTCGAAGACGTGCGCCGGTTACTGGAAGTCCTCGCGAGCCTGGTGGAAAAAGGCAACACGGTTGTCGTGATCGAGCACAATCTGGACGTGATTAAGACGGCCGATTGGATCATCGATTTGGGTCCGGAAGGCGGTGAGCGCGGCGGCCGCCTGATGTTCTCCGGCACGCCGGAGGATCTGTTGCGGAACCAGAAGAGTTACACAGCTCAGGCACTCAAGAGATTTCTGTATAAAGGGCGTGCGGCGTGAGTCGATATTCAGAGAAGCCACTGGCGTTCGACGCACTGAAGACCGTCCCCATCGACGCGCGGGGCGGAAAAGTGCGCGTGGAGGACTTCGCGCGGCCTTATGAGAAAGGCGACGGCCTGACCGGCTGGCTGGAATCGCTGCCGAAGATCATCGCCGGTGAATGCTTTCGAGGCGTGGTGCAGGCGCTGCGGCGCGCGCGCGATCAGAAGCGGGCGATCCTTTGGGGCATGGGCGGCCATGTAGTGAAATGCGGCTTGGCCGACGTGCTGCTCGACCTGATGCGGCGCGACTGGGTGAGCGGATTCGTAATGAACGGCGCGGCCTCCATTCACGACTTTGAGATCGCCATCGCCGGCCAGACCAGTGAGGATGTGGAGGCCGTTCTGCCCGACGGACGCTTCGGCGCAGCCGAGGAAACCGGGCGGGAAATGAATCTTGCGATCCTCGAGGGAGTCCGCGAAGGCCTTGGTATGGGGGAAGCGCTTGGCAAGCGGCTGGAGTCGCTGGCGAAGCCGGAATTCGCTCCGCACAGCCTTCTTTGCGGCGCCTACAAGGCCTCCACGCCGGTGACGGTGCATGTCGCCGTCGGCACGGATACGCCGCACACGCATCCGCAGGCCGACGGCGCTGCCATCGGAGCGGCGACCCATCACGATTTCCGCCTGCTGTGTTCGTTGGTGCGCGGGCTGGATCGCGGAGGCGTCTATCTGAACGTCGGCTCGGCCGTGGTGCTGCCCGAAGTGTTCCTGAAAGCCGTGTCCGTGGTGCGGAATCTGGGGAATCCCCTGGCGGAGTTTACCACCGTGAACTTCGATTTTCTGCAACATTACCGGCCGACCGTGAATGTGGTGCAGAGGCCCCACGCAAAATCCGGCGGACGTGGATTCGCCATCACAGGACATCATGAACTGATGATCCCCCTGCTTGCAGCGACGCTGATTGAGTCCGAATGACCCCGGAGCCTACCAACAACCAGCCTCGCAACGATCCGTTCTGGACCTATGAGGATCTGGGCCTGCTGATTGGGGCTCTGCTGCCGGTCTATCTTCTGGTGCTGCTGATCCTTCGTGTGTTCCCGGCGGCCGGCAACGCTTTCAAGGCGATGATCGTACAGTCCCTGTTCTACGCGCTGTTGCTGGGAGTACTCCACCTGTTGGTCGCCTGGCGCTACAGGCAGCCGTTTTGGAAGTCACTCGGATGGAAGGCTTTCCGTATGCCTTTCCTCGTGGCGGCCGCTGGGCCAGTGCTCGCCGTGGCGAGCTCGACGCTGGGTGTGGTGTTGAAGGCTCCTCCCCTGCCTTCGCCGATCGAAGATCTGATCTCGGACCGCCGCTCGCTGCTCGTCATGGTGCTGTTCTTGACCGTGATCGGTCCGGTGTTTGAGGAGCTGATCTTCCGCGGCTTCCTGTTTCCGCTCCTCGCCCGGTCGATGGGACCTTGGGCGGGGATTCTAATCAGCGCAATCGCGTTCGCGCTGGTGCACGGCGCGCAATACCACTGGTCCTGGCAGCATCTGGCGGTCGTGGGCACGGCAGGCGCCGTCTTCGGCTTCGTCCGGTACAAATCCGGTTCCACCGCCGCGGCCACGCTGGTGCATACCGGCTATAACGCCACGTTGTTCGTCGCGTTCTTGGTTCAGAAATCGGTTTAAGAACCTTGACAAAGAGCGGCGGCTCTCATACACTTAACGGTGTTAAGCTTATGGGAGTTCAAGAACGCCGGGCTCGTGAAAAGAAAGAACTTCGGCAGGAGATTTTAGACGCCGCCCGCGACCTGTTCGTGCGCGAGGGGTTTGAAAACGTCTCCATGCGCAAGATCGCGGATAAGATCGAATATTCGCCCACCACGATTTACCTCTACTTCAAGGACAAGGCCGACCTGCTCGACTGCATCTGCGAGGAGACCTTCGCGCGCTTGGTCCGGAAGCAAAATGCCATTGACCAGGCCGGCGGTGACCCCATCGAGCGCCTGAAAAAAGGCCTGCGCGCCTACATCGAATTCGGACTGAAGTATCCCAATCATTACAAGGTCGCGCTGATGATGACCGAGGAGATCGAGGAGCGCATGCAGTGCGAACGCTCCCGGGAGATGGGCAAGAAGGCCTTTGTGCACCTGCGCAACGAACTGGGACAACTGGCCGAGCAGGACCTGATTCACGTGGCCGACCTCGACGCCGCGTCGCAGGTGCTGTGGGCCAACATTCACGGCCTGACGTCGCTGCTGATTTCGCATCCGCGGTTTCCCTTCGTGGACCGCAATGTCTTGATCGACACTCTGATCGAGAATGCGTTGGCCGGGTTGCAGGTCCGGCAGTCTGCTCTGGCGAGCTAAGCTCTATAGTTCCCTGTAAGACACCAGTTGCACACCCGACTCTTCGAGCGCTCTCCGCACTTCGGGCGACGTCAGCGCGCGCAACTCAGCCTCGCGCGACTCCTTGAGCCGCGTCCGCGCCGCGCGCAGTTCCTCCGTGCAGACGCCCGGGTGGCACATGAACTCAGTCGACCCTTCCGGCAAGGCACGGATCAGTTCGGCAACGTCGGGAGCGTCGAACTTGCCGGTGATCTGAAATCCGGCGAAGTGATCGGTAAACCGGCAGCCGTGGCGCTGGAGCACGCGCTCGAATCGGCTTCGCACGACTCCAAACGCCCGGCTGGCGGCGCGTTTCTTCCATGAAATCCCATCCGGAGTCATCGGAAAATCGAACGGCCGCCGCACCCAGGGGATCTTGAACTTCTCTGAGATCCGGGCGACCGCTTCCAGCACGGGCGGCAGCAGATGCGTGTGCTTGTGCGTATCCAGATGCGACGGCATCACACCCGCATCCAGAACCTTGCGGACTTGGGACGACAATTCGTCGTAAATGGCCATCCGTCCCAGGGCAACGGCCCGCGTCAACTGCGCCACGGTCATCGGATAGGGCGCCTGCCCCACCAGCACCAGATGGACGCCGATATCGAGCGTGGGATGCTCGTGCGCCAACTGCACGGCATCGTCGAAGGCCGCGCCGCAGGCCATCAGGGTGGTCGCCGTGAGGATGCCGTTCTGATGCGCCTCGACGATGCCACGGTTCACATCGCGCGTGAAGCCGAAATCGTCGGCGTTAACAACCAGTTTCCGCACTTAGAATAACTTCAACTGGATCGTAAGGAACTTCTTTGGATTGGCTCGGAAATCCTTGATCAGGTTGCGGATTTCCTTCGACGTTCCATCGAGCGATTCGTAAAGCGACGGATTATTGAGCAGTTGCGCAATGGTTCCTTCGCCCTTATTCATCTTGTCGAGCAGCGTGTCGAGCCGAGCAAGCGTACCCTGAACTTGCTGATGCAACTCGTCGCTCTTCAGCAGCTTGCCCACATCGCCCTGGCCCGCTTCGACGTCGGCGAGAATCTTGCGCAGGTCAGCGACGGTCTTGCGCGCGTCGTCGTAGAGCGCCGGATCCTTCAACAGCTTGCCCGCCGTGCCCTCGCCTTTTTCCAGTCCGTCCATCAGGGTATTGATCCGCGTAATAGAGCCGCGAATGTCGTCGTACATCGCACCCTTATCGTTCAACAGTTTGCCGACAGAATTCTGATCCGATTTCGCGGCGTTATTCAACGTCACCACCAGCTTCTCGGCCTCCGTGACGATGGTGGTCATCTTTTTCGCGATCGTATCGTCCACGAGCAGCATGCCAATCGTGCCCTTGCCCGACTCGACGTCGCTGATGATGGCGTCCACCTTTTGGACGATCGTCTGCATCGCGGAAAGCGCGGTGTTGCCCTGTTGCACGAAGTCGTCGATGGTGGTGAGATTCTGGCTGGGCAGCGCCCCGCCTTTCGACACCATCTGCGTACTGCGGCCCTTCCTGATGTTGATGTATTTCGTGCCCAGCAGGTTTCCAGCGGTGATGACGGATTGTGAGTCCACGGGAATCGCGCTCAGGTACTCATCCCGAATCTGCATTTCCACTTTGATGATTTTGCCGGGCTCGTTCACGCCGGATAAACCGACGTGGGCCACCTTGCCCACATTAATGCCGTTCAATGTGACCGGCGCCGCCACCGCGATGGCCGCCGAATCGTCGAAGTAGGTGTAGATATCCGACGTGGTCTTGAACAGGGGGTTGGTCCCAGCCAAAAGGAAGACCAATACGCCAAGCACGGCCAGGGCGAAAGCGGCCATGATTCCCACGCGCAACTCGGATATTTTTGCTTTGCTGGATACCGGCATAGACTATTTCACGAACTTGCGGACATACGGATCCTGAGACGCCCTCAACTCCGCTTCCGATCCTTGGAACACCAGGCGTCCTTCATTCATCACGAAAAATTTGGTCCTCACGCCGCCTGGCCCCTCCGCCTCGCGTGCCGGTTCAATGCGGCCACTGTCAGGATTGTAGCGAAAATTCGCCATCAGATGCCCGTCCTGATAGCGGTGGGTCACCAGAATCGCCGCGATGCCCTGTGTATCGCGCTCCTTGATCAGCAGGTGGACGATCAGATTGGCGGTGATGGGATCGAGCCCTGCGGTTGGCGAATCGTAGAGCACAAGGGGAGGTCCGGTGACGATGGCGCGGGCGATGCCCACGCGCCGGCGCATGCCTCCGGAGAGCTCGCTTGGGTATTTTTCCAGCGTGTTGCCCAGCTCGACGAAGTTCAGCGACTCCTGGACCTTGGCGTCCACCTCCTCCTCCCATTCCGGCCCCCTCCCGTTGCCCCGCGCCTGCTGATTCACCAGCGGATAGGCCACATTCTCGGCAATGGTGAGCGAATCGAATAGGCCCCCTTCCTGAAACAGGATGCCTACCTTGCTGCGAAGGCCGTACATAGCCGATTCCTTCAAACGGGTGATATCCTCGCCGAACAGGGTGATGTGCCCGGCGTCCGGCCTGACCAGGCCCAAAGCCGTTTTCAGCAAGACTGTTTTTCCGGCGCCGGCCGCGCCGAAGACCACGCGCGTCTCGCCGGAGTTCATCGCAAAAGAGACGTGGTCCAGCGCCGGCGTGCCGTCAAAGTGAAGGTTGACGTCGTCGAAGCGAAGCACCTCGGATGTCGCGGCACTGGCCATGGGTTTATGTGAAGAACAGTGGGTCGATGAAAGCCGTAATCACAAAAATCCAGATGGAGGAGACCACGACCGCTTGCGTGGTGGCGCGTCCGACGCCCTGCGTGCCGCCTGAGGTTCGCATACCGTAAAGGCATCCCACCAGCGAAATGATGATTGCGAACAGGAACGGTTTGATCAGGCCCTGAAACAGATCCTGATAGATCAGCGCGCGCCAGCCGTTGTTCCAAAACTCAGACCAGGTAATGTTCAGGAGGCCGAAGGCGATCAGGGCGCCTCCGAACATGCCGATGAAATCCGCGATGATCGTCAACAGAGGCAGCACGAACATGGTGGCGATCAGCCGTGGCGTCACCAGCTTCTGTATTGGGTCCGTGCCGAGGGCGCGCATGGCGTCAATTTGCTCGGTCACCTTCATCGAGCCGATTTCGCTGGCGATGCCGCTGGCGTTGCGCCCGGCCACCAGAAGCGCAGTCAGCACCGGGCCGAACTCGCGCACCAGCGAGATGGACACGATCTGCCCGATTTGGCCCTGCGCGCCGTAGGTGGTCAGCGCGCGGCCCATCTGCAGGCCCATGATGATGCCGCTGAAGAACCCGATCAGAACGACGATCGGCAGGGAGCCCACACCGATAACATCCATCTGGATGAGGATATCGTCAACGTAATGCGGTCCGCGAAAAATATTCCGGAATGCCCGGGCCGCCAGAAAGAGAAATTCCTGGAACGTCTCTATCCACGGTATGAAGTAATCGAGCAATCCAGTTCCCCCGATAAGGTCGATGCTAACATGAGGTCAATCTATGAAAGGCCTAACCGACATCCCCGGCATTTCCGTTGGCCATTCCTCCGATTATGACGGATTGACGGGCTGCACGGCCATCCTCTGCGAGCGCGGCGCCGTGGCGGGCGGAGAAATTCGCGGCTTCGCCACCGGCACGGCCGAATGGGACCTGTTAAGTCCGTATCACGTCACGGAGAGGATTCACGCCGTGGTGTTTGCCGGCGGCAGCGCGTTCGGGCTGGAGGCGGCGGCGGGCGTCCGGCGCTATCTGGGCCACAAGGGCATCGGCGTGGAGACGACCTCGGGGCGCATCCCTTTAGTCGTCAGCGGTATTCTATACGATCTATCCATCGGCAAATCGAGCGCACATCCGACGCGCGAAATGGGCGAAGCGGCGGCTGCGGCGGCGACGGATAAAGCCGTGGCGGAAGGCAACATCGGCGCGGGTACCGGCGCGACCATCGGCAAGATTCTCGGGATGAAGAGCGCGATGAAGTCCGGGCTCGGTTCGTTCACCGTGGAGCTTGGCGGAGGCGTGCTTGTGTCGGCCCTGGCGGTCGTGAACGCGATGGGCGACGTCATCGACCCTTCGAGCGGCAAAGTCATCGCAGGCGTGCGCGGCCCCCTGAACACGGCCGAAATTATGAAGCGGGGCGCCGGCGGAACTTTGGTGAATCAGAACACGACTCTGGTGGTCGTCGCCACGAATGCTGCGCTGACGAAAGTGGATGCCAACCGCCTTGCGCATGTGGCGCAGCTCGGCATGGCGCGGACGATCAACCCGCTGAACACCACCTCCGACGGCGACCTGGTGATCGCCATGTCCGTGGAGGACAGGAAGGCTTCGATCGATACGCTGGGCGTAGCCGCATCGGAAGCGGTCGCGGAGTCAATTTTGAGAGCGGTCAGGTTGGCGTCAACGCTCGGCGGTGTGCCGGGGTTGAAGAAGTAAATTCAGTGAGTTAGCGCGTTGCAAACCACCGGCAGCCCGTGCTGATGCAGCACTGCCTCCACATCCGTCTTCATCATCCGCGACGCGTCGTAATCCACCGTCAGTCTGTCGAGCCCGGGCGACACCTGCACCCGCGCGATGCCGTAGGTTGACGGCAGGTCTGCCACGTTCTCCAGCTCCGGCTCCGTCAAGGGCCTTGCGAGATCGTAATGCAGAGTTACTTTAGTCATAAGAAAACCTCAGTGTAACAACTTCCACTTGATCTGCCGCAGTATTCCAAGCCACACTTCGGCGTCGTGCGCGTTCAACTCCATACGACGCACCAGGCGCCGGATCTTCATGCGTGTCGAATCCTCAACCCGAGCGTGAACATAACCGGAGTGCTCCAGCAATTCTTCCAAGAGCGCCGTGAGGCGCTCCATTTCTTCGCCGCTCGCCGGACGTTTCGTCTCCGGCTTGGCGTTGACCGCACCAGGATTGCGGATGATTTCGTACAGGCACACCGCGACCGATTGCCCCAGGTTCATCGACCCATGTTCTTCGCGCGTGGGGACACGCATCAGCCAGTGGCAATGGCTCATATCCTCGTTTGAGAGGCCGAATTTCTCGGAGCCAAACAGCAAAGCCACGGGCGACGAAGCCATTTTGCGAGCGATGATCTTTCCGCCCGTCTCCAAACGCCGCAGAGGGTGTTCGAGCGCGCGGTGCCCGATCGACGTGGTGCCGACGACGAGCCCGCAATCGGCCACCGCCTCGGCGACGGTCGGAAATTCCTTCGCCTCAGCCAGGATCTCTTGCGACTTGACGGCGCTTTTCGCCTCCTGAAACGCGACATGGTACGGATTCACCAACCGCAAATCGAAGACGCCGAAATTGCTCATGGCCCGCGCGGCCGCGCCGATATTGAGAGGGTTTCGGGGTGCGACTAACACCACACGCAGGTTTGCCAACAAGTTCATTGCCCGCGGCTGACAGCATCCAGCACGCCATTGATGAACGCGACCGATTCGTCGCCCGAAAATTGGCGCGCCAGATCGAGAGCCTCGTCGATCGCCACCGCCGGAGGCGTTTTCAAGTCGCCCATTTCGTAAACGGCAAGCCGGAGAATATTTCGATCCACTGCCGGCATCCGCTCAATGCGCCAGTTGGCCGACTTTTCGGAGATGGCCTTATCAAGCGCTGGAGCATTCTCCACCGCGCCCCGCACCAGTGTTTCCATGAACTCGTCCGGACTGGTACGCTTCGGATTATCCTCCTCAGAACCGAGCGTTTCGTAAAACGAAGAGATCGCCTCGCCGATGTCCTGCTTGCGCAGGTCCCACAGGAACATCACCTGCAGGGCGCGGACGCGGGATCTGTGTCGTGCGGGCATGTTAGTCCGCCACTCGGAAGGCGAACCGCGCCATTTCGATCGCGGTCATGGCCGCGTCGAAGCCTTTGTTGCCGTCCGCCCCTCCCGCGCGTGATTCAGCCTGCGCGATGGTATCCGTAGTAAGGACGCCGAACGCCACGGGCACTCCGGTTTCGAGCGCGGCATCCTGCAAACCTCGCGCGGTCTCACCCGCGACGTAATCGAAATGAGGCGTGCCGCCGCGGATCACCGCGCCCAGCGCGATCACGCCGTGATAACGATGCGTGTTGGCAAGCATCTTCGCCGCCAGAGGCAGTTCAAAGGCGCCGGGCACGCGATATACCTCGTGTTGTGCCGCGCCGGCCTTCGTTAAAGCTTCCTCGGCGCCTTCGAGAAGTTTTTCCGTAATGGCGGAATTGAAGCGCGCCACAACCACCGCAAACCGCAGGCCGCTGGCGTCAAAATCCTGCCAATTCAGTGAATCCGAGGACATCGTGGGATAATGAAGAGTTTCCAGGTTCATCATACCGCATGCTCCCCGAGTACATCCGAAATTTCAGCATCATCGCGCATATCGACCACGGCAAGTCCACGCTGGCCGACCGTCTGCTGGAGGCGACGCACGCCCTCCAGCAGCGTGAAATGATGGCGCAAGTGCTCGACTCCATGGATCTGGAGCGCGAACGCGGCATCACAATTAAAGCTCACGCAGTGCGGCTGACCTATATCGCGAAGAACGGCGTCGAATATCAGCTCAACCTGATCGACACTCCCGGCCACGTCGATTTCACATACGAAGTCTCGCGCAGCCTGCAGGCCTGCGAAGGCGCTCTGCTCGTGGTCGACGCTTCGCAAGGCGTGGAAGCGCAGACGCTGGCGAACACTTATCTGGCGCTGCATCACAATCTGGAGATTATCCCCGTCATCAACAAAATCGACCTGCCGTCGGCCGATCCGGAGCGCATTCGCGAGCAGATCGAATCCCTGATCGGCCTCGATGCCAGCGACGCGATCTTGGCGAGCGCCAAGAACGGCATCGGCATTGACGAGATTCTGGAAGCGGTAGTGGCCCGGGTGCCTCCTCCGAAAGGCTCGCCCGACGCGCCGCTTCGCGCGCTGATCTTCGATTCCTGGTTCGACCCCTATCGCGGCGTCATCATCCTGGCGCGCGTGATGGAAGGGCGTCTGCGCAAGGGGACGAAGATCAAGCTATGGTCGAACAACAGCACGCATGAGGTCGAGGGCGTCGGCTATCAATCGCCGAAGCCGATCCCTTGCGACGAACTTTCGGCCGGCGAAGTCGGGTTCCTGTTCGCCAACATCAAGACCGTGTCCGACGCGCAGATCGGCGACACGATTATCGACCTAAATAACCCCGCCCCGGAGCCATTGCCCGGATTCGAGCCTCTGAAGCCGATGGTGTTCGCCGGGCTCTACACGGTGGAGGCGCACGAGCACGGGTTGCTGCGCGACGCACTCGAAAAACTGCGCCTCAACGACAGTGCGTTTAACTTCGAGCCGGAAAATTCAGTGGCTCTGGGCTTCGGCTTCCGCTGCGGCTTCCTCGGCCTGCTGCATTTGGAGATCGTGCAGGAGCGCCTGGAGCGTGAGTTTCAAATTGACCTGATCACAACCGCGCCGGGCGTGACCTATAAAGTCACGCTGAGCGACGACACAGTGATCGACGTGAATAATCCTTCGAAATTCCCAGATCCGAGCGAGATCAAGCAGATCGAGGAGCCGATCATCGATGCCACGGTGATCACGCACGAGGAATACATCGGCGAGATTCTGAAGCTGCTCGAAGAGAAGCGCGGCAATCAGAAGAAGTTCGAATACATCGGATCCGGGCGCGTGATGTTGCAGTATGAAATGCCGCTCAACGAAATCGTGCTCGATTTCTACGACCGCCTGAAATCGGCCTCGCGCGGCTATGCGTCGCTCGATTATCACCTGGCCGGTTATCGTGTCGCGCCCATGGTGAAGCTGGATGTTCTGGTGGCCGGCGAGCCGGTGGACGCGCTCTCCATGATCGTCCACAGGGACTTCGCCTACGAGCGCGGCAAGATTCTGATCGAGCGCCTGCGCAAGCTGATTCCACGCCAGCAGTTCGAGGTCGCCTTGCAGGCCGCCATCGGGAGTAAAATCATCGCCCGTGAGACGATTTCCGCGATGCGCAAGAACGTGCTCGCCAAGTGCTACGGCGGCGACATTTCGCGCAAACGCAAACTGCTGGAGAAGCAAAAAGAGGGCAAGCGTAGAATGAAACGCGTCGGCCGAGTGGAGATCCCGCAGGAGGCGTTCTTAGCGGTGTTGAAGGTGTCGAGCAGCTCAGACGACGATTAGATCATGCTAATGATCATCTTTGGAGCGGGGGCCTCCTACGACTCATACTCAACGGTCCTGCCGGGTGGTGGAATTGGCGGACGACAGAATTACCCTGAGCGCCCACCCTTGGCGAATGAATTGTTCCAGGATCTCCCCGTGTTTCGCGACCAGCTCTCAAAGTACCCTGAAGCTCGGCCTCTGATTCCGCTACTGCAGAGCGCCCCGGATGTGGAGAGTATGTTGGGATCCTGGCAAGACCAGGCGGACGACCAAAGCCTACGACAATTAGCGGCGATTCGATATTACCTGCGTGACGTCATTTATGAGTGCGAGCTTCAGTGGACTCTTCGAACTCGCGGTGCCTTAAACTATGGAACATTGCTCGATCAGATTCGACGAGAAGCCAAGGTTTCGATTGTCACCTTCAACTACGACACATTGATCGAAAAGGCTCTCGCCGACCTCAGGGTGCCCATCAAATCGCTGGACGATTACGTCAAAGACCGTCAGTTTAAGCTTTTCAAACTCCACGGCTCCACCGATTGGGTGCAGAGAGCTACTTTCAAAGGGCGGATTCAAAGCCAAGAGTGGCGGAGCGCTGCAGAAATCATTGGCCACGCACCAGAGCTTGAGCAGACGCCAAATTTTGAAAGGCATACGGATCGGTCCCTTCCCACGGTGCTACGCGTACCGAACGGGCAACACGTCCAGCTCATTCCGTTGATGCCCGCACTGGCAGTTCCTGCAACGGGAAAGTCTAGGTTTATATGCCCAAAGGATCATCTTCAATCGCTGCGCGACATCATTCCACAGGTCAGGAAAGTGCTTGTCATCGGCTGGAAAGCCGCTGAGCAGCATTTCTTGAAGTTGCTCGTGGAGGGACTGGGGGAGACAACCGTGAAGGGTCTTATCGTGCGAGGGAGCGCTGATGGAGCCAAAGAAACCATCCGAAGCTTGCACGACGCTGGCATCAGAGGGGACCTTCAGGCTGATCCGGGAGGATTCTCCGACTTCGTCATCGGGAATCGAGTCGAGGCTTTCCTCTCTAGCTGACAGCCCGCTCTTTGGTCGGAGCGCCAGGAAAACTCCGGCAGCTCGTCGAGATCGGCGGCCATGCGGGCTTTACGGTAGAGCAATGAGGTCTCCGCAAGATGGGTGGGTGGTCTAGGCCTCGTGAAGGTTCGCGAAGCCTATGAACTGAACGCAGGCTTACATCGACAAAGCTACAAAGCTACTCCTGATGCAGCGCCTCCATTGGATCGATGCGCGTCGCCCGCCGCGCCGGCACGTAATTCGCGATCAGCGCCACCACAAATAGCAACGTGGAGACTCCCGCCATAACCGTCGGCTCAAGCGGCGCTACGCCGTAAAACAGCGCGCGTAGAGAGGACGCCATCGCCACCGCGCCGGCCATTCCAGCCACGAGGCCAATGGCGGCTGTTTTGAGGCCGTTCAGGACGACGAGCGACTTCAATTGCCCTGGCGTGGAGCCCAGCGCCATGCGAAGTCCAAATTCACGCGTCCGCTGTGCGACTCCATACGAAACCACTCCGTGAATGCCGAGCGCCGCCAACAGCATCGAGACAACCGCGAAGACGACGAGCAGGATCGTAGAAATGCGCGGCGCGGTGTCGGCGAGCGACAGGTACTCGTCCATGCTGCGGATCTGGAACACGGGTTGGCCTCGGTCAACCGACCACACAGCCTGCTTCACGGCTTTGACCATTGCCGAGGTCTCCACGGTCGTGCGCACCACCAGGGCCATCGCCTTGTTCGGCATCTGCTCAAAAGGCGCGTAGATGGTCGGTTCCGGCTGTTTTTCCAGCCCATAATGATGAACCTGGCCGACGATGCCCACCACTTCCCGAAACTCGCCCCATAGCCGCATGCGCCGCCCCAGCGGATTCTCGTTTGGCCAATATTGACGCGCCAGCATCTCGTCGATCAGAATCACCGGAGGTGCATCGCGGCTGTCGCGATCGGAAAGCAATCTCCCTTCGAGAAGCGGGATCCCCATCGTATTCAAATACCGCAGGCTGATCCGCCGAAAATCGGCGACCAATTCCTGTCCCGGCGGCAGCGGGCGATTTTCGATGGTGAAATACTCGCGGTCGTTCTGCTGACCCAGCGGAAGCACGTCGGTCAGACCGGCGGATTGAATGCCGGGTATGGTTTCGACTTTATCCAGCACGCGCCGGTAAAACGCCGCCTGGTCGCGATCGTTCTTGTACAGATTGTCGGTGGGCAGGCGCATGCGAAACGTCAGGACATGATCGGGGCGTATGCCCGGATTCACTTGCTGCAGATTCACGAAGCTCTTCATCGCGAGTCCGGCGCCGATCAACAGCATGCTGGCGAGGGCGATCTCCCCAACGACGAACAAGTTCCACACCCGCGTCCCGATCATCGAAGAGCCCGTCCGGCCGCCGGCCTTCAACGCTACGCTCACATCCGCTCCGGCGGCACGTAGCGCGGGAATCAATCCAAAGACTAGAGCCGCCCCAATCGAGATCGCCAGCGCAAAGGCAAGCGCGTGGGCATCCACGCCAATCGCGGGCCGCACGATTTCGGCGCCCGCATCCGGCACAGGAAGCGTGCCAGGCAGCACCGCATTCAACAAGTCGACACCCCAGACCGCAACGAAGACCCCGAGCGCGCCGCCCATCAGACTCAGCAGCAGGCTTTCGCTGAGAATCTGCGCGATCAGGCGGCCGCGGCGGGCGCCTAGCGCGGCTCGAATCGCCAACTCCTTGCGGCGGCTCGTGACGCGCGCCAGCAAAAGACTCGCGACATTCACACATGCCAACAACAGCAGGAGTCCGACCGCGCCCAGAAGCAGTAGCAGTGCGGGGCGAATGTAGGCGAATAGCGCCTGTTTCATTTCAACGACGCTCGCATCCCACCCTGCTAGCCGCGGTGTCTCGGCATCAATGCGGCGGGCGATGGCGCTCAACTCCACCTGCGCCTGAGTGAAACTGACGCCCGGCTTGAGGCGCGCGATGACCCCGAAGTCATGTTCCACGCGGCTCTTGGCGCGCAGTTGCGCCACTGGCCACGGGACATAGAGATCAGTTGGCAGTGATTGCCAGAAATCCGGAGCCAGGACGCCAATAACAGTGTACGGCTCGCTATTCATATAAAAGGTTCGCCCGACCACCCCTGGATCCGCTCCAAAGCGCCGCTTCCAAAATCCGTTCGTCAGAACCGCTACGGGGAATCGCGCCTGGCCCGCACCCTCCACTTCCGTGAACATGCGCCCGAGCACCGTTCGGGCCCCTAGCATCGACAGAAAATTGGTAGTCACGCGCAGACCAGTCACCTGCTCAGGCTCGCCCTCTCCGGTCAACGTACCCGTGCCGACCTCAAGCAGCGCCATTTCTTCGAAGGATCGGCTTTGCTCCCTCCAATCGAGGAAGTTCGGCCCGGACGGCCCTTCGCGCTTGATGCCGTCCTTCAAGTCCGTCTCCCAGATGAGCGCGAGACGGTCGGCGCCGGGATACGGCAACGGCCGCAGCACCACCGAGTTGACGACGCTGAAGATCGCAGTATTGGCTCCGATGCCCAGCGCGAGGACGAGCAGCGCCGCAAACGTGAAACCCGGCATTTTGCGCAGGGCGCGCAAAGCATGACGCATATCTGCCATTACCGTGAGCATTTGCTTACCATCCGTGCAAACAAAGGTCCTTTTTGATGATTGGGCAAAATGACTGAGCCTAATGATCGCGGGAACCACTCGCGGCCGGCACGAGTGTCCGTTCGTGGGACTCCGCATTCCGGTTATGGAGCCGATGTACAAATCGCGAGCACCGCGCCCCCGTCGATCCGATCCCCCTTCACTGCCATCAGAGCCTCATTGGCCTGTTCCAACGGAAAAACGGTGACTTTGGGCCTCAATCCGATCCTTGCGGCGAGCTCCAAATAATCCCGGGCATCCGCGCGGGTCATGTTGGCGACGCTGCGGATCTGGCGTTCGCCCCACAGCAGCGTGTCGTAGTCGAACTGGGGTATCCGGTCGAGATGGATTGCGTTGATCGCCACCACGCCGCCCTTTCGCAGGCTCGCGAGCGCAGCCACCACCACATCGCCCGACGGCGCGAACGTCACCGCCCGATCCAATTGCACCGGAGGACGGTCCTTTTCCGCCCCCACCCACACCGCGCCGAGCTTCGCCGCCAGTTCCCGGTGGGATTCGCCGCGCGTCGAGACATACACCTCGCAATTCCAGGCCTGCAGCACCGCGATCGCCAGGTGAGCCGACGAGCCGAAGCCGAACAGCCCCACGCGCTCTCCCGGCTCGACGCCCGCCACGCGCAGGCTGCGGAACCCGATGATCCCGGCGCACAGCAACGGCGCGGCATCAAGATCGCTCAGGGCCTCGGGAAGCGGAAACACGAAGTCCGTGCGCGCCAGGACGTATTCGGCGTACCCTCCGTCCACCGAATAGCCGGTGAACGTGGGATGATCGCAGAGATTTTCGAGGCCGCGCGCACAGTAGACGCACGACCCGTCCACGCCTCCGATCCAGGAAACGCCGACACGTGCGCCCAGGGGCAGTTGCGCCGTGGCTCCCTCCGCCACTTCGCCGACAATTTGATGACCCGGGATTAAAGGACTGCGAAGGGGCGGAAGTTCGCCTTCAGCGATGTGAAGGTCGGTGCGGCAGACGCCGCAGGCGCGCACCTTCAGAAGGACGGAGCCTGGCCCGAGATCAGGAATGGGTAGAGCCGGAACGGGGACGTCCCTGAGAACTAAGGGAGCGTGCGGCTTTTCGAGAACGGCGGCTTTCACTAGAAAACCTCGCCGCCGGAGGAATTAGGCGGCTTTGGTGACTTTACCGCTCTTGATGCAGTCCGTGCACACTTTGATGCGCTTCGGAGCGCCCGCCACAACGGCGTGCACCTTCTGCAAGTTGATGTTCCACCGACGCTTCGTCACATTGTGCGCGTGGCTGATCCGGTTTCCGAACTGGGGGCCGCGCCCGCAAAGATCACACACTTTCGACATTGCCTTCAAACGCTCCTAGTACTGTTTACTCTTTGCCAGTCTACCATATCGGACGATCCGGTGGGAAAATAGGGTCGCGGCGGTTATTGAACTGACGTGATGGACCACACTTATATCGACCGGAACTCCGTGGCCGAGCGCTACTTGAACCACTCGCTCGAGCCCGGGGAGCTCCGCGAGTTCGAGGAGCACATCGTCGACTGCCAGGAATGTGGCGACCGCCTCCTGCTGGCCGAAATGTTCCACGCCCGCAATGGGATCGCCCCGACGCCAGACCCGAATCTAGCCGCCCGCGTGGTGCTCTACAAGCCTCGCCGTGTCCTGCTGATCCTGCTGGCCGCGGCCCTCACGATCCCGGCTGTATACGCGATCTACCGGTTGCTGGCGGGGTGAACTGGACACCGTCGCGCATCACTTCGCCGTGAGCTTCCGCCCGTAATCATTCGTCGGATCGCGATACATTGTATGAACGTGCATCGCCGGATCGCCGCCCAGCCTCTGCGGCGCATACTCGATCACCAGGTTCGGCCCCTGAATGCGGTAATACGCCGTGATGTTGCTCCCCGGAGCCGCCGTCGTCGGTCCGCTCCAGGCGAACCACGTATCATTTAGGCCCGCCTTGATCTCCGCCATCCGGCTCGCGGCCGCGCTGTCATGCGCAATGCCCGCCCACTCCGCGATCACGTCCTGCAGCATCGCCCGCTGACGTTCGTCCATCGCCGAAGCCTTCAGCCCCTCCGGCTGAATCGTCTTTCCGTCCTGCCCCGGCCCCAGCACCAGATCGGCCAGATTGTAGCCGAGAATCGCCTGCTTCTGCTGCTTCTCGTCGAGCGCGTTCAGCAGCGCCAGCGCCTTATCGCTCTCCTGCCCGAGCGGGCGTACCGTTTTCCCGTTCAACGTGAAAACAGCCGGCTGCGCGCCCGTCAACGTCGGCGTGAGCACCCCTTTTTCCCCCGCAATCGTAATGTTGAGCGCCAGATGATGCCCCCCGAACTGCAGCATCCACGGGTCTTTCTCAGACGGCTTTCCCAGGATGGAAATGTAGTAAAGGTCCTTGCCGAACAAAGGGTTATTCCGCTCTTTGATCTTGTTCGCCTCGTCGCCTTCCATGATCTGCTGGACCTTCTCGAATCCCCTGCGGCTCAGCGCGGCCGAAACCACCGCCATCGCGGCGGCCTGCTGCGCGGAGTTCAACTCCTTCAGACTAAGCCCGGCCCGGCGAACCACCGCCGTTGGGAAGTTGGACCACCGCGCCCTCTGCTTATCATCATCAAAGGCGAAAAGCACGCTCTGCCGCTGCGTTTCATCGAGCGTCGAAAGAAACGTATTGGCCGCGCTCACAATGCGCGAAGTAGCCGTCTGCTCCGCGGCGGTGCTGATACAGATCAGCATCAGGACACTCATCGAACCGGATTTTATTCTCATGGCTTCAAGAAGCAATTGACGCGGGAAGGCGCGTCCGGGATTGCAGCGTCGGCCAAGGTTTTTCCCCGACGCCCGCCGCGGGAATGCTCTGGCAAGCCCGCAGCGTTCATTACCGCACACGGCGTCCCAACCGCGGCCACTTTCGGGCGCAATGTCCTCGCGATCCGGCCAATAATGTGGAGGGCTGATTGCTCATTGCACTAGTTCCATCCGGCCTGAAAGGAGCTCAATCAGATGCGCGACTTCCGTTTTGCTCTTCGGGTTCTGACCGCCCGCCCCGTCTTCACCCTGGTGGCTGCCTTGTCCCTGGCGCTCGGAATCGGCGCGAATTCCGCCATCTTTGGCCTCGTCGATGCCCTGTGGCTCCGTCCGTTGGCCGTGCCGAAACCGGGCGAAATTGTGCGGCTCTTCTCCGTCACCGCTCAGGATCGTGAGGGGCCGCTGTCCTATCCCGAATACCTGGAGCTGAAACAACAAGCGCCCTCCCTCCGCGAACTGGTCGCGATCGGCGGCAGGGGAGCGATCATCGAGGATGGGAACAGCCGCGAACTGCACGGTCTGAACCTGGTCTCGTCGAATTTCTTTACCGCCCTGGGCGTTCATCCCGCTCTCGGCCGGCTCTTTACGCCGCGGGATGAAGCCGACCCGGCAGCTCCACTCGTTGTGGTGCTCGGCGACAGTTTTTGGGTACGGCATTATGGACGCGATCCGAACATTGTCGGCAAACAAATACGGATCAACCGCGGACACACCGATCTGTACACCGTCATTGGCGTTCTCCCACCCACGTTTCGCTCGGTAGACGCAGCTGACGACCGCGATCTTTGGTTTTTGCGCCAGGCCTGGGCGCGCCTCGGCGACCTGCAGGAACTCGAAAATCGCGGCAACCGTTGGTTCCAGGTTCTGGGGCGGCTCGCTTCGGGGGAGACGGAGCGCTCGGCCAATGCCCAGGTGGAGGCGATCGCCGCCCGAATGGCGGAGGCGTGGCCCGCGAGCAACAAAGGCCGTCGGGCCGCCGTCGTGTCCGACAGCCGCTACCGTAGGCAACAGGCCGGCGGCAAGGGGCTCGCCTTGCTCGCCATCGTGATGCTGGTGGTCCTGATCTCTTCGGTCAACGTCGCGAATCTGCTGCTTTCCCGAGCCGGGGTCCGCGGCAAGGAAATGGCCGTGCGGCTGGCCCTCGGCGCAGGGCGCGGCCGCTTGATCCGTCAGCTCATGGCCGAAAATCTTCTCCTTGGCATCGCTGGATTTGCCCTGGGAATGGTGATCGGCGTGTGGCTCATCGCGTTGCTGCCGGCACTGATTGTTCAGCCGCCGGGTTTTGAAAACACCATTGATTTCCAATTCGACTCGCGCGTCTTTCTATTCAGTCTGGCCGTTTCCCTGGCCACCGTCGTTCTCTTCGGCCTGGCTCCCGCCTGGAAAGCCGCGCGCCCCGATCTGGTGCCAGCCCTCAAGGGCGAAGCGGCCTTCGCAAATCCCACCCGCCGCCGTTGGCCGCTCCGCAACTGGCTTGTGGTTTCCGAGGTCGCGCTCTCGATGATCTTGCTGGCCTCGGCCGGCGTGCTGGTTCGAAGCTTCGCCAACACTCGCACGGGCGATCTCGGATTCAGCCGCAAAAATCTGCTCCTGGTCTGGCTTTCGGCGGACGATCCGAAGGCGTCGCGATATCAGGACATCATGGATCATTTCGCCGCCATGCCGGGAGTTCGCAGTGTTGCCGCCGCGGTACGGGCTCCGCTCAGCCTGTCGAGCAACGGCATGTTTCAACGCGTGACGTTCCCCGGACGCGCGGAATTCGCGAGCGCCCCGCCATTCGAGATCAAGTACAACTCCGTGACCCGGAATTTCCTGGGCACCATGGGTACCTCCATTGTGCGCGGGCGAGGATTCGAGCCGCATGACGATGCTGCGGGCGCGAACTCCGTGATCGTCAACGAAACGATGGCGCAGCGTTTCTGGCCCAACGACGAAGCCGTCGGGAAAACAATTCTGATCGGCGGGCCCAAGGGCCGGGTTCACACGGTCGTGGGCGTCGCCAAGAATGCGCCCATCAACGCCGTGGGAGAAGCTCCGGAGCCGTATCTGTATCTGGACTACTGGCCGAACATCGAGAGCGAGATCACTTACCTGATCGAAACTGCGGCCGATCCCATGACGCTTGCCTCCGCCGCCCGTGGCGTGCTCAAATCGGTGGATTCCAGCCTCGATCCGCTTAGCATCACGACCGAGAACGAACTGATCCGGTACTCCGCGCAAAGCTACCAGGTGACGGCGGAACTGGTGGGAACGCTTGGGTTGCTTGGCACGATTCTCTGTGCCGTTGGCTTGTACGGCGTGGTTTCCTACGGCGTCAGCCAGCGCACCAGGGAACTCGGCATCCGTATGGCCCTTGGCGCAGACCGGGGCGACATGATGCGCCTGGTGCTGCGCGAGGTTGCCACTCTGGGATTGATTGGTATCGCCGCCGGATTGCCGCTTGCTGTCACGGCCACGCACGTCATGTCGACGTTGCTGTTCGGGATAGGCCCGTGGGACCCCGTCAGCTTCCTTGGGTCGAGCATCTTCCTGGCTGCGGTCCTCGCGCTCGCGGGCTTCCTGCCGGCCCGCCGTGCCTCTGGGATCGAACCCTCGGCCGCCCTGCGGGTGACATAGTAGAAAGCCCGCGTCGCGCTCTATAAGCCCTGTTGAGTCCCCCTGATGCTGCTCGCCGCCCCATCCCGCTGCTGTACGCGATTTACCGGTTGATCTGAAAGCAAACCTGGGCAGCCTGGTCGTGCGGCCTCGTCGTGGTCCTTCGGCCGATTTCATGCCAGGGTTTATTATTCGAGTAAAATGCGTCTGTCCCGATATGGCCGATATGGTGCACTTTCCCGGTTTTCACTGAGTTTCCGCAGGGTTTCTACCGCTGAATCCAAAATGCCTCGCGACCCGCTATCCATTCCGAATATTTCGGCCCGTCCACGCAATCGCCGGATCTCAGCTCGCAGATCCTCAGTTGCGTTATGCTGGACTTTCTGGGCGATCTCGTCCCAAATTCAATAAGCCCACCGTCTGGTGATGCCCTGATTGCCCCGGTGATTTCGGGAAGGCGAAACAGTCGGTGTCTCTCTTTCCCGACGTTCTCTATCAGCCAACCATTGTCGGAATAGACGTAGGTCCGTCCGTCAGGCATGAGTGCTGGGAATCTGCCCGCGCTGCGGGCGCCGACCGTCCAATGCCCTCGCGGTCCTGCGAATTCCACTATACTTCCGCCATCTTCGTAAACGATCATGTCGCCTTGATCGTTTACGTTAAGGCTTCTGATGCTTTCGTTAAGTCCTCCGCCCACGTAGGGGGCAACGAATTCCGCTTTGCCATCTCCTCTCTGCACCAGAAAGATTCCGTCACGCTTATCCGAGCCTTCGCTGAGTCGGCCAGCGATCAGTATGAGTTTTTCATTCGGCGATGCGGCGCACTGGAATATCGCGACAAAGGGGATTGGGATCACTTCCTCCCGCCCGATCGATGCTCCTATCACACGTCTTAGGAGCGTGTCCTTTGGGGGGCTGCTCTGATAGAAGGTTCTTCTCACGGCGAATAGGGCACGCCCAGTGGGAGCGATGATTGAGTAAACGTATTCAGATTCAGGGCGCTGATACTCGATGCGGCTCCGAAGCTGTTCCGGGAACACGATCGCGAGCCACTCGTTGCGGAGGTCTGCAACACCCAGCTTGTGTTCCAGGAGGATCTGTACGATCCGGTTCGGCGGGGTCTGGGCGTTAACAAACAGTAGGATGAGCACAGCGACAAAGACAATCGGTCGAACTCCGGTCATTCGTCTCCTTCCAGTGTCTCCCAACAGCGGCTTCTCTCTATGGGATACGAGGGACAGACGCATTTCTCTTGATCAAGTCATACGCTGGCCGATCCGCCGCGGGCCGACGGTGCACTTGCACGCTATCCATTTTCACCTCTGCTCTGTCTCACTTCAGGGTTCCTGGTTTCCCTCCCTGCGCAACCAACCCTCCAGGATCGACCTCTTTAATCCCAGCTCCGTCGACTCCGTGAAACGATAGCTGCGCTTGAAATTCGGCGCCACCTGGACCGTCACATCCTGCTCGTCACCGTGCCTGGCGATGCGCAGCTTGATGCTCGCGGGCTTGCTCTCGATTGTTTTCTGCAACACGGAGGCGGAGGCGGGTGTGCCGTCGACGCTGATCACGACGTCCCCGGCTTGAAGGGCGGCGTTCGCCGCGGGCGAGCCCGGCGCCGTGTCGGTGACGATCAGGCGGAACACCGGCGCGCCTCCGCGTCCGCCTCCGCCGCGCCCGGGAGTGGGAAGAGGCAGTTCCGAGGGAGGCACTTCGCGCGTGGAGGTGTGCAGGCCGATGTAGCCTCCGTCCGTGGGAGCCGACGTCATGTCGAGCCGAAGCCCGGCCAGCGCGAAGTGCCGCGCGTAGTCCACCTCCCGGCTGGTGGACGCGTACTCGAACACCTCACCCAAAGGCGCGCCGGCCGCGGTTTCGCATTCGGTGCGAAACTCGGCGGCGGTGAACCCACGCTTCTGCTGCACATAATATTTGCGGTAGAGCCCGCGCATCACGTCGTCCAGCGAACGGCGGTTGGCGCTGGCGGCGCGGATATTCAGCTCGAGCATCGCGCCCAGCATCGCCCCGTTGTTGTAATAGGAAATGGTCGTGTTGCGATCGCCCGCCACGCCCGAACCGGAACTCCATGTGTTGAGGCTGGATTCAGTTGCGGACTGGTAGTTGCGGCCGGGCGCATTTTCAAACACGGCGATGGCGGCCGCCATCTTGTCCAGGTATTGTTCGCGGCTCATCAGGCCGGCGCGCACCAGCAGCAGGTCCTGGTAATACACGGAAATCCCCTCGGACACCCACAGCAGGTCTGTGAGGTTCTCCTGGTCGTAGTCGAACGGCCCGAGCGCCAGGGGACGGATGCGCTTCACGTTGAAGTTGTGAAAATATTCGTGCGCGATAAAGCTCAGCCAGCGGAGATAGCCGGCCGGCTTGGTGAGGCTCTCTCCGTCGAACTGATTGGCGGAGGAGTTGGAGTGCTCAATGCCTCCGCCGCCGCGGCCCATCATCAGAAATGTGTAGTGGCGGTAGGGCGCCTCGCCGAAAATGTTCGTCGCGGCGGTGACGATCGCCTTCAGGTCCGCTGTCATCTGCATGCGGGACACGGATGCAGGCACGTTCTCCACCGCGACGTAGTGCGGAACGCCGCGCACTTCGAACATCAGCCGCTCGTGCGAGCCGATCAGAATGGGGCAATCGTACAGTACGTCGAAATTCGGCGCGGAGAATGTGGAAGCCTTGCCGTTCACCGGATCGAGCCCGGTAGAGATGTGCGGCTTGTTTGAAAGAGCCGGGGGCGTTTCGAGCTCCAGCGTGACAGGCACGTCCAGTATTCCCGAGGGATGCACGAACAGGCCCGCAGGCGAGAGAAAGGCCCGGTCCTCGCCCAGGTAGTTGCTCGCCGAGAATGCGGTCGCGCCGAAAACGTCGTATTCGAGAAGAATTGCCGGGCTGTTCCCACTCACTACGCGCCAGGTATTGCGAGCCGTTTTATCCCACACCAGCGCGCGGCCTGCGCCGTCCGTGGCGCGGAAATTTGAAACGTAGCGGGAGAAGTTCATTATGCCGTAATAGCCTGTGGACCACTGCGGCATCTGGAAATCCTCAAGCGGCGCGCGCAACCCCTCGCAGCGCATGCGGACGTGAAAGGTGTGCGCCGAGGGATTTTGCATCGAGACGGTGAAGGCGACCTGCACCGCCGCGAACGAATGAGCGGCGAGGGCGAGAAAGATCAGCGCGCGGGAAAGCATGCGTGCCAGTCTAGGGTCGCGCCGGGTGGGGTGTCAAGCGATGAATCGATTTACCCCTTGCGCCGGATCGCCACCAGGACCGCCAGGCCGGCTCCGATCAACAGGTACGATGCCGGTTCCGGAACGTCGCCGTTGATCGCGATGAGACCAAAGCGCTGCGAGGACGAGAGATCATCTGGTATCCAGATGGTGTAGTTGTCGGCATCCGCCAGGGTCCAGGTTCCGTTCTGGAAGGCCGTCTGCGCCTGGGTGATCAGCGCCTGCGCCGCCGGGTCCTCCGCAAAGGGCGCCGGATTGTAGGAACTGGGATTCATCAACTGCCAGATCGCCATGGCATATGGCCCTGTATCCGCGGCATATATCGTGTCCTGGGAGGCCGGGGGCGAGGGGTATCCGAAGAGCTGGATGACCTGGTCTTCCAGATAGGCCGACTCGACCTCCTCGGGTGTCGTCGGAGCAGCGAGGTAACCCGAATACTGGACTCCAACGTAGGTGTCTACGTTAAAGTCATAGCACCACACATAATAAGTATCGCCAGCGACGTATAATCCCCCGCTTAAGGTCGATGGATATGGCCCGGTGGGAAGGGTGTGGGTATTGTTGGAACTGTCCGTATAGGTGTAGGACAAATAATTCGTCGGATAGTTCGAGTCCAACGTGATGTATACAGTAGAACCAAAGGCGTTTAGGCTCGCGGCGGTAAGAAGGAAAAAACCGGCTAGAATTTGAATTGCTGCAATCTTCGGACCATGCCTATGTCTCACAAAGGGAATAGTACCAGACTTAGGGTGCGCTTCGAACTTGGTGGATCATTTGAGGAAAGCCCCTTTATCCCCTTAGATTGGATGACTGGGATACCCTTTTGGTACTAGTACTTAGGCCAATCATGGTTCTCTCTTCCGAAGGTGTAGGAACCTGCCAACAGCCTTGATGCCGCGCACCGCTTTGGACTCGTAGGGATCGGGACTGGAGCGAACTGGGGCCGACGAGGGTTCCGAGTCGGGGGCCTGCGGCGAGACGACAGGCTTGCCGTCTTCCATGATTACGGTATGCCAATGTTCGGGCTCTTCTGGCTGCGGCGCATCGGCGACGGGCCGCGGCGTTGCCGGCTTGGCGAGACGCTTCGTGACCACCGGTGCGGGCGGTTTCTTTTCGGGAACGGCGACGCGGGGTTCCGGGGCGGCCTCCTCTTCCGGCGGAGCCGGCGCCATCAGGATCGTGCCCCAGTGATAAAAGGCGAATCCCGTCACCAGTGCGATGAGCAAGAGCGGCTTCGGCGCACGGTCACGGAACATGTTCCGGAGCTGCCCGCTCAGGATCAAGTACATGAACCCGCCGACGAACAGGAAAATGCTGACGATTTCTAGGCCGACGCTCACCAGCATAAGAAATCGGCTTTTCGCCGGAATTACTTTACCGACCCGGTCTTCCGGTATTGCTGATCGCTCACGTGCTCCACCCAGTCGACAACTTTGCCGTTGAGCTTTTCCTGGATCGCGATGTGGGTCATCGCGGTTGTCGGCGTGGCGCCGTGCCAGTGCTTCTCGCCCGGGGAGAACCAGACCACATCACCGGGCCGGATCTCCTCGATTGGTCCGCCCTCGCGCTGAGCCCAGCCGCAGCCCGCCGTGACAATAAGGGTCTGACCAAGCGGGTGGGTGTGCCAGGCCGTCCGGGCGCCCGGCTCGAATGTGACGCTTGCACCCTGCACAAGTGCCGGATCAGGCGCCTGAAACAGTGGATCGATTCGAACGGTCCCCGTGAACCACTCAGAGGGCCCTCTTGCGGAAGGTTGTGTGCCGGCTCTTTTGATTTCCATGATCGATCATACATTGGTCTCGCGCGGCATGATCTTGACGGTCGCGGAGCGGGCGCGTGCACCGATCATCGGATCGAGGTACGGACCGCCATTGTACTTCGCCCGGTAAGCGCCGTCGATCCAGTGGTGGATCGGTCCGTCCACCTGTTCGGTCGCCTCCGCTTCCCGAATGTTTCTCGGTCACGAAGCTGCCGGCGTCAGCTTAAGGGACGGTCTCCTCGGTCCCCAGTTTCCATACGACAACGACGGATGCCTAGGGTCCCTCTCTTCCCGCACGCACCTACGGCAGTTGAACAAACTCGGGTAGCGCAACCCTCATATAAAACTTCCCAAATGCTTGGGAAAAATGTTCGATAAACGGAGACCGCAAGCGGTGTCGTCTGCCGCACGCAACAGCATGGTTCTCTACGTATCCCCGTGGCAAGCTAATAATTTCGCGGAAATCAACAATGAGCGCGCCCGAATAGTCGCTTGGATTGGTGAATGATCCGAGAAGATGAAGACCCTCCCAACGACCCTTTTGGACGTTCCTCCATTCTTTCCCCATCTTTGGCTGGTCCCTCTCGAATTCAGCTATTGTCGCCACGGGACACAATGCGACGAAGCGAATCTTGTCGAGAAGGAGATCACATGTGTGGCTGACCACTATAACGTCCCTCTGCTGCACTTCAGTTGTTCGCTCGGCTTCCGCTCCCTCCTCGGGCACATTCTCGGAAAAAGGGCTTACAAATAAAGGCACATGTATCCCGGGAAGGACGTCGCCTTGACGCAACTCTGAGCCTTCAGTTTCGTCCCAGCAGAGCTCGGCCATTGATATCAGTCATCAAACCGGAACGGAAGCGAGGCTAGCCTACCCGAAAACCGATACCTTGGCCGAACCTCGTAAGATCGCTTCGGGGCAAGGGGAAGATATGTTGAACCGACCTCAAAGGTTCCCTGGTTGAGTACCATTACGTGCTTATAGGCGTCCTGAATTCGGTGCATCATCTGCCCAGACGTAGGGCTCTGCCCTAAGGTCAAGTCACGAGCGAGGAAAAGCGCGGGGAAACCTACTCTCCTTCGTTGGATGGCCGTCGGCATCATCCCTCCTCTTTCAGGATATCAGGCTTCGGACCTCATCGGTCACGCAGGCTTCGAAGATTTCGTTCTTGCGCCAGCGAAACTCCTCGAGTCGCGCCCACACTAGGTCATCCTCCAGGGCGGAAAATTCACCCTCGTCGGAAATATCGGTATCCAGAATGACCGGAAACGTCGATTCCCCTGGCGGCAAGATCGCCAGGTTAAGCAGCACATTGCACCGAAGATCTTTTTGCGGAAGTTGAAGCTGCATGAAGGCTCCGGCAATTTCTTTCTGGGGCATCATCGGCGACAGAGTAGGTGCGGTAAGGAGATACTTCCCGAGCTCGGAAACAGGTAGCGGCAACTCGATTCGGTTGACAAATCGAGTCGCAATCCGCGTGACGGCCTCCGGTTTGAGCGCCAATGCATAGCTTCGCCATAGCGATTTAGCGGTCGGTTGAAATTCTTCCCAAGCGGCGTAGGGCTGCAATTGACTGAATGCAAATCGGTCAGGCATCGCCGTGACGACCTGTCGCCGCTCATCACTTCTGCGAGCGCAACCGTTCAGCGCCTGGGTTGCAAGTGCGCCCACCTGCGGACCGCCCCTTATCTCGGCCTCCATTTTCATAAGGTCGGTTGCGTCAGGGTACTCTTTCTTGATCGCCTCCAACGCCTCCTTGCATGATATTCCCGTGACTCCGCTACTCGGCCTGACCCGAATTTCAATGATCGCTTCCGTAATTGGAGCACGGGCATATTTTTTCGATGCGCGTTGAAGATATTCCGTCTTAGTTTCGGCTTCCATTGAGTCAAACCTAGTATACGATGGGAGGTCCCACGCTTCCGGCGCGACTATGGGACCGGCATGTTCACCGTGTCTCCAACCAGGCGGACACAGCGGACACTTCGGCAAGACCTTACACAGCCACAATGCCCCGGAACTTCGGCTTCTCATACCCAGGAAACACTGCCGCGATGTTGCGATTCCCCAACTGCCGCGTGACCAGTTCGCCCAGCACGTCGCGAAAATCGGTGGTCAGGTTCAAGTCGCGCTTCTCGTAGAGTTGCTCCGGCTCCAGGCCGGGCCAATCGCCATAGACCTTACCGCCTTTGATGCCCCCGCCGAAGGCGAACATCACGTTGGCGTGGCCATGATCCGTGCCGCGATTGCCGTTCTCCTTGGCTGTGCGCCCGAACTCGCTCATGGTGACGACGGTGACGTCCGCCATGACGTCGCCCAGGTCCTGATGAAACGCCGCGAGCGAATCGCCGAAGTTGGTCAACAGGTTCGCCAGCTGGCCCTGCGTGGGCTTCGCGCCTACTTCGTTGACGTGCGTATCCCAGCCGCCGACATCGGTAAACGCGACCTCCAGGCCGACGTTCGATTTAATCAGCCGCGCGATCTGCATCAGCGACTGGCCAAGGCGTCCGTTCGGGTATTTCGCGCCGTTCGCAGGCGTGTAGGGCTGCTTCTGGATGGACTGCATCAGCTTCACGGCCTCAAACGTCTCGCGACCAGTGCCGTTCAGCACCTTGTCCGCCGTGCCGCCGTACATGCTCTCAAATCCCAAGGCGCTGGGAGCGTCCTTCACCTGAAATTCGCTCAAATTGTTGATCGCCACGGCATCGTTCCGGCCGCGCAGCGCGCGAGGCAGAGCCGCTCCCATGCTGATCGCGCGCACCGGCGACAATTTGCCAGTCTCCGAAGGCAGCGCGCGATTCAGCCAGCCGTCGCTGGTGGCCTTCAACCCCGGCGTGCCGGATTCCATGTAATCCTGCGCGTCGAAGTGCGATCGCGTCGGATCGGGCGAGCCTACCGCCTCGACAATCGCCATCTGTCCGGCATCGTAGATCGGCTTCAATGCCGAAAGCGACGGGTGCAGGCCGAACATTCCGTCCAGATCGATGGCCGCGTCCACAGTTCCATTCGGCCGAGGGATGGCGATGGTCGGGCGCATCTCGTAGTAGCGCTTTTCGCCATGCGGCACCACCACGTTCAGGCCGTCCACCGCGCCCCTTTGGAAGATCGCAACCAGAACTTTCTTGCGCGGCGCGGGCGCGTCGGCGGCGTACAAGGCTCGCGAAAGCCACGCCGGCGTGGAGCCGACCCCCACCATGGCGAGCGCGGAACTTTTCAGGAATATGCGGCGGCTGAACATAATAGTTACTCCTCGCTAACGTCGTTGAAAATCCGGCGAGCCGATGACCAGCCCCGCCACCATCGCCGGCGATGGTGGAGTATTCGGATCCTTTGCCTTTTGCTCGGCGAGCGCTTTTTCGATCGCCTCGCGCGTGGACGCGGTGGGATCGGTGAAGAGCATCATGCGCGCGGTATGCACCGGATCGTCATTAAATCGAGTCTGATCCACCTTCGATCCCGGCACTTTGTTCTGCGTCAGGTCCAGCGCGAAGTTCATCCGCGCCAGCAGCGACGCGGAATTGATCCACTCGGCATTGGTGTTGGAATACCCGGTCGGCTCCAGCTTGCGATAGAGAGGCTGCCCGAGCTGCGCAATCCGATTGGCCAGCGGGAACGCGTAATCGACGTCGGCTCCGGTGGCTCGAACGGCGCTGACGATCATTTCAAACGGCGTCTTCACCTTGGCCTGATACGCGCCATGCGACTGGAACTCCTTCGACGTGAGCATCGCCGTCATCACGGCGCGGATGTCTCCGTTGGTGTCTTGAAAGGTTTTCGCCATGCGATCCAGCAATTCCTTGGGAGGTTCGTCGGCGACGAAGCGCTGCGCGAGTTTCCTGGAAACAAACCGTGCCGTCGACGGATGCCTGGCAAGAATATCCAGCACCTTCTCGCCATCGTCTATGCCTCCGCCCGCGGGAATCTTCACGCCCAGGACAATTTTTTCGCCTTTATCGTGCACGCGATCGTTATACGTGTACGTCGAGCCGGCCTGCGGATTCTTGATGGTCCAGCCGGTGAAGCAGCGCGCGACCTCGGTGACGTCCTTCTGCGTGTATCCGCCGTCGACGCCCAGAGTGTGCAGTTCCAAAAGCTCCCGGCCGTAATTCTCATTCAGCCCGCGCGTCTGTTTTCCTTTGTTCTGCCGGCGAGCCACTTCCGGTGCGACGCTCTGCCAGTTGTCTAGGTAAAACAACATGGCCGGCGCGGTTGCCGTGGCTTCGAGCAAATCGCGAAAATGCCCCAGCACATGCGGCCGGATCGCCTCGCGCTCATAGGTTGGGACCAGGTAGCGATCGTTGCCCTTGTCTAAGAACACGTTGAAATGGTTGTACCAGAAGTCCACCAGTTGTTCCTGCAACTGGCGATTGCTCAGAATCGCGCGATACAGCTTGCCCTCGGACAGATCGTAGGCGATCACCTGCTGCGGCGCATTGGCAAGCATGAATTTGCGGCGCAGAGGCTCCGGCGCGAGCGGCATTAACTGGCCGCGCATCGGCTGCGGCATGGCAATCACCACCTCGTCGATCTGTTCCTGTGGAATCGACGCGAGAACGTCCTTCTTCTCATCCGCCGTTCCCGTGCGCAACATTCTGATCTGGTCCTGCGTCAGGAGCTTGTTCAAAGGGACGGCGGGCTGCACCGGATCGGCGTCGTTCTCGTCCTTTTTCACCTTGAGGCGGCGTACCTGGCGCTCCACTGCCGCTCGAGCCACCGGATCCTCCGGCAACGGCTGCCGGCCTTGCGCCACCGCGCGGATCATCTGCGGCGTAGGATAGCTGGCCTCGGTCTGGCCTTGCGACAGCCGCAACGTCTCGAGCGGCGCGAGCTTTGCTTCCAGCTCCGGATTCTCCGCGATTCTTTCGGGATGAAGCTGCAGGTCGATCCACTTCTTAACGCCGATTTTTTTCACTGCTTCGACGTCGCCGGGCCGGGGCCCAAACGTCAGGCGGTCGAGCACATGAAGTACCTGCTCATCCTTGCTCAGCTTCTCCTGAAAGCGCTTCGCATCGACTTCCGGCTTCTTTCTTGTGGTCCAGGCCGGCGCCGTCAGGCAGAGAATCCCCAGCGCCAGAACTAACGACTTCCGCATTTTTCCACAGCCCTCTCACCCTAATTAAACGCCAGACTGGACAAGAAGTTGATACTTATCTAGGGAAAAATGGCCTTATTTTAGAGAAGTTTCATTTGCTCGCACGTGCGTACGACGAAACCGTCGGTCATCCCGGCGATGTAATCGCACACCACGCGATGCAGAGGCTCGCCGGCTGATTCCTCTAAGTAGTTGATGGGCAGGGAATTCGGGTGCTTCATGAAGAACTCGAACAGCCTCGCGATCAGACCCGTGGAGCGCTGCCGGTCGACGACGAGCCGCTGCGACTGGTAGACGGTCCGCTGCAAGAACGCCTTTAATTGCCGGCTGCAGGCGGCTGCACCGGAGGAAAATTGCGCCACCCGGGTTCCGTTCCGGCGTACCTCGTCGACATCTCCCAGTCCTTCGGCCGCATGAAGCGTCCCTTCGATCAGGCCGGAGACCAGCCCGTCGATCAATCCGCGCACAATTTCGTGCATGCGGACCCGTTCGGAGGCTCCAGGGTATTGCTGGGAAAGGATTTCCCCGAGCTCGCCCACCTTTTCGACGGTACGGCAAGCCTCGTCCATGGTAACCAGACCCGCGAAGTACCCATCGTCGAGATCGGCCGTGTTGTACGCGACCTCATCGCACAGATCGATCAACTGCGCCTCGAGCGGCGGCCTGTGCCCGGGAAGATACTCATCGAGCGCGGGGATCTCGCCTGGCGCAAAATCGCGCGAATGCTTCACGATCCCTTCCCGCACTTCGAACGTGAGGTTGAGGCCCGGGAACATGGCGTAGGGATTCTCAAAGCTCTCGACGATTCGCAAAGCGTGGAGATTGTGATCGAAGCGCTCGCCGTACTGGCTCATCAGCCGGTTCAGTTCGGCCTCGCCGGAATGCGCGAAGGGAGGATGGCCGATGTCGTGGGCCAGCGACAGCGCCTCGGTGAGATCCTCGTCGAGCCCGAGCACTCCAGCCACGGTGCGGGCGATCTGCGAAACCTCGATCGTGTGCGTCAGGCGGTTGCGAAAATGGTCGGAGACGCCCGGCGTAAATACTTGCGTCTTATTCTCCAGCCGCCGGAACGCGCGCGAGTGGATGACGCGGTCGCGATCCCTTTGGAATTCGCTGCGATAGGGATGAGAGAGCTCCGGATAGCGCCGCCCTCGGGCACGCTCCACAGGAAACCGGAGATGGGCGAGCTGCCCGGTCACGGAATCCCTGGCTATTGGGCTCCGGCGGCGGCCAGTTCGCCCAAGGCGTTCATGGCAGCCTTGCTGATCGCGGGGCGCTGCGTGCGCAAATCTTCCAGCATCTTCCGCGCCGCCGCCGGGTCGGTCTTGGCCTTCAAGCGAGCCAGAGCCAACTGCGCCTCTTCTTTGGAGACGGTCACCGTAGGATTCTTGATCAGATCGTTCAACAGTTTTTCGGCTTCCGGGTACTTGCCCTGCCCGGTGTAGAGGTCGGCGAGCGTCAGTTCGGCCTGCGACGCGTATGCCGCCGGAGCTGAGTCGATCACATCCTTCAGTGTCTTTTCCGCCCCTGCCGTATCGCCTTTATCTACAGCGGTTTGGGCAAGGTTCATGGCGGCGATGGCGCCTTCCTGGGAGCCGTGATATTTCGCGGCCACTTCCGCGTACGCCTTCGCCACAGCCTGATCCTTTTCCGGCTGGGTGTTGAAATGCACAGCCGACGGTTGGTTGTTCCCGCCCACCGTGGCGTCGTCTACCTTGATCGCCTCCACCAGTGCCGCTTCCCGCACCTCGGCCTGGTGGCGGATAAAGAAGTAAATTCCTCCCGCCAGCAACGCCACAGCCAGCGCAATCGCGCCGTACTTCTTGAATTCCGCCGGATGCCCGGAAATGAAATCGATTCCGTGCCAAACCTGCTGCTTAAACTCGTCTGTCTTCGCTACTTTTTTGAGTTGTCGATCCACCGCTTACTCCACGACAATTTTAGCACGGCGAGTTTAGCGGTTCGTGGAGGTCAGGTTCCTCTGGATGGCGAACTTCACCAGCCCTGCCACGTCGTGAATATCCAGCTTCCGCATCAGGCTCGCCCGATATGTGTCGACGGTCTTGGGACTGAGTTCCAATCTGGCAGCGATCTCCTTGGCCCGGATGCCCTCCACCAGCAGCGTGAACACCTGGTATTCGCGCGCGCTCAACATCTCCAGCGGGTCGTCGGGTGACGATTTTTGTCCCGGCCCGAAGATCTTATTCAGCTCCAGTTGCGGAGAAACGTAGATTCCGCCGTCCAGAATCTGTTCAAACGCCTCCAGGAGCTGATGGGAGGGGGCGGACTTGAGCAGGAAAGCGCTCACGCCGCACCGTAACGCCTCCACCACGGTCTTGCGGTCGCGGCGGGTGGAAAGGACGACGATCTTCGTGGGAAGATCGGCCTCTTTCGCGCGGCGGACAATTTCCAGGGTGAATAGATCCGGGAGGTTCAAATCCAGCACCGCGATATCGGGACGCTTCAGTTGCATCAACCGCAACGCGGCCACCCCCTCGGAACACTGTCCAACGACGCGAAACTGAGGCTGCGCCTCACAAAGCGCCGCTAAGCCTTCTCTGACGAGCGTCAGATCGTCGGCGAGTAAAATCGAGTATGTTTTGGGCTCTCTAATCGGGACCATGACCGTCCATGGCGCCGCGCTTCCGCTCTTGCCGCGCGGTTTGCTCTGCCAGTACAGTGAGCCGGGGTGGTCTTAATTCTCCGGCTTTCCGTCACAACAACGCAACGATCTGCTGTCCCAAAATGACGATCCAACCCATAAACCCGGTCATACCACTGAGGGTTAGATCGCCGCCTCAGGCGAAGCTACGCACCGCCGCGGCCTCGTCGTCGAAGACCTCGAAAACAGTGTAAAGCTTGGTGATTTGAAGCAAATCCTTGACCCGCTTGGTGAGATTGAGCAGCTTCACGATGCCGCCCTGATTGGCGACCGTCGTGAATCCGGAAACCATTTCGCCGATCCCGGAGCTGTCGATATAGCTCACTTCGCCGAGGTTCAGCAGAATTTTCTTATGTCCGCTCGAGGACAGATCGCGAATGGTGTCGCGAAACATGCTGGCGCCCTCGCCCAACGTAATGCGGCCAACCGCGTCCACTACCGTCACATCGCCCACCTGCCGGGTGGTTAATTTTACGCTCACAGAACCCTCCCCAAAATTAACTAGCCTTCGCTAGAATCTTTGCCATCTTGACTTCTGTACCCTTCGGCTGCCGTGGCCGGATCTCAAACTCGTCCATGTACGCCTGGATGAGCAGGAGCCCGCGCCCCGAATGCCGCAATAAATTCTCATCCGCCAACGGATCGGGCAGCGTGGCCATGTCGAATCCGTCACCCTCGTCCTGAATCACAATTGCCAAGCGGTCCCCGGTGCGCCGGATCATCACATGCACTTTTTTCCGCGCATTGTAACGATTTCCATGCACCACTGCATTCACCATGCACTCGCGCACCGCCATGCCGATCTCGTGGAGGTCGTCCTCATGAAAGCCGATAATATGAGCCTCCTTGAGCACCGCCTCCTCAGCGACGTCGACGCTTTCGAGGGTCGAATCCAGCAGCAGGTCGATCGTCTCGCCCTTAAAATCCTCTTGATCGGTCATAAAGGGACATAGTCCGCCCGATGCCGGCCGCGGCCCTAGTCGAATCGTTACGTTAGAATACAGCGGCATCGAAAGTCAAGCGCCCGGCGGAGATCGCGATCGATTTGCGGCCAGGCGAGCGAGTGTTAGCCTTGTGGTTATGAAGATTTTCGCCGCCGCTTTCGTCTGCGTCCTTGCCTTCGGACAAACCAAGATCACCTCCGTCGAAGGCATCACCGAATACAAGCTCGATAACGGACTGAACGTTCTTCTGTTCCCCGACAATTCCAAACCGATGGTGACGGTGAATATCACATACCTGGTCGGCTCCCGGCATGAAGGCGCGGGGGAGACCGGCATGGCTCACCTGCTCGAACACATGCTGTTTAAAGGCACCGAGGCGCGCAAGGAAATTGTCACGGAGCTGCGCGCGCACTGCTCCGGCTTTAACGGCACCACCTATTTCGACCGCACCAATTACTTTGAAACCTGCCCGGCCACCGACGAGAATCTGCGTTACGCGCTGGCGCTCGAGGCCGACCGCATGGTTCATTCCCGCGTCTCGCGCGAGGATCTGGACAGCGAAATGACGGTGGTGCGCAACGAATTCGAGATCGGCGAAAATAGCCCCACGCGCGTGTTGCAGGAGCGTGTGATGTCCACGGCGTATCTGTGGCACGGCTACGGACGCTCCACCATCGGAGCGCGCAGCGACATCGAACATGTCCCGATCCCGCGCCTCCAGGCCTTCTATCGCATGTACTACCAGCCCGACAATGCCACGCTGGTGGTGGCCGGCAAGTTCGACGAAGCGAAAACACTTGCCCTGATCAAGGAGCTGTTCGGCCCGATTCCCAAGCCAACGCGCCAGATCATGCAGACCTATACTGAAGAGCCCGTGCAGGACGGCGAGCGCGAAGTGGTGCTGCGCCGCACAGGCGACCTGCAGGCCGTCGATATGGTCTATCACACCCCCGCTGGCTCGCATCCGGACGCGGGTGCGCTCGAAGTACTCTCCTCCGTGCTGGGCGACACTCCTTCCGGCCGCCTGTACAAGGCTCTTGTCGAGACGAAGAAGGCCGTGGGAGCGTCCGCCGATACGCTGGACCTGCACGATCCCGGAGTGATCGAGTTTTCGGCGCGCCTGCGCAAGGAAGGTTCGCTCGACGACGTGGAGAAGACCATGCTGAGCGTCATCGACGGCGTCGTGAAGGAGCCTCCTTCGAAAGAAGAAGTGGAGCGCGCCAAGACGCGTCTGCTCAAGAATATTGAACTGGAGTTCAACGATTCTGAACGGGCGGCGATTGCGCTGAGCGATTGGGAGTCTATGGGTGACTGGCGCCTGCAGTTCATTTTCCGCGACCGCATCAAGGCTGTGACGCCGGCCGACGTGGCGCGCGTCGCCAAGGCGTACTTGAAGCCCGACAATCGCACGATAGGACGCTTCATCCCCACCGCCGCTCCGGATCGCGCCGAAATACCCGCCACGCCGAACGTCGCCAGCGAAGTGAAGGATTATAAGGGCAACGCCGCGGTGGAAGCGGGCGAGGCGTTTGATCCTTCGCCTGCCAACATCGACGCGCGGACGATTCGCGCCACGCTGCCGAACGGCATGAAGCTTGCGCTGCTGCCGAAGAAGACGCGCGGAGGCACGGTGAGTGCCACGCTGACGCTGCACTTCGGCGACGTGAAGAGCGCGACCGGCAAGGGCACGCCGGCGCAGCTCGCCGGAACGCTGCTGATGCGCGGCACGGCCCAGAAGACGCGCCAGCAAATTCAGGACACTTTGGACAAGTTGAAGGCGCAGATGAATGCCAGCGGCGGCTCGACGCGCGCCAGCGTGACCATCACCACGATTCGCTCTGGCATCGCCGACTCACTGCGCCTGGCAGCCGAGATTCTGCGCGTGCCCTCGTTCCCTGAGACGGAGTTCGAACAGGCGCGGCAGGCCAGCCTCGCCGCCATTGAGCGCGGACGCAGCGAGCCGCAATCGTTGGCCATCAACGCCATGAGCCGCCACATTTCGCCGTATCCGAAGGGCGATCCGCGCTACGTCGCCACTTTCGACGAGGATATTGAAAGCCTCAAAGCCGTCACGCTGGCCGACGTGAAGAAATTCTACAGCGATTTCTACGGAGCTTCGAACGCGGAGTTGGCCGTAGTGGGCGATTTCGATGCCGCTGAGATTCAGAAGGTGGCGGCGGAGCTGCTAGGCGCATGGAAAAGCTCCGCTCCGTTCACTCCCGTGAAGCGCGAATGGACGAAGCTGGAGGCGCTGAACAAGCGCATCGAAACTCCGGACAAGGCCAACGCCGTGCTGTTCGCGGTGGCGACCTTACCCGTCAACGACGACGACCCGGATTACCCGGCGCTGGTGATGGCCAACACGATGATCGGCAACGGCCCGGAGTCGCGCCTGTTCCAGACCATCCGCGGCAAGAATGGATTGAGCTACGCAGTGGGCAGCCAGTTCAACGCGGGGACGCTGGACAAGTTCGGCCAGTTTCTCGCGTTCGCGTTCTTTAATCCCCAAAATACGCTGAAGGTGGAATCCGGCATCAAGGAGGAAATGGCAAAAGCCGCATCCGCCGGATTCAGCGCCGACGAACTGGCCGCGGCCAAGAAGAACCGCGCGCAGGACCTGCAGGTAAGGCGCGCCGAGGACGCCTATCTGGCCTCGGCATTGGCAAACAACGCGTATTACGGACGTACGATGGCCCGCGAGGCGGCGATTGACCAGAAGGTCGCGGCTTTGACGCCGGCCGACGTGCAGGCGGTGGTGAAGAAGTACCTCGACGCACCCGCGCTTTCGATCTTCAAGGCGGGCGATTTTAAAAAGGCCGGAATCACCCCGTAGCCGGCGGGCGAAGCGCCTTTTTCTTCACGGGTTAGCGAAGGCAATCGCCGGGGATTGCCGGGCCGCGCTGCGATAACGTGGCCGTGCTGACCTATTCGCAGAGCAACGGCGAAATGCGGGATGCGGCGGGTGCCCTGCTTGGTACCGGCTACGCCGGCCATGGCGTCGGCTTGAACAATCCGGCGCTCGAATCGGTGCCCAGCGTCGGGCCTCTGCCGCAGGGAATTTACGTCATCCGCCCTCCGGTGAACACCGCGACCCACGGGCCGTACGTTCTGTGGCTAACGCCGGACCCGGCGAATCACATGTTCGGCCGCTATGGATTTGGAATTCACGCCGATGAGGTTGCGAACCCGGGAAAGCGGCTGGCCTCCACGGGCTGCATCGTGATGAGCGCGGAGGCTCGCGTGGCGATTTGGTCGGCTGCGGAAAAGAGTGATCGCAAGTTGCAGGTGTCGGCCTAGTAAGAATAAGGGGTCCGGCGCGGACGGGGCGTCCGCCCTACGATGTCTGGGCCGCGGCCCAGGCTGTAGGGCTCGGTTTCAAGCCTCGCCCGCCTTGGAGGCAACATCTCCAGTAACGCACCCCAACCCATGCCTCCGTCGACCATCGTGGTGTCGAACCTTTCGGTGAAGACGCGGAACGCCTTCTCCTGACTGGCCTTCACGCCCTATCAACAATAATCGTCGTTTCCTGAGAGCAATAAGTGCTTCGCGAGGTGAACTGCCTACTTCACCTTTTCGTCCCGCTCGACCTTGCCGTCGCGGATGTGGATCACGCGGTAGGCATGCATGGCGATGTCGTGCTCGTGGGTGACCAGCACGATGGTATTGCCCTTCTTGTGCAGCTTCTCAAACAGCGCCATGATCTCGACTCCGGTGGCGGTGTCGAGCGCTCCGGTGGGCTCGTCGGCGAGCAGTAGGGACGGATTATTGACCAGGGCCCGGGCGACGGCCACGCGCTGGCGCTGGCCTCCGGATAGCTCGCTTGGCTTGTGGAGCATGCGCTGCTCCAGGTCGACGGCCCGCAGGGCTTCCTTGGCCCGCTCGATGCGGTCCTTGGCCGAGACGCCCGCGTAGATCAGGGGCAGTTCGACGTTGTGCAAGGCCGTGGCGCGGGCAAGCAGGTTGAAGGTCTGGAAGATGAAGCCGATTTCCTTGTTGCGAATGTGGGCGAGTTGGTCGTCGTCCATGTCGCTGACCAGGCTGCCGTTCAGGTAATACAGCCCCGAGGTCGGCGTGTCGAGGCAGCCGATCAGGTTCATCAGCGTCGATTTTCCCGACCCCGACGGCCCCATGATGGCCACGTATTCGCCCTTCTTGATCTCGATGTCGACACCGGAGACCGCGTGGATGGTCTGATCGCCCATCACATAGGTCTTCATCAAGTCCCAGGTGCGGATAATGACGCCATCGCGCCGCAATTGTTCGCCGCGCTCGAGCTTATCGATATTGGTGTCCACGACTCCCGGCTGTGTCATTTAACTCTTGACGTCCAGAACCGGGATTCTGTTGTCCACCTTGACAGTCGCGGCATTGCGGATAGTCCGGATCACCTTGTAACTGCCGGTGATGATCTGGTCGCCGTCGTTCAAGCCGCTAATGACTTCAATATCGGTGGCTCCGGTGATGCCGGTCTCCACCTTGTGGAACTCCGCGTGGCCGTTCTTCACCACGAACACGCCCTGAATTTCTTCTTTGAGCGATTTGTCATTGGGCGCGACAGTGGCCGCCTGCACGCCTGTCTTCGGAGGCTCCAGATCGCCCTTGGTACGCATGGTGAGCGCCTGGATCGGAATAGTAAGCACGTTGCGGCGCGTCGCGGTGGTGATTTTCGCGTTGCAGGACAGGCCTGGACGGATGTCCCCCGGAGGATTGGTTAGAGCGACAACCACCTTGAAGTCTTTGGCTTCCTGGCTGGAGGTGGTGCTCTGCGACGCGGCCAAGCCCGACGAGCGAAGAATCGCAGTGTTGCCGATCTCGATCACTTTGCCGTCAAAGCTCTTGTCGGGCATCGCGTCGATCTTAACGGCGACGGACTGCCCGAGCTGCACATTCACGATATCGGTCTCGTCGACCTTGACCTCTGCCGTGATCAGAGACATGTCGGCAATGGTCATAATTGTGGACGCGGCCGAATTCTGTACGCCGGGCACCACGGTCTCGCCCTCGCGGACCGGGAGGTTGGTCACCACGCCATCGATCGGCGCGACTGCGTCGAACTTGGCGAGAACATCGGAAATGCGCGCCAGACCGGCTTCGGTCTGGGCAATCCTGCGCTGATAAGAGGAAAGCTGTGCGGCGTACTGCGCGCGTTGGGATTTCGCCTGCGCCAGGCGCGCTTCATCCTCGCGGAGCGTGGCCTGCGCCGAACGATAGTCGGCGACGCGCGTGTCGTATTCCTGTTTCGCGATCAACTGGTGCTGCTGCAGCAGTTCTGCGCGGTCAAGCAGCATTTTGGCCCGGGCCAGTTCCGATTTGGACTTTTCCACGGAGGCGGCTGCTGTGACAATAGCGTCGTCCTGGCTCTTCACGCTTGCTTCAGCGGCGGCGGAATCGGCCTGGGCGGAGGCGACGGCCGCTTTCTGCGCGTTCACGTCGGCGGCGGCCTGGATGTGCTCGATGCGCGCCACCACCTGATCCTTGCGGACGTGGTCGCCTTCTTTCACCAGCAATTGCGTAATGCGGCCTTGGGCATTTGCCCCGATGTTGATGTAATTGCGAGGTTTAATCTCACCGGACGCCGTCACGATGGAGGTCAGGTCGGCCTTGGCAGCCAGACCCGTCTGCACGACCACCAGATCCTTCTGGCTCCATTTCACGCCCGCAGCCACGCCGCCGACCAGCAGCAGCAGGACGACAACCGCCAGTACTATCTTCCACTTGCGTTTCACTGTGAATTATCTCCGAGTTCTACAATAAGGACGAATTCTACAGGGCGAAGTTCCCCCTCTGACCATGCTTACACAAGTTAGACGGTCGAAACGGCGAAATATGTCTGAAGAAATGTAAACCTAAGCGGATTTCAGGCGTTAGGGCTCGTTTTGCCTAATCAGAAAGATTACGCCACGTGGGCGTCGATCATTTTCTTCAGATCCGGCTTCGGCAGCGCACCGACTCTCTGGTCTACCGGCTTGCCGCCCTTGAACAGGATCAGCGTGGGGATGCCACGGACCTGGTAACGCATCGGCGTCGCCGGGTTATCGTCGGTGTTCATCTTGCCGATCTTGATCTTGCCCACGTACTCGGTCGCGAGAGCGTCCACGGTGGGGGTCATCGCCTTGCACGGCCCGCACCAGGGGGCCCAGAAGTCCACCAGAACGGGGACGTCGGAGTTCAGCACTTCCTGGTCGAAAGAGCCATCGGTAAAATTCAGCGTATTATCGCCAGCCATATTGTTTCTTTCCTTTTCTGCCTACAATTTATGATGCAGGAAGCGTCTAGGGCGATGCAACTTCTGCGTACAGCCGTTGATACTGGGCCGCCGAGGCTTCCCACGAAAAATCCTTTGCCATGCCACGCCGCATCCGCTCCGTCCACTCATCCCGGAACTGCCAGGCGTGCAACGCATCGCCGATCACCGCGGCCAGGGACCAGGGCGAATACGCGCCGAACTTGAATCCAGTCGAGCTGTCGACCGTATCATCCAAGCCGCCCGTGGCCCGAACGATCGGCGCGGTGCCATAGCGCAAACCATAGATCTGATTCAGGCCGCAGGGCTCGTACCGGCTCGGCATCAGGAGCATATCGGACCCGGCTTCAATGCGATGTGCCAGGCCGTTGTCGTAACCGATCCGCACTCCGAACTTGTCCGGACGCTCGGCAGCGAAGTGCCGGAACATGTCTTCAAACCGGCGGTCGCCTGAGCCGAGCACGGCCAGCGCGATGTCCTGCTCCGCCAGGTACCCGGCGATTTCCAAAACCAGGTCGAATCCCTTCTGATCGGCAAAGCGCGAGACGATCCCGATCAGGGGCCGGTCCAGATGCTCCGGAAGGCCCATTTCCTTGAGCAAAGCGCGCTTGCACTCCAGTTTCCCGCCGAGATCGTCCGCTGAGTAGCGGTAGGGGATGTGCGGATCGACCTCCGGGCTCCACTCGGCGTAATCGACGCCATTCAGGATGCCGCGCAGCTTATATGATCGCGAGCGCAGCAGTCCGTCGAAGCCGAATCCGTACTCCGGCGTTTGAATTTCGCGGGCGTAGGTGGGGCTAACGGTGGTGACGGCGTCGGCGAACACGATGCCCCCTTTCAGGAAGCTGATCATGCCGTTAAACTCCAGGCCCTCCATGTTGTAGAAGACCGGGTCCAGGCCGATCTCCTCCATGCGACGGCCCCAGAAATTCCCCTGATAGCCCAGGTTGTGAATCGTCAGGATGCATTTCGCGCCGAAAAAAGTCGGATCGCCCTGGTATACCGTCCTCAGATACGGCGGCAGCAGGCCCGCCTGCCAGTCATGAGCGTGAAACACGTCCGGCCGGAAAACATAGCGCGCGACGCCTATGGCGGCCTGACTGAGCAACGCAAAACGGATGTGATTATCGTTGTAATCGACGTTCGCCTCGTTGTAAATCCCCGGACGGTCGTACAGCGGAGGACAATCGACAAACAGATAGCGGACGCCGGCGCGCACCACCTGGTAGATGGCCACGTGGAACAAATGCGGTCCGACACTCAATGGCATGTCTTGCCAGATGCGCTCCGATGCGTCGACTTTCGCAACACGATAACGGGGCAACACCACGGCGACTTCGTCTCCGCGATGCACGAGCGCGGCCGGCAGGGAACCGAGTACGTCCGCCAATCCGCCGGTCTTAACAAACGGAGCGGCTTCGGAGGAGACCATCAGGATCCGCGACATAACAGATGTTTCTGCACCTTTCCCAGCGCGTTTCGAGGCAATTGTGGCACGCTTTCGAACCGCTTTGGCACTTTGAAAGACGCCAGCTTGGCGCGGCAACGATCCGCGAGCGATTCGGGATCGAAGACGCCCGTTACCACGACGTAGGCCACCGGAATTTCGCCTCGCACGCGATCGGGTTCGGCTACAACCGCGGCTTCGGCGACGTCCGGTTGCTCCATCAGGAACTCCTCGATCTCGCGGGGATAGATGTTGAATCCGCCGGAGATGATCAGGTCGCTCTTGCGGCCCGACAGCGTGTAGTAGCCGTCCTCGGAGCACGTAGCGAGGTCACCCGTCTTGAACCACCCGTCCACAAATGCATCGCGCGTGGCCTCTTCGCGCCGCCAGTATCCGGCGAATACGTTCGGGCCTTTTAACAGCAACTCTCCATTGTCAGCAAAACGCACCGAGACGCCGGGCAGGGGAAGGCCGACGCTACCCGGACGGCGCTCGCCCACATACGGATTCGAGATGTTCATCATCGTCTCTGTCATGCCGTAGCGTTCCAGGATGGTATGGCCGAACAGCGCGCGAAATTCTTCGAGCACGGTCGCCGGCAGAGGAGCCGAGCCGGAAACGAAGAGCCGCATCGCGTGGCCGATCTTTTCCGCATCGTCGCGAGGAGTTTCCAGAAGCCGGACATACATGGTCGGGACGCCAAAAAATAGGCTGGGCTGAAAATCGAGGAACTGCTCCGCGGCAGTTTGGTGCTCGAAACGTTCGAGCAGCCGCATGCGGCAGCCGGAAATCAGCCAGCAATGCAATCCGTTACCGAGCGCGTGGACGTGAAACAGCGGCAGCGCGAGCAAGAGGCGGTCGCTTGCGGTGATTTGCCAGCAGGTAAGCAGATTCAAAGCATTGGCGGCGAAGTTGTTGTGAGTGAGGATCGCGCCTTTGGATGTTCCGGTGGTGCCGGAAGTATAGACCAGTGCCGCTGGCGCATCGCCGTCGAGTGGTAGGTGGCTGGAAGAAGGGGGACAGACCGCTCTGTCCACGGCCGGCACGGTTGAAGTCATCGGCTGCATCTTTGGGGACAGAGTAGTCTGTCCCCCTTTTTCGTCCAGACTTTCCTCGGTGATGAACAGCTTCGGTTCCGCGTCTTTCAGGATGTGCGAGACTTCGCGGTCGCGATACAGAATATTCACCGGCACGAAGATCACGCCCAGCTTCACGCAAGCGAGATAAATGTCGATCATCTCGATGCGATTGGCGAGCTGGACGCACACGCGATCGCCTTGCGCGAGATCTTCTTGAGACAGGGCCGCAGCCATCCGGTCGCTGCGCCGGTCGATTTCGCCAAACGTGTATTCGACGCCCTGCCATTCCAGGCCGATTTCGTCGCGCCGCCCGACGAGCGACAGATTGAACAGATCGCGCAGGTTCATTCCGGTAGTGCTTGCCCCTTGGTCTCTACTCCGAAGGGTAGCAAGAGGAGACCCACCAGGAATGCAAGTGACGTGAGCGCCACCGGAGTACCGACACTGCCGAAGTGCGCCACGCCCGCACCGACCAGGAAAGTGATCCCCGCGCCGAGGAATCGTCCGGAGGAGGTAGCGAAGGCGAAGGCGCTGGCGCGGCACTCGGTGGGATACTGTTCCGGCAGCCAGAGCGTGTACATGGCAAAATTCGCTCCGCCGATGCCAAGGATGAACAGGTCCAGCAAGAACCACTTCAGCGCGTGGGGTAGGTAGAACAAATAGCCGAAGCCGATGGAGATCGAGAAGAACATGATGGCGAAATATACGGCCAGCGTCGCCCGGCGGCCGATTTTCTCGGCGAGCACCGGCAGGGCGACGCAGGCGAAAATCGTGCCGATGGACAGAATGGCCGTACCGAGCGAAGCGGCCTCGGTCGCCGGCGCGCCCTCGCGATTGGCGATGGCGATCACAGCGGTGGGAACATACACCGATCCGGCCCATAATCCGGTGATCGAGACGAGTAAATAAATCGAGTTGAGAATCGTGCGGCGGCGATATGGTCGTGAGAAGATCATCGCAAACGGCTTCAACGCCGATTCAGAGGGCTTCCATCGTGAGGGTTCCTTCACGCTCCGCTGGATCAGGATCACCAGGAACGCGGGCAACCCTCCCACGGCGAACATCGCTCGCCAGCCGTAATGCGCGCCGATCGTCGCGTTCAGACCTGCCGCGATCAGAATGCCGAAATAGTAGCCGGTCTGCATCAACCCCGCGCCCATTTTACGGTGCTCTTCGGGCCACTCCTCGGCAACGAACGTTCCGCCCAGAGTCCATTCGCCGCCGATGCCGATGCCTGCCAGAAGGCGAAAAACGGCCAACTGCCAGATGTTCGTGGCGAGGGCTCCTGTGAATGTGAACAGCGAATAGCAGAGAATCGTGAGCACCAGCGTGCGCACGCGCCCGAAGCGATCCGCCAATGGTCCCCAGATGAAGGACACGCCCCATCCGATCAGAAACAGCGCGAAAAGTACACTACCGTAGTAACCGACGTTCGCCGTGGTGGCGGCATGGCCGGAGCGCGGCAACAATTCGCGAAGCGCGGGGGCCAGCACCAGGGCGTAGATGAACGAATCCATGCCGTCCAGCGCCCAGCCTCCCCAGGCGGCCAGAAATCCCAGGCGTTGATTTTTGCTTAAGCGCACTTGGCCGCGCCGCGTTGAATCATTTGCTC